>JGI12316J15310_10000032_pt5 | contig 725181 bp, 684 predicted proteins | sample MarCyaLeptolynsp_FD_15310 | JGI IMG/M metagenome (IMG submission 15310) | reverse complement strand
GGCGGCAGCACCGGCCCGCAGATGGAGGTCGAGGGCGAGCAGGTCGCGATCGACGCCGAGGGCGTGGCGCAGGCGCTGGAGGAAGCCGACAGCGTCATCATCATCCCGGGCTACGGCATGGCGGTGGCGCAGGCGCAGCAGAACGTCGCCGAGCTGACCCGCCGCCTGCGCGCGAAAGGCAAGGAGGTGCGCTTCGCCATCCACCCGGTGGCGGGCCGCCTGCCGGGCCACATGAACGTGCTCCTGGCCGAGGCCAAGGTTCCTTACGACATCGTGATGGAGATGGACGAGATCAACGACGACTTCCCGCAGACGGATGTGGCGATCGTGATCGGCTCCAACGACATCGTGAACCCGGCGGCGCAGGAAGACCCGAACTCGCCCATTGCCGGCATGCCGGTTCTGGAGTGCTGGAAGGCGAAACAGGTGATCGTCTCCAAGCGCGGCCAGGGCACGGGCTATTCCGGCATCGAGAACCCGCTGTTCTTCAAGGAGAACACCCGGATGTTCTACGGCGATGCGAAGCAGAGCCTCGACACGCTGCTGAATTCGATCAGCTGATCGGATCTGCAAACCACCACCAGCAAGGCGCCCCAATTGGGGCGCCTTTTTGTGTGGGCATGAAGGCCGCATGCGCGGCGGTGGCAAGGCGTAGATTCGCGCGTCGAGCGGGGTACGCCTGGGCCGCCGAGACGCCGATGAGATGCAGGGCAGGGGCGGTGCCCGAAGTGTTTCTGGTTTGGGTGCCGAATGCGGCGGTCAGCCGGTTCTTTGCGGCGGGTCAGCGCGCTTTCGTATACTGTCGTATTCACTCAAAGCATTGATTGTAAACATTTCTTTACTTTGTCTCGGGGCGATCTATGGTGGCCGGGATTGCCCCGGAGACCACCATGACAAAGATCCAGGACCACCCGCTGCGCTACCAGCTGACAAATGAGCTGCATGCCCGTCCGTTTCCGACCATCTCCAGCCCCTCCACGGTGAGCTACCTTGCGGTGAAGCAGCCCCAGGATGCCGAACATCGCGACAGGGGGCAGGATCTGCAGCATCTGATCGAGTTGCTGGACCGCCACGGCGCGGCGCACCCGAAGCCCGGGGCGACGCATCATACGGCGCAGATCGGACGGCACACCCTGAAATGGGAACAGCACTCGGAGTTCGTCAGCTACACCGCCTATGCCACTGGTGTCAGCACGCGGGCCTTTGACCCGGCGGATTTCGAGGTGTTTCCAGCGGATTGGCTAGCCACCGCGCCGGGGCAGCGGATCACCTCGGCGATGATCCGTGTGGTGCAGCATGACGGGGACGGAAGCCTGCAGCCGATGTTGCAGGAATGGTTCGTGCCCGAAAGCCTGGCGGTGTCGCGCGTGCTTGACGGCAGCGCAGTTGTGGCCGGTGATTTCCGCATCGACCCAGCGGGCCATGTGCGGTTTGCCATTCTGCCTGCGGCGGACACGGGCAACCAGCGCATCGGGCGCATCGTCAAACGCCTGTGCGAGGTGGAGACCTATCGGGCAATGGCAATGCTGGGCCTGGCGCGCGCCCGCGATCTGACGCCAAGCATCAGCAAACTGGACACGCGGCTCAGCGAGATGATGCTGGAGATGACGTCGGGCCAGACCCCGGCGGAGGAAACCCTGTCGCAGCTGCTGGTGGTCTCTGCCGAGCTGGAGGCGATGGCGGCGCGCTCGGCGTTTCGGTTCAGCGCCACGGGTGCCTATGACGCGCTGGTCAATCAGCGCATCGGCTTGCTGCGCGAGGAACGGTACAAGGGGTTCCAGACCCTTGGCGAATTCATGCTGCGCCGGTTCGAGCCGGCGATGCGCACGGTGACCTCTACCGAGCGGCGGTTGGAAATGCTGGCCGACAGGGCGCGCCGCGCAGGTGAGCTGCTGCGGACCCGCGTCGATGTCGAGCGCTCCGCCCAGAACCAGGCGCTGCTGGCAAGCATGGATCGGCGCGCGGATCTGGCTCTGCGCTTGCAGCACACGGTCGAGGGACTGTCGGTCGTGGCGATCAGCTACTACGCGGTCTCGCTGGCCTCTTATGCGCTCTACCCGCTGGCGGCGGTGTTGAACCTCAGCAAAGGGGGGCTGACGGCGCTGCTTACGCTGCCGGTCGTTGCGTTGGTTTGGCTGGCTGTGCGCCGGATTCGGAAGCGCCTGCACTGAGCCAAGCATTCATCGCAAGACCGCCCAGTGCAATCGACGCCAGTGCCAGCAGGGCGGCGACGCTCAACGTGGGAATGCCGGCAAGACCAGCGCCAACCGTGCAGCCGCCTGCCAGCACGCCGCCAATGCCCATCAACCCGGCACCGGTCATGTAACGACCGGTCTGGCGCGGACCCTCGAAGCTTTGCCATTGGAAGCGGCCGCTCAGCAAGGCGGCAAACAAGGCACCCAGCAGCACGCCGCCGACCAGGCCGGGCCCGAAACCGGCCGGGATGGAGCTGGAAGCGACGATGAAGAACAGCGTATCGGCGGCCGGGGCAGTGAAGGACAGGCTTTCCATCGCGATCGGGTCAAACTCGTCATAAAGGATGAAGCCCGTGCCGACCCAGGCGATTGGCACCAGCAGGCCGATCAGCGCAGCCGCAAGCAGCGTCGGCAGGCCGTTTCCGGAGCGCAGCGCGACAACCAGGGCGGCTGCTGCGGTCAGGAAGCTCCACAACCAGCTGCCGCCGGGGAGCGCCGCGAGCGAGGCGTATTCAGCCAGGGGCAGGGTGACGGCGCCCAGCGTGGTGCGCAGGGGTGCCAGAACACCCTTGAGCGTCGCATGTGCGGTGATCGAAAAGACCACGATCACCAGCAGCGCGCGCAGATTGCCGCTGCCACCCAGCACCAGCAGGCGCGATGCGCAGCCGCGTGTGAGGATCATGCCAGCTCCGAACATCAGCCCCCCCGTGACGATGGCCAGTACCGGCAGATCCGCAGCCATCAGACGGTGGTCGGCGAAATCTATCCAGCCCTGTGTGACGGTCGCCTGTGTCGCGATCACCGCCGTCGCCAGCGCCAGCATCCAGACGCCTGCAGCCTCACGGCGGTCCTGCCCGACGAGGGCACGTCGGAAACAGAACCCTGTCCACTGCGCCAGAGCGCCAAAGACAAGCCCGACAACGAGGGCAAACAGCACGGACACTTGTCGCGCGGTGGTCTCTTCAAAGCCGAAGGTTTCGAACATCTCGGTCACCAGCTGGGAAACGGAATATTTTCCCGAAATGGCGGTAATGAGGACGCGGGGCAAGTCTTGATATGTGGCTTGACGGTGACAAAGCGGGGATGGCGTTCGCATCGTCTTGGCCAGAGCGAACAAATTGCCTGGCAGGCCGCAGGGGACGAAACAAACTGGCCACCCGAAAAGGGTGGCCAGAAGTCATGTTCTTATTTGAATGTGTATTTGCGAATGCGATCTCAGCGCCCGCGGATGCGGGGGTCGAGGGCGTCGCGCAGGCCGTCGCCGAGATAGTTCACGCTCAGCACCGTCAGCGAGATCGCCATGCCGGGCCAGAACACCCGCTCGGGGTACTGTTGGAGGTAGTCGGTGGCATCAAACAGCAGTCGCCCCCAGGTCGGGAAGTCCGGCGGGAAGCCGAGGCCGAGGAAGGACAGCGACGATTCCGTGATGATCGCCGTGGCGATGCCCAGCGTGGCCGAGACCATGATCGGCGACAGCACGTTGGGCAGAATGTGCCGGGTGATCAGCTTGCGGTTGGTGGTGCCGATCGAGCGCGCGGCCATCACGAACTCGCGCTCCTTCAGTGCCAGTACGTCGCCGCGCACGATCCGGGCGGTCGGCATCCAGCTGGTGACGCCGATAGAGGCCACGATCAGGATGAAGATCCCCTGTTCCGGTCCAAAGGCGGCGTTCAGCGGCTCGCGGAACAACAGCATCATCACCAGCAGCAGCGGCAAGAGCGGCAGCGCGAGGAACAGGTCGGTGAGCCGCATCAGCGGACCGTCCAGTTTCTTGAAGAAGCCGGCCATCACTCCGATGAAGGAGCCGAGCACCAGCGCCAGCAGCATCGCTGTCAGGCCGACAGAGACTGAGGTCGCGCCGCCTGCCATCATCCGGGCCAGCATGTCGCGGCCCAGCTGGTCGGTGCCGAAGGGGTGCGCCCAGCTGGGGCCCTGGTTGCGGGCGCGGATGTCGATCTTGGTGGCGTCGATGTCCCAGACCAGCGGCCCGGCATAGACGGCGAGGATGATGAACAGGAACAACGCCCCGCCCATCAGCGCGCCGCGGTGGGATTTGAACTGATCCCAGACGTCCAGCCACTGGCTGCGCGGCGGGTTGTGCAGCTCTTCCAGTGCGCCTGCTCCCGGCACCGAGGTGGAGGCCGGTGCCATGCCTTCGTCGGGCACAAAGCGTTCCTTGTCAGTCATAGCGGATCCTCGGGTCAAGAATGCCGTACAGCACGTCGGCGATCAGGTTGAACAGCACGATCAGCACCGCAAAGATGAAGGTCAGCGTCTGCACCATCGGCAGGTCGTTGGCCTGGATGGCGCCGATCAGGAGCTGGCCGATGCCGTTCACCTTGAACACCTGCTCGGTGATGATGGCGCCGCCGAAGATCGACGGGATCCCCAGTGCGATCACGGTGACCACCGGGATCATCGAGTTGCGCAGAACGTGGACCATGACCACGACATATTCACTGAGGCCCTTGGCACGGGCGGTGCGGACGTAATCCTGGTTCAGGTTGTCCAGCATAGAGGCCCGCATGAAGCGGCTGAGCTGCGCGGTGATCTGCAGCGCCAGCACCATCACCGGCATGATCATCTGCTTCAGCTGGTAGACAAAGGCGTCCCAGCTGTCGACCACATGGGTGGTGTCATAGATTGACGGGAACCAGCCTAGCTGCACCGAGAAGATCACGATGACCAGCACCCCCGAAAAGAACGGCGGCACCGAGAAGCCGACCATCGACACGAAGGTGCCAAGCTGGTCGAACCAGCTGTACTGGCGGTAGGCGGAATAGATGCCGATCGGCAGCGCGATCAGGATCGCCACGATATAGGCGGTGCCAACCACCCACAGGGTCTGCGGCATGCGCTGGATCACGATGTCCATCACCGGCGAGCGGGTCTGCCAGGAGATCACCCGCAGATCACCGGCCGAGAAGCTGGTGCCGAGGTAATGGTCGATCAGAACCTGTGGCTCGATCCAGAAGAATTGAACCAGCCACTTCCAGAACCGGATGTGCATCGGCTGGCCGAGGCCAAGCGCCTCGCGCATCTTTTCTTTCACTTCGGGGGGGACGGTCAGGGGAACCTGCGCCATCGGGTCGCCGGGGGCGAGCTCGAGCAGCAGGAAAATCACGAGGCTGATGAAAAGCAGTGTCGGAACCGCGAGAAACAGCCGCCGGATTGTAAAGGTCAGCATCAGGTGGGCGCCTTTGCAACTTGTTTGGAATTCGGGTCAGGCTGGGTGCCTTGGAGCCATACGCAGCGCGGCGCGGCAGGCGGGCGCGGGGTAATGGCAAGGGGCCCCGGCAGAACGCCGGGGCCCCGGTGAGGCAAGCCTGGGCTTACTTGATGCGGTACCAGTCAGCCACGTTCCACAGCTCGCTGTCCCAGACGTTCAGGTCGACGCCGCCCAGGGTATTGGAGTGTGCCGACAGGCGACCACGGTGCACCAGCGGGATCATGCCGCCTTTTTCGATGATGATATCGTTCAGGCGCTTGGCGATCTCGGCGCGGGCTTCCAGACCGGCGGTCTTGGTCAGCTCGGCGTGCAGCTTGTCGTATTCCTCGTCACAGAAGCGCGAGATGTTCTCACCCTGCCACTGGGTGGCCGGGGTCGGTGCCTTGTCGCACAGGCCGTTGCCCAGGTAGGACTGCGGATCGGTGCCGTTGAAGGTGTTGGCGTACATCTCGACGTCGGCGTAGAACTTCTGGAAGGTGTCGGGCGAGCCCGGGTCACCGCCGAAGAAGACGCTGGAGTTGATGTTGCGCAGTTCGGTCTCGATGCCGATCTGGCTCCACCATTCCTTGATCAGCGCCTGGAAGTCCTGACGCACGGCGTTGGTCGAGGTCTGGTACAGGATCTTCATCGGCTTGCCGTCCGGGGTTTCCCGCACGCCGTCGCCATTGGTGTCCTTGTAGCCGGCTTCCTCCAGCATTGCTTTGGCGCCTTCGATGTCCTGGGTGGAGCAGTCGAAGGTGTCGGAGGCGAAAGCTTCAGGCGCGGGCACCCAGTTGCAACCGACCTTGCCGGCCTTGCCGTAGCCGATCTCGACCAGCAGCGGGCGGTCGATCGCCATCGACATGGCCTTGTAGACCGCCGGATCACCCAGGAACGGGTGCGGGCGGATCACCGAACGCTCGTCCGGGCCAAGCGCCGGGTCGGGGTTGGTGTTGTTCAGCATGATGCGCTCGACCAGCGGGCCGAAGCCTGCCACCGGCTTGCCCTTGCCGCCGGCTTCCATCTGGGCGATCACTTCCGGCGCCAGCTGCAGGTTCCAGGCGTAGTCGAACTCGCCGGTTTCCATCACGGCACGGCCTGCCGCGGTGGCATCGCCGCCGCCCTTGAACAGCACCTTGGCAAAGGCGGGCTTGTTCGGGTCGCGGTAGTTGTCGTTCGCCGACAGGGTGATCACGTCGTTCGGCTTGAACTCATCCACAACAAAGGGACCGGTGCCGATCGGGGCGAAGTTTGCCTCGGTACACTCAGGGGCCTTGGCGCCAAGGCAGTTCTCGAACTGGGCCTTCTGGATGATCGGGCTTTCACCGCCGACGAAGGGACCGTAGGGGAAGGGGGTCGGCTCGGCGAAGGTCACCTTGACGGTCAGATCATCCAGTGCTTCGACGTTGGTGACGCCTTCGTATTTGGTTACCTGCGCGCAGCCACCTTCGGGGTGCATGCAGTATTCGGCGGTAAACACCACGTCATGGGCGGTGAAATCGCTGCCATCGGACCACTTGATGCCCGGTGCGATCTTCCAGGTGATCGACTTCAGGTCTTCGCTGACGCCACCATTCTCGACGGTCGGGATCTCGGATGCGAGAAACGGCACCATGTTGCCTTTGGAATCGTAGCGCGCCAGCGGTTCAATCACCAGCGAAGCCGCCTCGACGTCCTTGGTGCCGCCCGACAGGAACGGGTTCATGATCGACGGCGCCTGCCAGTAGATGATGTTGACCTGGCCATCCGACCCACGCTCGGCGAAGGCCGCCGGGGCCAGAGTTGCCGCAGCAACGGCACCCATGAGAAGGGATTTGAACTTCATTACACTCTCCTTGTCGGACACGGTTTCGTGTCTTTTTGTTGCCCGGACCTGAGACAGCCCGGATTTTGCCGCATCACTGCGGAAGTCTAGCACTCAGACCTGCTGGTATCGGGAAACCAAGACACTGGCGGCCGGTCAAAAAAGCGGCACGAACTCTCTGTCGGATGCACCGACGCGCGATACCTCGCAGGAAAACGCTGAACTCATCGAAAACCACTTGCAGGAAAATTGCAAATTCGAATTTTGGAGTAGTCATGCGAAATTTGCATGAGCATTTCGCAGGAAACTAGAGTTTACTGCAAAACCAGAAGCCGCGATCAAAAAGTGGTCACCAGACAAACAAATGGGGAAGTTGACATGCTGGACAACGCAATTGCGTCCATCCGAAATCTGCGCGTGGAGTTTCAGACCAAGGATGGCACCGTCACCGGCGTTGAAAATGTGTCCTTCAAAGTAAGCCCCGGCGAAACCGTCTGCATCGTCGGGGAATCCGGCTCGGGCAAATCGGTGTCCTCCTTGTCGCTGATGCGGCTGGTAGAGTTCGGTGGCGGCGAGATTGCTGGCGGCGAGCTGGTGTTCAATCGCCGCGAGGGCGGCAAGACCGATCTGGCGCGCGCCGAGCAGGAGATGATGAAGCAGATCCGCGGCAACGAGATCGGCATGATCTTCCAGGAGCCGATGACCGCGCTGAACCCGGTGTTCACCGTCGGTCGCCAGCTCACAGAGGGGCTGCGCATCCACAAGAACATGTCCAAGGCCCAGGCCGAGGAACGCGCGCTGGAACTCCTGCGCCAGGTCCGCATCCCCGAGCCGGAACGCCGCCTGCGCCAGTACCCGCACGAGCTGTCGGGCGGAATGCGCCAGCGTGTGGTGATCGCCATGGCGATGGCCTGCGAGCCGCGCCTCTTGATCGCGGATGAGCCGACAACCGCGCTGGACGTCACCATCCAGGCCGAGATCCTCGCCCTGATGGACCGGCTGAAGCGTGAGACCGGAACGGCCGTCATGTTCATCACGCATGACATGGCGGTTGTGGCGCAGATGGCCGATCGCGTCGTCGTCATGTTCCGCGGCAACAAGGTTGAGGAAGGCTCCGTCGAGGAGATCTTTGAAAATCCCAAGCACGACTACACCAAGGCGCTGTTGGCGGCGGTGCCCAAGCTGGGCGAGATGCGCGGCAAGCAGTATCCCGAACCGATGAAGCTGATGGGCGTGACCGACCAGAAGATCGAGCCGATCAAGGGCACCGACGAGGTGCTGCTGGACGTGCAGAACCTGACCACCCGGTTCCCGGTCAAGGGCGGCCTCCTGCGTCGGACCATCTCAAATGTGCATGCGGTCGAGGATGTGTCCTTCAAGGTTTTCAAGGGCCAGACCCTGTCGCTGGTGGGCGAATCCGGCTGCGGCAAATCCACTGCGGGCCGCTCGATCCTGCGGCTGGTGGAACCCTTGTCGGGCAAGGTCAATTTTGAGGGCCGGGACATCCTGGGTCTCAGTCACGCGCAGATGCACAAGGCGCGGCTTGATATGCAGATGATCTTCCAGGATCCCTTTGCCTCTTTGAATCCGCAGATGCAGCTGATGGACCAGGTGGCGGAGCCGCTGCGCAACTATGGCCTCGCTTCCGGCTCGGAACTTCAGGATCGCGTCGCCAGCCTGTTCGACCGGGTCCACCTGCCGCGCAGCTTCATGCGCCGCTACCCGCACGAGATGTCCGGCGGCCAGCGTCAGCGGATCGCAATTGCCCGCGCGCTGGCGCTGAACCCCAAGCTGATCGTCGCGGATGAGGCGGTCTCGGCGCTCGACGTGTCGGTGCAGGCGCAGGTGTTGAACCTGATGATGGAGCTGCAGGCGGAGCTGGGCCTGTCGTTCCTGTTCATCAGCCACGACATGGCGGTGGTCGAGCGCGTCAGCCATCAGGTGGGTGTCATGTACCTTGGTCGCATTGTTGAAATCGGCCCGCGTGATCGCGTTTTCGAGAACCCCTTGCATGCCTACACGCAGGCCCTGATGAAGGCGGTGCCGATTGCCGATCCGCGCCAGCGCAAGTCGGAGCGCGAGCTGAATTTCAAACCGATTCCCTCGCCGATCCACGGGCTGGACTACCAGCCGGAACCCTCGGAGTATCTCGAGCTGGAGCCGGGCCATTTCGTGCTGAAGACCGACAGCGGCTATTAAGGCGACGGACATGGCAACTGTGCTGACGCCGCTGGAGATCATGACCCGTCTGGTCTCCTTCCCGACCGTGAGCCATGATACCAACCTGCCGCTGGTGGATTGGGTGCAGGCCTATCTGGCCAGCCATGGTATCGAAAGCCACCGCTGGGTCGATCCGCGGCAACCACACAAGGCGGCTGTGTTTGCCCATGTCGGCCCCCGCGTCGAAGGCGCCGTGGTGCTCTCGGGCCATACCGACGTGGTGCCGGTCGACGGCCAGGAATGGCAGAGCGATCCCTTCACGGTAGAGGAGCGCGACGGCAAGTATTTCGGTCGCGGCACCTGTGACATGAAAGGGTTTGACGCGCTCGCCATCTGGGCGCTGGTTGACGCGCACCGGCAGGGCGTCAGCCGCCCCTTGCAGCTGGCGCTCAGCTTTGACGAGGAAATCGGCTGCACCGGCGCGCCGCCGATGATCGAGGCGATGCAACCGCTGCTGCCCAAGGGCGCGGCGGTGATCGTCGGCGAGCCTTCGATGATGCAGGCGGTGACCGGCCACAAGGGCATCATCGGCTTTGATACGCATCTCACCGGGTTCGAGGTCCACTCCTCCCTGCTGCACACCGGCGTCAGCGCGGTGATGCAGGGCGCGCGGCTGATCGACTGGGCCAACCAGCGCAACGCCGAGAACATGGCCGCGGAGCCGGGCGAGGTGCAGGCAATGTTCGAGCCGCCCTGGACCACTGCCCATGTTGGCACCGTCACCGGCGGCACCGCCAACAACATCACCGCCAAGGAATGTCGGTTTGTGATGGATTTCCGGGTGGTGCCGGGCGAGAATGCCTCCGACTGGGAGGCCGCCTACCTGGCCGAGGTACGCCGCATCGAGGCAGAAATGCAGGCCATCCACCCGGACAGCCGCATTGACGTGCAGCGGGTCTTCGCGGTGCCCGGCCTGGTGCCGGAAGCCGAGGGCAGGGCCGAGACGCTGGTGCGCAGCCTGACCGGCGACAACGGCACCCATGTGGTCAGCTACGGGACCGAGGCGGGCCAGTTCCAAGCGGTGGGCTATTCCGCGGTGATCTGCGGCCCCGGCGACATCGCCCAGGCCCATCAGCCCAACGAATATATCACCGTCGCCCAGTTCGAGGCGGGACATGCATTCATGCGCAAGCTGCTGGAGCGGCTGCAGGGCTGACCGGCGGCGCTTTTGCGCCCTGAGACCCATCGCTGTCTGCGCAGATGCAGGGCAGTGGCGCGCCGTGCGGCGGCCATGACGCCCGCGTGCGCATTTCAATCCGGCGGTGCGAAATACGGCCGGGTGATTACTTGCTAAAGCAAGTTTTTTCGCAGACAGTCAGCGGCAACGGCAAAGGGCCGCGCAGCAACGGAGGGTAACATGCCAGTCAAAAATCGCTTGGCCGAAATGCACACGGAGATAACCGGCTGGCGCCGTCATCTGCATCAAAATCCCGAACTGATGTATGAGGTCCACGAGACCGCGGCCTTTGTCGCGGCGCGGCTGAAGGAGTTCGGCGTCACCGACATCACCACCGGCGTCGGCAAGACCGGCGTGGTCGCGGTGATCGAGGGCAAGACCAACACCTCGGGCCGCACCATAGGTCTGCGCGCCGATATGGACGCGCTGCCGATCCCCGAAGCCTCGGGGGTGGACTATGCCTCCAAGACGCCGGGGGTGATGCATGCCTGTGGCCATGACGGCCACACCGCCATGCTGCTGGGCGCGGCCAAATACCTGGCGGAGACCCGCAATTTCGACGGCCGCGCGGTGCTGATCTTCCAGCCCGCCGAAGAGGGCGGCGCCGGTGGCAAGGCGATGTGCGATGACGGGCTGATGGACCGCTGGGGCATTCAGGAGGTGTACGGGCTGCACAACATGCCGGGCCTGCCGGTGGGCGAATTGGCCATCCGCCCCGGCGCGCTGATGGCCTCCTCCGACGAGTTCGAGATCACCGTCACCGGCAAGGGCGGCCATGCCGCGGCACCGCATGACGCCATCGACACCACGCTCGTCGCCTCGCAGATCGTGGTCTCGCTGCATTCGATCGTCTCCCGCAACGTGGACCCGGTGAAGCGCATGGTGCTGACCGTCGGCACGTTCGAGACCGACAGCACGGCGTCGAACGTGATCGCCCATACCGCCCGGTTGCAGGGCACCGTGCGCACGCTGGACCCGGAATACCGCGAACAGGCCGAGGGCTGGGTGCGCCGCGTGGTTGAAAACACCGCCGCCGCCTATGGCGCCACGGCCGAGGTGAAATGGAGCCCCGGCTACCCGGTGACGGTCAATGACGCGGCCAGCACCGACCACGCGGTGGAGGCCGCGCGGGCGGTTGCTGCCAGGGTCGACGCTGAAACCGCCCCGATCATGCCGTCCGAGGATTTCGCCTATATGCTCGAGGAACGCCCCGGCGCCTACATCTTCCTCGGCAACGGGGACACCCAGATGTGCCACCACCCGGCCTATGTGTTCGACGATGACGCCATTCCGCTCGGCTGCAGCTGGTTTGCCGAACTGGTCGAACGCCGCATGCCCGCCGCCTGAGGAGTCACTGATGCCGATCAAGAACCGCGCTGCGGAGTTTCACGAGGAAGTCGCAGGCTGGCGCCGCGACATCCATGAACACCCCGAGATTCTTTATGACACCCACCGCACCTCGGCGCTGGTGGCGGACAAGCTGCGCAGCTTTGGCTGTGACGAGGTGGCGACCGGCATCGGCCGCACCGGCGTTGTCGCGGTCATCCGCGGGCGCATGGACACGCAGGGCCGCGCCATCGGTCTGCGCGCCGACATGGACGCGCTGCCGATGCAGGAGCAGACCGGCCTGCCGTATGCCTCGAAGACTGATGGCGCGATGCACGCCTGCGGCCACGACGGCCATACCGCGATGCTGCTGGGCGCGGCCAGGTATCTCGCCGAGACCCGCAATTTCGACGGCACCGCGGTGGTGATCTTCCAGCCCGCCGAGGAGGGCGGCAACGGCGCCGAGGCCATGTGCAAGGACGGCCTGATGGAGCGCTTTGGCATCGACGAGGTCTATGCCATCCACAATTCACCGGGGTTGGAGGCGGGCAAGTTCGCCATTCGTCCCGGCCCGATTCTCGCTTCGGTGGATGAGTTCACCATCACCCTGCAGGGCAAGGGCGGTCATGCGGCCAAGCCGAACGAGACCGTCGATACCACTGTTATGATGTGCCACCTGATCACCGCGCTGCAGACCGTAGTGTCGCGCAACGTCGACCCGGTGTTGCAGAGCGTGCTGTCGATCACCTCGGCCGAGACGTCCTCCAAGACGTTCAACGTTATTCCCGACCGGGCCGAGGTCCGCGGCACCATCCGCACCCATGCGTCCGCGGTCCGCGAGCAGATCCCGCAGCGGCTGCGCGTCATTCTGGACGGGATCACCCGGACCTTCGGCGGTCGCGGGGAGATCGATTTTCACCTTGGCGTGCCGGTCACCATCAACGATGCGGCTGCCACCGAACACGCCCGCGACGCTGCGCAAGCCGTGGCGGGCGGCTGCGAGGAGGTGGCGCTGGCGATGGGAGGAGAGGACTTCTCCTTCATGCTGCAGGAGCGCCCCGGCGCAATGATCCGCCTGGGCAATGGCCCCAGCGCCGGGCTGCACCACCCCGAATATGATTTCAATGACGAGATCATCCCCGCCGGTATCAGCTGGTTTGCCGAGCTGGTGGAACGAAGAATGCCCGCGGCCTGACGGCGCGGGAAACCTACCCAAGAAGGAGTGTAAAATGCCGGTCAAGAACCGCTTTGCCGAACTGCAGGATGAAATCACCGCCTGGCGCCGTGACATCCACGAAAACCCCGAAATCCTGTTCGAAACCCACCGCACCAGCGCGCTGGTGGCGGAGAAGCTGAAGGAATTCGGCTGCGACGAGGTGGTGACCGGCATCGGCCGCACCGGTGTTGTCGGCGTCATCAAGGGCAAGTCCGACAGCGCGGGCAAGGTGATCGGCCTGCGCGCCGACATGGACGCGCTGCCGATTCATGAGCAGACCGGGCTGGACTATGCCTCCAAGACCCCTGGCGCGATGCACGCCTGCGGCCATGACGGCCACACCGCGATGCTGCTGGGCGCGGCCAAGTACCTGTCCGAGACCCGCAACTTCGACGGCACGGTGGTGGTGATCTTCCAGCCCGCCGAAGAAGGCGGCGGCGGCGGCAAGGAAATGTGCGACGACGGCCTGATGGAGCGCTGGAATATCCAGGAAGTCTACGGCATGCACAACTGGCCGGGGCGCCCGGTGGGCTCCTTCTCGATCCGCCCCGGCGCCTTCTTTGCCGCCACCGACCAGTTCGACATCACCTTCGAGGGCCGCGGCGGCCATGCGGCCAAGCCGCAGGAAACCATCGATACCACCGTGATGGCCGCGCAGGCGGTACTGGCGCTGCAAACCATCGCTGCGCGCAACGCAGATCCGGTAGAGCAGATCGTGGTCTCAGTGACCTCCTTCGAGACGTCTTCTAAAGCGTTCAACGTGATCCCGCAGAAGGTCCAGATCAAGGGCACCGTGCGCACCATGTCCACGGCCATGCGCGACCTTGCCGAGGCGCGGATCAAGGAAATCTGCACTGGCATTGCGGCGACCTTCGGCGGCACTGCGGATGTGACCTATCATCGGGGCTATCCGGTGATGGCCAACCACGAGGAGCAGACCGAGTTCGCCGCCAAGGTGGCTGCCGATATCTCCGGCAGCTGCGACGAGGCACCCTTGGTGATGGGCGGCGAGGATTTCGCCTTCATGCTGGAAGAGCGCCCCGGCGCCTATATTCTGGTCGGCAACGGCGATACCGCCGCGGTGCACCATCCGGAATACAACTTCAACGACGAAGCCATCCCGGCGGGCTGCAGCTGGTGGGCCGAGATCGTCGAGCAGCGGATGCCTGCGGCCTGATCGGCTTGATCTGAAACAGGGGAGGGGGCTGTCTGCCCCCTTCCAGCGTCACTTGACTTGGCTATTTGGCGCAAGTCACCCTCTCCCCCCCAAAAAGGGGGCAATTGCGATCTGAGCCAACCGCGCGGACCTGCCGTCTGCGGTTAGTGCTCCAGCATCTCGCGGTAGATGGTGACCAGGGTTTCGGCCTCTTTCTCCAGTGCGAAATTGGTGACCGCATGCTTGCGCGCGGCCTTGGACCACTCCGCGAGGCGGCCTTCGGTGGTCAGCACGGATTTGATCGCCTCGACCATCTGGCCGGTGTCGTCGGGATCGATCAGCAGGCCGGTCTCGCCGGGCGCGATCAGCTCTTCGAAGGCGCCGACGCGGGTGGCAACGGCGGGCACGCCGCAGGACATCGCCTCCAGCGGGGTGAGGCCAAACCCCTCCCAGCGCTGCGGAGCGACGTAGAGATCCAGCGCCTGATACCAGCGTGCCACTTCCCAGACCGGGACTTCGGGTGGGAACAGAAGCCGCTCGGACAGGCCCGCAGCGGCCACGCGGGCGCGCAGATCCTTCTCGAAGGCGGCGTGTTTGTCGGTGGCGCGACCCATCACGATGCCAACGGTGTTGGGGTTGTCTTTCAACACCTCGAGCATCGCATCGACAAAGACATCGGTGCCCTTCTGCGCGCGGATCCGGCCGTAGCAGCCGATCAGGGTGGCGTCCTGTGGCAGGCCCAGCTCGCGCCGCAGGGCCTGTTTGTCCCGAGGCGGGCAGAAGTCATCGGTGTTGATGCCGTGATGCACCACCTGCACGGGTCTCTCGAGGTAGGCCGCCCCCTTGGCGGAGGTGGCAATCACCCGGTCCATCTGCCCGATCAGCCATTTGGTATAGGCTGAATGGTGGCGCTGCGAGGCCGAGGTGAACAGGAGTTTCAGCCGCTTGCCCAGAAGGTATTTCAGCGCCAGCCCGCCCAGCATCTCGACGTTGCGCCGGGCATGCCAGACGCGCGCGCCGGTGGGGCCGTTGCGGCGCATGAAGATCAGCTGCGCGAGTGATAGATGCGGCAGATCCTCGGGCAGACCGCTGCCTGCCGTGGCAATGGCGATGTGCTGCCGTTGCAGCGGCACCAGCCGCACGATGGTGGAGGTGACACCGGACAGGCGGCGTTTGAAGTTGGGGGCGATGACCTCGATTGCATTGGCGTCTGTCCGGGCCATCACGGGGCCTCCTGTTGTTGCGCAGGCAGCAGTGCCAGAAGCGATGCGACCGTCTGATCCAGCTGGTCCGACTGGCGGGAGATGAACTGCGCCGCGGCTGTGCGGGCGGCGCCCAGCTTCTGCGGCTCTTGCAGCCAGAGCGACAGCTGTTCGGCAAGCTGTTCGGCCGAAGTGACCTCTGTCGCGGCACCAAGCCGGGTCAGCTCGGCGTAGGTTTCGGCAAAGTTGAAATGACCTGTACCGCTGATCACCGCCGCCCCGGCCTGCATGGGTTCAAACGGGTTGTGGCCGCCGATCTCGCGCAGCGAACCGCCGAGAAACACCAGCGGGCTCAGCGCATACCAGGTGCCGACCTCGCCCAGCGTGTCCGCAAGATAGACCTGCGTGTCCGGGGCGGGGCCTTCGCCGACACTGCGGCGTGCCGAGGTGAAGCCTGCAGCGGCAATCAGCGCCTCCACCGCATCGCCGCGTTCCGGGTGGCGGGGGGCAAGCAGCAGGCACAGGTCCGGGTGGCGTTGCAGCAGCAGGCGGTGCGCCGCCAGCACGGTTTCCTCTTCCCCCTCGTGGGTGGAGGAGGCCACCCAGACCGGGCGCGGTCCGAGGGCGGCGCGCAGGTCAGCCAGGGTCTTTTCATCTGCGGGCAGGGGCGCGGAGACCGCCTTGAGGTTGCTGCCGGGGCGGATGCGCTCCGGGGCGGCCCCCATGGCGGCGAGGTTGTCGGCGGTCCGCTGGTTCTGGGTCACCAGCAGTTCGAACTGATCGAGGATGAAGCGCGCGGTTTCGGGGCGCTTCTTCCAGCCTTCGGCAGAGCGCTCGGACAACCGCGCGTTCAGCAGCACCAGCGGGCAGCCGGTCCGGCGCGCGCGCACCAGCATCTGCGGCCACAGCTCGCTCTCGACAAAGACGCCCAGATCGGGCCGCCAATGGGCGAGGAAACGATCGACGGCGGCGGCGCTGTCCAAGGGCGGGAACTGGTGGCGGCAGCGCGGCGGCATGCGTTTTTCGATCAGCTCGGCCGAGGTGGGGGTGCCGGAGGTGATCAGGAACTCTGCCGCGGGCAGCTGCTCGCCCAATCGGCGGATCAGGGTCAACACCGACAGGCTTTCGCCTACAGACGCAGCGTGGAACCAGATCAGCTGTCCGCCGGGGCGCGGCAGCGAGGCGTGGCCGAGGCGTTCACGCACGCGTGTTTCGGGCAGACCGTAGGCGCGCAGCTTGGCCGCCACCTTGCGCCAGGCGAAGGGGGCAATCAGGGCACTGGCGCCGCAGTACAGCGAATAAAGCAGCGTCGGCTGCGCAGGTGTTTCCCCGGGCATGGGTCAGCCGCCAGTGTGGCTCATGTGGCGGGTCATCTGGCCTGCAACCTCTTGCCGGGAGTAGTCGAAGTCATGGCCGCGCGGCTTGTCGCCAATCGCTGCGCGGATCGCGGCCTCCAGGTGGCCGCTGCCTTCGGGATGGGCGCGCAGGGGCGCGCGCAGGTCGGCTTTGCCCTCCTGGCCGAGGCAGGTGTAGATCTCGCCGGTGCAGGTGACGCGCACCCGGTTGCAGCTTTCGCAGAAGTTATGCGACAGCGGCGTGATGAAGCCGATCTTCTGGCCGGTTTCCTCCAGCCGCACATAGCGCGCCGGGCCGCCGCTGCGTTCGGCGAGGTCGGTGACGGTGTAATGGCGCTCGTACTCGGCGCGCAGGTCCTTCAGCGACCAGTATTGGCCGATGCGCTCCATGGCGCCGATGTCCTCGCCCATGGGCATGACTTCGATCCAGGTTAAGTCCATGTCCCGCTCGGCGCACCAGCGGGTGATTTGCGGCAGCTCGGCCTCGTTGAAGCCTTTCAGCGCCACGGTGTTGATCTTGACCCTCAGCCCCGCCTTTTGCGCGGCATCGATGCCCTTCAGCACCTGCGGCAGGCGGCCCCAGCGGGTCACATCCGCGAATTTCTGCTCGTCCAGCGTGTCGAGCGAGATATTCACCCGGCGCACCCCGGCCGCATAGAGATCATCCGCGTATTTCGCCAGCTGCGAACCGTTGGTGGTCAGCGTCAGCTCCTTCAGGGCACCGCTGTCCAGATGGCGGCTCATCGCGTCGAAAAATGTCATGATGCCCCGGCGCACCAGCGGCTCGCCGCCGGTGATGCGCAGCTTTTCCACTCCCAGCCGGATGAAGGTGGAGCACAGCCGGTCCAGTTCCTCCAGCGTCAGCAGGTCCTTCTTGGGCAGAAAGGTCATGTTTTCCGACATGCAATAGACGCAGCGGAAATCGCAGCGGTCGGTAACCGAGACACGCAGGTAAGTGATTGCGCGGGCGAAGGGATCGATAAGCGGAGCTGTCATGTGTCTTAGGTAAAGGCGGCCACAGTCCGCGACAAGGGGGACGTGATGTTTTGTGGCTGGCAAACTGTTTCGCACAAGGCTAGGGTCACCGCATGCGTATGACAGTTTTTTCCCTCGCGTCCATTTCCCTGTTGGCGGCTTGCAACAGCCCTCAGCTGAATTCTCAGATTTTGGGTGGTCAGGCATCTGTGCCTGTACAGGAAACCGGGCAATCGCCAGTTCTGGAACCGGCACCGGGTGTTGAGGTCGCAGAAGCTGCGCCACTGGCGCCCGATGCCCCCTCGTTCAGTGGCTCGGCCACGACCGTGGCTTCCCTCGGCGATCCTTCGGTGCCGGGGATGTGGATGGAGACACCGCTGGTTGCTACAGAGCAGCAGGCGCTGGTCCGGTCTGATCGGAACACGCAGGTGGTTGTGACGCTGAAGCCGCTGGCCGCTGGTGCCTCCGGCGGGAGCCGTCTGTCGATCGGCGCGATGCGGGCGCTTGGCCTGCCGCTGACCGAGGTCGTTGAACTGCAGGTTCTCCCGGCCGGGTAAGGCTGTTTGGTTCGGGGCGGGCCAGACCGTGGCCGGATCGCCCCGCCAAGGTCAGGCGTCTTTCAGATATTTGCCCGCTTCCTTGCGGGCAAAGCCTTTCATGGCGTCGCCATGTTCCGCCAGAAAGGCGCGCGTGCGGTCTGCATCATGCTTGCTGAGGTCGCGCAGCCACCAGGCCACGGCCTTCTGGATGAACCAGTCGCGGTCCGGCACGTAGGACGCGGCCCAGCCGAGGATACGCTCGCGCCGCTCCTGGTCCGCCGGTTTCAGATTGTTCATCTTGGCCCAGGGCAGGGTGGCGACCAGCGCCGCGCGGCGGGTCCACATGTGTTCAGACTGTGTCCAGTCTGCCACCGTGTCCAGCCGTTCGGGAGCTGCCACCAGCCGCTTGGAGATGGCAGAGCAGGCGTGATCGGCGATCGCCCAGCTGTCAAACTGCGGCACCCAGCTTTGCAGCAGGTTCCAGACCGCGCCGTCTTCCTTGATCCGCGCTTGCGTCAGCAGCTTGCCTGCAGCGATGCGGGCTTCGAAGATGTCGCTGTCCCACAGGGTGCGGGCCAGCTCTGCTCGCTCTGCGACGTCCAGAGCCTGCCGCCAGGATTTGGTCAGCTCGTTTATGGCAGGGTTCGGGACGCCCAGAACGTCCCGGGTCTGCTTGTGATAGGCGGTCATCTGCTCGGCCCGGCCGGGTTCGGCCAGCGCCTTCAGCTGATCCAGCGCATCCTGCAGTGTCGGTGCGGTCATTCCACGGTCACCGATTTGGCCAGGTTGCGCGGCTGGTCGACGTCGGTGCCCTTGGCCACCGCGGTGTGATAGGCCAGCAGCTGCGCCGGAATTGCATAGAGGATCGGGCTCAGCGCTTCCTTGACGGCAGGCATGCGGATCGCCTCCCAGACATCGTCACCCGCCGCCGCAAGGCCCGCCTGATCCGAGATCATCAGCACCTTGCCCTTGCGCGCCAGCACCTCCTGCATGTTGGAGACCGATTTGTCGAACAGGCTGTCATGGGGCGTCAGAACCACCACCGGCATGTTCTTGTCGATCAGCGCGATGGGGCCGTGTTTCAGTTCGCCGGAGGCATAGGCTTCGGCATGAATGTAGCTGATTTCCTTGAGCTTCAACGCGCCTTCCAGCGCCAGCGGGAACATCAGCCCGCGGCCCAGGAACAACACGTCGCGGGCCTCGCTGACCTTCTGAGCGGCCTGGCGGATTGCCTCGTTCTGCTCAAGCGCCGATGACAGCACGTTGGGCAGGCCGCGGATGGCACTGGCGTAATCGGCCATCTCATCTTCGGACAGATGTCCGCGATCGCAGGCCGCCTTCAGCGCCAGCGCGAGCAGCACGGTCAGCTGGCAGGTGAACGCCTTGGTCGAGGCGACGCCGATTTCCGGCCCGGCAAAGATCGGCAGCGCCAGATCGCTTTCGCGCGCGATCGAGCTTTCGGGGACGTTGACCACCGACAGGATGCGGTCGGCCTTCTCCCGGCAATAGCGCAGTGCCGCCAGCGTGTCGGCGGTTTCCCCGGACTGCGAGACAAACAGCGCCGCGGTCTTGGCCGGGATCGGCGGTTCGCGGTAGCGGAACTCGGAGGCGATATCGACCTCGACCGGCAGGCGGGCGATCTGCTCGAACCAGTATTTCGCGGTCAAACAGGCATAATAGGCCGTGCCGCAGGCGACCATGGTCAGCCGGTCCACCTGCGCAAAATCCACGCCGTCGCCGGGCAGGCGCACGGCGTCTTCCTCGACCGGCAGGTAGTGGCGGATGGCCTCGGCGATCACATGCGGCTGCTCGGCGATTTCCTTGGCCATGAAATGCTTGTGCCCGCCCTTGTCGACCTGGGTCGAGTCGATCTGGATGGTCTTTGTCTCGCGGTTGACCAGCGCGCCTTCGGCGTTGCGGATTTCCGCACCGGCGCGCGTGACCACGGCGCGGTCGCCTTCTTCCAGATAGGTGATCCGGTCGGTGAGAGGTGCCAGTGCGATCGCATCGGAACCGACGAACATCTCGCCGTCACCATGGCCGATGGCCAGTGGCGAGCCCTTGCGGGCGGCGACGATAAGATCTTCCTGACCCTCAAACAGAAACGCCAGCGCAAAGGCGCCTTCCAGCCGGTCCAGCGTCTTGAATGCGGCCTCGACGGGGGGCAGCCCCTGCTGCAGATGGCGTTCGGTCAGCAGGGCGACGGTTTCGGTGTCGGTCTCGGTGCGGAACTCCAGCCCGCAATCCAAAAGCTCGGCGCGCAGTTCCTTGTAGTTTTCGATGATGCCGTTGTGCACCACGGCCACCGCGCCCGCCCGGTGCGGATGGGCGTTGGCAATCGATGGTGCGCCGTGGGTGGCCCAGCGGGTGTGGCCGATGCCGGACTTGCCCGCCAGTGGTTCATGCACCAGCAGATCGGACAGGTTCACCAGCTTGCCCACCGCGCGGCGGCGCGCGAGGACGCCTGCGTTCACGGTGGCGATGCCCGCGCTGTCATAGCCGCGGTATTCCAGCCGCTTCAGCGCCTCGACCAGGATCGGGGCGGCCTCGTGATTGCCCAGTACGCCGACAATTCCGCACATCACTTGGCTCCCTTCAGCAGGCGGGCCTTCTTTGCGCGCAGCATGTCCATCAGCTTGCGCGCGCGGCCCGGTTTGTTGGTTTGTTCGGCGCGGGCAATGGCCAGGTCGCCGTCGTCAACATTCTTGGTGATCACCGCACCGGTCGCGGTCATCGCCTCGTTGCCGACCCGGACCGGCGCCACCAGCATGGTGTTCGATCCGATGAAGGCCCGGGCGCCGATCTCGGTGCGGTGCTTCATCACCCCGTCATAGTTGCAGGTAATCGTGCCTGCGCCAATATTCGTGGCTTCGCCCACCGAGGCATCGCCGATGTAACTAAGGTGGTTCACCTTGGCGCCTTCGGCAATCTCGGCGTTCTTGATTTCGACGAAATTGCCGATGTGGGTGTTCTCTGCCAGCTCCGCGCCGGGGCGCAGGCGGGCATAGGGGCCGACCTTGGCGCCGCGGCTGACGTGGCAGCCCTCAAGATGAGAGAACGCCCGGATCAGCGCACCGCTCTCCACCGTGACGCCGGGGCCAAAGACCACGTTGGGCTCGATCACCGTGTCGCGGCCGATATGGGTGTCAAAGGCGAGATAGACGGTTTCGGGCGCCATCAGGGTGACGCCCAGCTCCAGCAGTTCTGCCCGCGCACGCGCCTGGAACACGGCATCCGCCTGCGCCAGATCGGCGCGGGAGTTGATGCCCAGCGTCTCGGCCTCGTCGCAGGCAACCGCGGTAACCGTCTTGCCCTTGGTGCGGGCCAGTTCCACCAGGTCGGTCAGGTAGTATTCGCCAGAGGCATTCTCGTTGCCGACCTCGGAAATCAGATCGAACATCACCGCCGCGTCGCAGGCCATCAGGCCGGAGTTGCAGAAGGTGATGGCGCGCTCGGCTTCGCTGGCGTCCTTGAATTCGACGATGCGCTCCAGGCTGTCACCGTCCATCACCAGGCGGCCATAGCGGGCGGGGGCTGCGGCTTCAAACCCGAGGATCACCAGATCGGCGCGCTCGCGGGCCTCGACCATGCGCTCCAGCGTCTCGGCGCTGACAAAGGGGGTGTCGCCGTAAAGCACCACGACATCGCCCGCGAAACCTTCCAGCGCGCTCCGGGCCTGATCAACCGCATGGGCAGTGCCCAGCTGCTCTTCCTGCAGCACTACCTCGGCTTCCGGGTCGATCTCGGCAACGGTCTTGCGCACGGCTTCCGCGCCGTGCCCGGCGACGATGATCGTGCGCTCCGGCTCCAGCGCGCGGCCTGCGGCCATGGCGTGTTCCAGCATCGGCGCCTGGGCGATCGGGTGCAGGACTTTGGGAAGATCGGAGTTCATCCGCGTGCCTTTACCGGCCGCCAGGATGACAAGGGCAATGCTCATAATCGCTTTTCTCTTTGTCTTTTTAGCGCTCCCGTTTTATCCGCTGGGGGGCAGGGCGCAAGGGAGCGCGCCATCAAACTAGGTTGCGGGCTGCAACATCCGGCAGCGGAAACACGCCGAAACGGGCCGAGGAGGCGGGACATGCGGACGGTAATCTTTGATCTGGACGGGACCTTGGCGGATACCTCGGGCGATCTGCTGGCCGCGGCCAATGCCTGCTTTCGGCAAATGGGACTGGGGGATGTGCTGACCCATCCACAGGACGCGGGCGTTGCGTTGCGGGGAGGGCGCAACATGCTGAGCGTCGGCTTGCAGCGGGTGGGACAGTTCAACTCCGCGACGGTGGACGAATTCTACCCGGTGCTGCTGGACGCCTACCGAGAGGCCATCTGCCTGCACACCCGGCTGTATCCCGGCGCCATGGAGGCAGTGGAAGCGTTGAAGTCCGCAGGCTTTGGTGTTGGCATATGCACCAACAAGCCGGAGGCGCTGGCGGAGCAGCTGATGAGTGATCTCGGTGTGCGCGACGCCTTTGCCTCGTTGGTGGGGGCGGACACGCTTCCGGTGCGCAAGCCGGACCCGGAGCCGCTGTTCGAGGCGGCGCGGCGTGCGGGTGGTGATCCGGCGCGCACCTTGCTGGTTGGCGACAGTGACACCGACCGAAAGACGTCCGCCGCCGCGGGCGTGGCCTCGGTGCTGGTGACCTTCGGTCCCTCCGGCGATGACATGGCGGCCTTGGAGCCCGAGGCGTTGCTGCACGACTTTTCGGACCTCGTGGACGTGGTGTCGCGGCTGCTGCCCTGACACGGCGAACGGGGCGGCGATGGTGCGCTTGCCTCTTGACCCTTCGCCTGCTGCGGCCCAGAAACGCGGGATGAGCGAGATTTTTTCCGGGTCATTCACCCAGCAGGAACCTATCCCCGAAGACGCCATCGAAGCGGCGCTGGCGGTTTTGCGTCACGGTCGCTTGCACCGCTACAACGTGGCGGCGGGCGAGGTTGGCGAAGTGGCGCTGCTGGAGCAGGAATTCGCCGCGCAGATGGGGGCCAGGTATTGCCTGGCTGTGGCCTCGGGCGGCTATGCGCTGGCAACGGCCCTGCGCGCGGTGGGCGTCGGTCATTCCGACACCGTGCTGACCAATGCCTTCACGCTTGCGCCGGTGCCGGGGTCCATTGCCGCGGTCGGTGCCAAACCCGTCTTCGTTGACGTCAGCGAGAATTTGACCATCGATCTGGAGGATCTTGCGGCCAAGGCGGGGCAGGCGAAGGTGCTGATGCTGTCGCACATGCGTGGCCACCTCTGCGACATGGACCGGCTGATGGAAATCTGTGACGCCGCGGGCATCACCGTGATCGAGGATTGTGCTCACACCATGGGGGCGTCCTGGAACGGGGTGAAGTCCGGTCGTCATGGCGCCATCGGCTGCTATTCCTGCCAGACCTACAAGCACGTGAACGCGGGCGAAGGCGGCCTGTTGATCACGGATGATGAGGAGATCGCCGCCCGCGCCATCATGTTGTCGGGCTCTTACATGCTTTATGGCCGCCACCTCGCGGCGCCGGGGCCGGAGGTGTTTGAGCGGGTGAAATACGAAACCCCCAACATCTCGGGGCGGATGGACAACCTGCGCGCCGCCATCCTGCGGCCGCAGCTGCGCAATCTCGACGCGCAGGTGGCGCGCTGGAACGAACGTTACCGCGCGCTGGAGGATGGCCTGCGCGGCACGCCGGGGCTGACCATCGTGGAGCGTCCCGCTGCCGAGGTTTACGTCGGCTCGTCCATTCAGTTCCTGCTGCTGGACTGGGCCGAGGGGGCGGTTCAGGCGGTGCTGGACCGCTGCGCTGCCCGGGGGGTGGAGCTGAAGTGGTTCGGTGTGCCGGAGCCGGTCGCCTTCACGTCGCGCTATGACAGCTGGCGCTACGCTGACACACCGCGCTTGCCACAAAGCGACCGGATCCTTGCGGGCATCATCGACATGCGGGTGCCGTTGACCTTCAGTCTTGAGGACTGCGCCCAGATTGCCCGCATCATTCGCGCCGAGGTCTCCGCGGTCTATCAGTCCGGCTGATAGAGCGGCACGGTCGAGATGGACACTTTGGCCGACCCATCCGTCAGCTCGGCCGCGTGGGCGACATAGATCAGCGTCTGGTTGGCCTCGTCGTAGAGCCGTTTGACCCGCAGCGATTTCAGGATGATCGACCGCGATTGGCGAAACACGTCTTCGCCGTCCTCGCTGCGGTCGATGTCACCGATGGTGATCGGCCCGGTCTGGCGGCAGGCCAGCGATGCGTTGGACGGATCCTCGAACCAGTTGCCCTTGGACAGTCGGTCCAGAAGGCCGCGCTCGAAATAGGCGACGTGACAGGTGACGCCTTCGACCTTGGGATCGGCGATGGCTTCGATCACGATGTCATTCCCCACCCAGTCCACGCCGATCTTCCCGACTTCCTCGGCCATAACGGGCAGGCTGATCAGGCAGGCCGCGGCGGCCAGGGTGGTTCTCAGGTAACTCATGTGACGCTCCTCGGGGTTCGGGTTCTGTCGTGATAGCAGACATACGCGGCCGGCCGCAAAAAGGATCCCCTTTTGCACGGTCTTCCGCCGGGCGATGTCGATCGTTTGGAACCCTTGGGCTTTGGCGACGTTAGTGCTGCACAACGGCGCAATGAGGCGCCGGATACTGACGAGAACATCGAGGAGAACACCATGTTTACGCCGAAGCTCGCCATGACCGCATCTGCCCTGGCCCTGGTTGCAGCGCCCGTCTGGGCAAGCACCCAGGTGCAGGCTGTGACCGACCTGAATCTGCGCACCGGCCCTGGCCCGCAGTATGAGATCGCCAGCGTGATCGACGCAAAAGGCGCCGTTGATCTGCAGGGCTGCCTGGAAAAGTCGAACTGGTGCAAGGTGTCCTATGAGGGGACTGAAGGTTGGGCCTATGGCGAATATCTGACCGGCACCGTCACTGAAAAATTCATCCCGGTGGTTGCCAGTGACAGCCCGGTCACCGTTGGCACCGTGACCTATGATGCCGTCGGCGAGACCGACGAGGAAATGGGCGCGATTGGTGGTGCCATTGCTGGCGGTCTGGTGGCCGGTCCGGCCGGGGTTCTGGCCGGTGCACTGGCCGGTGCCGCCGCGGGTGAGGCGGCCGTCCCGGACGAGCGCGTCGTCACCTATGTGCGCACTCATGAGGTCGAGCCTGTCTACGTTCAGGGCGAGGTCGTGACGGGTGTTATCGTGCCGCAGGAAATCCAGCTGGCCGAGATCCCGGATTCTGACTACCGCTACGCCTACATCAACGGCGTGCCGGTGCTGGTGGAGACCGAAAATCGCACCGTGATCCACGTTGTGCGCTGATCGGCATGACAAGTGACAGGAAGCGGGCGGCCTGATGGGCCGCCCGTTTTCTTTTGCACCGCAGTCGCCCCGGCGGGCCAACCCGATTGACGCGAATCGAGCGGTGCTCTATTGAATTGAACAACTGTTCATATAATGGCCGTACCTGCGGGAGGATATGCGGATGTTCAATGCAAGCATGACGTTTGATCTGGGTGAGGACGTGAACGCGCTGCGCGACATGGTGCACCGCTGGGCGCAGGACCGCATCAAGCCGATGGCGCAGGAAATCGACCAGAAGAACGAGTTCCCGGCCGAACTGTGGCGGGAGATGGGCGAGCTGGGTCTCCTCGGCATCACCGTGCCGGAGGAATTCGGCGGCGCGGGCATGTCCTACCTGGCGCATACCGTCGCGGTCGAGGAAATCGCCCGGGCGAGCGCCTCGGTGTCGCTGTCCTACGGCGCGCATTCCAACCTGTGCGTCAACCAGATCAAGCTGAACGGCAACGCCGAGCAGAAGGCGAAATACCTGCCGCGGCTGATCTCCGGCGAACATGTCGGCGCGCTGGCGATGTCCGAGGCGGGTGCCGGTTCGGATGTGGTCTCAATGTCCCTGCGGGCCGAAAAGCGCAATGACCGCTTCGTGCTGAACGGCAACAAGTACTGGATCACCAACGGCCCCGATGCAGACACGCTGGTGGTCTACGCCAAAACCGATCCCGAAGCGGGCTCCAAGGGCATCACCGCCTTCCTCATTGAAAAGGAGATGAAGGGCTTCTCCACCTCCAAGCATTTCGACAAGCTGGGGATGCGCGGCTCCAACACGGCTGAACTGGTGTTCGAGGACGTGGAGGTGCCGTTCGAAAACATCCTCGGCGAAGAGGGCAAGGGCGTGCGCGTGCTGATGTCCGGCCTCGATTACGAGCGCGTGGTGCTCGCGGGGATCGGCACCGGCATCATGGCTGCCTGCATGGACGAGATGATGCCCTACATGAAAGAGCGCAAGCAGTTCGGTCAGCCGATCGGGAACTTCCAGCTGATGCAGGCCAAGATCGCCGACATGTACACCGCGATGAACACCGCCCGTGCCTATGTCTACGAAGTTGCCAAGGCCTGCGACAAGGGCACCGTCACCCGGCAGGATGCCGCGGCGTGCTGCCTGTATTCCTCCGAGGTTGCCATGACCCAGGCCCATCAGGCGGTGCAGGCCTTTGGCGGCGCGGGCTATCTGAACGACAACCCCGTCGGTCGCATCTTCCGCGATGCCAAGCTGATGGAGATCGGCGCCGGCACCTCGGAAATCCGCCGCATGCTGATCGGTCGCGAGCTGATGGGGACAATGTGACAGGTAAAAGCGTGACAGGCAAAAGCGCGCTGGCCTGAAGGCGAGGGGCGGGGAGGCCCGGCAGCCGGTTGTCGGCCGCCGGACCCTCGCACGCAGACAAGGCACGCAGAGAAGGGGGGATTAGAAACGGTGCACGTAGGCGAGGTTCACCACGACCGGATCGATTTCCGCGGTGCCGATGGCGGCCCCGTTAAGCGTTGCGTCCGTGTCAATGTCCATCCAGCGGACGTTGAACCGCAGCGCGCCGCGCTCCGTGATCTGGTAGTCGGCGCCGGCGTTCACCGCGATCCCGAAGCTGTCGTCCAGCTTCAGATTGCCGAGCGCTGTCTCCTCCTCGAAGAAGGTGGTGTAGTTGAGGCCAAGCCCGAGGAACGGCTTCATTTTGCCCGCGGTCGGGAAGTGGTAGTTCACCGACAGGGTCGGCGGCAGCTGCCGCGCCGAGGCGGCAAGGGCGCCGTTCAGTTTGACGTCATGTTCGAACGGGCTGGCCGCGAGCAACTCGACCCCCCAGTTGTCGCGAAAGAAGTATTCCACGGTCAGAGACAGCGCCGTGCCGTCATCGATGTCCGCTGCCGCGCCCGCCAGCGTTCCGTTGCCCGACTTGGGGTTCACGTTGGCAATACCGACGCCAACGGTCCAATCCCCCTGTTGTTGCGCCAGACCCGGCGCGGCCATGGCGGTCAGGGCAGAGGTCAAGGCCAAAGCGGAAACCAGTTGTTTCATGGGGTGTGTCCCTTTTCTTTCAGTTGTCGCCCCGTGTTAGGCGCCCCATCGCCGCGCGGCTCTGATCTGGATCAAAAGGCTGCCCGTTTGAGTGTTGAAAAATTTGAGAAATATCGCATGGCTGCCATGCGTTTCAGGAATGCATCATGATGAATGACCGACCGCATGTTCCGGGACTGACAAGGGATGGCGACTGGGATCTGCCGCCAGGGTTGAACATGGCGGCGCAATGCCTGTCGCACCCTGCGGAGGCGCTGGCGCTGATCGACATGACCGGCGGTGAACGGCACGATATCTCCCATGGCGCGCTCGCCCTGATGGTCGATGGGATCGCGCGTTACCTGCTGACCCGTATTCAACCCGGCGACCGCGTGGGCGTATTGCTCAGCCAGTCGCCCTGGTGCGCCGCCGCCCATCTGGCGATCTGGAAGATCGGCGGGATCTCGGTGCCGCTGTTCAAGCTGTTCAAGCACGACGCGCTGGCATCGCGGGTGGGCGACGCAGGCGCGCGCCTCGTGCTGACAGATGGCGAGGGGGCCGAATTGCTGGGCAACCTGGCAGAGCCGGTGATGGCGGCCGAAGTCGGCCTGGAAGGTGCGCCGGTGCCCTTTGCCGACACCACGCCCGAGACCCCGGCGATGTTGATCTACACGTCCGGCACCACCGGCAGCCCCAAGGGGGCGCTGCATGGCCACCGGATGCTGACCGGACACCTGCCGGGGGTCGCAATCAGCCATGACCACCTGGGTCAGCCGGGCGACGTGCTGTGGACCCCGGCGGACTGGGCCTGGATCGGTGGCTTGTTCGATGTCCTGATGCCGGGTCTCGCGCTGGGCGTGCCGGTGGTTGCCGCGCGGCTGGACAAGTTTACCCCGGAGGCCTGCGCGGAGCTGATCGAACGGGCAGGGGTGCGCAACATCTTTTTCCCACCCACCGCGCTCCGCATGCTGAAGGCGGCGGGGCAGGGGCTCAGCGGTTTGCGGTCCGTCGCGTCGGGCGGGGAGCCGCTCGGGGCCGAGATGCTGGCCTGGGGGCGGCGGCAGCTGGGCGTGACCATCAACGAATTCTACGGCCAGACCGAATGCAACATGACGGTGTCCTCCTGCGGCGCCGACTTCCCGGTGCGCCCCGGCTGCATCGGCAAGCCGGTGCCGGGCCACGTGGTCGAGGTGATCAACGAAGCGGGCCAGCCGACGACAGAAGAAGGCGACGTGGCAGTGCGGCGCGGCTCGGCCTCGATGATGATCGAATACTGGAACCGCCCCGAGGAGACCGCCGCCAAGTTCCGCGGCGACTGGCTGGTCACCGGCGACCGCGGCATCTGGGAGGACGGCTACCTGCGCTTTGTCGGTCGCGAGGATGACGTGATCACCTCGGGCGGCTACCGCATCGGCCCGGCCGAGATCGAGGACTGCCTGCTGACCAATCCGGCAGTGGCGACAGTGGGCGTGGTCGGCAAGCCCGACAGCTTACGGACCGAAATCGTCAAGGCCTACGTGGTGCTGAAGGACGGTGCCACCGCCTCGGAGCAAGACCTGCAGGATTACGTCAAGGACCGCCTCGCGCATTATTCCTACCCGCGGGAGGTCGAATTCCTCGATACGCTGCCGATGACCGTGACCGGTAAGGTGATCCGCAAGGAACTGAAGGCGCGGGCGGCTGGGGAGGTGCAAGGATGAAACAATCAACTCTTTTCGTGATCACTGCCATGGCCTGTGCTCTAGGAAGCGCAGCATCGCCTGCTGCGGCCGACGGTGAACGCTCCCAATTTGATACCGCCGGTTATCTTAGCGCTTGCACTGGATTTGTTCCGGACGTTGGCTTTGCGGTGCCGATGGACAGCCAATGCGTCTCACAGGCCGTCCGCATGTGTAACCTAAGCCAAGAAATGAAGGCTTTGCAGCACTGTGCTGATAGCGCCGCGGCTTGGTTGGAAGCGGACGGAGCAAGCATCGTTAGCCAGATGCCCGGCTTCGACAAAAGTGTTCTTGATGGCAACGGGCCTGCAGGTCTGTCCCTGCCAATTCTTGCTTTGGGTGACACTCCCGATTGCACCAAAGTTTCGGACCCCAATTTGCCTACCGCAGTAGCGTGCCGCTATTCCGAGGCTCTTTCAAAATGGCTCAAATTAAGAATTCTGATGCGCAGTGAGGAAATGACTGGGGAGGCAAGCCAATGACCAAAGGTGTTGCATACCCGGCGTTCGCTGCGCCAACCGGAACGAAAGATCTCAACCCTATGACGGGAGAGTGGACATGAAACTCACATCCAAGGCGATGCCCTCCTCGGAAGGCTTCAAGCAGAACCGCGAGGCGCATCTGGACGCGCTTGCGCAGATCAGCGAGGCGGCCGAGGCCGCGCGCATGGGCGGCGGCGAGAAATCCCGCGCCCGGCACGAGAGCCGCGGCAAGATGCTGCCGCGCCGCCGGGTGGCGAACCTGCTGGACCCGGGCTCGCCCTTTCTTGAGGTCGGCGCCACCGCGGCACATGGCATGTATGATGGCGCCGCCCCCTGCGCGGGTGTGATCGCGGGCATTGGCCGGGTGCACGGGCAGGAGGTCATGGTGGTCTGCAACGACGCCACCGTGAAAGGCGGCACCTACTTCCCGATGACGGTCAAGAAACACCTGCGCGCGCAGGAGATCGCCGAGGAAAACCGCCTGCCCTGCATCTACCTGGTGGACTCCGGCGGCGCCAACCTGCCGCAGCAGGACGAGGTCTTCCCCGACCGCGACCACTTCGGCCGCATCTTCTACAATCAGGCCCGCATGTCGGCGAAGGGCATCCCGCAGATCGCGGTGGTGATGGGCAGCTGCACCGCGGGCGGCGCCTATGTGCCTGCGATGTCGGATGTCACCATCATCGTGAAGGAGCAGGGCACCATCTTTCTCGCAGGTCCGCCGCTGGTGAAGGCCGCAACGGGCGAGGTCGTCAGCGCCGAGGACCTGGGCGGCGGCGATGTGCACACGCGGCTCTCCGGCGTGGCCGACTACCTCGCCGAAGATGACGCCCACGCGCTGGCGCTCGCCCGGCGCGCTGTGCAATCGCTCAACATCACCAAGCCGCTCACCGTGAACTGGGCCAGCCCCGAGGAACCCGCCTACGACCCCGAGGAGATCCTCGGCGTGGTGCCTGCGGACCTGCGCACGCCCTATGACATCCGCGAGGTGATCGCGCGTCTGGTCGACGGCTCCCGCTTTGACGAGTTCAAGCCCCGCTTCGGCGAAACCCTGGTGACCGGCTTTGCCCACCTCAAGGGCTGCCCGATCGGCATCATCGCCAACAACGGCGTGCTGTTCTCGGAAGCCGCCCAGAAAGGCGCGCATTTCGTCGAGCTGTGCAGCCAGCGCAAGATCCCGCTGGTGTTCCTGCAGAACATCACCGGCTTCATGGTGGGCCGGAAGTACGAAAATGAGGGCATCGCCCGCCACGGCGCCAAGATGGTAACGGCGGTGGCAACGACCAACGTGCCCAAGATCACCATGCTGGTCGGCGGCTCCTTCGGCGCGGGCAACTACGGCATGTCGGGCCGCGCCTACCAGCCGCGCTTCCTGTGGACCTGGCCGAACTCCCGCATCTCGGTGATGGGCGGCGAGCAGGCGGCCGGCGTGCTGGCAACCGTCAAGCGTGACGCCATCGAACGCCAGGGCGGCAGCTGGAGCGCCGAGGAGGAAGCCGAGTTCAAGCGTCCCACCATCGAGATGTTCGAAAAGCAGAGCCATCCGCTCTATGCCTCCGCGCGTCTCTGGGACGACGGTATCATCGATCCGCGCAAATCCCGCGAGGTGCTGGCGCTCTCGCTCAGTGCGGCGCTCAATGCACCGATCGAAGACACCAGGTTCGGCGTCTTCCGGATGTAAGCCGCCGGGCTTTCATCTTTCGAGAAATACTCCGGGGGTCCGGGGGCAGCGCCCCCGGTCCAGAGCTCCAGACAAAGGACCAACCCCATGTTTGACAAAATCCTGATTGCCAATCGCGGAGAGATTGCCTGCCGCGTGATGGAAACCGCCCGTGCCATGGGGGTGCGGACCGTGGCTGTCTACTCCGACGCGGATGCCGCGTCCAAGCATGTCTCGCTTGCGGATGAAGCGGTGCACATCGGCGGCCCGGCCCCGGCGGACAGCTATCTGAAGGGGGACGTGATCATCCGGGTGGCGCAGGAGACCGGCGCCCAGGCGATTCACCCCGGGTATGGTTTCCTGTCGGAAAACCCCGATTTCGTCGAGGCCGTGGAGGCCGCGGGCCTCACCTTTATCGGGCCATCGGCGGATGCGATCCGCAAGATGGGCCTCAAGGATGCGGCCAAGGCGCTGATGGAAGAGGCCGGCGTGCCGGTGGTGCCAGGGTATCACGGCGCCAATCAGGATCCGGAGTTCCTCGCCGAGCAGGCCGAACAGATCGGCTACCCTGTGCTGATCAAGGCCGTGGCCGGCGGCGGCGGCAAGGGGATGCGGCTGGTCGAGAAGGCGCCGGACTTTGCCGATGCGCTCAAAAGCGCGCAAGGTGAGGCAACCACGGCCTTCGGCAACCCGGATGTGCTGATCGAGAAATACATCCAGCAGCCCCGTCACATCGAGGTTCAGGTCTTTGGCGACGGCACCCACGCGGTGCATCTGTTCGAGCGTGACTGCTCGTTGCAGCGCCGCCACCAGAAGGTGATCGAGGAAGCCCCGGCGCCCGGCATGACCGCAGAGATGCGCGCGGCGATGGGGGAGGCCGGCGTGCGCGCGGCCGAGGCCATCGGTTACAAGGGCGCAGGCACGGTGGAGTTCATCGTCGACGGCTCGGAAGGGCTGCGCCCCGATGGCTTCTGGTTCATGGAAATGAACACCCGCCTGCAGGTGGAGCACCCGGTGACCGAGCTGATCACCGGCGTCGACCTGGTGGAATGGCAGCTGCGTGTTGCTTCGGGCGAAAGCCTGCCCGCGCGGCAGGAGGATCTGAAGATCACCGGCCATGCGTTCGAGGCGCGGCTGTATGCCGAGGACGTGCCTGCAGGCTTCCTGCCCGCAACTGGCACGCTGACCCATCTGTCGTTTCCGGCCGAGTGCCGGGCGGACAGCGGCGTGCGGGCCGGGGATACCATCAGCCCCTGGTATGATCCGATGATTTCTAAGGTGATCGTGCACGGCTCCACCCGAAAGGTGGCGTTGTCGCGGCTGGCGCGCGCGCTGGAGGATACCCAGGTCGGTGGCACCGTCACCAACCTTGCCTTCCTTGGCGCGCTGGCCACCCATGAGGGGTTCGCGGCGGGCGAGGTGGATACCGGCTTGATCGCCCGCGATCTGGAGGCCTTGACCACGGCGCCCGAGGTCGAGCTGCGTCACAAGGCGGCGGCCGGGATGGTGGCGTTGGACCTGGTGGACGCCGCGGCGGAGACGGGGTTCACGCTCTGGGCACCGTTGCACCGCGCGGTGACATTGTCCCATGCGGGCGAAAGCTTTACCGCTGATGTGCAGGTCGACGGGCCGGAGCGCCAGCTTTGGACGGTGGAGGGCGAAACGGTTGTGGCCGAACGCTCCCAGGGCCAGTGGCGCATCGGCGGGCAGCGCATGCCAGCGGTGTCGCGGTCGGCTGCCTTGATTACCGTACATGACGCCTATGGCCTCGAGTTCACCGTCATTGACCCGCTTGATCGCGATGCGGCCGCCGGGGGGGATCTGAACGTGATCGAAGCGCCGATGCCGGGCCTGGTGAAGGCGGTGTTTGCCGAAGCCGGGCAGCCGGTGAAGGAGGGGGATCGGCTGGCGGTGCTGGAGGCGATGAAGATGGAGCATTCCCTGCTGGCCCCGCGCGACGGCGTCGTGGCGGAGGTGCTTGCGGGTGCGGGCGACCAGGTCGAGGCCGGCGCTGCGCTGGTGCGGCTGCAAGACGAGAGCGACTGATCCGGGTCCGGGGCGGCGCGCCTGTCGTCCCGTTGCGGTTTTGAGTATTTTGGGAAAGATGAAGGGGAAGGGCGTTCCATGGCAGAACACGTCGAGATTTTCGAGGTCGGTCCGCGCGATGGGTTGCAGAATGAGAAGCGCGAAATCCCGGTAGCGGAGAAAGTTGCGCTGACGGATTGCCTGAGCCGCGCGGGCTTCCGCCGGATCGAGGTGGCCAGTTTCGTCTCGCCCAAATGGGTGCCGCAGATGGCAGGCAGCGCGGAGGTGCTGGCGGGCATCGCCCGCGCCCCCGGCGTGCGCTACGCGGCGCTGACGCCGAACATGCGCGGCTACGAGGACGCGGTGGCGGCGCGGGCCGACGAGATCGCGGTTTTCGCCTCCGCCTCCGAAGGGTTCTCCAAGGCCAATATCAACGCCAGCATCGAGGAGAGCATCACGCGCTTCCTGCCGATCCTCGAGGCGGCGAAACAGACCGGGTTGCCGGTGCGGGGCTATGTCTCCTGCGTGACCGACTGCCCCTACGACGGCGCGGTGCAGCCCGGCCAGGTGGCCAAGGTGGCGGCGCGGCTGTTTGAGCTTGGCTGCTATGAGGTCTCACTCGGTGATACCATTGGCCAGGGCACGCCCGAAAGCATCACCGCGATGCTGCAGGCGGTCACGGCGGAGGTGCCGGCAGATAAACTGGCGGGTCACTACCATGACACTGCGGGCCGCGCGCTGGACAATATCGAGGCCTCGCTGGCGCAGGGCGTGCGGGTGTTCGACGCGGCGGTGGGCGGGCTGGGCGGCTGCCCCTATGCGCCGGGGGCTGCGGGCAATGTCGCGACCGAGGCGGTCCATGCGCGGCTGCTGGCGCTGGGTTATGAGACCGGGCTGGACGCTGATGTTCTGGCTGAGGCCGCGGAGCTGGCGCGCGCGATGCGCAACCCCAAGTGAAACGAAACAGGAGAAGCGGCATGTTCGAAACAATTACCCTGGAAACAGATGCGCGCGGCGTCTGCACCCTGACCCTGAACCGCCCGGAGAAGCACAACGCCATGTCCGGTCAGATGCTGCAGGAACTGACCCTGGCGGCAGGCCGTCTGGCGGCGGATGACACGGTGCGGGTGGTGGTGCTGACCGGCGCGGGCAAGAGCTTTTGCGCAGGCGGCGATCTGAACTGGATGCGCGCCCAGATGGATGCCGATGCCGAAACCCGCGGCCGCGAGGCGCGCGTGCTCGCCGAGATGCTGATGGCGCTCAACACGCTGCCCAAACCGGTGATCGGCGCGATTCATGGCAATGCCTTTGGTGGCGGCGTCGGCATGGCCTCGGTCTGCGACGTGGCGATCGGCGCGGACCACCTGAGGATGGGGTTGACCGAAACCAAGCTGGGCCTGATCCCGGCCACCATTGGTCCCTATGTGATTGCCCGCATGGGCGAGGCGCGCGCACGCCGGGTGTTCATGTCGGCACGGCTGTTTGATGCCGCGGAGGCCGTCGAACTGGGTCTGCTGGCCAGGGCGGTGCCTGCGGATCAGCTGGCCGAGGCGGTCGAGGCCGAGGTCGCACCCTATCTCAACTGCGCGCCGGGGGCGGTTGCTGCGGCCAAGAAGCTGGCCCGGGACCTTGGGCCACGCCTGGACGATGCCGTGATCGATCACACCATCTCGGCGCTGGTCGAGCGCTGGGAAGGCGCGGAGGCGCAGGAGGGGATCAGCGCCTTTTTCGACAAACGCAAGCCCGGCTGGCAGGCCTGAAAACAGGTATCTGACATATCTGTTCAGTACTCGGTGGCAGCCCGCGGCTGTCACCGATTTCCTATTAAAATGATAGGGTATCAGAAACTTGGCGCTGGGGTGCTTTTTCCTGTCACAAACCCTGCATGATTAACCTCGCCTTAGTTGACGCTGTGGGGGTGGGGGAGTATGCACGATCCAAATCAACACGCCAATTGACGTCGCGCGGGAAACCGCCGGGGAAAGGAGCTGCTCTTGGAAGAGATGTTGAGGGAATACCTGCCGATCCTGGTCTTCCTGGGCGTTGCGGCAGGTTTGGGGATTGTCCTTATCCTGGCAGCCGTGGTGCTGGCGGTCCGCAATCCGGACCCGGAAAAGGTCAGCGCCTATGAATGCGGTTTCAACGCTTTTGACGATGCCCGAATGAAATTCGATGTCCGGTTCTACCTGGTGTCGATTCTCTTCATCATTTTCGACCTGGAGATTGCCTTTCTCTTTCCCTGGGCCGTCGGTTTCAAGGACATCAGCGACCTTGGCTTCTGGTCGATGATGGTGTTCCTGGGCGTGCTGACCATCGGCTTCGCCTATGAGTGGAAGAAGGGAGCGCTGGAATGGCAGTGATGACCGGGGCAAACACCGCAGGCGTGGACAAGGAAGTTGTCACCCAGGCGCTGAATGCGGAACTGCAGGACAAGGGGTTCCTGCTGACCTCTGCCGAAGACATCATCAACTGGGCACGCACTGGTTCGCTGCACTGGATGACCTTTGGTCTTGCCTGCTGCGCGGTGGAGATGATGCACACCTCGATGCCGCGCTATGATGCCGAACGATTTGGCATCGCGCCGCGCGCCTCGCCGCGCCAGTCGGACGTGATGATCGTCGCGGGCACCCTGACCAACAAGATGGCCCCGGCGCTGCGCAAGGTCTACGACCAGATGCCCGAGCCGCGCTACGTGATCTCGATGGGGTCCTGCGCCAACGGTGGCGGGTACTACCACTACAGCTATTCGGTGGTGCGCGGTTGTGACCGTATCGTCCCGGTCGATGTCTACGTTCCGGGCTGCCCGCCGACCGCTGAGGCGCTGCTGTACGGGCTGATGCAGCTGCAACGCAAGATCCGCCGCACCGGCACATTGGTCCGCTGAGGCAGGGAGGCAAGCAAATGACGCAAGCGCTGCAAGAGCTGGGTGCCCAGATCGAAGCCAAACGCCCCGACTGCGTGGTGTCCTGGGATATCTCCTTTGACGAATTGAACATCGACGTGGCCCCCGCCAACATCGCCGGGCTGGTCGAGTTCCTGAAGAACGATCCGAACTGCAAATTCTCGACGCTGGTCGACATCACGGCAGTCGACTACCCCGACCGGCCCAAGCGGTTCGATGTTGTCTACCACTTCCTGTCGATGTACCGGAACCAGCGCATCCGCCTGCGTGCCGCCGTGCGCGAGGACGAGATGCTGCCGTCGATCACCGACGTGCACCCCTCGGCCAACTGGTTCGAGCGGGAAGTCTACGACATGTTCGGCATCCTGTTCACGGGGCACCCGGACCTGCGTCGGATCCTGACCGACTATGGCTTCCGCGGCTACCCGCTGCGCAAGGACTTCCCGACCACCGGCTATACCGAGGTCCGCTATGATGACGCGCAGAAGCGCGTGGTCTACGAGCCGGTCAAGCTGGTGCAGGAATACCGCCAGTTCGATTTCATGAGCCCTTGGGAAGGTGCCGAATACATCCTGCCCGGTGACGAGAAGGAGGGCGCGAAATGATGGATGGGACCAACCTCGAGGCCAAGTTCGACGATGGCAGCGTGGATGCGCTGAGCGGCGAGCAGAAGATCCGCAACTTCAACATCAACTTCGGCCCGCAGCACCCGGCGGCGCACGGCGTGCTGCGTCTGGTGCTGGAACTTGACGGCGAGATCGTCGAGCGCTGTGACCCGCATATCGGCCTGCTGCACCGCGGCACCGAAAAGCTGATGGAGAGCCGCACCTACCTGCAGAACCTGCCGTATTTCGACCGGCTCGACTACGTGGCGCCGATGAACCAGGAACACGCCTGGTGTCTCGCCATCGAGAAGCTCACCGGCGTCGAGGTGCCGCGTCGCGCGTCGCTGATCCGGGTGCTGTACTCCGAAATCGGCCGCATCCTGAACCATCTGCTGAACGTGACCACCCAGGCCATGGACGTCGGCGCGCTGACGCCGCCGCTTTGGGGCTTTGAAGAGCGTGAAAAGCTGATGATCTTCTACGAGCGGGCTTGTGGTGCGCGCCTGCACGCGGCCTATTTCCGGCCCGGTGGCGTCCACCAGGATCTGCCGGATGAGCTGATCGATGACATCGAGGAATGGGCGATCGAATTCCCCCGCGTGCTCGACGACATTGATGGCCTGCTGACCGAGAACCGGATCTTCAAGCAGCGCAACTGCGACATCGGCGTGGTCACCGAGGAGGACATTCAGCAATATGGCTTCTCGGGTGTCATGGTGCGTGGCTCGGGCCTTGCCTGGGATCTGCGCCGTGCGCAACCCTATGAATGTTATGACGAATTCGACTTCCAAATCCCGGTCGGCAAGAACGGCGACTGCTATGACCGTTACCTGTGCCGGATGGAGGAGATGCGCCAGTCGCTGTCGATCATCCGCCAGGCGATCCACAAGCTGCGCGAAGCCACAGGCGACGTGCTGGCGCGTGGCAAGCTGACGCCGCCCAAACGCGGCGACATGAAGACGTCAATGGAGAGCCTGATCCACCATTTCAAGCTCTACACCGAAGGCTTCCATGTGCCGACGGGCGAGGTCTATGCCGCGGTCGAGGCGCCCAAGGGCGAGTTCGGCGTCTACCTGGTGGCGGACGGGACCAACAAGCCGTACCGCGCCAAGCTGCGCGCGCCGGGCTTCCTGCATCTGCAGGCGATGGACCACGTGGCCAAGGGTCACCAGCTGGCCGACGTCGCCGCCATCATCGGCACCATGGACGTCGTATTTGGAGAGATTGACCGCTAATGCTTCGCCGTCTGCATCCCGAACAACCCGAAAGTTTCGCCTTTACCCCGGCCAACCAGGCCTGGGCCGAGGCGCAGATCACCAAATACCCCGAGGGGCGTCAGGCCTCTGCGGTCATTCCGCTGCTGTGGCGCGCGCAGGAACAGGAAGGCTGGGTCAGCAAGCCGGCCATCGAATATGTCGCCGACATGCTGGGCATGGCCTACATCCGGGTGCTGGAGGTTGCGTCCTTCTACTTCATGTTCCAGCTGCAGCCCACGGGGTCGGTCGCGCATGTGCAGATCTGCGGCACCACTTCCTGCATGATCTGTGGCGCCGAGGATCTGATCGCTGTCTGCCGCGAGAAGATCGCCGCCAAGCCGCACACCCTGTCGGCGGACGGCAAGTTCTCCTGGGAAGAGGTCGAATGCCTTGGTGCCTGCACCAATGCGCCGATGGCGCAGATCGGCAAGGACTACTACGAAGACCTGACCACCGAAAGCTTCACCCGTCTGCTGGACGATCTGGCGGCTGGCAAGACCGTCACGCCGGGGCCGCAGAATGGCCGCTACGCGGCAGAGCCGAAAACCGGCCTGACGTCGCTTGGCGACTATGAGAGCGGCAAGACGCAGTACAACGCGTCGGTGCAGCTGGCGATGGACATCAAGGATGGCGTCAAGCGCATTCAGGGTGACGAGGTGCCGCTGCTGACTCCCTGGATCGGCAAGGACGGCAAGGTGGCCGGGCGCGCAGCCGGGGGGCAGCCGCCGAAGGCGCCCGAAGCCGTGCTGCCGGCCGTGAAACAGGCGGCCAAGGACGCCCCCGAGAAGAAGGCAAAGGTTGCCAAATCCGCCGCGGCCGAGCCGTCTTCGCCGGAAGGTGCCGCCGCCAAGGTGACGGAAGATTCCACGACCCAGCCCGCGGTTGAGGAAAAGGCGCCGGAGACCCTGAAAGAGGCCCGCGGTGGCCTGCCGGATGATCTGAAACTGCTGAAGGGCGTTGGCCCGAAGCTGGAGCAGACCCTGAACGAGCTTGGGTTTTTCCACTTCGACCAGATCGCCGAATGGACAGACGCCGAGGTCGCCTGGGTCGACGCGCGGCTCAAATTCAAGGGCCGGATCAAGCGGGACGGCTGGATCGAACAGGCCAAGCGCCTGGCCGTGGGCGATGAGACGTCATTCGCCAAACGCGCCAAGGACGAAGGCATCTACAAAGACGACGACAAGTAACAGGGGCGGCTCCGTCAGGGGCCGCGCCCGGGTGATAGGGAACAGATGAGCAAGGACCAGGACCACGCCATCGCGGCCAAGGGTCGGCATATCGCGCTTGTGATTGCCGGAACCATTTCGCTGTGGGTTGTGCTGTCGCTGTTCATCGGCCCCATGCTGGGATTGCCGGGGCGCTATGCCCTGCTGTTCGACTTCGCCGCGCTGGCAGGCATGATCTATGCGCTGGTCAACATATTTCAACTCTGGCGGATGCGCCGGGACAACCAAAGGTAGGCACCCATGCTGAAGGATCAGGACCGGATCTTTACCAACCTTTACGGCATGCACGAGCGCACGCTGGCTGGCGCCAAGGCGCGCGGCCATTGGGACGGCACCGCGGGCATCATCGAGAAGGGCCGCGACTGGATCATCCAGACGATGAAGGATTCCGGTCTGCGCGGCCGCGGCGGCGCGGGCTTCCCCACGGGTCTGAAATGGTCCTTCATGCCCAAGGAAAGCGACGGGCGCCCGGCTTACCTGGTGATCAACGCTGACGAATCCGAGCCCGGCACCTGCAAGGACCGGGAAATCATGCGCCACGATCCGCATACGCTGGTCGAAGGCGCGCTGATCGCCAGTTTCGCGATGAACGCGCATACCTGCTACATCTACCTGCGCGGCGAATACATCCGCGAGCGCGAGGCGCTGCAGGCGGCGATCGACGAATGCTATGATCAGGGCCTTCTGGGCCGCAACGCGGCCGGTTCGGGCTGGGATTTCGACATCTTCCTGCACCACGGGGCAGGGGCCTACATCTGCGGCGAGGAAACCGCGCTGATCGAAAGCCTTGAAGGCAAGAAGGGCATGCCCCGGATGAAGCCGCCGTTCCCGGCGGGCGCGGGGCTCTATGGCTGCCCGACCACGGTGAACAACGTCGAATCCATTGCCGTCGTTCCGACCATCCTGCGCCGCGGCGCAGAGTGGTTTGCCTCTTTCGGGCGGCAGAACAACGCGGGCACCAAGCTGTTTGCGATCTCCGGTCACGTCAACACCCCCTGCGTGGTGGAAGAGGCGATGAGCATCTCCTTCGAGGAGCTGATCGAGAAGCACTGCGGCGGCATCCGCGGCGGCTGGGACAACCTTCTGGCGGTGATCCCCGGCGGCTCCTCCGTGCCCTGCGTGCGCGGTGAGAACATGCGCGATGCGATCATGGACTTCGACTACCTGCGCGGCGAGCTGGGCTCGGGCCTCGGCACCGCTGCGGTCATCGTGATGGACAAGCAGACCGACATCATCAAGGCGATCTGGCGGCTTGCGAAGTTCTACAAGCACGAAAGCTGCGGCCAGTGCACCCCGTGCCGCGAAGGCACCGGCTGGATGATGCGGGTGATGGAGCGACTGGTGCGCGGCGAGGCAGAGCTGGAAGAGATCGACATGCTGTGGGATGTGACCAAGCAGGTCGAAGGCCACACGATCTGCGCGCTCGGCGATGCGGCGGCCTGGCCGATCCAGGGCCTGATCCGCAACTTCCGCGAGGAAATCGAGGACCGCATCAAGGCGCAGAAGTCGGGCCGCATGGGCGCGATGGCCGCGGAGTAATCACCAGTGGACGCTTTGGCCGCATATTCCCATGCTCTGGTCGCTTTGGCGGGGTTTGCCGTCATTGTGCTGCTGCTGTCGCCGGTCTCGGCGCTGGCCAAGCAGAAGGCCGGGCTGGCACCGGGCGGCACCCCGGCAGAGGACTATGCGAACCCGGCCTACCGGTTGAACCGCGCCTATCTGAATGGCTGCGAAACCCTGCCGATCTTCCTTACCGTGACGCTGCTGGCGATTCTTGCCGGGGCGGCCCCGTTCTGGGTGAACATGCTGGCGTCACTGGTGCTGGTGACGCGCATTCTGATGGTGATCGTGCACATCCGCGGCATCGGCCGCGCGCAGGCAGGGGCAAGAACGATCTTTTACGTGACGGGCTGGGCCTTGATGCTCGGCCTGGCAATTCTGGCATTGGTGGCACTGTTTTGAGCATGAATGAACGATATCGTGTGGCGGCCCCGCTGGTGATCGCGGCTGTCCTGGCGCTGACAGGGTGCGAGGCCGTCGTCGGCAACAAGCGCCCCCTGTATGACGGCGTGCCTTTCAAGACCAGCGCCAAGGCTGTCGACAAAAAGGTGAACCGCGCGCTGTTCTCGGTGACGGTCAAGGACGCAGGACGTTCGATCACCGGGGCGCGGCAGGCGGCTGCCCATGCCGGAACGCGCTACTGCATCGAAAACTATGGCACCTCCCGGATCGACTGGGCCGTGAACCCCTCGGACGAAAACGCGCCGCTGACGCTGAGCGGTGGTGATGCGATTTTCCAGGGAACATGCAACCCGTGAGTAGGAGCGCGGCATATCAGCAGCGTCTGCTATTGCATAGCAGAGCTGTGCTGCGGCGCAGTGGCCTCTCTTTTGCAAAGGAGAGACCCATGTTGCGTAACCTGACGGCCGCCACCCTGACCCTGGTCCTGGCGATGCCTGTGGCAGCCTTGGCCAAGCCATCTCTGCGTGATGTCGCTGAAATCGAAGACCCGTTGTTCGCCGTCGCCGTCGCCAAGGAAGTGGCGGACCATTGCGACAGCATCGCGCCTCGCTACTTCAAGGGGCTGGGCGAGCTGCGCCGTCTCAAGTCGCGGGCGAATGCCTTGGGCTACAGCGATGCCGAAATCCGCGACTACATCGAATCCGACGATGAAAAGGCGCGGATGCGGGCCAAGGGCGAGCGGCTGCTGGCGCAAAACGGCGTCAGCTACGGCGAACCGGAAACTTTCTGCGCCTATGGCCGCGCGGAGATTGAGAAAAACAGCGCGATCGGCGTGTTACTGAGGGCGAAATAGACCATGTCTGACCTCCGCAAGATCAACATTGACGGAACCGAGATCGAGGTGGACGGGGCAATGACCCTGATCCAGGCCTGCGAAGAGGCGGGCATCGAGATCCCGCGCTTCTGCTATCATGAGCGCCTGTCGATTGCCGGCAACTGCCGCATGTGCCTCGTCGAGGTCGTCGGCGGTCCGCCCAAGCCCGCGGCCTCCTGCGCAATGCAGGTGCGTGACCTGCGCCCGGGGCCCGAAGGCCAGGCGCCGCAGGTGAAAACCAACTCGCCCATGGTCAAGAAGGCCCGTGAAGGCGTGATGGAATTCATGCTCATCAACCACCCGCTGGATTGCCCGATCTGCGACCAGGGCGGCGAATGCGACCTGCAGGACCAGGCGATGGCCTATGGCCTGTCGGGCAGCCGCTTCAAGGAGCCCAAGCGGGCGGTGGATGATCTGGACCTCGGCCCTCTGGTGGACACCACCATGACCCGCTGCATCTCCTGCACCCGTTGTGTGCGCTTCACCACCGAGGTCGCTGGTATCACCCAGATGGGCCAGACTGGCCGTGGCGAGGATGCGGAGATCACCTCCTACCTGAACCAGACCCTGCAATCGAACCTGCAGGGCAACATCATCGACCTCTGCCCGGTGGGCGCGCTGACCTCCAAGCCCTATGCCTTTACCGCACGCCCCTGGGAGCTGACCAAGACCGAAACCATCGACGTGATGGACGCGCTGGGGTCGAACATCCGGGTCGACACCAAGGGCCGCGAAGTGATGCGCATCCTGCCGCGCAACCACGACGGCGTGAACGAGGAGTGGATCAGCGACAAGACCCGCTTTGTCTGGGATGGCCTGCGCCGCCAGCGTCTCGACCGCCCCTACGTGCGCGTCGACGGCAAGTTGAAGCCCGCCACATGGCCCGAAGCCCTGTCCGCGGCGGCCAATGCCATGCAGGGCAAGAAGGTTGCGGGGCTGATCGGTGATCTGGCCCCGGTCGAGGCGGCCTTTGCGCTGAAACAGCTGATCGAGGGGCTTGGCGGCAACGTTGAATGCCGCACCGACAACGCCCGGCTGCCGATCGGCAACCGTGCGGGCTATGCCGGCACCGCCACCATCGAGGACATCGACGACGCCAAGTTTATCCAGCTGATCGGCACCAACCCGCGTGACGAGGCTCCGGTGCTGAACGCCCGCATCCGCAAGGCGTGGCTGAATGGCGCCCAGGTCGGCCTGGTCGGCCAGCCTGCCGATCTGACCTACGACTACGCACATGTCGGCACCGACCGGGCAGCCCTGTCGAGCCTGCTCGACAAGGACCATGGCCCCATCAAGGACGCGCCGTCGGTGGTAATCGTGGGGCAGGGCGCACTGCGCGAAGCCGACGGTCTGGCGGTTCTGGCCGCCGCGCAGAAACTCGCGGCCGACACCGACTCCAAACTGCTGGTGCTCCACACCGCCGCCTCCCGCGTTGGCGCGATGGACATCGGTGCGGTCACCGAAGGCGGCATGGCCGCCGCCATCGATGGAGCCGAGGTGATCTACAACCTCGGTGCCGATGAGGTGGAGATCGATGCGGGTGCCTTCGTGATCTACCAGGGCAGCCACGGCGACCGTGGCGCGCATCGCGCCGACGTGATCCTGCCCGGCGCCGCCTATACCGAGGAAAACGGCCTGTTCGTGAACACCGAAGGTCGTCCGCAGCTGGCGATGCGCGCCGGTTTTGCACCGGGCGAGGCCAAGGAAAACTGGGCCATCCTGCGGGCGCTCAGCGCCGAGGTCGGAAAACAGCTGCCTTATGACACGCTGGCGCAGCTACGGCAGGTTCTGGTCGCGGCAGTGCCGCACTTGGCCAAGATCGACCGGGTGACTGCGAAGGAAGGGGCCCCGCTGGCACAGGACACGCTCGGCACTGCCGACTTCCTGCCCGCGATCCGCGACTTCTACCTGACCAACCCGATCGCGCGCGCCTCGCAGCTGATGGCCGAGCTGTCCGCGGGTGCCAAGGCCCGCACGACCGGGAAACTGGCCGCCGAATGATCCGTTTCGCCCTCATATCTGTGCTGATGCTGGCCGCCTGCGCGATGGAGCCGAGCAGCACCGGCGCGCGGCCCACCCCGGTCTACGAAGGGGTGGAGACCAGCCTGCTTGAGGGCGATCTGGTGCAATTTCATGTCTCCATGCGCGATGTGCGCGACACTGGGGATCTCGACAAATATGCGGAATGTGCCGCCGCGCAATATGCGCTGATCCGGGGTTACGGGTTTGCGCGCCACGTGCGCACGACAATGAAACAGGCAGGGGGCAGCCGGACCGCCGATGCGGTCTATCTGATCTCCCCCGCTTTGCCGCGCGGCTTGCGCACCATCGACGCCGAGGTCGTGGTGGCGGATTGCGCGGCGAACGGAATACCCACGGTGTGAGGACCTATGGCTGATTTCTTTAACACTCCAGGCGGCATCGCTGTTCTGATCCTGGCGCAAGTGCTGGCAGTTGTTGCCTTTGTGATGATCTCGCTCCTGTTCCTCGTCTACGGGGACCGCAAGATCTGGGCCGCGGTCCAGATGCGCCGGGGCCCGAACGTGGTGGGCGTCTTCGGCCTGCTGCAATCGGTGGCGGATGCGCTGAAATACGTGGTCAAGGAAGTGGTGATCCCCGCGGGCGCCGACCGCACCGTGTTCATTCTGGCACCGATGACCAGCTTCGTCTTGGCGATGATCGCCTGGGCGGTGATCCCGTTCAACGACGGCTGGGTGCTCTCGGACATCAACGTCGCCATCCTCTACGTCTTCGCAGTCTCCTCGCTCGAGGTCTACGGCGTCATCATGGGCGGCTGGGCGTCGAACTCCAAGTATCCGTTCCTCGGCAGCCTGCGCTCGGCGGCGCAGATGATCTCCTACGAGGTCTCCCTTGGCCTCATCATCATCGGCATCATCATCTCCACCGGAAGCATGAACTTCGGCGACATCGTGCGCGCGCAGGATGGCGACCTGGGTCTGTTGAACTGGTACTGGATCCCGCATTTCCCGATGGTGTTCCTGTTCTTCATCTCGGCGCTGGCGGAAACCAACCGTCCGCCTTTTGACCTGCCGGAAGCGGAATCCGAACTGGTGGCGGGCTACCAGGTGGAATACTCCTCGACCCCGTTCCTGTTGTTCATGGCCGGTGAATACATCGCCATTTTCCTGATGTGCGCACTCACCTCGCTGTTGTTCTTCGGGGGCTGGTTGTCCCCGATCCCGGGCCTGCCGGACGGCGTGCTGTGGATGGTCGCCAAGATGGCGTTCTTCTTCTTCCTCTTCGCGATGGTAAAGGCGATCACCCCGCGCTACCGCTACGACCAGCTGATGCGCCTGGGCTGGAAAGTGTTCCTGCCGTTCTCGCTGGCCTGGGTGGTCTTCGTGTCCTTTGCTGCAAAATTTGACTGGTTCTGGGGCATCTTCGCCCGCTGGACCGTGGGAGGCTAACTGATGGCGAACATCGACTATACCCGCGCCGCAAAATACTTCCTGCTGCAGGATTTCTGGGTCGGCTTCAAATTGGGGCTGAAGTATTTCTTCGCCCCCAAGGCAACCGTGAACTACCCGCACGAAAAAGGCCCGCTAAGCCCACGTTTCCGCGGTGAGCACGCGCTGCGCCGCTATCCGAACGGCGAGGAGCGCTGCATTGCGTGCAAGCTCTGCGAGGCGGTCTGCCCGGCGCAGGCGATCACCATCGACGCGGAACCGCGCGAGGACGGCAGCCGCCGCACCACGCGCTATGACATCGACATGACCAAATGCATCTACTGCGGTTTCTGTCAGGAAGCCTGCCCGGTGGATGCGATTGTCGAAGGCCCGAACTTCGAGTTCGCCACCGAGACCCGCGAGGAGCTGTTCTACAACAAGGAAAAACTCCTGGCCAACGGCGACCGCTGGGAAGCCGAGATCGCCCGCAACCTGGAAATCGACGCCCCCTACCGATGAAAGAGCCGCGCAAAAGTTTCCCGAAAACTTTTGCCATGACTTTTTTGAAAAGTCTCGGGCCAGAGGAGATGACGTGACCAAGCAGCCGCCAAACCCGTTTGAGGCCATGATGGAACAGATGCAGGCCCAGGCCCAGCAAATGGCCAAGGCGTTCAATCCGGCGCTGGAGAACTTCTCGCCCTCCGAGGCCTTCAAGGAGTTCGAGGCGCTGTGGCCCACCATGCCCAAAGAGGTCATGGAAATGATGTTCGGCAATACCGTCAACAAGGACGGTCTGGATGCCAAGACCCGGCTGCTGCTGACGCTGGCCGGGCTCACCTGCCAGGGCGCACAGGCCGACAGTGCCGTGCGCCAGACCGTGCGCCACGCCCTCGCGGCAGGTGCCAAGAAACAAGAGATCGTGGAAACGATCGGACAGATGTCGGTCTTCGCCGGCATTCCGGCCATGAACCGGGCGCTGGATCTGGCGCAGCAGGTCATGGACGACAAAAGGGACGATGAGACATGAGCGTTTTTGCCTTCTACCTCTTCGCCATCAGCGCAATCACCGGCGGGCTGTTCACCGTGATCAGCCGCCAGCCGGTGCATTCGGTGCTGTGGCTGATCCTGGCCTTCCTTTCCTCGGCCGGGCTGTTTGTGCTGTTGGGGGCGGAATTCGTCGCCATGCTGCTGGTCATCGTCTACGTGGGGGCGGTCGCGGTGCTGTTCCTTTTCGTGGTGATGATGCTGGATGTGGATTTTGCCGAGCTGAAGGCGGAGATGGCAAAATACATGCCGCTGGCGTTGCTGATCGGCCTGGTGATCCTGATGCAGTTCGTGATGGCCTTTGGCGTCTGGGAAACCGCCCACAAGGCGCCGGAGCTGCTGGCCAATCCGGTGCCTGCGGACCGCCACAACACCGAGGCGCTCGGCCTCATCATCTATGACCAATATTTCCTTCTGTTCCAGCTGTCGGGCCTGATCCTGCTGGTGGCGATGATCGGCGCGATCGTGCTGACGCTGCGCCACCGTACGGATGTCAAACGCCAGGACGTCGTCGCCCAGATGATGCGCGATCCGGCAATGGCGATGGAGCTGAAGGACGTGAAACCGGGGCAGGGGCTGCAAGGCAAATGATCGGACTTGAACATTATCTGACCGTCGCGGCGACGCTGTTCGTCATCGGCATCTTCGGGCTCTTCCTGAACCGCAAGAACGTCATCATTCTGCTGATGAGCATCGAGCTGATGCTGCTGGCGGTGAACATCAACCTGGTGGCGTTCTCCAGCTTCCTGGGCGATCTGGTGGGGCAGGTGTTTACCCTGTTCGTGCTGACCGTGGCCGCCGCCGAGGCCGCCATCGGCCTTGCGATCCTGGTCTGCTTCTTCCGCAACCGCGGCACCATCGCCGTCGAAGACGTCAACGTGATGAAGGGCTAAAGAACCATGGAAACCATCCTCCTCTTTGCCCCGTTGGTGGGGGCGGTGATCTGCGGCTTCGGCCACAAGTTCATCGGTGAAAAGGCCGCCACGATCACCGCGACGGCCCTGTTGTTCCTGTCGGCGCTGCTGAGCTGGATCACCTTCCTGTCGTTTGACGGAACCACCGAGACCATCACCATCCTGCGCTGGATCGAGAGCGGCTCGCTGGCGACCGACTGGGCGATCCGTCTGGACCGGCTGACCGCGATCATGCTGATCGTGATCACCACGGTTTCCAGCCTCGTGCACCTCTATTCCTTCGGCTACATGGATCATGACCCGCAGTGGAAAGAGGGCGAGAGCTACAAGCCGCGGTTCTTTGCCTACCTGTCGTTCTTCACCTTCGCGATGCTGATGCTGGTGACCTCCGACAACCTGGTGCAGATGTTCTTCGGCTGGGAGGGCGTCGGTGTCGCCTCCTACTTGCTGATCGGCTTCTACTATCGCAAGCCGTCCGCCAATGCCGCGGCCATGAAAGCGTTCATCGTCAACCGTGTCGGCGACTTCGGCTTTTCGCTGGGGATCTTCGGTCTGTTCTTCCTGACCGACAGTATCAACCTCGGCGACATTTTCGCGGCAGCGCCCACGCTGGCAGAGACCCAGGTGTCCTTCCTGTGGACCGAGTGGAACGCGGCGAACCTCTTGGCCTTCCTGCTGTTTGTCGGCGCGATGGGCAAGTCGGCGCAGCTTTTGCTGCACACCTGGCTGCCGGACGCGATGGAAGGCCCGACCCCGGTGTCGGCGCTGATCCACGCCGCGACCATGGTCACCGCGGGCGTGTTCCTAGTTTGCCGGATGTCGCCGCTGATGGAATTTGCGCCTGAAGCTACCGCGTTCATCACCGTGCTGGGCGCCGCGACCGCATTCTTTGCCGCCACCGTTGGCCTGGTGCAGACCGACATCAAGCGCGTGATCGCCTATTCGACTTGCTCGCAGCTGGGCTACATGTTCGTGGCGGCTGGCGTCGGCATGTATTCGGCGGCGATGTTCCACCTGTTCACCCACGCCTTCTTCAAGGCGATGCTGTTCCTTGGCGCCGGTTCGGTGATCCACGCGATGCATCACGAGCAGGACATGCGCAACTACGGCGCGCTGCGCAAGAAAATCCCCTATACCTTCTGGGCGATGATGATCGGCACGCTGGCCATCACCGGCGTGGGCATCCCGCTCACCCACATCGGCTTTGCCGGCTTCCTGTCCAAGGACGCGATCATCGAAAGCGCCTATGCGGGCGGCTCGATGTTCGGCTTCTGGGCGCTGGTGCTCGCGGCCTTCATGACGTCGTTCTACAGCTGGCGCCTGATGTTCCTGACCTTCTATGGCGAGGCGCGCGGCGACAAGCACACCCACGATCACGCCCACGAAAGCCCCATGGTCATGTTGATCCCGCTGGGCGTTCTGGGCCTTGGCGCGATCTTCTCGGGCATGCTGTGGTACGGCAGCTTCTTCGGTCATACCGATCAGGTCGGCAAGTTCTACGGGATCCCGGTGGCCGAGGCCGCAGCTGACGGCGAGCTCAAGCTTGGTCCCGATCCCTATGGCGGGATGCTGCATGACGCAGACGAGGGCGAGGAAAACCTCGCCGCTGCTGAGGGGCATGGCGATGAGGCCGATCACGGTGACGAACATCACTATGTGTTTGCGGGCCAGCCGGGGGAGGGCGCCTTGTACATCGCGCCTGACAACCACGTGCTGGAGGATGCCCATGCCGCGCCCAAATGGGTGAAGGTCTCGCCCTTCATCGCCATGCTGGGCGGCTTGGCGCTGGCCTACCTGTTCTACATCGTGAACCCCTCGCTGCCCAAGCGCCTGGCCAAGCAGCAGCGGCCGCTGTACCTGTTCCTGCTGAACAAGTGGTACTTTGACGAGATCTATGATGCGATCTTTGTCAAACCGGCGGTGGCGCTTGGCCGGCTCTTCTGGAAGAAGGGCGATGGCAAGGCCATCGACGGCTTCCTGAACGGTCTGGCGATGGGCATTGTTCCCTTCTTCACCCGCCTCGCGGGCCGGGCGCAGTCCGGTTACATCTTCACTTATGCCTTCTGGATGGTGCTGGGCATTGCCGCCCTGGTCACCTGGATGTCGATCGGCGGAGGAGCGCACTGATGGACAATCTCCTTTCTATCGTCACCTTCATCCCGGCGCTTGCGGCGGCCATTCTGGCCCTGTTGATGCGCGGCGCGGATGAGGCGGCGCAGCGCAACGCCAAATACGTCGCGCTTTTTGCCACCACCGTCACTTTCCTGATCAGCCTCGGGATCTACTCCCAGTTCGATCCCGCCAATACCGGCTTCCAGTTCGTCGAAGAGGCGGAATGGATCTTCGGGTTGAAGTACAAGATGGGCGTCGACGGCATCTCGGTGCTGTTCGTCATGCTGACCACCTTCATCATGCCGCTGACCATTCTGGCCAGCTGGTCGGTCACCGACCGGGTGAAGGAATACATGATCGCCTTCCTGCTCCTGGAGACCCTGATGCTGGGCGTCTTCATGGCGCTGGACCTGGTGCTGTTCTACCTGTTCTTCGAGGCGGGCCTCATTCCGATGTTCCTGATCATCGGTATCTGGGGCGGCAAGGAGCGGATCTACGCGTCCTTCAAGTTCTTCCTCTACACCTTCTTCGGCTCGGTGCTGATGCTGGTGGCGATGGTGTTCATGTATGTGGATGCCGGCACCACCGATATTGAGACCCTGCTGACCCACAGCTTCTCGGCGGCGTCGTTTGACGTGCTGGGCCTGCACATCGTGGGCGGCGCGCAGACGCTGATGTTCCTCGCCTTCTTTGCCTCCTTCGCGGTGAAGATGCCGATGTGGCCGGTGCACACCTGGCTGCCGGACGCGCACGTGCAGGCGCCGACCGCGGGCTCCGTGGTGCTGGCGGCGATCCTGCTGAAAATGGGCGGCTACGGCTTCCTGCGCTTCAGCCTGCCGATGTTCCCGGTGGGGGCTGATGTGATGACCGACGTGGTGCTGTGGATGTCCGCCATCGCGGTGGTCTACACCTCGCTGGTCGCCATGGTGCAGGAGGACATGAAGAAGCTGATCGCCTATTCGTCCGTCGCACACATGGGCTTTGTCACCATGGGAATTTTTGCCGCCAACCAGCAAGGTGTGGACGGCGCGATCTTCCAGATGATCAGCCACGGCTTCATCTCCGCCGCGCTCTTCCTTTGCGTCGGCGTGATCTATGACCGCATGCACACCCGCGAGATCGACGCCTATGGCGGCCTGGTGATCCGCATGCCCGCCTATGCGCTGGTCTTCATGTTCTTCACCATGGGCAACGTCGGCCTGCCGGGTACCTCCGGCTTCATCGGTGAGTTCCTGACCCTGATGGGTGCCTTCCAGAAGAACACCTGGGTCACCGCAGTGGCGGCAACCGGCGTGATCTTCTCGGCAGGCTACGCGCTGTGGCTCTACCGGCGCGTGGTGTTCGGCGACCTGATCAAGGGCAGCCTCAAGACCATCCAGGACATGAGCGCCCGCGAACGGTTCATCTTTGCGCCGCTGGTGGTGATGACCCTGCTGCTGGGCGTCTACCCGGCGCTGGTCACCGACATCATCAGCCCCTCGACCGAGGCGCTGGTCGCTAACTTCAACCAGTCTCTGGCTGCTGCCGATACCTCGGCGGCGACCCAGATTGCTTCGCACTAAGGGAGCATCAGGCAGATGATCCAAGCTGATCTCACCGTAATCCTGCCAGAGATCGTTCTGGCACTTTACGCCATGGCGGCGCTCTTGGGCGCGGTTTACACCGGCAAGGACAGGCTGGCGGGCCCGCTGGTCTGGTCCACCGCCGCGTTGCTGGCGGTGCTGGCCTTCTGGATCGGCTCCAGCCCGGCCGGAACGCAGACCGCCTTTGGCGGCATGTTCATCGACGACGGTTTCTCGCGCTTTGCCAAGGTGGCGCTGCTTTTGGGTGCCGCTGCGGTGCTGCTGATCGGTCAGGAATACATGGCCCGGCGCGGCATGCTGCGGTTCGAATACCCGATCCTGGTCGCGTTCTCCGCCGTGGGCATGATGATGATGGTCTCGGCAGGCGATCTGATGGCGCTGTACATGGGGCTGGAGCTGCAGTCGCTGGCGCTGTACGTCGTTGCTGCAATGCGCCGCGACAGCGTGAAATCGACCGAGGCGGGCCTCAAGTATTTCGTGCTCGGTGCGCTGTCCTCCGGTCTGCTGCTCTACGGTGCCTCGCTGGTCTACGGCTTTGCCGGCACCACCAAATTCGCAGGCATCATCCAGGTGGCAGAGCAGGGCCACATGTCCATCGGCATGCTGTTCGGCCTCGTCTTCATGATTTCGGGGCTTGCCTTCAAGGTTTCGGCGGTGCCGTTCCACATGTGGACGCCCGACGTCTACGAAGGCTCTCCGACGCCGGTCACCGCCTTCTTTGCCACCGCACCCAAGGTGGCGGCGATGGGCCTATTTGCCCGCGTGCTGCATGACGCCTTCGGCGGCGCCATTGCCGACTGGCAGCAGGTGATCGTGGTGCTGTCGGTGCTGTCGATGTTCCTCGGGGCGATTGCCGCCATCGGCCAGCGCGACATCAAGCGTCTGATGGCCTTCTCCTCGATCGCCCACATGGGCTATGCGATGATCGGCCTTGCAGCCGGGACCGAGGCAGGCATCAGCGCGATGCTGGTGTACCTCGCGATCTATGTCACCATGAACATCGGCACCTTCTCCTTCATCCTGATGCTCGAAAAGGACGGCAAGCCGGTCACCGACATTCTGGCCCTGAACCAGTTCGCCGCGCGCGAGCCGGGCAAGGCGCTGGCGGTGCTGGTGCTGATGTTCTCGCTGGCGGGCGTGCCGCCGATGCTGGGCTTCTTTGCCAAGCTGGGCGTGTGGAAGGCGGGCGTGGATGCCGGGCTGATGGGGCTGGTGATCGCCTCCGCCGTGGCTTCGGTCATCGGTGCCTTCTACTACCTGCGGATCGTGTTCTACATGTACTTCGGCACCGGCGAGGGCGATGTCGAGGCCAAGGGCTCCCCGGTGCTGGCGGTGGCCCTGATGGCCTCGGCAGCGATGATGCTGGTGGGCGTGGTCTACCAGTTCGGTATCGACGGCGCGGCGGCTGCGGCTGCGGCCACCCTTGTAAACTGATCGGCTTTTCATCAGGCTGAACGGGCCCGGTCGCTTGACCGGGCCTTTCGCACTTTCTAAGGAGCGCGCATGAGCTGGCCAGCAGGATATGGAAAACGGGTGCTGCCCGAGGTCGACAGTACCCTGGACGAGGCGGCCCGTATCGCCGACGGGCTGGCGGGGCCGGAGTGGATTCTGGCCCTGCGTCAGACCAAGGGCCGCGGCCGACGCGGTCGCGACTGGAAAGACCCCAAGGGCAATTTCGCCGCCACCCTGGTGATGCGCCCCGAAAGCGCCCCGGGTCAGGCGGCGCTGCGCAGCTTCGTGGCAGCCCTCGCGGTCTATGACGCTTGCGTCGCGGTCACCGGCCGCAGCGACGGCTTGTCGCTGAAGTGGCCCAACGACGTGCTTTTGAAGGGAGGCAAGCTGGCCGGCATCCTGCTGGAAAGCTCGGGCAATGGCAAAGGGGTCAACCACCTGTTCGTCGGCATCGGTGTCAACCTGGTGGAAACCCCGATGAAGGAATGGCTGGAACCCGGCGCGGTCTGGCCGGTGTCGCTGTTGTCGGAAACCGGCGTGCAGGTCTCGCCCGAGGATTTCCTCGAAGCCCTGGCAGAGGCCTTTGCCCGCTACGAGCATCAGTTCTCCACCTACGGGTTCGAACCGATCCGTACCGAGTGGCTCGCCCGTGCGGCCAAGCTGGGCGAGGTGATCACCGCCCGCACCGCCAATTCCGAAACCGAAGGCACATTCGAGACGGTGGACGCCAACGGCAACCTCGTCCTAAACACGGCCAAGGGCCGTGTCAGCATCCCGGCGGCGGACATCTTTTTCTAGAAAGGGGCAGCGATGCTTCTGGCAGTTGATTGCGGCAACACCAACACGGTCTTTTCGATTTATGACGGCGAAGAGTTTATCGCCATGTGGCGCACGGCCACCGACTGGAAGCGCACCGCCGACCAATATTATGTCTGGCTCAACACGCTGATGCGGCTGCAGGGCATCGAGGCGGATATCACCGACATGATCGTGTCTTCCACGGTGCCACGGGTGGTGTTCAACCTTCGGGTGCTGGCCGATCGGTATTTCAACACGCGCCCGCTGGTCGTGGGCAAACCCGAGTGCAAGCTGCCGGTCGCCGTGCGGGTAGATGAAGGCACCCAGGTCGGGCCCGACCGGCTGGTCAACACCGTGTCCGGTTTCGACCAGCACGGCGGCAATCTGATCGTGGTCGATTTTGGCACGGCAACCACCTTTGACGTCGTCGCCGAGGATGGCGCTTATATCGGCGGGGTGATCGCGCCCGGCGTGAACCTCAGCCTCGAGGCTCTGCACCAGGCCGCGGCGGCCTTGCCGCATGTGGACATTACCAAGCCGCAGCGTGTAATTGGCACCAACACCGTCGCCTGCATGCAGTCCGGCGTGTTCTGGGGCTATGTCGGCCTCGTGCGCGAAATCTGCGACCGCATCAAGATGGAACGCGGCGTGGCGATGAAAGTTATCTCAACAGGCGGGCTGGCGCCTTTGTTCCAGCAAACGGCAGATCTGTTCGATGCGTTCGAGGAAGACCTCACCATGCACGGGCTTCAGATCATACATAAATACAACAAGGAAAACGGAACTGACGCATGAGCAGTGAACGACTGATATACCTGCCCCTCGGCGGGGCGGGTGAAATTGGCATGAATGCCTATGTCTATGGCTACGGACCGCAGGACAAGGAGCGGCTGATCCTGGTCGACCTCGGCGTGACCTTCCCGGACATGGACACGACCCCGGGTGTGGATCTCATCATGCCGGACATGACCTGGCTGAAAGAGCGCGTGGACCGGCTGGAGGGGATTTTCATCACCCACGGTCACGAGGACCACATCGGCGCCATCGCGCATATGTACTCCAGCCTGAGCGTGCCGATCTACGCCCGCCCCTTCACCGCCAACCTCGCGCGGCGCAAGATGGAAGAAGCGGGCCATGATCCGGCCAATGTCGTCACCGTCGAGGCCTGGCCCGAGGTGACACGGCTTGGTCCCTTCACGGTTGGCGTCGCGCCGATGAGCCACTCGATCCCCGAGAGCGGCGCCCTGGTGATCGACAGCCCGGCAGGCCGGGTGGTGCACACCGGCGACTTCAAGCTGGATCCGAACCCGCTGGTGGGCGAACCCTTCGATCCCGAGATGTGGGCGCAGATCGCCGCGCCCGGCATCCAGGCGCTGGTCTGCGATTCGACCAACGTGTTCTCGACCCATCCGGGCCGCTCGGAATCGGAATTGCCGGAGCCGATCACCGAACTGTTCGCCAATGCCAAGGGCATGGTGGCCGCCACGACCTTTGCTTCCAACGTGGCGCGGGTGAAGACGCTCGCGAAGGCGGGGGAGAAGGCCGGGCGCTCCATCGTGCTGCTGGGCCGCGCCATGCGTCGGATGATCGAAGCCGCGGTGGAAACCGGTGTGCTGAGCGATTTTCCCAAGACCATCAGCCCCGAGGACGCCAGCGATGTGCCGCGCGAGAACCTGATGCTGATCACCACCGGCAGCCAGGGCGAACGCCGCGCTGCCACCGCCCAGCTGGCGCGCGGCAAGTACCGCGGGCTGGAGCTGAAGGAGGGCGACCTGTTCCTGTTCTCCTCCAAGACGATTCCGGGCAATGAGAAGGGCGTGATCCACATCATCAACCAGTTCTCGGAAAAGGGCGTCGATGTGGTGGACGACAGCTCGGGCCTGTACCACGTGTCGGGGCATGCCAATGGGCCCGACCTGGAGGCGTTGCACGATCTGCTGAAGCCCAAGATGGTGGTCCCGATGCACGGCGAACACCGTCACCTGCGCCAGCATGCGCGCCTGGCCGAAGCCAAGGGCATCGCCAGCGCGGTGGTGGTCAACGGCATGATGATGGACCTGACAGGCGATGCGCCCAAGGTCACCGGCTATGTCGACACCGGCCGCACCTACCTGGACGGCACGGTCAAATACGGCGCGCTGGACGGCATCGTGCGCGACCGCATCCGCATGGCGCTGAACGGCCATGTCACCGTGACGGTCATCCTCGACGAAGTGGACGAGCCTCTGGGGGAGCCGTGGTGCGACATCAAGGGGTTGGCCGAGACCGGCAGCTCCAACGCGGCACTGGTCGAGGTGATGGAAGAGGACCTGAACCAGTTCCTGATGCGGGCCGGGGCCAAGACCCTGCGCAACGAGGAAAAGCTGGAGCAGGAACTGCGTCGCATCGCGCGCCAAAGCGCGCAGAGCGAGATCGGCAAGAAGCCGGAAGTCACGGTGGTGGTCAGCCGCATGCGCTGATCCTGCATGGCGGGGCAGGGCGGCTCTCCCGCCCGGCCCAAGCTGCATCGTGGATGCATCAGGCCCCGTTAGGCCAAGCGCCGCGGTCCCTTGACGGGACCGCGGCGCTGTCGCTTTTGCGGAGACGTAGGGACAGCAGCCTGAAACGGCGGCCAGCAATGAAAAACGCCGCGGCCCTTCGGGGGCTCGCGGCGTTTTGATCGTGCCCCGGACGGGGGGCAGCGCAGCCTTGGGCGTCAGCCGTGCAGCGGACGGGCGCAGCTGGGGCAGGAGACCACTTTGCGCGGCGCGCTGAACACGGCGCGGAACAGGGTGCGCAGCATGGAGGCAAAGGCCTCGGCGCGCAGCTCATGTGCGCGTGCCTCTATGGCCTGGAAATCGGCGAGGGTCAGTGTCGGCGTTGTGTTTTCGGTGCTGGTCATGGTTTGGCCTGTCATCAGTGGCGCGTTTTCTGTTGGCGCAGCTATACGCCTCTCTCGGCCCGTTTACGCCAACCAAGATCGAAGACCCGTTATGCTGCAAGTGCAAAGCTTGCCATGCCGCACTTGCATGGGCGCGACGGAACATCAGCGCCACCGCCCGAATCCATACGGCAGGACAGACGCAAAAAGGGCCGCTTCACTGGGAAGCGGCCCTTTGGAAACCGGGTTCAGGAGCGTCTTTTGCCGATTTAACCGGCGCGGCGCTCGGCAAAGCTGAGGGCAATGAAGCTCGGCATGTGATCACCCATGCCCACGACGGTCTTGTCGTCACGACGCTCGCCCTTGCCACGTCCAGAGGAGCGGCCGCTCTTCTGGTTGACCTTGGTGTCGCGGTTGTCGCGCGTGTCCTTGGCGGATTTCGACGCGGGCTTCCCACCGGATTTCTCCTCGCGGCTTTCGACCTTGGCGTCTGCCTCGGGTTTGGCCTCCGGCGCGGGCTTGTCCTTTTTCGGCGAGGGCTTCACCGGGTTTTCCAGCCGGGTGATTTCCTTCTGGATCAGGGTCTCTACCGCATCCAGCGCCTTCTCGTCGCGGGGCGAGCAGATGGTGATCGCCTTGCCCTCGCGACCGGCACGACCGGTGCGTCCGATGCGGTGGACATAATCCTCGGCATGGCCGGGCACATCGAAGTTGAACACATGGCTGACGCTCGGCACGTCCAACCCGCGCGCCGCGACGTCAGAGGCGACCAGGATCCGCAGGGAGCCTTCGCGGAAGCCGTCCAGCGTCTTCATGCGCTGGCTCTGGTCCAGGTCGCCATGGATCGCGGCCGCGTCATAGCCGTATTTCTTGAGCGATTTCGCGCAGATATCCACATCCGTCTTGCGGTTGCAGAAGATGATGCCGTTGGTCAGCTTCTCCCCCTCGGCGTCGATCAGCGCGCGCAGCACCTTGCGCTTCTCGCTGCCCTCGCGGTCACGGCGGGAGGGTTTGAACATCACCACGCCCTGCTCGATGGTTTCGGAGGCGGTGGCCTGGCGGGCGACCTCGATCCGGGCCGGGGCCGACAGGAAGGTATTGGTGATGCGTTCGATTTCCGGCGCCATGGTGGCCGAGAAGAACAGCGTCTGACGGGTGAAGGGCGTCAGCGAGAAGATGCGCTCGATATCGGGAATGAAGCCCATGTCGAGCATCCGGTCGGCCTCGTCCACCACCATGATCTGCACGCCGGTGAGCAGCAGCTTGCCGCGCTCGAAATGGTCCAGCAGGCGGCCCGGAGTGGCGATCAGCACGTCGACACCCTTGTCGATCAGCGCGTCCTGTTCCTTGAAGGAAACGCCACCGATCAGCAGCGCCTTGGTCAGCTTCACGTGCTTGGCATAGGTGTCGAAGTTCTCGGCAACCTGTGCCGCCAGCTCGCGGGTGGGGCACAGCACCAGGCTGCGCGGCATCCGGGCGCGGGCGCGGCCACGGGCCAGCAGGGTAATCATCGGCAGGGTGAAGGACGCGGTCTTACCGGTCCCGGTCTGGGCAATCCCCAGAACATCGCGCCCTTCCAGCGCCGGGGGAATCGCCCCGGCCTGAATGGGGGTGGGGCTTTCATAACCAGCTTCCTCAATTGCCTTGAGGACCTTGGCGTTCAGGTTCAGATCGGTGAATTTTGTCATCTGTATCCGTCATTGCGGACACTGACCAGGCCCGCGCGTGTGTGTTGCAGCCGGCTCCGCTAGGGTCACGCGGGATGGCAGCTTCCGGCTCGAGGGCGGGCATAGCAAAATACCGGGTGATCGTCAATTAATGCCGGTTTTTGCGCTCTTTTTAGCCAGTGGCGCGCTGAAAAGGGAACAATTCAGGGGCTGGACGGAAAGTGTTTCTGTCGCGTCGCGCCCAAGCCCAGTTGGCGAATCCGCAGCAGTCCGGCCGCAGCGAGCCGCTCGCGCAGGGCGGGGCCGTCGGCACAGACCGCCTCAAAGAAGCGGCGCAGTCCGGCGGTGCCTTCTTCGCGCTCAAGCGTGCTCAGTAACTCGTGCATGGTGATTCCCCCGGCTTGGCGCGCGCGGGTGGGCTTCAATTCGGCCCGGTAGGAGCCTTTGCGAAGCCGGTATTGATAGTGTGCCAGCCAGCTGTCCCAGTCCTGCGCGTGAAAGTGGCACAGCTCCATCTGGTCCAATTCGGCCTGTCCCGGGTTGGGGGAGTTATCGACAAAGGCGTTATGGATGCGAAACTCCAGCCGGGGCTGGCCGCAACGCACGAACAGCTTGCCCTGGGTGTGGCTGAGGAATCCGCCACGCAGATCCGCGCCAAACGGGCCATAGGCGGCGGCTGAGGCGGTCTCATCGGCAAGGGTCTTGAAGGCCGAGCCATCGCCGCCCGCCAGCGCTTCGAGAGGGCGGACCCTGGCGCAGAGCGCCTCTTGTGGCAATTCGGCCAATGTCGTGGCGACGGGGTCGGGCGACCACAGGAATTCATCCACGTCGCAGTGCAGCAGCCAGTCAACGTCCCCCGCCGCCTGGCGGTGGTAGGCCCGCGTGGCGTTGGCGCTTTGGCGGACCTGGTGTTTGGCGGGTCGGCGGCCCTTGGTGCCTCCCTGCTTGCCCCAATAGGTGTCGTCGCAGGTGATGACGCGGATCTTGGAATGCGCTTTCAGGTGGCCAAAGGCGTCGGGGCAGGGCGCATCCAGATAGAGATACAGCCGGTGTGCGCCCATCTCCAGATGATGGGCGGCAAAGCGCAGGATGTCTTCGGCCTCGGCCTTGATGGTGCTGACAATGCCCCATTTCACCTGCTGCTGCGCCATGGCCTGTCCCCTGCCTGCGGTCCTCTCCGCCTGTGCGGTCAGCATCCGCGCAGAGCCGGGCAAGTGCAAGGGGGGCAAAAGAAAACGCCCGGCAGAGCCGGGCGCTTGGTCAAACCATCATTTCCTTGGTCGCGGTCAGCTTGAGGTCGGGGTAGTCCCGCTCGACCCGGTCGATGTCCCACTGCAGCCGTGTCAGATAGACGATGTCGCCGTCGTGGTCATGGGCGATGTGCTGCTTGTTGGTGTTGATGAACTTGTCCACCGCCGCCTTGTCGCCGCTGACCCAGCGGGCCGAGGTGAACTGGCTGGCCTCGAAGCGCACCGGCAGGCCATATTCCATCTCGATCCGGCTGGCCAGAACCTCGAACTGCAGTGCGCCGACCACGCCGACGATGAAGCCGGAGCCGATCGAGGGCTTGAAGACCTTGGCGGCACCTTCCTCGGCAAACTGCATCAGCGCCTTTTCCAGGTGCTTGGCCTTCATCGGATCGCCCGCGCGCACGCCCTGCAGCAGTTCCGGCGCAAACGACGGGATGCCGGTCACCTTCAGAGCCTCGCCCTCGGTCAGGGTGTCGCCGATGCGCAGCTGGCCGTGGTTCGGAATGCCGATGATGTCGCCGGCCCAGGCCTCTTCGGCCAGCTCGCGGTCGGAGGCCAGGAACAGCACCGGGTTCGACACGGCCATCGGCTTCTTGGTGCGCACATGGGTCAGTTTCATGCCGCGTTTGAAATGGCCCGAGGCCATGCGCACGAAGGCCACCCGGTCGCGGTGCTTGGGGTCCATGTTGGCCTGCACCTTGAAGACAAAGCCCGCGACCTTCTTCTCCTCCGGCGACATCTGCCGCGGCTCCGCCGATTGCGGTTGCGGCTCGGGGCCGTATTTGCCGATGCCGTCCATCAGCTCCTTGACGCCAAAGGAGTTGATCGCCGAGCCGAACCAGATCGGGGTCATATGCCCCTCGAGCACCGACTGGGGGTCCAGCGCGGGCAAGAGCTCACGCGCCATCTCGACCTCTTCCAGCAGCTTCTCCAGCAGATGCGCGGGCACGTGCTCGGCCAGCTTGGGGTCGTCCAGCCCGTTGATTTCGATGCTTTCGGCCACCTTGTTGCGGTCGGCGCGGTCCATCAGCTCCAGCCGGTCGCGCAGCATGTCGTAGCAGCCGATGAAATCGCGGCCCACCCCGATCGGCCAGCTGGCCGGGGTCACGTCGATCGCCAGGTTTTCCTGGATCTCGTCGATGATCTCGAAGGTGTCGCGGCTTTCGCGGTCCATCTTGTTACAGAAGGTCAGGATCGGCAGGTCGCGCAGACGGCAGACCTCGAACAGCTTCTGGGTCTGGCTTTCCACACCCTTCGCGCCGTCGATCACCATCACCGCCGCATCCACCGCCGTCAGCGTGCGGTAGGTATCCTCGGAGAAGTCCGAGTGGCCGGGCGTGTCCACCAGGTTGAAGCGGAAGCCATTGAAATCGAACGACATGGCCGAGGCCGAGACCGAGATGCCCCGATCCTTTTCCATCTGCATGAAGTCCGAGCGCGTGCGGCGTGCCTCGCCCTTGGCGCGCACCTGTCCGGCCATCTGAATCGCGCCGCCATAAAGGAGGAACTTTTCAGTCAGCGTGGTCTTGCCCGCATCCGGGTGCGAGATGATCGCAAAGGTGCGGCGACGGGCAACTTCGGGCGGCAGTTCGGGGCGGTTGGTGACGGTATCCTGCATGAGCGCGCGTATAGCAGGAATGCGGCAGGAGGCAAGAAAAACAGCCGGGCCGGGCGCCGCGTCCCTGCCGTGGTCGGCGGTCGGCGAAAACTTACCTGCGGGCTGCAAAACACGCTACCATGCAAGTCCGCGCCACGGTGGCACACTCGCCCCGCGCGGCACGAACAGCGGCGGTCGGCCGAGGCACGCCGCGCCAGAAAGCAAGAGGGGCAAGACACCGACCTGACCAACCCCATAGGGAGACCCTGATGAAAATAGCCATGCTGTCCCGCAATCCAGAGCTTTACTCGCACAAGCGGCTAAAGGAGGCTGCCGAGGAGCGTGGCCATGAATTGCACATCATCAACACCCTGCGCTGTTACATGAACATCGCCTCACGGCGGCCCGAGATCTATTACAACGGTGAAAAGCTGACCGGTTATGACGCGGTGATCCCGCGCATCGGCGCTTCGGTCACCTTCTACGGCATGGCGGTGCTGCGCCAGTTCGAGATGATGGGCGTGTTCCCCCTGAACGAAAGCGTGGCCATTGGCCGGTCGCGCGACAAGCTGCGCTCGATGCAGCTTCTGGCGCGCGATGGCATCGGTCTGCCGGTCACCACCTTTGCCCATGACCCCAAGCAGACCGACGAGGTGCTGGACCTGGCCGGCGGCGCGCCCATCGTGATCAAGCTGCTGGAGGGTACACAGGGCATCGGCGTGGTGCTCGCCGATACCAACCGCTCGGCCAAATCCGTGGTCGAGGCGTTCCGCGGCGCCGGCGTCAACATCCTCTTGCAGGAGTTCATCAAGGAGGCGGGCGGCACCGACATCCGCGCCATCGTGGTCGGTGGCCGGGTGATCGCGGCGATGAAACGTACCGGTGCCGAGGGCGAGTTCCGCTCAAACCTGCACCGCGGCGGCTCTGCCGCGCTGGTAAAGCTCTCGCCCGAGGAACGCTCCACCGCGGCCCGCGCCGCCAAGACCATGGGGCTGAATGTCTGCGGCGTCGACATGCTGCGCGCCAATCACGGCCCGGTGGTGATGGAGGTGAATTCCTCTCCCGGCCTTGAAGGCGTGGAGAAGGCAACCGGCCTCGATATCGCCGGCAAGATCATCGAATACATCGAAAAACACGCCAAACCGGGCGCGACCAAGACCAAGGGCAAGGGGTAGGGGCTTCGGCGGGCGGGGCCTGGCGGGCCGTCACTGGCGCTAACGCAACGACGCGCGCTTCAGCAGCTTCACCGCGTCGGGACGGTTGAGCAGCGCCCGACCCACCTCGAGCCCGTGCGCGCCGGGCTGGGGAATGCCGGGCAATGCGCCAGCCCCCTCGCCACCGCGGCATATCCGAAGGTCCTCCGGCAGCGCGGGGCGGGTCACCGGGTCGAGGAAAGTTGTCTCGGCCGCGATCCCTTCGGCGTAGATGATGTGATGGCTGTCGAACAGGATCTGCACATAGTCGACAAAGCCGCCATCCAGCACCACGACGCTGTTGCCATTCACCAGGTCACGGGCCCGCACGAGGATCTCCGGCGCGCCTGCACCGATCTCGTCGCTGCGCTGATAGACCATCAGCCGGTGGTTCGGGCTGACGACCAGGTCGCGGGCGTTGTTCAGCGCCCCCTCACGGATCAGGATCGGCGCGAGATTGCCGACCGCGCGCAGGGTGGACTGGCCGACCCAGCGCACCTGCTGCACCCCTGCATCGCGCGTCAGCACCCGGTCGCCGGGGGCCAGGTCCTCGATCGGGCATTGCGCGCCGGTGGCCAGGGTGATGCGGGTGCCGCGGGCAAAGGACACGCAGGCCGACTGCGCCAGCTTGCGTCTTGCAGGCTCCCGTTCGGCGCTGACCAGCGTGTAATTCACCTGCGGCAGCAAGGGCGCCAGCGGCAGCAGAAAGATCTCCGCCACATAGCCGTCAGAGTCGGCCTCGACCACCAGCAGGATCTCGACGTTGGTGCCGCTGTCGGGCATCACGGTCAGCAATCCGTCCAGGTGCAGCGTCGCGCCGGGCGTGCCCAGCTGGGTTTCCTGGTCAACGGTCAACCGCCCGTCATGATGCGCGGCGATGCCGAGACGGCGCGGGCGCGCGGATTGCGCCAGCACATAGATGTCATCCAGCACCAGGTCTTCCAGCAGGCCGAGCGGATCGCCCATGCAGGCCCCGTAGGCGGCGCAGAAATCAGCGGCCGGATAGGCCGGGAGGGCGGCATGGCTGGAGGTCAAGCTGGGGTCCATCGTCACGTCCGGGTCTGTCCCTATGATGTCGCCTGCGCGCGGCGCGTCCAAGGGGTATGGCGTGAAAACATGGCCAAAAAACGGTGCCCCCGCGCAGATTTTTCGGCGCGGCGGCGGTGCCCGGCGCGCAAGACGGTCCGGGGCTGGTCATCGGGCGCGCAACGGTGCAGTCTGCGCCGCGAACGAACAGGAATCCCAAGGGAGAATGACGATGGATCTGGGAATTGCGGGCAAGCGCGCGCTGGTTTGCGCCAGCAGCAAGGGGCTGGGCCTGGGCTGCGCCGAGGCGCTGGCAGAGGCCGGTGTGAACCTGGTGATGAACGCCCGCGGTGCCGACGCGCTCGAGGCTTCGGCGCAGGCGATCCGCGACCAGTATGGCGTAGATGTGGTGACCGTGGCGGCCGACGTGACCACCGAGGACGGCCAGCAGAAGGTGCTGGAGGCCGCCGAGGGCGTCGATATCCTGGTGACCAACGCGGGCGGCCCGCCGCCGGGCATGTGGATCGACTGGGAGCGCGAGGACTTCATCAAGGCGCTGGACGCCAACATGCTGTCGCCGATCGCCCTGATCAAGGCGCTGGTGCCCGGCATGATGGAACGCGGCTGGGGCCGGGTGGTCAACATCACCTCCGTTTCGGTCAAGTCTCCGATCCCGGTGCTGGGCCTGTCGAACGCGGCGCGGGCCGGGCTGACCGGCTATGTCGCGGGCACCGCGCGGCAGGTGGCCGGCAAGGGCGTCATCATGAACAACCTCCAGCCGGGCATCCACGCCACCGACCGCGCCGTGTCGCTGGATGAGGGCGCGGCCAAGGCGCAAGGCATCTCTGTCGAGGAAGCCAAGGAGCAGCGCTGCGCCACCATTCCGGCAGGTCGCTACGGCACCCGCCAGGAATTCGGCGCGACCTGCGCCTTCCTCTGCTCGCAGCACGCGGGCTTCATGGTCGGTCAGAACATCCTGCTGGATGGCGGCGCCACCAACACCACCATGTAAGGAGCCGCGCATGGCCAGCGGGTTTTCCCTGAAAGACCAGCTGTTCAACCGCGACAAGGTCCGCTACCTGGCGGACCTTTTTTCTGCGGCTGATACTGGATTTGATGCTGCCGCCTTCGAGGCGCAGGTGATGGCGGATCTGCCCGCGCTGGAGCTGAAGCAGCGCATCACGCTGATCGCCGACGTGCTGGCAGACCATCTGCCCGCCAGCCTCCCCGAGGCCGCCCCGGTTTTGCTGCGCGCGCTGCCGCCGCCGCTGGACCCGTCGCTCAAGGATGATGACTTCGGCGATTTCATCTTTGCCCCCTTGGGCGACTATGTTGCCCGCCACGGGCTGGAGGATCACCGCGATCTGTCGCTGGACCTGCTGGAAGAGATCACCCAGCGGTTCTCGATGGAATGGGCGATCCGCCCCTTCCTGAACCGCTGGCCCGCCGAGGTGCTGGCGCGGATGGAGCGCTGGGCCGGGCATTCCAGCTATCACGTCCGCCGCCTGGTCAGCGAGGGCACGCGGCCCCGGCTGCCCTGGGGCGAGGCGGTGGGGCTGGCGCTGGCCGACCCGCTGCCGCTGCTGGACCGGCTGCACGCCGACGGCGCACGCTTCGTGACACGCTCGGTCGCCAATCACCTCAACGACATCGCCAAGAAGGATCCTGACCTGGTGATGGACCGGCTGCAGCACTGGCAGGCCGCTGGCGCACAAAGCCGGAAGGAGCTGGACTGGATCACCGCCCACGCCCTGCGCGGGCTGGTCAAGGCGGGCCATCCGCGGGCGATGAAAATGCTGGGCTATGACCCGGACCTGGAACTGCGGGTCGAGATCGCCCTGCCGCGCCGCGAAGTCCGTATCGGGGACGCGCTTGAACTGGCCTGCGTTCTGGCAGCCGCGCCGGGCTCTGCCGTACTGGTGGATTACGTGCTGCATTTCCAGCGCCCGTCGGGCAAGACCTCCGCCAAGGTGTTCAAGCTCAAACAGGCCCGGGTGACGGGCGATCAGCTGCGGCTGAAAAAGACGCACAAGCTGAAGGGCGATGCCACGACCTTCAAGCTGGTGCCGGGGCTGCACCGGGTGGAGCTGATGGTCAACGGCCGCGTGCGCGCGGCGGCGGAGTTCGACTTGCTGCCACCGGCCTAGTGCCCGGCCTGCTGACGCGCCATCACGTTCCTGTGGAAGATCTGGCAGCGGCCCCGCGCCGCTGCTAGTCCGGTGAGACCAAATTCTCGGGATCTGTCCATGCAAGCCATCGCCATCACTGCTCTCTTTGCTGCCGTTATTGCTCTCAGCCTGTTGGTTGCCCCGCGCCGGGCAACGGTCGGAGGCTTCTTTGGCGGACGCTCCGCCGAGGGGCAGGCGCCGGGGCTGTGGACGCTGGTGCTGTCACAGGTGACGACATGGATCTTTGCGCGGTCGCTGATGAATGCCGCGATCCTCGGCTTCTATTATGGCATCGCCGGCACCCTGGCCTATGCGGCCTATTACGGCTCCTTCCTGACCGGTGGATACATCGTCGGGCGGATGCGCGCCCAGGGGGCGGGGTCGGTTCAGGACTGGCTGACACAGCGGTTCGGGACGATAGGGACCACCGCCTACAACCTCGTCATCGCGTTGCGGCTCCTGTCCGAGGTCTTTGCCAACCTCCTTGTGGTCGGGTTGATCTTCGCTGCCGCGCTGCCGCAGGTGCAGGGCGCCGAGACCATGGCCATCGTCGCCGTCGGCTTGCTGGCGCTGGGCTATTCCGCCTGGGGCGGGCTGTCGGCGGCGCTGCGCACCGATGTCATCCAGATGGTGGTGTTTCTGGCGGTGTTCGGCACGGCGCTGGTGGCGCTCATGCTGCGGCCGGGCTTTGACCTCGCCGCGGTGCTGACCGCGCCGGGCACGGCAGGCGCACACAACGGCTGGGTGCTCTTGGCGGTTGCCGCACTGCAGGTGTTTTCCTACCCGGTGCATGATCCGGTGATGATGGACCGCGGCTTCCTCGCCGATCCCGCCACCACCCGCAAAAGCTTTTTGCACGCCTTCTGGATTTCGGCAGTCTGCATCCTGGGCTTCGGCTTTTTCGGCATCCAGGCCTCGCTGGAGGGCGCGGCCTATGAAGGTCAGCTGCTGGGAACATGGGCCGTCATCCTGCCCGGCTGGGTCTTCGTGCTGCTGATCGTGTCGCTGCTTGTCTCGGCGCTGTCGACGCTGGATTCGGCGCTAAGCAGCGCGGCGCGGCTGATGGTCGAAGAATTGCGCCTGCTGCCGCGCACGCTGTCAGGCGGCCGACTGGCGATGCTGGGGTTTGCCGCGGCTGGCGGCGCGCTGACGCTGTGGGGCAACCAGACCTTGTTTGATGCGGTGGCGGTCTCTGGCACCGCGTCGATGTTCCTGACCCCGGTGCTGGCGGCCGCGCTGGCAGGGCGACAGGTTGCGCTCTGGGCTTATCTGGTCAGCTTTGCCGCGGCGATGGCAGGGGCTGCGGCCTACATGCTGCGGGATCTGCTCGCCTTGGCCGCGCTTTTGCATGACGGGCACAAATACGAACAGCTGCTGCAGATCTGCGTGGCTGTCCTGCTGGTCGGCTTTGCCGCAGTGGCCCGTGGCAGCCGCAGGGTTGAAGCAGGGCAGGCGGGCTGATAGAGCTTCGGCAAATTCCGACGAAAATCGTCGGGGACCGCAAGAGGCGACAGGTGCAATTGCAGACCCAAACTCCAGCCCCCCGTCTTGAAATCCGCAATATCAAGCGTCGCATCGAAGGCCGCACGGTGGTGGATGACGTCTCCTTGCAGATACAGGCAGGGCAGGTGACCTGCCTTCTGGGGCCATCCGGCTGCGGCAAGTCCACCACGCTCCGGATGATCGCCGGGGTCGAGATGCAGGACAGCGGCGAGATCTATGTCGACGGCAAGCTGATCTGCGACACCGTGTTCCGGGTGCCACCGGAACGGCGCGAAATCGGGCTGATGTTCCAGGATTTCGCGCTGTTTCCGCATCTGACCGTGGGCGCCAATGTCGCCTTTGGCCTGAATGGCAGCAAAGACGAGAAACGCGCCCGTGTCGAAGAGCTGCTGGCGCGGGTGTCGCTGGGCCGCTACATCGACGTCTACCCGCACGAGCTGTCAGGCGGCGAGCAGCAGCGTGTCGCCCTTGCCCGCGCCCTGGCGCCGCGGCCACGCATCATGCTGATGGACGAACCCTTCTCGGGGCTCGACAACCGGCTGCGCGACGGCATCCGCGACGAAACCCTGAGCCTGCTGAAAGAGGAAGACACCGCGGTTCTGCTGGTCACGCACGAGCCGGAAGAGGCGATGCGCATGGCCGACGAGATCGCGCTGATGCGCGGCGGCCGGATCGTGCAGCAGGGGGCACCCTACAACGTCTATACCCACCCGGTCGACAAGGCGGCGCTGTCCTTCTTCAGCGATGTCAACGTGCTGAAGGCGCAGGTGAATGGCGCCCTGGCCCGCACAGCCTTTGGGGAATTCCTCGCGCCGGGTGTCGCCGATGGCACCGAGGTCGAGATCGTCTTTCGTCCGCAGCACCTGCGCATCGATTTCGACCGTGGCGGCAAGGGGCCGCTGCCCACCTCCAGCGACGGCGTCCCGGCCCGCGCCGTGGTCGAGCGCGCCCGCTTTCTGGGACGCGAGAGCCTGGTCGAATTCCGCATGGACTTTGATGGCTCCATCCTGCGCGCGACGGTGCCGAACGTGTTCCTGCCGGAAAAGGGCCGGGTGATGTGGTTGACGGTGCGACGCGACCGCTGTTTCGTCTTTCCCGCCTGATATCCGGCTAGGCGCAACCCGCTGACCGGTCCCCCGCGGACAGCTGATCAGCCCCTATCCTTGTAGGGTTGGTAATCCTTCAGTCGTTTGCCGGGCTCATCAACGAACAGTTCCGGCAGGGCAGCAGCCTCTTTGATCAGATCCACGCGGAACACCCGGAAATCCTCGCGGGTCTCGCACCAGGCGGTCAGCGTCCAGACCCGTCCCCAATACTCCATGTGCAGGGGGCGGATCGTCCGCTGCGTGAGGGTGCCATCGATGCGCCGGTAACTCAGCCGCAGCTTCTGCCGCGCCTTGATCGCCGAGCGCAGCGTCGGCATGTGGGCAAAGCCGCGCGCCGCATCGGCAAAAGGGTAGACCGCGAATTTCCACGCGTCGGCTTCGGCTATCGTCTGTTCGGGCAGCACCGCGTCCACCTTGGCGGCCAGCGATTGCGCCGCCGCCTTCAGGTCGGGGTCTGCGGCTTCGGCGACGATGGCCATGCCGAGGTTCAGCGCCTCCAGCTCCTCCGGGGTCAGGGTCAACGGCGGCAGGCTGATCTGTTCGCGCACCATATAGCCGACGCCGCGTTCGCCCTCGACCGGCACCCCCGAGGCAACCAGCGTGTCCATGTCCCTGTAGATGGTCCGGGTAGAGACCTCGAGCCGCGCGGCAATGTCCTGTGCGCGGTGCAGCTTGCCGTCGCGCAGGATCTGGATGATTTCGAATAGGCGGTCGGTGCGGCGCATGCTCCAGCCTTGGATTGCCAACGCGAGGAGGTCAAGGGCTGCGCCATGTCAGATGTGGCGCAGCCCGCGATGGCTCAGGGCAGCATCGACCACTGCACTTCCTCATGGCGCATCCGGGCGCTGCCATCGGCGATGGCCTGCATCACCGCAGGGGCAAAGTCCTGCTGCATGAAGGTCTGCGCCACCTGTTGCGCCGTGGCCATGTCCTGCCAGACCACATGATCCGTCCAGCTGCCATCGGCGCCACGGCTCAGACGCCGGGCAATGAACCCTGGCTGGGCGCGCACGAAGCTCTCGGTGCGTCGCATCAGGCTGGTAAAGTCCGCCTCGCTCACGCCTTCGGCCAGTTGGAAGGTCACGATTTCCGCCACATGTTTGGTCATCACTTTGTCTCCTGTTTGTCGTGATGGACTGGATTTACCGGATGGCAACTGACATAAACCTGTCAGTTGAGGTTTGGCGTCCCGGAAAAACTGCACTTTCAGCGGTGTCTGGGCCTCACGCGGAGGGCTTGGTGCTTCCGCTGCAGGTCGTCGGCGCGCTAAACCCGAAAGTGACCGTATTTACCGGCGCGCATATGCCGCGTCGGACCATGTAAGGAGACACACTCATGCTCAACAACATCGGCCTTCCCGGCATTCTTCTGATCGCCGTCGTGGTTCTGGTCCTGTTCGGCCGCGGCAAGATTTCCTCGCTGATGGGCGAGATCGGCAAGGGCATCACGTCCTTCAAGAAGGGCATCAGCGAGGGCAACAAGGAGCTGGAAGAGGACACCGCCGCCGAGGCGAAGGACGTCACCCCCGCGACCGAAAAAGACAAGGTCTAAACGCTTATGTTCGATCTTGGCTGGACCGAACTTCTGGTCATCGGCGTGGTCGCGCTGATCGTGGTCGGCCCCAAGGACCTGCCGGTGCTGTTTCGCAATGTCGGACGGTTCGTGGGCAAGGCCAAGGGGATGGCGCGCGAATTCAGCCGGGCGATGCATGATGCGGCGGATGAAGCCGGGGTCAATGACATCGCCAAGGGGCTGAAGACCGCCACCAATCCGGTCGGCACTGCCATGGACGGGGTCAAACAGGCGGCGCAGGAGATGGCATCGTCGATCGACCCGACCAAATACGACCCCGACAGCGAGACCGGCAAACTGGCCGCGGAGCGGGCCGAGGACGCCAAGCGCATCCAGGCCGCCACCGCGCGCGCTGCCGCCGACCGCAAGGCGCGCGAGGCCGAAGCCGCCGAGGCCAGCGCTGCCGCCGCCGAGGCTGAGGTGAAATCCGACGGAGAGGCCAAATCATGAGCAACACGGACGAGATCGACGACTCGACCGCGCCGTTGATCGAACACCTGGCCGAGCTGCGCAGCCGACTGATCCACTCGGTCGTGGCCTTTGTCATCGGCATGGTGATCTGTTTCACCGTTGCGACGCCGGTGTTCAATTTCCTCACCGCGCCGCTGTGCGATGTGCTGGCCGAAAGCGGGCAGGACTGTTCCCTGATCTTCATCAGCCCACAGGAAGGTTTCTTTGTGGCGATCAAGATCTCTTTCCTGGGCGGCTTCATCCTGGCCTTTCCCTACATTGGCTTCCAGATGTGGCGGTTCGTGGCGCCGGGGCTCTACAAGAACGAGAAGGGCGCTTTCCTGCCCTTCATGATCGCCTCGCCGTTCATGTTCCTGCTGGGGGCCAGCTTTGCCTTCTACGTGGTCACGCCGCTGGCATATGACTTCTTCCTCGGCTTCCAGCAGTTCGGTGCCGAAGGCGAAGCCGTCGTCGGCGAACAGGTGAACCAGGGGCTGAGCGTTGTGTTCCAGGGCTCCGCGCAGGAGTATCTGAACCTGACGATCAAGTTCATTGTCGCCTTTGGCCTCTGCTTCCAACTGCCGGTTCTGCTGACGCTGATGGGCAAGGCAGGTCTGGTCAGCGCCGAGGGGCTCGCGTCTGTGCGCAAATACGCGGTGGTGGCGATCCTCGTTCTCGCCGCGCTGGTGACGCCGCCGGATGTGATCACCCAGATCATTCTCTTCGTGGTGGTCTACGGCCTCTATGAGGTCTCGATTTTCCTGGTGCGCCGGGTCGAGGCCAAGCGCGAAGCCAAGCTGCGCGCCGAGGGCTACTATGACGACGAGGACGACACGGTTGAGACAGAGATGGAAGCCCATCCTGATGATCCGCTGATGGCTGAGTTTGACGCCGAGGACGGCAAGGACAAATAAACCGTCTCGACACAACACAGAAAGGCGCGCCAGCAATGGCGCGCCTTTTTTGTCTCTCCTTGCGCAGCGTGCGGTCCGCCGGAACTTTCCAACGGGGCAAACGTTGGCTCTGTATCGCGCCATGGAGGATGCTATGCCCGAAGACAGAAAACCCGACGGCCAATCGAACAAGCAGGATGCCCGCCCGGAAGTTGCGCAGGATGGTCCCGGTAAGCCCCGGCAGAAAATCAAGGAAGAGTGGAAGAACACGACCGACACGATGGATGAGGGCCCCGCAGGGAGTCCGAAGGCCGAAGAGCAAAGCCGGAAAAGCTGAAGCGCAGCACCGGTCGGCAGCGGCCGCGTCCGACACGTGACGTGAGCCGCCCGCTGTCACTGTTACCGAAACGGGATACTCCCATCTCCCTGCCACCACGCCGGGGAGGGCCGGGCCCGCGGCATAAACGCCAGGACAGAAGGGGCAGGGATGGCGCTCAGCCAAAGTCCCGCGCCACGCGCCAGCCGCACCGCATTCTGAGCTTACGCTCCTTGGGCAGGCTTTCTCCCACATCTCCCGCCTCTTGCCGCCCGTCCACGAACGTGCTTTGAACACCGCCAACGCACAGGCAGACGGAGGCACGCCCATGGACCAGACCGCATTGACCCGTATCGCCGAGGCGCTGGAGCGGATGTCCCCCGCGCCCCTGGCGGCACCCGATTTTGACGTGGCCTCGGCCTTTGTCTGGCACGTGGGGCCGGAACGGCTGGAGCCGGTGGCCGAGGTCAGTCGTATCGATCTGGACCTGCTGGTTGGCATCAACCGGTCTCGGGACACGTTGCTGGAAAACACCCGTCGCTTCGCGCAGGGGTTTGCGGCGAACAACGCGCTGCTCTGGGGCGCGCGCGGCATGGGCAAGTCCAGCCTCGTCAAGGCCGTGCACGGCGCGCTGGTAGCCGATCACCCCGGTCTGAAGCTGGTCGAGCTGCAACGCGAGGATCTGCCCTCGGTCGGGCGGCTCTTGAACCACCTGCGCGGCGCGCCGCACCGCTTCATCCTGTTCTGCGATGACCTGTCCTTCAGCCATGACGACCAGCATTACAAAAGCCTCAAGGCGGTGCTCGACGGCGGTATCGAGGGGCGGCCGGAGAACGTGGTGTTTTATGCCACCTCCAACCGTCGCCACCTGATGCCGCGGGACATGATCGAGAATGAACGCTCCAGCGCCATCAACCCGTCCGAAGCGGTCGAGGAAAAGGTCTCGCTGTCGGACCGTTTCGGCCTGTGGCTGGGGTTCCACCCCTGCGACCAGGACGAATACCTGGCGATGATCGAGGGCTATTGCGCCGCCTATGGCGTCAAGGTCGCACCGGAGACCCTGCGCGCCGAGGCGGTGGAATGGCAGGCCACCCGTGGCGGACGCTCGGGCCGGGTGGCCTGGCAGTTCTTCACCGATCTGGCCGGTCGCCACGGGGTCAGCCTGCGCTGACAGTACAGGTAAAAGCCCGGCATCTCTGCCGGGCATGCTGTCGTCCGCGTGAACGCGTCAGCGTCAGTTCAGGTAGTTGAGCGGATCGATGCTCTCGAACCCGTCGCGCACCTCGAAATGCACATAGGCGTCGTCGCCCCCGCGCAGCGAGGCGATACGCTGCCCGCGCGCGACGGTATCGCCCTTGTTGACGGTGATGTTGTCAACGTTCTGATAGACCGTCAGCAGCTTCTGGCTATGGCGGATCACGATGATCGGGACATTGTTGGAATCCTTGGTGATGGCCGCCACGGTACCGGCTTCGGCCGCCTTGACCGGGCTGCCCGCAGGCCCCGCAATGTCGATGCCGTCATTGCGCCCCTTGGAGTAGGTCTTGATGATCTTGCCCTGCACCGGATAGGACATCGCGGCATCGCTCTGGCGGCTGGGTTCGGGCAGCGCCGGTTTCACCTCTGCCGGGGGCTTGGCGGCCTCGGCAGCGGGCGCCACCGTTTCGCGGGGCAGGGGGCGGGTGGCGCTCGGCGGAACAGGCGTGACGCTGCCTTCGCCGGGTTCGGTGACAGTGACCGGGGCCGCCGCTGCCGTGACTTCCGCCTCCGGTTTCGGGGCGGGTGCCTCTTTCAGCGGGATCAGCAGGTATTGCCCCTCGCGAACGGCGAAATCGCTGCCAAGGCCATTCCACTCGGCCAGGGATTTGACCGGCACCCGGTAGAGACGCGAGATGGTATAGGCGGTCTCGCCACGTTTGACCTTGTGACGCACCGGCTCGGGGCCGGACTGGACCTTGGCCGGCTGCGGCTTGGGCGCGGGTTTGAGCTCGGTCGAGGTCACGGAGCCCGGGTTCGGCGTGGTGAGCGGCGCTGTCTCGATGGCCTGACCCGCAAGAGAGGCGATATCAACCGAGCCGGGCGCGGCGGTGCCGCCAGCGGGCACCCCGTCGGGGGCGCGGCGGGGCAGGGCCAGTATTTCGCCCTGCCGGACACTGTCGCTCGGGCTCATGCCGTTGTAACGGGCAACCTCGTCAGCGGGCAGGCCCACGCGGGTGGCGACATCCGCCACGGTGTCGCCGCGGCGGGCCACGGCCACCTGGTAAGAGGGGTAGGTGATCAGCCCGCGGCTGTCCGCACGGGGGCGGTCAGAGGTCACGGATTGGGCTGCGCTGGTTGTATTGAAGGCGCCAATCTGGCCGCGCAGATCGTAGTCCAGCGGGCTTTTGCAGGCGGCCAGTACCCCGATCAGAGGCAGCGCCGCCAGCAGTCGGGTGCGGCGGGACAGACCGGCGCGTGTCGGCCCGCTCTGGGCCGGGCCGTCGGTGCGCAGCGCATGCCTGGCCGTCCGGGGGTGGGGGGTCCGGGTCATCTTGCTCTCCTCAAAACACGCCTCCCCTTTTTCGCGGGGATTCTCTCGCGTCAATCATTATAGCCCATGCCGCCGGGCGGCCGGCTGAAATCCGCCGGCATGATACGTGGCCCAAGGGGGAATATCAAACCAGCTGGAGAAATTGTGACCGGTCCGGGCATCGCGGCGGCAGAGGCATGCGGCAGCGGTCGCGGGACGCGGGCTGGCCTAGCCGTGGCAGACCGGGAACTGGCGGCCCGCGTAGCGGTCAGACTTCCTTGCCGAGCCCTTCCAGCAAGGGCACGAAACGCACCGGGCGCAGCTCGTCATATTCCAGCCCGTCTTCAGTCTTGCGAACACGGATCAGGGTCTGCACGTGGTCGGACTGCCCAACCGGCAGCACCATGATGCCGCCCGTCTTCAGCTGGGCGAGCAGCGGTCCGGGCGGGTCCTCGGCGGCGGCAGTGACGATGATGCGGTCAAAAGGCGCCTGGTCCGGCAAGCCGTGGCTGCCATCGCCGACCAGCGAGGTCACATTGGCCAGCTGAAGCTGCTCGAACACCGCCCGCGCCTCGCGCACCAGCCGCGCATGCCGGTCGATGGTATAGACCCGGCGCGCCAGTTTCGACAGAATTGCGGCCTGGTACCCCGAGCCGGTGCCGACCTCCAGAACCTTGTCGCGGGGGCTGACCTGCAGCGCCTGCGTCATCATGCCCACCACCGAAGGCTGCGAGATGGTCTGGCCGCAGGCAATCGGCAGCGGCACGTCCTCATAGGCGCGTTCGGCAAACAGCCCGCGCAGGAACAAGCCGCGGTCGATCTCCTCCATCGCCTCCAGCACGGAGGCGTCGGTCACCCCGCGCGAGCGGACCGAGTACAGGAATTGCATCTTGGTTTCGGCGTCGGGTCCGCTCATGCGCCGAGTCTCTCACCGTCGGTTTCGATCGCCTGCAGGGCCTCCATCGCGTCATGGGCGGTCAGATCCGCGCGCATCGGGGTGACGGAGATATAACCGGCCATGTTCAGCGCCGCATCCGTGCCGGGCGCGGTCTCCACCTGCTGGTTGCCACCGCGCACCCACAGGCAACGGCGCCCGGTGGGCGAGACTTGTTCCTCGGCACTGAAGCCGGTGCCCGAGCGGAACCCCTGGCTGGCCGCGCGCACGCCCTTCACCGCGGCAGCGGGCACGGGCGGGAAATTAATGTTGTAAAACAGGCGGTAATCCTGCCGGTCTTCGGGCATCTGGCGCAGGATCTTCTGCACCAGCGCTGCGCCATGGACGGCGGCGGCCTCGAACGGATCGGCGGTGTCGCGGTTGGCGGGGCCGTAATATTGCGACAACGCCATCGCCGGGATGCCCTGCAGCGCGGCCTCCATCGCACCGCCCAGCGTGCCGGAATACAGCGCATTCTCTGCCGAGTTGTTGCCCCGGTTCACCCCCGACAGCACCAGATCGGGCCGCGCATCCCGCATCACCACGTGCAAACCCGCCAGCACGCAGTCCGCGGGCGAGCCTTCGGCGGCAAAGCGGCGGCTGTCCAGCTGGCTGAGCATGGTCGGACGGGTGTAGCTGATGCAATGGCCAACGCCGGATTGCTCGAACGCCGGTGCCACGCACCAGACCTCGCCGTCCGGGCCTGCAACCTGTCGGGCGATGGTGTCCAGTACGGCCAGCCCGGGGGCGCTGATGCCGTCGTCGTTGGTAATCAGGATGCGCATGGGTCTGCCTGCCGTCTTTTGCCGGGTTTGCGATTGAATAGGACCTGCGCCGGGACGGGGCAAGCCTTTCGCGCCGCCGCGCCGGATCGATCCCCAAGACGGGCAGAGAGGCAACAGACTGGGCCGCGGGGCGGTCGCAGGCAGGGCGAAGACAGTCGAAAACGGGCGTCACGCGGGGAAGGGAAGAGGGAGGGAGACCAGCCGCTTGGCCGGTGGCTAGCACCCCTGCGGGACAGGGACCGCATCCCGGCGTCGCATCATGCAAGCAGGGTCGCCCCTTGGGCCGCGCGCCGCCCCGGGAAGGGGGCGGCGGGCAGGCCAGATGTGTGGTCGTCAGTCGGCCAGGATTTCGGGCAGCAGGCGCTGCGCCTCGTCCTGGATGCTGGCCAGGGCTGCGCGATCTTCGCCGGGGTGAAAGCGGGCGCGCAGCGCGGTGGCCATCGGGCGCGGCTCCAGAATGCGGACCTGCGGGCCGGTGCGTTCCGTCTCGGCCTGCCAGCTGCGGGCCAGCGCCATCTGCGCCGCCTTGGTCGCGCCATAGGTGCCATAGAACTTCTCGCCGGCTTTCGGGTCGTCAAAGAACACGGCCCGGCCCGACTGGCCCAGCAGCGGCGCCACATAGGGGATCAGCACCGACGTCGCGGTGGCATTGACCGCCAGCGCCTTGGTCCAGTCCTTGGGGGCGACCGACGGCGCCGGGCACAGCGCGGTGGCATGGATGGCGGTGTGCAGCCACAGGTCCAGCTTGCCCCAGCGGTCATGGATACCCCGGCACAGGGTCGCCATCGCTTCGGGCACGGTGATGTCCATCGGCGCCAGCGTGGCACTGCCGCCGGCCGCCTTGATGCGGTCGTCGAGCTCTTCCAGAGCGCCGGTGGTGCGGGCCACGGCGATGATGTGATGGGTGGGGGCCAGGGCTTCGGCCAGGGCACTGCCCAGTCCGCGCGAGGCACCGGTGATGAGAGCGATCTTATCTGTCATGGGCCACCTTGTGGTCCGCGGGCGCAGGCAGGTCAAGGGGCGCTGACAGCGCGCCGCGGCTGCCGGGCCGATTTATGGCAGCGCCTGTCAGATTTTCCGCGCACGGCCGCCGCCATCGCGCGGTCTTTGGCGGTGGTTGGTGTCGACCGACGGCTCAGGAGCCCGGCATCTCCAGCAGCTTGGTGCCGCCACGGCTGCTCAGCACCAGCCCGCGCGCGTCGATCGCGACCACCTGGCCCGCCGACAGGCGGCTGCCACGCTGCACCGTGCGGGTCCGCCCGGAGGGCAGCCGCACCAGCGCCGTCATGCTGTCCTCGGGACCGTACAGCCCCAGCAGGCTCAGATTGTTGCGGTTCACCGCATTGCTCTGTGTTGCAAGCCCGGCGACCTTGGCAGAGGTGCGGGCTGTGGTATCTGAATTTGCCATGTCGTCCTTCCCCAAAAGGCCATCATAGGTGTGTCTCTGTCGGGGCGTGTGTGACGGCTCGGCAGTTGGGCGGCAAGGGTGTGCGGCATACGCCCGCCCGCTTCGGCAGGAAGCCGCGAACCGGGCAGGGGGACTGGGTGGAAAGGCGCCGACGCCGGGCCGTTCAGCGGCGCTCAGGCATCATAGACCAGCGACGGCAGGTCGTGGCCATAGGCATAGAGCAGCTCCAGCAGCTCCTCCAGCGAGGCCCCGTCGCGCTGCAAGGGGAACAGCGGGTGGCCTTGCTCGCTCACCTTCAGCTCCGGGTACTGGCCTTCGGGGCGCATCTCCAGCATGCAGCCGGCGGGCAGCGCCAGATCCGGCGGAATCGCATTGGCCAGCCAGGCCGGACGATCGCCAAGCTTGTCCGCTTCGCGCATCTCGAACAGGTCGAGGTAGGCGTCAAAATCATCGCGGCTGAGGCTGGCCCAGGTGCCCAGCACGAATTCCTCGCCGCGACTGTTGGTCAGCGGCACCGCCAGCACCGCGCGGATGAAACGCAGATCACCCAAGCGGCAGAAATCTTCGGTCAGGATGTCTCCGCGGGTGGCCAGAACCGCTGAATTGTCCTCGACCTCCATATCCTCGGGGCAGACATCGGGCCTGTCACAGCTGAGGCTGAGAAGTTGCGCAAAGGTGGCGCCGCAGCAGCGGCACTTGCGCGGAGAACTCAGCATGCGGGCAAGATGCGGATCCAAGAAGAGGCCTTTCGTCAGAAGGCATAGGAAAAGGCGCGGACCATCGCGGCCAGCGCCTCCCTATTGCCGTGTTGCCGCCCTCATACGCCGACGCGCGCGAAAGTTCAAACCCCCGCGTCAGCGATGGGCGAGCGTCAGCCCTGCGCCAGCTTGGATGCGTTCCACGAGGCGCCGGGCACCGGCATGTCCTTGATCTTGGCGCTGACGCGGCTGCTGCCCTCCAGCGCCGCCAGGTAGTCTTCGGTCACACCGGTGACGTAGTTGCCGTCAAAGCAGGAACAGTCAAAGCCCTGGATGTCCGGGTTGCCTTCCTGCGCCGCCCAGATCAGGTCTTCGAGCTTCTGGTAGAACAGCCCGTCGGCGCCCAGTTCATCGCGGATTTCTTCGATGGACAGGCCATTTGCGATCAGCTCATGCTTGGTGGGCATGTCGATGCCATAGACGTTCGGGTATTTCACCGGCGGCGAGGCGGAGGCGATGTAGACCTTCTTGGCGCCTGCCTCGCGGCACATCTGCACGATCTTCTTGATGGTGTTGCCGCGCACGATCGAATCGTCGATCAGCAGCACGTTCAGGTCCTTGAACTCCAGCGGAATCGCGTTGAGCTTGCGCCGGACCGACTTCTGCCGCTCGGCCTGGCCGGGCATGATGAAGGTGCGGCCGACATAGCGGTTCTTCACCAGCCCCTCGCGGTAGCGGATGCCGGTCGCGTTGGCCACTTCCAGCGCCACGGGGCGCGCCGAATCAGGCACCGGGATGATGCTGTCGATTTCCAGGCCCGACTCCTGGATCTGCTTGGCCAGCGCCTGGCCCATACGCAGCTGGGTCTTGTAGACCGAAACCCCGTCCAGCATCGAATCAGGGCGCGCCAGGTACACGTATTCAAAAATACAGGGGGTGAGCTTGCCCTCGACCGCCTGGAAGGTGTGCATCTTGCCGTCCAGGTCGATCAGGATCGCTTCGCCCGGTTTCACATCGCGGACCTTCTCAAAGCCGTTGATGCCAAAGGCCACGTCCTCGGAGGCCACGCAGTAGTCATCCCCTTCGCCCTGCGCGGGGCGCTTGCCCAGCGACAGCGGCCGGATGCCGTGCGGGTCGCGGAAGGCCAGCATGCCGACGCCGGCAATCATGCACAGAACCGAATAGGCGCCCTGCACCCGTTCCATGGTCATCTTGACGCCGGCAAAGATGTTGCGGATCGGATCCGCGTTGCCGTTGACCTTGATCGCGTCCGCGACCTTGTCGGCCAGCACGTTCAGCAGGATTTCCGAGTCCGAGGTGGTGCGCAGATGGCGGCTGTACTTGCCGGTCACCTTTTCGCGCTGCTCGGCGGTGTTGGTGATATTTCCGTTGTGAACCAGATAGATGCCATAGGGCGCGTTGACGAAGAAGGGCTGGGCTTCGGCCGCGCTCAGCGAGCCTGCGGTGGGATAGCGCACGTGGCCCATGCCGACCCGTCCGGTCAGGGTCTCGGCATCCTGCGGACCAAAGACATCCTTGACGAGACCGTTTGCCTTGCGCTCGCGGAAGAACTCGCCGGTGTAGGTGACGATGCCTGCCGCGTCCTGGCCGCGGTGCTGAAGCATCAAGAGCCCGTCATGTATCTCCGCAAAGACATCCGTATCCCGGCTTGCGATCCCCAAAATCCCGCACATTGGCTGGCTCCAATCCCACTTAGGCTCTGCTGTTCGACTGCTGCTGGAAGCGGCTTGGGCACCTGTGTGACACAGCCCAGGGCAGGGGTGTCAAGCGGTCGCCGGCTGCTGTACGGGCCTGGCCCCGATGGCCAGCTGCGTCCATGGCTGCGCGCGCGTGGCGCGTCGGCTCATCATCACTTAGGCAGGCGTGCAGCAGCGGCAAGGGCTGAGGCTCCGAATCCGTTTCCTGTTCCGGCCCTCACATAGTGCCTTTCCAGGGCGCTGTCATCAAAGGATCACACATCCCTTCTGCGCTGCGGCGTCTGGGCGCGGCAGAAGCGGGCAGCCTGACGGCTGTCGAAAAAAAAGGCCCGCAGCGAACTGCGGGCCACAGGCAGGGACAAACCATCATCTTGGCGCGGCTGGGTGGTGGGGGTGGGGTGAGCGCCGCGCGAAATCAGGCCGCCAGGATGCGATCCAGAAGGTTGTCCAGCAAGTTGTTCATCGGGCCGGGCAGGCGGGCATCGACCTCGCCCATGCCGGTTTCGGCCAGGGCGCGGCCTTCGTCGCTGGCCAGAACCTGGCGGGTTTCGCTCAGCGACAGCTGGTGAAAGGCGCTGTCCTCGGCGACGTCTCCGGCCGGCAGCAGCATGCCGCATTCGGCCCAGACCAGCTCTTCTTCTTCGAATTCGAAGTGGATGCGGCCGAGGCGTTCCGGCGCGGCCGGGGTGATGCCCTTGTAACCGGCCAGGGCGATCAGCTTGGTCACCACGACGGGCAGGCCGAACAGGCGCTCGGCGGTGTCCATCTCCAGAACCACCTTCTGGTCCGAAGGCAGCATCAGGTCGGTGTCGTTGCCCAGGGCGCCGGCCGGAACATGCATGCAGGTGGTCAGGCGCGGCACCGCGTGTTTCACCGCTTTGACTTCCTGCGCGCCGCCATCAAAGGTAAACACCTTGTCGCCGGGCTTGATGTCGCGGGCCTGCTTGAAGCCTTCTTCGGTCTCGACCAGCGTATCGGGGAGGAAGCCGCCGCTGCGCGGACGGGCGCGCTTGGCAGCCGGGGCGGCGGTTTGCGGCAGCGGATTGGTCAGCAGCAGTGCGTCAACCGGCTGAAAGTCAGCAAAGCTTGTAACGTGATCCAGCTGCATTGTTTCGTCCCTTCTGAAGCGTCGTGACCCGGCGTCCTGCCGTTGAAGCCATATCGCCCCCGAATTGGGACCAAATTGGGGCAGCTGTGCGGCCCCTTCCGGGACGCGCCGGGATTCCGGTGGAAAAAACGCCGATTCCGCTGCGGATGTTAACCTTTCCCCTCCGCAGGCTGAGGATTTTTCGCGCGACAGGGGGGATTGCGCGCCTCCTCCCGGCGCAAGCAGAATCACGATTCTCTGTGGTTAACAAAAGGTTAACGTAGCGACAAGCGGTTAAGGAAGTGCTTGTTTTGGCTGTGGATAACTGTGTGAGTGCTTTGCCGCGACAAAAAAAGGCGGGCGCCTCATGGGCGCCCGCCGTGTCACAGCCAGGTTGCTGCTGTGTTGGTTTACTGGTCGCAGGCGCTGGTCAGCGCCACGTATTGGCTTTCGATCCAGCCCAGGGCCTGCTCGGGGTTGCGCTCTTCGATCTTGCCGATCAGTCGCTCGAACACCCGTGCCGAGCGGCTCTCGTCAACAATCGTGAAATTCTGGCCGGTCATCACCACGTTGTAGACGAAGAACGCGATCGCCACCAAAAGAATGCCGCGCAGCACGCCAAAGAAGAAGCCCGCGCCCTGGTCCAGCCCACCCAGGGCAGACCGCTGCACCAGCGTCGAAAACAGCGGTGTGAAGAACGAGACCACGATCAGCGCCAGCGCAAACACCGCGGCGAAGGCAGCAATGATCGAGATCTCGCAGCTGTCGGCGATGAACTCGCCCACCACCGGGATCTCGGCCATCAGCGGCTCGACCTGCGGCGCAAAGATGAACGCCAGCACACCGGCGGCAACCCAGCCGGCGATGGCCATGGCCTCGCGTACGAAGCCGCGCGAATAGGCCAGCAATGCCGATACGACGATGACAAGGGCCACGACCCCGTCGATGATTGTGAAACCTTCCATGTCCCTCGCCCGTTTGCCTGCGATATCAAATTTTTTGCGACTTTAGCCGGCCCCGAAGAATTCGCCAACAAATCCCGCAAGATCGGTGGTATGGCGCAGATTCAGGCCGGTCACCGCAATGGATTTGCCGCCGCTGGGGGCTATCGCCGCCGTGAAACCAAGTTTTTGCGCCTCTTTCAACCGGTTTTCGGTCTGCGGCGCCGGGCGCAGGGCGCCGGACAGCGATATTTCTCCAAAAACCGCGGTATCGGCGGGCAGCGCCACGTCCTCGCGGGCGCTTAGCAGCGCCGCCGCCACGGCGAGGTCGGCGGCAGGCTCGGAAATCTTCATGCCGCCGGCCACGTTCAGATAGACATCCAACCCGGCAAAGGGAATGCCGCAGCGCGCCTCCAGCACCGCCAGGATCATCGCCAGCCGCGACGAATCCCAGCCGACCACGGCGCGGCGGGGTTGTGAATGCGGCGAGGGCGCGATCAGCGCCTGCATCTCGACCAGCACCGGCCGGGTGCCCTCGATGCCCGCAAACACCACCGAGCCGGGCGACGGCTCGCCGCGCTCCGACAGGAACAGCGCCGAGGGGTTCACCACCTCCGACAGCCCGCCGCCGGTCATCTCGAACACGCCGATCTCGTCGGCGGGGCCGAAGCGGTTCTTGACGGCGCGCAGGATGCGGAACTGGTGGCCGCGCTCACCCTCGAAGTAGAGCACGGTGTCGACCATATGCTCCACCACGCGCGGGCCGGCGATCTGGCCCTCCTTGGTGACATGGCCGACCATGATGATGGAAATGCCGTGGCGCTTGGCAAAGGTTGTCAGCTCATGCGCCGCCGCGCGCACCTGGCTGACAGAGCCGGGGGCGCTGTCCACGTGGTCGGCCCACATGGTCTGGATGGAGTCGATAATGGCCAGCTGCGGCTTCTCCGCCTCCAGCGTGGTCAGGATGTCGCGCAGGTTGGTCTCGGCGGCCAGCTGCACCGGCGCATCCGCCAGACCCAGCCGCTGTGCGCGCATCCGCACCTGGGCCGAGGCCTCCTCGCCGCTGACATAGACGGTCTTCACCCCGTTCTGGGCAAAGCGCGCCGCCGCCTGCAACAGCAGCGTGGATTTGCCGATGCCCGGATCACCGCCGACCAGGATCGCCGAGGCCGCAACCAGCCCGCCGCCCAGCACCCGGTCCAGCTCGCCCACGCCGCACAGGCTGCGCGGTGGCGGGGTTTCGCGGGTCGACAGGTCCGTCAGCTCGATCGTGCGCCCGCGCTTGATGCCCAGAGACTTCTTCGAGGGGCCGGACGACAGGCCCTTGTCTTCGCTGATGGTGTTCCACTCGCCGCAGCCCTCGCAGCGGCCCGACCATTTCGAAAAGCTGGCTCCGCAGGCGGAGCAGGAGAAAGATGTTTTTGCCATGTGGGATCACTGGCAGATGTTTCTGTTTTGTTCAAGTGTCCACATGCGTGCCGTCGATGCGCGGCGTCGGCCGACGCGCGAAACTGCTGCACGGATGCGCCTCAGCCGCCGCTGCGGGGCGGCTGGATCGGCACCACGCTGCCGGTTTCCGGGTCGGACCCATCCGGCGGTGTCTGCAGCTGCGCCGACAGTTCCGGCAACAGCTCGAACAGCTCGCCGCGCAGTCGCCCGAGGTGCGATTTGGCAATGCTTTCCTCGATCTCCACGTCGCGGCTCCACTGGCGCAGCTCCTGCATGATGATCTGCGCATCCTCCAGCCGTGTCTTGAAGGTGTCCAGCTCCTGCTGGCGCTGGGTGAGGAAGGCGCGGGCGCGCGCCACCTTGTCATCCGAATAGGTCTCCGCCAGCTCGCGGCTGACCTGGCTCATCTGCGCCGCGACCTCCAGCACATCCGGCTCCAGCCCGGCAAGATCGGGGTGGTCGCGCAGGAAGGCCAGTCGCTCCTTCACCGCGTCGAATTCGGACGCCAGCGTGAACACCCCGGCGCGGTCCCCGGCATGGGCCAGCTGATAGGCGTGCAGCACATCTTCCATGTTCAGCGAAAACCGCCGGTGCGAATTCTCCAGCGCCAGGATGCGGCCGTTGGCGGGCAGGAAGAACACCAGCATCACCGCCAGCAGCGTCAGGCCGATCTGCGCCGCCATTCCGGCCTGCGGATGGGGCTCTGCGCCAAAGCCCGCCTGCAGGCTGAGCCATGGCCAGACGCCAAGGGCCGACAGGGCGGTCGCGACCAGCGCCGCCAGCGCGACAAGACAGATTGCACAGAAGCACAGCCGCATCATCGCGGCCTGCGCGGTGAAAAGGAATGTCTTATACCCGGCCATAGGCCCCCCTCCGACAACATCCGCGGACCCGGTCCTGCCAGGCGGGGGAGACCTGATTGCCGCAGGAAATTCCGGTTCCGGGGACTCGATCCCGAACAGTTCTCTGCATTCAACTGGAGCGGTTTGCCCCGGGATCAAGGGCTTAAGCGTTTTTGCGCAGCCCGCGTTCGGTCAGCATGCCCAGCCCCAGCGAGGTCAGGATGCAGGCGGTAAACAGGTAGAGACCCCAGGCGGTCTCGATCGTGCCAAGCCCGATGCCCTTGGCCAAAGTGATGTAAAGCGCGATCAGAAAGACGTCGGCCATCGCCAGCTTGCCCAGCACATGCAGCACCGGCTGCACCTTGGCGTCGAGCAGGTCCCATTGCACCAGCGCCAGCCCGATGGTCTTGAGGTAGGGCGCAAAGATCGCAAAGAAGGTGACCACCAGCGCCAGCGCGGCATCGCTGGCCCACAGCGATTGCAGCCCGGTCAGCACCGAGATCTCCGACAGGCCAAACAGCGGCAGCAAGCCCGCCCGCATCAGGGGCGCAAACCACGCCACCGGATAAAGGACCAGCAGCGACAGGGTGAGGAGGCGGAGCAACAACCTAGCGCAGCTCGCTTCTCAAACGCGAGAGGTTACGCCGCACATACCACAGTCCAATGCAAGAAAGTGACGCCCAGAAAACGACAGCCGCGTAACCAGCCCACGCCGTTTGCGGAAGCAGAACACTCGCTGCCAAAGAGCAGAGCTTGAATAGCAGAAGTACCGCGAACATGGCCCCCATGAGCCGCGGAATAGCTTTTTTGAGGAACTTTCGACGCAGTAGAGGCGCATTGAGACTTGGGCCTTTTGCGACCTCCATCCACGCGCCGACTGTGAATATCAGAACAATGACGCCAACGATGCTGGGAACTATTTGCATGTCTACCTTACCGCCTCAATCGGCCCCTCGGCGCGGCCGTGGATGAACTGCTCCATATAGGGATCGCCGGACTGGTCCATTTCGCTCACCGGGCCGGTCCACTGGATCACCCCGTCGTGCAGCATTGCCACGTTGTCGGCGATGGCGCGGACCGAGGACATGTCGTGGGTGATGGTCATCGCGGTCGCGCCCATCTCCACCACGATCTCGCGGATCAGGTCGTTGATGACGCCGGACATGATCGGGTCGAGACCGGTGGTGGGCTCGTCGAAAAAGATGATCTCCGGCTCGGCGGCAATGGCGCGGGCGAGGCCGACGCGTTTCTGCATGCCGCCCGACAGCTCGGAGGGAAACAGATCCGCCACCGCCGCGCGCAGGCCGACCCGGCGCAGTTTCTCGATGGCGATCTCGCGGGCTTCCTCGGCCGGGCGTTTCAGCCGGCCGCGCAGCAGGCGAAAGGCGACGTTCTGCCAGACCGGCAGGCTGTCGAACAGCGCCGCGCCCTGGAACAGCATGCCGAAACGCGCCAGAAACGCGTCGCGGTCGCCCGCGCCAGCCGGTTTCCCGTCGACGTAGATCTGGCCGCTGTCGGGCTGGATCAGCCCCAGCACGCTTTTCAGCGCCACCGATTTGCCGGTGCCGGAGCCGCCGATGATGACCATGGACGTGCCCTTGGGAATTTCCAGGGTCAGCCCCTTCAGCACGGCATTGTCGCCAAAGGACTTGTGGACGTTTTCCATGCGGATCATAGCGAGAAGAACACCCCCGTCAGGACAAAGTTGGCGGCCAGGATCAGCACCGCGGCCGCCTCGACCGAGCCCTTGGTGGCGCGGCCCACGCCCTGCGCGCCGCGGCCCGAGGTCATGCCGTAGTAGCAGCCCATCAGCGCCGCGATGGTGCCGAACACGGCGCCTTTGGTCAGCGAGGACAGGATGTCGTGCGCCTCGAGGAAGTCGACGGTGTTCTTGAGATAGGCTGCCGGGTTGAAGCCGAGGTTCTGGGTCGCCACGGTGTAGCCGCCAAGGATGCCGATGATGTCCCCGACCGCGACCAGCACCGGCACGGTGACCAGCGCTGCCAGCACCCGCGGCGCCACCAGGTATTTCATCGGATGGGTGGACAGCGTGACCAGCGCGTCGATCTGTTCGGTCACCTTCATGGTGGCGATCTCGGCGGCGATCGACGAGGTGACGCGCGCCGCGATCATCAGGCCGACCAGCACCGGGCCCAGCTCGCGCACCATGCCGATGGCGACGATCTGCGGCACCACGGCCTCGGCGTTGAAGCGCGCACCACCCGCGTAGATCTGCAAGGCCAGCGCGCCACCGGTGAAGATCGCGGTCAGCCCCACCACCGGCAGCGACAGCCAGCCGATGTTGAGCAGCGCCTGGAACAGCTCGCGCGGGTAGAAGGGCGGTCGCAGCATGTGGCTGAAGGCCGACAGCGCAAACAGCGCTGCCCGTCCCACCGCCGCCAGCGCAGACAGCGCCGTGCGCCCCAGCCGGGCCAGAAGTGCGATCGGTGTCATCCCTGGTAGGTCCGTGCGTGCCGGTGGCCGGTTGCGGTGAGGATCTCGTAGCCGATGGTGCCCGCGGCATCTGCCAGCGTGTCGACGGTCTGCTGTTCGTTCAGAATCGCCAGCATCTCCGGCACCTCGGGCAAATCGGTGACATCTACGGTGATCAGGTCCATCGAGATGCGCCCGACCACGGGGCAGGGGGTCTCACCAGCGTAGAGGTGAATGCCGCCATTGCCCATCGCCCGGTGCAGGCCATCGGCATAGCCCGCCGCCACGGTGGCGATGCGGCTGGGACGCTTGGCGGTCCAGGTATTGCCATAGCCTGCGGTCTCGCCGACCTCCAGGTCGCGCAGCTGGATCACCGGCAGCTCCAGCTGGACCACCGGCAAGGCATCCTTGAACGGCAGGCCGCCGTACAGGCCGACGCCGGGGCGGCAGAGGTCGAAATGGTAATCCGGCCCCAGCAGCATGCCGCCGGTGGCCGCCAGCGAGCGCGGCAGGTCCAGCCCGTCGGTCATCTCGCGGAAGGTCTTCAGCTGATGCGCATTCATCGGGTGCGACGGCTCGTCTGCGCAGGCGAGGTGCGACATCAGCAGCACCGGGTTCTGGCCGAGCGCAATTTCCGCAACCGCGGCCCATTCGCCGGGCTCCATGCCCAGCCGGTTCATGCCGGTATCGAGCTGCACGCCGAACGGATGGCCGGGCAGGGTCTCGAAGTGGCGCAGCATCTGGTCCAGCGAGTTCAGCATCGGCGTCAGCTGGAAGTCCTTCAGCAGTTTGGCGTCGCCCTCCATATGGCCGGAAAACACCGAGATGCCCGGTCCCGGACCCAAGGCGCGGCGCAGCGCGCCACCTTCCTCGGCCACCGCCACAAAGAAGTTGCGCGCGCCCGCCTTGGCCAGTGCGGTGCCCACGCGACCTGCATCCAGGCCATACCCGTTCGCCTTGACCACGGCTGCGGTCTCGCAGCCGGTCAGCGCATCCAGATTCCGCCAGTTGGTGACCAGCGCATCCAGGTTGATTGTCAGTTTTCCCGTGCTCATGCGGTGTTCTTGACACGGGTGTGGCGCAGGTCAAGGGGGAAAGCCCATGGCCCCCGCGCATGGGCAAGAAAACGGTTGTGAATCTGCCGCGGGCTTCGCAGGTTGGCAGCAACAACCGCGGAGGGCAGGGCAGAGATGGGGTGGATCGCAGAATTGTTCGGCAGCATCCGCCTGCAAGTGCTGCCCTTTTCGCTGGCGGCGGGCCTGCTGGGCTGGTTCCTGCGCCGCGCCTATGTCGAAAGCGTTGCGCGGCGGCGGCTGATCCGGGCGCTGTTTGCCGAGATCGACTTCAACACCCGCGACATGGAGACCTTCCGCCGCTCCTCGCCCAGTCGCGAGGTCTTGCAAGCGGCGCTGGGGGCAAATCCCGACCTGGTGCCGCATGTGACGGATGCGCGCCACACGGAGATCTACCGGCAGCATATTGCCAGCCTGCATTTCATTCCCGGCCACCTGCTGCATCAGGTGATCGACTACTACGGCCTGCTGGAGAAGATCCGGGTGCAGGTGGAGGGGCTGAACTACGACAGCTACAAGACCCTGTCGCTGGCCGGGCGGGTGCGGGCGGTGGACCTGCTGCGCACCACCAGTGCGGATGCCGAAACCAGTGGCAAGGCGCTGATGGCGGCCTTCCGGCGGACATTTCCGCGCCTGAAACTGACCCGCTACAAGGCGCCACACCGGAGCCGACCCGCAGACAGCTGACGTCGGACGCGGGCACGCGGCGCCGTACGCCGCAGCACGGCGCCACAATCGGGCAACGTGAGGACAGATCCCGGAATGTCAGGGAAGCTTACGGGAAGACAGATTGCAGAAAGACAGAAGGGGCCGGTGTCGTTCGGCCAGACGCAGGGGCGCGGCGGCAGCGGATGCCGCGGCGGTCATACGATGATCGGATCTGGTCCCAGTTTCATGCGTGATCTCCCATTTTGGCCGGTCGCCTAGTATCAGCCGGTCGCCCGGTTTTGGCCAGTCGCCCGGCGGTCTGGCCTCTGCGTTCCAGCATAGGTGGCCGTGAGGCGTGCGGCAAGCCCTGCAAGGCCGTCGCACGCCTGCTATGTGTGCACGCCGCGGCTTGAATTCAAGTTAAGCTGCCGCCCGCTGCCCGGGGCAAGGCCGGATCAATAGTCCTCCGGCCCCTGTTGCCAGGATTTGGCGAGGTTGCCAAAGCGGGTGAACTGCGCCTCGAAGGACAGCTCCACCGTGCCGATGGGACCGTGACGCTGCTTGCCGACGATGACCTCGGCTTTGGCGTGCAGCCGTTCCATCGCCTGCTTCCACTCTTCCATCTTCTCCAGCTCGTGATCGCCGGGCTTTTCCCGTTCCTTGTAGTATTCCTCGCGGAACACGAACATCACCACGTCGGCGTCCTGCTCGATCGAGCCCGATTCGCGCAGGTCCGACAGCTGCGGACGCTTGTCCTCGCGGTTTTCCACCTGGCGCGACAGCTGCGACAGGGCGATCACCGGGATGTTCAGTTCCTTGGCGATCGCCTTCATGCCCATCGAGATCTCGGCGATCTCGTTGACGCGGTTGTCGGACATGCCGCGGCAGAGCTGCAGGTAGTCGATCACCAGCAGGTCCAGCCCGTGGGTCCGTTTCAGCCGCCGCGCCCGGGCGGCCAGCTGTGAGATCGGGATTGCCGGCGTGTCGTCGATGAACAGCGGGCAGCTTTCCAGATCCTTCGCGGCCTGCACGAAGCGGCGGAATTCCTCCTCGGTCATGTCACCCTGACGGATCTTGTGCGAGGAGATTTCCGAGGCTTCCGCCAGGATCCGGCCCGCCAGCTGCTCGGCCGACATCTCGAGGCTGAAGAAGCCCACGACGCCGCCGTCGATGGCGCCTTCGGTGCCGTCGGGCTTGATGCCGCGCTTGTAGGCCTTGGCGACGTTGAAGGCGATGTTGGTCGCCAGCGAGGTTTTCCCCATCGAGGGGCGCCCGGCGAGGATCAGCAGGTCCGAGGGGTGCAGGCCGCCCAGCTGCTTGTCCAGGTCGGTCAACCCGGTGGAGATCCCGGCCATGCCGCCGCCACGCTGGTAGGCCTCGTTGGTGACGTTGACCGCCTCGGTCACCGCCTTAAGGAAGGATTTGAAACCGCTCTCGGTCTGGCCCTGTTCCGCCAGCTGATAAAGCTGCTGTTCCGCTTCGACAATCTGCTCCCGCGGTTCCGAGGCGACGTCCACGCGCCGCGCCTTGTCGGCGATCGACTGGCCCAGGGCGATCAGCTCCCGGCGGATCGCCAGGTCGTAGATCATCTGCGCATAGTCGCGCACCGCGAAGGCCGAGATCGACGCACCGGCCAGCTTGGCCAGGTAGGCCGGGCCGCCCAGCTCCTTCAGACCTTCATGGTCTTCGAGGAAGGCTTTCAGGGTAACCGGCGAGGCCAGCGCATTCTTGGAAATCCGCGCCGCGGCCACCTCGAAGATGCGGGCATGAACCGGGTCGTAGAAATGCGAAGAATCGATGATCAGCGCGATCTTGTCGTAGACCTCGTTGTTGGTCAGGATCGCGCCCAGCAGCTGCTGCTCGGCCTCTACCGAATGCGGCAGCTCGTTGTCCGGCATCGCGCTGTCGGCCTGTGCAGGCTCGGGCATCGGGGCCGGAGGGGGCATATCGCCGTCGAAAGGGGTAATCTCGTTCATCACTGCTCTCGTCGTTAGGCCTGCGTTATAGGGCGCGCGGAGGCGTTCTCCTATCTGGGAATCTCTGTGGATACCCTGTGCATATCCGGCGTCTGTCTGTGGATGGCTGGGGGCCATTCGGCTGCTGTCCGGTTTCGGACATGCTAAAGGATGCGGGGGGCTTAGGAAAGCCCCCCATATCTTGTGGTTCTTGTCTCTGGAGTGCGATTCGGGGCGCGTGGCTTATCCACAGCGCCCACTGGGAAACGCGGTCAGCTTGACGTGTCGTCAGGCGGATTTATGCGCATCCTGCCAGGCGCGCGGATCCTTCAGGAAGCGTTCAACCTCGTCCAGTGTCTCGGTGCTGAAGGCGCCCTGCGACCGCGCTTCGGCCAGCACATCCCACCAGGTGCAGAGGTAGTGCAGCTCCACCCCGTGGTCGCCCAGCGTCTTGGTGGTCTCGGGGAAGATGTCGTAATAGAAGATCACCGCGGTATGGCCGCAGCTGGCGCCGGTCTCGCGGATCGCATCCACAAAGGACAGTTTGGAGCCGCCATCGGTGGTCAGATCCTCGACCAGCAGCACCCGCTCGCCTTCGCTCATCGCGCCCTCGATGCGGGCATTGCGGCCATAGCCCTTGGGCTTCTTGCGCACATAGGTCATCGGCAGCGCCATGCGCTCGGCCACCAGCGCGGCGAAGGGAATGCCCGCGGTCTCGCCGCCGGCGATGTTGTCGAACGCCTCGAAGCCCGCGTTGCGCATCACGGTGACGGTCATGAAGTCCATCAGCGTCGAGCGGATGCGCGGAAAGGAGATCAGCTTGCGGCAGTCGATGTAGCTGGGCGAGGGCAGGCCGGAGGCCAGCGTGTAGGGCTCATCCGTGTTGAAGTTCACCGCGCCGATTTCCAGCAGCATCCGGGCCGACAGGCGGGCGATTTCTTCTTTCGACGGATAGGAGGAGGGGATCATGGGCAGGGCATCCTTTGCGGCAGCGGTTTTGCTGTCCATAAACCGGATGCGGACCGGTTTGAAGCCCCGCAGATGGCTTGTGGCGGCGCGCGCGCCGCAAAATGGCCCGCGCGCCGCCGAAGCTGGTCAGAAGATGAAATCGTTGGCCGACAGGTCGGCGATCGAGACATCTTCGAGGGTGATGCTATTGCCGCGGTTGTCGCTGATCACCACGTCGCCGTCGCCGTTCTCCGACAGGTGGTTGTTCTTCAGGTCGCGGAAACTCCGGATGGTGCTGACCCCGTCCAGATCAATCTTCTCCTTGCGGCCGCTGGTCTGGAAATCGGCAATGATGTCATTGCCAAAACCGTCGTTGAAGACAAAACGGTCGGCATCCTCTTCGCCCAGCAGGCGGTCATCGCCGCCGCCGCCTTCCAGCGTGTCGCGGCCGCGGCCGCCAAAGAGGGTGTCATTGCCGCCAAGGCCGAACAGCTTGTCATAGCCGCCTTCGCCTTCCAGTTTGTTGCGGCCGCCGTTTCCGGTGATATTGTCGCGCAGCTCGGAGCCGCGCACGTCCTCGATGCTCTTGAGCGTGTCGCGGTCGCCGAAACCGTCGATGGCAAAGCTCTTGTTCAGCTTGACGGTCACGCCGTCATTGCCGCCATAGCGTTCGTCGCGGTCGTAACGCACCTGGTCGCGGCCGCCGCCGCCGTTGATCGTGTCCTCGCCCGCCAGCCCGCGGAAGTAGTTCGCCTTGCCGTTGCCGATGAACTTGTCGTCATGGGCCGAACCGCGCAGCATCTCGATGCTTTTCAGCGTGTCGGTCTTGCCCCAGCCATCTGTCGCGCGGCCGGTCTTCAAATTAGCGAACACACCGGTCGGATCGCCTGCAAAGGTCACCTGATCATAGCCGCCAGCGCCGCCGTTATAGGTGTCACGCCCGTCGGAGCTGATGAAGTAGTCATCCCCTTGGCCGCCCTTGTAATTGTCGCGACCGGGGGTGCCCCAGAATTCGTCTTCCTCGGTGGAAGTGGCGCCGGGAATGTCCGCCCAAGCGATGTCGGCGCCGGGCGCGTATGGGCCGGTGGGGGTCCCCAGGTTGCCGAGATCGGCCTCGACCGCCGCCCAGTCCGCGGGCGAGCTGACGTTCGGCAGCGGTTTGCCACCGATCACGAAGTAGAACTCGGTGTCGGTATTTGGGCCGGTTTCCAGCGACACGATCAGGAGGACACTGGTGCCGCCACTCTTCCAGTTGATCTGCGTGATCAGGGTGTCGTCGGCCAGGACGTCGAAACCCGGATTGTCCATGTTGATCCCATCAAGGATCGGCTGCACGACATTGTCATTCATGTCGATGATGCTGACGCCATCATCTTCTTCTTCGATCACCGAGTAACTGAACGTCGAGGTGGCGGCAGGAACCGTGATATTAGCCTCGACTGTCTTGACGGTTTCCGGATCGCCGTTTTCGTCGAAATCTACCCGTGCACCGCTGAATGTAAAAGTGGTCATACCTTTTGCGCCCTTTTTAGAAATGCTGCCGCCACAATCTGTCGACAGAAACCAATAGGGCGAAACCTGCGTTCTGGGGGTGATTCCCTGCAAGGACGAAAGCCGAATCGTTGGCGGGATAGTTAACGCGTGTGGCAATTCGGCCAGTTGTCCGGCAGCGCAGTCACGGCGGATGGGGGCCGCAACGCGGCGGGGGCGTGACCGTCTTCAGACAGCTGCGCGGGTGGGCGACCGGGGCGCGCCCGCGCAGCTGTTCAGCGGGTCTTGCTCAGTCGTCGGCGACGGCCCAGAACACCTCGAAGCCGGGGTCAAACACCGTCACCGGCCCGTCGGCGGTGGCGATCTTGGCCGGGAACTCGACCGCAGTCTCGGACTTGCGCAGCGTCAGGCGCTGCGTGCTGACCGGCAGGCGGTAGAAGGCCGGGCCGTTCTCCGAGGCAAAGCCCGCTAGCTTGTCGAGCGCGCCTTCTTCCTCGAACACATGCGCCAGCAGCGACATGGTGTTGGTGGCCGTGAAGCAGCCCGCACAGCCGCACTCGCTGAGCTTGTTGGGATCTGTGTGCGGCGCCGAGTCGGTGCCGAGGAAGAACCGCGCATCGCCCGAGGTGGCGGCGGCACGCAGGGCCAGCCGGTGTTCCTCGCGTTTGGCGACGGGCAGGCAGTAGTAATGCGGCTTGATGCCGCCGACCAAGATGTGGTTGCGGTTGATGATCAGGTGATGGGTGGTGATCGTCGCGCCCAGATCCTTGTCCTGCGAGCGCACGTAATCGGCGGCATTGCTGGTGGTGATATGCTCCATCACCACGCGCAGCCCCGGGGTGGCGCGGCGGATCGGGTCCAGCACCCGGTCGATGAACACCGCCTCGCGGTCAAAGATGTCGATGTCGTGATCGGTGACCTCGCCATGGGTGCACAGCGGCAGGCCGATCTCGGCCATTTTCTCCAGCACCGGGCGGACATTGTCGAAATTGGTCACGCCCGAGGCCGAGTTGGTGGTGGCCCCCGCCGGATAGAGCTTCACCGCCTTGACCAGCCCGCTGGCATGGGCGGCGGCGACGTCTTCCGGGTCGGTGTCCTCGGTGAGATACAGGGTCATCAGCGGCTCGAAGCTCATGCCGTCGGGCAGGGCGGCGAGAATCCGGTCCCGGTAGGCCGCGGCCTGCGCGGAGGTCACCACCGGCGGCACCAGGTTGGGCATGATGATGGCCCGGCCGAAATGGCGGGCGGTCTCGGGCAGCACGGCCTCCAGCATCGCGCCATCGCGCAGATGCAGATGCCAGTCGTCGGGGCGGGGGATGATCAGGTCCTGGGTCATGCCGCTCGCCTAGCACAGGGGCGGGCGAAAAAGAAGCCGTGCAATGCGCCGCAGGGGGCGTCCGCACGCGGGTCTCCCGACGTATCCTAGGGGGCTGCGAGGCGTGCGCCCTCAGCGTTTTGCGGGCAGGTGGAATTCGCCGTTCGCGGCCCGCTGCTCCAGGTCGGTCAGGCGGCGGCGGAACCGGGGCGCGCGCATCCGTTCGGTCACGTTGCGGCACAGAAGGGCCATCAGGTAGCAGCGGTCGTCCCGCTCCAGCCGTGCCAGCAGGTTGCGCAGGAAGTAGGAGTTGTTGCGCCGGTTGCGGAACAGCTTGTAGAAGGCCGTCGCCGTCAGCTTGCCGCTGCCCGCCATCGACAGGATGTGGTACAGCATGTCCATCTCGATCAGCCGGGTCTGCACGGCCTCGCCCATGTGCATCGCGCGCAGGCGGGTGACGTTCTTGCGGGCAAACAGCGACGCGTGCATCGCGTCCAGCCGTTCCTGCGGATCATAGATCACATAGGCGCGTTCGGCGGCGTCCAGCATGTCGGGCGCATAGCCGTAGCGGTCGGTGAAGCACAGCCGCCGCTGCTCGGTGAAACGGTCGTCCCATTCGGTCATCCGCGGCTCCAGCGTGGCCTGCGGCTGGACGGCCACCACCGAGGCACCGGGGGCGGCAACGGAATAGGCCGCCGCCGCATAGCCGCAGGGGCCGGCGCCGTAGAAGATCACGTTGTCGAATTCGTCAAAGAAACCATCGTCGATCAGCTGGTCGAAAAAGGCATAGATCTGCTCGTCGCGGAACCAGGTGTCGCCGTCGGAGACCACGCACATGTGCGACCAGCCCAGGTTCTTGACCAGGTCGAACCCCAGCGGCTGCGCCAGGTCGGACAGGTTGTGGATGCCTTGCATGGTCTCGAAGGTGACCAGCAGCGTGTCTCCCTGTTCGATGAAGGTCGCGAAATGCCGCTTGCCCAGCGGCTGGTACATGCCGTTGGTTTCGGCCAGCTCGGCAATACGGGCCTTCCACTGGGCGGTATCGAGCCCGGAAAGATCCTCGTCCAGGTTTTCAAGTCCATCCTGCATCTGTGCCATCCTTACTGCCCGCGCTGCGCCGCTTTCAGGGCTGCCTGCCGTTAAAGGCTAGGTTGGAAATAAGGCCAAATTTGGAAAAACTCATGCGTTAATGCGGCCTTGCAGCGCCCATTCGGCGGCGATCTGCCGAGAGCGCAGCCGCGTCGCCCCCCCGTGACGCTTCAATCCTTGTCCGGCGGGGCGCGCAGCGCAAAGCGGCGCAGCAACCCCGCCGCCGCCGGGCTGATCGGGCGCGACGGCGGCGTCATCAGCAGGCGCGCAAACAGGGCGCGATAGGTCTCCTGCTCCATCAGCTGGGCAAAGCGATCATGCCGCCACTGCACCGCCGCGTGATGCAGCCGGGCCAGCGCCGGATCATCCATCATCTCGGCCTGCAGCGCGGCGCGGGCCGGGGCGAGGCGCTGCGCCGCGTCGTCCTCGATGCTGCCGTAATTGCGCTCGACCCAGTAATCCATGCCAAGCTCCGCCTGCCGGTTGACGCGGCCGCGATCGGCCTTCAGCACGTAGCTTTCCATCGCGCCCAGCGGGTAGTGGTTCAGCTGGGCGAGGCGGGTGTTGGACTGGCCGTAGTCATTGAACAGGCGTTGCTTGCGAAAGGCCTCCCCCAGCGCGCGCCCCTCGCAGTCGTACCAGCGGAACCGGGCCAGCCGCTCCGCGTCCCGGGCATCGCGGGGGCGGTGCACGCCACATTTGCGATAGGTGCCATCGTTGCGGTACAGCGTCTTGAACATCGTCGCGCGCCACGGCCAGTGGATCACCTCCGGGGCGCAGCGGGTGAACTGTTCCGTCACCGGGCGGTCCTCGTAGCGCACGATGCCGCCATTGCCGAACAGCCGCCAGGTCAGCGTCACGGCATCGGCCTGCGGCAGCGCCGCCAGCAGATCCGCGAGCTGCCCGCCGCCGGTCTTGACGCAGACGAACTCGTCGATGTCCAGAACCATCACCCAATCGGCCGCCTTCATCAGCGGGTGCCTGTCGGCCGCCTTCAGCGCGGTGAACTGGATGCCGCCTTGGTCATAGGGGCCGTCGTTGCGCACATGGGTCAGCTGCCCGAGCTCCGCCAACCGGTCCAGCATCTGGTCGGTGTCGTCCTGGCAATCGTTTGAAAACACAAGGAAGTCAGTAAAGCCCGCAGCGCGGTGGTGGGCCAGCCACTCCAGCAGGAAGGCAGCCTCGTTGCGCACGCACAGAATGGCCAGGGCACGCATCGCGCTCACCTGCGGCAGCCGGGGGCTGCAATACGGGGGAGGGGCTGGGGCGTCATGCGGGGGGTATCCTGTTGCCTGCGTGCCTGCGGCCCCATCCGCATGGGACCATCGGTTGCGCCGGAGTCTACCGTGCTGCCGGGGTTTTACAACCGCCCGGACATCTCTTGACCGCAAGGGCGTTGCCGTGGCCTGTTGTCGGCATGGGATGCACAGCAACCATGGGGAGAACCGCCAATGCCGCCAGTGCAATCGATCGAACAGGTCCAGCAGCAGCTTGCACAGCAGGGCTACGTCTGCGGCCGCGCGCTGGCGACGGTGGTGTTCCTGTCGCTCAAACTCGGCCGCCCGCTGTTCCTCGAAGGCGAGGCCGGCACCGGCAAGACCGAGATCGCCAAGGCGCTGGCCGCTGCCCTCGGCCGCCGCCTGATCCGGCTGCAATGCTACGAGGGGCTCGATGCCGCCAGCGCCGTCTATGAATGGAACTTCGCCGCCCAGATGGTCGCCATCCGCAGTGCCGAGGCCACGGGCCGCGCCGACCGCGCCGCGCTGCAGGCGGATCTGTTTTCCGATGACTACCTGATCGAACGCCCGCTCCTGCAGGCTCTGCGCCCGGATGAGGTCGGCCCGCCGGTGCTGCTGATCGACGAGCTGGACCGCACCGATGAGCCCTTCGAGGCCTTCCTGCTGGAGGCGCTCAGCGACTTCCAGGTGACGATCCCCGAACTCGGCACCGTCACCGCGCCCGCGCCGCCCATCGTCATCCTCACCTCCAACCGCACCCGCGAGGTGCATGACGCGCTGAAGCGCCGCTGTCTCTACCATTGGGTCGACTACCCGGATTTCCCCCGCGAGCTGGAAATCCTGCACGCCCGCGCGCCGGGCGCAAGCGAGGCGCTGAGCCGCGAGATCGTCGCCTTCGTGCAGGCCCTGCGCACCGAGGATCTGTTCAAGAAGCCGGGCGTGGCCGAAACCATCGACTGGGCCAATTGCCTGCTCGCGCTCGACGTCATCGCCCTCAGCCCCGAGGTGATCGCCGACACCCTGGGCGCGATCCTGAAATACCAGGACGACATTGCCCGCCTGCACGGCTCCGAGGCCAAGCGCATCCTCGACCAGGCCCGCGCCGGTCTGGACAGCGCCTGATGCTTCACCTTTGCACAAATACTCCGGGGGTATGGGGGCAGCGCCCCCATGCAAGCTGCTGATGCCGGATTATCCGCCGCTGCCGCTGCCGGACACCCCCCGGCTGGCCGCAAACATCGCCCATTTCGCCCGCGCCCTGCGCAAGGCGGGGCTGACCATCGGCCCGGGCCGGGTGCTGAACGCGGTCGAGGCGGTGGCGGCGGCGGGTTTCACCAGCCGCCAGGATTTCTACTGGGTGCTGCACGCCTGTTTCGTCTCCAAGCCCGAGCACCGCGTGGTCTTTGCCCAGGTCTTCCGACTGTTCTGGCGGGATCCGCGCTATCTCGAACACATGATGGCGGCGATGCTGCCCGCGATCCGCGGCGTGCAGCAGGACCGCGCCGCCAAACCCGCCGAGCAGCGCGCCGCAGAGGCGCTGCTGGACGGCATGGCCAGCGAGCCCGACACCCCGGTCGAAGAACCCGAGGGCAGCGACATCCAGATCGACGCCGCCCGCACCGCCTCGTCCCGGGAACGGCTGCGCACGCTGGATTTCGAGCAGATGACCACCGCCGAGGCCGCCGCCGCCAAGCGCATCCTAGCGCAGCTGAAACTGCCGGTGCCGCCGATCCAGTCGCGCCGCCTGATGGCCGCGCCGCGGGGCGCGCGCGCCGACTGGCGCCGGACCCTGCGCACCGCCGCGCGGCAGGGCGGCGAGCTGCAGGCGATCGCCCGCGCCAAGCGCCGCATCCGCCGCCCGGCGCTGGTGGTGCTCTGCGACATCTCCGGCTCGATGAGCCAGTACAGCCGCATCATCCTGCATTTCCTGCACGCCGCCGCCAACGCCAGGGACGCGGGCTGGGCGCGGGTGCATGGCTTCACCTTCGGCACCCGCCTCACCAATATCACCCGCCATCTGCATCAGCGCGATGTGGATGCCGCGCTCTCTGCCGCGGGGAGCGAGGCGCAGGACTGGGAGGGCGGCACCCGCATCGGTGACTGCCTGCACGCCTTCAACCGCGACTGGTCGCGCCGGGTGCTGGGGCAGGGGGCGGTGGTGCTGCTGATCACCGACGGGCTGGACCGCGGCGATGCGGAGGCGCTGTCGCGCGAGATGCAGCGGCTGCAGCTGTCGGCGCGCCGCCTGATCTGGCTGAATCCGCTTTTGCGCTGGGACGGCTTTGCCCCCAAGGCGGCCGGCATCCGGGCGATGCTGCCGCATGTGGACAGCTTCCGCGCCGGCCACTCCATCGCCTCGCTGCAGGATCTGGCGCAGGTGATCGCCGACCCGGGCGATAGCGGCGAAAAGGCCCGCCTGATGGGCCTGCGCTGACGCCGCGGTTGCGGCTTGAAATTCAGCGGGCTAAGGCCGACCTTAGACAGACCCCCAGCCCCTTGCCGGAGACAGCCAGATGCCGCAGCCGCCCCGTTTTGAAAATGCCCCGGAAACCGCGCTGGACTGGCACCGGGCGGGCAGCGGCGCCGCGCTGGCCACCGTGGTGCAGACCTGGGGCTCGGCGCCGCGGCGGGCGGGCTCGCAGCTGGTGGTCGCCGGTGATGGCCGCATCGAGGGCTCCGTCTCCGGCGGCTGCGTCGAGGGCGCGGTGGTGGCCGAGGCGCTGGAGGCGCTGCAGGACGGCCAGCACCGGCTGCTGGAATACGGGGTCAGCGACGCCGATGCCTTTGCCGTGGGGCTGGCCTGCGGCGGCACCATCAAGGTGCTGGTGGAACCGGTCGGCAGCGCGCTGCCGCTGGACATGATGGAAGACCTCGTCGCGGCCCGTGCCGCCCGCCGGCCAGTAGCCTATGAGGTGAACCTCGCCACCGGCGCGCGGCGGCTCTGCCTTGAGGGCCATGCCGACCGGATGCGCATGGACCGCTCCGGGATCGAAGACGATGGCGAGACCTTTGTCGCGGTGCACAACCCGCCCTTGCGGCTGGTCTGCGTCGGCGCGGTCCACATCACCCAGGCGCTGGTGCCGATGGCGCGGATCGCCGGGTATGATCCGGTCATCATCGACCCGCGCACCGCCTTTGCCGCGCCCGAGCGGTTTCCCGGCGAAACCCTGATGGACGACTGGCCCGACGAAGCCGTCGAAAAGCTCGGCCTCGACAGCCGCACGGCGCTGGTGCTGCTGACGCATGATCCGAAACTGGACGATCCGGCGCTCACCGCAGCGCTGGGGGGCGAGGTCTTCTATATCGGGGCGCTGGGCAGCAAGAAGACCCACGCCGCCCGCGTCGCCCGGCTGCAGCGGGCGGGGTTCACCGAGGATCAGATCGCCCGCATCCACGGCCCCGTGGGCCTCGACATTGGCGCGGCGAGCCCGGCCGAGATCGCCGTCTCGATCCTCGCCGAGATGACCGCGGTGCTGCGGGGCAAGTCGCAATGAAATTCGGCCCTGTTCCGCTCGCCCAGGCCGAGGGCGCCATCCTGGCGCATTCGCTGCAGGGGGCCAGCCGCAAGGTGGCCAAGGGCACGCTGCTGCGCGCCGCTGACCTGGCCGAGCTGTCGGCGGCGGGCCATGACACCCTGACCGTTGCCCGGCTGGACGCGGACGATTTGCACGAAGACGCCGCGGCCGAGGCGCTGGCACGGGCGCTGGTGCCGGAGCCGGAGGCGCAGGGCATCTGTGTGTCGGGCGCGGGTACCGGGCGGGTAAACCTTTATGCCGCCCACGCCGGGCTGGTGCGGCTGGATCGCGCCCGGCTGCAGGCCTTCAACGCGGTCGACCCGATGCTGACCATCGCCACGGTGCCGGATTACCACCGCGCCGATGCGGGGGGCATGATCGCGACGATCAAGGTGATCTCCTATGCGGTGGCCGAGGCTCTGGTCCGTCAGGCCTGCGCCGATGCCGCCGGGGCGCTGCGGGTGCTGCCGCCGATGATCGCAAGCGCCACGCTGATCGAAACCCGCGTCAGCGCGGATATCCCGCCGGACAAGGGCCGCGCCGCCATGGCCGGGCGGCTCGACCGCATGGGAGTGGCCCTGTCGGACCGCGTGGTGGTGCCGCACCGCGAGGCGGATCTGGCGGCGGCGATTGCCGAGGCTCCGGGAGAACTCTTGCTGGTGCTGACCGGCTCTGCCACCTCGGACGCGATGGACGTGGCACCGCAGGCGCTGCGCCGGGCGGGCGGCAGCGTCACCCGCTTCGGGATGCCGGTTGATCCCGGCAACCTCTTATTCCTGGGGCAATACCAGGGCCGCCCGGTGATCGGCCTGCCGGGCTGCGCCCGCTCGCCCGCCCTGAACGGTGCCGACTGGGTGCTGGAGCGGGTGCTCTGCGGGGTGGAGCTCTCGTCAGACGACATCGCCGCGATGGGCATCGGCGGGCTGCTGAAGGAAATTCCCACCCGTCCGATGCCGCGCCGCGAAGCCACTGGTTGAGCGTATTGCGAACAAGTCGGCGGGGCAGGGTGCTCTGCAACCATAGGTAAGCGTCGCTGACGTGAATTTTACCCAGACCAGAAGGGCAAAAACACTTCGCACCGCGCCCGGGGCGTGTTTAACTCTGCTCAGCCAGACAAGAACAAGCTAAGGGAGGGTACTATGGCCAAGGTCTCAATGACCGTGAACGGCAAGGCTGCCAGCGGCGAGGTCGAGGGGCGCACGCTGCTGTCCTCGTTCCTGCGCGACACGCTGGGGCTGACCGGCACCCATGTGGGCTGCGACACCAGCCAGTGCGGCGCCTGCGTGGTGCATGTGGACGGCAAGGCGGTGAAATCCTGCACCATGCTGGCACAGGAAGCCGACGGCTCGGATGTTGCCACCATCGAGGGGCAGGCCAACGCCGACGGCTCGCTCAACGTGATCCAGCAGGCGTTTCAGGACCACCACGGTCTGCAATGCGGCTTTTGCACGCCGGGCATGGTGATGTCGGCGGCGGCGCTGCTGAAGGACAACCCCAAGCCCACCGAGGCGGAGATCCGCGAATACCTTGAGGGCAACCTGTGCCGCTGCACCGGCTACCACAATATTATCAAGGCGATCCTTGCGGCTTCGGGGCAGGATGTCTCTGCCATCGCGGCGGAATAACCGCCGCCGCCCATATGCGACGACCGCAGGCCGGTACCCGGCCTGACCTGCAAAAGGAGTGAATACCAAGAGCTGCGCCAATGGCCGCAGCCTCCAGGGAGGAGACTTCAGACATGCCCAAGGACAACGACAGCGGAATCGGTGCCAGCCCCAAGCGGCGCGAGGACGTGCGCTTTCTGACCGGCGCCGGCAATTACACCGACGACATCAACGTGCTCGGACAGGCGTATGTGCATTTCCTGCGCGCCGACGTGGCCCATGCAACCATCAATTCCATCGACACCAGCGCCGCCGAGGCGATGCCCGGCGTGGTGAAAATCTTCACCGGCGCGGATTTTGCCGAGGTCGGCGGCATCCCCTGCGGCTGGGGCGTGACCGACCGCCACGGCAACCCGCAACAGGAGCCGCGCCACCCGATCATCGCCGATGGCACCATCCGCCACGTGGGCGAGATCGTCGCCGCCGTGGTCGCCGACACGCTGGAGCAGGCCCGCGACGCCGCCGAGGCGATCGAACTGGACCTCACCGACAAGCCGGTGGTGGTCGACATGGCCGCGGCATTGGCGGAGGACAGCGCCAAGGTGCATGAGGATCTCAGCTCGAACCTTTGCTATGACTGGGTGTTCGGCAATGACGACGACGACGCGGTGCAGGCGGCCTTTGATGCGGCGGCGCATGTCACCACGCTGGAGCTGGTCAACAACCGGCTGGTCGCCAACCCGATGGAGCCGCGCGTGGCTATTGGCGAATACAGCCGCGGCACCGATGAATACACGCTGCACACCACCAGCCAGAACCCGCATGTGATCCGCCTGTTGATGTGCGCCTTCGTGCTGGGCCTGCCCGAGCACAAGGTCCGCGTGGTGGCGCCGGATGTGGGCGGCGGCTTTGGCTCGAAGATCTTTCATTACGCCGAGGAGGCATTCTGCACCCATGCGGCCAAGGCCTGCGGGCGGCCGGTCAAATGGACCTCGACAAGGTCCGAGGCGTTCATCTCGGACGCCCATGGCCGCGACCATGTGACCAAGATCGAGCTGGCGCTGGACAGCAACAACAACTTCACCGCGCTGCGCACCAACACGATGGCCAACATGGGCGCGTATCTGTCGACCTTTGCCACCTCGGTGCCCAGCTACCTGCATGGCACGCTGATGGCGGGCAACTACAAGACGCCGGTGGTGCAGGTGAACGTGAAGACGGTGTTCACCAACACGGTGCCGGTCGACGCCTACCGCGGTGCGGGCCGGCCCGAGGCGACCTTCCAGCTGGAGCGCGTCATCGACAAGGCCGCGCGCGAGCTGGGCGTCGACCCGATTGCGCTGCGGCGGCAGAACTTCATCACCGAGTTTCCCTATGAAACCCCGGTGGCGCTGACCTATGACACCGGCGATTACACCGCCACCATGGACAAGCTGGAAGAGATCGCCGACGTCGCGGGCTTTGCCGCCCGCCGTGCGGAAAGCGAGAAGAAGGGCAAGCTGCGCGGTCTTGGCGTCAACTGCTATATCGAGGCCTGCGGCATTGCGCCCTCGAACATCGTCGGCATGCTGGGCGCGCGGGCGGGCCTGTACGATGCCGCAACGGTGCGGGTGAACGCCACCGGCACCATCAGCGTCTTCGTCGGCGCGCACAGCCACGGGCAGGGGCACGAAACCTCTTTCCCGCAGGTCGTCGCTGACATGATCGGCATCGACGAGAGCATGGTCGATATCGTGCATGGCGACACCGGCCGGGTGCCCTTTGGCATGGGCACCTATGGTTCGCGCTCCATCGCGGTCTGCGGTTCGGCCATGGTGCGCGCGACCGAGAAGATCATCGCCAAGGCGAAGAAGATCGCCGCCCACCTGCTGGAGGCCTCGGACGCGGATATCGAGCTGAAGGACGGCCAGTTCACCGTTGCGGGCACCGACAAATCGGTGGCCTGGGGCGATGTCACGCTGACCGCCTATGTGCCGCACAACTACCCGCTGGAGGAGCTGGAGCCGGGGCTGGAGGAGACCGCGTTTTACGATCCGGCGAACTTTACCTATCCCTCGGGCGCCTATGCCTGCGAGGTGGAGGTCGATCCTGACACCGGCAAGGTCACCATCGAGCGGTTCTCGGCCGCGGATGATTTCGGCAATATCATCAACCCGATGATCGTCGACGGCCAGGTCCATGGCGGGCTGGGGCAGGGCATTGGCCAGGCGCTCTTGGAAAACGCGGCCTACGACGAGGACGGGCAGCTCTTGTCGGCCTCCTTCATGGATTACGCGATGCCGCGGGCGGATGATGTGCCGTTCTACCAGGTGGATCATTCCTGCCAGACGCCCTGCACGCACAATCCCCTGGGCGTGAAGGGCTGCGGCGAGGCGGGCGCGATCGGCTCGCCGCCCGCGGTGGTCAACGCGGTGGTGGATGCGCTGCAATCGGCGGGCAAGAACGTGACCCATATCGACATGCCGCTGAGCCCTGCGCGGGTCTGGGCGGCGATGAATGGCTAAGGGTTCATGGGGGCGCTGCCCCCATACCCCCGGAGTATTTTCGGAAAGATGAAGGCCGGAGTGCCGGTTTTCGGAAAGGACACGCGATGTATGAATTCGAGTTTGTAAAGCCTGCGACCGTGGGTGAGGCGGTGGCGGCGCTGGCGGAGGAGGACGCCCAGGCGCTGGGCGGCGGGCAGACGCTGATCCCGACCTTGAAACAGCGGCTGGCGATGCCGTCCAAACTGGTCAGCCTGTCGGGAATCACCGAGATGCAGGGCATCAGCGACAGCGGTGGCGTGCTGACCATCGGTGGCGCGGCGACCCATGCGGCGGTGGCAGCCGGGGCCGACAGCTATCCGGCGCTGGCGGAGCTGGCCAGCCACATCGGCGATCCGGCGGTGCGCAACCGTGGCACCATCGGCGGCTCGCTGGCCAACAACGACCCGGCGGCCTGCTACCCGGCGGCGGCGCTGGGCAGCGGCGCGACCATCGTCACCAACAGCCGCGAGATTGCCGCGGATGAGTATTTCCAGGGGCTGTTCGAGACCGCGCTGGAAGAGGGCGAGATCATCACCGCGGTGCGCTTTCCGGTGCCGGAAAAAGCCAATTACCAGAAGTTTGTGCAGCCCGCGTCGCGCTTTGCGCTGGTGGGCGTGTTCGTGGCCAGGTTCTCTGACGGGGTGCGGGTTGCGGTCACCGGCGCGTCGGAGGAGGGCGTGTTCCGCTGGCGCGAGGCGGAGGCGGCGCTGCGTGCCAATTTTGCGCCTGACGCGCTGGACGGGCTGAGCGTGGATGCAGAGGGCATGATCGCCGATCTGCACGGCTCCAAGGAGTACCGCGCGCATCTGGTCACGGTGATGACCAAACGGGCGGTGGCGGCGGCGGGCTGACGTCTGCGGGGCGCCCGTGCCAAAGCAAAAGCCCCGCGGCAGCGCCTGCGGGGCTTTCTTTATGTCCGGGCGCCGCGGGGGCGCTGCGGCTTATTTCTTCGCCAGCGGGCCGATCATCATGATCATCTGACGGCCTTCCATCTTGGGCATGTTCTCGACCTTGCCCAGTTCCTTGATGTCCTCGGCGACGCGTTCCAGCAGTTCGCGGCCCAGGTTCTGGTGAGCCATCTCGCGACCCCGGAAGCGCAGGGTGACTTTCACCTTGTCGCCGTTCTCGAGGAACTTGTAGACGTTGCGCATCTTCACATCATAGTCATGAGTGTCCGTGTTGGGACGGAACTTGACCTCTTTGACCTCGATGATCTTCTGCTTCTTGCGGGCTTCGCTCTCGCGCTTTTGCTGTTCGTACTTGAACTTGCCAAAGTCCATGATCTTGCACACGGGCGGGTTGGCGTTGGGCGAGATTTCAACCAGATCCAATCCGGCCTCTGCCGCCATGTCCATGGCTTTCGCGGGATGCACGACCCCTACGTTTTCGCCATCGGCACCGATCAGGCGGATTTCGGGGGCACGGATTTTTTCGTTGACGCGCGGGCCGGTGTCACGTTGCGGCGGCGCGTTATGAGGTCTGCGGGCTATGACTGTGATCCTTCTGTCATTGCAAAAAGTGCGGGAAAGCTACTGCTCCCGCGCCTGTGATTCAAGGCCTATGGGCGGTATGGCGGCAGGAAAGCTGCTTTTCAAGGCCGCATGTTGCAATTGCTGCCAAAACAGGGGGGTGGAAGGGTGCAGAACGGTGCGGTTGGCCGGGGGGCGACGGCGGTCGCGCGCGCATGAGGCGTGGTCGGGAAACTTCCCCCTTGAGGAAGACCGCGCGCATCGCCATGTGGCGGGTGTGAGGCATCTGCGGATGTGCATGGTCTTGCGGGGCAAATCCCGCCGGCCCGCGCGGCGGAGGCCGGAACTAGGAAGGAAAGCATGATGAAACAGCTATTGATCCTGGCGGCCCTGGGGGCCGCAGCGGTGGGGGGCTATGTGGTGATCAGCGGCCAGCAGCCGCAGGACAGCGCGCCGGTGGCGACAAGCGAGGATGCGCCCCAGCCAGCCCCCGTGACCGAGCCCGAGCAGGTGCAGGTGGAGACGGTGCGCGATGCAGATCTGCCGGAGAGCGTGGATGAGGCTGCGGATGCGCTCGGCGAGGCCGTCGAGGCCGCGGGCGAAGTGGCGAGCGAAGCCGCCGCCACGGTGGGCGAAACGGTGAACCAGGCTGCCAAGGCCGTGGAGGAGGCCGTGGAAGGGGCGATCGACAGCGCGGCCGACAGCGCCAGCGAGGCGCTGGATAGCGGCATCGCCGCGGCGGGCTCTGCCGAGGCGGGTGCTGACGCCGCCGCCGAGGCGGCAGCAGAGGCGATCACCAAGGGCGCTGATGCCGCCGGAGCGGCGGCAACCGAGGCCGCGGAAGCGGCCGGAGCGGCCACGGATGCGGCGACCGGCGATGCCGGTCAGGCGCTGGATGATGCGGCTGCAAATGCCAAGAAGCTGCTGAGCGCGCCGACCGAGGCGGAAGCTGGCGCAGAGGCGACGGTCGAAGGCTCCGCCGGGGGCAGCGCCGCGAGCAACTGATCCGGGCAGCCCGCATGGGGCAAGACGCCCTGCGATCCACAAGGCAAAACGCAGATCAGCCCCTTCCGGCGGGAAGGGGCTGATTGAGTCTGTCGGCTCGCCCTGCGGCAGCACCGCTGGGCAGCGTGATGCGGCGGCGGGCGCGTGGCCGGTCAGTGCGGGTGCATCTGTGCGCCGGTCTGCGCGGTCTGGGCCAACTGGCCGATATGGGCCATCGGGGTCGGCTTCTCGGTCAGCGGGGCGGCGGGCGCTGCTGCCGCGACCGGGGCGGGCGTTGCGGCCTGCGGAGCCAGGAACGCCAGGAAGGCTTCCCAGCTGGCACTGCTGCCGCCCTGCTTGCGGGCGCGCTGGATCTGCAGTTTCGCCACGGCGACCAGGTCCATCGGACGCGCCGCATCAAAGGGGTTGCCGGTGATCGCGGCAAGGCGTCCGCGGAACGCGGCCCCCATCGAATTCAACAGCAGCATGGGCGCGGTGACCGGCTGGCCGGCTTCGACCAGCGCGTCGAACATCCGGTCGATGTCGAGCGGCGAAACGGCGGTGAGGTCAAAGCTGGCTTTGACCGCGGCAATCTTGTCGGGGATGGAGGGCTGCACCTTGTCCGGGCGGGACTGGAAACCGTTCAGGGCCGCCTTGACGCGGGCCTTGCCTGCTTCGCTGCGGACAGAGGAGAAGATGGGCGCCTGCCCGGTGGTGGGATCGTTCTGCATCGGTGCTGCTCCATTCTGGATGTCAGCATCAGAATTAGGCAAACATTCCCAACAAAAGATAAACGGGACAAGGCGCGGCACGGACAAAACCGTGACCAAAACAAGGCATGCCGCCGCGCCCCCGATGCCCCCCGGTGCCAAAGAAAAAGGCCGCCCGGGCGGGGCGGCCTTGGTTCCGGGGCGCGGGTGTGCCGGATCAGTCCAGGAACGCCTTTTCCACCACGAAATGCAGCGGCTTGGAGTTGGCGCCTTCTTCCAGCCCGTAGGTGTTCTCGAACAGGTCTTTCAGTTCGAGGTTGAAGGCCAGGTTGCCGCAGATCATCGCGCGGTCGGTGTCCGGGTTCAGCGGCGGCACGCCAAGGTCGGCAAAGGCCTCGCCCGAGCGCATCAGGTCGGTGATGCGGCCCATCTTGGGGCTCTCCTCGCGGGTGGTGGTCGGGTAGTATTTGATCTTCTTCCAGAAGCCCTCGCCGATCAGCTCGTTCAGCAGCTCGTCGTCCTTCAGGCTTTCGATCAGTTCGCGGCCATACTGCAGCTCACCCACGGTGCGGCAGGTGTGGGTGATGATGACCTCGTCGTAATCCTCGTAGGTCTGCGGCTCGCGCAGCAGCGAGGCAAAGGGCGCAAAGCCGGTGCCGGTGGCAAAGAACCAGATCCGCTTACCAGGCAGCAGCGCGTCATGCACCAGCGTGCCGACGGGCTTGGGGCGCAGGATGATCTCGTCGCCGGGCTGGATGTGCTGCAGCTTGGAGGTCAGCGGGCCATCCTCGACCTTGATCGAGTAGAACTCCAGTTCCTCGTCCCAGGAGGGCGAGGCGATGGAATAGGCGCGCAGCAGGGGTTTCTGCTTGCCGGTCTTGGGGTCGGGATCGTTCATCAGACCGATCATCACGAATTCACCCGAGCGGAAGCGCAGCGAGGCGGGGCGCGTCACCCGGAAGGAAAACAGCTTGTCGGTCCAGTGCTTGACCGAGGTCACGGTCTGGGCGTCGGGCAGGGCCGGTCTGGCCTTTTCGGGCGCGGCGGTGGTTGCGGTCTCGGTCACGGCGGTCATCTCATTCATCACATGCACTGCCGGAAGATCTGCCGGCACCTCTGATTAGTCTTTGATACAGGTCAGGAAAACCCCTGTTCCGCAAATCCTGCCCGCTGCGGCGCGGACGCCGGGGCAGGGTGCGGGGTTTCCCCGGTTGCAAGGGGGCTGGCTCAGCGGGCAGCGGTGCTGCCGCGCAGGCGGGCCTGGTAGCTATGCGCTTTCCAGTTGGCGCGGGCAAGCCATTGGTCCTCGGGCTGGCGCGCGGCGAGATCGTCGCTGATCTCGACCTCGTCGAAACCCGAGCGGCGGGCCATGGCATATTGATCGGCGATCACATGGCCAAAGGCGCGCAGGCGGCCCTCGTAGCCCTTCAGCCGCAGCTGCCGGGCAAGGGTGAAGCCGCGGCCGTCGGCGAAGCTGGGGAACTGGATGCGCACCAGTTCCACCCCGTCCAGCGACACGTCGCTCAGGTCGGCGTCGGAGGCCAGCTCCAGCACGTTGGCGCCGTCAAAGCCGCCGGTCCAGTCGTCGGGGGCAAAACCCGTGTCGGTCACGATAACAGTCATCTCACTTACGCTCCTGTGCGTACGAATTTGCCATCCACCACGTGGATGCCGCATTCTTCCTTGTTTTCACCGCGCCAGCGGCCGGCACGGGGGTCTTCGCCTTCCTTGACCGGGCTGGTGCAGGGCGCGCAGCCGATCGACGGGTAGCCCTTGGCCACCAGCGGATGGCGGGGCAGGCGGTTTTCATCCATGTAGGCGCGCACGTCCTCGGGCGCCCAATGGGCCAGCGGGTTGATCTTGAGCCGCCCGGTGCCGTCCTCGACCTCGAAGAAATCGAGCGCGGCGCGGGAGCCGGACTGGAACCGTTTGCGGCCGGTGATCCAGCCGTCATAGCCCGCCAGCGCCTTTTGCAGCGGAATGGTCTTGCGCAGGGTGCAACAGGCGTCCTTGTCGCTGAAGCGCAGGGCGCCATAGGGGTCTTTCTCGGCGATGTCGTCGGCGCGGATGATATGCACGTTGCGCAGGCCCAGCCGCTCGCTCACCTCCTGCTGATAGATCAGCGTTTCGGTGAACAGCAGCTCGGTGTCCACGAACAGGACCGGCGTCATCGGATCGATGACCGCGGCCATGTGCAAAAGCACCACCGATTCCGCCCCGAAGGAGGAGACCAGCGCAATGTGGCCTGCGTCCTTCAAGGCGCCTTCCATCACCGAGGTGGCCGAGTGGTGACGGAAGCGCGCGTTCAGCGCCTCCGCCTTGGCGGCCAGCTCCCGGTCGCGGGTGGGGTTGCCCCCCCCGGCGGGCTGTTTTCCGGCTGTGTCGAACATGGTCAGGCGACCTTTTTCTGGGCCTCTGGGTAGAGGGCTGCCTTGAAGGGCTCCATGCCAATGCGGCGGTAGGTCTCGAGGAAGGTCTCGTCGGCGCTTTCGCGCTGCGCCATGTAGACCTCGACGATGCGCTCCACCGCGGGCACGATTTCGTCATAGGCGAAACCGGGGCCGGTGCGGGTGCCGATGGCGGCCGTCTCGGTCGCGTCGCCGCCCAGGGTGATCTGGTAGTTCTCCACCCCTGCGCGGTCCAGCCCGAGGATGCCGATGTGGCCCACGTGGTGATGGCCGCAGGCGTTGATGCAGCCCGAGATCTTGATCTGCAGATGGCCGATGTCGTGCTCCATCTTCAGCTCGTCAAAGCGGGTCGCGATCTCCTGTGCCACAGGGATTGAGCGGGCCGTCGCCAGCGCGCAGTAGTCCATGCCCGGGCAGGCGATGATGTCCGAGATCAGGCCGACGTTGGCGGTCGCGAGGCCGTGCTGTTTCAGCTTGGCGTGGATCGCGGGCAGGTCGTTCTTGTGGATATGCGGCAGGATCACGTTCTGCTGGTGGCTGATGCGCAGCTCGTCATAGGCGTATTGCTCGGCCAGATCCGCCATCACGCGCATCTGTTCGGCGGTGGCGTCGCCCGGGGTCGCGCCATGCGCCTTGATCGAGATGGTGGCGATCGCGTGATCGTCCTTGCGGTGCTCGGTCAGGTTGGTGTCGGCCCAGGCGCGGAACACCGGGTCGTTTTCATAGGCCGCGTCAAAGGCCTCGGTGCTGCCGGAGCGGAAGTCGGGCGCCGCGAAATGCTGCTTGATGTCTTCCAGCAGCGCCTGGTCGGTGCCGTCGAACTGGGCGCGCAGGGTCAGGAAGGCTTCCTCGACCTTGGCGCGGAAGGTGTCGATGCCGTTTTCCATCACGGTGATCTTGATGCGCGCCTTGTACTTGTTGTCGCGCCGTCCCAGCACGTTGTAGACGCTGAGGATCGCCTCCAGGTAGGGCAGCAGGTCCGCCTGCGGCAGGAACTCGCGCAGCACCTTGCCGACCAGCGGGGTGCGGCCAAGGCCGCCGCCGACGATGACCTCGAAACCGGTCTCGCCGTCGCGCTGCACCATGCGCAGGCCGACGTCATGCGCCTTGGTCACGGCACGGTCATTGGGGCTGCCGGTGATGGCGATCTTGAACTTGCGGCCCAGGAACTGGAATTCCGGGTGGTCGGTGGACCACTGGCGGATCAGTTCGGCATAGGGGCGCGGGTCCATCAGCTCATCCTTGGCGGCACCGGCGAAATGGTCGGCGGTGGTGTTGCGGATGGTGTTGCCGGAGGTCTGGATCGCGTGCAGGCCAACCTCGCCGAGGGCGTCCAGCATGTCGGGCAGGTCACGCAGCTTGGGCCAGTTGTACTGGATGTTCTGGCGCGTGGTGAAATGGCCATAGCCCTTGTCCCACTTTTCGGCCAGCAGGGCCAGCTGCCGCATCTGGGCGGAGTTCAGCGTGCCATAGGGAATCGCCACCCGCAGCATGTAGGCGTGCAGCTGCAGGTAGACGCCGTTCATCAGGCGCAGCGGGCGGAATTCTTCCTCGGTGAGCGAGCCGTCGATGCGGCGCTCGACCTGGGCGCGGAACTGGGCGTTGCGCTCTGCCAGGAAGGCTTCGTCGAACTCGTTGTACTTATACATTGGCTTGCGCCTCCTGCTTGCCGTGGAAGTAGTTCGAGGGGCCAGTGCGGCGGAATTCCTCGCGGAAGTGGGTGGGTTCGGGGCCGTTCGGGCCTGCCTTGGCATCGGCCAGGTAGGCGCCGACGATCTTGAGGTTCTGCTTCTCCGCCTCGATCAGGCGCAGCTGGGCTTCGGCCTCATCGGTGATCAGCTCGGCCTCGGACATGTCGCGGGTCCAGGTGTCGTCAGCGGTGAAATAGATCACGTCACCCTCGAGCAGGTCGTTGGCGGTGATGACTTTGGGCGTAAAGGCGCGAGGCATTATGCAAGCTCCGTCTTGAGATCGGTGAGGGCGGCGGCCGCTTTGCGCGGCGCGAGCCCCAGGAAGGTGAGGGCAGGACCGTCCAGCCCGGCCGCGTCGAGGTCGGCAGGCAGGCGTTCCAGCGTGGTTTCCAGCACCCGCTGTTCGGGGCGCGAGGCGTTTTCGACGAGGGTGACCGGCATGGCGCGGTCGGCCCCGTGCATGATCAGGCGGCCCTGCACGAAACGGGCGGATTTCTTGCCCATGTAGACCGCGGCCACCGCACCGGGGCGCGCCAGCGCGGCCCAGTCGTGGTCGGCAAAGCCCTTCATGTCGTGGCCGGTCAGGAACCGCACCGAGGAATTGCGCCCGCGCTGGGTCAGGCTCTGGCCAATGGCGGCAACGGCGGCGGAGGCGGCGGTGATGCCGGGCAGGATCTGGCTGGCGATGCCTGCCGCCTCCAGCGCCGACAGCTCCTCGTCCAGGCGGGCAAAGATGGTCGGATCGCCGGCCTTCAGGCGCAGCACCTTCCTGCCGGCCTTGGCATGGGCCACCAGGCGGGCGTTGATGTCCTCCTGGCTGACCTGCGGGCCAAAGCCCTCCTTGCCGACGTTTTCCAGCGCGGCTTGCGGACCGGCCAGGGCCAGCACGGCGTCGGACACCAGGCGGTCATGCAGGATGACATCGGCCTCTTGCAGGGCGCGCAGCACCTTGAGGGTGAGCAGCTCCGGGTCGCCGGGGCCGGAGCCCGCAAAGGCAACCTCGCCCGCAACCAGGCAACACATGCCGCCGCGAACGTGAGCGGTGGCAATAGCGGCATGTGTCGTAGGTGCGGACATCCCTGTACCCTCTGTGGTGCGTGTTTGACTTGGCTGTAGATATAGGAAATATTCCCGCCATTACGCTATATCGGCGGATAAATAAGAACGTTGGTTTCTGCGCGGCGCGAAGCCGGGCTGATTGGTCCTCAGACAAGGAGAAAACAGGAATGACGGTGCGGATCGACGGCACGGACCGGAAAATTCTGGCTGAACTGCAACGCGACGCCAGCCAGTCTCTGGATGAAATCGCCCGCCGGGTGGGCTCGTCAAAGACGCCGGTGTGGAATCGAATCCGCAAGTTGCGCGAGGCGGGGGTGATCGGTCAGCAGACGGTGCTGCTGGATGCCGAGGCGCTGGGGTTCGAGGCCTGTTTCTTTGTGCTGATCCGCACTTCGGAGCACGAGGCAGAGTGGCAGGCAAAGTTCCTGCAGGCCCTGCGCGACCGCCCCGAGGTGCAGGAGGCGCACCGGCTGGCGGGGGATATCGACTATATTCTGAAGGTACGGGTACAGAACGCGCGGGCCTATGACGTGTTCTACCAGGCGCTGATCTCGGAGGTGAAGGTGCACAACGTCACCGCGCTGTTGTCGATGGAGGAGATCAAGTCGACCACCATGCTGCCGCTGGACAGCGTGGCGGTCTGATCCCCTGACCGCGCCCGCAGCGCGCGCGCTCCCCGGAAGGCGCGCGTCCCGCATGACCGCGCCTCAAGCGGCGCGGACAGCCGGGGCCTAGCCTCAGACCGTCACCATCAGCCGGGTCAGCCCGTGGAAGTGATAGGTGTTGGCGTATTGCGGCGCGGCGGCCAGTTTCAGCTCCGGGCAACGCTCAAACAGGATCGGCAGCGCGATCTGCATCTCCAGCCGGGCCAGCGGCGCGCCGACGCAGAAATGCAGCCCGCCGCCGAAGCTCTTGTTGACCTTGGCGGGGCGGGTCGGGTCGAACCGCTCCGGGTCCTCCAGCATCGCGGGGTCGCGGTTGGCGGCGGCCAGCAGCAGCGCCACCTGCTCGCCGCGCTGGAAGGTATGGCCGAAAACCTCTGCCTCCTCATAGGCGTAGCGGGTGAACATGTGCAGCGGCGGGTCGTAGCGCAGGATCTCCTCGACCAGCCGCTCGATGCCCTCGGGCGCCAGCCACTCGGCCTGCCAGCCCTGCTGCAGCATCGTCTTCACGCCGTTGCCCAGCGAATGCACGGTGGCCTCGTGGCCCGCGTTCAGCAGCAGGATGCAGGTGCCGATCAGCTCATCCGTCGACAGGGTCTCGCCCTCTTCCTCGGCGGCGATCAGCCGGGTGATGAGGTCGTCGCGGGGATCGTCGCGGCGCGCGTCGATATAGCCGCGCAGGAAATCGGTGAACGCCTGCGCCGCGGCGGCGGCGGCGTGTTCGGTCGCCTCGGTGCGGGCGGCCTGGTACATCGCCACCATCCGGTGCGACCAGTCCAGCAGCTGCGGCGCCATGTCGGTCGGCACGCCCAGCAGGCGGCAGATGGTGATCACCGGCACCTGGGTGCAATAGGCCTCGAGAAGGTCGAACGGGTGGTCCGGGAACGCGTCGATCAGCTGGTGGCACAGCGTCTCCAGCCCCGGCTGCAGCGCCGCGATCCCGCGCGAGGTGAAGGCGCGCATCACCAGCTTGCGCAGGCGGGTGTGGCGGGGCGGTTCGGCGTCCAGCATCGAATGCGCCTCGGTGGCGAGAAAGGGCGCGAGGTGGGCCGGGCCGTCCTGCTGCATCTCCTGCGGCAGTTCGCGGCCAAAGCGGCGGTCGCGCAGCAGCATGTGCACCGCCGCATGACCGAAGGCGGCAACCATGCCGTAGTCCTGCCAGCGGTGCAGCTGGCCCTGCGCGCGGGCCGCCGCGTAAAACGGGTATGGGTTCTGGACGAAGCCGGGATCGGTCGGGGATTGTGACAGGATCTGCATGGGGTGATTTTGCCGGCATGGCTGGTCTTTGCAAGGGCTGCGCTGTTAACTTGCCCGCATGAAAGCACAAACTCTGATCCGCTGGAGCCTGCCCGTGGGCTTCCTGCTGGCCGTCGCGGCGCTGGCGCTGGCGGTCTGGTCCTATGGCTACCGGCAGGCGCTGGACAGCCTGGCCGAACGCAGCGCCGCCGACCTGGCGCTGGCGTCGGACCGGGTCAGCACCCAGCTGGAGGTCTACCAGGAGCTGGCGGTGCTGACGGCGGAACACCCGGTGCTGCGCGACCTGTCGGAGCCGGTGGCCCGGGCGGCGGCAGCGGATCTGCTGCGCTCGATCGCGGACAAGACCGCGGCGCTGGACGTGTTCTTTACCGATTCCTCGGGCCGGGTGCTGGCGGCAGCCGAGGGCGTGGTGGGCAGCAGCGTGGCCGACCAGGCCTATTTCCGGCGCGCGCAACAGGGGGCGCTGGGCACCGGCCATGGCGTGTTGCGGCCCGACGACCAGCGGGCCTATTTCTACGCCGCCCCAGCCTTTGGCAGCGATGGGCGGGTGCGGGGCGCGCTGGTAGTGGTTGCGGATATCGAGGACGTGGAACAGACGTGGCGCGGCAGCCTGCCGGCGGTGTTCTTTACCGTGGCCAGCGGCGAAGTGTTCATCGCCAACCGGTCCGAGCTGCTGTTCTGGAACCGCAAGGCGGCGGTGGCGGGCGGCGCGGCGGGGCCGGGGCCGGAGGCGGCGGCGAGTCGGCCCCGGGTGCTGGCCCAATGGCACATCGGCCCGCATGAGATCTGGCGGCTGGCGGGCAGCCCGTATTTGCCCACGCGCGCCTTGCACCTGTCGGTGGCGCTGCCGGTGATCGGCATGACCGGAGAAATCCTGGTGGATGTGGCACCGGCCCGGCGGATCGCCGCGCTGCAGGCGGCGGCGCTGGCGGCGGTGTGCCTTGCCTTCGGGGCCACGCTGTTCTTCGTGATGGAGCGCCGCCGCACCCTGGCCGAGGCCAATGCGGTGCTGGAAAGCCGGGTGGCGCAGCGCACCGAGGCACTGTCTGCCGCCAACTTGCAGCTGCGCCGCGAGGTGCGCGAGCGCGAGGAGGCGGAGGCCGCCTTGAAGCGCGCGCAGCAGGACCTGGTGCAGGCGGGCAAACTGTCGGCGCTGGGGCAGATGTCGGCGGGGATCAGCCACGAGCTGAACCAGCCTTTGATGGCGATCCAGCAATATGCCGAGAACGGCGCCGCCTTCCTGGCCCGTGGCAAGGCCGAGCGCACGGGGGAGAACCTGGCGCGGATCTCCGACATGGCGGCGCGGATGGCGCGGATCATCAAGAACCTGCGCGCCTTTGCCCGCAACGAGAGCGAGCCGGTCGGAAAGGTCGACCTTGCCAAGGTTCTGGAGGACGCCGTGGAGCTGACCCAGACGCGGCTGCGCGAGTGTTCCGTGCGCCTGGACTGGGCGCCGCAGCCGCGCGGAGAGATTTTCGTGCGCGGCGGCGAGGTGCGGCTGACGCAGGTCTTCGTGAACCTGATCAACAACGCGGTGGACGCGATGCTGGACCAGGAGGACCGGGTGATCCGCCTGCAGGTGCACCGCGGCGCGCGGCTGTCGGTCACCGTGCAGGACATCGGCCCCGGCCTGAAGGAGCCGGAAAAGGTGTTTGATCCGTTCTATTCGACCAAGGCGGTGGGCTCCTCCGAGGGGATGGGGTTGGGGCTGTCCATTTCCTACGGTCTGGTGCAGAGCTTTGGCGGCAACATTCGCGGCTCAAACGCCGAGCGCGGCGCGGTGTTCACGGTGGAGCTGGAATATTGGAAAGAGGAAGAGGCGGCATGACACGCAGGGTTTTGCTGGTCGACGACGATGCGGCGGTGCGCGCCGCATTGGCGCAGACGCTGGAGCTGAACGAGCTGGACGCGGTCACCGCGGGCTCCTTCGTGGCGGCCAAGGATCTGATCACGCGGGAGTTCGACGGCATCATCGTCTCTGACATCCGGATGCCGGGGCGCGACGGGTTCCACCTGCTGGACTATGCCCATGAGGTCGACCCCGAGCTGCCGGTGGTGCTGCTGACCGGCGAGGGCGACATTCCGATGGCGGTCCGGGCGATGTCGCGGGGGGCGTTTGATTTCCTGGAAAAACCCTGTGCGGCCGCCGATTTCCTGCCGGTGCTGGAGCGCGCCCTGCGGACCCGCGCGCTGGTGCTGGAGAACCGCCGCCTGAAACAGCAGCTGGAGACCGGCGATCCGGCCTCGCGGATGCTGTTCGGCAGCTCGCCGCAGGCCAGTGCGCTGCGCCGCCGGGTGCGCACGGTGGCCCCGACCGGGGCCGAGGTGCTGGTCTCGGGGCCGCCGGGCAGCGGCATTTCCAAGGTGGCGGAGGTCATCCACCTGATGTCCCCGGTCGGCCAGGGCCCCTTCGTGAAACGCGCCGCTGCCGGGCTGGGGCAGGCCGATGTCGTCAGCCTGTGCAAGGACGCCGCCGGGGGATCGCTGTTTCTCGACGAGGTGCAAAGCCTGCCCGAGGCGGCGCAATATGCGCTGTTGGGGCAGTTGGAACAGGGCGCGGGCACGCGGGTGATCGCGGGGTCCAGCGCCGATCTGGCCGGGCAGGTGGAGCAGGGCGCCTTCAACGCCGATCTGTTCTACCGGCTGGACGTGATGCGGGTGCGCATCCCCTCGCTGGCGGAACGTCCCGGCGATATTCCGGTGCTGTTTCGTCACTACGTGGCGCAGGCGGCGGAACAGGCGGGCATCCAGCCGCCGGAGATCAGCCAGGAACATCTGGCGGCGCTGATGGCCCAGGACTGGCCGGGCAATACCCGATCCCTGATGTCGGCGGCGATGCGCTTCGTGCTGGGCATGCCCGAGGAGGCGGCGGCGAGCGCGGGGCTGGGCCTTGCGGAACAGATGGCGCAGGTGGAGCGCTCGCTGCTGATCGCGGCGCTGGGGCGGGCAAACGGGCGCGCGGCTGTGGCGGCGCAAGCCCTGAAGCTGCCCCGCAAGACGTTTTATGACAAGCTGGCCCGCTATGGCATCCGCCCCGAGGATTATCGCCGCTGAGGCGGAGAGGGGGGAGCCGTGCGGCTCGTTCTGATCCGGCCTAGCTGCCGGTGGTAAAGGAGGCGGCGCCGCCGCTCCCCCCGATCAAAGGGGGCGCGTGGGCGGAGGCAGGATGGGGGCGTTTCCCCCATGTCCGCTGAAGCCTTCATTGCGGGACACCCCTGCACCCAATGAGGAGGTGGTCTGAGGGGTCCGGTTCTCCTGTTGGTGCGGGGTGTCAGTCCGCACTGGTGTCGCGACGAAAGCCAGTATCGCAGGACCGGGTTAAGGAGCGGACACTGCGGCGTACGCTGCATGTGCAACAGGCACCGCGCGAGCATTCGCCCAAAGACCGGGCAGAGCGATTCTGCCAGTGGATCGACGGTTGGTGTCATGCGCTAACATTTGTGCGGATTTTCGCACAAAGCCCGAAATGGCCTGTGCGGGATTTCGCACAGCGTGCGCAGGGGCTGGCGGGGCTTTCCGCGGGAGGCCGGAAAACGCGTTGAAAAACAATATGAAATTGGCGTGTCTCGTGATTCTCGAATCAACTGTTGAGCGGATTTTCGCAACTTGGGATGTTATGTGCGGGTTTCAGCCATGCTGCTGAACACAGCACTGCAATTCTGGGAGGAATGACATGAAGATGCTGACTGCTGCCGCCACCGCGATGGCGCTGACCGTGACCGCTGGTGCGGCAAGCGCTGCCTGCGACGACGGCGAGATCGTGGTGAAATTCAGCCACGTCACCAACACCGACAAGCACCCCAAGGGGATCGCCGCGTCGCTGTTGGAAAAGCGTATCAACGAGGAAATGAACGGCACCATGTGCCTGGAGGTCTATCCGAACTCCACCCTCTACAACGACAACAAGGTGCTGGAGGCGATGCTGCAGGGTGACGTGCAGCTGGCGGCACCGTCGCTGTCCAAGTTCGAGAAGTTCACCAAGCAGTTCCGCCTGTTCGACCTGCCGTTCATGTTCAAGAACATCGAGGCGGTAGACGCGTTCCAGGCCTCCGAGACTGGTCAGGAAATGCTGGATTCGATGCAGCGCCGCGGCCTGCAGGGTCTGGCCTACTGGCACAACGGCATGAAGCAGATGTCGGCGAACAAGCCGCTGCTGGCGCCGGAAGACGCCAACGGGCTGAAGTTCCGCGTGCAGTCCTCGGACGTGCTGGTCGCGCAGATGGAAGCGATCGGCGGCAGCCCGCAGAAGATGGCCTTCTCGGAAGTTTACGGTGCCCTGCAGCAGGGTGTTGTGGACGGCCAGGAGAACACCTGGTCCAACATCTACGGCAAGAAGTTCTTTGAAGTGCAGGACGGTGTGACCGAGACCAACCACGGCGTGCTGGACTACCTGGTGGTGACCTCGGTTGACTGGCTGGACAGCCTGGAGCCGGAGGTGCGCGAGCAGTTCCTGACCATCCTGAACGAGGTGACCGCGGTGCGGAACGCGGAATCCACCAAGGTCAACAACGAGGCCAAGCAGGCGATCATCGACGCCGGCGGCGTGGTGCGTGAGCTGACGCCCGAGCAGCGCGCGGTCTGGGTCGAGGCGATGAAGCCGGTTTGGGAGAAATTCGCAGGCGATGTCGGCCAGGACAAGATCGACGCCGCCCAGGCGATCAACGCAGGCTTCTAATCCGGCCCGCGGAATTTCAGACAGGCAGGGTGCCCCTTGGCGGGCGCCCTGCACCCGGCGCCGCGGCTTTGAACGGCGGCCCAACCAAGCAATCCAAAAATTTGGGGGACTATCATGTCGGGGGCAAGAACCGGCCCAACCGGGCTACTCAATTCACTCGAAGAAACGCTGATCGCGCTGCTGCTGGGGCTGATGACCATCATCACCTTTGCCAATGTGATCGCGCGTTTCGTGTTCAATTCCAACATCCTGTGGGCGCTGGAGCTGACCGTGTTCCTGTTCGCCTGGCTGGTGCTGCTGGGGGCATCCTACGCGGTGAAGGCACATGCGCATCTGGGTGTGGACGCCATCGTCAACATGCTGAACCCGGGCGCACGCCGGGCGGTGGGGCTGTTTGCCGCCGCCTGCTGCATCGTGTTCTCGCTGCTGCTGCTGAAGGGCGCCTATGACTACTGGGCGGTGTTCGCCGACCTGCCGCCGACCTCGGGGCGGTGGTTCCCGACCGGCTTTGACATGAAGGCCCGCAGCCAGAGCTTTTACGAGGTGCAGGACGTGCCGATGGTGAGCTTCCTGCGGTTTCTCGAAGACCTGATCAACTACGGCGATTCCTACGAGAAGCTGCCCAAGGTGGTGCCCTACGTGGTGCTGCCGGTGTCGACCCTGCTGCTGGTGGTCCGGTTCATCCAGGCGGCGTTCCAGATCGCCCGCGGCGAGGCCGACCGGCTGGTCGCCAGCCATGAAGTCGAAGATGAAATTGCAGAAGTGCAGGCGCAGCGCGGGGAGCATGACTGATGGAAGTGGTAATCCTCTTTGCGATGGTGATCGGCCTGTTGCTGATCGGGGTGCCGATTGCGGTGTCCCTGGGTCTCAGCTCGACCATCTTTCTGCTGATCTATTCCGACAGCTCGCTGGCGTCGGTCGCCGGGACGCTGTTTGAAGCCTTCGAAGGCCATTTCACCCTGCTGGCGATCCCCTTCTTCATCCTCGCCTCCAGCTTCATGACCACGGGCGGCGTGGCCCGGCGGATCATCCGCTTTTCCATCGCCTGCGTCGGCCACCTGCCGGGCGGTCTGGCGATTGCCGGCGTCTTCGCCTGCATGCTGTTTGCGGCCCTGTCCGGGTCGTCGCCCGCAACCGTGGTGGCGATCGGCTCGATCGTGATCGCGGGCATGCGCCAGGTGGGCTACTCCAAGGAGTTCGCAGCCGGTGTGATCTGTAACGCGGGCACGCTGGGCATCCTGATCCCGCCCTCCATCGTGATGGTGGTCTATGCCGCGGCGGTCGAGGTCTCGGTCGGGCGGATGTTCCTGGCAGGTGTGATTCCGGGCCTGATGGCCGGCCTGTTCCTGATGGTGACCATCTACGTGATGGCCAAGGTGAAGAACCTGCCCAAGGGCGAGTGGAAGGGCTGGGGCGAGATCATCGCGTCGGGCCGGGAGGCCGGTTGGGGCCTGTTCCTGATCGTGATCATCCTCGGCGGCATCTACGGCGGCATCTTCACGCCCACCGAGGCGGCGGCTGTTGCGGCGGTCTATGCCTTCTTCATCGCGAGCTTTGTCTACAAGGACATGGGGCCGCTCTCCAATGGCGAGGGTGAGGCCAAGACATCGCTGCTGAAGAAGCCGCATGCGCTGCTGACCGCGTTCCTGCACAGCGACACCAAGCACACGCTGTTCGAGGCGGGCAAGCTGACCGTGACGCTGTTGTTCGTGATCGCCAACGCGCTGATCCTGAAGCATGTTCTGACCGACGAGCAGGTGCCGCAGCATATCGCCAATGCCATGCTGTCGGCGGGTTTCGGCCCGGTCATGTTCCTGATCGTCGTCAACGTGATCCTGCTGATCGGCGGCCAGTTCATGGAGCCGTCGGGCCTGTTGGTGATCGTGGCACCCCTGGTGTTCCCGATTGCCATCGAGCTGGGCATCGATCCGATCCACCTGGGCATCATCATGGTGGTGAACATGGAGATCGGCATGATCACCCCGCCAGTCGGTCTGAACCTCTTCGTGACCTCGGGCGTTGCGGGCATGCCGATGATGTCCGTGGTGCGGGCGGCCCTGCCGTTCCTGGCGGTGCTGTTCGTCTTCCTGATCCTGATCACCTACGTGCCTTGGCTGTCGACGGTGCTGCCGAACGCGGTGATGGGACCGGAGATCATAACCAACTAGGTGCACATGTTCGTGCCAAAAGAAAACGCCCCGGGAAACCGGGGCGTTTTTTCATGCCTGCACAGGTTTGACCCTCTGCGTGTGGGTCAGGCGTTTTCCAGGGTTTCGATGATCGGGGAAAAATCCGCGGCCTTCAGGCTGGCGCCGCCGACCAGCGCACCGTCGACATTGGCGACGGCAAAGATCTCGCCCGCGTTGCCGGGTTTGACCGAACCGCCATAGAGCAGGCGGATGCCATCGGCGATCTCGGCACCGAAACGGTGCACCAGCTCGGTGCGCAGGAAGTTGTGGACCTCGCCGATCTGCTCCAGCGTCGGCACCTTGCCGGTGCCGATGGCCCAGACCGGTTCATAGGCAATCACCGTATTGGCGGCAGTGGCGCTGTCCGGCACCGACGCGGCGAGCTGATCGCCAACGATCTTCAGTGTTTCACCCGCCTCGCGCTGCTCCAGCGTCTCGCCGAGGCAGATCACGGCGATCAGGTCTTCGGCAAAGGCGGCCTCGGCCTTGGCGCGGACCTGGGCATCGCTTTCGCCGTGGTCCGCGCGGCGCTCGGAGTGGCCCAGGATCACGGCGCTGGCGCCTGCATCCTTGAGCATGGCGGCGGACAGGTCGCCGGTATGGGCGCCCGCGGCCTCGGCGTGGCAGTCCTGGGCGCCAATGGCGATGGCACCGCCCTGAACCGCCTCTGCCGCCCGCGACAACAGCGTAGCCGGGGGGCAGATCAGGATGTCGACCGCCGGATCCGCGTGACGCTCGCCGAGGTCCGCCAGTTCTGCCAGGCTTGCGCCGGTGCCGTTCATCTTCCAGTTGCCTGCTGCCAGTTTGCGCCGCATGGGGAAAGCCTCCGCTGATCTGTTTGGAGGAGACAGGTACCACCGGCGGGCGCGCGGCGCAATTCGCTTGCGCGCCGGTTGCGGCACGCAAAAAGGGCGGGGAAGACCCCGCCCGCCCGTGTCCGGCCCTGGCATGCCGCGTCAGCTGCCGGGCTGTTCCTTGAAGCTGATGGATTCACCGCAGCCGCAGGCCTCGGCCACGTTGGGGTTGTTGAACTTGAAGCCGCTTTCCAACAGCGTCACCTCGTAGTCGATCTCGGTGCCGAACAGGAACATCTGCGCCATCGGAGCGATCAGGATACGGGCGCCGTCCTGTTCCACCACCTCGTCGTTGGGGGCGGCTTCGTCGACGTATTCCATGGTGTATTCCATACCCGCACAGCCGCCCTTCTTGACGCCGATGCGCAGGCCGGCATGGCCGTCTTTCTCCATCAGCTTGGCAATCTGGGCCGCTGCCTTGGGGGTCATGGTTACCGCCTGTTTGCCGGGGATGCCGAACATGAGAGATCTCCAAATTTCGCGCGTTACGTCTAACTTAGGCGCGGGGTGGTGCTGGCTCAAGGGGGGGGAGGCGGGGCGGGCCCCGCAGCGGACTGCGGAGCTGGCGGCAGCGCGCAAGGCCACGGGCGGAACCGCGGCCCGGGGCGCAGGTTACATGAAGCCCAGTTCCAGCCGGGCCTCGTCGGACATCATTTCCATGCCCCAGGGCGGCTCCCAGGTGAGTTGCACATCGACATCCTTGACGCCGGGGATCGGCGAGACGGCATCGACGACCCAGCCCGGCATTTCGCCCGCAACCGGGCAGCCCGGTGCAGTCAGGGTCATGATGATCTTGACCTCGTTCTCTTCGCTGATGTCGATGGTGTAGATCAGGCCCAGCTCGTAGATATTGACCGGAATTTCCGGGTCATAGACAGAGCGGCAGGCATCGGCCACCGCTTCGTAGAGCGGATGGTCGACGGAGGAGGGCGCGATCAGCGGGGTACCTTCGAGAGGTTCGGACGAGTTGGTCATGCGTGTTCCGGTCTGGTTTTCCGACCGTTTATATAGGAAACACCGGCTCCGGCGTCCAGTGGTGGCGGCGGCACGGCGGGAACTTCCTGTCTGGCGGGTGACGGGAATTTGATTTCAGGGGGTTGCAGCACTAGATTGTGGCCCCCCTGCTGAACCGGCAGGCAATCGGGCCAGGCGGCGCGGGGGATGCGTGCGGGTAAGAGCCAACGGGGTGCCACGGGGCGGCTCCGGCGAGACGGTTGCGCCGCCGCACCGGGAGGTGCCATGACCATGCCAGTTGTCCAATCCCGAGCCCGGCGAGCGCAGCGGCCCGCCTTGGCGGCGCTGGTGATCGTGGCTTCGGGACTGGCCGCGGAGCGCGCAGAGGCCGAACGGATCTGGCAGTTTCAGCTGACACCCATGGTGCAGGCCGGGTCGGTGGAGGGGGTCACCGAACTGGGGCTGCTGGGCCGCGACCTGTCGATTGATCCGGGCGATATGCTGGACCCTTTGCGGGCCGGAGGCGTGCTTGAGTTCGAGGCGCGCCATCGCAGCCGCCTCGGCTTTCGGCTGCGCTACACGGTGCAGGATGCCGATGGGCGCGGCGGGGGCGGCGTGGTGGTCGACTATGACCAGAACATCGGCGAGGCGGTGGTGACCTACCGGCTGGGCCGCATCGGCCCGGGGGCGGCCAGCGCCCGCGATCGCCTCGAGGTGTTCGGGGGCATCCGCCATTGGGACGTGGACGTGCAGGAGGCGGCTCCCGGCAGTTTGCGCCGCAGCGCCGACTGGAGCGATGCGATCGTCGGCCTGCGCTGGCAGCGCCGCCTGAGACCGGGATTGAGCCTGTTGCTGGAGGGCGATGTCGGCGGGCTTGGCGGTAGCGATCACAGCTGGTCGGCGACCGGCGGGGTCGTTTTCGACCGCTGGCAGCGGGCGTCGGTCTACGTGATGTATCGCGCTCTTGGTGTCGACTACGAGGACGGCCAGCGCGGTACGGTGGGGTATTTCCGTCACGATACCGTCAGCCACGGGCTGCTGGCCGGGGTGGGTATCCGGTTCTGACACCCGGTTCTGACGCCCGGGTGTGCGCGGGGTGAGGGCCTGTTGCCGGTCGGGCAGGCTGCCCCCACCGTGTCGCCGGGCGGGGCAGCCGGAGCGTTTGTCAGTCGTTGATGTCGTGGTCAAAGGTCTTGACCTGCCCCTTGGGCAGGGCGAACAGGCGCCGCAATATCAGCCAGGCCACCAGCGACAGGGCGGCGAAGACCAGCAGCAGCGGCGACAGGCCGATGCCGCCGCCGCCCAGCAGCAAAAGCGCGGTCACGGCCGCGGCGCCAATGGCAAACCCGAGGAACACGAAACCGGGCACCAGGACCTCGAGAATGGCGAGCACGAGCGCCGCGGCGCCCCAGACCCACCACAATGCCCAGAACTGGTCCGCCATCACTTGCCGCCTTTCAGCAGTTTGAAGGCATCGCCGAAGGCCTCCAGCGCGGCCGCGGGCAGCACGATGGTCTGCTTGCCGTCACCGTTGCCGAGCGCGTTCAGCGCTTCCACCTGTTTCAGCGCCACCTGGTACTGCGCCGCTTCGATGCCGTTGTCGGCGATTGCCTTGGCCACCACCCCGGTGGCATAGGCCTCGGCCTCGGCCTGGATGCGGCGGGCCTTGGCGGTCTGCTCGGCGGCATATAGCTCGGCATCGGCGGCCAGCTCGACGGCGCGTTTCTGGCCCTCGGCCTTGGTCACTTCGGCACGGCGGGCGCGCTCGGCGTTGAGCTGCTGCAGCATCGCATCGCGGGTGGCCTGGTCGAGGTTCACGTCGAGGATCTCGGCGCGGGTAACCTCGATGCCCCAGTCATCCACAGCACTTTCGACGCTGCGCTTGATCTCGGCGATCAGCTGGGCGCGGTTGGACTGCACCTCGTCCAGATCCATCTTGCCGATCTCGGCGCGCACGATGCCGGCCACCGTGGTGGAAATCGCGCCATCGACGTCGCGGATCCGGTAGACGGTCTTTTCCGGCTCGAGGATGCGGTAGAACACCGAGGTGTCGATCTCGACCAGCACGTTGTCCTTGGTGATCGCGTCCTGGGTGGCGTTGGGCAGCTGGCGTTCGAGGATCGAGACCTTGTGGCGCACCACGTCCAGGAACGGCACGATGAAGTTGATGCCGGGGCCGAGCACCGCGTGCAGGCGGCCGAAGCGTTCGATCACGAACTTCTGCGACTGGGGCACGATGCGGATGCCCTTGAGCACCACGATGACGAGCAGCAGCGCGCCCAGCAGGTAGAGGATGTTGTCAGCCAGCAGGGTGAGGAAAATGTCTTCGGCTTGAAAATCGTTCATTCAGATGTCCTTTGGTTGCCGGGCGTTCTCTGCCCGGTGGCGGCAGGCGGAGCGGGGGCTGTCGGCCCGAAAAGGCTGGCATCGGCTGGCCCCGAGGGGGCGTGCCCGGCAGCGGTGTTCTGCCTCTGCCGGGTACAAGTTATGGCGGTGGCGGCGGGGGACTGGCAAGCCCGGAAATGTCCCCCAACCGCAGGATTCGGCGCGATTGTCAGCCCGCAGACCCGGGCTTGCGCCGCCGCAGGGGGGCCGGTCGTACCCGGTCCTCGATCTCGTCGAGGATCAGCCCGGCGATGTTCTTGCCCGAGGTCTTCTCGATGCCTTCGAGACCGGGGGAGGAGTTCACCTCCAGCACCTTGGGGCCGCTTTCGGAGCGCAGGAGGTCGACGCCCGCGACGTTGAGGCCGAAGGCCCGTGCCGCCCGCACCGCGGTGGCGCGTTCCTCCTTCGAGATACGCACCGCAACCGCGCTGCCGCCCAGATGCAGGTTGGAGCGGAAATCGCCCTCGGCGCCGGAGCGTTTCATCGCCGCGACCACCTTGTGGCCGACCACGAAGCAGCGGATGTCCTCGCCCGCGGCCTCCTTGACGAATTGCTGCACCAGGAAATTGGCGCGCAGCCCGCGGAAGGCGGTGATGACGCTTTCCGCGGCCTTCTTGGTTTCCGCCAGCACCACGCCTTTGCCTTGCGTGCTTTCCAAGAGCTTGACGATCAGCGGCGCGCCGCCGGCGATGCCGATCAGATTGGTGGTGTCCTTGGGCGAGGCGGCGAAGGCGGTGGCAGGCATGCCGATCTTGTGGCGCGCAAGGATCTGATGGGCGTGCAGCTTGTCGCGGCTGGCGGTGATCCCGGCAGAGCCGTTGACGCAGAAGGTGCCCAGCGTTTCGAACTGCCGCAACAGGGCGGTGCCGTATTGGGTGACCGAGGCGCCGATCCGCGGGATCACCGCGTCAAAGCGCGGCAGCCGCTGGCCGTCATAGTGTATCTCGGGGGCCAGCGTGTTGATCGCCATGTAGCAGCGGGTGGTGTCGATGATCTCCACCGTGTGGCCGCGCTTTTCGCCTTCCTCGATCAGGCGGCGGTTGGAGTAGTTGCTCTCGCGGCTGAGGATGGCGACGCGCAGGGCCCGCGGCGGCGCGGCCTTGCGGATGTCGGCGGAGGCATAGACGGAATAGTCCAGCTGCGGCTGGCAGAAGCGGTCGGAAGGGTCCACCGTCACGTTGTCCAGCGCCTGGCGTCCCAGCAGCATATGCAGGGCCATGCCGCGGCGGTCGGTCAGGGTCAGTTCGACCGGCCAGCTGCGCCCGGCCACCTCGAGGGCGGTCTCGATGACGAAACGCATCTCGCTTTCCCCATTGGAGGAGGTCACCTCGCGGCGGTCCTTGATGACCGCCGAGCAGGGGATCTCCAGGTCGTACTGGCCGGGAATAGGGTGGACGATGAAACGCACCTTTGGTGCGGCAACCGGGCCGAAGGTTTCGATTTCGGTGGCATGCAGGGACGAGGTCCGGGCGCCTGTATCAACCTTGGCCCGCAGCGCGGGCAACCCGAGGTCGGGCAGGCTGATCCATTCTTCCCAGCCCAGTTTGAGTTGCGGCGCCGGGTCTGCTGTGGACATGCGCGGGGCTCCTTGGCATTAGGGGGAATCACCGGTTTGCCGGTGTGATGGTAACGGCAGGAACACGAGATGGCAGAGCTTTTCAACTTTGAACTGAAGGCAACCGACGGCAAGGCGCGTACCGGTGTTATCAACACGCCACGGGGCGAGATCCGCACCCCGGCGTTCATGCCCGTGGGCACCGCCGCCACCGTCAAGGCGATGTTGCCCGAGAGCGTTCGGGCCACCGGTGCCGATATCCTGTTGGGCAACACCTACCACCTGATGCTGCGCCCCACCGCCGAGCGCATCGACCGGTTGGGCGGTCTGCACAAGTTCATGAACTGGGAGCGCCCGATCCTGACCGACTCGGGCGGCTTCCAGGTGATGTCGCTGGCCGGGCTGCGCAAGCTGACCGAGAAGGGCGTGACCTTCAAATCCCATGTCGATGGTTCCAAGCACGAGTTGACGCCGGAGCGGTCGATGGAGATCCAGCGCTTGCTGGGTTCCGACATCGTGATGTGTTTCGACGAATGCCCGGCGCTGCCTGCCGATCGCAAGCGCATCGCCGACAGCATGCGCCTGTCGATGCGCTGGGCCGAGCGCAGCCGCGAGGCGTTTGGCGACCGTCCGGGGCACGCGCTTTTTGGGATCATGCAGGGCGGGCTGGAGCAGGATCTGCGCGAGGAAAGCGCCGAGGCGCTGAAGAAGATCGGGTTCGAGGGCTACGCGGTGGGGGGCCTCGCCGTGGGTGAGGGGCAGGAGGCGATGTTCGAGTGCCTCGACTATGCGCCCGGTTTCCTGCCCGAGGACAAGCCGCGCTACCTGATGGGCGTGGGCAAGCCCGACGATATCGTGGGCGCGGTGGCTCGTGGCATCGACATGATGGATTGCGTGCTGCCGTCGCGCTCGGGGCGGACGGGGCAGGCGTTTACCCGCTACGGCGTGGTCAACATCAAGAATGCCCGCCACCAAGACGACCCGCGGCCGCTGGATGAAAACTGTTCCTGCCCTGCCTGCAGCAGCTATTCCCGCGCCTATCTGCACCATGTGTTCCGCAGCAACGAGATGATCTCGGGCATGCTGCTGACCTGGCACAACCTGCATTACTTCCAGGAGATCATGCAGGGGATGCGGGATGCGATTGCGGCGGGCACGTTCGAGGCCTGGCAGAAGGATTTCCACGAGACCCGCGCCCAGGGTGATATTGAGCGGTTGTGATCCGGACTGGCCCAAGGCCGAGGTACATCGCTTCTTTCGTGAACGACTGAATGGCCGCCCCTCGGGGCGGCTTTTCACGTTCCGGCAGCGCATCATTTTCTGCTGTTGCCAAAGCCCCGGGGCGGCAGCCGGGCAAAAAAAGTCCGCCCGCATGTAACATTCCTGAGACTGGAGGGTTGAAACTGCGGAACGGCATGCACAGCTCCTTTCGGGCAACATTCCTGTTGCTGGAAACTTTGATCGGAGGGACTACCCCGTGACCCAAGAATTGTTTTCCGCCAGCACTGCTGGCGCAATCGAGTTGAAGAACCGGATCGTCATGGCGCCGCTGACCCGTAACCGGGCCGATGACCAGACCGGTGAAGTGCTGGACCGGCATGTGGAATATTACGCCCAGCGGGCGGGCGCCGGATTGATCATCACCGAGGGCAGCCAGGTCAGCCCCGAAGGCAAAGGCTATATCCAGACTCCGGGCATCCACACGGCAGCGCAGGCCGCTGCCTGGCGCAAGGTCACCGACGCGGTCCACGCCAAGGGCGGCAAGATCGTCATTCAGCTGTGGCACGTCGGGCGGATCACCCACGAGTCGCTGCTGCCCGCAGGCACCCCGGCGGTCTCGTCGACCGATGTCGCGGCGGAGGCGCAGACCTTTACCCATGACGGGTTCGTGCCGACAGCCAAGCCGCAGGGGCTGAGCCCGGAGGGTATCCAGCGGGTCGTTTCGGATTACGTGCAGGCGGCGAAATACGCCAAGGAGGCAGGCTTTGACGGTGTCGAGTTGCATGCCGCCAACGGCTACCTGCTGGAGCAGTTTCTGAAGGATGGAGTGAACACCCGGACTGACGCCTATGGTGGCTCTCCCGAGAACCGCGCGCGGTTCCTGTTCGAGGTTCTGGACGGTCTGCTGACGGTCTGGGAGGCGGGCCGCATTGGCCTGCGCCTGTCGCCCTTCGCGACCTTCAACGACGTGTCGGACAGTGACCCGGTGCGCCATTACACGCCACTGATCGAGCGTCTGAACGGTTATGGGTTGGCCTATCTGCACATGATCGAAGGGGACACCGGCGGAGCCCGCAAGGGGGATTTCGAGACCCTGCGCAAGCTCTACACCGGCACCTACATGGCCAACAACGGGTATAATCGCGATCTGGCGCTGGCGCGAACCGCGTCCGGCGAGGCGGATCTGGTCGCCTTTGGCCGCCCCTTTATTGCCAACCCGGATCTGGTGGCCCGGCTGGCAGCAAACGCGCCACTGAACGAAGGCAACCCCGAGACCTACTATGGCGGCGGGGATGAAGGGTTTATCGATTACCCGACCTTGCCGCAGGCGGCGGAGTAGACCCCGGCAGTTTGCCTTCCTTTGAACGGGCGGCCGGGCGGACATGCCCGGTCGCTGTCGTTTCGGCAGGGGGCGCTGCATTCACCGGTTGTGAAGGTCTCAGCTGGTAGCATTGCGCCAAAAGCGGGGAGGATTGCGATGTTCCGGTATCAAGCCTTGGTCGTTGCGGCGGTGCTGGGCGGCAGTTCAGCCGGTCTTGCGCAAGACGCAGAGACCGCACAGACCGTGCAGACGGCGCCGGGGTCGCTGGCGGAGGCGTCCAGCTTCTTCAAGGCACCCGCCCTCGATGGGTGCCGCATACCCCTCGAGGATCTGGTCAAGGGCGGTGCGCAGGCGCTGCGGGGGCAGTGGATCCTGCGCAAGGGGCCGGGCGAGATGGCCGTGCCGGCGGCGGGCCGCATCCACATGGAACCCATGCCGCAGCGCAGTGGCGAGCTGGTGAACCTCACCTTCCGCAACGGCCGCCTCGTGGTGGATTCCCCGGTGGCCGGGATGCTGCCGATCTCGGTCCGGGATCGCGCCCCTCCGGAGCCGGGCAGCGGCTTGCGCGCAGCCAGCGTCGGACGCGGCGATCTGCCGGAAGGGGCGGAGGTGTTTCTCGACGAGGTGGCGATCGGGCGTCTGCCCTGCGGCCCGGATCAGCTGCTGCAATTGCGGTTGCAAGCGGCGCTGGATACGGCCACCCCCGAGCCCCGGCGCGCCGATTATCGCCTGTTCTTGATCGACGCCACGCGCATCAGCGGCACGTACCGAGAAACCGGCCCGGCAGGTCACATCACCCGTGGCCTGGTGACGCTGGAGCGCCCCTGATGCGCAAGTCGCAGGCGACATGCCCGCTTGACGGTCTCGTTATTGCTTTGCTCACCGTTTCCCCATTTGCGCCCTTGTGATCCGGCGTCGGTGCGGGCAAGGTGAGCCCCAACCTGGCAGCAGGGCAGTTGAAAATCTTCGACAGCCCCACCAGATATAGACATCCAATGAGGAGACGGGCCAAAGCTGCCGATGACCGGGGCCGGACCGTCTTGCCAAACCAAAGGACCGAGTATGCAAGAGCCACTCAATTCCTCCTACCCAGTCCTGCCGCTGCGCGACATCGTGGTGTTCCCCCACATGATCGTGCCGCTGTTCGTGGGCCGGGAAAAATCGGTGCGTGCCCTGGAAGAGGTCATGGCGGATGACAAGCAGATCCTGCTGTCCAGCCAGATCGACCCGGCCGAGGACGATCCCGAAACCGATGGCATCTACACCGCTGGCGTGCTGGCCAATGTGCTGCAGCTGCTGAAACTGCCCGACGGCACCGTCAAGGTGCTGGTCGAAGGCCAGACCCGTGTGAAGATCACCGAATTCCTGGAGAACGACAGCTTCTTCGAGGCCAAGGCCGTCGAGCTGACCGAGATTCCGGGCGACGTGACCACCACCGAGGCGCTGGTGCGCACTGTGGGAGACGAGTTCGAGCGCTACGCGAAGGTGCGCAAGAACATCCCCGAGGAAGCGTTGTCCGCCGTTGGCGAGACCACCGAACCGGCCAAGCTGGCCGACCTGGTGGCGGGCCATCTGGGCATCGAGGTCGACCGCAAGCAGGAACTGCTGGAAACCCTCAGCATCAGCGAACGCCTGGAGAAGGTCTACGGGCTGATGCAGGGCGAAATGTCGGTCCTTCAGGTCGAGAAAAAGATCAAGACCCGCGTCAAGTCGCAGATGGAGAAGACCCAGCGCGAGTACTACCTGAATGAGCAGATGAAGGCCATTCAGAAGGAGCTCGGCGACGGCGAGGACGGCTCTGGCGAGATCCAGGAGCTGGAAGAGAAGATCGCCGCCACCAAGCTCTCCAAGGAAGCGCGCGAGAAGGCCGAGGCAGAGCTGAAGAAGCTCAAGAACATGTCGCCGATGTCGGCGGAAGCCACCGTGGTGCGCAACTACCTCGACTGGATGCTGTCGATCCCGTGGGGCACCAAGTCCCGCGTCAAGAAAGACCTGGCCCGCGCCCAGCAGATCCTGGATGCGGATCACTATGGTCTGGAGAAGGTCAAGGAACGCATCGTCGAATACCTGGCGGTGCAGCAGCGCTCGGCCAAGCTGAAGGGGCCGATCCTGTGCCTTGTCGGCCCTCCGGGTGTGGGTAAGACCTCGCTGGGTAAATCTGTCGCCAAGGCGACGGGACGCGAGTTCATCCGCATCAGCTTGGGTGGCGTGCGCGACGAGTCCGAGATCCGCGGCCACCGCCGCACCTACATCGGCTCGATGCCCGGCAAGATCATCCAGGCGCTGAAGAAGGCCAAGACCACCAACCCGCTGATCCTGCTCGATGAAATCGACAAGATGGGGCAGGATTTCCGCGGCGACCCGGCGTCGGCGATGCTGGAGGTTCTGGACCCTGAACAGAACAGCACCTTCATGGACCACTATCTGGAGGTGGAATACGACCTCTCGAATGTGATGTTCCTGACCACCTCGAACAGCTACAACATGCCCGGGCCGCTCCTGGACCGGATGGAGATCATCCCGCTGTCCGGCTACACCGAGGACGAAAAGCGCGAGATCGCCAAGCAGCACCTGATCTCCAAGCAGGTGAAGAACCACGGCCTGAAGGCCAAGGAGTTCGAGCTGACCGAGGAGGCGCTGACCGAGATGATCCGCACCTACACCCGCGAGGCGGGGGTGCGGAACCTGGAGCGCGAGATCGCCAAGGTGGCGCGGAAATCGCTGACCAAGATCGTCAAGAAAGAGGCCGAGAGCGTGACCGTCACGCCCGACAACCTGGACGAATTCCTGGGCGTGAAAAAGTACCGCTATGGCCTCGCCGAAAAGGAAGATCAGGTCGGTGTCGTCACCGGGCTGGCCTATACCTCCGTCGGCGGCGAGCTGCTGTCGATCGAGGCGCTGCGCCTGCCGGGCAAGGGTCGGATGAAGACCACCGGCAAGCTGGGCGACGTGATGAAGGAGTCGATCGAGGCGGCGTCGAGCTACGTGCGTTCGATCAGCCCGCAGATCGGCGTCAAGCCGCCGCGCTTTGACAAGCTGGACATCCACGTCCACGTTCCCGATGGCGCCACCCCCAAGGATGGCCCCAGCGCTGGTCTGGCGATGGTGACCGCCATTGTTTCGGTGCTGACCGGCATTCCGGTGCGCAAGGACATCGCCATGACCGGCGAGGTCACCCTGCGCGGTAATGCCAGCGCCATCGGCGGTCTGAAGGAAAAGCTGCTGGCAGCGTTGCGCGGCGGTATCAAGACGGTGCTGATCCCGCAGGAGAACGAGAAAGACCTGCCGGATATCCCGGACAACGTGAAAGAGGGGCTGGAAATCATCCCTGTCTCCCATGTGTCCGAGGTGCTGGAACATGCGCTGGTTTCCAAGCCCGAGCCCATCGAGTGGGACGAAGAGGCCGAGGAAGCCGCTGCTGCCAAGGCGGCGCTGAAGGAACAGGGCGACGGCGCCTCTGCCACCGCCCACTGAGACTGGGTTGCCCGGTGCTCGTCCTGTTGGCGGGCCGGGCGGGGCAGGCTGCGGCCTGCCACCAGATCCTATCCCTACAAAAAGAGGGCGGCCCCGTGGTGGGCCGCCCTTTTCAGGTGTTCTCTTCCGTTCTGGCCCTTCTGTGACGGGGCGTCGTTATCCGCGTGTCTGGCGGCGGAGGTGCCGGACCGGTTGCCCGGCCCGGCACACTGGCGACCCTGACAGGGCAACCAGCCGCGCCTGAAGCCGGGACGAGGGAGGCGCCGCCGGGCCGCAGGCTGTTTGACAGGGTGGGGCGCGGCCGCGTTCAGGCCGCCTCGCGCGCCATCCGGGCCTGCACGGTGGCGATGGCGACTGCGTCCGGGCTGGTATTCTCGACCCGCGCCTGGTTGAGGATGGTGGCCAGGGTGGCGTCCAGCGCGGCCAGTTTCTCGGCCACGAAACCGGCCCGGTCCGAAATCTTCAGGATTTCCGTCGCGACATTGATGATTCCACCACCGTTGGCGACGAAATCGGGCGCATAGAGGATGCCACGGTCATGCAGCGCGGCACCGTCCGCCGGTGTGGCGAGCTGGTTGTTGGCGCCGCCTGCGACGATGCTCACCTTCAGTTGCGGGATCGTCTGGGCGTTCAGAATGCCGCCGATGGCGCAGGGCGCAAAGATGTCGGCCTGCACGCCGTAGATTTCCTCGAGCCCGACGGGGCGGGCGTCGAACTCCGCCACGGCCTTTTCCACTCGGGCGGCGTCGATGTCGGTCACCACCAGTTTGGCGCCTGCCTCTGAGAGGAACTGGCACAGGTACCAGCCGACATGCCCCAGCCCCTGAACCGATACGGTGAGCCCGGTGAGGTCGCGGCTGCCGTGCTTGTGCGCCTGTGTGGTGCAGATGGCGTTGAAGATCCCGCGCGCGGTCACCGGCGAGGGATCGCCGCTGGCAAACTCACCATCCGGCAGACCGGCGACGCAGCTGGTTTCCTCGGCCAGCAGGGCCATGTCGGCCGGGGTCATGCCCATGTCCTCGGCGGTGATGTAGCGCCCGTCCAGCGTGTTGATGGCGCGGGCAAAGGCGCGGAGCAGCTCCGGCGATTTCTGCGCCGTCGGGTCGCCGATGATGACCGCCTTGCCGCCGCCCAGCGGCAGGCCGGCCGCGGCGTTCTTGTAGGTCATGCCCTCGCTGAGGCGCTTGACGTCGGTGAGGGCCTCGTCCTCGGAGGCATAGGGGCGCATGCGCAGCCCGCCAGCTGCGGGGCCGAGCAGGGTGGAATGGATGGCGATATATCCCACCAGTCCGATAGAGGCGTCCTCGACGCGGACGATTTCTTCATGGGTGGTGGATGCAACGGCGGTCACGGACATCTGGATAGTTCCTCCTCAGGGTGCCGGAATACTAGTCTGGTCGCAGAGCCGGTTTTCACCAAAAATGGCTGCTCGAAAGGGCAGTTTTGGTGGTAGGGTGTCATCTGAAAGAGAATTTTGGAGGAAATCGGCGTGGATTCGATTGATCGTAAGATCGTGGCAGCCTTGCAGCGCAATGGGCGGCTGCGGATCTCGGAGCTGTCGTCCATGGTCGGCCTGTCTCCGACGCCCTGTGCGCGGCGGGTGGCTAACCTCGAGGAAAGCGGTGTCATCAGCGGCTATTCGGCCCGGGTGGACCAGGCCAAGCTGGGGCTGCCGGTGACGATCTTCGTGGCGGTGGAGCTGGAGCGGCAATCGCGGGACGCATTGATGGCCTTTGAAAACGCGGTGCGCCGGTTCGACCAGGTGATGGAGTGCTACCTGATGACCGGCACCCGGGATATCCTGCTGCGGGTAGTGGCGGAGGATCTTGCTGACTTTGACCGTTTCCTCGAGGACCGGCTGATGCGGGTGCCGGGGATTCGCAACACGCGATCGAGCTTCACCCTGCGCACGATGATTCAGCGGGATGCGCTGCCCAGTTGCTGAGAGCTGTTGGCGAGAGCCGATAAAATTGCGAGTCGGGTAAAATTTCTTCGCCGGACCCTCTTGCAGAGGCCGCGGCCTGCGGGTAATACCCTGCCTCACGGGTGATTAGCTCAGTGGTAGAGCGCTTCGTTCACATCGAAGATGTCAGGAGTTCAAATCTCTTATCACCCACCATCTTTCTGAAAGGCGCTCCCTGAAAAAGGTTGAGCGCCTTTTGCTTTTGCGCCTGTTGTTTCCGGCTTCCTGTTGCCTGCCGCTGCCGTTACCACTGTGAGGGCAAACAAGGAGGCCGCCATGCCCTTTCCCAAGATCTGGCTGTTGCGTCATGGACAGACCCACTGGAATGCCGAGCGCCGCATCCAGGGACAGTTGGAATCACCGTTGACCCAGCTGGGAATCGAGCAGGCGCGTCGTCAGGCGCAATTGATGCGGCCCTATCTGACGCCGGATCTGCGCTGCTTCGTCTCTCCGTTGGGGCGCGCGCAGCAGACTGCGGACATTGCGTTGGGTGGTGCCCCGTTTGAAACCGATCCGAGGTTGGCCGAGGCCTATGCGGGCGAACTGCAGGGCATGACCCTGTCGGAAGTCGAGCGCACCTATCCGGAGATCTATGCCAACAACCCGCAGAATCTGGACCTGTTCTGTAATGCGCCGGGCGGCGAGGGGTATGAGCGCTTTCACGGTCGCATCCTCGCCTTCATGCAGTCGCTTGAAGGTCCGTCGGTCGTGGTGGCCCATGGGCTTCTGGGGCAGGTCATGCGGGGAATTGCCTGCGGGCTGACGCGGGACCAGATGGCGGCGCTGCCGAACGGGCAGGGGTGCGTGTATGTTCTGGAGAACGGCCAGGAAACGGTCCTGGCCTAGGCCGTCGGTCGGTGCGTTCGCGGGGCAAAAAATCTTCTTTTTCCTCTTGCGTCCGTCAGCGCCATTGTCTAAATCCCCGGCCAACGGGTCGTTAGCTCAGTTGGTAGAGCGCTTCGTTTACACCGAAGATGTCGGGAGTTCGAGCCTCTCACGACCCACCATTCTCCCTATTTTCGACGACTGAACGCATACGCCTTCACGGCTTTCGTGGAGGCGTTTTTTGTTTTGCTTCAGAGGCTTGGGGGTGGGTTCGGATTTTTTTCCAGGAAAGTTCCGAAAAAGGCAAAACACGGCTTGACGGTACGCAGGGTGGCGCATATTACAGCCCAACATTCAGCAGCGATGCTGAAGACGCAGCGGGCGGTTGTAGCTCAGTTGGTTAGAGTACCGGCCTGTCACGCCGGGGGTCGCGGGTTCGAGCCCCGTCAACCGCGCCACTGCTGCGCCCCCTGTTCCAGGGCTGAAACGGAACCCGCCCCGGAGGGGAACTGGACTGGAAACGGTCCGCCGCAAGGCGAAAATGCGGTTGTAGCTCAGTTGGTTAGAGTACCGGCCTGTCACGCCGGGGGTCGCGGGTTCGAGCCCCGTCAACCGCGCCACTTTCGCCCGCCGCCCTGACGTTTCAGGGTCCGCCCCGGAGGGGACATCGGCCAGAGATGGCCAGCCGAAAGGCCCATGCGCGGTTGTAGCTCAGTTGGTTAGAGTACCGGCCTGTCACGCCGGGGGTCGCGGGTTCGAGCCCCGTCAACCGCGCCACTTTCCCCACTTCTCCAGGAATTTGCTTGTCTTGATGGCACCGAGGCGCTTCGCTTTCGGGGGTTTTGCCGCTTGGCTCTTTCGTCTGCTGTGCGCGGCTGCAATGCTGGGGATAGCCCCGTTTGCGCCAGGAGACAGTAGATGAGCCAGCAGATGCAGCCGCCCGAAACCCAGCCCACGCTGCGCGTGATCGCGATGCCCACCGATACCAACCCGGCGGGCGACATCTTTGGTGGCTGGCTGATGAGCCAGATGGACCTTGCGGCGGGAACCATCGCCGCGCGGGTCTCCAAGGGCAGGGCGTCGACGGTCTCGGTCGAGGAGATCCAGTTTCACCGCCCGGTGCTGGTGGGGGACGAGGTGTCGCTGTTTGCGGAAATGCTGAAGGTCGGGCGCACCTCGATGCGGATCCGGGTGCGGGCCTGGCGCCGCGCCCGCCATCAGGAGGAGACCCAGCAGGTGACCGAGGCGATTTTCACCTTCGTGGCGCTGGATGAGAACGCCCGCCCGCGCCCGGTGATCCGCGACGCAGGCTGAACACCGGTACGCGGGTGTAAAAAAGCCCCGGCCGTAGCCGGGGCTTTGTGGCTTTCAAGACGGCACCTGGGGTGCCTCAATCCGACGCCGTCTACTTGCGCGACAGCGCGTCGCGGACCCGCGCCCAGGAGCGGGTGCCCTTGTGGAGTGAGGCCCGTCCAGGAAATGCTCCGGGGGAGCGTTTCAGGGTCGAACGGGCGGAGCCCTTCAGAGCTTCCACCTGCGGCGGCTTACTTGCGCGACAGCGCGTCGAGAACCCTTGCCCAGGAGCGGATGCCCTTGTGGAAGCTCTCCAGGTCGTATTTCTCGTTCGGCGAGTGGATCGCGTCATCTTCGTTGGCAAAGCCGATCAGCATCGCGTCCATGCCGAGGATTGACTTGAAATAGCCCGCCACCGGGATCGAGCCGCCCATGCCCGAGAACACCGCTTCGCGGTTCCATTCGTCGCTCAGCGCGCCGCGGGCGGCTTCGAATTCGGGGCGGGTGGTGTCGATCACATAGGCGGGGGAGCCTTCGAGGTCCACGTCCCAGGTCACGGTGCAATCGGCGGGCAGCCGGTCCTCGACGTGTTTGCGGATCTTCTGGCGCAGCGCGTCGGGGTCCATGTCGCCGACCAGGCGGCAGGTGATCTTGCAATGCGCCTGCGCCGGGATCACGGTTTTCGAGCCTGCGCCCTGGTAGCCGCCCCACAGCCCGTTGATCTCCAGCGTCGGGCGCGCCCACTGCTGTTCCAGCACCGAGTATTTCTTTTCTCCGTGCGCCTGGGTGTAGCCTGCGTTGGACAGGTAGTCCTGCTCGTCAAAGCCGCAGCCCTGCCACTGGCGCAGGATGTCATCGGGCACCTCATGGACGCCCTCATAGAATCCGTCGACCGCCACGGCGCCGGTCTCGGGGTCGTGGAATGAGGCGATGATATGCGAGATCTCGCGCAGCGGGTTCAGGCCCGGGCCGCCGTAATGGCCCGAATGCAGGTCGATGCGCGGGCCGGTCAGGGTAAATTCATCCTTCAGCATGCCGCGCAGTTGCGATGCAATCGACGGCACCCCGCGCGACACCATCGAGGTGTCGCAGATCAGTGCGATGTCGGCCGACAGTTCTTCCTTGGCGGCCTCGAGGAAGGGGATCAGCGAGGGCGAGCCGCTCTCTTCTTCGCCCTCGAAGAAGAAGGTGATGCGGCAGGGCAGGGAACCGTTCACCGCCTTCCAGGCGCGGCAGGCCTCGACGAAGGTCATCAGCTGGCCCTTGTCGTCCGAGGCCCCGCGGCCGCGGATCACGGTGCCGTTCGGGGTTTCCTCCAGCTGGGGTTCGAACGGCGGCGTGTTCCACAGGTTCAGCGGATCCACCGGCTGCACGTCATAATGGCCGTAGAACAACAAGTGCGGTGCGTCGCTGTTCTCTTCGCCGACATGGCCCACGACCATCGGATGGCCGGGCGTTTCGCGTTTTTCCGCCTTGATGCCGATGCTGTTGAGGTCGGCCACCAGCCAGTCCGCCGCCTTGTCGCACTCGGCCTTGTAGGCAGGATCGGTGGAAATCGACTGGATGCGCAGCAGGTCCAGCAGCCGGTCGGTTGCTGCGCTCAGATCTGCGTCGATGCGGTCCAATACGTCGTTCAATGCCATTCTCGTGGTCTCCTTCCTGGCCGGACGCACCGGCGCTGGTGTCGGTTTGCCGCGGAGCCTAACAGCGTGCCCCGGCAGGGGCCAGAGGCTGCAAACAACCGCGGGCGCTGCCTTTCCTGGGCTGGCCGGCTGTGCGGCAGGCGGTGCGGGCGTGCGACGCACCGTCACAATCCGGCGCGCAGGCGGCAGGAGTTCTTGCCGACACATGCAATAAGTTCTATTTGACCTGCATCAATGTCGCGCAGCCGGGCCTGGGCGTATGGAGTTGATCGGAAGGGGCAGCTGCGGTAACCACGTCGCCAACGTGAATGTGGCCGCATCGCCAGAAGGCAGTGCCCTGAACACAGCCCCGCGTGTTCCTCTGGAACACCTTTAGCTATGGAGATGCCGGTGGACTATACCGCGAAACTGGACGCAGCGATTGCCAGCCTTCATGACGAGGGCCGCTACCGGACCTTCATCGACATCGAACGCAAGAAGGGCCATTTCCCGCATGCGGTCTGGTCGCGTCCCGACGGCAGCCAGCAGGATATCACCGTCTGGTGCGGCAACGACTACCTGGGCATGGGCCAGCACCCGGTGGTGCTGCAGGCCATGCATGAGGCGATCGATGCGACCGGGGCAGGTTCGGGCGGCACCCGCAACATCTCCGGCACCACGGTCTATCACAAGCAGCTGGAGGCGGAACTGGCGGACCTCCACGGCAAGGAAGCGGCGCTGCTGTTCACCTCTGCCTATATCGCCAATGACGCGACGCTTTCGACTCTGCCCAAGCTGTTCCCGGGTCTCATCATCTATTCCGATGCGCTGAACCATGCCTCGATGATCGAGGGCGTGCGCCGCAATGGCGGCGCCAAGCGCATCTTCCGCCACAACGACGTTGCCCATCTGCGCGAACTGCTGGAGGCGGACGACCCCAAGGCGCCGAAGCTGATCGCCTTTGAGTCGGTCTACTCGATGGACGGCGATTTCGGCCCGATTGCCGAGATCTGCGACCTGGCCGATGAGTTCGGCGCGCTGACCTATATCGACGAGGTCCATGCGGTCGGCATGTACGGCCCGCGCGGCGGCGGCGTGACCGAGCGGGACCGCCTGGCGCATCGCATCGACATCATCAACGGCACCCTGGCCAAGGCCTATGGCGTCATGGGCGGCTATATCGCGGCCTCCGCCAAGATGTGCGATGCGATCCGCTCCTACGCGCCGGGCTTCATCTTCACCACCTCGCTGGCACCTGCGGTGGCGGCAGGGGCGGCGGCCTCGGTTGCGCATCTGAAGCAGGCGCAGGAGCTGCGCGACAAGCATCAGGAACAGGCCAAGGTACTGAAATTGCGCCTGAAAGGGCTGGGCCTGCCGATCATCGATCACGGCAGCCACATCGTGCCGGTGATCGTCGGCAACCCGGTGCATACCAAGGTGTTGTCCGATCATCTGCTCGAGGATTACGGCATCTACGTGCAGCCGATCAACTTCCCCACCGTGCCGCGCGGTACCGAGCGGCTGCGCTTCACGCCGTCGCCGGTGCATGGACCGCGCGAAATTGATGCGCTGGTCAACGCGATGGACGCATTGTGGTCGCATTGTGCGCTGAATCGTGCCGAACTTGCCGGTTAACACACTGATCAGTGTAATTTTACGCTGCGTGTGTTACGCTGTTGTCAATCAATACGTGGATTTGAGTCGCAACTGTGATTCTTTCACCACTCGGGGACGATTGCGGCAGGCATTTATGGGACGGCAGGCATGATCGGGCGCTTTACTCAGCGCAAGCATGAAGAGCATGACAAACCGGCGGAACCCAAGGGTTTTGACGATTTCGAGCTGCGATTGGGCGACATGATGCGCGGGGAGCGCGCCACCATGGGCAAATCGCTGCTGGATGTGCAGAGAGAATTGCGCATCAAGGCCTCCTACATTGCCGCCATTGAAAATTCCGATCCTTCCGCCTTTGACACCCCCGGCTTCATCGCCGGTTACGTGCGGTCCTACGCGCGATATCTGAACATGGATCCGGAGGAGGCGTTCAATGCCTTCTGCCGGGAAAGCGGCTTCAGCGTCGCGCATGGCATGTCGGCCGAGGCCTCGGGGCGGAGCAAGACGGGCGCTGCGCCGCGGGTGCGCTCCACCGGGCTGGGCGGTGACGCCTTCACCGGCTCTGCAACCCCTTATGTGCCTGCGCCCAGCAGCCTGCTGAGCCAGATCGAGCCGCGCGCCATCGGATCGCTGATGGTGCTGGTCGCCCTGATCGGCGGCATCGGCTACGGCGGCTGGTCGGTGCTGAAAGAGGTGCAGCAGGTGCAGTTCGCCCCGGTCGACCAGACACCGGCGGTTCTGGCGGATCTCGACCCGCTGAACAGCGCGGTTCTGCTGGGCGAGGAGGGCGCGCAGGATCCCGCGGCCGAAGCGCTGGATCGCCTCTATCGACCGCAGGCACTGGACGTGCCGGTGCTTGTTGCGCGCGATGCGCCGATCGCGACACTGGACCCTTCCAGCCTTGGAAATTTCGCGGCACCCGAACCGCCCAGCCTTGCACTTGCCGAGGCGAGCCTGCCGCATGATGCAACAGTCGCCGGGCCGCATCAGCCGGTGCCGCAGGTGGTTGCCGAGGTCAAACCGGGCGTCGAAATGGTGGCCGTGCGGCCGTCCTGGGTGCAGGTTACCGCCGCGGATGGCAGCGTGATCTTCGAGACCATCATGGATGCAGGCCAGCGCTTCCAGGTGCCCCTGACCGAGGATGCGCCCAAGCTGCGCACCGGCGAGAGCAGCGCCATCTACTTTGCCGTCAACGGCGAACATTTCGGCCCCGTCGGCAAGCGCGGCCAGGTCTCCAAGAACATCGAACTGTCGATGGATGCGATCACCAGCCGCTTCGAACTGGCTGATCTGGCGGATGACCGGAATCAGGCGCTAGCGACCTTGGTGGCGCAGTTGCAGGCGCAGCCCGAAACCCAGCCGGGCGAGTAACGATTTCATGAAACCTGCGGGCTTTTGGCGGCTGCCATTGCAGCTCCGCCCGCCTGCGCGTATCTAGACGCCAACAGGATCCAGCCGGGACACGCCACTCATGTCGATGAACCATATCCGCCCCTGGCGCCACATCGAGCGCCGCAAAAGCCGCCAGATCCACGTCGGCAACGTCGCCATCGGCGGCGACGCCCCGATTGCGGTGCAGACGATGACCAACACGCTGACCACCGATGTGGCGGCGACGGTGGCGCAGGTGCAGGCGGCGGCTGAGGCCGGAGCCGACCTCGTGCGTGTCTCGGTGCCGGACGAGGCGTCGTCGCGGGCGCTGAAGGAGATCGTGCGCGAAAGCCCGGTGCCGATCGTCGCCGACATCCATTTCCACTACAAGCGCGGCATCGAGGCCGCCGAGGCGGGGGCTGCCTGCCTGCGCATCAATCCCGGCAACATCGGCGATGAAAAGCGCGTGGCCGAGGTGATCAAGGCCGCCCGCGACCACAACTGCTCGATCCGCATCGGCGTGAACGCGGGCAGCCTCGAAAAGCACCTGCTGGAAAAATACGGCGAGCCCTGCCCGGAAGCGATGGTTGAATCCGGCCTTGATCACATCCGCATCCTGCAGGACCATGACTTCCACGAGTTCAAGATCTCGGTGAAGGCGTCGGATGTCTTCATGTCCGCTGCCGCCTACCAGCAGCTGGCGGAGGCCACCGATGCGCCGATCCACCTTGGCATCACCGAGGCAGGGGGCTTTGTCTCCGGCACCATCAAATCCGCCATCGGCCTTGGCCAATTGCTGTGGATGGGCATCGGCGACACCCTGCGCGTCAGCCTGTCCGCCGATCCGGTCGAAGAGGTCAAGGTCGGCTTCGAGATCCTCAAATCCCTCGGCCTGCGCCATCGCGGCGTCAACATCATCTCCTGTCCCAGCTGTGCGCGGCAGGGGTTTGACGTGATCAAGACGGTGGAAAAGCTGGAGCGGCGGCTGGAGCATGTGAAGACCCCGATGAGCCTCAGCATCATCGGCTGCGTGGTCAATGGCCCCGGCGAGGCGCTGATGACCGATGTCGGCTTCACCGGCGGCGGTGCAGGCTCCGGCATGGTCTATCTGGCGGGCAAGGCCAGCCACAAGATGTCCAACGACCAGATGGTCGATCACATCGTTGAAGAGGTCGAGAAAAAGGCCGCCGAGATCGAGGCGGCCCAGGCCAAAACAACGCAGGACGCGGCAGAATAACGGCGTCTGCGGGCGCGCCCGTCGTTTTCATCTTTCTGCAAATACTCTGGGTCCGGGGCAAAGCCCCGGTCCCGTGCTGTCGGATCAGCTCTGCTGTTCGCGGATTTCGGCCACCATGATCTCCATCTGTTCCGCGGGCAGAAAGCCGCGCAACATTTCGGTGCCGAGCACAAAGGTCGGCGTGCCGGAGATCGCCAAGTTCTGCGCCAGGGCGCGGGTCTGGCGCAACTGGGCGGTCACCTCGTCGCTGTCCATCCGCGCCAGGATCGCATCTGCGTCCAGCGACAGCCCTTCGGCGAGACGGCGCAGTGCCACCTCGTTCGGCTCGCCGGTGAAGGCGATCAGCGCGTCATGAACCTGCTTGTAGGCGTCGTCGCCGGCCTCCAGCTTGGTCGCCACAGCGAAGCGTGACGCCATCACCGAGGCCTCGCCGAGAATCGGGAATTCCTTGATGATCAGCCGGATGTTGCCATCGTTTTCCAGCAGCTCGGCGACTTCGGGTGCGGCCCGGCGGCAGTAGCCGCAACGGTAGTCCATGAACTCGACCAGCGTGATGTCGCCATCGGGGTTGCCGCCGACCCAAGAGTAGCCATCGTTGATCAGCTCTTCCATATTCTCGGCCACGAGGGCGTCATCGCGCGCGGCTTCGGCTTCCTGCTGGCGCTGTTCCAGCAGGTCCACCGCCTCGAGGATCAGCTCGGGGTTCTCCAGTAGGTAGGCGCGCACTTCGGCGCCAAAGGCTTCGCGTTCGGCATCGCTCATCGCCGTCAGGTCAAAGGCCTGCGCGGGAGCGCCCAGCAGGCTCAGGGCGGTGGCGGCCATGGCGGCGGCACGGGTCAGGGGTTTCATTTCCGTTTCTTCCTTTTTTGATCTTGTTCGTAGGTCACCAGCACATCCTGCGCCCGCCGGGCGGCGGGCGAGCCTGCGGGCAGCTGCGCCATCGCGCGTTTAGCGTGGATACCGGCGTCCTCCAGCCGCCCTTGCAGGGCATAGCGTTCGGCGGTGACGAGGGCGGCCATGCCGCGCTGGCCGGTCTTGGCATAGGCGAGGGACATGTCGCGCAGCATCACCTGGTTGCGAAAATCCTGGTGGCGGGCTTTTTCCAGCACCGCCAGCGCCGCCTTGGGCTGGCCCGCAGCGAGCAGCGCGCGCCCCTGTCCGGCCAGGATCAGCGGCTCTCGCGGGGCGAGGGTCGCGGCGCGGCCATAGGCCGACAGGGCGGCGGACCACTGGCGGTTTTCCATCAGGATCTGGCCCTTCAGCTCGTGATAGAAGGCATCACCGGGGCGCTGTGCAAGTGCTCCGTTGATCGCCTTCAGCGCTTTGGACATGTCGTTGCGCCGGTGGTGAGCGGCGGCCTCGCGCATCAGGCGCACGTCCTTGTAGCGTTCGCTGCGCGCGCGGCGCAAAGTCCATTTCGGGGAGCGGGTGAAGGCGGAGAGCTTGCCCTGCAGACGGGCAAACCAGTATTGCGCCTCGGCGTTGGTCTGCCCCTTGTCGCCATGCGCGGCGACATAGGCCCGTGCCGCCCGCAACCGGTCGCGGCTGAGCGGGTGCGACCGCATGTAGGGATCCTGGTTGGCCGCGCTCAACACCTCTTGTCCGGCAAAGACCTGATGCAGATCCACCAGACCCTGGGGGCTGATGCCGGCGCGGTTCAGATAGTCCGCGGCGGCGCGGTCGGCGGAGCTTTCCTCGGCCCGGGTGTGGGCCAGGAAGCCGCGCAGCGCCGTGCTCTGGCTGCCAACGGCGATGCCGCCCGCCGCCTCTCCGGCACCGGCGGCCGCGGCCAGGACTGCCAGCGCCATGCCCAGCCCGGCGGCATTGTTAGCCGAGCGCAGGTTCTGCATCCGGCGGGCGATGTGGCCATTGGTGATATGGGCGGCTTCATGCGCGATCACGGCCTGCAGCATTTCCGGCGTGGTCGCTTTCAGGACCAGGCCGTAGTGAATGAAGATGGTGCGCGAATCCACCACGAAGGCATTGAAGGACGAATCGTTCACCAGCAGGATCCGAACCCGCTTGGCGTTCAGCCCGGCGGCGTTCAGAACCGGTGCCGCAAGCCGGGTCAGACCGTGTTCGATGTCCGGATCGCGCAGCAGGGAAATCGATGCCGCTTGCACCGCCGTGGCGAAATGCACCAGCGCACACAGCACCATGGCCGGGATTGACGCCAGCCGGAAGAAACGGTCAAAACTCATGCGCGCACCATGGGAGATCAGAATGCGAAACTCAAGCCGCTCCGACGTCGATCCGTTTATTGTGATGGATGTAATGGAGGCCGCCCGCAAGGCCGAGGAGGCCGGCCGCCACATCATTCACATGGAGGTCGGTCAGCCCGCCACCGGCGCGCCCTCGGGTGCGCTGAAGGCGCTGGGTGCTGCGCTGGAAACCAACGCCCTCGGCTACACCGTGGCACTGGGGTTGCCGGAGCTGCGCCGCCGCATCGCGCGGCTTTACGGCGAGTGGTACAACGTTGATCTGAACCCGGAGCGGGTGATCATCACGCCGGGCTCTTCCGGCGCATTTCTGCTGGCCTTCACGGCGCTGTTTGACAGTGGCGACCGGGTCGGCATCGGCGCGCCGGGCTATCCCTCGTACCGGCAGATCCTGAAGGCCCTGGGGTTGACGCCGGTGGACATCCAGACCGCGCCGGAAAACCGGCTGCAGCCGGTGGCGGCGGATCTCAAGGGGCAGGATCTGGCCGGGCTGATGGTGGCCTCGCCCGCAAACCCGACCGGCACCATGCTGGACCACGCCGCGATGCGCGCACTGATCGAGGCCACCCAGGAGGCTGGCGCCAGCTTCATCTCGGACGAGATCTATCACGGGCTGGAATACGAGGCCAAAGCCGTCACCGCGCTGGAGATCACCGACGAAACCTATGTCATCAATTCTTTCTCCAAGTTCTTTTCCATGACCGGCTGGCGGGTCGGCTGGATGGTCGTGCCGGAGGATCACGTGCGGGTGGTCGAACGCATCGCCCAGAACATGTTCATCTGCGCACCGCATGCCAGCCAGGTGGCGGCTCTGGCGGCGATGGACTGCGAGGAGGAGCTGCGTGGGAACCTTGCGGTTTACGCAAGGAACCGCCAGTTGATGCTGGAGGGGCTGCCCAAGGCCGGTTTCACCAATATCGCGCCACCGGACGGGGCGTTCTACGTCTATGCGGATGTCTCGGACCTGACGTCGGACAGCCGCAGCTTTGCCGCGGAAATCCTTGAACAGGTTGGCGTTGCCGTCACTCCGGGACTGGATTTCGACCCGGTGCGCGGGGCCACGACGCTGCGGTTCTCCTATGCGCGGTCAACCGCGGACATCGAGGAGGGGCTGGCGCGACTCAGGACCTTCATGGCGCAGCGCGGCTAAAGGCGAAAAGGCGGATTTCAAATTCCGGTCGAATTGCCTACCTTGCGCGCAAAACCAAGAAACGGGGGCCGGGGCATGGGCAGGCTGTTTTCCATCATCACGCTGATCTGGCTGCTGACAGGGGCCGCGTGGGCCCAGTCAGCGGGCGGTCAGGGCTTCAGCGGCCTTGCACGTATCGATGCCGAAACCAGCCGGGTGCGCGATGCCGGGCAGGGGGTCGAGGTGTCGCTGGGGCTCAGCCAGGGGGTGCCTTACCGGCTGTTCACTCTGGACGGACCGCCGCGGCTGGTTCTGGATTTTCAGGAAGTCGACTGGACCGGGCTGACGGTCGCGCGATTGCTGGAGGGCGAGCAGGTCAAGGCGGCGCAGTTCGGCACCTATGTGCCGGGCTGGTCGCGGCTGGTTCTGGAGCTGGCGGCCCCGATGCAGGTTGCCGTCGCCGCGATGGAGGTTGATCCGGTCACCGCCGCGGCCCGGCTTGAGCTGACATTGGAGCCGACCAGCGCGGAGGCGTTTGCGGCCCGTGCGGGCGCGCCCGACGATCCGCGTTGGGATCTGCCGCAGCCCCAGGTCATGCAGGGGCGTGCGCCACGGGATGAACATGCGCCGATGCTGGTGATGCTGGACCCCGGCCATGGTGGCATCGATCCGGGCGCCGAGGCGGAAGGCGGTATCAGCGAAAAACAGCTGATGCTGCAGTTCGCCCGCGAGCTGGGCGAGGCGCTGCTGCGCTCTGGCCAGTTCACCGTGGCCCTGACACGGGACGACGATTATTTCGTCTCGCTCGAACGGCGCATCGCCATGGCGCATCAGGCGGGGGCCGACGTCTTCATCTCGTTGCACGCGGATTCGATTTCCGAGGGCCGCGCCCATGGCTCTACCGTCTATACCCTGTCGCGGGAGGCTTCGGATGCGGCCTCGGCCAAGCTGGCGGAACGGCATCTGCGTGGCGATCTGCTCTCCGGCACCGACCTCAGCGAAGCGGATGACGAGGTGACCGGGGTGATGCTGGACCTCGCGCGACTGGAGACGCAACCGCGCAGTGACGCGCTGGCGGCGGCGCTGATCGACGGGCTGCGGGCGCAGGGACGCCCGATCAACAACCGGCCGCTGCGCAAGGCCGGGTTCTCGGTGCTGAAATCTGCGGATATCCCGTCAGTGCTGGTGGAGATCGGTTTTCTGTCCAGCAAACGGGACCTGAAGAACCTGATCGACCCGGATTGGCGCGCCAAGGCGGTGCGCGGTATCCTGAACGGGCTGATCACGTGGCGGGCCGAAGATGACGCGCGCCGGGCCCTGGTGCGGCAGTAAGACTTGCGCCGATCGGCGTAATCGTGCCGGAATTGACCAGCGGCAAGGCGCGGGGCGGCTTCAGGGGTGAAAACCAGTGGTTTTTTCCCGCCGTTTTACGTGGCGATCCGCGCTTTGAGCTTTTGACCCCGCGCGGCAGCGTGCCTATATAGGCGTCATCTCGCGAGAAAGGCCCAACTCCGTGCTCAGGTTCATACTCTCCTTCTTTGGTTCCATTTTCAGCACCATCACCCTTGGGGTGGCGATGGTGGCGCTGACCATCGGAGCGGTGTTCTGGACCTATGGCCGTGATCTGCCCAGCCATGAATCGCTGGCCCAGTACCAGCCGCCGACGATCAGCCGGATCTATTCCGGCGAGGGCCACCTGATCGACGAATTCGCCAAGGAACGCCGCCTGTATACGCCATCGTCGGAAATCCCGGACCTGGTGAAGCAGGCATTCATCTCTGCGGAAGACAAGAATTTCTACAGCCACGCCGGCTATGACGCCCGTGGTATTGCGGCTGCGGCAATCGAGGCGATCCAGTCGCGCGGCAAGAACGTGCGCGGCGCCTCGACCATCACCCAGCAGGTGATGAAGAACTTCCTCTTGTCCGGTGACCGCCGGGCTGAGCGCAAGATCAAGGAAATCATCCTCGCCACGCGGCTGGAAGAGACGCTGGACAAGGAACGCATCCTTGAGCTGTACCTGAACGAGATCTTCCTTGGCCAGAACTCCTACGGGGTGACGGCTGCTGCGCAGACCTATTTCAACAAGACCCTTGGCGAGTTGGCTCCGCATGAGGCCGCGACCCTGGCGGCGATGCCCAAGGCGCCGTCGGACTACCATCCGGTGCGTGAAAAGGAGCGGCTGCTGGCGCGGCGCAACTACGTGCTGCGAGAAATGCGCGAGAACGGCTATATCTCGGATGATGTCTACAAGGTGGAAGTGGCGCAGCCCCTGCGCTCGGTGCAGAATGGCGATTTCGAAAGCTTCCGCACCACCTTGCCGCCGCGCGACTATTTCACCGACGAGATTCGCCGCCAGCTGACACAGGATTTCGGCGAGGGTGAATTCTTCACCGGCGGCTTTACCGTGCGCGCCACCATCGACCATGAAATGCAGGCCGAAGCTGCCCTGGCGCTGCGCACCGGATTGCAGAAGTACGACCGCTCGCGCGGCATCTGGCGCGGCACCGGTGTCGAGCTGGAGGAATCCCAGCTGGTGGACGAGGCCTCCTGGCGCGCCGCCCTGGCCGAGGCCGATGTGCCGCGCGACATTGACCTGGGGGGCAAATGGTACCCGGCCGTGGCGCTCGAGGTTGGCGACCAGGCGCTGACCGTTGGTGTCGAGGGGCACGAGGGCACGGGATCCGTGCCGCGTGCGGACATCAAGTGGATGAAGGGCAGCTTCAAGGACAACATCAGCCGCGGTGACGTGGTGCTGGTGCGGGCGGAAAAGAAAGACGGCGAATTCAGCCACTGGTCGCTGCGGCAGGTGCCGGAAGTGCAGGGCGGCTTCGTGGCGATGGACGTGGATTCGGGCCGCGTTCTGGCGATGCAGGGCGGCTTCTCCTACCAGCATTCGGTGTTCAACCGCGCCACCCAGGCGATGCGCCAGCCGGGCTCCAGCTTCAAACCCTTCGTCTATGCCGCGGCGCTGGACAGTGGCTACAGCCCGGCCACCATCGTCGTTGACGCCCCGATCGAGATCAACACGCCGCAAGGTCTGTGGCGGCCCAAGAACTCCTCGAACAAGTTCTATGGCCCGACGCCCTTGCGTACCGGCATCGAGATGAGCCGGAACCTGATGACGATCCGTCTGGCGCAGGAGGTCGGCATGCCGGTTGTGGCGGGCTACGCCGAGCGCTTTGGGGTCTATGACAACATGGGCGCTTTCCTCGCGAACTCGCTCGGTGCCGAGGAAACCACGCTGTACAAGATGGTGGCGGCCTATGCGATGTTCGCGAATGGCGGCGAGCGGGTGCAGCCGACACTGGTGGACCGGGTGCAGGACCGTTTCGGCCGGACCATCTACCGCCACGACGACCGTGATTGCGTTGATTGCGCCGATCCGGAATTGCCTGCTGGCCAGAAACCACGCATCATCGCGGATCGTGAGCAGGTGATGGATCCGATCACCGCCTATCAGCTTACCTCGATGATGAAGGGCGTGGTCGACCGCGGCACCGCATCGAGCGTCATCAACCTGCCGGTGCCCACCGCTGGCAAGACCGGTACCACCAATGACTCCCGCGACGTCTGGTTCGTTGGCTTTACCTCCAACATCGTTGCGGGCTGCTACATGGGCTTTGACCAGCCGCGCCCGATGGGCCGCGGCGCCTATGGCGGCACCATGTGCGGGCCGGTGTTCCAGCAGTTCATGGAAAAAGCCGTCGAGAAATACGGCGGCGGCCCGTTCGAGGTGCCCGAAGGTGGCCATTTCATCAAGATCGACCGCTACACCGGTGCGCGGCTGCCCAATGACGCGTCCGGCCCCTACGTGGTGGCAGAATATTTCCGAGACGGGGAAGAGCCGATCTTTGGCCTGACCTATGACGGCGGCTTTGCCATGGGCTCCAACCTGCCGCTGGTGGAGGAAGTTCAGCAGTCCGGTCGCAAGGTGACCACCTCCAGTGGCGGGACCGCCGTGCTCGGGCCCAAGGCAACCTTTGGTACCATCAGCTCCGGCGGCCTGTACTGACCGCTATCGCTGGCTTGCGCCGCTGCTGGCTTGCCCGCGGCGCAAGTGTGGTCTATCACGCAGGCCTGACCTGATATTGCCCAAGATTGCAAGGACACCCCATGCGCGCGGAAACCCAGAACATCGTGGCGGACATCGAGAAATCGCTGGAGCTGCTGGCCCAGCGGCTGAACTGGGAAACCGCCGAATACCGGCTGGAGGAGTTCAACGCGCGGGTCGAGGACCCCAACCTGTGGGACGACCCGGAAGCGGCGCAGAAACTGATGCGCGAGCGCCAGGCGCTGGTTGACGCGATCAACACCTACAAGGGCATCAAGCAGGACCTCTCCGACAACATCGAGCTGATCGAACTGGGCGAGATGGAAGAGGACGAGGACGTGATCAAGGATGCGGAGGCCGCCCTGGCCGCGCTGAAGGTCACGGCCGCCGAGAAGGAGCTGGAAGCGCTGCTGGACGGCGAAGCCGACGCCAACGACACATTCCTTGAAATCAACGCAGGCGCGGGCGGCACCGAAAGCTGCGACTGGGCCTCCATGCTTGCCCGCATGTACGTCCGCTGGGCCGAGAAGAAGGGTTACAAGGTCGAGCTGCAGTCCGAAAGCCCGGGCGAAGAGGCGGGCATCAAATCCGCCGCCTATAAAATCTCCGGCCACAACGCCTATGGCTGGCTGAAGTCCGAGAGCGGCGTGCATCGCCTCGTGCGGATCTCGCCCTATGACTCGGCGGCCAAGCGCCACACCTCGTTCAGCTCGGTCTGGGTCTACCCGGTGGTTGACGACAACATCGAGATCGAGGTGAACCCGGCCGACATTCGCATCGACACCTACCGCTCCTCGGGTGCGGGCGGCCAGCACGTGAACACCACCGACTCGGCGGTGCGGATCACCCACATTCCGACAGGGATCGTGGTGACCTCCTCCGAGAAGTCGCAGCACCAGAACCGCGACATTGCCATGAAGGCGCTGAAATCGCGGCTCTATCAGCTCGAACTCGACCGCCGCAACGCCGACATCAACGCCGCGCATGAGGCCAAGGGCGATGCAGGCTGGGGCAACCAGATCCGCTCCTACGTGTTGCAGCCCTACCAGATGGTCAAGGATCTGCGCACCAACTACGAGACCTCCGATACCAAGGGGGTGCTGGACGGCGACCTCGACGGTTTCATGGCAGCGACGCTGGCCTTGAATGTCTCTGGCAAGAGCCGCGCCGACGCCCAGTCGGACGACTGACGACCAGCTTGCATTTTGACGGTCACAGCAGGCCCCGGAGGACACTCCGGGGCTTTTCCACATCTGTCTTCGGCTGTCTTAACATACATCTGCAAAACATTTTTTCCCGCCCAAAGCTGCGCTAGGCTGCCCCTGAGGCCGCGCCGCCCTGGCCATCGGCAGGGCAGCGGCAGGCAAACGGGACAGGGCAGGGGGCAGGGATGGAGACGCAAAAGCCGTTTGGCGTACCGCAGTTGCGTGCGGCCAGTGTGGGAATGTTGCTGGAGGCGCTGCGCTGTGGCTGGGCAGACTTCAAGGCCCGTCCCGTCTATGGCCTGACCTTTGCAGGTTTCTACGTGCTCGCAGGCTGGGCGATGGCCTGGGTGACGCAGGCGACCGGCACGACTTTCTGGCTGGTGCTGGCCGCCATCGGCTTTCCACTCATCGGTCCTTTCGCGGCGGTTGGCCTTTACGAGGTGTCGCACCGCCTGTCCACGGGCCAGCCGGTGCGACCGTCCGAGATCTTTGGCGTAGTGCTGCAGCAGAGTCGCCGCCAACTCCCCTCAATCTGCGCGATTATCGTGGTGGTCTTTCTATTTTGGTTCTTTATCGGCCACATGATCTTTGCCCTGTTCCTGGGGCATTCCACGATGACCAACATCATGTCCTCGGCCGAGGTTTTCCTGACGCTGAACGGCGTGGTGATGCTGGCCGTGGGCAGCACGGTGGGTGCGCTGTTTGCGCTGCTGCTGTTCATGATCACGGTGATTTCGCTGCCGTTGTTGCTGGACCGGGAAGTGGATTTCGTCACCGCGATGATCACCAGCTTCCAGTATGTGCAAAGCAACCTGGTGGTGATGCTGCTGTGGGCGGCCCTGATCGCGGGCCTGACCTTCGTGGCGCTGATGCCATGGTTCCTGGGGTTGTTCCTGGTGCTGCCGCTGCTGGGACACGCGAGCTGGCACATCTACCGGCAGATCTCCGGCGGCTAGGCTCAGCGGAAGGGCTGGCTCGGCGTTAGTAGGCGCAGGTGGAAGGGGAGCAGGTCCTCTTCGGTGACAAGACCGGCGTTGCGCGCTGTTTTCAGGACCTCGGTGCGGTTGCGGCCCAGGTGTTCGTAAACCATGCGCGTGACCCGTTCGCCGCTGCCTTCGCGCACGGTGCGGGCCACGTAGCCGGACCAGAAATTGTTCTCGAGAGAGGCGACCCGGGCCAGGTAGTTGAACGAATAGGTCATTGCCTTGCGCCGCGCGATGACAAAGGCGACGCCGTCCTCATGGGTGCTGACATAGCCGCGAAATTCGCGCGCCGAGGGGCTGGTGGACAGGCCCTGGCTGCGCATGGCTTCCTTGGCCTCGAACCCCTTGATGTAGGTGACGCCCCCGGAGCGAAACACATAGGTCAGGCCGATCACGAACTTGTTTTCATCGATGAAGCTGCGTCGGCTGAAACGGTAGAACCCGGAGGGAAAGAAGGATTCCGTCAGCTGTTGCACCCCCTGGCCGAGGAACTCCCCGAGAAACGGACCGTTCACCACCCTGTCCCCCGTCGAGATGTGGTCTACAGGAGTGAGCAGGATGCGGGCGTCGACCTCGAAGAAGCGGCAGATCCGGTCCAGAACATCGGGACGGGGAAAGCTTTCGCCGGACAGGTAGCGGTTGAACTGAGTCCGGTTGATGCCCAGCTGTCGCGACAACTCCGAGATCGACGGATATTGGTCCGCCAGCTGGCGCAGGTTGGCGCCGAACATGTTTCTCAACTCAGCGGGGGAGCGATCCTGCGGGGTCATCATGCCTGTCCGGTCTCGACGTTTGGGTCAATTTTTTGCCTCTTGCCCGCATGACGTAGCAAATTCAGGCAGCTATAAGGTGGCGCTGTAATGAATCTGCGCCAATAGTGGCGCGAATTCACGTCAGGATGCTAATTTAGCTGACACAAAATGCAATAGGTTAGCTTTGATTTTGTCATGTAGGTGTCAGCGCAATTGATCCAGTATTATTATACGGGAATGTGAGGATTGGTATGATTGGAGTTGTACTGTGGAGCGAGCAGGCCCTGAACAAAGCCGTAATCTGGTGTGACGATCAGGGCGATCTCGCCTTTTATTCCGACAAAACCGGTGCCGGTTTTCAAGACCTTAACCCAGGCGACTGGGTTGAGTTTGAGCTAACCCTGGGTGGCAATTTCCGAATTGCCAAGAATCTGCGCGTATTGATGGAAAAGGGCAGCCCGGACCTGGCAGCGCGCTTGACCGAGGCCCAGGATCACGCGGAGCAGGACTGCACGCAACACGCTGACGGGGCGGCCACAGCGGCCCCTTTTGCTGGTGTTAGCCGCAAAAGCAAGGGAAGCGAAAAAGTTGTGCCCTTCCCTCAGTCTTCTCCGCGGCGCTCCAAAAGCACTGCCAAGGCCGCAGTGGTAAAGCTGAAGCGTCGCTGACATCGGCCGGTTTGGCGATGGCGGATGGTCGCATCAATGCACGTACGCCCCGGCAGGGTTTCGGGGCGCTGGTGAAGTCTAAACCGAGAGTTTGACGCGGGCTGGTGCCACTGAGGCATCAGGGGTAGGGCGACGTGTCGCCCCAAAAGCGGGCGACCCCGTAAACCTGGCGGGGCCCGGAGGGCAGTCGCGATCACTTTGACGCGCCGCGACTGTCAGTTGTGAGCGCGGTCTCAGTTGCCGCGCAGCAGGGCGGCAACGCCGGTGCGGGCGATTTCACTCAGGCCCAGGGGGCGCATCAGATCGGCGAATGCGTCGATCTTGTCCGGCGCGCCGGTGATCTCGAACACGAAGCTATTGAGCGTGCTGTCGACCACATTGGCGCGGAAGATATCCGCCAGCCGCAGCGCCTCGACCCGTTTGTCGCCTTCGCCCGCGACTTTCAGAATCGCCAGCTCGCGCTCCACGGCATCGCCTTCGACGGTGAGGTCGTGCACGTCACGCACGGACACGATGCGGCCGAGCTGTGCCTTGATCTGCTCTATCACCTGCGGCGTGCCGGTGGTGACGATGGTGATGCGGGACAGGTGCCCGGTGTGGTCCACCTCGGCGACAGTGAGGCTTTCGATGTTGTAACCGCGGCCGGAGAACAGGCCGATCACCCGCGCCAGCACGCCGGGTTCGTTTTCCACCAGCACCGCGATGGTGTGACGCTCCTGCGTGTCGGAAAACGTCGGGCGTAGGTTGTAGGCGGAGTGGCGGGTCGAGCCTTTTTTGATGTGTAGGGCAGACATTCTGGGTCTTCCTCTCATATGTGGCTGCCGGGACATCCGAGTGCTCCCGGCAAATCTCTTTGAAGAAACTTGCGGCGCCGCCGCGATTATACCAGCACGGCGCCGCCGGCCTGGATGACACCCTGGGTGTCAGCCTCGCCCAGCAGCATCTCGTTATGCGCCTTGCCCGACGGAATCATCGGGAAGCAGTTTTCATGCTTTTCCACCAGGCAGTCAAAGATCACCGGCCCGTCATATTCGATCATCTCCATGATCGCATCGTCCAGATCCTTGGGGTCCGAGACACAGATACCCTTGGCGCCGAAGGCTTCGGCGAGCTTGACGAAATCGGGCAGCGCTTCGGACCAGCTGTGGCTGTAGCGTTCACCATGCAGCAGCTCCTGCCACTGGCGCACCATGCCGAGGCGCTCGTTGTTCAGGATGAACTGTTTCACCGGCAGGCGGAATTGCACCGCGGTGCCCATTTCCTGCATGTTCATCAGCCACGAAGCCTCACCGGCGACGTTGATGACCAGCGCATCCGGGTGTGCCATCTGCACACCGATCGATGCCGGGAAGCCATAGCCCATGGTGCCCAGACCACCGGAGGTCATCCAGCGGTTCGGATCCTCGAAGCCGAGGAACTGCGCCGCCCACATCTGGTGCTGGCCAACCTCGGTGGTGACATAGCGGTCATGCCCCTTGGTCAGCTCCTCCAGCCGCTGCAATGCGTATTGCGGCTTGATGGTGGTTTCCGACGGCTTGTAGGTCAGGCATTTCACCGCGCGCCATTCGCTGATCTGCTTCTGCCATTTCTCCAGCGCCTCGCGGTTGACTTTGCGGCCGCGCGACTTCCAGACCTTCAGGATGTCTTCGAGCACATGGCCGACGTCACCGACGATCGGAATGTCGACCCGGATCACCTTGTTGATAGACGACGGGTCGATGTCGATATGGGCCTTGGTCGAGTTGGGGCTGAAGGCGTCGATCTTGCCGGTGATGCGGTCGTCGAACCGCGCGCCGATGTTAATCATCAGATCGCAGTCATGCATGGCCATGTTGGCTTCATACAGCCCGTGCATCCCCAGCATCCCCAGCCAGTTCGGCCCGGAGGCAGGGTAGGCGCCAAGCCCCATCAGCGTCGAAGTGACGGGAATACCGGTCGCGTCTACCAGTTCGCGCAGCAGCTGGCTGGCGGCGGGGCCGGAGTTGATGACGCCACCGCCCGTGTAGAACACCGGACGTTCCGCGGTTTCCAGGGCTGCGACCAGCTCGGTGATGGCCTCCATGTCGCCCTTCAGCTGCGGCTGGTAATGCGAGGCGGCGGGCTTGGGGCCTGCGTATTCGCCGGTGGCGAACTGCACGTCCTTCGGAATGTCGATCAGCACCGGGCCGGGGCGGCCGGACGTGGCGACATGGAAGGCCTCATGCAGGGTGGGGGCCAGGCTGTCGGTGTCCTTGACCAGCCAGTTGTGCTTGGTGCAGGGGCGGGTGATGCCGACGGTGTCGGCCTCCTGGAAGGCGTCGGAGCCAATCATGAAGGTCGGCACCTGGCCGGTCAGAACCACGATCGGGATCGAGTCGAGCAGCGCATCGGTCAGGCCGGTGACCGCATTGGTCGCGCCGGGGCCGGACGTCACCAGCACAACACCGGGTTTGCCAGTGGAGCGCGCATAGCCTTCGGCCGCGTGAACCGCGCCCTGTTCGTGGCGCACCAGCACGTGACGAATGTCGTTCTGCAGAAAGATCTCGTCATAAATCGGCAGCACGGCGCCGCCAGGATATCCGAAGACTACGTCCACACCCTGGTCTTTCAGGGCTTGGACAACCATCTTTGCGCCGGTCATTTCACGTGTCATCTGCTTTTTGCTCCAATTGGCGGCATCGTGCGTTTCGCATAAAAAAAGCCCCCGATTTTTGGTCAGGGGCGCATGGGTTCGATTATGGTCAACCGTCACCGGCCCATGCGCGTGGTTCCTACAATTACGACTAGGGTGGTCATTTTGGCCACGGGCTCCATTTTGCGTTGCGGGCGACATTATGGCGGGGGGCAAGGGGCGTCAACCTGCAAACCTGTCAAAAATGCCCCGTATGGGGACATTTTCTTGCGGCCCGGGGTGTTCAGGGGAAATTTCTGCGAAACCGAGGTGGCCTTCTGCCCTGTTTTGCTGCGCAGGGGCCGCACGTATCGCCATACGACTGCCGATCGGGGGCTGTCAGGTGGGACGATCTGTAGCGCGGATGCCCGGACATGGCGGAGCCAGAGGCCGTTCCGATCCTTTGTCAGCGCCACTCGCCGCTTAACCGGCGGTGACCTGCCGTGGCGGGAAACCGGGCCTTGGCGCTGGACCTGCTTTCTGGCAGCCTGTCGGGCAAAAGCCCCGGTCACACAGGCAAGGTGACGCAGAAGGGGATGATGGATCTTGGCAGCAAGCGGGCATTGGACATGAGCATTTCACGACGGAGTTTCGGTTTTGGAGTGGCGGCGCTGGGGCTGACCGCCTGCGGCGGCACGGTTCCTACGGGTGGGCGCACCAGCGGAAGTAGTGGCAGCAGCAGCCTGCCAGCGGACCTGCGGCCCACGCCCAATGCAGGCTATGACGCCTGGGTGGCCGCGTTTCGCAGCCGGGCCGAGGCCAAAGGCATCAGCCGTGCCACGCTGCGCGCGGCCTTTCGCGGCGCGGGCTACTTGCCGGGGGTGGTCAAGCGGGACCGCAACCAGACCGAGTTCAAGCGCACCCTGGAGGACTACCTCGCCATCGCGGTCTCTGACGAGCGCCTCGCCAAGGGCAGGGCGGCCTATGCCCGGCATCGAACCACTTTGAAGTCGCTGGAGCAGACCTATGGCGTGGATGCGGAAATCATCTGCGCGATCTGGGGACTGGAAAGCTTCTACGGCGAGCGGCGCGGCAATGTACCGGTGATCTCGGCGACATCGACACTGGCCTATGACGGGCGTCGGGGCGCGTTCTTTGAACAGCAGCTGATCGCGGCGCTGAAGATCCTGCAAAACGGGGACATCACGGCCGCGCGCATGACCGGCAGCTGGGCCGGCGCGATGGGGCATACCCAGTTCATTCCGACCTCCTACCAGTCATTTGCGGTTGATTTCACCGGCGACGGGCGGCGGGATATCTGGTCGGACGACCCGACGGATGCATTGGCCTCCACCGCCGCTTACCTGCAACGCAATGGCTGGACCCGCGGGTTGAAATGGGGCGGGGAGGCCGGCGCGCCCGGCACGCCCGCCGGTCGCACGCTGCAACCGCAGGCTGGCGGCCCGGTGTTCTCCGTGACGTCCAATTTCGACGTCATCAAGCGCTACAACAACTCCGATTCCTACGCGATCGGCGTGGGGCATCTTGCCGACCGCATTGCAGGTGGCGGGCCTTTGCGCGCGTCCTTTCCGCCGGACCGATACGGTCTGACCAAGGAAGATCGGATCCTGTTGCAAAAGCGGCTGACGGCACGCGGTTTCGACACCGGCGGTGCCGACGGGGTGCTGGGGCCGAAAAGTCGCGCTGCCATCAGCGCCTACCAGTCCAGTCGGGGGCTGGCGGTTACCGGGGATCCGTCGCCAGCGCTGCTGAACAGCCTCGGCTGATGCAGTCTGGCTGAGGCCTTCGGGACGGTCGGCGCGGGGCGGTCAGAACCCCGCGCCGGTGCCTTGCAGGACCCCGTGTTCCAGCGCGTAGCGGGTCAGCCCGGCGGTAGAGGAGATACCCAGCTTGCGCTTGATGTTCTTGCGGTGGGTTTCGACTGTCCTGACAGAAATGTCGAGTGTCTGCGCCACATCCTTGTTCGACTTGCCCTGCGCCAGTTCCAGCAGGATCGTCTGTTCGCGTCCGGTCAGCGCCTCGCGCGTGTCGCCCGCCTTGGGTTTCAGCGAACCGGCGGCCCCGGTGCAGAGGTAGGTCTGCCCCTGCATCACCGCATCGATGGCCTGCTTGATTTCATCCGTCGGCACATCCTTGAGGATGTAGCCCATGGCACCGTGGCTGAGCGCGGAGGAGATGTATTCGGGGCTGTCGTGCATGGTCAGGATCAGAATGCGCGTGCCCGGGTGTTGTTCCAGTATGATCTCGGTGGCGCTGAGGCCGCCCAGTTTGGGCATGTTCAGATCCATCAGCACCACGTCCGGGGCCAGCTGCCGCATCTGCTCGACCGCCTCGCGGCCATCGGTCAGGGAGCCGACCACCTGAATGTCGTCATAGCTTTCGAGGATCGACTGAATGCCTTCGGCCACCATCGGGTGGTCATCCACGATCAGTACTTTTACCGGTGTCGCCATGTCATCCCCAATTCGCATTCATCGCAGCCCGTGGCTGCCTGCTGCCGATGTCGCCCACCCAACCTAGGTTTCGCGCCTCGCCATCGCCGACTTTCGCACGGGGCGCCGCCCCTGTCGGCGCTCATGGTAACTGCGCCGGGCTGCTGTCTTCTCCCGGTGGCAAAAGGTGGCTGAGGGGCAGCCCGACCTCGATCACCGTGCCACTTTCGGTGCCTCGTGATGACAGAATGCGCAAGGTCCCGTCAAGTTGGTCGATGCGTTCCTGCATGTTGCGTAGTCCGATCCCCGGGCCGGAGCGGGCACTGAGGGGCGGCAGGCCGACGCCGTTGTCGGTGATCCGCATGGTGGCACCTTTGGTGTGGCCACGCAGATCTATGGTGACCTTGGTGGCACCTGCGTGGCGCTCGATGTTGGTCAGTGCTTCCTGGGCGATGCGGTAGAGCGCGATCTTGGCGTCTTGGTCCAGCCGGTTGCGGAACACCACGGTCGAGAACTCCGTCTCGATGCCGGTGCGGGCGGCGAAATCGTCGGTCAGCGCCTTCAGGGCCGGACCCAGGCCCAGGTCGTCCAGAACGCCGGGTCGCAGGTCACGGCTGATCCTGCGCACTTCGGTGATCGCGGTCAGCAGGTGTTCCGTGCCCTTCTCCAGCGGCGCAGCGGCCCCTTCGCTGTCGCCCCGCGCGAGGCGGCGGCGGGCATTGTCCAGCGCATAGCGCACCCCGACCAGCAGCTGGCTGATGCCGTCGTGCAGTTCGCGCGCAACCCGGCCGCGCTCGTCCTCCTGGGCGTCGAACACCCGTTGAGTCAGCTCCTTCAGCTTGGCATCCGCCAGCCGGCGTTCGCGGATGTTGAGCAACATGCCAGAGGCAAAGACCAAGACCAGCGACACGAGCGTGATGGCCCCGATGTAGAGGAAGGTGCGTTGCACGCGGGCTTCGACCTCGGCCCGTGTCGCCGCAACCGAGGACAGCACATCGTCGATGAACACACCCGTGCCGACGGCCCACTGCCAGTCCTGCAGGCCGACCACATAGGCGATCATCTGCGCCTCTTCTCCGGTCGAGGGCTTTTGCCATGTAAAGCTGTGCCAACCGGCCCCGTTGCGGGCCAGTTCGATGAAACGGTCCACGACCGGCACACCGGCGCTGTCGGTCAGCCCCGCCCAGTTGCGGTTGATGAACTCGGTCTGGCGCGGGCTTACCAGGTTGGTGCCGTCATAGTCGTAGACAAAGAAGAAGCCGTCCTTGCCGTAGATCATCGCGCTGAGGATCTGGGCCACCTGTTCCTTGGCCTCGGCATCGTCGGGCGCGGCCAGACCATAGATATGGGCAAACCCGTTGCGGGCCTGGGTCACGTAGTTGCGCAACTCCGCCTTCTTCGCCTCGATCAGCTGAACCTCCAGCGCCTGGATCTCGCGCTCGGCCAGGGCGCGTGACTGATACCCGACCAGAACCGCGATCGCGGTCCCGGCCACGATCAGCGGCAGCGTCATCAGAAGCGACAGTTTCTGGGCGTAGGTGGGGCGAAACAGCGTATCGAAAAGGCGCATGGGCAAGGGGCAAGCCGGGGCAGTGGATTGGTAAGAATCTTGTACCGAATCATCCCGTCAGCGCCCAGAAGAATCACCGGCCCACGGCAAAATACACGCACAGGCTGTGGCGGAGAGGGCTGGATCCGGTCGGAAAATCAGCGCTCTGGAGGGGCAAATGCTGAAAATTGCGCCGCTCTACGCAGTACTAGGTATTCACAACCGCGACTGCCTCGCTAGTCTGACCGCACTCGAACCGATCCGCTGGGCAGTCAACTGCCGGGCATCCAAGAATTATGGGAGGAATAATACATGGATCGCCGTTCTTTCTTGAAAACATCTGCACTGGGCGGGACCGCAGCCGCGGCCGGCACGCTGGCTGCACCGGCCTACGCTCAGGGCAAACGCACCCTGACCATGGTCACCACCTGGGGGCGCGGCCTGGCGGGCGTGCATGATTCGGCCCAGTATGTTGCTGATGCCATCACCACCATGTCCGACGGCAACCTGACCGTGGACCTGAAAGCCGCGGGCGAACTCGTCGGCGCCTTCGAGGTGTTTGACGCCGTGACCGCCGGTCAGGCCGACATGTACCACGGTGCGGACTACTACTTTACCGGTCAGCATCCGGGCTATGCCTATTTCACCGCCGTGCCCTTCGGCATGACGCCGCAGGAACTGACCAACTGGTACTACCACGGCGAAGGCATGGCGCTGCACGACGAGCTGGGCCAGATCTTCGGTCTGAAATCCTTCCTCGGCGGCAACACCGGCCCGCAGTCCGGTGGCTGGTTCAACAAGGAAATCAAAGGCCCCGAAGATTTCAACGGCCTGAAGTTCCGTATGCCGGGCCTGGGTGGCAAGGCGCTGGGCAAACTGGGCGCATCCGTTCAGAACATCCCGGGCTCCGAGGTGTATCAGGCGCTGTCCTCCGGCGCGATCGACGGCACCGAGTGGATCGGCCCCTGGGCGGACGAAAAGGCCGGTTTCCAGGAAATCACCAAGGTCTACTACACCGCGGGCTTCCACGAGCCGGGTGCGGGCCTGTCGGTTGCCACCAACCGCGACGTCTTTGAGAGCCTGTCGCCGGCCCACCAGAAGATCATCGAAATGGCAGCTGCCGCGGGTCACCAGTGGAACCTGGCCCAGTTCATGAACAACAACGGTGCGGCGCTGCAGCGTCTGCAGTCCGGTGGCGTGAAGACCCTGGAATTCCCGGAAAGCGTCTGGGATGCCTTCGGCACCGCGACCAAGGAAACCCTGGACGAGTTCATGGGTGACGAGCTGTTCGCCAAGATCCGCAACAGCGTCGAAGCCTCGATGAAAGCGTCCTCGGGCTGGATCACCAAATCCGAAGGCGCCTATCGCGTCCAGCGCGACCGCGTTCTCGGCTAATCCGCCTGACAGGCATCAACCGGATCCCCCGCCACCGCGCGGGGGATCCCTTTACAGTTGCGTGACGCGGGGCTTAGGCCGGCCTTGGGGCCGTGCGCCGGACTCGCCGCAACAAAGACCCCCGGGGGAAACATGCAGGAAGAGAGTGGTCTCACCTTCTTCGGCGCCATAGCGGGCGGACTGCTCTGGCTGGTCCAGAACATCGCCGGCGCCTTCTACAACTTCGGCTACGCCGTAACCCATCCGCAGCTCTGGCTCGATTGGTCCGACAAGGCCTCGATCATGCGCTTTGTCTATTACGGCGGGTCGGTCGAATTCTTTTTCGTCGTCTTCACGGCCTTTCTGGTCCTGACCGCCATCGGTCTCTACTTCCGTGGCTTCATGTGGGGCATGGTGCGCGGGCTGGAAGGCATGGCGAACATGATCGGCCGGTTCTTCGCGTGGGCCGGCCTTCTGATGGTTCTGCAACAGATCATCATCGTCTTCATGCAGCGCGTCTTTGCGCGCCCCGACATCAGTTTCGGTTTCGGCATCCCGTTCAGCCAGGACATCAGCTGGTTCGCGGAAGAGCTGAAGCTGTACAATGCGCTGGTGGTCTGCATGTGCGTCACCTACACCTTCGTGCAGGGCGGCCATGTGCGGGTGGACCTGATCTATTCCGGCATCAGCTTCCGCGCCAAGCGGGTGGTCGACATGCTGGGATCGCTGCTATTCATGATGCCGGCTGCGGTGCTGACATGGATGTACGGCTGGTTCTTCCTGTGGCGTCACCTGATCGTGCCAAAGCCGTCGGCCTCGGACACGCTGGACCGCCTGGTGATGAAATCCCGCGCCCTGCGCTGGAACGTGGAAACCATCGGCTTCAGCCCCAACGGCTTCAACGCCTACTTCCTGTTCAAGATCCTCCTGATCGCCTTTGCAGGTCTCGTGTTCCTGCACGCCATCGCCTTCTTCTACCGCTCGTACCTCGAGTTCGTCGAAGGGGAGGGCAGCGAAAACAAATACCTCGACAAGGATAGCCTTGGAGAGGGTGAAGAAGCCTACGAAGGCACGCACTAAAGGGACGTCGGAAACATGCTATTTGGACTTGATGGCGTCGAAATCGGCCTGCTCATCGTATTTTTCTGCCTCTTCGGGGGCATTCTCTCCGGCTTCCCGGTGGCCTTCGCCATTGGCGGTGCCGGGGTCATCTCCTTCGGGATCATCGCGGCGCTGGACAGCGCGGGGATCCTGATCCACCAGGCAATCGACTCTTCGTCGCAGGCTTACCGCGACCTGGTTGCCTCCGGCGTGCGGCCCGACAAGATCTCGGTGTTCCGCTATCCGGACCTGCCGAGACTGGCCGAGCCGGTCTTCGCGCAGGGCTGGGAAGTGGCGCTGGACCGCAACATTTCCTTCATCGTGAACCGGATGAACGAACGCGTTCTGGCCGGGGCCTCGATCGAGACCCTGCTGGCGGTGCTGATGTTCGTGCTGATGGGCATCACCCTGGAGCGCTCCAAGATCGCCAATGACCTTCTGACCACCATGGCGCGGGTCTTCGGACCGCTGCCCGGCGGTCTGGCGGTGTCGATTGTGGTGGTGGGTGCCTTCCTGGCGGCCTCCACCGGTATCGTTGGCGCCACCGTGGTGACGATGGGCCTTCTGGCCCTGCCCACCATGCTGCGCAACAACTACTCGCCCGAGCTGGCCACCGGCGTGATCGCCGCTTCCGGCACGCTGGGGCAGATTATCCCGCCGTCGATCGTGATCGTTCTTCTGGGCACGCTGGCGGGCGACCTCTACTCCACCGCGCAGGAAACCCGCGCGATGGAGGCCGGTTGCTCGGACGCGCTGACTTACCTGGGTGAGCCCGCGGTGGTGTCCGTCGGCACCCTGTTCCAGGCGGCGCTGCTGCCGGGGATCATGCTGGCGCTGCTCTATGCCTCCTATGCCTTTGGCTATGCGCTGCTGAACCCGCACAAGGCGCCCGCCGTGAACTTCGAAGGTGGCACCGGTGAGGTCATCACCCGCAACGAAGGCCTGCTGTGGTTCCTGGGCGTGCCCGCGGCGCTGATCGGTGGCGCCGTGCTGCTGTCCAGCTTCAACGTGATCGGCAGCCAGAACACCGTGGTGTCGACCTTCTCGGACGCGGGGCAGACCGCCAGCCTGCGCACCAACGTCGGTGCCGAGTGCAAGGCGGCGATGATCGAGCTGCACGGGCAGGAAGCCTGGGACGCGGCCTTGGCCGAACAGGAAAGCATCGATGCAGCCGGTGGTGTCGCTCTGGCCGAGAAGCTGAGCGAAGAGGAAATCGCCGCGGCTGTTGAGGCCAAGATTGCCAATGCTGCGCCGATCGGCACCGGTATTGCCGCAATCATGGTGATCCTCGGGCTGGTGCTGGCCTTTGGTCGCGGGGTCGCGCCGTCGCGTGACGCCAAGCCCCTGATCCTCGGCGCCATCGGCATCCTGCTGATCGCGTTGGTGGATTTGGTCGCCATCGCGCCGACCACCTCGCCCGGCAAGACGGTGCTGCTGATCGCGCTGCCGCTCTTGCTGGCGCTTTACGGCTGCCGTGAGGCCGCCGCGCGCTGTGCCAAGAATGATCTGATCCGCGTGGTGTTCCCGCCGCTGGTTCTGATCGTCGCGGTGCTGGGCTCGATCCTGGGCGGTATCACCAACCCGACGCCGGCTGCGGCGCTGGGGGCAGGCGGTGCCATCATGCTGGCGGCCTACCGCAAGCTGCAGGACGAGGGGAAATCGGGCAAGATCATCATCTGGTCCACCTTTGCGGTGATGATCTGCATCCTGATCGGCATGAACTTTGACCTGCGCGTCAACCAGGGCGGCGTGACCGTCGAGAACTGGATCGCATTCTTCGCGGCCTATGCGGCCTATCTGTACGCCTTGTTCGGCCTGCTGTTCGGCTGCTGGGTTCTGTTCCGCTCCGGCGTGCTGACCCCGGTGGTGCGGGAAACCGCGAAGGTGACCTCGATGGTGTTTACCATCCTGATCGGCTCGCAGCTCCTGAACCTGGTGGTGATCTCCTTTGGCGGCGAACACTACATCCAGCAGTTCCTGAAGAGCTTCGACAACGAGATGACGGTCTTCCTGATCGTGATGCTGGTCTTGTTCTTCCTGGGCTTCGTGCTGGACTTCCTGGAGATCATCTACATCGTGATCCCGATCGTGGGGCCGGTGATCTATGGCGGGTCGTTCGATCCGAAATGGGTGACCATCATGGTGGCGGTGAACCTGCAGACCTCCTTCCTGACCCCGCCCTTCGGCTTTGCGCTGTTCTACCTGCGCGGGGTGGCACCGAAAGAAGTGACCACCGGCCACATCTACCGCGGGATCATTCCGTTTGTGCTGATACAGGTGGTGGGTATCGCGATCCTCTGGGCCTTCCCGTCGATCGTGACCATCGTGCCGGCGCTGATCCCGAACTGATCCGGGCGCAGGATAGGAAATCGAAAAAAAGGGGCCCCGAGCGGGCCCCTTTGCTTTTGTCCCGGGGCAGGGGCGCTGCCCCTCTTGGCCAAGGGCCAATTCACCCCGGAGTATTTGCAGAAAGATGAAAGGCGGCGGCGCGACCGTCAGGTGAGCTGGATCAGGTCCCAGCGGTTGCCGAATGGGCCGCGCCAGACCGCAACGGTGCCGTAAGGTTCTTGCCGCGGTTCTTCCTCGAAGGTCACGCCCTGGGCCAGCATGGCATCGTGGTCGCGGGCAAAGTCGTCCGTGGCCAGGAACAGGCCGACGCGGCCGCCGAACTGGTTGCCGATGGCCGCCCGCTGCTGCGCCCCCTCGGCGCGGGCGAGGATCAGACTGGCGGCACCAGACTGGCCATCGGCTCCGGGTGGGAGGATCCGCACCCACCGCTTGCTGCCCTGGTCGATGTCTTCGGCCAGGTGCCAGCCGAGTTGACCGCAATAGAAGGCGATGGCGGCGTCATAGTCCGGCACCAGCAGTGAGACTGCCTGCAGGGACTGCATCAGCGATTGCGGTGAATGGGCTGCTCTGGCAGCTGGATATTGGCGACCTGCTCGGCGATCGGGTCCGTCGACAACGGATGCCCTTCATCGGCGTATTCGGCAGGGTCGGTCATCTTTTTCCACTGGTTGGCGTGATAGATCTCCAGACCGGAGAATTTTGCCTTGTATCCCATCTTCTGGCTGCCGGGCACCCAATAGCCCAAGTAGACATAGGGCAGGCCGGCCTCGCGCGCGATGTTGATGTGGTCGAGGATCATGAAGGTGCCCAGTGAATTCTGCGGCAGGTCCGGGGCGTAGAAGGAATAAACCATGCTGAGACCATCCTCGAGAACGTCCGTCAGCGAGACCGCGGTCAACGTGCTGGAGCCGGGTTCGGCATATTCCACCACCCGACTGCGGACCGGGGTTTCCTCGATCATGGCGGCGTATTCGAACACATCCATGTCAGCCATGCCGCCATCGGCGTGCCGGCTGTCGAGATAGCGGCGGAACAGGTCGTATTGATCCTCGGTTGCCCAAGGGGAGGTGGCGCGGCGCTCCAGATGTGCGTTGCGCTTCAGCGTGCGCTTCTGGCTGCGGCTTGGTTTGAAGGCGGCAACGTCGATCCGCGCCGACAGGCAGGCGGAACATTCCGAACAGGAAGGGCGATACAACACGTTTTGCGAGCGTCGAAACCCTTGCTGGCTCAGGCTGTTGTTCAGCTGCTCGACGCCGTCACCCTGCAGAGCGGTAAAGAGTTTGCGCTCCATCCGGCCCTCAAGATAGGGGCAGGGCTGCGGGGCCGTCACATAAAACTGCGGTGCAATCGGTAAGGTATGGCGCATCGGGTCTCATTCGCGGTTTCGCGTGGCAATCTAAACTGGCGGCCGCTTCGGGTGGCAGGTGCTCCGGATGATGATAGCAACGCCATGGGTATGCGCCAAGCCTGCATCTGAGGCTTGGCTTAACAGGTTCTTGCTGCGTGGGACTGGCCACGCCCGGTCAGGCGCGGCGGTTCAGCATGACGGTGCCGAGCAGATGGTCGGTCAGGCCCTGGCCGCGCGCGGAGGTCAGCATCAGCACGATGGAGATCACCTGCAGCACCGGAATGGCCAGCGACAGCGTGTAGCCTGCGGTGTGCAGCAGCGCCTGCGCGCCGTCCAACCGCTGGCCGCTGGTGTCACGCAACTCGATCCCTGCAAAGCGCATGCCCCAGGTGGCCGAGCCGTTGGCGATGGTCACCACCCTGTAGGCAAAGCCGACCACAAGATACAGCAGTGGCCAGACGAACAGCCCCACGAAGGCGGTTGCCACCACCGCGGCGGCGCTCAGCATCACGATCAGGAGGCTGTCCACGACCCAGGCCACGAGGCGTTTGGCGGGAACGGAGGCGTAGAATTCAGCCTGGTAGTCAGGGTCGGGCAGGGCAGTCATCTTGGTGTCCTTTGGCTCTGCGTGTGTGGAAAACCTATGCAACGGTGCCCCGCCCGACAAGGACGGGACCCGCGCGGGGCGATGGCCCCCGGAAGGCAGGCCCGAAGGCCTGCCCGGTCAGTGCTGCTTGCGGTCGGAGCTTGGGTCGCGGCTGGCCGCATCATCCGCGTCGTCCAGCGGATCGCTCTCGGCCTCTCCGCCGACCGCATTGCGGGCGCGTTCCTCCATGAACTCGTCGAATTCGGCCTTGTCCTTGGCTTCGCGCAGGCGCTGCAGGAAGGCCTCGAAGTCATGTTGCTCCTGTTCCAGCCGTCTCAGGGTATCGGCCTTGTAGGCGTCAAAGGCGCTGTTGCCGGACGGGCGCATGGCGGAAAACCCCTGGCGCGCCCAGGATTTTTCGCCCCAGCTCTTGTTGGCGTAGCGGCAGGATTTGCTGAACATGCGTTTGCTCCAGATCATGTAGAAGAGAAGGGCGAGGCCGACGGGCCAGAAGAACACGAAGCCCAGGACCATGGCGGCGATCCAGGCCCCTTTGCCCTTGCGGTCGAGCCAGGCTTCGCTGCGGGAAAACCAGCCCTGCTCGGGTGCCGGGGTGGCTGTGGCGGTGTAAGTTGTCATCGGTGTCCTCCGGGATGATGTGAATGTAAATTCCTTTCACATCATGTCATATTGGGTGGGGGCCGGGGGCTTTCAAGACTGTATGTGAATGTTTTTTACATTTTGCCTGGGGCTGACGGTTTCATGGCTGAAAAAGCTATTTTTGACAGTGGGTTGCTCGAAGGCGCGCACGTGAGTGAAGGAAACCTTTCCGGGCGTCAGCGCTGATCCGGCAATTCCCCATTGACGCGCCGACATGCAGCGAACACTGTCTGCACATGAGCACCGCCCTGAAAATATCCCGCGTTCCCCGTGCCTTCGACCCTGAACTGGGGGCGGAAACCCGTGCCCTGCTGCCCGCCTTGAATGGCGAGCAGGCAGAACTGGTGGCGGGGGCCTGTGGCTCCAGCCCCTATCTCAAGGAGCTGACGGTGCGCGAGGCCGACTGGCTGCCGGGCGCGCTGCAGGATCCGCAGGCTGCAGTGGCGCAGGTTTTCGACACCTGCCGCGGGCTGGAGGGGGCCGCGCTGAAGCCGGGCTTGCGCGAAGGCAAGCGGCGGCTGGCGCTGCTCACGGCATTATGTGACCTCTCCGGTGGATGGAGCCTGGAGCAAGTCACCGGTGCGCTGACCGATTTCGGCGCCCTGGCCGTGGATGTGGCGATCAAGGCGGAAATCGCCACGCTGATCCGCCGCAAGAAACTGCCGGGATTGTCGGAGGATGACGTCGCGACGGCCGGGGGGCTGACCATTCTGGCGATGGGCAAGATGGGGGCGCATGAGCTGAACTACAGTTCAGACATCGACCTGATCTGCTTGTTCGACGAGACGCGCTATGATCCTGATGATTTCTACGAAGCCCGACAGGCCATGGTGCGCGCGACCAAGAACATGTGCGCCGCGCTGAGCGATCGCACCGGCGATGGCTACGTGTTCCGCACCGATCTGCGACTGCGGCCTGATCCCTCGGTCACCCCTGTCTGCATGGCGATGGAAGCCGCCGAGCGGTATTACGAGAGCCTGGGCCGCACCTGGGAACGCGCGGCCTATATCAAGGCGCGCGCGTGTGCTGGCGATATCGAGGCTGGCGAGCGCTTTCTGAATGCGTTGCGCCCCTTTGTCTGGCGGCGTCACCTCGATTTTGCTGCCATCCAGGACGCCCACGACATTCGCCTCCGCATCCGCGAGAGCAAGGGGACCGGCGGTGCCCTTTCGGTGCCCGGCCACGATATGAAGCTGGGGCGGGGCGGCATCCGCGAAATCGAGTTCTTCACCCAGACCCGCCAATTGATCGCCGGCGGGCGGGACGAAACCCTGCGCTGTCGCGGCACCGTGGACGGGCTTGCGGCGCTGGCGGCCAAGGAGTGGGTGCCACAGGATGTGGCGGACACGCTCAGCGCGCACTACCGCGCGCATCGCGAGGTCGAGCACCGCATCCAGATGGTGCATGATGCCCAGACCCACAAGATGCCGCAGTCGCCTGACGGGATCGCCCGGATTGCCTGCCTGATGGACCGCGAGCCTGAAGCGCTGACCGAGGAAATCCGGGAGCGCCTGCAACAGGTGCATGAGCTGACCGAGGGCTTTTTCTCGCCGGGATCGGCCCCCGGCGGCGCCCGTCCGACGGCCGCTGCGGCCGTGCCGGAAATCGGCGCGGAGCTGGACGGGGCCGTGATCGCCCGGTGGCCGACCTACCCGGCGCTGCGCTCCAGCCGCGGCGCGCGGATCTTTGAACGTCTGAAACCGGAGCTTCTGGCCCGTGTCGCCGCCACGGCCCAGCCGAATGAAACGCTGCTGGCGCTGGATGGCTTCCTCTCCGGGCTGCCTGCCGGGGTGCAGCTGTTTTCGCTGTTCGATGCCAATCCGCAGCTGCTGGACCTGCTCGTCGACATCGCCGGCACCTCGCGGGAACTGGCCAGTTTCCTGTCGCGCAACTCCTCTGTGTTCGATGCGGTGATCGGCGGCTCCTTCTTTGATGCCTGGCCGGGCGCGGATGTGCTGCAGAGCCAGCTGGAGGACCGGCTGGCGCGGGAGGAGGACTACGAAACCCGGCTGGACATGGCGCGCCGCTGGGCCAAGGAATGGCATTTCCGCATCGGTGTGCATCATCTTCGGGGATTGATTGGCGGCCAGCAGGCCGGGGCGCAATATGCCGAACTTGCCAGGGTGGTGATCGCGGCCCTCACGCCGACGGTGGTCGAGCAGTTCGCCGCCAAGCATGGGCCGCCGCCGGGCCGCGGCGCGGCGGTGCTGGCAATGGGCTCGCTTGGGGCGGGCCAGATTCACGCGCAGTCCGACCTTGATGTGATCGTGATCTACGATCCCTGCGGTGCGGAGATGTCCGAGGGCAAGCGGCCTCTGGCGACGCGGCCCTATTTCGCGAGACTCACCCAGGCTTTCGTGACGGCGCTCTCCGCGCCGATGGCGCAGGGGCGGCTTTACGAAGTTGACATGCGGCTTCGCCCGTCCGGGACGCAGGGGCCGGTTGCGGTCAGCCTGACGGGGTTCACCAGCTATCAGGAGAACGAGGCGTGGATCTGGGAACACCTCGCCTTGACACGTGCCCGCGTGGTGGCGGGCGACGCCAGCCTCGCCACCGAGATCGAGAGCTTTCGCGAGAGGTTCCTGTCGACGCCGCGCCCGGTGTCAAAGGTTCTGCAGGAGGTGGTGCGTATGCGCGGCCGCTTGTCCGCAGCAAAACCTCCAAAGGGTGTCTGGGATGCCAAGAACGGTGCGGGCCGGATGATGGACATCGAGTTGCTCTCCCAGGCCGGCGCCCTGACTGCCGGTTCGGTGGCGCGGGATGTGCACGCCGGACTGGATGGCGCGGTCACGGCCGGGTGGCTGGACCGGACGGATGCGGATTACCTCGGGGCCAGTTACGATCTGTTCTGGCAGGTTCAGAGCGCGGCGCGGCTGCTTTCCGGTAAACCGATTGACGCGGCCACCATCGGCGAAGGCGGCGCACGTTTTCTGTGTCGCACAACCGGGCATGACCAGCTCGAGACGCTGGAGCAGGCCCTGACGGCGCGCTATAGCGGCTGCGCAGAGCGGATCGATGCCGCGTTGAACATGGAGGGATTGGATGCAGGGCAGGACTGAACAGGATCCCCGCGGGCTGATCTACGAAGCCTACCGGATCGACGGGATCACCGATGAGCAATGCCGCAGCATTTTTCTGGACTGGGCGTTGGGAATGGCGGCGGAACGCGACAGTCGGACCGACATCCAGGCCTTGCTGCAGCAATACGGCGACGAGCATCCCGAGCATCCGATGACGGCCGTGCTGCGCGCGGGACTTGAGGCCGCTGCGCGTCCGCGCCGCCGTGGCGGCTGGCGCTCGCGCCCGCGCGGGCGGCTGTCCTGAGGCCCGCTTGAGGCCGCCGCAGCCTCTTTCCCTGCGTCGCACATGCCGCTAAGAGGAAGCCATGACAGCCTCCCCTGATGCGCCGCAGCGCCCCCGTGTGAAAATGAAACCCAAATCCAATGCCCGCGCCATCCGGCACGGGTTTCCCTGGGTTTACGCCAACGAACTGGTCACTGACCGCCGCACGCGCAAGCTGGCGCCCGGTACGCTGGCCGTGCTGGAGGATGAGGCGAACACCCCGCTGGGGTTGGTGGCGGTCAATCCCGAGAGCAAGATCATCGCTCGGATGCTGGACCGCGACCCCGGGGCGGAGATCGACCAGGCCTGGTTTGCCTCCCGCCTGCAACGTGCGCTGGAGATGCGCGAACGCCTGTATGATGCGCCCTTCTACCGGCTGGTGCATGCGGAATCCGACGGGCTGCCCGGCGTGGTGATCGACCGCTTCGGCGACGCTTGCGTGGTGCAGCCCAACGCCGCCTGGGCCGAGGCACATCTGGACCAGCTGACCGCCGCATTGGCCGAAGTCACCGGCGCGGACGTGATCCTCAAGAACGCCTCCGGCCGCACCCGCAGCCTCGAGGGGCTGGATGATCTGAACCAGACCCTGCGGGGCGAAGCTCCCTCTGCGCCGGTGCCTGTGCAGATGAACGGCGCCACCTATATGGCGGATCTGACCGGTGGCCAGAAGACCGGCCTGTTTTACGATCAGCGCGAAAACCACGCCTTTGCCGCGCGGTTGACCGCGCCGGGCGCTCGGGTGCTGGATGTGTTCTCGCATGTCGGCGGCTTTGGTCTGGCGATGCTGGCTGGCGGTGCCGCACACGCCACCTGCGTCGATGGCTCGGCGGCGGCGCTGGAGCTGGCCGCCCAAGGCGCTGCCGCCAGCGGCCATGGTGGCCGTTTCACCGCCCGGCAGGGCGACGCCTTCGAGGTGCTGACCGCTCTTGGCGAAGAGGGCGCGCAGTTCGACGTGGTGATCTGCGACCCGCCGGCATTCGCGCCCTCGAAACCGGCGCTGGAGGCGGGCCTGCGCGCCTATGAACGCGTCGCCAAACTGGCCGCGCCCTTGGTGGCGCCGGGCGGCTATCTGGGCCTCTGCAGCTGCTCGCACGCGGCGGATCTGTCGAAATTCCGCAACGCTTCGGCCCGCGGCATTGGCCGCGGCGGACGGCGCGGTGCCCTGATCCACACCGGCTACGCCGGCCCCGACCATCCGCAGCTGCCGCAGCTGGCCGAAAGCGGCTATCTGAAGGCCGTGTTCTTCCGGCTCGACTAGGCCCATGCGCAAGCTGCTGCTTGACACCTGCGTGCTGTACCCGACGGTGATGCGTGAAATGCTGCTGGGCGCGGCCCGGCTTGGCCATTTCACGCCGCTGTGGTCGGCCCGCATCCTGGGCGAGTGGGAGCGCGCGGCGCTGAAACTTGGCCCCGAGGGCGCGGCGCAGGCCAAGGCGGAGATCGCCCTGACCCGCGCGGCCTTTCCCAAGGCGGAAATCGCCGCCGCACCGGGGGTGGAGGCGCGCCTGTGGCTGCCGGATACGGCGGACATTCACGTCCTCGCCGCCGCCATCGCAGGCCACTCCGAAGGGATCGTCACCGTCAACAACAAGGACTTCCCCCGCCACACCCTGGCCGAGGAAGGGCTGGAGCGCATCGGTCCCGACCAGCTGCTCTATGATCTGTGGCTGGCGGATCCGGCGGGGATGGAGCAATTGGGGGCGCAGGTGCTGACCGAGGCCAACCGCCTGTCGGGCGACAACTGGGAGATCCGCCCGCTGCTCAAGAAAGCCCGCCTGCCACGGCTGGCCAAAGCGCTGGCCAGCCGCTGATCACATCTCGCGCAGGATCTCGGCGGCAATTTCAAACGAGCGCAGCCGTGCAGCGTGGTCGTGGATCTGCCCGGTCAGGATCACCTCATCCGGCTGATACCGGTCGATGATCTGCGACAGTTGCGCCTGCACGCTGTCGCGGCTGCCGGTGGCGGAAATCTCCAGCGCGGCGTTGACGCCCTCCAGCAGCTGCGGCTGCAGCACCGCCGCGATGTCATCTACCGGCGCGGGCAGTTTGCCGGGCGTGCCCATCCGCAGCCGCGCAAAGGCTTGCTGCATGGTGGTGCGCAGCCGCACGCCCTCGGCGTCGGTGGCGGCGGCAAAAACGTTGATTGCCATCATCGCGTGGGGATGCTCCAGCGTGGCGGAGGGGCGGAAGCTGCGCCGATAGACCTCCAGCGCCTGTTCCAACGCGGGCGGCGCAAAATGCGAGGCAAACGCATAGGGCAGCCCGAGCGCGGCTGCCAGCTGCGCGCCGTACAGGGACGAGCCGAGGATCCATACCGGCACCTCGGTGCCTTCGCCGGGAATGGCCCGCAGCGCCGCGCCCTCGCGGCGCGGGCCAAGGTATCCGATCAGCTCCTGCACGTCCTCGGGGAAGCGGTCGCCGGCGCCCGCATCCAGACCACGCCGCATTGCGCGCATCGCCGCCATGTCGGTGCCGGGCGCGCGGCCCAGCCCCAGGTCGATCCGGTTACCGTGAATTTCCGCAAGCGTGCCAAAGGCTTCGGCCACCATGTAGGGCGCGTGGTTGGGCAGCATGATGCCGCCTGCGCCGATCCGCATGGTGCTGGTGGCCTGCGCCACATGGCCGATCATCACCGCCGTCGCGGCGCTGGCAATGCCCGGCATGTTGTGATGCTCCGCCAGCCAGTAGCGGTGATAGCCCCAGCTTTCCGCGTGGGCGGCCAGGTCGGCGCTGTTGCGCAGCGCGGTGGCGGTGGTCTGCCCTTCGGGCACCGGGGCGAGGTCAAGTACGGAATAGCGCATGGGAACCTTCTTTTGGCTGGAAGGTTTACATGTGCATCATGCGGGCGTTTGCAAGAGGGGGTATCCGAAATTGGCTGGGCGGCGAAGATGGGCAGTTCAGCCCCGGGACCACCTGTCCTCAAGCGCCTCCAGCGCGGCGATGCGTTCTTCGGTCTTCGGGTGGCTCATCAGCCAGGCGGGGGCCATGCCGGCGCGGGCCTGGGTCAGTTCCTCGAGCTTGCGGAACAGGCTTTTCTGCGGCGCGGTGCCGATGCCTGCCTTGGTCAGCAGCGCAGCGGCGTATTCATCCGCCTCGTATTCGTCGCCGCGCGACAGCCGGGCGGCCAGCAGGCTGGTCAGCACCCCGGCGATCCACGGCCCGATAAAGGGGATATAGCGCCCCAGCAGCAGCATCAGCGCGGTGCGAAGCGCGTTCTGGCCGGAAAAGTCGATCATCCGCTTGCGCGCATGCCCCAGCGCCACGTGGCCCAGCTCATGCGCGATCACGCTCGCCATCTCTTCGGCGCTGACCTCGCCGTTCTGATACTTGCGGTAAAAGCCACGGGTGATGAAGATCCGGCCGTCCGGCGCGGCCAATCCGTTCACCGGATCGACCTCGTAGATGTGCACCGGGATACGGTCGATCTCCAGCGCCGCGGCCAGCCGGTCGGTCAACCGCTTGAGCTTGGGATCCGCCAGCTCGGTCGAGCGCTGGTCCAGCTCGCGGTGGGTGCGCCAGACGGAAATCCGGTACATCACAAGGCCATAGAGAACGGCCAGCAGGATCGGGGTGAGGCGCAGCATGGCTCAGATATGGGGGCTTTGCCGGGCTGGCTCAAGCGTAAAACGCGGCAACCGCCGCCGCCGGGTGCCGACTGCTGAGCGCGGCTACAGCGCCAGCGCGGGCGATGTGCCGGAATCTTCCAGCTCCCAGGCCGCGGACCAGTTGCCGCTCTGGCGTTCCAGCGTCAGGTAATTGCGCTCGGCCACGTAGCGGCCCGCCTGGCCGGGGATCTTTCGGATGCGGATCGGATGGCCCTTGAGCGGCGCATCGCCCAGCCAGGCCAGCAGCCCCAGAACCCGCGCCCAGGCCTTGGGCGGGGCGCGGTGGGCAATGCCCGAGGCGACCAGCTGATGCAGTAGCTTGCCGCGGCCCAGCGGCATCTCGCCCCGCGTGGCCAGGTGGATTTCGCCCGACAGCGTGGTGACCTGCTGGCCCTCCTGTGCCGCCATGTCGCGCACCATCCGCAGCATCCGCCGCCACGAGGCCCGGTGCGCGCGGCTCTGCCACTGGTCGCGCAGGTCGTCCTCGTATTTCTGCATGCGGGGCGTCAGCACCATCAACAGCTCCAGCAGCGATAGCCGCGGCCCCAGCAGGGGCACGCTGGACAGCAGAAGGGTGCGCCCCGGCGCCGGGGTTTCCACCGCCGCCTTCATCATCCGCCAGCCGCCGCGCGCCATCACCCGCCGCCGGCTGCGCTCGCTGCGCAGGTCCGGCGCCAGCAGCCGCAGCCCCGGCGCTTCGACGCACCAGCCCAGGTGGCTGCCCTCCGGGTCGGCAAAGCGCGGCGGCAGATCGCCGTCGGTGCAGCCGTGCTGAAACAGCAGCGCCGCCTCGCGCGCGGCGGCAAACAGCGTCTGGCCCACCGGCGAATAGGTGCGCGAGCGCGGCAGCGAGCCCCAGCCGTCGCAGATGTCATGGTCGTCCCACTGCGCCAGCGCGGGCACCCGGGCTGCGAGCCAGGCAAACTCCGGCGCGCTGCAGACCGCCAGGTAGCGGCGCAGGAAGCCCTCGCGCAGATGCGTGTGCAGCGCCTTCAGATCCTCGCGGCTGGGTTCGCGCGGCGGGCGGCCGGGCCAGTTCTCGCTCAGAGGGTGGCCATGGGTCACCTCGTCGGCATAGACCTGATCGCCGCCGTGCAGCAGCAGCGAGAACGGCCGTGCGGCATGATCGCGCCCCATCCGCGCCCACATCGCGTTGCGCTCCTCGCCGCTCCGCTCCAGGTCGCCGTGCTCCTCGCCGTTGCAGGAAGCATAGGCGATGCGCAGATCCGCCGTCTCGTCTCCCAGCCCGCCGGCAACCTCGTAGGTTGCACCGTCCCACTCATAGCTGGAGGGGCGGTCGGCCGGCAGGCTGAAGCGGGCGCGCAGCACCGCGTGGCTGCTGTATTCGGCAATCACCTCGGGTGTGGTCTCAGCGCCCTCGTGGCGCAGCGGCGGCAGCTGCGTGTCCCGGGGGGCGATGAACAGCGCGGCAAGCTGCATCCGCCCCTGCTGGAGGCTGTCGAGGATCAGGATCGGGCCGGTAACGGGTTCTGTGCTGCTCATCACAGGCTCAGACCTAGGCGGGGGCGGCCGGGCATTCAACCGCAGCCGGGTCCGGTCGCGGAATTTTGCAACATTTGCTGTGTCTTGGGCCGGGGGCTGCGCCACTCCCGGCTGGTTTTTGTCGCCGCGTCAGAAGCGCTCCCGCCCGCGCGGGGCTGCATGGGACATGCCGCCCTTGCGGTTGGGCCCGGCGCCGGAGCGTGGCTCCGGCGCGCCTGCGGCCTGCCATCGGCAGGCCGCAGGCCATGCCCAAAGCCGCCAGACGGTGCTGGCGTCAGCCAGCGCAGGCGCGGGTGCGGGAGTGTTTGGCGGGAGTTGCTGCCGGTTGCCGGGCAGGGGCCGAACAGGGGGGGACCTAGCGGAGGGCTTAGCGCGACAGTTCGCGCATGCCGCGGTCCAGGCCGTCCAGCGTCATCGGCACCATGCGGCCTTCGAAGATTTCGCGGATCATGCCGATCGACTGGGTGTAGTCCCAGTATTTCTCCGGCACCGGGTTGATCCAGAGGTTCGCGCTCCAGGCTTCCCGCGCGCGCTGCAGCCAGACCTGGCCCGCCTCCTCGTTCCAGTGCTCGTTGGCGCCGCCGGCATAGGCGATTTCGTAAGGGCTCATCGAGGCATCGCCGACGAAGATGCATTTGTAATCCGGCCCGTAGGTGCGCAGCACCTCGTGGGTGGGGATCTTTTCAGCCCAGCGGCGGCGGTTGTCGCGCCAGACGCCTTCGTAGAGGCAGTTGTGGAAGTAGTAGTATTCCAGGTGCTTGAACTCGGCGCGGGCGGCGGAGAACAGCTCCTCCACCACCTGGATATGCGGGTCCATCGAGCCGCCCACGTCCAGAAACAGCAGCACCTTCACGGCATTGTGCCGCTCGGGCCGGGTTTTTACGTCCAGATAGCCGTGCTCGGCGGTGGAGCGGATGGTGCCGTCGAGGTCCAGCTCCTCCTGTGCGCCCTCGCGGACCCAACGACGCAGGCGTTTCAGCGCCACCTTGATGTTGCGGGTGCCCAGTTCCACGTCGCCGTCGAGGTTCTTGAACTCACGCTTGTCCCAGACCTTCACGGCGCGCTGGTGGCGGCTCTTGTCCTGGCCGATGCGCACACCCTCGGGGTTGTAGCCATAGGCGCCGAAGGGGGAGGTGCCGGCTGTACCGATCCACTTGTTGCCGCCCTGGTGGCGGCCCTGCTGTTCCTTGAGGCGCTCCTTCAGCGTCTCCATCAGCTTGTCGAAGCCGCCCAAAGCCTCGATCTCGGCCTTCTCCTCGGCGCTCAGATGCTTTTCCGCCATCTTGCGCAGCCAGTCCTCGGGGATATCGACGGCTTCCATCACCGCCTCGGCCGGGATCGCCTCCAGCCCCTCGAAGGTGGCGGCAAAGGCGCGGTCGAAACGGTCGATGTGGCGTTCGTCCTTCACCATGGCGGCGCGGGCGAGGTAGTAGAATCCTTCGATGTCGTAGGTGACGAGACCGGCCCGCATCCCTTCCAGAAAGGTCAGATACTCGCGCAGCGACACCGGGATGGCGGCCTTGCGCAGGTTTTCAAAGAAGGGCTGGAACATATCGGCGCGCTCCGGTCAGGCCAGCAGTCGGTGCGTCAACAGCGTCGCCAACAGGCCGAGGATCCCAAAGACGATGGCATAGACTGCGCCGTATTGCAGCATGTCCAATGTATTGCCGCCCCGCTTGCGGGCCTTCAACGCGCCCAGCAGAGCCCCCAGCAGCAAACCGCCTATTACGATCATGTCATGTTCCGTCTTCTGTTGTTGTCGCTGTCGTCCTAAGGTCGGCGGGACGTCAGGGGCCGCAAGGATGCGATGTCCTCCAGCCGCGCCTTGACCTGCCAATCCGCGCCATAGCCGTAGCGTGCCCACCCGAGGCTGTCCAGCCTGACCCGGCGCGCCTCGACCATGCGGCCGGTGAGCTCAAGCGCCTCGGCCTGCAACATCAGAAGCGTCGACAAAAGCGCCGCGTTTTGATGGGCTGCGGCGGTGGTAGAGGCTGGCTCCAGCCGCTCCAGTGCGGCCTCGCCTCGACCCGAGGCGATATCCTGCGCAGCCAGCTGAACGGCCAGTTTTGCCTGATGCAGCGCGGTGCCGGGCTGGCCCTGCAGGAAGCTTTCGGCCGTAAGGTAATGCTGTCGCGCCAACAGCGGCTCCCGCGGGTGCAGCGTGCGCCCGAGGAGATAGTGGCTGAGCGCGCGGCGGTGGTCCTGCCAGCCGAGGTCCCGGGCGATGGCGGCGGCGTCATTTGCTGCGCGGGTGCGTGTGCGCACGGGAGCGTGGGGATCCAGGGCCTGTTCGACCGCGTCGATCCACGCGCGCGGCGTCGGTGGCAGCCAGAGCGTGGCATGCCGGGCACCTGCCGGATTCAGCCGCGCGAGGATCGCGGGCAGTCGCGCGGCGACTTCGGCGCGGGTCATGCCGGTGCGCAACTCCGGGGCATAGGTGGCCCGCAGGATCAGCATGTCAAACCCGGTCAGAACCGCGTGGACGTTGTCGTCGTTGAAGATCGAGTCCGGCAGCCGATAGAGGTCGTTCAGCGGTCCGATCGCCTGAGCCAGCTCTTCGTGCAGGCAATCGCGGACCTCTTGCAGGCTGACGTCATTGGGGATGAAAACGGCCAGCTTCTCGCGCTGGTGCAAGAGCGACCAGCGCGTCCGCGGGTTGCGCCGGTTGCGCCTGTATTCCGCAAGCGACGATACGTTTGGCACCACGAAACACGCAGCCTTTGGCAGCGCGCGCCGGATCTGGGTCCGCGAAACCGACTCGACGGTGATGCGCGCGGTCGTGTCCGCATCCGCTGAGCCAAGCACGTGAATGTCGATCCCCGCCTCGTTGCGCAAGCGGGTCAGCAGTGCGGCCAGCTCCCGCCGGAAACCCGGAGCAGGCTCACCGGTCACCCGTAGGGTGATCGGGCTCTCGAACCGGGAAAAATGGGGCAGGCTGGCACCGCCCTCCAGCTCGAAGTGCAGGTCGAGGAAGTCGCGGGCGATATCCGTGTTGGAGCGTTGCGGGGCGGTCGGCGGACGCGGGGTGAACACCTTGACCGGGGGCAAGACAAGCACCGCGAAGGCAGCGCGGGTGGGCGGCGGTGCCTCCGCCCCAGGCCGCCCGCATCCCGTCAGCGCCAGTGCGGCCAGGGCAACCATGCCCAAACGCATCAGGCGGCTGCTGACAGGGCGGGGCGTGGTCCGGGCTTGCAAAGGGGCGTCAGCGGGCACTCAGGCGTCTCCTATCGGCCCGGCTGAAGTTGGCCCGGCATCCTTGTCTTGGTGATAGGCCAAGGAACCGGCAAATTGAAGCAAAACAGCCCACCGCCGGAGGACACCGCTCAGCGCCGCCCGCGCGCCATGAAGGCGAGCCGCTCGAACAGGTGCACGTCCTGCTCGTTCTTCAGCAGGGCGCCGTGCAGTTTCGGCAGCGCATCGGCACCGTTGCGGGCAATGTCCTCGGGGCCCAGGTCTTCGGCCAGCAACAGCTTCAGCCAGTCGATCACTTCCGAGGTCGAAGGCTTCTTCTTCAACCCCTGGGTTTCGCGGATCTCGTAGAACTGGGTCAGGGCCGCGGTCAGCAACGCCTCCTTGATGCCGGGGTGATGCACCTCGACGATCTTCTTCATCGTCTCGGCATCCGGAAAGCGGATGTAGTGGAAGAAGCAGCGGCGCAGGAACGCGTCGGGCAGTTCCTTTTCGTTGTTGGAGGTGATGATGATCACCGGCCGGTGCTTGGCGCGGATGGTTTCGCCGGTCTCGTAGACGTGGAACTCCATCTTGTCGAGTTCCTGCAAGAGGTCGTTCGGGAACTCGATGTCGGCCTTGTCGATCTCGTCGATCAGCAGCACCACGCGCTCGTCCGCCTCGAAGGCCTGCCACAGCTTGCCCTTCTTGATGTAGTTCTTCACATCGTGGACCCGCTCGTCGCCCAGCTGGCTGTCGCGCAACCGGCTGACGGCGTCGTATTCGTAAAGCCCCTGCTGCGCGCGGGTGGTGGATTTGACGTTCCACTCGATCATCTGCATCCCCAGCGCCGAGGCCACCTGTTTGGCCAGCTCGGTCTTGCCGGTGCCCGGTTCCCCCTTGACCAGCAGCGGGCGCTCCAGCGTCACGGCCGCGTTTACCGCGACTTTCAGGTCGTCGGTGGCGACATATTCCTTAGTACCTTGAAACTTCATATCTTTCCCGTTCCGATCCTGATCGCGGGGCGCAGGCCCCCTTGTTGCCTTTCTTTTAACCAAACCAGACTACTATTGTGTAGTGACATTCCTGCCCGATAGGGATAAACGCAGCGGCAGAGGGGGAGCCACAATGTTCAGGTGTAAATTATGACCAGCATTATGGGCCAGACCGAAGGAGCCGAAATGAAGCAAGAAGTGTTTCTGCCGGACGACTACCGCCCGGCCGAAGATGAGCCGTTCATGAACGAACGGCAGCTTGAGTATTTCCGACGTAAGCTATTGAACTGGAAAGAAGAGTTGCTGTCCGACAGTCGCGACACGATCGAGGGGCTGCAGGACAACACCCGCAACATCCCCGATGTTGCCGACCGCGCCAGCGAAGAGACAGACCGCGCGCTGGAGCTGCGCACGCGGGATCGCCAGCGCAAGCTGGTTGCCAAGATCGACGCTGCGCTGCGCCGTATCGACGAAGGTGAATACGGCTATTGCGAAGTGACCGGTGATCCGATCTCGCTGAAACGCCTGGACGCCCGACCGATCGCTACCATGAGCCTGGAAGCCCAGGAGCGCCACGAGCGCCGGGAAAAGGTCCATCGCGACGACTGAACGGCCGAAATTGCGTCAAAAATGAAAGAAACCTGAACGCCGGGGGCTTTTGCTCCGGCGTTTTTTGTTTCATTTGGTGCAGGCTTGCAACACGGCGGACCCTCATGGAACTCAAAGGCCTCAAGATAACCATTATCGGCTCCGGCATCGGCGGGTTGACCGCGGCGGTGGCGCTGCGCAGGCTTGGGGCGTCCGTCACGGTGCTGGAACAGGCCAGCGCGATCACCGAGGTTGGCGCGGGCTTGCAGATCAGCCCCAACGGGGTCGCGGTTCTGCGGGCGCTGGATCTGGCGGATGATCTGGCCTGGTGTTCCCAGCGGGCCCGGGCCGTGGTGTTGCGCAGTCACCGGCGCGGCGCAGAGGTGCTGCGACTGGATCTGGACCAATATGCCGCTGGATTGCCCTATTACATGGTGCACCGGTCGGATCTGATCGGCCTTCTGGCAGCCGCCGCGCGCCGCGCGGGGGTGCAGGTGCGCCTGCTGCAAAAGGTCGAGCGGGTCGAGGTCGGTGCCCGGACGGTGGTGCATCTGGGCAATGGCGCGCAATGCGGCGGCGACGTGGTGATTGGCGCCGATGGTCTTCATTCCAAGATGCGCACGGCGCTGAACGGGGGCGATCAGCCTTTCTTCACGGGGCAGGTGGCCTGGCGGGCGACCGTTCCCAATCACCTGAACCTGCCGCCCGAGGCGCAGGTCTTCATGGGGCCGCGGCGGCACCTGGTGGCCTATCCGCTGCGCGATGGCCGGTTGGTCAACCTCGTGGCGGTGCAGGCGCGCCGCAGCTGGGCCGAGGAAGGCTGGCAGTTCCGTGATGACCCGGCGAACCTGCGGGCCGCTTTCGCCGGCTTCGGCGGGGCCGCCGCGGCGTTGCTGGAGGCGGTCGACGAGGTGATGCTGTGGGGGCTGTTCCGCCATCCGGTGGCAGAGTGCTGGCACCGGGGCAATGCGGCGATCGTCGGCGATGCGGCGCATCCGACGCTGCCTTTCATGGCGCAGGGGGCCAATCTGGCGCTTGAAGATGCCTGGGTGCTGGCGCGCTCACTGGCCGAGGCCCCGGGGGTCGAAAGCGGTCTGGCCATGTACCAGCAACGGCGCCGTGACCGGGCGGAGAAGGTCGTGCGCACCGCCAGCCGCAATGCATGGAAATATCACCTGCGTGCGCCGCTGAACTGGCCGGCGCACCAGGTGCTGAAACTGGCAGGGCGGTTCGCCCCGGAGCGGATGGTGCGGCAGTTCGACTGGATCTACCGCCATGACGTGACCGCCTGAGGCCGCCGTACCGACAGCTGCCCGGGGTCGCGCGCATACGAGCTGCGCTGCGTCTGCCTCCGCCGGAACAACGATCCCCGTCGATTTGAGGACCGGTTCCCCCGGTCGGAGGCGCGACGCGTCACTGTGTTACAGGTCGAGCTCCACCCAGACGGGCACGTGGTCCGACGGCTTTTCGTGCCCCCGCACATCCTTGTCGATCTGGCAATCCAGCAGCAGGTCCGCCGCCTGGGGGGTGAGCAGGAAATGGTCGATGCGGATACCGTCGTTGCGGTTCCACGCCCCGGCCTGGTAGTCCCAGAAAGAGTAGTGTCCCGGCTCGGGGTGGCGCGCTCGGAACGCCTCGGTAAAGCCGAGGTTGAGGATCCGCTGATAGGCGGCCCGGCTTTCCGGACGATGCAGCGCATCCTCAACCCAGGCTTCTGGGCGTTTGGCGTCCTCGGGTTGGGGGATGATGTTGTAATCCCCGGCCATGAGGGCAGGCATCTCCTGATCAAGAAGCGTCTGCGCACGGGCCTTGAGCCGCTCCATCCAGGCCAGCTTGTAGGCATATTTGCCGCCCGCCACCGGGGTTCCGTCAGCCTCCAGTTCAACCGGGTTGCCGTTGGGCAGATAAAGGCCGCAGATCCGGATCGCCTGCTGACCAACCACCGTGGCTTCGATCCAGCGGGCCTGTTCGTCGGCATCATCTCCCGGCAAACCCCGGTTCACGTCCTCCAGCGGCAGTTTCGACAGGATGGCGACGCCGTTGAAGCTTTTCTGGCCGTGGGTCTCCACGTTGTAGCCCCGTTCCTCGAACACCTCGCGCGGAAAGGCCTCGTCGACGGACTTGATCTCCTGCAGCACCACCACATCGGGTTGCGCCTCGTCCAGCCAGTCCGGCAGCGCCTGCGCGCGGGCCTTGATGCCATTGATGTTGAACGTGGCGATTTTCATGGCTTGCCTCCGACGCATGGTGCTGTATTCACGCGCTGATCTATCGCCCAATCGCGGGGCCGGAGCAAGGTGAATGCGCGCCGGTCAGCCTCCGCTGCGAATCATGCGGGTGTGGCATTCGGGAAACTGCCTTTGTGCATCTGCAAAGCGAACTTCCGATTTGCGACGAAGGACGTGCGTTTTGTCGCGTGTGCATAACTTCATCTCTCGCCTGTGGATCGTTTGAAATCATTTTGACCCGCTAAATGACAGTCGGTGAAAGTTCATGTGGGTATAATCATGGATTGTTTGCTGTCGTTAAAATTCTACTTTTTGTTGAGTGATCGCCATGTCAGCGTCAGTGGGGTAACCGTCTCAAACACATGAGGTTTCCGATGTCTGCACTGCGCAAGTTCACCGAATTTTCCGTTTCGCACAGCGAGGAGTTGCCCTTGGCCGATTTGCACGCAGGGGGCGGGGTCGAGATGTTCTCCTCCGGCTCCCTGCCGCAACGGGATGCAGATGTCAGCCTTGGCGAGGCCGTAGGGTGCTTTTCTTCCGGCTCCGCCCCCTCGGCGCGGCTCTCTGACACCGTCAGCGGCAACCAGGTGGGGCTCTATTCCTCCGGGTCGTCACCAGTGGCGCGGGGCAGCCGGGTGGCGATGGACGCCGGTGTGGCAACGGGGCTTTTCTCCTCCGGCAGCTGATCTGAACTGCGCCTTGGCGGGCCCGTCTATATGTCCGCCATCTGCCTAATTTCGCAGGGCACGCCGAGGCACGCTCCCAGGGCGCGGTCAAAACGGCTTTCCTGCTCAATAACGGGCGCACTGGCTGGACAAGACCCTGGCCGGTGCCCCTCGCTCGACGAGGTTCCAATGGCCCAGATCATTCCTCTTTCCGTCCAGCCCTCCGGCGCTGCCTTCCATGGAGGCCGCACGGGCTTTGCGCGCGGGTCCATTGGGGGCGGTCCTTCGCCGCAGCGGGCGTTGGTCGCGGCCTTCGCGCGGGGCCGCCGTCGCGAGGAGGATGTGTTCTGGCTCAAGGAAAACGCCGAGCTTCTGAACATCCTGCAATGCACGGGGCATCGGTTCGAGGATGATTCGCTCGCGGTTCTGGCCCCGTTTTACGCCGCAGCTCCGCGGCATCTGAGCTTTTTTCGGCAATATTACCGGTTCATCCTGTCCATCTGCCTCGACCTCGAAGACCTCGGGATGGAGGGGGAGAGCGGCGCGCAAATGGCGCAGTGGGTGGCGAGGCAGGGGTTGGTGCAGGCCGAACTGTCCGACCTGCAACGGGCCGAGGCCCGCCGCCTGCTGGGGCGCCGCGACGTGCAGTTGGTTGATGCAGGATTGGACGACCGCCTGCGCGGGTTTGCGTCGCGCTCGCAAACCTTTGCCATTCCAAACAAAAAAGCGGCCTACGAGCTGACCCATATCGTCTTCTACCTGTCCGAATACGGGCAACGGGACCCGGATCTGCCAGCTCAGGTCAAGACCAGTCTGGAGTATGCCGGATTGGTCGCCTTTCTCGATCAGGATGCGGATCTTCTGGCCGAAATCTGCATCGCCCTGCGCTATGCCGGGCACCAGCCGCCGTTGCAGTGGGAGGCCTGGCTCGACCGGGTGTTAACGGAGTTTTCACTCGCAAAAGGAGAGTTTTATGGTGTCAGCGACGATTATCACGCGTATTTTGTGGTGAATTGGCTGATGGTTCTCTCGGGCCGCCGTGGTTTTCGGCATCCGGTGCCGCGAACTGTTGGTCCAGCAACGGCTGGGGGAGAGGCCGGGGCGCACGGGGGTGGTGTCTCGCGTGGGCTGCTCGTTTCCGGGCCGCAGGGAGGAAGTGTTTTGAAACATTTGTCCGAGGCCGTTTTCAAGGCAGACGAAACGCGGCCACATTGGCCGTCGATCAAGTCCCGCTGCCAGAGCGCCTTGACGCCGCAGGCGCAGCAGGTGCTGAGGTCCGCGGAGCAGAGCTGCGCTGACTTCGACGGCTTTTTCGAGTGTTTTGCCCGTGCGGGCCACGCGGCTCCGGCATGAGCCGCGTTCGGACCCAGAGCCTTCTCGGCGCCCTGCTTGTGGTGATCTACACGGGGCTGATCGCCTCGGCCGATGGCATAACCAAGGTCCTGGCAGGGGGCTACGGCCCGGTGCAGATCTACGCCTTGTCCGGGGCGGTGGTTGTGTTGTTGTGCCGCCTCGCCGACCGGCTCCCGGGGCAGCGCCGGGGGTTCGCCACCAGCTGCCCGCGTGCGACGGCCTTGCGCAGCCTCGCGACGGTCATCGCCGCGATCTGCTTTTTTCAGGCCTTCCGGCTGCTGCCCTTTGCAGAAGTCTTCGTGTTCATCGGTCTCATGCCATTGCTGGCCGGGGCGATGTCGGGCGCGCTGCTGAAGGAGCCGGTGCGCCCGGCGGCCTGGCTGGCACTGCTGGCGGGGTTCGCCGGGATGCTGTTTCTCTTCCCACGCGGCCTGGCAACGGTCTCGGCCGGTCATCTGCTGGCCTTGATGGCGGCGGTTGCGGGCACGTTCTCGATGACCATGGCGCGCTACATCGGCCGTTTCGAGGCGAAACCGCTTGTCCAGGTCTTCTACCCGAATCTGTGTCTTTGCCTGCTGATGCTCCTGCTGGTTCCCTTTGTCTGGCAGCCCATGTCCGCAGGGGACGTGGGGTGGGTGCTGGCCTATGCGCTGCTGCTGTTTGCGGCCCGTTGGTTGCTGGTGGTGGCGCTGCGGCTTCTGGCCTCTTATGCGGTCACGCCGCTGATGAACTTGCAATTCATCTGGATGGCGGTCATTGGCGCGCTCGGGTTCGGGGAGTACCCGCCATTGACCACCTATGTCGGGGGGCTCGTTGTCGTGGGCTCGGGGCTGTATCTGGTGTGGGATCAATTCGCGCCGCGCGGGCCGCAAACGGCTGCGCAACCGACGCGACCGGCGCGGCTGCGCACCGATCCCTGAGGCTGCCCGGCACAGGTGGCGAGTGCAGCCCGCGGTGTGGCCAATGGCCGTCAGTCAGCGGGGTGTCAGAGCCGCCGGAGATCGCATCAGATGCCCCGGACGCCCTGCGCTTACATCGAAAAGGACGTCCCGCAGCCGCAGCTGGAGGTGGCGTTGGGGTTTTCGATGGTGAAACGCGCGCCGATCAGCTCTTCGGTGAAATCGATCACCGCGTTTTCCAGGAAGGGCAGCGACACCGTGTCGACCACGACTTTCTCACCCTGGCCTTCCAGAACCAGGTCGTCGGGCTTGGCTTCGTCCAGCGCGATCTCGTACTGAAAGCCGGAACAGCCGCCGCCTTCCACTGCGATACGCAGCGCCTGACCCTGTGCAGCGGCGCCGATTTCGGCCAGCCGGGCAAAGGCGCGGTCGGTCACTTTGGGGGGCAGTTGCATGGTCGTTCTCCGCAGGCTCAGGTTGCAGCGCAAAGCTTTATATAGAAAGGTGCAGTAAAAGCGGCAAGATGTAGAGCCTGTTCGGGGGGAAAGATTTCTGATGCATGCACCATATGCCACCATGCCGGAGCGCAGCCGTGGACGTCAGGTCGCCGAGGAAGAAAGCTCCTTTCGGTCCCCGTACCAGCGTGACCGCGACCGCATCATCCACGCCAGCGCCTTTCGGCGGCTGAAGCACAAGACGCAGGTTTTCGTCGAGCACGAGGGCGACAACTACCGCACCCGGCTCACCCATTCGATCGAGGTGGGGCAGGTGGGCCGCACCATTGCCGGCGCGCTGGGGCTGAACCAGGAGCTGACCGAGGCGGTGGCGCTGGCGCATGATCTGGGCCACACGCCCTTTGGCCACACCGGCGAGGATGCGCTGCATGCGCTGATGGCGCCCTACGGCGGTTTCGACCACAACGCCCAGGCGATCCGCATCGTGACCCGGCTGGAGCGTCACTACGCGGCCTTCGATGGCTTGAACCTCACCTGGGAAACCCTTGAGGCGATTGCCAAGCACAATGGCCCAGTGGTGGGGGAGCTGCCCTGGGCGCTGGCCGAGTGCAATGCGGAAATAGACCTCGAGCTGCACAGCCACGCCAGTGCCGAGGCGCAGGTGGCGGCGCTTTCCGACGATATCGCCTATAACAACCACGACCTTCAGGACGGGCTGCGCGCGGGGCTGTTCACCGATGCGGATATCGCCGATTTGCCGCTGATCGGGCCCTGCTATGCGGAGGTCGATCGGATCTACCCCGGCCTGGAGGCCAACCGCCGCCGCCACGAGGCGCTGCGCCGGTTCTTCGGGGTTCTGGTGGGGGATGTGATCGACACCGCCCGCGCCAACCTGTCGGACAGCGGCGTGCAGTCGGTGGAGGAGGTGCGGGCGCTCGGGCGACCGGTGGTGACGTTCTCGGACGGCTTGTGGCGCGACCTGAAGGAGGTGCGGAGCTTTCTGTTCACCCGGATGTACCGCGCGCCCTCGGTGATGGAGAAGCGGGCCAAGGTTGCCAGCGTGGTCGAGGCGCTGTTTCCGCATTTCCTGGACAATCCGGCGCATATGCCGGAGCGCTGGCAGCCGGAAATCGCGGCGGCCCCGGACCGCGTCGCGCGTGCGCGCATCGTTTCCGACTACATTGCCGGCATGACGGACCGTTTCGCCTTGCAGCAGTACGAGCGGCTGTTCGGCACCCCGGTCAAGGTGTGAGGCCTGCGGGTCGGCGACGGGCGCGCAGCCGATCTGGCCCTAAGCGCGGCTTGCGGCTGGCCCTATGACGCGGTGCCGCCAAGGCGGTAAGCCGCAGGGAGGGCTGCAACAAGGGGAAGCGTTATGGCGCGCTGGACGGTCACATTCACGGACAGGCCGGAGATGGACCGGGTGCGCGGCGACAAGCGGCGGCGCGAAGCGCATATTGCCTTCGTGCGGGCGCATCCCGAGTTGCAGATCGGCGGTGCGCTGGCGATGCGTCCGATGCAGGATTTTCCCGGGGCGATCTGGAACGTCGAGGCCGAGACCCGGCAAGACGTGGAACGGCTGATCCGGCAGGACCCCTATTTCACGGACGCCCTGCGCAGCTATCGGATCCGGCGCTGGGGCACGGCGGCTGCGCTGCAGGGCAGCGGCAGCTGACGGCTGTGGCCCGCGGCGACGAAAGCCGGTCCGACCTCATGGATTCTGCGTCCCGCACCCGGGGATGAGGCCCGCAGTGGCGGCAAGGCTGTTGACCCTGCCTCTGCCCCTCGGTATCCGCCTCTGTGAACATATGGGACGCCAGATATGAACCTCTTTACCGATATCCGCTCGCTTGTGATTGACAGCCTCACCGCCATGACCACGGAGGGCGTGCTGCCGGAAGGCCTCGATTTTGCCAATGTCGCGGTGGAGCCGCCGCGCGATGCCGCCCATGGGGACATGGCGACCAATGCTGCCATGGTGCTGGCCAAGCCCGCCAAGATGAAACCGCGCGACATCGCCGAGGCGCTGGCGGCCAAATTGGCCGCGGATGACCGCGTCACCTCGGCCGAGGTGGCAGGCCCCGGCTTTCTGAACCTGCGCCTCGCTCCGGGCATCTGGCAGGGGGTGCTGAAATCGGTCCTGGACGCAGGCACGGATTACGGCCGTTCGGACATGGGGGCAGGCAAGCGGGTGAACGTGGAATACGTTTCCGCCAACCCGACCGGCCCGCTGCACGTGGGCCACACCCGCGGCGCGGTGTTCGGCGATGCTCTGGCCTCGCTCCTGGCCTATGCGGGCTACGACGTGACGCGCGAATACTACATCAACGATGGTGGCGGTCAGGTCGACGTGCTGGCGCGCTCTGTCTACCTGCGCTACCTGGAGGCACACGGCCAGGAGATCGCCTTTGCCGACGGCACCTATCCCGGCGATTACCTGAAGCCGGTCGGCCAGGCGCTGAAAGATAAAGTGGGGGATGCCTATCTCGATCAGCCCGAAGACGTCTGGCTGGCCGAGGTGCGCGAATTCTCCACCGATGCGATGATGGAATTGATCCGCGAGGATCTGGCCCAGCTCGGCATCGAGATGGATGTGTTCTATTCGGAGAAATCGCTCTACGGCACCGGCAAGATCGAGGCCGCGCTGGCCGCGCTCGAAGCCAAGGGGCTGATCTACCAGGGCGTGCTGGAGCCGCCGAAGGGCAAGAAGCCCGATGATTGGGAGCCGCGCGAGCAGACGCTGTTCAAATCCACCGACCACGGCGATGACGTCGACCGCGCGGTGAAGAAATCTGACGGCTCCTGGACCTATTTCGCGCCCGACATCGCCTATCACTACGACAAGGTGGAACGCGGCTTTGACGAGCTGATCGACATCTTCGGCGCCGACCACGGCGGTTATGTCAAACGGATGAAGGCGGCGGTGTCGGCGCTGTCCGACGGTAAGGTGCCGCTGGACATCAAGCTGTGCCAGCTGGTCAAGCTGTTCAAGGACGGCCAGGAATTCAAGATGTCCAAGCGCGCGGGCACCTTCGTCACCCTGCGCGACGTGGTTGATGCGGTGGGCGCCGATGTGACCCGCTTCATGCTGCTGACGCGCAAGAACGACCAGGGCTTCGACTTTGACCTCGACAAGGCGCTGGAGCAGTCCAAGGACAACCCGGTGTTCTACGTGCAATACGCCAACGCGCGGATCTGCTCGACCCTGCGCAAGGCGGGCGAGCAGGGCATTGCGGCCGATGATGCGACGCTGAAGGCGGCCGATCTGGCGCTGATTGCCGACCCGGCGCAGCTCGCGGTGGCCAAGAAGCTGGCCGAATGGCCGCGCCAGGTCGAGATCGCCGCACGCACCCATGAACCGCACCGGATTGCCTTCTATCTCTATGATCTGGCATCGGAATTGCACGGTCTGTACCACCTCGGCAAATCGCAGGAAGGTTTACGATTTGTTAACGAGAGCAGCCAATCGGCAACACATGCGAATTTGGCTCTGGCGCGGGCCGTTTCCGTTGTCATTTCCGCGGGGCTTGGTATTCTTGGCGTCAAACCGGCAGAAGAGATGCGATAACCACCGGGGGCGCCAGCTCTCGATGGTATAAATTCCATATTCCGCTGGTATGAGGCAGTTCAAGAGACTTGGAAAGCAGCGCCCCACGGGGTGCTGCTGCACCGGGCAGTGAGGCGGACAATGGCGTATTTCGCGCAGGCAGGCCAGGGGCGTGCCTTCACCCAAGGTGATGTTCAGGAACAGGAAACAGCCGCAAGCGGTGCCTACGGGCAGGGCTATGCGGGGGGATATCAGGCGCAAGTGAACCCGGCCCCCGGCTACCAGCCGCACGGGTATCACGCGCAGGGATATCAGCCGCAAAGCTACGCGCCGCAGGGCTATCCCGCCGAACAGGCATATGCCGGCCCAGGGGCCGAACCGCAGTATACCTACGCCGAACCGGATGAATTCGGCTATGTGCCGCCTGCGCCGGGACAGGCCCGCGCAGGCATGACGCAGACGCTCAGGCTGCTGGGTGCTGCGGCATCGGTGGCACTCGTCGCCGGTGTCGGTGTCTGGGGTTACAAGCTGGTGATGCGGGATGTCAGCGGTGTGCCGGTTGTGCGCGCAGCCGAAGGCCCGATGCGGGAGGCTCCGGCCAACCCCGGCGGTATCCAGGCCGACCATCAGGGGCTGGCGGTGAATGCCGTGGCCGCGCAGGGCAGCGCCGCCGCGCCAGCCGATCGGCTGACGCTGGCACCAGCCGCCATCGAACTGACCGAGGACGACAAGCCGCAAGCACTGCTGACCGCGCAGGTCTCTGCGCAACAGGCGGCCGCCACGGCCCAGCCCGCCGAGGATGCGGGCGTCAGCGAGGCCGCGGTTGCCTCCTTCCAGAACGGCGATATCGATGCGCTGGTGGCCGAACTGGCGGCCGAAGCCGAAAGCCTCTCGGCGGCCACCCCGGCCTCGGCCCCCGCCATCGTGCAGCCGGAACCGCTGCGCCCGGCACTGGCGGACGCGGCCAAGATTTCTCCGGCCTTGTTGAATGCACCGGGCGTGAAGCGCTCTCTGCGCCCGCCGGCCCGTCCGGCGCGGATCACCCGGACCGCTGCCGCCGCTCCGGCGGTTGCCGCCAGCCGCGCCACGGTGGAAGTCGACCCCGCCACCCTGCCGCCGGGCACACGACTCGCGCAACTCGGGGCCTATGAAAGCGCCGAGATCGCCCGCGCCGAGTGGGATCGGATCTACGCGCGGTTCTCTGATTTCCTGGCAGGCAAGCAGCGGGTGATCCAGCGCGCCGAAAGCGGCGGCCGCACCTTCTACCGGCTGCGGGCGATGGGGTTCGAAGGCCTGTCGGACACCCGTCGGTTCTGCTCGGCGCTGGTGGCTGGCGATGCGGACTGCATTCCTGTAACCACACGCTGACGACGCCCCGCACGGCGGGGTCGGGCCGCACAGCAGGAGGCAGCATGACCTACGGAGCCACCATCCTCGACGCCGAAGGGCTTCGCCTCAGCGCGGAGGAAAAGGCGTTTTTCCGTGATGTGAACCCTTTCGGGTTCATCCTGTTTGCCCGCAACATCGAAAGTGCCGACCAGACCCGCGCCCTGTGCGATGACTTCCGCGAGGCGGTGGGTCGCGACTGCCTCATCACCATCGACCAGGAGGGCGGACGGGTGCAGCGGCTGCGGGCGCCGCTGGCGCGCGACTGGCTGCCGCCGCTGGACCATGTGGAGCGGGCCGGGGCGGGGGCTGAGCGGGCGATGTACCTGCGCTACCGCCTGATCGCGCATGAGCTGCGCGCGCTTGGCATCGACAGCAACTGCGCGCCGGTGGGCGATGTCGCCTGCGCGGTGACGCATCCGTTTCTGAAGAACCGCTGCTATGGCAGCGACGCGGCGGCGGTGGCCCGACTGGGCCGCGCGGTGGCAGAGGCGCATCTCGACGGTGGCGTGCTGCCGGTGCTGAAGCATCTGCCCGGCCATGGCCGCGCCACTGCCGACAGCCACAAGGACCTGCCGCGGGTGAGCGCCCCGGCGGCGGAGTTGGAACAGGCCGATTTCGCGGCCTTTCAGGCGTTGAACGACCTGCCGATGGCGATGACCGCGCATCTGGTCTACGAGGCCTATGACGCCGAGCGCCCGGCCACCATATCGCCGGTGATGACGCAGCTGATCCGCGAGACAATCGGCTTTGACGGCCTGCTGATGAGCGACGACATCTCGATGAAGGCACTGCGCGGCGCGCCGCAGGACATTGCCCGCGCCACCATCGCGGCGGGCTGCGACGTGGTTCTGTTCTGCAATGCCCCCCTGGCCGAGCGCCGCGCCGTGGCCGAGGCGGCCGGGCAGATGACCGCGGCAGCGCAATCCCGCGCAGAGGCCGCTCTGGCTGCCCGCAAAGCCCCTGCGGAGCTTGACATTCAGGCCGCCGAAGACGAACTTGCCGCCCTCATGGGCGGGCAGGTGTATGGCTGAGCAGACACTCTTTTCAGAGAAGGATCCAAGTGTAGAGGAACGGCTGGCGGCCGAGGCCTTGATCGTGGACGTGGACGGCTTTGAAGGGCCGCTGGACCTGCTCTTGACGCTGTCGCGCACCCAGAAGGTCGACCTGCGCCGCATTTCCGTGCTGGAGCTGGCCAAGCAGTATCTGACCTTCGTCAACCGCGCCAAGGAACTGCGGATCGAGCTGGCGGCGGACTACCTGGTGATGGCGGCCTGGCTGGCGTTCCTGAAATCGCGCCTGCTGCTGCCGCCGGACCCGGAGGAGGAAGGCCCCTCGGGCGAGGAGCTTGCCGCCCACCTCGCGTTCCAGCTGGAGCGCCTGCAGGCGATGCGGGATGCGGCGGCGAAACTGATGGCGCGCGACCGCCTGGGCCGTGACTTCTTTGCCCGCGGCGAGGAGGAAAACGTCGCGCGGATCAAGACCGTCACCTATACCGCCAACCTGTTGGATCTGATGCAGGCCTATGCCCGCATCCGCACCAAGGAAGATTTCCGCCCCTTCGTGATGGACCGCGACTCGGTCTTCACCATGGAGGAGGCGTTGGACCGGATGCGGCACCTTTTGGGCTTTACCGGCGACTGGACCGACCTGATCAGCTATCTGCCGGATGGTTGGCACAGTGATCCGGTCAAGCGCCGTTCGGCCACCGCCGCGACCTTTGCCGCCTCGCTGCAGCTGGTCAAGGAAGGCAAGGCCGAGCTACGCCAGAGCGAAACATTTGCGCCGATCCAGCTGCGCAGCCTCGACGAGGACGAATGATGGAAGATCAGATGATGGACGGGCCGTCCACTTCCGGGCGGACCGAGAATGATACGCTGTTCGATGCGCCGCCGATGGCCGAGCAGGAGCGGATGGTAGAGGCGGTGCTGTTTGCCAGTGCCGAGCCCGTCACCTTGCGGGACCTTGAGGGGCGGATGCCGCCGGGCTGCAACCCGCGCGAGGCGCTGGAGCATTTGCGCAAGCGCTACGAGGGGCGTGGCGTGCGGGTGGTGCGGCTGGGCGAGGCCTGGGCGATCCGCACCGCGCCGGACCTTGGCTTCCTGATGCAGAAGGAAACCACCGAGCTGCGCAAGCTCAGCCGTGCCGCGATCGAGACGCTGGCGATCGTTGCCTATCACCAGCCGGTCACCCGTGCGGAGATCGAAGAGATTCGCGGTGTCTCCGTTTCGCGGGGCACCATCGATCAGCTTCTCGAGATGAACTGGATCCGTCTGGGCCGCCGTCGGATGACGCCGGGACGGCCGGTGACTTTCGTGGTGACGCCGGAGTTCCTCGATCATTTCGGCCTCGAGAGCGCCCGCGACCTGCCGGGCTTGAAGGAACTGCGCGCCGCGGGCCTGCTGGAAAACCGGCCGCCGCCGGGTGCCTTGCCGCTGGGGCAGGGCGATTCCGACGACGACGAACCTGCGGACGAGCAGGCGGAACTCTTCGAGGAATAGACGGCCCTCCGCCGGTTTGGCGGGGCCATGCCTCGAAATCGCCAAGCTTTGCGCCTAGGCTGGCCTCTGAACGTCAGGGGAGGCATCGGCCATGACACTGAATGCGATCGTAAACATGGTGCTGCGGCGCCTGCTGCGCCGCGCGGTCAACATGGGCATCAATGCATCGATCAAGGCGGCCTCCAACCGGGGGCAGGCCGCCCGCCGTGATGTCGCGCGGGAGGACACGGCCTCGGGCATTCCACGGGTCAAACAGCGCCGCAGACCGAAATAGATCTTCGGATCCGGCGGCCGCAGCCACCGTGATGGGGCTACTCCGGCGACTTGAAGTGTTTGGACAGCTTCAGCCCTTGGCCCTGGTAGTTGGAGGCAATACCCGCGCCATAAAGCTGCTGCGGCACCTCGGCCATCTTCTCGTAGACCAGCCGCCCAACGACCTGCCCGTGTTCAAGCACAAAGGGCGCTTCGTGGCAGCGCACTTCCAGCACGCCGCGGGATCCGGTGCCACCGGCGGCATCATGGCCGAAGCCAGGGTCGAAGAAGCCCGCGTAATGCACCCGGAATTCGCCAACCATCGCCAGGTAGGGGGCCATCTCGGCGGCATAGGCGGGCGGGATATGCACCGACTCGCGGCTGACCAGAATGTAAAAGGCACCGGGGTCGAGGATGATGCGGCCATCCTTGGTGCGCACCTCTTCCCAGTACTCCTGCGGGTCGTATTCGCCGATCCGGTCCAGATCGATGACCCCGGTATGTGGCTTGGCGCGGTAGCCGACCAGATCCGTGCCGGGCAGCTTCAGATCGACCGAAAAGCCAAGTCCGTCCTCGATTACCGCGGGGCCGTCCACCAGTGGCGTACCGGCGTGCAGCATCTTCAGCTCGGCGTCCGACAGCACCGCCTGTCCGGTGCGGAACCGGATTTGGTTCAGCCGCATGCCCGGCCGCACCAGCACCGAGAACGACCGCGGGCAGATTTCGGCGTAGAGCGGGCCGCTGTAACCCGGCTTGATCCGGTCGAATTCCTCACCGCCGTCGGTGATGGTGCGGGTCAGAAGGTCCAGCCGCCCGGTCGAGCTTTTGGCGTTGGCCACCGCCGAGACGGTGTCGGGCAGGGCCAGGCTCTCCATCAGCGGCACCACGTAGACGCAGCCCTTCTCGAGCACCGCACCCTCGCTGAGGTCAATGCGGTGCATTTCAAACTCGCTCAGCCGGTCAGAGACGCTGCTGCCCTGTCCTGCGAGGAAAGAGGCGCGCACGCGGTAGGCGACCCGGCCCAGCCGCAGGTCCAGGCTGGCGGGTTGGACCTGGCCTTCCGCGCAGGGAGCATCAAGGATGATCTCACCACGTTCCAGCATCTTTTCAATGGTTTGGCCGGGCAATACGCCTGTCATCTTCTGCTCCCTCCGCACCGGTGTTCCGGTAATGCTGTCCCATCGGAGGGTTTCGCGCAATTGGCAAAACCTCCGCGGGATATGAAAACACCCGGTCGCCAGAAGCAACCGGGTGTTTTTCATTGGTCGGGCTAGCAGGACTCGAACCTGCGACCTTCCGTCCCCCAGACGGACGCGCTACCAGGCTGCGCCATAGCCCGTTGAGGAGCCTTCTAACCTTTTTCGCGGCAGGGGCAAGAGGGGGCGATAAAGTTTTTTCCAAAACAGGCGGAAAACTTTGCCGGAGGCTGCATTTAGCGACCGTCGATCCAGGCCCGCAGCGCCTGGGCGCAATCGGCGATCTCCGCGGTGAGGTGGGGCGGCAGCTGTTCCAGTTGCGCCAGATGCGTCAGCACGCCGGGCACCACAGATTGCGGCGCGGCGGCGGGTGCCGGTTGCGGGCTGTCCTCCGTCGAAGGCTGTTCAGCATCCAGTTGCGGCAGCTCCACTGGCCTTGCGCTGGCAGCGGCACCGGGTGTGTGGGCCGACACCGGCGCAGCGGGCGCGACGGCCGGCAAGTCCGCGGGTTCCGGCTCCTCCTCGAAGCCCGCGGCGAAGTCCAGCGGCTGGACCTGGCGGCTGGCCTCATCGAGATCCTGCGGCGGGAAGAGGGCCGAATCCGTGTCCTCTGTCTCAGGCTCCTGTGCAGGCGTTTGGGGCTGTGCCTCGGCAGTCGTGCTTTCCGGTGGCAGGGCAGTCGCCTCGTCACCGAAGTCCAGCGGCATGTCGGGTACAAGGTCCGCCGCCGCCAGCAAGGCGTCCTCCGGTTGCGGGTCGGCCATCTCGGTTTCGATCTGCGGCGGTTCAGACAGCACCAGTGTGTCCGGGCCAACGGATTCGGGGGCCGGGTCTGCCGGGGGCGAAGCGGGGTCTTCGAAGGTGGGGCGGGAGTCCTCAGCCAATGGCTGCAGCGATTCGCTGTCCGACACTGCGGCGGTCTCTCCTTGCGGCTCCGCCTCGGTCTCGAACCCGGTCTCGGATTCGGCGTGATGCGGCGGCGCTTCGGGGGCAGGGGCCTCTTGTGTCGAGGCGGGGAAGTCCATCTGCATCTGCGGCGCAGGCGCTGCCTCCTCGGGCGCGGGCGTGGCGGGGTCGGAGGTCGGAGGCGGGGCGGTCTTGGCTGCGGCGGCCGGGAAGCCGAGCACATTGTCGCTGGTCGCAGCGGGGGCGGGCTGCGCCTCCTGCGCCAGCTGCATGCTTTCCTGCCAGTCGCTGCCCAGGGTGTCGGCGGCAGGCTGCGGATCAGCGGGCGTCCGCGGACGGTCGTCCTGCGGGCTGTCTTCGCCGTCCAGCGGCTGCGACAGGGCAGCAACATGGGACACGCCGCGGTCGCGTAGCAAGGTCTGCACGTCCTTGATGCTCAGCCCGTCATCATGCAGCAGCTTGCGGATGCCGCCCAGCAGCAGCATGTCCGCAGGCCGGTAGTAGCGGCGCCCGCCGGCCCGCTTGACAGGTTTGACCTGGGTGAACTTGCTCTCCCAGAAGCGCAGTACATGCGCCTGCACGCCCAGCCATTCCGCAACTTCGCTGATGGTGCGGAAGGCATCCGGTGATTTCGACATGGCTGTTTGGTCCCGTTACTTACGGTTGCCCTCTGCCACGCGGTCTTTCATCAGGTGGGACGGCCGGAAGGTCAGCACGCGGCGCGGCTGGATCGGCACCTCTTCGCCAGTCTTCGGGTTGCGCCCGACGCGGGCCGACTTGTCCCTTACGCTGAATGTCCCGAACGAGGAGATCTTCACCTGTTCGCCGCGCACCAGGGCGTCCGACATATGTTGCAGCATGCTTTCCACCAGCTGCGCGCTTTCATTGCGCGACAGGCCGACTTCGCGGAAAACCGCTTCGCTCAAATCCATTCGTGTCAGTGTTTTTTCGCCCATACCATTCCCCGTTGTTTCCCAAAGCATAGGGCGCAGAGAATTTCCCTGTCAATATCAATGAATTGCGGGCGGTCTTTCTGGCGGATCTGCTACCAGCGCAGCACGACGGCTCCCCAGGCGAGCCCGCCGCCGATGGCCTCGGTCACGATCAGGTCGCCCTGCTTGATCTGGCCGCGCGCCTTGCCGACGGAGAGGGCCAGCGGGATCGAGGCGGCGGAGGTGTTGCCGTGATCCTGCACGGTTACCACCACGTTGTCCATGCTCAGTCCCATTTTCTTGGCCGTGCCCTGGATGATGCGGATGTTGGCCTGATGCGGCACGATCCAGTCCACGTCCTCGGCTGCCAGGCCCGCGCGCTCCAGCGCGGTCGTGGCGGTGGAGGCGAGCTTCTCGACGGCGTGGCGGAACACCTGGTTGCCTTGCATCCGCAGATAGCCGGTGGATTGCGTCGACACGCCGCCATCCACGTAAAGAAGGTCCTTGTAGCGCCCGTCAGAGTTGAGGTCGGTCGACAGGATGCCGCGGTCGTCGCTGGTGCCGCTTTGCTCCTGGGCTTCCAGCAGCAGCGCCCCGGCGCCATCGCCGAACAGCACGCAGGTCGAGCGGTCGCTCCAGTCCATGATGCGGCTGAAGGTTTCGGCACCGATCACCAGCACCCGCTCTGCCTGGCCCGAAGCCAGCAGCGCATTGGCGTTGGACAGCGCATAGACAAAACCCGCGCAGACCGCCTGCACGTCAAAGGCAAAGCCGCGGGTCATGCCCAGCTTGGCCTGCACCATGGTGGCGGCCGAGGGGAAGGTGAGGTCGGCGGTGGAGGTGGCGACCACGATGGCATCGACGTCGTCGGCCGTCAGGCCGGCGTCCGCCAGCGCGGCCTCCGCAGCCCTGGCGGCCATGTCGGAGGTCGTCTCACCCTCGGCGGCGAAATGGCGGCGTTCGATGCCGGACCGGGTACGGATCCATTCGTCCGTGGTATCCAGTTCCGGCATTGCTTCGAATTCCGCGTTTTCAACAACCCGTTCGGGGAGATAGTGGCCAGTGCCTACAACTACCGCACGTCGCGTCATCCGGTGCCTGCCTTGTTGTTAGTCTTGATCGGTGGCTGCCCGCAGCGCGCGGTCAGCCGGGTCATCTTGGGGAGGCGCACCGGCAGATGCAACCCGTGCCGCCAGTTTTTCGGCAAAACCCTGCTGCGCCAGCCGGAAAGCCAGTTTCACGGCAGCCGAAACTCCGGTGGCATCGGCGCCGCCGTGGGATTTCACCACGGTGCCGTTCAGGCCCAGGAACACGCCGCCGTTGACGCGCCGCGGGTCCAGCCGTTTCGACAGGCGTTTCAGCGAGGTCATCGCCAACAGCGCGGCAATCCGGGACAGGAAGGAATACTGGAACGCCTCGCGCAGGGCGGTGCGCATCAGCGTGGCGGTGCCTTCGCCGGTCTTGATCGCCACATTGCCGGTGAACCCGTCGGTGACGATCACATCGGCGATGTCGCCGGGAATGTCGCTGCCTTCGACAAAGCCCACGAATTCGAACTGCGACCGCGCCGCGTTCTCGGCGATCAGCCCGTAGGCTTCCTTCAGTTCGGCGCGGCCTTTGTGCTCCTCGGTGCCGACATTCAGCAGGCCCACACGCGGGCAGGCGATGTCCATCGAGTTGCGCACGTAGGAGGTGCCCATCAGCGCGTATTGCAGCAGATCCTCGGCATCCGCCTTCACGTCGGCGCCCACGTCCAGCATCACGTTGAACCCTTGCGGGTTCAGCGACGGCCAGAGAATTGCAATGGCAGGGCGGTTGACGCCTGGCAGTTTGCGCAGGCGCAGCATCGACAGAGCCATCAACGCGCCGGTGTTGCCACAGGATACGGCACCGGCGGCTTCACCATTCTTGACCGCGTCGAGCGCGGACCACATCGAGGTGCCCTTGCCGTTGCGCATCACCTGGGAGGGCTTGTCCTCCATGGTGACCACATCGCGCACGTCGCGGATCTCGACCCGGCCATCCAGGGCACGCCGCTTGTCGACCAGCGGTTTCAGCTGGTCGGCGGGACCGTGAAGAATGAACCCGATATCGGGGTTCTTCTCGGCAGACATGGCAATGCCGGCCACCACAACCGCGGGGCCGGCGTCTCCGCCCATGGCGTCAACAGAAATGGTGATGCGGCCGACTTTTGCCTGAATGTGATCGGGTTTACCCGTCATGCGAAAGCCTGCCTGGCATCAAATCCTGTCCGTGGCTTACGCCGCGTCCTCGTCGATCTCGATCTCGTCAGCTGCTGCGACAATCTCTTTGTTGTCGTAGTGGCCGCAGGAGGGGCACACGTGGTGCGGGCGTTTCAGCTCGCCGCAGTTGCCGCATTCGTTCGGGTTTGCAGCAACCAAGGCATCGTGCGCGCGGCGGTTGTTGCGGCGCGATTTGGATACTTTGTTCTGTTGGACGGCCATGTCTCAACCTTTGTCTGTTTGGGCCTTGGGGGCAGCCCCGCGGCGCGATTGCGTTCTGTTCGATCAGTCTGACGTGCGTTTAGGCGTCTGCCTTAGCATTGTCCAACCAAAAATTCCGATGAGCGCGCGAAAATACTGCGAATCTCCGTCGGCGCAAGGGGTTTTTTAGGGCAGCGCCCGCAAGGGTTCCAGCCGGAAATTCAGCTGCCGGCGAAAAATGCGCGTCAATCTTCCGGCGTGTCGTCCTTTTGCTCCAGCTGCCCGCGCAAGGCGGCCAGCCCGGCAAAGGGGCGGGTGTCCTCGTCACGCATCGGCGTGACGCCTTTTTCGGCATAGACCGCTTCGCCCAGGCTGGCGCCTTCCTTGCGCGGATAGGCAGGGATATGCAGCGCCAGCGCCTCGGTCATCACCGCGGCGGGGTCGATGTGGCTGCCGAGCGGCTCGGTGGTGTCATCCTCCGGCATCTCGACTTCTTCCTCGTCGGGAGTCTCGAAATGCGCAAGGTAGGTGATCTGCACCGGCTCGTCGATCCGGGTGGTGACCGGTTCCAGCGTCACGACGCAGTCCTGCACCACGGTGGCCCCCAGGGTGCCGGTCAGCTGCCAGTCAGCCTTGCCGATGGCGCGGATCTGGCCGGTGAAGCGCAGCTTGCGCAGTCCGGTCACGCCCAGTTCCGTCGCCAGGGCATCCAGCGCCGGTTTGTCCGGTGTGATCTCGAATGGGGTGGGGGCGTTCTGTGGCAGATCGGCCACCCGCAGGGCGGTGCTGTCAGTCATGGTCGGGAACTTTCGTTTCTTGAACCGGAAGCGGTCATTAGGTAATCGGGTTGCCAGATGTATTCAAGCCGCCGGTTGCGGCGGCGGCTCGGGGGGCCATGATGTTTGCCAAGGGATTTGATCTTAAACCTGTTCTGCGCACGGCGGTTTTTGTGGCCGTGGGGGTGGCGCTGAGCGCCTGCGCGGCGACCTACCGCAAGCATGGCTACGTGCCGTCTCCGGATCAGCTGGCCGAGGTGGTGCCGGGGATCGACACGCGGGATTCCGTGGCCGAAACCATTGGCGTGCCGTCCTCGACCGGCGTACTGAATGACAGCGGCTATTACTATGTCGCGACCCGGTTCCGCCATTATGGCGCCGCCGCGCCCAAGCCGGTGTCCCGCGATCTGGTGGCGATCAGCTTTGACAGCGCCGGCGTGGTGCAGGGAATTCAGCGGTACAACCTCGAAGACGGCAAGGTGGTGCCTCTGGAGCGCCGCGTGACCAGCTCGAGCGTGCAGGATTCCACCTTCCTGCGGCAGTTGCTGGGCAATCTGGGCAACTTCAGCCCCGACCAGTTTATCGGCGACAACTGACACGGCTGAAACAGGGTGCGCGCCTGCGCCGCCCCCGCGCGCAGGTCTTCACCGCGCTGTCACAGCGCCTATGCTAAGGGCTGAGCCGGAGCACGGGGAGGCCGCCATGGCAGAACCACAGATCGCGTTGAGCAAGGGGCGTTACCGGGCGCGGCAGGCGGCGGGGGCGGCGGATGTCGCCGCGGCGCAGGCCCTGCGCAGCCTGTGTTTTCAAACGGCTCAGCCGGATCGCGACGCGCATGATGCGCTCTGCACCCATGTTCTGGTCGAAGACACCGACACCGGCGCGCTGGTCTGCTGCTTTCGATTGTTGGTGCTGGAAGATGGCAGCGACCTCGCACGGAGTTATTCGGCGCAGTTCTATGATCTCGCGGCGCTGCAGGGCTTTGCCGGACGCATGGTCGAGATGGGGCGGTTCTGCATCCATCCCGAATCGTCCGACCCTGATATTCTGCGGGTTGCCTGGGGGGCCATGACCGCCTTTGTGGACCGCATGGCGGTGCGCCTGCTGTTCGGCTGCTCGTCCTTTGCGGGCACGACGCCGCTGCCCTATCTGGATGCCTTTGCGCTGTTGCGGCAGCGCCACCTGGCGCCGGGGCGCTGGCAGGCCGGCTGCAAGGCGCCCGACGTCTTTCGCTTTGCCACGGGGCCGCAGCGACGGCCCGACGTGAAGCGGGCGATGCTGCAGATGCCTCCATTGCTGCGGACCTATCTGTTGATGGGGGGCTGGGTCAGCGACCACGCGGTGGTGGATCGGGACCTCAACACGCTGCATGTGTTCACCGGGCTGGAAATCAACGCGATTCCCGCCGCGCGCAAGCGGCTGCTGCGGGCCGTTGCCGGCCAGGGCTGAGTATTTCTGGAAAGATGAAAGGCGGGCGTTGACGCGTTTCTGCCGCCGGGGTAGCAGCCTGTCATGGCACGTATTCCTCTTTTGCAGATGTCCGGCATTTCCCTCACCTTCGGGGGCGATCCGGTTTTCGCCGATCTTGATCTGGTGGTGCAGCCGGGCGACCGGGTGGCGCTGGTGGGCCGCAACGGATCGGGTAAATCCACCTTGATGAAGGTGATGGCGGGCATTGTCGAAGCTGACAGCGGCGCGATCGTGGTGCCGCCCGGCCGCGCCGTCGGCTACATGGAGCAGGATCCCAAGATGGAGGGGTTTGCTACCTTGGGTGATTTCGCCGCCAGCGGGCTGGAGCCGGGCGAACTTTACAAGGTGGAGCGTGCGGGCGAGGGGCTGAAGTTCGATCCGGCGCGGCCGGTGGAGACCGCCTCGGGCGGCGAGCGGCGGCGTGCCGCGCTGGCCAAGCTGATGGCCGAGGCGCCGGACCTGATGCTGCTGGACGAGCCGACCAACCATCTGGACATCGAGGCGATCACCTGGCTGGAGGAGGAGCTGAAATCCACCCGCGCCGCCTTTGTGCTGATCTCGCACGACCGCGCCTTTCTGCGCGCCTTGACCCGCGCCACCCTGTGGGTGGACCGCGGCCAGGTCCGCCGCCAGGAAAAGGGGTTCGAGCATTTCGAGGCCTGGCGCGACAAGATCTGGGAAGAGGAAGACCAGCAGCGCCACAAGCTGAACCGGCTGATCAAATCGGAAAGCCGCTGGGCGGTGGAGGGCATCTCGGCCCGGCGCAAGCGCAACATGGGCCGGGTGCGGGCCTTGCAGGATCTGAAGGCGGAACGCGCCAGCCAGATCAAGCGGCAGGGCACCGCCGAGATGGCGCTTGAGGCGGGGCCGAAGTCGGGCCGCAAGGTGATCGAAGCCGAGGGGCTGAGCAAGGCTTTCGGTGACAAGGAGATCGTCAGGGATTTCTCGCTGAAGGTGCAGCGCGGCGACCGGGTGGCCTTTGTCGGCCCCAACGGGGCGGGCAAGACGACGCTGCTGAAGATGCTGTTGGGCATGGAAGAGCCGGATGCGGGCGCGGTGCAGCTGGGCACCAACCTGGAGATTGCGCTGTTTGACCAGACCCGTGACCAGCTGGATGGTGATGCGAGCCTGTGGGAGAACCTGACCTCGGACCCGCTGCTGGGGATTTCCGGCAAGGCCGACCAGGTGATGGTGCGCGGCCAGCCCAAGCATGTGGTCGGCTATCTGAAGGAATTCCTGTTCGATGAGCGCCAGGCGCGGGCGCCGGTGCGGTCCTTGTCGGGCGGCGAGAAGGCACGGCTGCTGCTGGCGCGGCTGATGGCGCGGTCGTCGAACCTGCTGGTCCTGGACGAACCTACCAACGATCTGGACGTGGAGACGCTGGACCTGTTGCAGGAACTGCTGGACGGCTACGACGGCACCGTGCTGCTGGTCAGCCACGACCGCGATTTCCTGGACCGGGTGGCCACCACCACCATCGCGATGGAGGGCAATGGCCGGGTCACCGCCTATGCGGGCGGCTGGAGCGACTACCTGGCGCAGCGCGGCCCGCTGGAGGGCGAGGCAAAGCCCGAGAAGGCAAAACCTGCCAAGCCCAAGCCCAAGCAGGAGAGCCAGCCCAAGGATGGCCTGAGCTTCAAGGAAAAACACCGGCTGGACGCGCTGCCGGGCGAGATCGAGCGGCTGGAAGCGGAGATCGGCAAGCTGCAGGAGCTGATGGCGGACCCGGAGCTGTTCACCCGCGAGCCGGTCAAGTTCAAGAAGGCCACCGAGGCCTTGGTCGAACGGCAGGAAAAGCTGGCCGCGGCCGAGGAAGAATGGCTGCTCTTGGAGGAGAAGGCCGGGGGCTGATGTCGCTCGGCCGGGTAAGGCAGCAAGGCTGACCCCTTGTTTCGCGCGCGAAACAAGGGGGCAAAGACACTGTCGTAAGACTTTGTGATTTATCAATAAACATATCTGGTGGGTAAATGTTGCGGGCGCCGGGGTTTACGTTTGTCTTCTTGTCTTTGGCGGACCATTGGCACGGATCCGCGGGCGGCGGCGCGCAGGCGCGTGCAACACCGGCGGGCGCTCTTGCTGCAACAGTTTGGCTTTCTAGGGTGAGTGGGGGGGCGGCGCAGGCGCAGCGCTCCCGCGCCCGCAGGTGTTCCGGCTGCGCCGGAAAACCTTTGTGCGGCCTTGGGCCTGGCGTTGCTGCGCAACGCTGAAGATATTTGCTGAGAAGCGCTTGCGGGGCAAATGTGCCCCGCAAGGCGCCATATCGAGTGTGTCTGCCGCTGATTGCGCGTCAAGGGGGAACCCGTGCTGCGCACGGCGGCTGCGCCGCCCTTGACCCGCAATCCGCGGCGGGCGCGTCAGCGCATGCGCAGGGCGCCGTCGATGCGGATGACCTCGCCGTTCAGATAGCCCATTTCGACGATGAAACCGGCGAGGCGGCCAAATTCGCGCGGATCGCCCAGCCGGGCCGGGTTGGGGACGTCGGCGGCGAGCTGCTGCTGCACCTCTTCGGGCAGGCCGGCCAGCATCGGCGTCATGAAGATGCCCGGCGCGATGGTCATCACCCGGATGCCCAGATAGGCCAGATCGCGCGCCATCGGCAGGCACATCCCCGCAACCCCGCCCTTGGAGGCGGCATAAGCGGCCTGGCCCTTTTGGCCGTCGAAGGCGGCGATGGAGGCGGTGTTGATGATGACGCCGCGGGCGCCGTCCGCGTCGGGAGCGTTCTTGGCGATTTCGGCGGCGGCGAGGCGGGCGACGTTAAAAGTGCCGACAAGGTTGATGTCGATGGTGCGCCTGTAGGCGTCCAGCGGATGCGGGCCGTCCTTGCCCACGGTCTTGGCGCCGATGGCGATGCCGGCACAGTTCACGCAGGCGGTGATCTTGCCCATCTTGTCGGCGGCATGGGCGATGGCGGCCTGCACCGAGGCTTCATCCGTGACATCGGTCTGGGCGAAGTGGCCGCCGATGTCCCTGGCCACCTGCGGGCCGCGCTCCGCGTCGCGGTCCAGAATGGTGACCTGGGCGCCTTGTTCGGCGAAATGGCGGGCGGTGGCCTCGCCGAGGCCGGAGGCGGCGCCGGTGATGACGGCGGCGGTGTCTGCGAGTTTCATGGGCGGGTCTCCTCCCGATTATCTGAACATGCGTTCATATAATCCGGGGCAGGCGGCCCTGTCCAGCGGCGCGGCGTAGCGGGACGGCGCGTCGCGGCGGTTTGCCGCTAGGCCTGCATCAGCCGACGGTCCAGCGCGGCGAGCGGGCGCAGCAGGCGGCCCAGCGGTGGCCAGAGCGCCCAGGAGCCGCCGAGGCGGTGCAGGCGCGCGCCGGTGCCGAGCTTGAAGCGGGCGAGGCCTGCGGCGTCCTCAGTGTTGATCAGCCCGAGGTCGAGCTGACGGACGCCCTTGGCGGCGAGCCAGGACATCGCCTCCCACATCAGGAGGTTATGGGCGCTGAGATGGCGGCCGCGGGCGGTGGAATGGGCGATGTGATAGGTGGCGGCGCTGTTTGCGCCGCTGCCGTGGGTCAGGATCAGCATGGCGGCGACCGGCTCGCGGCCCTCGCAGGCCTGGAACAGTTTGGCGCGTCCCTTGTTCTGCCGCACATAGGCCAGCGTCAGCGGCACCGGCCAGCTGCGGTAGCCGCGCGCCGCCTGCTGGGCGCTGTCGGCGGCGAGCATCCAGTGGTCGGGGACGTCCGGCATGTTCTGGCGGGTCAGGCGCAGGCCTTGGGCGGCGGCGTGGTTCAGCCGGTTGCGCCATTTCTGATGCAGCGCGGCGCGGCGCTGCTGCGGATCCGGGGTGAGGTCCAGCAGGGCAACATGGGCGGGGCTCATCAGCGGCACGGCGCCGTGGCGGGCCAGGTCCGGGGGCGCAGTTTCGGGGGTCAGGATCAATGGCGTGCGGCCAAGGCCCGTTGCGCGCAACCGGGCGATAAGTCCCGGCAGATCGTCAACTGGTGCACGGTTGATCATGGCCGCATGCAGCCCGCCCGCAAAGCGGCGGCGCAGCACCAGCACGTCGGGGGATTGGGGGCTGCCGGCCAGCCAAAGCGGGGTCTGGCCGCAGGCGCCGAGGGCGCGGGCAAATTCTGCGGATTGCTGCAGCGCGGCTGGACGTGCGGTGGTGGTTGCGGCGGGTTCCGGCGGTTGGTCGAACATGTGCCGTATTAACGCGCTGGAAACCTAAATGATGGTTAATAAAGCGATGAAAAAGCAAAGTGAAGTTCTGGGCCAGTCAGCGCCGGCGCCGCGGGTGACCAAGGCGGCAGCGGTGCTGCTGGCGGCGGCATTGTCGGTGCCGGTTTTCCTGCTGTTGACGCTGGCGGATTGGCTGCTGTTTTAGGTGGCGTTGCGTGGCTGTTTTGCGCGGGGAGAGGCTCCCGCGCCCGCAGATGTTCTGGCTGCGCCAGAGCATCTTTTTGCGGCCTTGGGTCGGGCGCCGCTGCGCGGCGGGCTGCTGGCGCAGCAGGAAGATCTGCTGAGAGGCGCTGAAGGGCAGAGCTGCCGCAGCACGCGGGAGCGTGCTGCCCGGCCCAACCATGAAGTTCCATCTGCGATGGGGCTGGAATGGGCGGGAGGGGCTGGAACAGCATGATGAAAGGGAGCCCGAAGGCTCCCTTTCATGGGTGGTGAGGTCGGTGGCTCAGTCGGCCAGCTGCACCAGCGCGTGGCGCTTCTTGCCTGCGCTGAGCTTGATCGGCGAGGACAGCGCGCCTGCGTCGATCATCAGGCCCGCGTCGGTCAGCGGCTGGTCATCCAGCTTGGCGCCGTTCTCGGCGATCAGGCGCTTGGCGTCCTTGCCAGATTTCGCCAGCCCCGACTTCACGATCAGCTGCACGATCGAGATGCCGTCGCCCAGATCCGCAGGCGACAGGGTCAGCGTGGGCAGGTCGTCACCGATGCCGCCCTTTTCGAACACTTCGCGGGCGGTGGCTTCGGCTGCCGCCGCGGCCTCGGCGCCGTGCAAGAGTTTGGTCACTTCATTGGCGAGGATCACCTTGCCCTCGTTGATCTCGGAGCCTTGCAGCGCGCCGAGGCGCTCGCATTCGTCGACCGGCAGCTCGGTATAGAGCTTGAGGAAGCGGCCGACGTCGGCGTCGGTGGTGTTGCGCCAGAACTGCCAGAACTCATACGGCGAGAGCATCTCGCCATTGAGCCAGATCGCGCCGCCCTGGGACTTGCCCATCTTGCGGCCGTCCGAGGTGGTCAGCAGCGGCGAGGTGAGGCCGTAGACCTCGTGGTCGATCACCCGGCGGGTGAGGTCGATGCCGTTGACGATGTTGCCCCACTGGTCCGAGCCGCCCATCTGCAGGATGCAGCCGTAGCGGCGGTTCAGCTCCATGAAGTCATAGGCCTGCAGGATCATGTAGTTGAATTCCAGGAACGACAGCGACTGCTCGCGGTCGAGGCGGGATTTCACGCTCTCGAACGACAGCATCCGGTTCACCGAGAAATGGCGGCCGATGTCGCGCAGGAATTCGAGGTAGTTCAGATTGTCGAGCCACTCCGCGTTATTGAGCATGATGGCGTCGTTTTCGCCGTCGCCGTAGGTCAGGTAGTTGGCGAAGACCTTTTTCATACCGGCAATATTGGCGTCGATCTGTTCGGGGCCCAGCAGCGGGCGCTCGTCCGAGCGGAACGAGGGGTCGCCCACCTTGGTGGTGCCGCCGCCCATCAGGGTGATCGGCTTGTGGCCGGTCTTTTGCAGCCAGCGCAGCATCATGATGTTCAACAGGTGGCCCACATGCAGCGACTGGGCGGTGGCGTCATAACCGATATAGGCAGGCTGAACCCCCTTCAGCAGCGCCTCGTCCAGGCCCTGATAATCGGTGCAGTCGGCCAGATAGCCGCGTTCCATCATTACAGCGATGAAATCCGATTTGGGAGTGTAGGTCATGACATGCCTCGGTCTCTTGGTTTGCACCTAGCCCCTATAAATCGCATCCGCGCGGGTTGGAACCTGTTTTCCCGGCAATTTATGCGCGGTAATATCCGCGCGAACGGGCAGGATAGGCCCGGAGGCTGTGAAGGGGCAGGCGGATGGGCAGAGCCATCGCAAGGACGGGCGCAAGGACGGGCGCAAGGACAGGCGCAAGGACAGGCGCAAAGACGGGCCCAAAGACTGGCATGGTGCGGGCCTTGGGCGCGATGAGCGGCACCTCGCTGGACGGGGTGGATGCGGCGGAGGTGGTGACCGACGGCGAGCGCATCCAGAGTTTTGGCAAGAGCCGCTACCGCGAATACACCGCGGCAGAGCGCGAGGTGCTGCGTGCGGGGCTCGGCAAATGGACCGGGCCGGAGGTCGAGGCTGCGGCGGAGGTCTGCGACCGCGTCCATGCGGAGGTGCTGGCGGGGTTCAGCGAGGCCGAGATCATCGGTTTTCACGGTCAGACCCTGGCCCATGCGCCGCGCCGCCAGGGCACGCTGCAGGTGGGCGACGGCGCGGCGCTGGCAGAACGCCTGGGCAAGCCCGTGGTCTGGGACTTCCGCAGCGATGACGTGGCGATGGGCGGCGAGGGCGCGCCGCTGGCGCCGTTCTTTCATTTCGCCTGCGCGAAATACATCGGTGCGACCCGGCCGTTGTGCTTTCTGAACCTCGGCGGGGTGGGCAACCTCACCTATGTCGATCCGCGGTTTGAACGTCCCGAGGACGCGGGTGCGCTGATTGCCTTTGACACCGGCCCGGCCAATGCGCCGGTCAATGATCTGGTGCAGGAGCGGCTGGGCATCCCGTGGGACGTGGACGGCAAGGTGGCGCGGTCCGGCACCGTGGAGACTGGCGCGCTGGAGCTGTTCCTGGCCGAGCCCTACTTCGCGCGAATGCCGCCCAAGTCGCTGGACCGGAACGATTTTGCCGAAATGGTCTCCTTGGTCAAGGAACTGTCTGATGCCGATGCCGCGGCCACGTTGACGGCGATGTGCGCCGCCGGGGTGGCGCGGGGAATGGAGCATTGCCCGGAGCCGCCCGAAATGGTGCTGGCCACTGGCGGCGGGCGGCACAATCCGGTGCTGATGGAGATGCTGCGGGTGTCGCTGGACTGCCCGGTGAAGCCGGTTGAGGACGTGGGGCTGGACGGTGACATGCTGGAGGCGCAGGCCTTTGCCCATCTGGCGGTGCGGGTGGCGCGGGGGCTGCCGACCTCGGCCCCCGGCACCACGGGCGTCAGCGCCTGCGTCGGCGGCGGCGTGGTCAGCGTGCCCGGCGAGGCGTGACAGGCGGCAGCTGGGGCGAGAGCTTCTTGAAAAGTTCGCCATGGTCCGCGTAACGGGGGCGCGCCCGCCGACAGGTCAGCGCGGGATGTCGAAACCGGGCGCTGCCAGCTCAAAGCCCTCGAACTGGAAGCCGGGCGAAACCGTGCAGCTGACCAGCGTGTAGTCGCCGGTGCTGCGGGCGGCCTGCCAGTGGCCCACGGGCACCACCAGCTGCGGTGCGCCCTTGGTCAGATCGGGCGTCAGCAGATGGTCCTGTGCGGGGCCTGCATCGCTTGCCGCCATCGACAGCACCAGCGGCGCTCCGGCGTGGTAGAGCCAGATTTCCGCCGCATCGACACGGTGCCAGTGGCTGCGCTCATCGCCCTTCAGCAGGAAATAGATGCAGGTGCCGGTGGGGCGGCCGTCATTTTCGGCGCGCCAGGTTTCCTTGTACCAGCCGCCCTCGGGGTGCTGCTGCAGGCCGAGGTACTCAATGATCTGGTCCGCGGTCATCTGGGGTATCTCCCGTTTGGTGCTGGTAAATCCCGGTTCCGGGCATATGTTTGGGCCATGACACTGATGATCCCGTTCGACAATACATACGCCGCCCTGCCTGGGGCCTTCCACAGCAAACTGCCGCCGGTGCCGGTGAAGGCGCCGGACCTGCTGGCCTTTAACGAAGACCTGGCCGCGGTGCTGGGCATCAGCGCCGGGGACGCGGCCGAGATGGCGCAGGTCTTTGGCGGCAACATTGTGCCCGAGGGGGCCGAGCCCCTGGCGCAGCTCTATGCCGGGCACCAGTTTGGCACCTACAATCCGCAGCTGGGCGACGGGCGCGCGATCCTGCTGGGCGAGGTGGTGGGGAGCGACGGCATCCGCCGCGACATCCAGCTGAAAGGTTCGGGGCGCACGCCCTATTCGCGGGGCGGCGACGGGCGTGCCTGGCTGGGACCGGTGCTGCGTGAATACGTGGTAAGCGAGGCGATGCACAGCTTGCGCATCCCCACCACCCGCGCGCTGGCGGCGGTGGCCACGGGCGAGACCGTGTGGCGCGAGGGCGGCCTGCCCGGTGCGGTGCTGACGCGGGTGGCGGCCAGCCATCTGCGGGTGGGCACGTTCCAGGTCTTTGCCGCGCGCGGCGACACCGACAGCCTGCGGCAGCTGACGGAGTATGCGATTGCCCGCCATTATCCGGACGCCGAGGGGCCGATGGGGCTGCTGCGGGCGGTGCGCGACGCCCAGGTGGCGCTGATCTCGGCCTGGATGTCGGTGGGGTTCATCCACGGGGTGATGAATACGGACAATTCCTCCATCTCGGGCGAGACGATCGACTACGGGCCTTGCGCCTTCATGGATGTGTATCATCCGAATACGGTGTTTTCCTCGATCGACCGGGGCGGGCGCTATGCCTACGCCAGCCAGCCCAATATCGCGGTGTGGAACCTCGCCCAACTGGCCACCGCGCTGATCCAGCAGTTGGAAGATCCGCAGGCCGGTGTCGAGGAAGCCACCGAGATCGTTCACGCGATGCCGAAGCTCCTGGAGGAGGCCTGGCTGGCGCGGTTCCGGGCCAAGCTGGGGATCACCTCGGCGCGCGCGGGCGACCTGGAGCTGGTCACCGGCCTGCTGGAGCGGATGGCGCAGAACCAGAGCGATTTCACCAACACGTTCCGGGCGCTGGGCACAGGCACTGCGCGGGACCAGTTCACCGATCCGGCGGCCTTTGACAGCTGGGCCGAAGGCTGGCGGGCGCGGCTGGAGGGCGAGCCGGACCCGCAGGCGCTGATGCGCCGCACCAACCCGGCCTTCATCCCGCGCAACCACCGCATCGAGGAGATGATTGCCAGCGCGGTGGCCGGGGATTTCGCGCCCTTCCACTGGCTGAATACGGTGCTGGCGCGCCCCTATGAGGACCAGCCGGAGCACGCAGACCTGCAGCGCCCGCCCGCGCCGGAGGAAGTGGTGCAGGCGACCTTCTGCGGCACCTGAGCCGCCGGTCCGCCTCAGCCCGGCTGATTGTGGTAGACAAGGTCAAAGCCTTCATCCGCAGCGGGCGGTTGGAAGTGCTTGGCAAACTGGTGGAACTGCGCCTCGGTTGCGGCAAAGGGGTGGTCCCCGCTTGCGTTGCGGCTGCGCAGCCGTTCGAGGCAGACCGCATCCGGCGGCAGCAGCACGTGCATCTGGTGGCGCAGGCCGCTGCGGCTGGCGAGGCTGCGCAGCCATTTCCGCTGCTGGCGCGTGTTGGCGGCAAAATCCAGCACCACCGACAGGCCGCTGTCCAGCAGCGCCGCGACGTGCGGGGCCATGATGGATTGCAGCCGACCGCTGCAGCGCAGATAGTCGGCGCCGGTGCGGAGCTGATCGGCAAATAGCGCTGCGAGCCAGCGGTCCTCGGCGATCAGAAGCGTGCCGGGCTGGCGGGCAAGCTGAGCCGCCAGGGTGGATTTGCCCGCGGCGATCTTGCCGCAGAACATGTGGAGCGTCGGGTGGGAAGAAGTCATGGAAGGACCCCGCGTGCGGCGCGGTGCGCCGGCTTTGCATAGAAGGTGGGAAGAAAAGTGTTCTGACAGGGTGACCCGGCCCGGCGGTTCAGGCCGGGATGGTAATTCGGATGCTGGCCTGCGGGCCGGTTGTCTGAGCGGTGGGATCCATGCGCCAGACTTGCACCGGAACGCCGTCCGTGTCCAGCGGTGCCGCAGGAGCTGGGCCAGCCAAGGCGGCCCGATCTGCTTGTAAGGCGGCGCTGGACGGGTCAATCTGGCGGCAGGACAGCGGAGGGCGCAGATGCCGGATCATCCACCCCGGAACGGGTTGCGGATCGCGACCTATAACATTCAGAAATGCGTCGGCATGGACATGCGACGGCGGCCCGAGCGTATCCTGCAGGTGCTGGAGCGGCTGGGCGCACAGGTCGCGGTCCTGCAGGAGGCCGACAAGCGGCTGCCGCCGCGGCCTGCGGCGCTGCCGCCGTTCCTGGTCGAGGAAACCGGCTGGCGGGCCGCGGACCTGGGCGGTGCTGGCTCCTTAGGCTGGCACGGCAATGCGGTCCTCTACCGCGGCGCGGTCGAGTTGACGGACAAGGGCCACATCACGCTGCCGGGGCTGGAGCCGCGCGGCGCGGTCTGGGTGCGGTTTGATACGCCGCTGGGACCGCTCCGGGTGATCGGTGCGCATCTGGGGCTGACAGGGCGCGCTCGGCGCGAGCAGATGCGCGCGCTGGCCCGCGCCGCCAAGGCCGATGATGCGGCGGTGGTGCTGGCGGGGGATTTCAACGAATGGTCCCGCGCGCCGGTGCTGGAGCATATCGCGCCCTCCCTGACCTTTCTGCCGCGCAAGGCCAGCTTTCCGGCGCTGCGGCCGCTGGGCGCGCTGGACCGCATCGCCCATTGCCACCGGCTGAAGGCGGTGGCGCATGGGGTGCATGGCGCACGGCCGGCGCATGTGGCCTCGGACCATCTGCCGGTCTGGGCGGATTTCCAGGCGGTGTGAAACGTTCAAGATGCTGTGGCAACGGGGGAGAGGGGCTCCCGCGCCCGCGGGTGTTTCAGGCTGCGCCTGAACCGCTCTGGCAGGCTTGGGCCCGGCGCTGCTGCGCCGCGCAAGGGGGGGCATAGGAGGCTGGTTGCGGATCAATTGCCGATGCGCCGCGCCGCTCATCTGGCCATGGATTTTTTGCTGAGAGGCGCTGACGGGCAGGTCTGCCCGTCAGCGCCATTGCAAGTGTGTAATCCGCCAGAACCGCGTCAAGGGCAGGCCGCGCGTGCCGCGCGGTCCCTGCGGGACCCTTGACCCGGCGCTGGCGGATGGGGCGCGATCAGCGGGCGCGCTGCTTCTGGCTGCGGCGGCGCTGGCCGCCGGGCTTGGCGCCCTGCGGTCTGGCGTTCTGGCCGCCCTGGGCACCGTTGCCCCCCTGGCCGCCACCGCCCCGGCGACGCGGACCGCCGCGACGTCCGCCGGGCTTGCCGCCCGGTTTACCGGCGGGCGCCGCGGGATCGGGCATTGCTTCCCAGGCGCGGCCGGAGGCCACGGGTATGGTCAGCTTCATCACCTTCTGGATCGCCTTCAGCTCATCCATCTCATCCGGGGCGCAGAACGCCACGGCGGCGCCGTCCTTGCCAGCACGGGCGGTGCGGCCGATGCGGTGGACATAGGCGTCCGGCACGTTCGGCAGCTCGTAGTTGTAGACGTATTTCACATCCGGGATGTCGAGACCGCGGGCGGCCACATCGGTGGCGACCAGCACCTTGATGTCGCCGGATTTGAAGGCGGCAAGGGCGCGTTCGCGCTGGCCCTGGGATTTGTTGCCGTGGATCGCGGCAGCTGCAAAGCCTGCCTTGTCCAGGGTCTTCATCAGCTTCTCCATGCCCCATTTGGTGCGCCCGAAGACCAGCGTGCGCTCGTCCTTGTGGGTGTCCAAAAGCTCCTTCAAGAGGTTCAGCTTTTCCGCCTTGGCGATGAAATGAACCGACTGGGTGATCTTGTCCGCGGCCTTGCCCGGGGGCGAGACCTCGATCCGGACCGGGCTTTGCAGGTAGGAATTGGCGATCTCGTTCATCTGCTTGGGCATGGTGGCCGAGAACAGCATGGTCTGGCGTTCGGACGGGATCAGCGCCGCGATCTTGCGCAGGGTATGGATGAAGCCGAGATCCAGCATCTGGTCGGCCTCGTCGAGCACCAGGAAGTCGCAGGAGCCGAGGTCCAGCGCGCCGCGGTCGAGGATGTCGATCAGGCGGCCGGGGGTGGCGACCAGGATGTCGGTGCCCTTGGCAATGCGGGAGATCTGCGGGTTGATGGAAACGCCGCCGACCACCAGGCCAACCTTCATCGGGGTGCCTTCGGTGAGGCCCTTCAGGGTGTCGGCGATCTGGTTGGCCAGTTCGCGGGTGGGGGCCAGCACCAGGCCGCGCACGGTATGGGCGGCGGGTTTGCGGCCGTATTCCAGCATCCGTGCCACCAGCGGCACGCCGAAGGCGGCGGTCTTGCCGGTGCCGGTCTGGGCCAGGCCCAGCACGTCCTTGCCGTTCAGCGCATGGGGGATGGCGCGGGCCTGGATCGGGGTGGGATCGTTGAGGCCCATGTCCTTGAGCCGGGCGAGGAGCTGCTCGGGCAGCCCCATGGTCGAAAATTCAGTCACGTATTGTCCTTTCACGGCCCTGCGAATGCACGGGCCGGATCCACCGCAACGCGGTGGTATCTTGCGGGTCAGGGACCTCGGGCGTGCACTGGCCGGATGCCAGGCTGCTGGCCTCTGAAATCCCCACGCGTGATTTTGGGAATGGCGGCATATCACTAGACCCGGACGATTGGTTGAGCGCTGATAGGCGCGGCCGGTTTTGGTCTCTGCTCACGCGGCAGGGAGGGATGCCTTTGCGCTAGATGGCTGTGGATAAGGCGAATGTCAACTGTTGATGAGGGCGAAAAGCCTGTTTTCGGCGCTGGGCGCATCCGCTAAAGAGAAAGGCCAGAAGACCGCGAGGACACCGATGCGAGAGACGATAATCGCCCGATGCGAGGCCAAGGGGCTGCGGATGACCGGCCAGCGCCGGGTGATTGCACGGGTGCTGCAGGACAGCGACGACCACCCGGACGTAGAGGAACTTTACGCGCGCGCCAGCGCACGGGATGCGGCGATCTCGATCGCCACGGTGTACCGGACCGTCAAGCTGTTCGAGGAAGCCGGCATCCTGGAGCGGCTGGAGTTCGGCGACGGCCGCGCGCGCTACGAAGACGCCGACCGTGAGCATCATGACCACCTGATCGACATGAACACCGGCGAGGTGATCGAGTTCTGCGACCCCGAGATCGAGGAACTGCAGGAAAAGATCGCCCGCAAGCTGGGGTACGAGTTGCGCGGCCACAAGCTGGAACTTTACGGGGTGCCGCGCAAGGCGGACTGAAGCCCGCGGCACTGCCCGCCGGGCGATGCCGCGGGCCGGGAGCTTGCGGTCATGAACAATGCGCCGTTGCATCACGAATGGTGATGCGACGCCTCACAGCAAGTCATGGGCGCCTGTCGCAATCAGAGTTGTCGCGCCGCCGAATTGTCGCTTTTGTCCCCGGACGTCCGGCACGCCCGCCGGTAAGCAACAGGAGCGCGCTTCAATGAACAATCTGCATGGCATTCTGCTGGTCATTGCGTCGATGGCGTTCTTCACGCTTGAGGACATGTTCATCAAGCGCCTGTCGGGCTCGCTGCCGGTGGGCCAGATCCTGATGCTGCTGGGCATGATCTGCGCGCTGGTCTTTGCACTGTTGGCCAAGTCCCAGCGGGCGGCGCTGTTTGCGCCGGCTGCCTGGCAGGTGAAGCCGGTGATGCGCGCCGCAACCGAGATGGTTTCGGCCATGGCCTTTGCAACGGCGCTGGCGCGGGTCGAGATTTCCACGGTTGCGGCCGTGTTCCAGGCGACGCCGCTGGTCATCACGATGGGCGCGGCGCTGTTTCTGGGCGAGGACGTGGGCTGGCGGCGCTGGTTGGCGATCTGCACCGGTTTCGCCGGGGTGCTGTTGATCATCCGACCGGGGCTGGACGGTTTTGAGCCCGCGGCCCTGCTGGTGGTGATTGCGGTGTTGGGCGTGGCGGCCCGGGACTTGTTGACGCGCACGATGAACAGCGCTGTTCCGTCGTCAGTCGTGAGCTTTCAGGCCTATATCACGTTGATCCCGGCGGGCGCCTTGTTGCTCGCCTTCACGCCGGGCGATGCCCAGATGCTGGAGGGCGTGGAATGGGGCATGTTGCTGGGGGGCAGCCTGTTCGGCGTCCTGGGGTACTACGGGATCGTGGTGGCAATGCGGGTCGGGGATGCGGCGGCGGTGACACCGTTTCGCTACACGCGGTTGCTGTTCTCGATCCTCGTGGGCGTGGTGGTTTTTGGCGAGCGGCCCGACGCGCTGACCCTGGCGGGGGCCGCGCTGATCATCGGTTCCGGGCTTTACACCTTCGTGCGCGAACAGCGGCTGGCGCGCCAGGCCCGGCGGCGGGCGGCGCAGTTGCAGGCCGGTCGCGCCACGGCCTGACGCCCGCATCCCCATCCTGCGCTGGCCGTTGGCGCAAACAGTGAAATGTTAGCCCTAAACTCCCGAGAATAGGTGCGTTAGCGATAACGAGGGCGGTTTACTTTTCCGCGCCGACTGCTATGACGCTGGCAACGGAACGCGCCGCTTTTGGCCCAATCAAGGATGGACAGATGAGCACCATTATCGACATTCACGCCCGCGAAATCCTCGACAGCCGGGGCAACCCGACGGTGGAGGTCGACGTCGTGCTGGAAGACGGCACCATGGGCCGCGCCGCGGTGCCCTCGGGTGCATCGACCGGCGCCTATGAGGCGGTGGAAAAGCGCGACGGCGACACGTCCCGCTACATGGGCAAAGGCGTGCTGGAAGCGGTGGCCGCTGTGAACGGCGAGATCGCCGAGGAGCTGGTGGGCTTTGACGCGACCGAGCAGGTCGCGGTTGACCAGGCGATGATCGAGCTGGACGGCACCGACAACAAGGGCCGTCTTGGCGCCAACGCCATTCTGGGCGTCTCCATGGCGGTGGCCAAGGCGGCGGCGGATTTCACCTCGCAGCCGCTCTACCGCTACATCGGCGGCACCTCGGCCCGTGTTCTGCCGGTGCCGATGATGAACATCATCAACGGCGGCGAGCATGCCGACAACCCGATCGACATCCAGGAATTCATGATCATGCCGGTGGCCGCGGAAAACATCCGCGACGCGGTGCGCATGGGCTCCGAAGTGTTCCACACCCTGAAGAAAGAGCTGTCTGCCGCGGGTCTGAGCACCGGCATCGGCGACGAGGGCGGCTTTGCCCCTAACATCGGCTCTTCCCGCGAGGCGCTGGACTTCATCCTGAAATCGATCGAGAAGGCGGGCTACAAGCCGGGTGAGGAAATCTACCTGGCGCTCGACTGTGCGGCGACCGAATACTACAAGGACGGCAAATACGTTCTGGCGGGCGAGGGCAAGACCCTGACCTCGGAAGAAAACGCCGACTACCTGGCGGCGCTGGTCAACGACTATCCGATCATCTCCATCGAAGACGGCATGTCCGAAGATGACTGGGATGGCTGGAAGCTGCTGACCGACAAGATCGGCGGCAAGGTGCAGCTGGTGGGCGACGACCTGTTCGTGACCAACCCGGCCCGCCTGGCAGATGGTATCGAGCGTGGCGTCGCCAACTCGATGCTGGTGAAGGTGAACCAGATCGGCACCCTGACCGAGACCCTGAAGGCGGTCGATATGGCGCATCGCGCGCGCTACACCAACGTGATGTCGCACCGCTCGGGCGAGACCGAGGACGCCACCATTGCCGATCTGGCAGTCGCAACCAACTGCGGCCAGATCAAGACCGGCTCGCTGGCGCGCTCGGACCGGTTGGCGAAATACAACCAGCTGATCCGCATCGAGGAAATGCTGGGCGAAGTTGCGGAATACGCAGGTCGTTCCATCCTGAAGTAAGTGCAGGACCCAAGGACGTCGGCGGGCTCGCTCCCGCCGTGACCCCGTCAGGAAACTGGCGGGGTTTTTCGCGAGCGCGCGGCTGCTGCCCCAAAAAACCTGTCCTTCTGTGGCCGTGGTCACAGAAGGTTGCGGTGGTTTTATGGTAAATTTTCGGTGTGCAGCGCTTTTGACGTTGCCGGAAAGGGGAACAGGCCATGACCATGCGAACGCTTCGCACAGTCGCAATCTGTGCATGTCTTTCAGCACTTTTGGGATGCAGTTACACCGGGAGTTATCCGTTCAGCGGCGCTCCGGTTTCGGATACTGATCCGGTACATCGGATGAATATCGTTTCGGTAACGGCCTTGCCACAGGGGCTGTAAGTACCGCGAGGCCGAAGACGCGGTGGCGCTGACGCCCTGAACGGGCCGGGGTAGGGCGTCAGCGAGGGCGATCAGATCAGCACGGTGCGGTGTAGTAGGTGCCGTCACCGCGGGAATAAGCGCACTGCTTGGTCTGGTTGTTCTGCGCGACCATGGTGCCGGCCGCGGCGCCACCAAGTGCTGCGATCAGCTTCCAGTCGTCGTCAGCCTTCAGCGCGTCGGCGGCAATCAGGCCAGCGGCGGCACCACCGGCGACACCGGCCACGGTGCGCTGTTCCGGCGTCATGTTGGTGCAGGCGCCCAGGCCCAGGGTAGCAGTGCTTGCAAGAACGGCGATCCAGCGGAAGGTCATGTAAAGTCTCCATTTGCATAGGTTCATGCAGCCCGCTGTCGGGCCGCAGATGACAGTAGAACTCTTGCTGTGAGAGAATTGTTCCGCAAAAAGTGAACGGCTGGCGGGAACAGGCGGAAAACCGCTGTGCCCCCTGTTTCGCCGTGGCGAGGGGCGCGCCCTCAGAGGTCCTTGGTCATCAGGATGTAGTTGGCGCGCGGCTGGAACCGGGTGCGCAGGTAGAGCCGCTGAGCGGTTTCATTGGTGCGGTCCACTTCGAGATGCAGGGCCCGCAGACCGGCGGATGCCAGTGATTTCGGCAGTTCGGTCAGAACCTCGGTTGCGATGCCGCGTCCGCGTACGGCGGGGCGGATGTAGAGCTCGTCGACGAACCCGTCCATGCCGCCGAATTCGACCGACCAGCCAAAGGTAATGATGATGTAGCCGATCGGTGCCCGGGTGGGGCCGATCAGGTAGACCGCACCGTAGGGGTGTCCCTCCAGCAGCGGCGCGATTCCGGCGCGGCGATGCTCATCGCTGCTGTCCAGGCCGGTTTCGGCGTGAAAGGCGGCGACCAGAGACAACACCTGTTCAAGGTGCTCGGGCTTGGCGAGATGCAGGGCGGCGCTCATAGCCGCGCCAGCCGTTGTGTCAGCAGCTCGAAGAAGCCGTCCGCATCGGCGTCGCCGATGAACAGCGCGTTGGGCGTCCGGTCCGTCACCCGCCACCAATCGGCGACGGTCATGCCCAGCGTCAGATCAGAGCGGGTCTCGACCTCGACATTGACGTGGCGGCCGGAAAACAGCTCGGGCCGCAGCAGCCAGGCGATGACGCAGGGGTCATGCAGCGGGCCGCCTTCGGAGCCGTATTTTTCCACGTCGAAGCGTTCGAAAAAGTCCAGCATCTCGGCCGTGAAGTGACCAACCCGGCTGTCCAGTGCCCGGATCGCCTCGATGCGCGGGCGGGTGGCCAGCACCTTGTGCGTCACGTCCAGTGGCATCACGGTGATAGGCGCGCCGGATTTGAACACGATTTCAGCTGCTTCCGGGTCGACGTAGATGTTGAATTCGGCCGCGGGGGTGATGTTGCCGACCTCGAAATAGGCACCGCCCATCATCACCACTTCCTGCACGCGGCTGATGATGTCGGGGGCGGTGTTGAAGGCGGCGGCGATGTTGGTCAGCGGCCCCAGGGTGCAAAGCGTCACGGTGCCGGGATCGTGGCGTCGCAGCGCATCGATGATGGCGTCGACCGCTGAGCCTTCCGCCAGTGGCATTTGCGGCTCCCACAGTTCCGGGCCGTCGAGGCCTGTTTTCCCATGCACGTGCTCTGCCGTTACCAGCGGACGGTGCAGCGGCGCAGGGCAGCCGGCGTAGACGGGCACATCGGTGCGTCCGGCCGACTCTAGCACGATGCGGGCATTGGTCTGGGTGCGGTGCAGCGGGACGTTTCCGGCCACGCAGGTGATGGCCAGCAGGTCCAGCTCCTCGGGGCTGGCCAGCGCCAACAGGATGGCGACGGCATCGTCCTGTCCCGGGTCGGTATCGATGATGATCTTTCTGCGGCTCATGGTCCTCTCCGCTGTTGATTGGGCATCCATCGGTGCGGTCGCGGTGGCGGATTGATCCACCTTGGCTGGCTGGGGCGGGGGGCTTGGTGTTCCTGCCAGCGGCGGTGCGGGGGGTGCGATGCCGGATTTTGAGTATTTGAAGAAAGATGAAAGCCGGGTCAGGCTTCGCCGCGCTCGTCCGCCTTGACCGCCTCCCACAGCGCGTCCATTTCGGCAAGGTCGCTGTCCTCGGGGCGTTTGCCGCGGGCGGCGAGCCTGGCCTCGACGCCCTCGAAGCGGCGGGTGAACTTGGCGTTGGCGGCGCGCAGGGCGGCTTCGGGCTCAACCCCCAGATGGCGGCCCAAGTTGGCCATCACGAACAGAAGGTCGCCGAACTCTTCCTCCACCTCGGCCTGTGTGAGGCTGTCGCGGGCCTCGACCAGCTCGGCGCATTCTTCATGGATCTTGGCGATGACGTTGTCGGCCGAGGGCCAGTCAAAGCCGACCCGCGCGGCGCGTTTCTGCAGCTTGTAGGCGCGCAAGAGGGCGGGCAGGCCGATGGCAACCCCGTCCAGCGTACCGGTCTCGGATTTCTCGGCGCGCTCGGCCGCCTTGATTGCCTCCCAGTCCCGGGTCTGCTGTTCGGCAGATTTCTCACGGCTCTCGTCGCCGAAGACATGCGGGTGACGGCTGACCATCTTGTTGGCCATGGTGGTGACCACGTCCTGAAAGGTGAAATGCCCCGCCTCGGCGGCCATCTGGGCGTGAAAGACCGACTGGAACAGAAGGTCGCCCAGCTCGCCTTTCAGCTCATCCCAGGCTTCGCGTTCGATGGCGTCGGCAACTTCGTAAGCCTCTTCAATGGTGTAGGGGGCGATGGAGGCGAAGTTCTGCTCGATATCCCAGGGGCAGCCGGTCTTGGGGTCGCGCAGGCGCGCCATGATTTCCAGCAGGCGTTCGATGCCGGCGGTTTCGTCGTGGATCAGGTCAGTTTCGGGCATTGCGGCTCAGCTTGGTTCAGTGTCAGATGCATCATCCCGAGTCTGGAACAGGAGTCCACCCCCATGCCGGTCGTCAACCGAATTGCCGATTATGCCAATGAGATGAAGACCTGGCGGCGGCATCTGCACCAGATCCCGGAACTGGCGCTGGACCTGCCCAAGACCGCGGCCTTTGTGGCCGAGCGGCTGCGCGAAATCGGCGTGGACGAGCTGCACGAGGGCATTGCCACCAGCGGCATGGTGGCGATCATCAACGGGCAGGGCGAGGGGCCGACCATTGGCCTGCGCGCGGATATGGATGCGCTGCCGATCCCGGAAGAAACCGGTGCCGATTATGCCTCTGCCCATGCGGGCAACATGCATGCCTGCGGCCATGACGGCCATACCACCATGCTGCTGGGGGCGGCGAAATACCTGGCGGAGACGCGCAACTTCCGCGGCCGCGTGGCGCTGATCTTCCAGCCTGCCGAGGAAGCCATTGGCGGGGCCCGCATCATGGTCGAGGAAGGCATCATGGAGCGCTTCGATATCGGCGAGGTCTATGCGCTGCACAATGCGCCGGGTCTGCCGGTCGGCCAGTTCCTGACCACGCCGGGCGCGCTGATGGCGGCGGTGGACACCTTTCACATCCATATCCAGGGTAAGGGCGGTCACGGCGCCATGCCGCATGAGACCCGCGACCCGGTGATGGCCGCCTGCGGCATCGCCCAGGCGATCCAGACCATCGTCAGCCGCAATCACCACACGCTGGAGGACCTGGTGGTCTCGGTCACCCAGATCCACACCGGCACCGTCGACAACGTGATCCCCGACACCGCCTACATCAACGGCACCGTGCGGACCTTCAATCCGCAGGTGCAGAAGATGGTGATGCAGCGGATGCAGGAAATCGTGGCGGGGCAGGCCGCCAGCTATGGCGTCGAGGCGGAGCTGGAGTATGAGGTCGGCTACCCGGCGACCATCAACGATGCGGAAAAGGCCGGGTTCGCCGTTGAGGTCGCGCGTGAAATTTCGGGCGCCGACAATGTCGAACCTGACGGCGGCCGCGAGATGGGGGCAGAGGATTTCTCCTATATGCTGCAGGCCCGCCCCGGTGCCTATCTGTTCCTGGGCCAGGGCGAGAGCGCCGGGCTGCATCACCCCAAGTATGACTTCAACGATGAGATCGCGCCGATCGGTGCCTCCTTCTTTGCCCGGCTGGTGGAGCGCGCGCAGCCCCTGAGCTGAGCAGCAGCCGCCGCGGAGAGGTGACAAGCGCGCCGGAAGCCGGTATTTGATCAAATTACTGGCGGCCATCCGGCCGCGTTCACAGCAGAGAGGTGACGACATGGCGCTGGAAGATGCCAAAACGCAGGTTGACCAGGCTTTTACCCGGGATGATCTGAAAGGGCTGACGTTCGAGAATACCTTTGGCGGGGCGCTGTCCTTCCTGCGTCGCCGGTATACCAAGGACCTGACCCATGCCGATATCGCGGTGACCGGCGTGCCATTTGATCAAGCCGTCACCAACCGCCCCGGCACCCGGCTGGGACCGCGGGCAATCCGCGAGGCCAGCGCCTTGCAAAGCCCGGATGCGCCCTATGGCTGGGGTTATGATCCGCTGAGCGAGCTGGCAATCGTCGACTATGGTGACCTGGCGTTCGATTATGCCAATGTTCCGGCCCTGCCGGAGACGCTGACCCAGCACATCCGCGGCATCCTGGAGACCGATACCGCATCTGTCACGCTGGGTGGCGACCACTACATCAGCTTTCCGATCCTGAAGGCCTATGCCGAGAAATACGGCCCGATCTCGCTGGTGCAGTTCGACGCCCATACCGACACCTGGCCGGATGATGATTTCTCCCGCGTGGATCACGGCACCATGTTCTACAAGGCGGTGAAATCGGGGATCGTGGATCCCGCGACCTCGGTGCAGGTGGGCATCCGTACCACCAACGAGGACACGCTGGGCGTGAACATCATCGACGCCCCGACTGTGCATGAGATCGGCCCGGATGAGACCGCGCGGCGGATCAGGGAGATCGTCGGTGAGCGCCCCGCTTACCTGAGCTTTGACATCGACGGGCTGGACCCGGCCTATGCGCCCGGCACCGGCACGCCGGTCTGGGGCGGGCTGACCTCGGCCCAGGCGGCGCGCATCCTGCGCGGCATTGCGGGCATCAATCTCAAGGGTGGCGACGTGGTCGAGGTCTCTCCCCCCTTTGACACCACGGGTGCAACTGCTATTGCCGGGGCACATGTGGCGATGGAGATCATCTGCCTTCTGGGCTGGAACATGAGGGACAATGACTGAGTTCAATCAACCGATCAGCGGAAATGACCTGGCGCGGTTTTCGGGCCCGAACACCTTCATGCGGCTGCCGCAGGCAACCTCGCTCGAGGGTCTGGACGTGGCGGTTCTTGGGGTGCCGATGGATATCGGCACCTCCTGGCGGTCGGGGACACGCTTTGGCCCCAAGCAGATCCGTGCCGAAAGCGCGATGCTGCGCCCCTACAACATGGCGACCGGTGCGGCGCCCTTTGACAGCCTGAACGTGGCCGATATCGGCGATCTGGCGATCAACACCTTCTCGCTGCCGGATTCGCTGCGCATCATCCAGGAAAGCTATGAGGCCATTCTCTCGGGTGGGGTGATCCCGATGGCGATGGGCGGCGATCATTCGATCACCCTGCCGATCCTGCGCGCCATTGCCGACAAATACGGCCCGGTGGCGCTGGTGCATGTCGATGCCCATGCGGATGTGAACGACGAGATGTTCGGCGAGCGCGAAACCCACGGCACCGTGTTCCGCCGTGCCTACGAGGAAGGGCTGATCGTTCCCGACAAGACCTATCAGATTGGCATCCGTGGCACCGGCTACGCGGCCACCGATTTCTCCGAGGCGCAGGGCTGGGGCTTTCAGCATTTCCCGGCGCAGGAGCTGTGGGGGCGCTCGCTGCACCAGATGGGTGCGGAAATTCGTCGCGATATCGGCAATAGGCCGGTCTATGTCTCTTATGATATCGATAGCCTTGATCCGGCCTATGCGCCGGGCACCGGCACGCCTGAAATCGGCGGGTTGACCACGCCGCAGGCGCTGGAGCTGATCCGTGCGCTGCGCGGGATCAATATCGTCGGCTGTGACCTGGTCGAGGTCTCGCCGCCCTATGATCCCTCGGGCAATACGGCACTGGTTGGCGCCAACCTGCTGTATGAGCTGTTGTGCGTGCTGCCGGGAGTAAAGACGAGGTAAGCGACCGGCGCTGGGCAGGACCTGCCGCCGCGGCGGGCGCGAGGAGGAGGCAGGGCTTGACCTTGATTGCGCAATGAAGCGACTGATGCTGTTGGTCTGGCTGGCCCTGGCTGCAGTTGTCGCTGTGCTGGGCTTTATCCGCTTGGCGCCGAGCGATCCCCTGGACTGGAACACCCAGCCGGAGCTGTCCGAGGACAAGGAGTTTCAGGGTGGCGTCTTCCGCGTGGTGCGCACCGGCCCCGGCGGGCTGGAGCGCTTCCACCAGATCGCCAGCTCGGCGCCGCGCACCAGTGTTCTGGCGGGCGGGCCGCAGGACGGCATGGTAACTTATATCACCCGCACCCAGGTGCTGGGCTTCCCCGATTACACCACGGCTGCGCAGGATGGCGATTTGCTGAAGGTCTACGCGCGCCTGCGCTTTGGCCGCTCGGACCTGGGGGCCAACCGCGAGCGCATCAACCGATGGCTGGCCGAGATGGAGTGGGACGCGCCCTGATCTTCTCGGCGGTCCTCCCGCCGGTTCGCGGGTTTCTTGCAAAACCCCTCACCGTTGGGCGTGGCACCGCGCAAGGGCGCGGTGCGGGCGCTTCCCCGCGACGAAAGCGGCTGTGTTTCGGTGCTGTGTCAGGGATCAGAGCTCCCCTTAGGGCGTGGGCCCGCGTGAGATCGTCATTCCGCGTCAAGGGCAAGCCACGCTGGGGGGCGGTGGTTGCGCCCCCTTGACCCAATGCTGCGCGACGCAATGACGGGGCTTCCATCGCTGGGAGGTGACTGTAGGCTAGTCGCAAGAGCATTGTTTTAATTGGATAAAGAGGATTTCCCATGAGCAAGAAGTTTACCGGGCCGGGGTTGACGCTGGCCTGTTGCGCGCTGTTGGCTGGCTGCGGTGGTGCCCCCGCGAGCAATGAGCTGCGGTTCGACTATGACGGGAATGGCCGGTTCAGCGGTAGTGCCGGTGCTGACTGGACCGAGCAGGAAATCCGCTCCCACGCCGCGAACACCTTGTGCGGCAATCGTCCGGTTGCTGAGTTCCGAGTCTCCGTCCTGCCAACCGCACCGGATTACAAGATATTTTCGGGCAGATGTGCCGCTGGGGGACCTGCCGCGGCGATCGCGGGCACAGGCCAGGACCACATCGTTGCCAAGCCGCCGACCACATCCGCGCCGACAGCGGTGCCGACGGCAAGCAGCGGCGTCTGGGACGGCTCCACCCCATTCGTGGACTAAAGTGACGGGGCGGGGATGCCGGGAGCAGCCAGGGCATTCCCGCTGAGCTTCTGCCCGCCCATCACAGGCGGCGCGGGTCTGGCTGCGAAGGGGGCGAGAGCTGCGGCAGCTCCGGCGGCGAGGACGATGCCGAGGGGGCTGTGGGCAGCGAGGCCGACAGGCAGCTGCTTTGCACCTCGCGCCACATCGGCACGTTCAGCGACATCTGGCACTGCGCCATGAACATGCGCCCGTCCACCTGCAGGCAGCGCATCTCGCCCAGTTCGACGCGGGCACCGGATTTATCGGTGCAATAGCAGTCGATGGTTTTGCCACCCGGTCCGGTCACATCCGCCAACGCGGCTGTGGAAGGCAGGCCCATGAAGATTGTGCTAATAAGGACTCTGGCATGTCGCATGGCTCTAGCATATCACATGGGGGTCAACTGCCAAAACATGAACAAGAATAGGCGCGTCCATGATCCCCGAGGAACGGCTGGAACAAATCCTGCAACGGTTTCAGTATCTTGAAGCTGCCATGGCGGATGGCGCCGGGGGCGGCGACATTGCGGCCCTCGCCAAGGAGTATTCTGACCTGCGCCCGGTGGCCGAGCAGGTGAGCGCCTACCGCAAGCTGCTGAGCGATCTGGCGGAGGCCGAAGCGATGCTGGGGGATCCGGACATGAAGGATCTGGCCGAGGAAGAGATCCCGGCGCTGAAGGCCGCGATTCCCGAGGCCGAGCGCGCGTTGCAGCTGGCGCTGCTGCCCAAGGATGCGGCCGATGCGCGCCCGGCCATGCTGGAGATCCGCCCCGGCACCGGCGGCGACGAGGCGGCGCTGTTTGCCGGGGACCTTCTGCGCATGTACCAGCGTTACGCCGAGGCGCGCGGCTGGAAGTTCGACATCATCGAAGAGCAGGCGACCGAACTGGGCGGCATCAAGGAAGTCGTGGCGCATATCAAGGGCGAGAATGTCTTTGCCCGGCTGAAGTATGAATCCGGCGTCCATCGGGTGCAGCGGGTGCCCGCGACCGAAAGCGGTGGGCGCATTCACACCTCGGCCGCCACCGTGGCGGTGCTGCCGGAAGCCGAGGACGTGGACATTCAAATCGATCCGAATGATCTGCGGATCGACACCATGCGGTCCTCCGGTGCGGGTGGGCAGCATGTGAACACCACCGACTCCGCCGTGCGGATTACCCATCTTCCTACCGGTATCGTGGTGACGAGCTCGGAAAAATCGCAGCACCGCAACCGCGAGATCGCGATGCAGGTGCTGAAGGCGCGGCTCTATGATGCCGAGCGGCAGCGGATCGACAGCGAACGCTCGGCGGACCGCGCCAGCCAGGTCGGCTCCGGCGACCGTTCGGAGCGTATCCGCACCTACAATTTTCCGCAGGGCCGCATGACCGATCACCGCATCAACCTGACGCTTTACAAGCTGGAACAGGTGATGGGCGGTGACCTGGACGAGGTGATCGACGCGCTGACCGCGGACAACCAGGCGCGGCTTCTGGCCGAGATGGGGCAGTGACCATGGCGGAAACCGCAGCACAGGCGATGGCAGCGGCAACGGCACGGTTGCGGGGGGCGGGGGTACCCGACCCGGCGCGGGACGCGCGGCTGTTGCTTGCGCATGCGGCGCGGATCGAGGCCAGCCGGGTCACGCTGATCGCGCCGGAAGAGCTGGAGAGCGAAGTTGCAGAACGCTATGAACAGCTGATTTCGTTGCGGGCGATCCGCGTGCCGGTGTCGCACCTCCTGGGGGAACGGGAGTTCTACGGGCGTCGCTTCAAGGTGTCGCGGGACGTTCTCGACCCGCGCCCGGAAACCGAGATCCTGATCGAGGCCGCCCTGGCGCAGCCCTTTACACGGGTTCTGGACCTTGGATTGGGGTCGGGGTGCATCCTTGTAACTCTGCTGGCTGAACGGCCGGAGGCAACGGGGCTGGGGGTCGACATCAGTGAGGCCGCCTGTTTGCAGGCCAGCGCCAACGCTATCCTGCACCGGGTGGAGGCGCGTGTGGACATTCGCCAATCGGATTGGTTTTCCGACGTTGAGGGGCGCTTTGACCTGGTCGTGTCCAACCCACCCTATATCGCGCTGGAAGAAATGGCGGGGCTGTCGCGGGAGGTGCGGGAGCATGAGCCTGACATCGCGCTGACCGATGGTGGCGACGGGTTGGGTGCATATCGGATGATTGCGGCGGGTATCGCGGCGCATCTGGAGCCCGGTGGGCGGCTTCTGCTGGAAATTGGCCCGACCCAGGGCGCTGCCGTCAGCGCTTTGCTCGAAGAGGCGGGGATGAGCGGTATCACCGTTCTGCCGGACCTTGATGGCCGGGACCGGGTTGTCTGCGCGCATTTGCCGCCTTTCAGCGAAAAATAGCGCGATAAATAGGGTTTTCGTCAGAAAAAACGCCGAAAACCCCATTGTGCCCCTTGTCTGAGGCTCCAAAAACGGGTTACTCAAAGAAAGCCGCTCGAGGAGAATGCCTTATAGGCGTTCCCGCGGCTACAAGCCCAAAATAGCTGATGATCCGGCGCTGAGGCGCGCATGTTTGGGTCTGCGGCGCATCAATTCAAGGCTGACGTTAGGCAGATGAGATCTTCCAAATCACGTTCACGTTCCAAGTCGAACCGTAACCGCCCGAACGGCGCCAATGTCGTGAACCGCGTGTTCGACAGCTCCGGCCCCGAGGGTAAGGTGCGCGGAACCCCGCAGCAGATCATCGATAAATACAACCAGTTGGCCCGTGACGCCCAGCTGAGCAATGACCGTGTTGCGACCGAGAATTTCCAGCAGCATGCCGAACATTACTTGCGCATGCTCAACGAGGCGCAGCGTGAGATCGAGGCGCGCCGCGAGGAGCAGGAACGTCAGAACCGCGAACGCCAGGCTGAGCGGGACCGCGAGCGTGCCGAACGGCTGGAGCGCCAGGAGCGCGAGGCCGCGGCAGCAGCTGCGGCCCCGGCGGATCCGGCTTCGGCCCCCCAGCCCGAGGTGATCGACCCGCGCGGTGACAACGGCAACGGCGAAGGCAGCGGTCTGGTGGAAACGCCGGAAAACCACGGTCAGGAGGATGCCGCGGCCGAGGCGCAGCCCAAGAAGCCAGCGCAACGCAAGCCGCGCACCCGCAAACCGGCCGCCAAGGCTGACGCGAAATCCGACGCCAAGAGCGAAGCGCAGCCCGACGCGCAGCCGCAAGCGGGCTCCGACGAGGGCGGCGCGGCCGCTGCCGACAGCGGCGCAGAGGCCAAGCCGGCCAAGAAGCCGCGCACCCGGGCGAAACCCAAGCCCAAGCCCGAGGACGGTCCGGCGGAAGCGGCAGAGTAGACCCTTTGCCACGAGCCTGGGCGCTCCATGACATCAGGGCTGTACGCTCGATAAAAAGACCCCCGCAGCCCAAGGCTTGCGGGGGTCTTTTTTATCTGGCTCCGGCCCGGGCAGCGTGATGGCGCGCGACGGGCGCAGGTCTTAACTGTGAGGGAAAGGCTTGACCGGTGGTGAGCCTTCAGTGGGTCGTCTGGCCTGAACTCCGCTTACCACAGGGCGGGGTCGTCGAACGGCTGGAGGCACGTGCAGGGCCCCTGCAGCGGCGCAAAGGAGGCGGCATCCGTTGAGGTGTCGGCCGTTGACATCGCCTGCCAACCGACGGGCTGGCTCAGCGCGTGCGGCGGCGGCAACTCTTGTGCCGTCACCTGACGAAAGCCGAACCGGCCATAGTATGCGGGATCGCCGTAGGTGACCGCAATTTCTGTACCGTCCAGCCGCAACTGTTCCAGACCAAATCGGATCAGGGCCGAGCCAACGCCCTTGCCTTGCCAGTCTGGATGCACGGCAACCGGAGACAGCAGGGCCACGCGGCGTTTGTCCTGCGCGTAGTGCAGCGGAGAGAACAGGATACAGCCCGTCAGGGTCTGGTCCTGCTGGGCTGTGAAGACCTGTACATGGTCCTTCGCAGGCGCGGCCAGCAAAGCAGTCACCAAACCTGCTACCAGAGTGCCTTCCTCGGCATTGGCAGCGTCGGTAAAGGCCGTTTGGAACAGCTGGGAGATCGGCTTTGTCTCCGGAGAGGCTGGGGCGGAGAGCTGCATGCCTGCCATCCGGGATCAGCGTTGCGCCGCGGCTGCCACGTGGCGTGCCAGCGCGCAGAAAGCTTCGAGGCTGACTTGCTCTGCCCGTTCGGTCGGGGGGATGCCCGCCGCATGCAGCAGGTCTTCGATCTCGGGCGAAATGCCCTTGAGCGAGGCGCGCAGCATCTTGCGACGCTGGTTGAAGGCGGCGGCGACAACGCGGTTCAGCACCGCCGCATCGGCTTCGAAGCGGGGGGCGGGCAGGGCATCCAGATGGACCACGGCGCTGGAGACCTTGGGCGGTGGGGTGAAGGCCCCTGGGGGCAGCGACAACACGATCCGCGCATCGGCACGCCATTGCGACAGGATTGCGAGGCGGCCATACGCCTTCGAGCCGGGCTGGGCAACGATGCGCTCGGCCACTTCGCGCTGGAACATCAATGTCAGGCTTTGCCAGAAAGGGGGCCAGTCCTTTGGCGTCAGCCAGCGCACCAGCAGTTCGGTGCCGACATTGTAGGGCAGGTTGGCGGCGATGCGGATCGGTGGCGTCAGATGCGCCAGCGGGTCGATCTCCAACGCGTCACCATTGATGACGTCAAACCGGCCTGGATAGGCGTCGGCAATTTCCTGCAGCGCGGGCAGGCAACGGGCGTCCTTTTCTACTGCGAGTACCCGCCGGGCGCCTTCGGCCAGCAGCCCACGGGTGAGGCCCCCTGGCCCGGGGCCGATCTCCAGCACGTCGCAACCCGACAAATCCCCCGCCTGCCGGGCGATCTTGGCGGTGAGGTTGAGATCCAGGAGAAAATTCTGGCCCAGCGACTTGCGTGCCGACAGCTGATGCTTTGCGATCACTTCGCGCAGGGGGGGCAGGGAGTCGATTGCGCTCATGTGGCTGAGGTACCTTGGGGCAGGGCGCAGGGCGCGCACGGGAAGGGGATGATGCGGCTGGGGATATGTCCCGGCAGGCAAAGAATCAAGAGCTGGCAGCCATGGCCTGCGCCAGCTTCAATGCTTCGATCAGGCTGGTCGGGTTGGCCTTGCCGCTGCCCGCAATGTCAAACGCGGTGCCGTGGTCGGGCGAGGTCCGGATGAAGGGCAGCCCCAGCGTGACGTTGACGCCGCGATCGAAATCCAGCGTCTTGATCGGGATCAGCGCCTGGTCATGGTACATGCAGACTGCCGCGTCATAACGCGTGCGGGCGGCGGCGTGAAACAGCGTATCGGCGGGATGCGGGCCGGTAACGGCCAGCCCTTCGGACTGCATCTGTCGGACCAGATCATTGATCCAGTCCAGTTCTTCATGGCCCATGGCGCCGCCTTCGCCCGCGTGGGGGTTCAGGCCGGCCACCGCGATCCGTGGGGCTGCGATGCCGAACTGCCGTTGCAGGCCGAGCGCGGTGATCTCGATGGTTTCGCGCAGGAGGGCAGGGGACAGAACGGATGGTACATCGGCGAGCGCAATGTGGATGGTGGCAGGTACCACGCGCAGCTGCGCGCTGGCCAGCATCATCACCACGCGGTCGCATCCCGCCAGTGCTGCCAGAAACTCCGTGTGACCGGGATAGGCAAATCCGGCGCCGTCGATCAACGCTTTCTTGTGGATGGGGGCCGTGCACAGGGCCGCGGCCTCGCCTGCCTGCACCAGCTGGACCCCGTTCTCGATCGCGCGGATCACACCTGCCGCGTTTGCGGGGTCGGCCTGACCTTTGTCCGCGCGGCCCTGAAAGGGCAGCCGCAGGACCGGCATCGCATCCGTGCAGGCGGACAGGGCCTCCATCGGCGCGGTGATCTCTCGAATGGGGGTTCCCGGAGGCAGATGACGGGGATCGCCGATCCAGAAGAACGGGCAGCTGTCGCGCAAGGCCGCCCACGCCTTGGCGGCGATTTCCGGGCCGATCCCTGCGGGTTCGCCGCAGCTGAGTGCAATCGGCCCGGTGCGGGTCATTTGATCTCGATACGCGCGTTCGCACGCAGCTGTTGCAGGTAGCTGTCGGACAGGGAGGTCATCCGCTGCACCGTCAGCGCATTCGCCACCGCCTCACGGGTGGCGCCTTCGCCCAGATCCGCAGTGCGGCCGCAGAGCATCAGCACCATCAGGGTTTCGCCGTTGTTGCGGCTCAGCGCGGTCGAGGTTTCACCATTGTCGAGCTTGGCCAGTTCCAATGCGATGTCATTTGGGATCTCGGCGGGCGGCAGGCTGTGGATTTCCAGCACGGAGGGATCCTGGTCCTTCGCCAGCCCGTAGAAATCGTCGCAGGTGTCAACGCTTTGGGCGACTTTGCGCGCCTTGGCCAGGTTTTCGGGCGTGCGCGGGCCGGGCAGGTAGTAGGTTGCGTATTCGATGGCAGTGTAGCGGGGGGCTGCCCCTTCGACTTCGCGCACGCCGCGCATCTGGAACAACGCGATCGCGCCTTGCAGCGGCATCGGTTCGGAGATTTCACCCGGTTTCAGGGCCAGCACCACTTCCTGCAGTTGCGGCGGCAGTTTGGTCAGCGTGACCCATGGCAACCGGCCGCCCTCGTCGCGGCTGGCGGCGGCGGAATACTGCGCGGCAGCGGCCGAGAAGGCGTCATACCCCTTGAGGCGGGAGACGTGCTCCACCAGTTCTTCGACCTGGGCGGCGTTTTGTTCCGTCAGCGGCACGATGAATTCCGACAACAGCACCTGCACGGTGCCGCTGCCGGCCTGCCCCATGGCGCGGTCAATCTCTGCGGCTGTGGGGCGGGCGCGGGACAGGAAGCGGGCTCGGGTGTATTCGCGCCAGCCAAGGCCCACGGTGGTGAAATCGCGCAGCGTCTGCGGGTCGACACCGTTCTGGCGCAGCACCGTCAGAAAATCGTTCAGGGACAGGTTGGCGCGCCCCGCCAGTTCTTCCATGCCCTTGGTGATTTCTTCCTCGTTGGGCAGGATCCCGGCCTGCTTCAGGACTTCGAGTTTCAGCCGGTCGTTGATCAGCTCCTTGCGGGCGGTCTCCACCGGATCGCCGGGAACCCGCAAGGCGGCCTGGAAGCGGGCGCGCTGTTCCAGTTCGTAGCGGGTGATGACCGCATCGTTGACCGTGATCGCCGGGGCAAAGAGGTTCTGCGCGGCGGCGGGCAGGCCGGTCCAGGCCAGCCCGGCAGCCAGCGTCAGCGCGGCTGCGGTGTTGAAAGCGCGGGAAAGGATGGATGCCGGGAACCGGGATTTCACGTCTTGCTGCATGACCGCCTGTACTGTTTGCTGCCGCTGTTTACGGAAAAACCGTTCAGCGAGATGGTAAAGCCGAAATCCGTCGTCGGCTCAACACTTGTTGTCGAGGTATAGCGGCGGTTGACCGAAACGTCGACCGTCACGCATTCGTTGCTGTAGGCCACCCCAAGCCCTGCGCGGGTGGCGCGGGCATCGGACACATCATATCGCAAGCGGGCGCTGGCCGACCAGTTGGGGTTGAGGTCATAGCGACCATCCAGCCAGAGTTCCGAGGTTTCTTCGTCGCGTTCTTCGTCCGGATCGGTGCCCAGCCAGAGATAGGTGCCTGACAGGCTGGAGCGATGGGTGGTCCAGTCGCCGCGGAGCTCAGCCTTGGAGAAGTTGAACGACCCGTTCAACAGCCCGCGTGTCGACAGCGCCAGGCCTTTGCCGAACTTGATCTGCCCGGCCAGCAGCAGGTCCGAGGACGTTCCTCCGAGCCCCGAGCTTTTGGTAAAGCGCGGGTCAGCTTCGCTGCGCAGAACATGACCGGCGGTGGCGTAGGCCTGCCAGCCGCTCGGGGCGTAGCGCGCCCAATTGGCCCCGTACACCAGCGTCAGCCCGTCTTCGCGCGCATCCGCCTCCGCAAAGCGGGACAGAGACAGCAGGTTGCCTTGATCGAATTCGACGAAACGGCTCTCTTCACTGGCGACGTCACCGCTGCCTTCATTGCGCCAGCCAATCTGCAGGATGGGCTCCAGATACTGGGTGGCGCCAGAGGCCTCCTGGCGGGTCATCGGCAGGCGGAATGTTACCGCGCTGCGCGGCGTGAACCGGGTCAGTCTTTCGGTATAGAAGCTGTCGTCATAAGAGCGGAAGGCGTCGGCGGCCCCGCCGATTTCCCACTCGGCCAGGATGCCGTAACCAAGGCGCCAGCTGCGGCGCCACTCGATGTCGGCGGTCAGCCGGGTCAGGTCGCGGCCGTTGCTGGCGGTTTCCGTCCCTTCGAGACTGGAGCTGCGGTGGTGGCCGTGCCCCTGCAACGTCAGCCGCAGCTCGCCGCCTGCCAGGGCCGGGTGATGGCGGGTCTGGTAATAGACCTCGGCGATGCCGGAGGGAATTTCACTTTGAACTTCGCTGTCCCGCAGCGTCTTGTAGTGCGTCAGCGATGCGCGCAGAAGGCGATCGCGGCGGGCGCGCTCCAGAACGATGTCAGACCGCAAGCGGTCGAGATCGGGGAGACCGTAGTCAGCAAGATAGGCATCGTCGGAAACAGTCTTGAAGTCGAAGCTGAGCTGATAGTCGCGCGGCAGCTGAAAGCGCCCCTCGAGGAAGCCATATCCACGGCCTTCGCCACGGTAGAGATCGTCGCGGGTATAGGCACCGTTGAACTCGATCCGCCCGGTGCGGAAGGCCTGGCGGTAGCGCAGGTCCAGCGTGCGGGTGCTGGAGGAAATATAGGGCGCCAACGTCAGGTCACGGTGCGGGCCGAGCGTGAAGAAATACGGCAGCTTGATGCCGGTTCCGAGGTTGGAGGTGGAGCGCAGCGACGGGATCAGGAAACCGGTGGCCCGATCCAGTGACGGGTCCGGCAGGCGCAGGGCCGGGAAATAGAAAACCGGCACATCGAGGATGCGGAACTGGGCGCTTTCGAAATACAGTTGTCGTTCGAGTTGGTCGTGGGTGACACGTTCGGCGCGGATCTGCCACAACGGAGGGCGCCCGTCATCGCAGACATCACAGGAGGTCGCGGCGGTCTTGTACAGTTGCGTATAGCGCCCGCCGACACGCGACATTTGCAGCGAAGCCAGTTGAAGCTGTTGCTGAAACACCATGCGCGCGCCGGTCAACAAACCGTTGCGCAGATCGCGGTCCAGTTCCGCGGCGCTGGCCAGAATGGTGATCGTATCGCCCTGGTCGATGCGGATCGGCCCCTCGATGTCGAGGGTGCCGGTGGTTTGGTCGAAGGTGATCTTCGCGGCGCGGAGCCGGGTGTCGCCCTGGAAGGCTTCGACGTTGCCTTCGGCGACCAGGGTGCGGTCCGGCGTGATGAACAACTGGTCGGCAACCAGCATCGCAGGCGCGGTCTGCTCCTGCTGTGACACTGCCTGCGCCTGTACAGGCGCGTCAGCGAGCGCCAGCCAGGGCAACACGGCGGAAAGCAGCAGCCTGCGGCGCAAATTACCCGTCTTCGGCATGAAGGAGCAGTCCCAAAGTCAAAAGTATCGCGGCAACGGGGGGCGCCCAGGCCGCAAGGGCCACCGGGATCTGCCCGTTCTCGCCAAGGATTTGCGCGAAATTGCGGATGAAATAAAGCCCGAATCCCAGCAGGACGGCCATCAACACGGCAAGTCCGGTTCCGCCGAAGCGGGCATGGCGCATGGTAAAGGCAGCACCGACCAGCACCATCGCGATCAGGAACAGTGGTCGGGCGAGCTGGGCCTGATAGAGCACCTCGTATCGTTTGGTGCTGAAGCCAGCCTGCGAAAGTTCGCGGATGGTGGCGGGCAGATCATAGATGGAAATGCCGCTGGAGGTGCCCAGCGTGTCGCGGATGCGATCAGTCGTCAGCGTCGTCGGCAGGCGCAGTTCGGCGTGCCGTACGGCACCACCTTCCGGGTTCAGACCGGCCACCAGTGGCCAGGATTTGACATCCTTCAAGATCCAGACACCATCTTCCAGCCGTGCTGAATCCGCGGTGATCCGGCGGACTGGGCCGCTGTCCTGCGCATAACTGTGGATCGACACATCGTGCAAAGTGATCTCGGCAGCGTCGCCGCTGTAGCCCTTGGCGTGGATCACCGACTGGCCCTGGCTGCCGCCCTGACGCAGCCACAATCCCTCGCCGCTCAGCGACAGCGCCGAGGGGCCGCCGTTGCGGTAGGTCTCCGCCAGGTCCTGGTAGCGATTGGTGGTGGCCGCCACGATCGGGTTCAACGTGCTGACCGCCAGCCCGCCAATCACCGCGGCCACGAGAACCGGAGCCGCCAGGGCCCGGATGCCGGAGCGGCCGATTGCCCGCGTCACCACCAGTTCGCTGCTGCGGGCAAGGCCGACAAACAGCACGATGGTGCTGAGGATCATGATCAGTGGCAAAAACTCACTGAGCGCCGCAGGCAGGTTCAACAGGGTAAGGCCGATCAGCTGAGCCATGCTCAGATCGGCCGAATCGAAACGCCGAATCTGCTCGTTGAGATCGATCAGCAGCACCAGCGTCATCAGCACGGCGACAATCACCATGAACCATTGAACAAAGCGCCGCGCATAGTAGAAATCGAGCGTCATGCGGCGGCCTCCGGGGGCGCGGCGAGGATCTTTTTGGGCCGACCCGCGAGGATCAGGAACACCAGCGCGAGCGCCAGACCCAACGCGGTCGGCGCATAGATCAGCGGCCACAGGTCGGGGTTTTTCACAACCGGTTCCGACACTACACCGCGCAGCCCTTCGATGAAGATCAGGATGACAAACGCCAGCATCGCCTGACGCCAGACGCCAAACCGCGAGAACGTGCCGAGCATCAGCGTGGCGAAACCAATCAGGGTAACCGCGATACAGACCAATGCGCGGGCGAACCGCAGGTGCAGTTCCTCAGCCTGGGCGCCGGGGCTGTGGCCGTCCTTTTTCTGTACCTCGGCGCGGTTGCGCAGCAGTTCCAGGCTGGGGATGGCGCGGATGTTGCGTGCGGAACTCTCGGCTTTGTTTGCCAAAACACTGATATCGTAGGAAAAATCCGAAAAGAACGTGGTCGACAGTTGCTGGTTTCGGTGCGTCAGACGCTGCGCCATGCCTTCGACCATGATGAGGTGAGCGCTGTCCTCGTCCCGGACTAGGAAGGCACGCGCACCGGTGTAGGTGACGGTGACCTCGGGGTCGCGCCGGTCTGACAGGAACACGTCATTCAAGGTGCCGTCAGGATCGATTTGGCGGATATAGAAGGTCACCCCGTTGGCCGGGTGCAGGAAATCCCCTTCGCTCAGCAGTTTTGCGGTGATGTTGCGGGAGACTTCGCTTTCGCGCCGCTCGAGCTGATTGATCGAGGTCGGCAACAGGTAGTGGGTCAGCGCCGACATCATGAGCGCCGTGATGATGCCAAAGACCAGAGCCGGTCGCGCCATCTGCCAGGGGCTGGTGCCCGTCGCCCGCAGAACGGTCAGCTCGCTCTCGCTGTTCAAGCGATTGGTGACCCAGACCGAGGCGCCAAATGCGGCGATCGGCAGCACCATTCGGATCAGGTTGGGGAGGGTCAAAGCGGTGAATTCAAGAAACACCAGCGCCGACTGGCCATTCCCGATGAGCCGGTCAAACAGCACAACCGCACGATTGACCCAGAACACCGCAACCAGAATCAGCGCGAAGAAGCCGAAGAACAGCAGGTACTGAGACAGTACATATCTGTCATATCTTGACACCCGATCCCCCCAGATCCTGCCATTGTTGTTTTGCCGGACCTTAGTGGATTTGCTGCGCGGGGAAAACTGCATTCTGGCGTTGATGCGAGATCCGCGCAGGCTCTGGCCGAAGCGAGGTCTGGTCAAGCGCGACCGCGCGCGATAGCTGTTTGCTCAACAAGCAACCGACCCAGCAGGAGAACGTGGCATGAGCAGCCTCACCCCGATCCGTTTTGCAGACTATGACCCCAAGGCCCTGTCCGGCATGACCGGCCGTGTTGCGGTGCTGGTCACGCCCGAGGGCAGCATGGATCAGGCGGCGCGGACCGCCAACCGGTTGAGCAAGGGCGCCATTGCCCGCCTGATCGAATCGGACGGTTTCAAGAAGGTGAAATCCGGGCAGGTTGTCTCCATTACCTGGCCCGCCGGGATGCAGGCTGAAGCCTTGGATGTGCTGGTCCTGTCGCGCAAGCTGACCCCGGTGGAGGCGCGCAAGGCCGGGGCCAAACTGGCTTCGGTGGCAGCGGGCAAGCCGCTGACGGTGATGGTCGGAAACATGAACAAGGCGGCGGATTTGACCCTGGGGATCGCCCTGCGTGGCTACGAATTCGAAAGCCACAAGACGGCCACCGACGAGGCACCCCGGGCCGAGGTGACGATTGCCAGCAAAGTGCCGTCCGATTTGGAGGCGACCTGCGCGCCGTTGCTGGCCGTGGCCGAGGGCGTGCATATGACACGCGATCTGGTCAACGAACCGGCCAATGTGCTGACCACCACCGAATTCGCCCGTCGGATCGACGAGATGAAAGCGATTGGCCTGGAGGTCGAGATCCTTGAAGAGGCGGACCTGGAAAAGCTGGGCATGCGCACATTGCTCAGCGTCGGGCAGGGGTCCGACAGCCCCTCCAAGGTTGCGGTGATGCAGTGGAACGGCGGTGCCAAGGATGCCGCGCCGCTGGCGCTGGTCGGCAAGGGCGTGGTGTTCGACACGGGCGGCATCTCGCTGAAGCCGGCGGGTGGCATGGAAGACATGACCATGGACATGGGGGGCGCCGGCGTTGTTGCCGGCACCATGAAGGCGCTGGCGCTGCGCAAGGCCAAGGCCAATGTCGTGGGCCTGGTCGGACTGGTCGAAAATATGCCGTCGGGCAATGCCATCCGCCCCGGCGACGTGGTGAAATCGATGAAGGGCGACACGGTCGAGATCATCAACACCGACGCCGAGGGGCGCTTGGTGCTGTGTGATGTGCTGTGGTATGCGCAGGAACGTTTCAAGCCTGCGGCCGTGATTGACCTGGCGACCCTGACGGGTGCCATCATCATCGGTCTCGGGCACGAAAATGCAGGCGTGTTTTCCAACGATGATGCCCTGTGCAACGCTTTCCTCAAGGCCGCAAATGCGGAGGGCGAGGGCGCCTGGCGGATGCCCCTGGGCAAGGCCTACGATGATCAGTTGAAATCGCGTATCGCCGATATGAAGAATGTCGGTGGCCGCCCCGCAGGCTCGATTACCGCGGCGCAGTTCCTGCAGCGCTTCATCCAGGACGGTGTGCCGTGGATTCACTTGGATATTGCCGGTGTGGCCTCTGTCAAATCGGACACCGATTTTGCGCCCAAGGGCGCAACCGGCTGGGGCGTGATGGCGCTGAACCGTCTGGTCTCGGACAAGTTCGAGGCGGAATAATCACGCATGGGGGCTGCCTATTTCTATCACCTGACGCGCGCGCCGCTGGAGGAGACGCTGCCGGTGCTGCTGGGCAAGGCCCGCGGCGCCGGATGGCGGATCGCGGTGCGCGGGCGCGATCCGGAGCGACTGGCCTGGTTGGACGATTGCCTGTGGCAGGGGCCTGCTGACAGCTTTCTGCCCCATGGCCTGGCGGGTGGCCCTCATGACGCGTTGCAGCCGATTTTGCTGACCACGGCCGCCGAGGCGGCAAATGCGCCAGACTGCGTGATGGCGGTGGACGGTGCCGCCGTCAGCCCGGACGAGGTGCAGAGCCTGCAGCGGGTGTGCATCCTTTTCGATGGGACCGATCCGGACGCCGTCCAGCACGCGCGTGTTCAGTGGAAGTCCCTCACCGACGCGGGCTGTTCTGCCCAATACTGGTCCGAAGAAAGCGGGCGGTGGGAGAAAAAGGCGGAAAAATAGCGCCTCCGCCCGATTGGTCGGCGAGTTTTCGCCGGTTCCTCACGGGATTGTTTCAATTGTGCAGGAATTGCTCGCGTGAGCGTGCAACCCACAGTATGCCTGCTGCCAGTAAGGCTGGGACAAGTCGATCACGAGGGACGGATGAAGGTACGAGGTGTTCTTGGGCGAGCGCGCCTGACATTTGTTGCTGGCGCAATGTTGCTGACACTTGCGAATTGCGCGGACATGGAGAGCGGCTCGGTCAGTCGCGCCGAAGTGGACATGGAACGGCTGACCTTTGCCGTCGACGTGGCGCAGACGATGCGGTCCAAGGGCCAGAGGGTCTGGTGTGTACCTTTCGCCCGCAACGCCAGCGGGATCGAGATCTACGGCAATGCAAAAACCTGGTGGAACCAGGCCAAAGGCCAGTACCAGCGCCAGAAGACGCCGCATACCGGTGCCGTTATGGCCTTCACTGCCACAAGGTCCAATCCGCTGGGTCACGTGGCTGTCGTCTCCGAGGTCGAAGGGCCGCGTCGGATTCGGGTGAACCACGCCAATTGGCGTCGGAACCGGGTGTCTCTGGACATGGCAGTGGTGGATGTGTCGAAGAACAACGACTGGTCCGCCGTGCGACTGGAAAGCAACCCCGGCGCACTCGGCCGGGTCTATCCGGTGACCGGCTTTATCCTGCCGCCCGCCAGCAAGGGCTGAACCGACCTTGCGCTACATGGCCGCGGGGTGGTGGCAACGCTTGTCTCCAGCTACGTCAGGCAAAGGTGTCTGCTTGTCACGCGCACCCGGCTGGTGGAGTCGCGGCTGACTGGCGGCGGTCAGCGGGTCAGCACCAAGGCGCCATTGCGGATCTCGATGCTGGACCAGCGTTGCAGATAGCCCATGCCAAGCAGGGATTGCTCCAGCTCGCCCTCGTTCACCCAGACGCGCAGGTTGCGATCAGTGATGCCGCCCAGTGAAATTTCGTCAATCCAGACCGAGGCGGTGCGCACCTCACCGTTGGCGGTCCGCGCGCGTCCCAGATAGGCGAGCGCCTTGGTATCGATGCCCGCGCGCTCCGCATCGCGCTCATTGAGGACAACCTGGCTGGCACCGGTGTCGACCAGGAATTCGACCGGCGTGCCGTTGACCTCAAGGGTGAGATAGTAGTGCCCATCGCGCGAGCGTGGCACTTCGACACGGCCAGTCTCTTGCGCGACGCTTTGCTGCGGGCGCACGGTCTGGCGGATGTCGTCCCACAGCCCATAGGAGGCAATGACGCCGAGGAAAATGAAGATCCAGACCGCGAACATTTGCGCGGCCTTCCCAAGGGAGTTGCGGTTCTGGACAAAGACCCAGGACCCGACCGCAACAAGCAGGATCACCAGATAAATAACTCGTCCAATTTCATAGTCGCCCATCGCGGCACCTCCCCCTTGTTATGTAGGTGCGCAGGGCGGTGGTGCTAGGCTGCAAAACCATAAGCGCGCAGTCCGTCGAGGACGAATTGCACCGACAGGGCGGCCAGCAGCATGCCCAGAAGCCGGGTGACCACGGTGATGCCGGTCTTGCCCAGCAGGCGTTCGAACAGGCCGGAAAACAGGCACATCACCAGCAGGATTGCCAGCACGCAGACAACAACGCCCATGACCATTGCGAAACCGGCGAACCCCGGTTGCTGGCCGGTCAGCAGGATCACCGTCGCAATCGAGCCGGGTCCGGCGATCAGCGGGATCGCGAGGGGAAAGACCGAAGGGTCGTCAATGTCGTCGTCTTCACTGCGATCTTCGCGTCGCTTGTTACGGCGTTCAAACAGCATATCCAGCGCCGTCAGGAACAGAAGTACGCCACCGGCGATGCGAAAGGCGGGCATGGAGATGCCGACGAAGCCCAGAACCGCCTCGCCAAGAGCTGCAAACAAGGCCAGCAGAACCGCGGCGATGACGGTGGCGCGGATCGCGATGCTGCGGCGTTGGCGCGGGGTCATGCCTTGGGTCAGCGCCAGGAAAATCGGTGTCAGCCCGATCGGGTCGACAATGACGAACAGGGTCACGAAAGAGGTGATGAGGAATGCGGTGTCGATCATTGCGCCTCGGCCTGCTCCAGCTTTTCAAGGGCGTCCATCCACAGGGTCTCCGCCCGGGCCAGCGCCTCGATACATTCGGCATGTTTCTTCTGCCAGGTCTCGATGTCGGCTGCTTTGCCCGGCTCATACAGGCTAGGGTCGGCCAGCTTTTCGTCAAGCTTTTCACGCATGTCGGTCAGCTTTTCCACGCGCGCTTCGGATTTGCGCACCTCTGCGCGCAGCGCCAGAATCTGATCGCGGGAAGCCCGTTTCGGTTTGGCGGTCTTGATCGCCTCGGCGTCGGCCTTGGGAGCAGGTTTGTCCCGCGCCAACAGCAGCGCGCGGTAGCTTTCCAGGTCGCCGTCATATGGTTTGACCGTGCCGTCGGAGACCAGCCACAGCCGATCCGCCACCAGGCTCAGCAGATGCATGTCGTGGCTCACCAGGATGACGGCGCCGGAGTAGGCTGTCAGCGCCTCGACCAGGGCCTCGCGGCTTTCGATGTCCAGGTGGTTGGTCGGTTCATCCAAGATCAGCATATGCGGTGCGTCGATCGTCGCAAGCAGCAGGCTGAGCCGGGCCTTCTGGCCGCCAGACAACCGCCGCACCTCGGTCTCTGCCTGGGCAGCCCCAAGGCCGAAACCCGCCAACCGAGAGCGCCACCGGGCCGGGGCTTCCTCCGGGCGCAGGCGGCGCAGGTGGTCCAACGGGGTTTCGTCCACATACAGCTCATCAACCTGGTGCTGCGCGAAATAGCCGATACGCAGTTTGGAGGACCGCGTCATCGAGCCAGCCATCAGCGGCAGACGGTCCGCGAGAAGTTTCGAGAGGGTCGATTTGCCCTGACCGTTCTTGCCCAGCAGGGCGATCCGGTCGTCCTGGTCTATGCGCAGGTTCAGCCGTTTCAGGATTTCGGTGTCCCCATACCCGGTGACGCCCCCTTCGATCTGGATGATCGGGGGCGACATCTCCTCCGGTTCGGGGAAGGTGAAGGCGCGCAGGGCGGCTTCCTGCGGGGTGGTGATCGGCTTCATCTTGGCGATCATCTTGAGTCGCGATTGCGCCTGCACCGCCTTGGACGCCTTGTAGCGGAAGCGGTCGACAAAACTTTGCAGGTGCGCGCGCCGCGCTTCCTGCTTCTTGGCCTCGGCTTCGGCCACCGCCAGCCGGGCGGCGCGGGTTTCGGCAAACGTATCGTAGTTGCCCTGATAGAGCGTGAGCTTCTTGTCTTCCAGATGCAGGATCGCGCCCACAGCCCGGTTCAGGAGGCCCCGGTCGTGGCTGACGATCAGCACCGTATGTGGGTATTTGGCCAGGTAGCTCTCGAGCCAGAGCGCGCCCTCGAGATCCAGGTAGTTGGTGGGCTCGTCGAGCAGCAACAGGTCCGGTTGGGAAAACAGCACCGCTGCGAGGGCCACCCGCATCCGCCAGCCACCGGAAAAGTCCGAACACGGGCGCTGCTGGTCGGCATCGTCAAATCCCAGCCCCTTCAGGATCGAGGCGGCGCGGGCTTCGGCTGACCAGGCGTCGATGTCGGCCAGCCGGGTCTGGATCTCGGCAATACGGCCGGCGTCCGTGGCGGTGTCCGCTTCGGCCAGCAGTGCGGCGCGTTCGGTGTCGGCGGCCAGCACCGTATTCAGTAGAGACACATCCGACGAAGGCACTTCCTGTGCGACACCGCCGATGCGGGCGCGGGAGGGCAGGGTGATGCTGCCGGATTCCAGCGCCAGCTCGCCCCGGATGATGCGGAACAGCGTGGTTTTACCGGTGCCATTGCGCCCGACCAGACCGACCTTGTGCCCGGTGGGAATATTGGCGCTGGCGCCCTCGATGAGCGGGCGGCCTTCGACCGAATAGGTGATGTCCTGAATGCGTAACATGAGCAGCGGTGTGGCGCAGCCGTCGGGGGCTGTCAATCGGCCTGCCGCGTTGGGCGGCTCGAAAATCTTGCTCCTGGATACGCGCGTGCGTGTACGCGCTCTGAAAACATCTTCCCAAGCGCGCCAAGCCATGTTAGGCGGCGCGCGGAGTTTCCGGCCCAGGGACATCCCCCGAGGCCCATCAATCAGGAGAATGCCAAATGGCTCTGGAACGCACTTTCTCGATCATCAAGCCCGATGCAACCCGCCGCAACCTGACCGGCAAGATCAACGCCAAGTTTGAGGAAGCCGGCCTGCGCATCGTGGCGCAGAAGCGCATCCACATGACCAAGGAACAGGCTGGCAAGTTCTACGAAGTGCACGCCGAGCGCCCGTTCTACGACGAACTGTGCGAATTCATGTCCTCCGCGCCGGTTGTCGTGCAGGTTCTGGAAGGTGAAAACGCCATCGCTAAGAACCGCGAAGTCATGGGTGCGACCAACCCGGCAGACGCCGCACCGGGCACCATCCGCGCCGAGTTCGCCGAGTCCGTTGGCGAGAACTCCGTGCACGGCTCCGACGCTCCGGAAACCGCTGCTGCGGAAATCGCATACTTCTTCTCCGGCATCGAGCTGGTTGGCTAAGCCATAGACACTGGCTGATTTCAGCTGGTTTGAGGGGGCTGCAGCTTTGGCTGTCAGCCCCCTTTTTTCATCGATCCAATGTGCGGCTTAGCGGGTGCTGCCAAGCCGGACGATTGCGCGGCTTCCCACGGTGGTGCATGCCGACATACGATGGGGCCATTTTCAGCTCGCGTGGCGGCGTGAGGCTGGAAAAGGGTTTCCGACCCAAGCGTTTAGGAAGCGGCTCCTTTGGCGGCGTTTCCTCGAGGTGGCGGCGCAGGAGGGCCGTGTTACGAGTATTTGCCTTCCACGCCACGTCGAACAGGTCACCGACCAGCGGCACCGACCCGATGAGGGCATCGACACCGATATTGGCAGCCATCCGCGCCAGTATCGGGGCGGAAGCACCCATGCGGTAGCCGGAGTAGAGGATGTATCCGGCCGGGATCAGGGCGACAGCGTCGCCGACGCCGGGCACGAGTCCGGCAATGCTGTCCCAGCCAATCCGCACCCCGACGATGGGGATACGGAAGGCGCGATCCATACGCTGGGCAAGACGATCCAGGGATTCGAGCTTGCGCTCCTGAAGGGGGCTAAGGTCAGACATGTTCAGGTCTCCTCGCGATGATCCAGACCGCATGGACGATACCGGGGATGTAACCCAGCAGAGTCAGCAGAGTGTTCAGCCAGAAATGTTTGCCCAGACCCACTTGGAGGAACACGCCAAGTGGCGGCAGAATGATGGCGAATATGATACGGATCAGGTCCATGCCGGGTCTCCTTGCTTCGCGTTGCACTCGCTAGGACAACGATTGAAACCGGCAAAAGGTTGCATGCCGGGCAGAGGCGGCCCGTGGGGCTGGCTGGAGAGAGGCGCTGAGAGAAGGGCGACAGGCCGCAGCGCGGGCGGTCACGTGCCGCTCAGAGCGCCTTCAGATCGGCGGCGCTGGCCCGCACGCCAATGGCGTCGAGTTCTTCCAGGAATTTGCTGTCGTGCTGCGGGCGGGCCTCCGCCTTGATCGCGTCAAAGCGTTTGCGCAGCTCTTCTTTTTCTCTGCCCTTGCAGTCATTCCACGGGCGTCCCTGCAGGGCCATGACCAGCGCGTAGTAACCGATGAAATGCGGCCGGGTGCCACTGCGGAGCAGGCGTGCGTAGGCGGCATCGGCACCGATTTCGCGCAGTTCCTCGGCCGAGTGGATACCCGCGGCGCGGCAGGCCTCTTCATATGCCGGGCCAAGGTTGCGAATGCTGGAGATCGAAGTGTTCATGGTTTGTTTCTATCGCGTCGCGGAAGGTTTGTCACCCCAAGATGTCTGCATGTGGCCGACTCCGGCCTCGCTATCTGCCACCTCAGCGCGGCGTTCCCTCCTTGCGCACGGCGCTGAACCACTCCGCCATGAAACGGCGTCGTTTCTGCGCATCGAGATAGACCAGCAACCCTGGGCCGAGGTGAATGGGGCGATGTCCGCTGGTGGTGTCGGTCAGGGATTCCGGCGGCGGGCTGAAGGGAAAATCCTCGGCAAGCGGGCGGGACCAGCCGGCGGTCACCAAGTGATCAACGAAGGCCTCTGCGCGTTTTGGCTGAGCGCCGCCGCGCAACAGTACCGCCGAGCGCATCATGAGATGGGTATAATCGACCGGATCCACGACGATGATCTTGTCGGCCAGATCCTTACGCGCCCGGGCATAGCTGCCCAGGACGTTGTAGGCGACCAGAATGTCACCGGCGGCAACGCTTTCGATCATGGCGGCGGAACAGCAGAACAGCTGCGGGCGTAAGCTGCCGATTACCTCCATCAGCCGCCAGTAGGTTTCCGACGTGCGCGCGTCCTGGGTGGCAAACAGGTAGCCCAAGCCACTGAGGGACACGTCATAGGTGCCCACCTTGCCGCGAAACCGCTCAGGTTTGGCGCGCAGCAGGGTGACCAGATCTTGCCGGGTGCGGGGAACCTCCTGCTCCTCGAACCCTTTGGTGGAAAAGACGATCGAGGCCGGTTCCATCGAAAACGCAAAGACATGGCTGCGCCACTCGCCCCAGGGGGGGATACGTGCGGTCGCGTCTGACTGGTAGGGCCTTGTGTAACCGTCATTGGCAAGCTTGGTCTGCAGATCCATCGCGGAGGAGAGTGCGACGTCAAACTGGTGCTCGCCCTCCAGGATCGCTTTCATGACCTGACTGCTGTTGGCCACGGTATAGTCCACCGCGGTCCCCGGATTGCGGCGCAGAAAGCTGTCGATCAGCGGCGCAAGAATATGCGTGTCGGTGGTTGAGATGACCCGCAGCGGAACGCCGTCCGCCGGGCCGATCCATCGGTGTTCTTCGATTTCAAAGCTGCGAGCAGGCTGGGCGTGGACGAACAGAAACAGCGCCAGCAGCAACTGGGTCGCCAAGGTCATCAACTTCTGCAGATGCTTCATGGGGCTGGAAAACACAGGGTAACGCATGCGCCTGCTCCTGTTTCGCTATTCTTGATGAGGAGTTGGCCCGCGTGTGCCTCTGCAACCTCGCGGGCGATGGTCAGCCCCAGGCCGGAGCCAATGGTGTCGCGGGCATTGGCGCCCCGCACAAAGCGTTGGGTCAGCGCTTCGGTGTCCTCCTTGCCAAAGCCGCCAGCCTGGTCCTCGACCGTGATCCGCGCGAGGCCATCACGGGTTTCCACCCGGATCCACACCTGGCTGTCTTGCGGCGAATACTTGATGGCGTTGTCGAGGATATTGCGCACCGCGTTCTGGATCAGAATGCCGTCGCCGCAGGCGCGAACATCGGTTTCTGCGGCGAAGTGCAGTGTGATTTCCTTCATTTCTGCAACCGGTTGCAGCCTGTCGGCCAGCTCGCGGGCCAGATCTGTCAGGTTGATGTCATCCTGCTCCAGGCTGTCGGTGCGAAAGGAGACCATGGCATGGTCCAGAAGCTGCCCGGCGGCCCGCGAGCTTTCGTCGATGGCGCGGATCATCTCGCGCAGACCCACCCGGTTGGCCTCCTTGTCGACCCGCATCAGCATGACCTCGGCCTGGGTCCGGACGGTGGCCAGCGGCGTGCGGACGCGGTGGGCGGCCTCGGCGATGAAATCCTCGGATCGGCTGAGCGACGTCTGCAAGCGGCTGATGAAGGTGTTCAGCGAGGCCACCAGCGGGGCCATTTCCGAAGGCACCGGACGCGTCACCGGGCGCAGGTCCTTGGGGCCGCGCCGCGAAATCGCCGCAGTCAGCGCGCGCAGCGGCGTGATGCTGGACTGCGCGGACCAATAGGCCAGCGCCGAGGCGAGCAGGAAGAAGGCCACACCCAGGTAGAGCGCCGAGCGGAACAGCTGGCTGAGCTGCACGTCCTGCCCGGTGCGGGTTTGTGCCACCGAGACCTGCACCAACACCGGTGCGCCGCTGACGGCCAGTCGACGCGACAGAGTGACCACACGGATGCTCTCCTCCTTGTATTCGGCGGTCTGGAACAGCGGCTGGGCAACCTGGCCGGTGGAGCGGCCGACCGGCAGATCGGCATAGCCAGTCAGCAGTCGCCCGGCAGTGGTAATCCGGTAAAAAACCCTGTCGTCGCTGACATTCCCCAACATCGACAGTGCCGCGTAGGGGATGTCGGCGGTGATTTCGCCAGACTGTACGGACACCGAATCGAGGATCGAGCTGGCCGAGGCCAGCAGGATGCGGTCGTGGCTTTCCTCCGCCACGTTGCGCACGAACCCTAGAACTGCAAAGAACAGCAGCGCGGCCAGCAGCGCCGCGCTGCCCACCAGCTGCAGCAGCAGGCGGCGGCGGATCGAGCCGCTGACATTGACGGTGCCGCTCATTCCAGCGACAGCCGATAGCCGAGGCCGCGCACGGTGGTGATTTGCGCCGAGGACCCAGCCAGATGCTTGCGCAGCCTTGCCACATAGACCTCGATCGCATTCTCCGAGACGTCCTCGTCATAGGAAAACAGCCGATCAACCAGCTTGGCCTTGGAGAAGATCTGGTCTGGAGCGTTCAGGAAGACCTCCAGCAACCGCAGCTCCCGGTTGCGCAGGGTGGCGGATTTTCCGGCCACGGTCAGCGTGCCGGCCATCGGGTCGAATTCCAGATTTCCGAATCGCCGGATGTTGGAGCTGACCCCGCCGCGGCGCCGCAGCACCGCCCGACAGCGCGCCTCCAGCTCGGCAAAATCGAATGGTTTGGTGATGTAGTCATCGGCGCCCAGATCCAGCATGCCGACCCGGTCGGAAATCTCGGAACGGGCGGTCAGCACAATCACCGGGGTTTCCTTGCGGTGGTCGCGATGGTCTTTCAGAAAGCTGCGGCCGTCGCCATCCGGCAGCATAATATCCAGTAAAATCAGATCGTAATCCGTGGTGCCGACAAAGGCGGTCGCGGTGGAGACATCGGCGGCGTGGTCCACCACATGGCCGTCCAGGCGCAGCCGGTCCAGCAGGGCGCTGGCCAGGCTCTCGTTATCCTCGACCAGAAGAAACCGCATGCCGGGTGATCCTTTCCTTACGCGCCGTGACAGGTTTGTGTCAGCTTGCTGTGTTCCCTTTCAGTCATGGGCGGCAAAACCGCGCTTTGTCAAATGGGAGGACATAATGACGAAATTTACCCTTACACGCCGGGTGGCGATGGCCGCCGCGGCGGCGGCACTGGCATTCGGCAGCCCGCTGAAGGCGGCAGAGCAGGTGGTTGACAGCATCCACTTCCTGATCCCCGGCGGCGCTGGCGGCGGCTGGGATGGAACCGCGCGCGGCACCGGTGAGGCGCTGACCAAATCCGGACTGGTGGGCAAGGCATCCTATGAAAACATGTCCGGCGGCGGCGGTGGCAAGGCAATCGGCTACCTGATCGAAAACGCCGACAGCAACCACGGCACGCTGATGGTGAACTCCACCCCGATCGTGATCCGCTCGCTCACCGGCGTGTTCCCGCAGAACTTCCGTGACCTGACACTGGTGGCGGGCACCATCGGTGACTACGCAGCGATCGTGGTGGGCAAGGATAGCCCGATCAATTCGATGGAAGATCTGCTGGAAGCCTATCGGGCAGACCCGCGCGGCACGGCCGTGGGTGGCGGCTCGGTTCCGGGTGGCATGGACCACCTGGTTGCAGCGATGGTGATGCAGGCCGCGGGCGAGGATCCGACGGCGGTGAAATACATCCCCTACGACGCTGGCGGCAAGGCGATGGCAGCGCTGCTGTCGGGCGAGATCGCAGCCCTGTCGACCGGTTTCTCCGAGGCAATCGACCTGGCCAACGCGGGCGAGGTGAAGATCATCGGCGTTACCGCGGATGAGCGCGTCGACAGTTACCCGGACGCACCGACGATGAAAGAGCAGGGGCTGGACACGTCCTTCGTGAACTGGCGCGGCTTCTTCGCGGCACCGGGTCTGCCCGAGGACAAGCTCGCCGCCTACCAGGAGGCGCTGGCCAAGATGTATGACACCCCCGAATGGGAAGAGGTCCGGGCGCGCAACGGCTGGGTCAACATCCACAACTCGGGCGATGATTTCCGCAGCTTCCTCGAGGAGCAGGAAAAGGTCATTGGCGATCTGATGAAGCAGCTCGGCTTCCTCTGAGCGCCCACCCTGACGCTGCCGCGGCATGCGGGGGCATTGCCCTCGCGCTCCCGGGGTATTGAAAGCAAAAGGAAGGCGAGGCCTGGGCCTCCCTTCCGAGGATAACGGCACTGCCTTCCCCGTGTACGGCCCTTGGCTCATCAGCCTTCGCCGCGGGGCACGTCCCGCAGGCCATGGTTCACAGACCCTTTCCTATTGCCGAAAAATCTCCCGGGGGCCGCGTGCTCCGCGCGGCGGGGACTACGCTCCCCGCCTGATCGAAACATCCACCACAGGAGCCGCAAATGGCACTCGACCGCTGGATTGCCCTCGTCATCCTGATGATCTGCCTAGCCTATGGCTATGCAGCCTTCTTCACCATGGACGCGGGGCTGCCGCCGTTTATGAAACACAACCCGATCTGGCCCAGCACCTTCCCCAAGGTCCTGTCGGTGATGGCCATTCTGGCCGCACTGTTCATCCTGCTGGGGTTCGAGAAGGGCGCCGATGAGCCCAAGCCGATGGACATCAACTACCGCCGCCTGACGGATTACAACCTGGGCCAGGCGCTGATGCTGCTGGGGCTGATGGTGGCCTATGCGCTGCTGCTGCGTCCGGCGGGCTTCCTGCCCTCGACCGTGGGCTTCCTGGTGCTGGGCGCCGTTGCGCTGGGTGAACGCAAGCTGCACATCCTGCTGCCCGTTGCCGCCGCTGCGGCCGGTCTGGTCTGGTATCTGGTGCAGGAGGTCCTGGGCATTTTCCTGAGCCCCTGGCCCGCATTTTTCATGAACGGAGGCTGACATGCTCGAAGGTATCATGATTGGCCTGGGAACGGCCTTCTCTCTTACAAACCTGTTGATGGTGATCGGCGGTTGCCTGATCGGCACCTTCATCGGCATGCTGCCCGGCCTTGGGCCGATGTCGATCATCGCCATCATGATCCCGGTGGCGATCTCCATCGGTGATCCCTCTGCCGCGCTTATCCTGCTGGCGGGTGTCTACTACGGCGCGATCTTCGGCGGCTCGACATCGTCAATCCTGATCAACGCGCCCGGCGTGGCCTCAACCGTGGCGACCAGCTTCGACGGCTACCCACTGGCGCGTCAGGGCAAGGCGGGTAAGGCGCTGACCGTTGCCGCCATTGCCTCGTTCTCCGGTGGCACAATCGGGGCGATCCTGCTGATGATCTTTGCCCCTGCGCTGGCCAGCGTGGCGCTGCTGTTCCATTCGGCCGAGTATTTCGCGCTGATGGTGGTGGGCCTGTCGGCAATTGCCGCCTTTGCCGGCTCCGGACAGGTGGGCAAGGCGCTGTTGATGACGCTGTTGGGGCTGATCATGGCCACGGTGGGCGAGGGCGCGCTGTTCAACATGCCGCGTTTCACCATGGGCGTCATGGACCTGCAGTCCGGCTTTGGCTTCATCACCCTGGCGATGGCGATGTTCGCTCTGCCGGAGGCGATGTACCTGGTGCTCGACCCCTCGCGGTCCAACACCGAAGGCGGCAGCAACGAGATCAAGGACCTGCGCATCACCCGCGAAGAAGCCAAGGCGATCACCCCGGTAATCGGCCGTCAGTCGATCCAGGGCTTCCTGATCGGCGTGCTGCCGGGGGCAGGGGCCACCATCGCCTCCTTCCTGGGTTATGCGGTGGAACGCAACATCGCCTCCAAGGAAGAGCAGGAGCAATTCGGCAAGGGCTCGGTCAAGGGGCTGGCGGCGCCGGAAAGCGCCAACAATGCCGCCTGCACCGGGTCTTTCGTGCCGCTACTGACGCTGGGCATTCCCGGCTCTGGCACCACGGCGATCCTCTTGGGTGCGCTGATCGCGCTGAATGTCTCGCCGGGGCCGCGGCTGATGGTGGATGAGCCGCAGATCTTCTGGGCGGTGATCATCTCGATGTATCTGGGCAACCTGATCCTGCTGATCCTGAACCTGCCGTTGATCCCCTACATCGCCAAGGTTCTGGCGGTGCCGCGCAACTACCTGATTCCCTTCATCCTGTTCTTCACCCTGATGGGGGCCTACATCGGCCAGAACAACGCCACGGAGCTGTTGATCCTGGTGGGACTGGGGATCTGCGCCACCGTGCTGCGCTTTGCCGACTATCCGCTGGCACCGCTGCTGATCGGTTTCATCCTGGGGTCGATGCTGGAGAACAACTTCGCCCGCTCGATGCAGCTCTACGATGGGCTCGGCTTCATCCTGGAGCGGCCAATGACGGTTGGCCTTCTGGGGCTGGCAGTGATCCTGGTGGTGCTGCCCAGCTACCGTGCCAGACGGGCACGGCTGCGCGCCAAGGGTGTCGCAGACGCAGATTGAAACAGCAAATGGAAGGCGAAAGCCTTCCATTTTTCTTTCTGGCGGGGGCGTTTCGGAATTTACTGCGTTGCCTGCTTTTAGCGGTCCGCCAGCGAAGGCATGACAGCGGGAGAGGTGTTCAACGAGATCAAGTCAGGAGCGATACCGCGAACGCAGCGGCGCGTTTCCTTAGGCAAGCAATCCAAATCTGTCTTCTGATGTGTTGCGTTTTGTTTTCTTCCAACCCGAATGAAGAGGGGTTGGCTCCGGCGGTAGGGATCGAACCTACGACCAATTGATTAACAGTCAACTGCTCTACCGCTGAGCTACGCCGGAATGTGAGGCGTGATATAGAGTTATCGTTCTTTGGCGTCCAGAGAAAAATTGCGGGTTTCGTGAGATTTTTTGCGAAGTCCAGAGGCCCTTGGGTGCCGGGCCACAGGCACCGGGAGCGGTGACCTCTTGAACAACTGTTTTGTGGAAACAGCGATCCCGCGATGGCGTTTTTTTGGAGCAGCGCTTGAGGTCGGACGGCAGAAACAGCTCATGCATCAGAAAAGAAAAAGGGCTTAGCGATGGTACGCTAAGCCCTTGAAACTTTTGGCTCCGGCGGTAGGGATCGAACCTACGACCAATTGATTAACAGTCAACTGCTCTACCGCTGAGCTACGCCGGAACGGTGCGTGCCGTATAGCGGCCTCTCGCTGGGTCGTCCAGAGGGGAGAAGCAAGTTTTTTCAAAAAAATCAGAGATCGGCGCACTCGAAAACAGCATCGGCTGTCAGGGCCCCTTTCGGGCGCGCCAGAGCGCGTCCTGTGAGGTCGACAAGATGGGCAAGAACATTGCGTTCAGCGGCTTTCAGGAGCGCGGCGGGGGTGTCCGTATAGACCATTCGCGCCAGATCCGAGGCGGTTGCTGGCCCCTGTTTCAACGCGCCGAGAATTGCGGCCTCGCGGTTCAAGCGGTGCTGGATCAACCAGTCAAGTCGGGCGGCTGGGTCTTGGACCGGTCGGCCATGGCCTGGGTGGAAGACACGCCACTCCCGGGCGCGCAGGCGGCGGCAAGAGGCCATGAAGTCGGTCAGATCGCCATCCGGCGGAGACACCAGAGAGCTTGCCCAGCCCATTACATGGTCAGCGGTAAAGCAGGCGTCCCCCCATGCGAGGGCGATGTGGTTGCCGAGGTGGCCGGGGGTGTGGATCACTTCCAGCTCCCAATCGGAGCCTTTTATGACCTCGCCATCCCTGAGTGTGATGTCGGGGCAGAAGTCGGCGTCGATGCCCTCGCCGCCGCCCATCAGGCCATTTTCGGCCAGGCGCGTCATCGCGGCGCTGCGCCCGGCCAGCGGGCCGCCAAAGGCCAGCACCGGCGCGCCGCATGCCCGTGACAGCGGCGCGGCGAGAGGGGAGTGATCCAGATGGCTGTGGGTGACGATGATATGGCTGATCCTCTGCTCCGGTCGCACCGCTTCGAGAATCGCCTGCAGGTGGCTCTCCGAAAGCGGCCCCGGGTCGATAACCGCCAGATCAGTGTGTCCGAGCAGATAGGTGTTGGTCCCGCGGTACGTCATCGGGGATGGATTTGGCGCCAGAATGCGGCGCAGGCCGGGTTCCAGAACCTCTGCGGTGCCCACGGTTGGGTTGAATTCGTCGTCTGCCTGCATCGGCCTGATCCTGCTGTTGGCATACCGGAGGGCGTTTCTCCGGTTCGTCTTTTCTATTTTTCTGCCAGCCTATAGGGTCGGCCCATGATTTTCCAATGGCTCAAACGATACGTGCCCCGCAGCCTCTATGCGCGTGCCGCGCTGATTCTGGTGGTGCCGGTGGTGGCATTGCAAATCGTGGTATCGGTCGTGTTCATCAAGCGCGATCTTGAAGATGTCACGGTGCAGATGACGGCCACGATCCTGCGCGAAATGCGGCTGGTTCAGCAGGTTCTCAACACTGCGCCGGATCGTACGGCTGCATTGGCGCAGGCTTCGGGCATTTTGCATCCCCTGAACATGCAGCTGCAGTTTCTGTCCCCCGGTGCGGCGCCGCCCGAGGACGTATTCGGGCTGACGGAGTTTTCGGGCCGGGTGGTACGAGAGGAGATGAGCAAGGCGTTCCCCGCCTTCCTGGCGATACAGTTCCTCCCCGAACACCGCGTGCGGGTCTATTTCGACACCGTTCATGGTCCGGCAGAGCTGGTGCTTGACCGGCGTCGCCTGACCGCCGCAGCGCCACACCAGCTGATTGTCACCATGTTGCTCTTCGGCTTGGTCATGATGTTGATTTCATTCCTTTACATGCGGAATCAATTGCGCCCGATTAAACGCCTGGCCAACGCGGCAGAGGCTTTTGGCCGCGGGCGCGTCGTCCCGTATTCACCGGCCGGAGCATTGGAAGTCCGCGCGGCGGGCAGCGCGTTCCTGGATATGCGGGCACGCATCGAACGCCAGATCGAACAGCGCACGCTGATGCTGTCTGGGGTCAGCCACGATCTGCGCACGCCGCTGACGCGGATGAAGCTGGAATTGGCGTTGCTGGACCCGGAAGACGCCGCACCGATGCTGCGCGACGTCGAGGAAATGCAGGCGCTGCTGGATGCGTTTCTGGATTTCACCCGTGGCGCGGCGGTCAGCGAGCCGGAGAAGCTGGATCCCGAAGCCTTCGTGGCGGAGATCGTGGCTGGCTGGCAACGGCAGGAGAAACCGGTGGTGCTGGCGCAGGTGTCCGGCGGTGGGGAGGTCACGCTCCGGCGGCAGCCGATGCGCCGGGCGGTGGAGAATCTGATCTCCAATGCCGTGCGGTACGGCTCACAGGCAAAGGTCTCCCTGACGCTGACGGAGCGCTCGATGCGCATCAGGGTTGAGGATGACGGTCCCGGCATCCCGGCAGAGCAACGAGGGGATGCGGTGCGACCTTTCACGCGCCTTGATCCGGCGCGCAATCAGGATCGTGGGTCCGGTGTTGGCCTGGGACTGGCCATCGTCGCAGATACGGCGCGTGCGCATGGCGGTACCTTGCGGCTGGGCGAAAGTGCTGAACTTGGTGGGCTGCAGGCGGATATCGTGATCGCGCGCTGATGCGGGCTGTCTCGGCCCTCGTAGGCCGAGGCTTCGGAGACGGCGGCCAGGTAAATTGGCTTTAGATGGAATGGTAGGCCCGGCAGGATTCGAACCTGCAACCAAAGCGTTATGAGCGCTCTGCTCTAACCGTTGAGCTACAGGCCCGCCACGCTTGCTGGTTAGGGAATGCCGCGCGGGAGGTCAAGCGGTGATTGAGCGCGGGCAGGCCGCCGCTGGCTGACGCTGACCTGACTGTCGCCATGGTGTGGCACCGAAACAAAGTGATTTGCGCTGTGGGGGTACGCGCGGAGTGCCATGTGAAAGACTGTAAACCACCGACGGTTTCGCTTTGGCTTTTAGGTCACTTGGGAGGGCGCCATCCCCGGCCGGATGCGACCCTTGCGGGGGTGGCGCAATCCCTTGTTCCCTTCTGTCGCGCCTTGCGTTAAAGGCTGCGCAACCCAGTTGAAGGAGCCAGATGATGACCAGCGGCAAGAACGGCCTGACCTATGCGGACGCAGGTGTGGACATTGATGCAGGCAACGCTTTGGTCGACCGGATCAAACCGGCTGCCAAGCGCACCAACCGCCCGGGCGTGGCCAGCGGGCTGGGTGGGTTCGGCGCGCTGTTCGATCTGAAGGGCGCAGGTTACAGCGATCCGATTCTCGTGGGCGCCACCGACGGTGTCGGGACCAAGCTGCGCATTGCCATCGACACCGGCCACGTTGATGGCGTCGGTATCGACCTGGTCGCCATGTGTGTGAATGATCTGGTCTGCCAGGGGGCCGAGCCGCTGTTCTTCCTCGACTATTTTGCGACCGGCAAACTGGAAACGGAAACTGCCGCCCGCATCATCGAAGGCATCGCCGAGGGCTGCGTGCGCTCCGGCTGCGCGCTGATCGGCGGCGAGACGGCTGAGATGCCCGGCATGTACCCGGAAGGTGATTTTGACCTCGCGGGCTTTGCCGTGGGCGCGATGGAGCGCGGCACCGCTCTGCCCGAGGGCGTGGCGGAGGGCGATATGCTTCTGGGGCTGGCCTCGGACGGTGTACACTCCAACGGCTATTCGCTGGTGCGTAAGCTGGTCGAGGTTTCGGGGCTTGGCTGGGACGCAGACTGCCCGTTTGGCGAGGGCACGCTGGGCGAGGCGCTGCTGACGCCGACGCGCCTGTACGTCAAACAGTGTCTGGCCGCGGTGCGGGCAGGGGGCGTGCATGCGCTGGCCCATATCACGGGCGGCGGTCTGACCGAGAACCTGCCGCGTGTGCTGCCCGAGGATCTGGGCGCCGACATCGATCTGAACGCGTGGGAACTGCCGCCCGTGTTCAAATGGATGGCCGAAACCGGCGGTATTGCCGAGGCCGAGATGCTGAAAACCTTTAACTGCGGCATCGGCATGATCCTGTCGGTCTCTGCCGACCGTGCGGATGCGCTGGTCAAGGTGCTGGAAGACGAGGGCGAGAATGTCGTGCGCCTCGGCACCGTCACCAAGGGCGCTGGCATGCGCTACGCGGGCAAGCTGCTGTGAGCCACAAGCGCGTTGCCATCCTGATTTCCGGCGGCGGCTCCAACATGGTGTCGCTGCTGGAAAGTATGACCGGAGATCACGCCGCACGCCCGTGCCTGGTGTTGGCCAACAACGCCGATGCGGGCGGGCTGGCCAAGGCCGCCGCCGCAGGGGTCAAGACGGCGGTGGTGGATCACCGGCCGTTCAAGGGTGATCGCGAGGCATTCGAGGCGGAGCTGGTAAAGCCGATCCTGGCGGCGGAAGCCGACATTGTCTGCCTGGCCGGCTTCATGCGGGTCTTGACGGCTGGCTTCGTCTCTCAGTTCGAAGGGCGGATGTTGAACATCCATCCCTCGTTGCTGCCGAAGTACAAGGGACTTCACACGCACGCCCGGGCGCTGGAGGCGGGTGACGCCGAGCATGGCTGCACTGTCCACGAGGTCACACCGCGTCTGGATGACGGCCCGATCCTCGGTCAGGCAAGGGTGCCAGTGCAATCGGATGACACCCCGGACACGCTCGCAGCGCGTGTATTGGTGCAGGAACATCTTCTGTATCCCGCGGTGCTGCGGCGTTACGCGGCGGGTGACAGAACGCCGGTTCTGCTGGGCTGAGCGGCGATTGGCCGGGTTGATTGCATTGCCGTGGCCAAGCGCGTATCACATGCCGACCCAGATGAGATTGAAAAGCCGTTATTGATGAAAACTCTGACCACAACCGAAGAATTGCAGGCGTTCTGCAAAGACGCCGCCCAGCACCCCTATGTCACTGTGGATACTGAGTTTCTACGTGAACGCACCTATTACTCCAAGCTGTGTCTGATCCAGCTGGCCTATTCTGGCGACGGCGAGAACGACGCCGTGCTGGTGGACCCTCTGGCGGAGGGGATTTCGCTGGAGCCGCTGTACGATCTCTTCCGAGATGAAAATGTGGTCAAGGTGTTTCACGCGGCCCGGCAGGATCTGGAAATTTTCTGGGTCGATGCGGGGGTCTTTCCCAAGCCCTTGTTCGACACCCAGGTGGCCGCGATGGTCTGCGGCTTTGGCGAGCAGGCGGGCTACGAAACCCTGGTTCGCAAGATCGTCAAGCAGGGGTTGGACAAGACCTCGCGCTTTACCGACTGGTCGCGTCGCCCTCTGAGTGAGGCGCAAAAGACCTATGCGCTGGCGGATGTGACCCATCTGCGCAAGATTTACGAATTCCTTGCAGCCGAGCTGGAAAAAAGTGGCCGGTCCCATTGGGTGGCCGAGGAATTGCAGGTTCTGACCGACCCTGCGACCTATGATATCCAGCCCAGGGAAGCCTGGAAGCGGGTCAAGACCAGAACCACATCGGGCAAGTTCCTGGCGGTCGTGCGGGAACTTGCAGCGTTCCGCGAGGAATACGCCCAGAGCAACAACGTGCCGCGCAACCGGGTCTTCAAGGATGATGCGCTGGTGGAGCTGGCCTCGACCAAGCCGCGCACCCCGGCCGAGCTTGGCGGCTCTCGTCTGTTGTTGCGTGAAGCCCGCAAGGGCGCAATTGCCGAAGGCATCCTCGCGGCGGTCGCGAAGGGCGTCGCTTGCCCGCCGGAAGACCATCCAAAGCCTGATCGCAGCAAGGAAAAGATGCAGGTGAACCCGGCGCTGGCCGACCTTCTGCGGGTCCTTCTGAAGGCCAAGACCGAGGCGGAGGGCGTCGCTGCCAAGTTGATTGCCCCCAGCACCGATCTGGACGCGATCGCTGCCGGTCAACGGGATGTGCGGGCGCTTCGCGGCTGGCGCCGCGAGGTGTTCGGAGAGGATGCCTTGCGGCTGTGCGAGGGCCAAATTGCGCTGGCTGCAAAGGGGCAGGCCGTGCAGGTGGTCGAGCTGTAATATCCTGCGCGCGCGTGCAGACCTGCACGTCGAGGTAAGACGCGTAAACTTAATAGGAAAACGGCGCCCTGTTGTCAGGCCGCCGTTTTTTCGTCAGCGGCGGCGGCTTTCGCGCGCATTCGTAGCGCCGTTCACCCTGACGACGCGAATGGCTGCCAGTTCCTGCGAAGACAGGCTGCGGGCGGCATGAACCGTGCGGGTGGCGGCTGGACCGACGGGGGTCGGCTCCTGCGGGAATGTCACCCGGAACTCCAGAGTGAGCACACCGTCTGTCGCTTCACCTGCGCGGCGCAGCTCGACGTCATAAGCGCCCTGTCGGCTGGTGACCGCGGTGGCGCGAATGATGGCGCCGGTAGGGGTGGGCTCGATCTGCAAGTCGGTGATCTGATTTGCCAGCACGCTGCGATCCACCGCTTCGGGCCGGGAGAACACGCCGCGTTTGCGGCTTTCTTCCGGGATCAGCGGGTTGGTCCCCTCGGCTGCAACCACTTCAACCGGTTCCGATCTGCCGAACCAGTTGACCGGATTGATCCGCGACTCCTTCCAGCCGCACCCCGCCAGCACCAGCGCACCGGCCAAGGTCAAAACCAAGGGTTTTTGCATCTGTCCCGCCCTACTCAAAATGTGTTTGTTAGGAAGTACCCGATTGGGTGCAGCTTGAAAAGCGGTTGAAAAGGGCGGGGCAGGGGCTTAGGTGCTGAACAGTCCCGATAAATGCCGCAACTGAGGATGGACCGACAATGGCCGCAGCCGCCTTTGAAGAGATCGTGGAAGACTTCGAGTTCATGGAGGACTGGGAGGACCGTTACCGCCATGTGATCGATCTGGGCAAAGCGATGGAGCCGCTGGAGGATGCGCTGAAAGTCCCGGCGACCAAGGTCGATGGCTGCGCAAGCCAGGTCTGGTTGCATGCGGTTGTCGAGGGTGGCCGCTTCCGCTTTGATGGCGACAGTGACGCGATGATCGTACGGGGACTGATCGCGGTGCTGCGCAGCCTCTACAATGGGTTGCCCGTCGCCGAGGTTCCCCAGGTGGACGCGAAGGCGGAGCTGGGGCGGTTGGGGCTGAACGACCATCTGTCCGCGCAGCGCTCGAACGGACTGCGCGCGATGATCGAGCGGATCCGGGAAACCGCGATGGCGCAGGCCTGAGGAAACCGGGCGAGGGGGATACCCCCTCGTGCTTGGCGGCGAATTTCAGGAAAGATGCGGGCGGCTATTCGGCCCAGCGGGTGATGGCGGCTTCAAGATCGCCGTAGCCGGTGTGGCGGTGTTCGAATGCCAGCCCCATGCGTTCGGCGCAGTGACGGGCTTTCTCCACCAGCGCAGGATCGCGTGTCTGCGACTGATAGACCAGCTTTGTGTAGTTGCCGAACACCATGTCCCGCAGCTCCGGGTTCTTGTCGAGGCCCATCGGGCGCCAGACGAAGGCGTCGAACTGCTTGACCAGGAAGTCGGTCAGGTAGAAGGCGGTGATTTCGCCCTCTTCGGCGTGTCGGGCAAAGGTGTCGTTGCCCTCGAAGAAGGAATAGCAGTGCGGGCCCGCCACCATTTCGACGCCCAGCTCGGCGCATTTGCGCTCCAGCGCGCCGCCGGTGCCGCAGTCGGCGTAGACCACGTAGATCTTGTCGTAGACCGCTGAATGCTTGGCCACCGCGCCTTCGATGGCGTCGGTGATCTGCTCCGGGAAGAGGTGCAGTTTGGCAGGCAGGCAGGTGAGATCGATGTGATCGAGCCCGTTTTTATCCTTGATATCAAGGATTTCACGCGCAAGCGCGCCGCAGGCGATCAGCAGGATGCGGCCGGTCTTTTTCTCAGGGGCAGCCAGACCCTGTTCGGTGAGGGAGCTTTCCTCAAGTGTTCGCCCGGTCGGCGGGCGGAAGGCAGCCCGCTCGGTCAAGCGGGCTGCGCGTCCTTTGCGTGCCAAATCAGGCGCTCATCGAGTTGTGCTTGCGGGCGACCAGTTCCTTGGCCATTTCCACAGCAACGGCGGCGTCGCGGCAGTAGCCGTCTGCGCCGATGGCCTTGCCGAACTCTTCGTTCAGAGGGGCGCCGCCGACCAGCACGATGTAATCGTCGCGCAGACCCTGCTCCACCATCGTGTCGATCACCACCTTCATGTAGGGCATGGTGGTGGTCAGGAGGGCGGACATCCCCAGAATGTCGGGTTTGTGTTCGGCAATGGCTTCCAGGTAGTTTTCGACCGGGTTGTTGATGCCGAGATCGACAACCTCGAAGCCCGCACCTTCCATCATCATGGAGACCAGGTTCTTGCCGATGTCGTGAATGTCACCCTTCACGGTACCGATTACCATGGAGCCGACGCGCGGCGCACCGGTTTCGGCCAGCAACGGCTTCAGGATGGCCATGCCGCCCTTCATCGCGTTTGCCGCCAGCAGCACCTCGGGGACGAACAGAATGCCGTCGCGGAAGTCGGCGCCGACGATGGTCATGCCACCCACCAGGGCCTTCGTCAGGATGTCGTAAGGCGCCCAACCGCGCTCGAGAAGGATGTTCACACCTTCTTCGATTTCCTCTTTGAGACCATCATAGAGGTCGTCAAACATCTGTTGAACGAGCTCCTCGTCATCGAGTTCCGAGAGGATGATGTCTTCTTCGTCCGACATGCGCCTATTCCTTGCTGACGGGCTGCGCCCCGTGTTGGCCTAGTTTTGGAACTTTTGTGACAGATTGCCGCTATGCGACTGCATTATTTGCGACATTGCTACAGTCCGAACCGACGTATAGAGGCAAAAATGACGATTTGATAATTCGGATTTTGCATGGAAATCTTCGTTTCCATTCATTTGTTCTTTATTTGTTCTATTTTGTGGCGCATATTGTGGCCATGACAGACATCGATGTGACCGTTCCGATGCGCCGCAAAGCGCGTGCCAGCCTCAGCAATGCGGCAGGCCGGTTCGATATGGGGCGTGCGGACGTGGATGATGGCTGGTCGCGGGACGATGCGCCTGAGGTGATTCCTACCGAGTTGAGGCTTGAGACCGCGCGCAGCCTGATTTCCTACAACCGTTCGCCCGACCTGCCGTTTGACCGTTCCATCAACCCATATCGGGGGTGCGAGCATGGCTGCATCTATTGTTTTGCCCGCCCGAGCCATGCCTACCTGGGGTTGTCGCCGGGAATGGACTTCGAAACCCGCCTGGTGGCGCGGCCCAACGCGGCAGAGGTGCTACGGCGCGAATTGTCGGCACAGAAGTACAAGGTCGCGACGCTCGCCATCGGTACCAACACGGATCCCTACCAGCCCTGCGAACGCGATCAGGGGATCATGCGCGCCTGCCTGGAGGTGCTGCGCGATTTCAATCATCCAGTGGCCATCGTCACCAAGGGCGCGTTGGTGGAGCGCGACATCGACATCCTTGCGCCCATGGCGGCCCTGGGGCTGGCGCGGGTGGGGGTGTCGGTGACGACTTTGGATGTGGATCTCTCCCGTCGGATGGAGCCGCGCGCGCCGCTGCCTGCCCGGCGACTGGCAACGATCCGGCGTCTGTCGGAGGCAGGTGTGCCGGTGCGGATCATGACCTCGCCGGTGGTGCCGGGGCTGACCGACCATGAACTGGAGGCGCTGTTGGCGGCCGGTGCGGAGGCGGGCGCGGATGCGGCGAGCTGGATCATGCTTCGGCTGCCGCGCGAGGTGTCGGAGCTGTGGCAGGAATGGCTGGCCGAACACGTCCCGGGTCGGGCGGCCAAGATCATGGCGCGGTTGCGGGAAATGCACGGCGGGCGCGACTACGATCCACGTTGGGGCCATCGCATGCGCGGCGAGGGGCGGTATGCCGAAATGATTGGCCAGCGGTTCAAGGCAGCCTGCAAGCGGCTCGGCCTGCAGGAGCGCACGCCGCCGCTGCGCTGCGATCTGTTTTCCCGGCCGCCGCAGCCTGGTGATCAACTGGCGCTGTTTTGACGCTGCGGGAACAGAAAAATCGGACCAATCGTGGTATGATGCAGCGTCACTAGAGGAAAGGAAGGTGGGCGATGTCTGCCGTAGCAGTAAAGGCGCGCGTGACCGGACGCGTGCAGGGCGTGGCCTTCCGCGCCTGGGCCAAGGCGGAGGCGCTCCGCCACGGGCTAACGGGTTGGGTGCGCAATGAGCCGGATGGATCTGTGCGGGCGTTGCTGATCGGGCCAGCGGCCAGCGTCGCGGACATGGTCAGACGCATGGGGCGCGGCCCCGGTGCGGCCTCGGTCACGGATGTGCGAACGGAAAAGGTTGAGCCGGATCCGCAGCTGAAGGACTTTCAGATCCTGCGTTAGGCGTCCCGCCACGAAAGATCGGCTGAGCGCGCTCAAGCCGGATTGAAAGGTGCAGGCGGGGCAAGGTGCAGACGGGGAGGGGCTGCGGGATAGAAACGCGGCACCGCAGGCAGTTTGCGGTGCCGCTTGTTCTGTGGGCCGCGTTGCCTCAGGCGCGACGGCGGCGGCGGGAACGGCGCTCGCCGCCGGTGTTGTCGTCTCCGGTGCCGTCGCTTTCAGAGGTGAACGGTCCCAGCACTTCGACGATCTTTTCCAGCGCAGGGCGGTCGCCGCGCGGCCGGGTGTCGAGTGCTTCGCGCATGGCGCGCAGGTGATCCGGCATGGTGCCGCAGCAGCCGCCGATGATCTTGGCACCTGAATCCCGGGCCATCACGGCGTATTCACCCATCAGTTCCGGCGTGCCGTCATAGTGGATATGGCCATCGACATACTTGGGAATGCCGGCGTTGCCCTTGGAAATAATGGCGCGCTCGGTGCCTTGGGCGGCAAAGCCCAGCACGGTGCGCAGGATGTCGGATGCGCCGGTGCCGCAGTTTGCGCCAAAGGCCAGCGGGGCATTGTCGAATTCCTCGACCAGCTTGGCCAGATCGGCAGAGGTCACGCCCATCATGGTACGCCCGGCGGTGTCAAAGCTCATGGTGCCGCACCAGGGCATGTCGGCCAATTTGAAAGCCTCGGCCGCGGCGCGGAATTCCTCGGGCGCGGAAATCGTCTCCAGCCACAGGACGTCAACGCCGCCTTCCTTGAGCGCATCGGCCTGTTCGTGGAACATCTCGACCGCGACGGCATGGGACATGTCGCCCACGGGCTCGAAGATTTCGCCGGTGGGGCCGACGGAGCCGGCCACGGCAATCGGGCGACCGGCCTTGTCGGCGATTTCGCGCCCCAGCTCCGCGGCAGCACGGTTCAACTCGCGCACGCGGTTTTGCGCATCGTGCAGCTTCAGGCGCGCGGCGGTGCCGCCAAAGCTGTTGGTCAGGAACAGGTCGCTGCCTGCGTCGACAGATCCCTGGTAGAGCGCCATGATCTTCTTGGGCTCGCTCACGTTCCACAGCTCGGGTGCATCGCCGGACTGCAGGCCCATGGCAAACAGATTGGTGCCAGTCGCGCCATCCGCCAGCAGCACGTCGTGTGTTTCCAGCAGCTTGGTGAAAGTATTGGTCATTGGCCTCTTCCCGTATCAGTTAACCGGCCCGGCGGGCCGGGCGGTAAAAAGGGTATCCCGCCCCTGTGTCACGACGGGACCGCAAGGGCAATTCCATTTTATTCATCTTCATTATGAACGCCGTCCGTCCCGCGGGCCCGGCAGGCGACGCTCCTCGATATTGCTCGTGCCTGTTGCAACGGGAGGGGGCGCCCGCTTGCGCGCATGGGAAAGGGCAGGGTCTCCGTCAGTCGGCTTCCTGCATGACCTCAAGCTGGGCTTGCGGCAGGAGTTCCAGCAGCTTGGCGCGGATTTGCGCTTCGCTCACGCGGGAGCCGAGATCTGCGGACAACTTGCGCACGACGTCTTCGTGGCCGGCTTCCTCCAGATCGGCGGATACCACGGACTGTGCATATGAGGTCGCCTCCGTCCCGGTCTTTCCCAGCAGGTCGGCCGCCCAGAGACCGAGGAGCTTGTCGCGTCGGGCCTGTATCCGAAACCGCATGTCCGCATCATGCACAAATTTGGCTTCGAAGGCCTGTTCACGTTCGTCGAATAGCGTCATGGCCGTTCCTCATCTACCAGTTCACCCAAGTATACACATATATAAGATTGGAGCCTGAAACGGGCGCAGGGCAAGAAGAATATCGTGTTGCGCCGCGGTTGCGGCTACCATCGTCGCCGTCCTTCCGTGTTTCCCGCAGCCGTGGACGGGCAGGACGATGCAGCGCGCTTGCGGCCAAGGCCCCCTTGGCTTATGAGGGCGGCACATATCAGGGCCGGATTCCCGGCATTGACCCCGAAAGGTTTGCAATGGCGCGTCGCAAGAAAATCTACGAAGGCAAGGCCAAGACACTGTATGAAGGTCCCGAGCCGGGCACGATCGTGCAGTATTTCAAGGATGATGCCACGGCCTTCAACGCCGAGAAACACGACGTGATCGAAGGCAAGGGGGTTCTCAACAACATCCTGAGCGAGTTTTTCATGCTGGGCCTGGCCCAGATCGGCGTGCCGACCCACTTCCTGAAACGGTTGAACATGCGCGAGCAGCTGGTGCGCAGCTGCGAGATCGTGCCGCTGGAAGTCATCGTGCGCAACTACGCGGCGGGCAGCATCTCCAAGCGGCTGGGCATCGACGAAGGCACCCAACTGCCGCGCCCGATCGTGGAGTACTGCTACAAGGACGACGCCTTGGGGGATCCGCTGGTCACCGAGGAGCACATCGCGGCCTTCGGCTGGGCCAGCCAGCAGGACATGGACGACATCCTGAGCCTCGCGCTGCGCGTCAACGACTTCCTGTCCGGTGTTTTCCTGGCGGTCGGTATCCGCCTGGTCGACTTCAAGATCGAGATCGGTCGTATCTACGACGGTGACTTCCAGCGCTTGGTGGTCGCGGACGAGATCAGCCCCGACAGCTGCCGCCTGTGGGATATCAAGACCGGTCAGAAACTGGACAAGGACGTGTTCCGGCGTGATCTCGGCAGCTTGACCGATGCCTATTCGGAGGTTGCGCGGCGCCTGGGTGTCATGCCCAACAACCCGCCGGCGCCGGGCAAGCCGACGCTGGTGAACTGACGAAACAGATCCCGCTGCGCCGGTCGCGCCGCGGGATTTTGACTATTACTGGAAAGATGAAGTCCGCATGGGCTTCGCCATCGAAAACCTGAGGGATGATGCGATGAAGGCACGGGTGCATGTGATGCTGAAGAACGGGGTTCTGGATCCGCAGGGCGAGGCAGTGCGCCACGCGCTGGGAGCCTTGGGCTTTGACAAGGTTGAAGGCGTGCGCCAGGGCAAGGTGATCGACCTGGAGCTGGCCGAGGGCGCCACCGAGGCTGATGTCACCGCCATGTGCGAGAAGCTGCTGGCCAACACCGTGATCGAATCCTACAGCATCGAGATGCAGTGATGAAGGCGGCGGTAGTAGTCTTTCCGGGCTCCAACTGCGACCGCGATCTGGCGGTGGCGTTCGAGCAGGCCGGTTTCGACGTGTCGATGGTCTGGCACAAGGACAGCGCGTTGCCCGAAGGCGTCGATATCGTCGGCGTGCCGGGCGGGTTCTCTTATGGGGACTACCTGCGCTGCGGCGCCATCGCCGCGCAATCGCCGATTTGCAAGGCCGTGGTCGACCACGCGGAGCGCGGCGGTTACGCCATCGGTATCTGTAACGGGTTCCAGATCCTGACCGAGACCGGGGTGCTGCCGGGCGCGCTGCTGCGCAACGCCGGGCTGAAGTACATCTGCCGCACCGTGGATCTGAAGGTCGCAACCGCCGACAGCGTCTTTACCGAAGGGTACAACGCCGGCGATGTGATCGGCGTGCCGATCGCCCATCACGACGGCAACTACTTTGCCGACGAGGCGACCATCAAGATACTGCAGGACCAGGATCGTGTGGCCTTCACCTATGAAGACAATCCCAACGGTTCGGTTGCGGATATCGCGGGGATCCTGTCGGAAAACCGCCGGGTTCTGGGCATGATGCCGCACCCGGAGCGGGCCGCGGACGAAGGCCATGGCGGCACCGACGGGGCAGCAATGTTCCGCGCATTGGCGGGCATGGTCGCCGCTGCGTGACTTGAGAAGGCGGGGCGGCCGCAATAGGTATGGATTATGTCCGCCCCGCGCAATGATTTGAAACAGACCAGGTCCAAGGCCCGATCGCGCACGATTTCGTGGCGCGCGCGGCTTGCTTTGCTGGTGTTCATGGCCGCGGCGGCGGTTACCGTCTGGACGACCAACCGCGCGCTGACACACCGCTTTACCGAAAGCACCCGCAACCGCGCCGAACTGCGGTTGGCGCTCTATTCCGGCAACTTGCTGAGCGAGCTGCGCCAGCATGCCATCGTGCCGCAGCTGTTGGCACGGGATCAGACGCTGATATCGGCGTTGCAATCCAATGATTTTTCACTGTCGACGCAGCGGTTGATTTCCTTCGTCGATGAAATCGGCGCAGCCTCGATCATGTTGTTGGCCAGTGACGGTCGCACGGTGGCGGCCACCGACCGCAATCGGTTGGGCGAAAATCACCGCAATGCTGCCTATTTCGTCGATGCGGTGCGGGCAAAATCGACCGTGTTCTCCGTTATCCCGCGCGAAGTCGGCGGCTATCGTTTTACCTATTCGCGCCGCATGATCGACGCCACCGGGGTGCTGGGGGCCATCGTCGTCGAGGTCGATCTGCAAAAGTTCGAGCGCGCCTGGGCGGGTATCTCCGATGCGGTTCTGGTCAGCGACAGCACAGGCTCGATCATTCTTGCCACCGAAGCGCGCTGGCGCGGGCTCAAGGAGGCGGAGGCGCTGACGCTGCAAACCCCCGAAGGCGCGATCCAGAGGGCGATCCGGGCAACCACCGATTGGACCGCGCTGCCGCCCGATGCCTATCTGCAGGGCGAAGCGGTGATGCGCCTGGAGACGCGCGTGCCGTTCCAGGGGTGGCGGATGGCGTCCTTCACCACCTACTCCTCCGTGCGGGAGCGGGTGAACGCGGTGCTGGCGCTGGAAATCATGGGATTCGCCATTCTGCTGGCCCTGGCGTTCTATGCCCTGAGCCGCAAGACGGCGCTGCGGATGGCCCTGTTCCAGCGCGAGTCGGCAGAGCTTCGCGTATTGAACACCCGCTTGCAGCGGGAAATCGCCGAGCGTGAACGGATGCAAAAGACCCTTGCAGTAGCCGAGCAGAGCCTTGCTCAAAGCTCGAAACTGGCCGCCCTGGGCGAGATGTCGGCCGCCGTCAGTCACGAGTTGAATCAACCGCTTGCCGCGATGAAAACCTATCTGGCCGGTGCCCGGTTGCTGCTGAGCCGCAACCGTCCCGATGAAGCGCTGGCCTCCTTCGGGCGCATTGATGATTTGATTGAGCGTATGGGCGCGATCACCCGTCAGCTGAAGTCATATGCGCGCAAGGGCGGAGACACGTTCAGCCCTGTAAATCTTGGGGATGCGCTGGCGTCCAGCCTGTCGATGATGGAGCCGCAGCTGCGTCAGCGCCATGTCAAGATCACCCGCATTCTTCCGGAAGAACCTGTTATGGTGATGGGGGACCGGATGCGGCTGGAGCAGGTGATGGTCAACCTCTTGCGAAACGCCTTGGACGCCACCAAGTCTGTGGACGACCCGGAGGTGGAGATCCTGTTGGCCGCGGGCGAGACCGCGACCTTGTCGGTGCGTGACAACGGGATGGGGATCAAGGACTTCGACAACCTGTTTGAGCCTTTTTACACCACCAAGCAGCCCGGCGATGGGGTTGGTTTGGGACTTGCCATCTCTTCGGGGATCGTCAACGACCTCGGGGGACGGCTGACCGCCCGCAACGGCCAGAACGGCGGCGCGGTTTTTGAGATGCAATTGCCGATCCTGGTGGACGGCATCGAGGCGGCGGAATGACCGCGCCTAGAAAGATGGAGAGAGGACGCGCATGGCACAGGCTATGAAAATCGCGATCGTCGATGATGAACAGGATATGCGGCAGTCGATCAGCCAATGGCTGGCGCTGTCCGGATACGATACCGAGACCTTCTCCAGCGCCGAGGAGGCGCTGAAGGTGCTGGGGCCCGATTACCCCGGTATCGTGATCTCGGATATCAAGATGCCCGGCATGGATGGCATGCAGTTCCTGAAGAAGCTGATGGGCAGCGACTCGGCGCTGCCGGTGATCATGATCACCGGTCACGGCGATGTGCCGATGGCGGTCGAAGCAATGCGGGTCGGGGCGTTCGATTTCCTCGAGAAGCCCTTTAACCCCGACCGCATGTCGGAGCTGGCCAAACGTGCGACCAGCGCGCGGCGGCTGACCATGGACAACCGCGCCCTGCGCCGCGAGCTGTCGGATGGCGGGCAGATCATGAAGAAACTGATCGGCCAGAGCCCGGTGATGGAACGGCTGCGCGAGGATATCCTGGATCTGGGCCAGGCCGACGGCCACGTGCTGATCGACGGCGAGACCGGCACCGGCAAGACGCTGGTGGCCCATGCCCTGCACGCTGTGGGCAGCCGCGCGGGCAAGAAATTCGTGCTGATTTCCTGCGCTGCGCTGGAGGAAGATGCTTTGGCCAAACGCCTGTTTGGCCCCATGCAGCCGGAAGACAGCATGTTGCCCGCGATTGAAGAAGCCCGCGGGGGCACCCTGGTGCTGGAGGATATCGAAGCGCTGTCGGAAACCCTTCAGGCGCGCCTGCTGAGCGTCATCAACGAACAGGGCACGCCTGCAGAAACCCGGATCATCGCGATCTCGAACCTGCAGGAGGCTGGCAAGACCTGCGAGGATGCCCTGCGCCCGGATCTGTTCTACCGCCTCGCAGCGCTGCGCATCACCGTGCCGCCGCTGCGGCAGCGGGGCGAGGATATCCTCACCCTGTTTACCCGCTTGTCCGAGCAGTTTGCAGATGAATATGGCTGCGATGCGCCGCAGGTCAGCGCCCAGGAGGCGGCACAGCTGTTGCAGGCCCCGTGGCCGGGCAATGTCCGGCAGCTTATCAACATTGCCGAACGTGCGGTTCTGCAATCGCGCCGGGGCTCGGGCACCATCGCGTCGCTTCTGATGTCGGATCACGAGGAGATGCAGCCGGTGATGACCACCGAGGGCAAGCCTCTGAAGGAGTATGTCGAGGCGTTCGAACGGATGTTGATCGACAACACCATGCGCCGTCACAAGGGCTCCATCGCCAGCGTGATGGAGGAATTGTGTCTGCCGCGGCGCACGCTCAACGAGAAGATGGCGAAATACGGCCTGCAGCGGTCGGACTACCTGGGCTAGGCGTCGCGGGGGCAGCGCGGCCTGCCGCCCGGATCGCACCACGGCGGCTTCCCCTTGCAAATCGGGAGGGGTAGCCGGGCGAGTGGTCCGAAAATTGAGCAAACTTTAACAGCCTGTCCGGTAAGGATGGGCTGTTTTCATTTTAAGTACTGCCGGTGACGAATGCCCATTGTCATTACCTATCCACAGGCCTTATGCTGATCCAACGGGCTGCGAACCGCATCGAGGTTCGCCCCGTTCTGATGAGTTTCGCTGACTTTGGTAGTCCTCCGGCATAATCCGCGATCACCACTGTCAGACCGATTGGCCCTCTGACGCAGAGGGCAGTTTCACGCCCAAGCCGGGAAACCCGGCAAAGGGATAATGTGGCAGGGCCGGGCATGACCCACCTGCCGGAGAAGAACCGCGATGACGCGCGCGAGAGCGAAGAGCACTGAGGCAGGAAGGCCGGGCATTGTTTCCGGGACCACCTGCTGCACCGCGCCGTCCGAGATCGCCCTGACAAGACATCACCCAAAACGCGCGCGGCCACCTGGTAGCAGGGGCCTGCGGGCGCGCAGGGTAGATGCACCAAGGACCAATGGCCAAGAAAATGCTGATCGACGCCACCCACGCGGAAGAAACCCGCGTTGTGGTGGTGGATGGAAACAAGGTTGAGGAATTCGACTTTGAGTCTGAGAACAAGCGCCAGCTTGCTGGCAATATCTACCTCGCCAAGGTAACGCGCGTCGAACCGTCGCTGCAGGCGGCGTTTGTGGACTATGGCGGCAATCGCCACGGTTTCCTGGCGTTTTCCGAAATTCACCCGGATTACTACCAGATCCCCGTCGCCGACCGCGAGGCGCTGATGGAAGAGGAGCGCGCCTATGCCGAGGCGATGCGCGCGCGCGACGAGGAAGAAGAGACCAAACCCGCCAAGCCCAAGCGGAGCCGCCGCTCGAAACCGGCCTCCAAGGCAGCCAATGCGTCGTCTGATGACGTGGTGGAAACGAAGGACGTGGAAACCCCGGACAGCGACAGCGCTGAAATCGCCGGGATGGAAACCATTGACCTGACCGAGAGCACCGAAGCCGCTGACGAGTCGACCGCGGAGCTGGCGGAGGTGCCTGAGGACACCGGCGTTGACGCGCCGATCGAGGACAGCGTGCCCGCTGTGGAGACCGCCGACGCGGGCGAAGCCGAGGCGGCTTATGACGCATCCGCCCCGGCGGGCGAAGAGGCTGGTGATGCCAGTGTCGCCGAAGCCGAGGATCAGGCGGCGTTTGACAGTGCGCCGGCATCGGATGCCGAAGAGCCCCAGGTTGACGAGGCCGAGGGCGAAGAAGCTCAGGCTGAAGACACACCGGCTGAGGACGCACAGGCCGAAGAGGCCGTCGCTGCCAAGCCCAAGGGTCGGTCGCGTAGCCGCTCGCGGTCGCGCGGCAAGGCTGCGCCTGCCGCCGATGACGTCATCGGCGACGTAGTCGACCCGGAGGAAGTCGGAGACGACGCCGAAGGGCAGCGCGCCGATGCCGCCACCAAGGATGACAGCATCGAATCTGTTGCCGACGAGGATGACAGCGAAGACATCCGTCCGCCGCGCAAACCGCGTCCGCGTCGCTACAAGATTCAGGAAGTGATCAAGGTCCGCCAGGTTCTGCTGGTGCAGGTCGTGAAGGAAGAGCGCGGCAATAAGGGCGCGGCGCTGACCACCTATCTGTCATTGGCAGGCCGGTATTGCGTGCTGATGCCCAACACTGCGCGCGGGGGTGGCATTTCCCGCAAGATCACCAACGCGGCCGACCGCAAGAAGCTCAAGGATATTGCGACGGAGCTCGACGTGCCGACCGGCGCGGGGCTGATCGTTCGCACGGCGGGGGCAAAACGCACCAAGGCCGAGATCAAGCGCGACTATGAATATCTGCAGCGGCTCTGGGAACAGATCCGCGAGCTGACGCTGAAGTCCATCGCGCCCGCCAAGATCTATGAAGAGGGCGACCTGATCAAACGCTCGATCCGCGACCTCTACAATCGCGAGATCGATGAGGTCCTGGTCGAGGGCGAACGCGGCTACCGCATCGCCAAGGACTTCATGAAGATGATCATGCCGTCCCACGCGAAGAACGTGAAGCACTATCAGGAAGCGCTGCCGCTGTTCGCGCGCTACCAGGTCGAGAGCTATTTGGCCGGCATGTTCAACCCGACCGTTCAGCTGAAGTCCGGCGGCTACATCGTGATCGGTGTGACTGAAGCGCTGGTGGCGATCGACGTGAACTCCGGTCGCGCCACCAAGGAAGGCTCGATCGAGGAGACCGCGCTCAAGACCAACCTGGAGGCTGCCGAAGAAGTGGCGCGCCAGCTGCGTCTGCGTGACCTGGCCGGTCTGATCGTCATCGACTTCATCGACATGGACGAGCGCAAGAACAACGCTGCCGTCGAAAAGCGCATGAAGGACAAGCTGAAGACCGACCGCGCCCGCATTCAGGTGGGCCGGATCTCGGGCTTTGGTCTGATGGAAATGTCGCGCCAGCGCCTGCGCCCCGGCATGATCGAGGCGACCACCGCGCCGTGCCCGCATTGCCACGGCACCGGCCTGATCCGCTCCGACGACTCCATGGCGCTGTCGATCCTGCGCCAGATCGAGGAAGAGGGCACCCGCCGCCGCTCCCGCGAGGTGCTGGTGCGCTGCCCGGTCTCCATCGCCAACTTCCTGATGAACCAGAAGCGCGAGCATATCGCCCAGATCGAGGCGCGTTACGGCCTGTCCGTGCGCATCGAAGGCGATCCGCATCTGGTCAGCCCTGACTTCGTTCTTGAAAAGTTCAAGACAGCGTCGCGCACCGTCCCGGCGGCAACGGCACCCGTGGTGTCGGTGGACACCTCGATCATGGATCAGGTCGACGCCGAAGGGGCTTCCAGCGCGGAAGAGGAGGCACCGGCAGACGTGGTTGAAGCCGCGGCCGAGGTGCCGGAAGAGGCTGCGCAGGAAGACAAGCCCAAGCGCAAGCGTCGTCGCCGTCGTCGCCGCAAGTCCGGCAACGGTGAGGCGAGCAATGGCGATCAGGCCGCTGGAGGCCAGGATCAATCTGGCGACCCGGCTGAGGGCTCCGCTGAGGAAGCTGCAGATGAGACGCAGGCCGCTGAAGACACCTCCGCCCCGGAAGGCGAGACTGCCGACGAGGTGAAGGAAAAGAAAAAGCCGACACGTACCCGGACCCGGTCGCGCAGGTCCAAGCCGAAGCCGACCGAGGCTGAGGCCGATGCGGCGGGTGCGGACGCACCGTCCGAACAGGCTGAAGAGGCCGATGCGTCTTCGCAGGCGGAAGTCGCGCAAGAGGCACCGGTGACTGAAGTTGCAGAGGCTTCGGAAGGTGAGGCCGCAACTGCCGGGGACGCTGATCTGACGGCGGCATCGCCATCCGCAGAGGCCAGTGCAGACGCGCAGGGCGACGATGCACCGGGTGATGCGGATGCGGAGCAGGCAGAAACGGCAGCTGAGCCTGCGGCGACAGAGCAGGCAGAGGCCGCTGCTTCGGACGAGGAAACCGTTGAGGTGACCGCGGCAGAAGAAGTGCCCCAGCCGTCTGCAGAAGACATCAGTGTTCCGACAGAGGCTGAGAGCGTCGAGCCTGAAGCCAAGCCTGAGGCGGAAGAAAAAGCGCCGGAACCGGCACTGGCAGGCGCGGGGGCGGAAGCCGAACCGGCAACCCCGCCAAAGCCCAAGCGCCGCGGCTGGTGGTCGATGGGAAGCTAATCGCTAGACTGTCGACGGATCCACGTCGAGTTCAAGAGGCAGGCCTGCGGGCCTGCCTTTTTTGTGCCGATAGTTGAGGTCTATTGGTTTGGCGCAGACGTCGGATGCGACGCCTCTGGTCGACGCACAGATGTTTGGTCCGAAAAGCCTTCGAACCTCGGGTCGCCAATCATACTTTGTGACTTTGCGGTGGTTTTAGCCGCCTTTGCGGATCAGGTAGACCTGATGGGTCCCGCCGTCCTTTTGCCCAAGATACTCATGCCCTGCCTCGTAGCAGAAATGCGGCATGTCGACCACCGCCGCCGGGTCATCCGCCAGAACTTGCAGAACCGCACCCGGCTGCAGGGATTTCAACCGCTTGCGCGCTTTCAACACGGGCAGGGGGCACAGCAGCCCGATGGCATCCAGGGTTTCTTCGATCTCGCTCATGTGGTCCAGATAAGCGGGAAGTTTCAAGCTGTCCACAAGGATGTGACCACCGGTCGCGTGACCTTGGCTGATTGCTCGAATAAGAGTCGGGGCATGTTTGGAATCGAGATCATCGACGCAGGGCTGCTCCCTGCCATGCTGGTGGCGCTGCTGGGCGGCGTGATCAGTTTCCTGTCGCCCTGCGTGCTGCCGATCGTGCCGCCCTATCTGGCCTACATGAGTGGCGTGACCATCGGCGAGATGCAGGGCACCGTGGCCGCCCGGCGCAAGGCGATCATTGCGGCGCTGTTCTTTGTCCTCGGCCTGTCGACAGTATTCTTGCTGCTTGGCTTCACGGCCTCGGCCTTCGGCGCCTTCGTGCTGCAGAACCAGGAGTTGTTTGCCCAGGTCTCCGGTGTCGTCGTGATCATCTTCGGCCTGCATTTCCTGTCCGTCTTCCGCATTCCATTGCTGGACCGCGAAGCGCGGATGGAGGCGGGCGAATCCGGCGGCTCGGCGCTGGGGGCTTACGTCCTGGGGCTCGCCTTTGCCTTTGGCTGGACCCCGTGCATTGGCCCGCAGTTGGGGGCGATCCTGTCGTTGGCCGCCTCCGAGGCTTCGGTAAGCCGGGGCACGATTTTGCTGGGCGTCTATGCCGCAGGCCTTGGCGTGCCGTTCTTGCTGGCGGCGATATTCCTCAACCGCTCGATGGTTCTGATGAACCGGATGAAGCGCCACATGGGTGTTATCGAGAAGGCAATGGGCGGGCTGCTGCTGTTTGTCGGGGTGATGCTGGTCACCGGCCTGTTCACCACCTTTTCATGGTGGTTGCTGGAGACGTTCCCGGCACTTGCGGTTCTGGGCTGACTCGGCGCCCTCGCGGGTCACTGCGGGCCTTACTCTTGCCGAAAACCGCTGCTAGGCTGGTGCGCAGGCAGTTAGGGCAACGAAAAGAGTTCAGGGCAGGGCGTGGATCAAGGCAGCTCCCTTCAGCAACATGTGCGCAGGCGGCGGGTGTTCTACATTCCCGGCTATGACCCTATTCACCCGCGTCGCTACCGGGAGCTTTACCGTAAGGAAGGTGCCGCTCAGGCGAAGATCTCGGGCTACCGCCTTGCGGTGCAAGGGAAAAGCGGCCCCGGCGGTTTCGGCTGGGACGTTCAGGCGGAGATCGATGGCCGTGTCACCGCGGCCGAGGTCGAGGTTCTGGTCTGGTCGGACATCGTCCGCCACAGCATGACCGCGACAATCCCCGGGACGTACTGGCAACTTTTGCAGACGGCCTGGATCTATATCTCAACGGGCGCCTTGTGGAGGCTGATGCGGCTGCGCAAGGGGCCGGTGATCGCGGCGCTCTATCCTGTTGGAATGCTGTTGCTGCAGGCACTGCTTGCGCTTTTGCTGGCTTGGGGCCTCGCCCAAACGATCGGGCTGCTGGCGGGGGCGGTAGGGGTGCATGGGACCGCCAGTGCGGTGTTGGGATGGTGCCTTGGACTGTCGGCAGGGTACGTGTTGCTACGCTGGTTCAAGACGCAGGACGGCAGGTTCTTTGCCTACTATCTGATGCATGACTATGCACATGCTGCCGCCGACAAAGGTGCAATTGCACCACAGATGGAAGAAAGAATGGCTGCGTTCGGCGATCGGATCGCTGCCGCACTGCAGGACCCCGATCTGGATGAGGTGCTGGTGGTCGGCCATTCCTCCGGCGCGCATGTGGGGGTCTCCGTGCTGGCGGACGTGCTCCGGGCTGGGATGCCGCAGGATGGCCCGGCCCTGGGGTTCCTGAGCCTCGGGCAGGTCGTGCCGATGGTTTCGTTCCTGCCACGCGCGCAGCGCCTGCGCGCCGACCTGCAATACCTGTCGCAGCGAGCTGAGCTGACGTGGGTCGATGTCACAGCGCCCGGCGATGGCTGCGCCTTTGCGCTCTGCGATCCGGTCGCGGTAAGCGGCGTCGCGCCTGAGGCGAAACGCTGGCCACTGGTGATTTCTGCTGCCTTCACCCAGACGCTCAGCCCGGCGCGTTGGAAACAACTGCGCTGGCGTTTCTTTCGGCTGCATTTTCAGTACCTGTGTGCTTTCGATCAACCCGGTGACTACGACTATTTCCGCATCACGGCAGGGCCGCTGACGCTGGCCGAGCGGTTCGAGGGCCGCAAAGCTTCTCGCTCGCGCATCGAGGTGCCGGTGTCGAAATTCACCTCTGTGGCCGCCAGATGACGGCGCCTCAGCCACCCAAACCCGCCGCCCGCGCGGACCGCGTGTCGCTCTGGCGGTACGCGCGCCTGTTTCGCCAGGACATCCTTTCGGCGCAGCCTGCCCGCCTGTATCGCGCGTGGATGGCGGAGTTTCGCACGCCTTTCTTTCGCAGCTTCTTGGTCAATGAACCCGCACTGGTGAAACGGCTGCTAAAGGACAGCCCCGAGGACTTCCCGAAATCGGACCGTATTGCGGAAGGACTGAAACCGCTGTTGGGCCAATCGGTGTTTCTGACCAACGGGGCGGAGTGGAAACGTCAGCGCCGCATCATCGACCCCGCCTTTGAGGGTGGCAGGTTGAAGGACACGTATCCGGCGATGCGCGCGGCTGCCGAGGCTATGGTGGCACGGCTGCGCAATCGGCAGGGGCAGGTCGAGATCGAGGCCGAGGCGTCGCATGTCGCCGCCGATGTGATTTTTCGCACGCTCTTTTCGATCCCCATCGAACACGAGGTCGCCGCAGAGGTCTTTCACCGGTTTCGCGACTACCAGCGCAGCCAGCCGATCCTGAATCTTGCAGCCTTTGTGCGCTTGCCAGGCTGGATGCCGCGCTTCTTTCGTCGCGGCACCCGGCGCAACGCGGCGGTCATTCGGGAGCTGATCGCCCAGCTCACCGACGAGCGGATGCGTGCGATCCACGCGGGACAAGCGCCGGATGATCTCGCAACCAAGATCATGACAACCCGGGATCCCGAGACCGGGGGGGCGTTTGATGCAGCGGAAATGGTCGATCAGGTGGCGATCTTCTTTCTGGCAGGGCATGAGACCAGCGCCTCCGCCTTGGCCTGGGCGCTCTACCTCGTGGCGCTGTATCCCGAATGGCAGGAGGTCTTGTCGGAGGAGGCCAAAGCGCTCGAGGACGACAGTTTTGCGGCCGTGTCGAAGTTGCGACGCAGCCGCGATGTCTTTCGTGAGGCGCTGCGGCTCTATCCGCCGGTGCCGATGATGGTGCGCGAGGCGGCCTGTCCCGCGCGCTTTCGCAACCGGGACGTCCCGACGGGATCGCAGATGGTGCTCAGTCCCTGGCACCTGCACCGGCATGAGCGGCTGTGGGACAACCCGGATGGTTTCGATCCGTCCCGGTGGGAGACTCCGAACGGCAAGCAGTGCCAACGCGACGCGTATATTCCGTTTTCGGCCGGCCCGCGGGTCTGCCCGGGGGCGGGGTTCGCGATGGTGGAGGGCGCGCTGATCCTGTCGATGATCCTGCGCCATTTCCGCGTTCGCACCGTGGCGGGGCGGGAACCGATCCCCGCCGCCCACCTGACGGTCCGGTCCAAGAACGGCATTTGGCTGGAGATTGTAGAACGCTGAGCCGGGAGAAGCCGGAGAAACTGGTGGATACAGGCGAGGGGTGGTGCCGGGGAAAGGCGGGTAACGATCAGAAGTCCCGCGGTCTCAACCGCTTCTCAGTCGACGCAGCACAAAAAGCCGGATGGCCGAAGCCAGACCACAGTCGTCCCCACGGCTTTCGTCAATTTCAGCCGCCAGGTCGTTGATCGCACGGTCATCTTGCGCGGCGATTTCTCGGAAAGCGTCCCAGAACTCGTCTTCCAAGGACACGGAGGTGCGGTGGCCGCGCAGGGTGAGCGAGTGTTTCTTCGGCCGTCCGGTCATTCGTCACGCTTGTGGCCATCAAGGCGGCGAACGTCCTGCGCCTTGCGCGCCTTGGCCAGATCCTTTTCCGCCTTGGAGCGCCCGAATTCCACGGCATTCTGGTCGGCGCGGGCCTTTTTCTCGGCCCGCGCCTTTGTCTTTCTGTACCGGTTCAGATTGACCGGCTTGCCCATCAGTCCTTGGGACCGATCATCTGTTCGGGGCGGACCACCGCGTCAAAGGTGGCCTCATCCACGAAGCCCAGCTTGATCGCTTCTTCTTTCAGCGTCGTGCCGTTCTTGTGCGCGGTCTTGGCAACGGTGGTCGCGTTGTCGTAGCCGATGGTCGGTGCCAGTGCTGTCACCAGCATCAGGCTTTCCTTCATCAGTTTCTCGATGCGCGGCTCGTTGGCCTGGATGCCGTTCAGCATGCGTTCGGTGAAGCTGTCGGCCGCATCACCCAGCAGCTGGATCGACTGCAGCAGGTTGTAGGCCATCATCGGGTTGTAGACGTTCAGCTCGAAGTGGCCCTGGGAGCCTGCGAACTTGATGGCCGCGTCGTTGCCCATGACATGCGCGGCAACCTGGGTCAGGGCCTCGGCCTGGGTCGGGTTGACCTTGCCCGGCATGATCGAGGAGCCCGGCTCGTTCTCCGGCAGGATCAGCTCGCCCAGGCCCGAACGCGGGCCGGAGCCGAGGAAGCGGATGTCGTTGGCGATCTTGTAGCAGCTGCCTGCGATGGTCGCGAGCGCGCCGGACAGGAACACCATCGCATCATGCGCTGCCAGCGCTTCGAACTTGTTCGGAGCGGTCACGAAGGGCAGACCGGTGATCTCGGCCATGTTGGCGGCCACTTCTTCGGCCCAGCCTTTCTGGGTGTTCAGGCCGGTGCCCACCGCGGTGCCGCCCTGTGCCAGCTCGTAGATGCCGGGCATCGCGGCCTCGACCCGTGCCAGCCCCTGGCGGATCTGATGCGCGTAGCCGCCGAACTCCTGGCCCAGCGTCAGCGGGGTCGCGTCCTGGGTGTGGGTACGGCCGATCTTGATGATGTCCTTGAACTCTTCGGACTTCCGCTCCAGCCCTTCCGCCAGCTTGGTCAACCCCGGCACCAGCACGTCGCGCACCATCATCGCGGTGGCGATATGCATCGCGGTCGGGAAGGTGTCGTTGGACGATTGGCCCATGTTGCAGTGATCGTTCGGGTGTACCGGATCTTTGGAGCCGATCTCGCCGCCGAGGATCTCGATCGCGCGGTTGGCGATCACCTCGTTCGAGTTCATGTTGGACTGGGTGCCCGAACCGGTCTGCCAGACGACCAGCGGGAAGTTGTCATCGAACTTGCCCGCGACAACTTCTCTGGCGGCTTGAATGATGGCATCAGCGATCCTCGCGTCCAGCTTGCCGGACGCCTTGTTGGCCATGGCGCAGGCCTGCTTGATCACGCCAAGCGCGCGCACGATGGCCACGGGCTGTTTTTCCCAGCCGATCGGGAAGTTCATGATCGAGCGCTGCGTCTGCGCGCCCCAGTATTTGTCTGCGGGGACCTCAAGCGGGCCAAAGCTGTCGGTTTCGGTACGGGTGCCGGTCATCCGTCGCCTCTCTCGTTGTATGCGTCTGTATGCCGTTTAGCCTGCGCGCTGCACAGGCGCAATTGGCCAGTCGCGCGCAGCATAGTGTTTTGGCCCGCAAGGTATAGAGTGCAATTGTCGCAATCGCACCCCCAGCAAGTCGGGGAATATCTGCTATGATCCTTGCGGCGCGCATTTTGCGAAGTGTTCAGAAATCTCGCATAATCATCGGGCCTGCGCGGTCAGTGCCTTGTTCTTGATGCCTGTCACAGCGCAATATGTGACGGCCGGTATCTTTTGGAAGGTGAGGAAGGATTTGACGTGCCACGTGCTTTGACAGGGTCCCCCCGGATGTGCGCGAGCCTGCGAAACATGCGCTCGTGGCTGAAGGCTCGTGGCATGGCCGTTCGCCTGCGCATCGTGGCACATGTGATGGCGCTGGCGGTGGTCTGGGCGCCGATTTCTGTCTACGCAGCCGAGATTGGTCAGTTCGCGGGGGAATATTCGGGATCAGTCGAGATCGAGGCTGCTGACGGACAGCAAGTGCCGCGGGACATCAGCGTTACGATCCGTGAGACCTCCAAGGGGTTCGTGCTGAAATGGGTTGCGACCACGGAAAAAGGCGATGGTCGTAGGAAGACCAAAAGCTACGAGATCGAGTTTCAGCCCAGCAACCGATCCGGGGTGTTCTCGGCGGCGATGCGGCGCAACGTCTTTGGCCACGCGGTGCCGCTGGACCCGATGGAGGGGGAGCCCTTTGTCTGGGGGCGGATCGACGGCGACACGTTGACCGTGTTTTCGATGTTCATCCACCCCAACGGCGACTACGAGATCCAGCAATATGACAGGACCTTGGCTGAAGGTGGACTGGATCTGGTCTACGTCTCCCGGCTGAACGGCGAAATCCGCCGTAAAATAGAGGCATTTCTGACCCGCCTGTAACCAACCGCTGGCGGTAATCGAGTTCCGACGCCCGCCTTTGGCGCGGCGGTTCAGCGGTGCCCGGGTACTGTGCGCACACTCGCCTGTGACCCGGTCTGACCAGGGCCATCGGCGCCCACCGCCATCGGAACGCCCGGCAAGTGCGGCAGGTCGATTTACTTGCGGAAACTGTCCAGCGAAACCACGTCGGCGTCTTTCTTTTCGCTCGCCGGGGCCGACGGCTCACTTTCGAAGGGGGCTTCGGAGTCCGGGAGTGTGGTGGGGGGCTCGCCCTCGTCTTCGGCGCTTTCGAACCGCAGGCCGAATTCCACGGACGGATCCACGAAGGTGCGAATTGCGTCATAGGGGATGTAGAGCGGCTCGGGCGAGTCGCCAAAATTCAGCGTGACCGCGAAGCCATCCTCATCAACGACAAGATTGTCGAACCAATGCTGCATGACGACCGTCATTTCGCCCGGATAACGGTCCGACAGCCAGTCTGCCAGTTCCACGTCCGGGTGATCGGTGTCAAAGGTGATGAAGAAATGGTGGTTGCCAGGCAGGCCGTTCTCGGAAACGTCCTGCAGCACGGTCCGGATCAGGCCGCGCATCGCAGAATGCATCAGGTTGCCATAGTCAATTTCACGGGACATGCAGTCACCCTTTGTTCATTTTGCGTTAAGCATAAGAGATTTTGGCGGAAACAAAAGGGCAGCCTGCGACGCTGACGGAGATTTTTTTGCCCCGGTCCGATTGCTTGCTAATCCCGTGCAGTCAGCTGATTGCAAACGGGAATTGCGCCAGGGCAAGACCCGCGACCGCCATCGCCAGCAGAAGCGCCGGCAGGTTGCCACGGCAGATCCATCCAACCGCGGGCGCCAACAGCACAAGGGCGGCTGCAACGGGGTCCACGCTGCTCCAGACCGGGACAGGAAGATGCAGCAGCCCATGCTCCAATGTCCGCGTCTGTTCAAAGACCACGTGGATCAGGAACCACAACGACAGGTTCAGGATGACACCGGCGACAGTGGCGGTGACGGCCTTCAGCGCCTGTCCCAGCCGCGGGTGCGTGGCGATACGCTCGACGTAGGGGGCGGCGGCGAAGATCCACAGGAAGCATGGAACAAATGTCGCCCAGAGCGCGACGGCACCGGCTGCGAGAAAAAGGGCGGTGCCCTGTTGCGTGAGGCCCGACAGCATTGCCACGAATTGGGTCACGAGGATCAGCGGGCCAGGAGTCGTTTCAGCCAGGCCAAGTGCGTCGATCATCTGCCCGGCGGTAATCCAGCCGAACTGGCTGACCACGGTCTGGCTGATATAGGCCAGCACCGCATAGGCACCGCCAAAGGTGACCACCGCCAGTTTGGCAAAGAACCAGCCCAGATCGCTCAGAAAATCCGCGCCTGCCAGCTCCAGCGCCAACAGCGGCAGCAGCCACAAGGCCCCCCACAGTGCAACGGTGGACAGCGTGGCGGCGGCGCGAAACGGGGCCGGGGTGGCGGCAGAGGCGGCGTCGGTGGCAGGGCGGCGCAAGAGGCCGATGACAGCGGCCGCGAGAACCACAAGGGGGAACGGTACGTTCAGAAAGAACAGGGCCGCAAATCCGCCGGCAGCCAGCATCCAGTCGAGAGAATTGTGCAGCGCCTTTGCCGATAGGCGCCGCAGTGCCTGCAGGATGATGATCACCACCGCCGCCTTGATGCCCAGGAACGCGGCCTGAACCGCTGGCATTGTGCCGAACTGCGCGTAAAGCCAGACCAGCAGGCCGATCACCACGGCCCCCGGCATCACAAACAAAAGCCCAGCAAACAGTCCGCCGAGCGTGCCGCGCATACGCCAGCCGGTGTAGGTGGCCAGTTGCATCGCCTCGGGTCCCGGCAGCAGCATGCAAAAGGACAGGCCGCGCAGGAAGCTGTCTTCGCTCAGCCAGGGGCGGTCTTCGACCAGTTCCTTGTGCATAAGCGCGATTTGCGCGGCGGGTCCGCCGAAGCTGAGGAGGCCGATGCGGCCGAAGACCCGCAGCATTTCGCCCCAGCCGGGATTGGTGGAAGCCCTGTCGGAAGGGGAGTTGGGGGATTCCGCCTGGTTCCGTGCCACCATGGTGCGCGTGCCTCGCTGGATGTCCGGCACCGTCACCGGAAGCTGCTGTCTTGGGCGTGCGTCCCACGCGGGCAGGGGGCTGTCAAGAGAGGCGCAGTGGACGGCACCGGTTACTTGAGACGCTCGCCCGTCATGCAGATCGCCATTGCGTCCGGCGGCAATTGCCCCAGCATTTCAAACATGTGGAAGTAATCCATGTTGGAATGCATTTCGACGATCTTGCCGTTTTCGATCCGCGCTATGACCTGGCCGGAAATTTCAAAGGGGGTGCCGTCTTCGGGATTGCTGGTGGAGGCGATCAGGCGTGCGGACACCCAATCCTCTGTCTCCATCGCATGGGTAATCGTGACCTTGATCGGCCCCAGCAGATTGCGCACCGCTGCAACCACTTCGGCATATTCCGTTTCCGGTTCTGCAAGCGCGGACACGGCACCGGAGATTTCAGTTTCCGGCGTCAGGAATTGCGAGACGGCCTTCAGGTTGCCCTTGCACCAGACCTCGTCGAACCAGCGCTGTATCACCGCGGTGAGCGGCATATTCGCGGTCTGCTCAGGGTCGAACGAGGCCGCGAGCAACAAGGCGCGTTGCGTCGCCGGGGGTTCGTTTTGCGCGTGATCCGTCGATTTTCTTACCGCCATGTCAGCCCCTGACCCGCCAGACAGGCGGCAATGGTGTCCTGTGGCAATTGTCCCAACTGCTCGAACAGGGTGATGTAGTCGAATTGGCCGTAGGATTGCGCCATCTTTCCGTCCTTGAACCGGATCATCACCTGTCCCGTTGTCTGAATGGGAGCGTCCGTCGCGGCGCAGCAGCCATTGAATTCAATGCGTGCGGCCAGCCACTCGCCCTGTTCCACAGCTTGGGTGATCGAGATTGCGATCTGCTTAACCTGATGGCGCAGAGCTGCCACAAAATCCTGAAAGTCGTTGCGATTGAGCGGCAGGGAAGGGACCACACCGGTGGCGGTGACGTCCGCCGTGTAAAAACGCTCCAGATCGCTCAGGTCGCCACGGCTCCAGGCCTGGTCGTACCAGGCTTGCAGGATTTCGGTCTTGGTCATGGGCGAGGTCACAGTTCAAACAGCTTTCTGCCAGTTTGGCGGTCGCCATACAGTGCCGAGGCCGGATTGAAAACATCTGATTACGATAACGCGACGAGGCAGTCCGGCATACCTCGAACAGAATATTGGCGCGTTCGGGGAAAGTGCAGGTTTCTGTTGCCAGGTACCTGCGAACCCCGCCTTACGCGGCTAGGCGCAAGGGCTTAGATTTCGATTCCTCGAACTGCTTACGCAGCCAGAGCAACCGGAGCACGATTGTCGTTTGCAATTGTACTGTTTTCGCCGGTAACGGTGGCAGACAGCCGAGACAAAGCTAACCCCTTTAGACGTCCGTCGATCCTATTTCGGCCCCATGATCCCCAAACGAAGGATATTTGGTGGAGCCGCCGGGTACCGCCCCCGGGTCCGATCCGCTTATTACGAGCGCGTTTATGTCCATAGTTCCACGAGGGAACACGGGCTATATAGTGCGCTTTTTACGGGTTGCAAAGGGGGCGTGCGGATTTCGATCCGCATTTTTAGACGGGAATTGTCAGTGGCCGTGGCCAAGCGCGAGCGGCGCGCGAAAGGCTATTCAAAGCTCCGGTGGCCTTTATTCATCCAGCTCTACTTGCTTGCAGAACAATTCATGATCCGGCCGCTACCCGGGGGGCGGCTGAATGCGGGCCGGGTGTTCGCTTCAAGCGCTGCGGGCGGCACGTGCGGCAAAGACATCCGCGGCGAGCTTGCGGGTTTCGCCCTCAAGATCCTCAAGCCCCGCCACCGCGGCCGCCCCGTCTCCCGCCTCGATCGCATCGGCGATACGCCCATGTAGCGCGGTGATCGTGGCGCGGTCGCGGGCGCTAAAGGTGATCATGTTCATGAGCGGTTGCATGGCCTCCACCGCACCGGCCAGCTGGTAGGAGAGCACCGGGTTGCCGGCGCCATCCACAAGCGCGCGGTGAAACGCAACGTCGGACGCGCAGAACGCCTCATCGGTCAAACCCGGCTGCTGCTGGCGAAAGATCTCCGCCCGCATCGTCGCCAGTTGATCGGCACTGCAACGAGCGGCCGACAGGGGCGCGCAAGCGCGTTCGAGCGCGTAGCGCGCCTCGCAGGCTGTGTCAAAGCTCACCGCGTTCATGCTCAGCAGCAGGGTCGAGGTGGTGATCTGCTGGGCATAGGCGTCTTCAAAGCTCAGTCGCTTGACAAAAGCGCCCCCCGTGGCACCTCGCTGGGTGCGGATCAGTGACTGCGCCGCCAGGCGTTTCAGGGCCTCGCGCACGGTTGGCCGCGAGACTTGGAAATGCTCGGACAGCTCTGCCTCGGAAGGCAGGCGCTCATCCACGTTCAAGTCGCCCGATATGATGGCATCCTTGATCGCCTGAGCGATCTGCACCGATAGATCGGCGGAACTGTTTGGGTCGATCCGCATGTGACTGCCCTGACGCTGCGTTACGCCGGAAGAGGCCCGGCCAGAAATCATTTGTCTGACATTTAAAAGTCTGACATTTAAAACTCAAGACGTGAGTCGCAGACCCTCTTACCCGGAGCGCGCCATGAAAGCCATTCTGGCACAACGCATCAGGACCATGGCAGGCTGGCATTGGCTGGCCCTCTTCGGGCTGATCTTGGGGGCATGGATTGCATTGTACGCGATGTCGGTTCCGGCTGAGCTGCGGCAGGCGAGTGCGCTTTACGGGCCGGATTTCTGGCGCGATTTCTGCACCCTGACCCCGGATGCGGCGGGATTCGCGAAGATGGCGATGATGTGGGCGCTGATGTCGGCCGCGATGATGGCACCGACGGCCTTGCCGGCCTTTGCCACCTACGAGGATTTGTCCCACACGGCGCCCGATACCGATTTTACCCGGTTGGTCGGCGGCTATCTGGCGGTGTGGGGCGGCTTTTCCGCCCTGGCGGGGCTGTTGCAGCTGCTGCTGTTCCGGGCGGAGTTGATTACCGCCTTCGGCGACAGCAATTCGCGCTACTTGTCGGCAGCGCTGCTGCTGATCGCGGGGGGCTACCAGTTCTCGCCGATGAAGGAAGCCTGCCTCAGCAAGTGCCGTCGTCCGCTGGTGTTTTTCATGCAGCACTGGGCAGAAGGCCCGTTGCGCAACGGGGTGCGGCTGGGGCTGGTGTGCCTGGGCTGCTGCTGGGCGCTGATGCTGCTGGCTTTTGTCGGCGGGACCATGAACCTTGCTTTCATGGGGCTCGCGACGGTGATCATGATTTTGGAAAAGCTGCCGGAGCTGGGCCGCTACATCACCAAACCGCTGGGTGCGGGTCTGGTGGTAATGGCGTTGGCGCTGGCCGCAGGAATTGTCTGAACATTAGGGAGGAAAGAAATGGCACTCGACGCAGCAGTGGGCACCGTGCCCTGGACCATCAAGGGGGAGCTGATCCTCAACTGCAACTGCACCGTCTTCTGCCCCTGCGTGGTATCGCTGGGCCAGCACCCGCCGACCGAAGGCCACTGCCAGGCCTGGGCGGGCGTGCGCATCGACGATGGCAGCTACGGAGACGAGGACCTCTCGGGCCTGAACGTCGGCCTGTTCCTGGAGATCCCGGGCAACATGGGCCGCGGCAACTGGAAGGCCGCCGCCTTCATTGACGAGCGCGCCTCGGAAGCTGCCTATGACGGGCTGGTCAATATCTTCTCGGGGGCTGCCCGCGGCACCACCGGGCTGTTCTCGATGCTGGTGAGCGAGTTCCTTGGTGCCGAACGCGCCCCGGTGGTTTTTGAGACCGAAGGCAAGGAGCGCCGCCTGATGGTCGGCAAGAAGATCCAGGGATCGGTGGTGCCGGTTGAGGGCAAGGACGGCAAGGACATTGTCGTCACCAACACCGAATACTGGATGGGTCCCGACATCACCGTGGCCAAGGCCACCAAGGGCCGCGTGCGCGCCTTTGGCCGGGTCTGGGATTTCGATGGCCGCTCGGCCGAGATCTGCCAGATCGACTGGCACGGGCCCAAGTAGGCGGAGGGCAGGGCATGGCCAGCATCTTCCCCTCGCGCCGCGTCCGGCGCACGCCCTTTTCCCCCGGCGTCGAGGCGGCGGGCATGAAAGTCTGCACCGTCTACAACCGGATGATCCTGCCGTCGGTCTTTGCCAGTCAGGAGGAGGACTACCGCCACCTGAAGACCCATGTGCAGGTCTGGGACGTCGCCTGCGAGCGCCAGGTCGCGGTGCAGGGGAGGGACGCGCGCAAGCTGCTCGACCTGATCAGCCCGCGCGACCTCGATGGCATGGCGGCGGACCAGTGCTACTACATGCCCGCCATCGACCGCGACGGCGGCATGCTGAACGATCCCGTGCTGGTGAAGCTGGCCGAGGACCACTACTGGATCTCGGTCGCCGACAGCGACTACCTCCACTACGTGCTTGGCATCGCTGATGCGCTGGCGCTGGATGTGCGGGTGTGGGAGCCGGACGTGAGCCCGCTGGCCGTCCAGGGACCCAAGGCCGACGAGCTGATGGCCCGCGTCTTCGGCGAGGAGGCGAGGAGCATCCGCTTCTTCCGCTACAAGCGTCTGGCGTTTCAGGACACGGCCTTCGTGGTGGCGCGCTCCGGCTACTCCAGGCAGGGCGGCTTCGAGATCTACGTCGAAGGCAGCCACTACGGCATGCCGCTGTGGGATGCGCTGTTTGCAGCGGGGGCGGATCTCGAGGTGCGCGCAGGCTGCCCCTCCACCATGGAACGGGTCGAGGGCGGCTTGCTCAGCTACGGCAACGACATGACGCGCGAGAACACGCCGTTCGAATGCGGGCTGGGCAAATTCGTCAACTCGCCGCGCGACTACATCGGCAAGGCGGGCCTGATGGCCCGGTCCGAGCCGAAGCAGCAGATCCGCCCGGTGGAGATCAGCGGGGAGATCCCGCCGATCACCGCGCCCTGGCCGCTGATGGCGGATGGCAAGCAGGTCGGCCAGGTCACCACCGCCACCTGGTCGCCGGACTTTGCCACCAACGTGTCGATTGCCATGGTCGAACGCTCGCACTGGGATGCGGGCACCGTCCTGGAGGTGGAGACGCCTCTGGGAATGCGCCGGGCCGAGGTGAAGCCCGGCTTCTGGATTTGACGGCGCCCCGCAGGCGTCAAAAGGAAACAGCGGGAAAGCCCCGCGGAAAGGAGACAGGATGAAAGCTCTGGTCGTACGCAAGGAAGGCGACGAGAAGCCCGTTGCCGCGGTCGAGGACATCACCGAGGACATGCTGCCTGAGGCTGACGTCACCGTGGCGGTGGACTATTCCACCGTGAACTACAAGGACGGGCTCTGCATCGGCCCGGGCGGCGGTCTGGTGCGCAAGTACCCGCATGTGCCGGGCATCGACTTTGCGGGCACCGTGGAGGCGTCCTCGGATGACCGCTACAAGCCCGGCGACAAAGTGGTGCTCACCGGCTGGCGCGTGGGCGAGGCGCATTGGGGCGGCTACGCCCAGAAGGCGCGGGTGAAGGCCGACTGGCTGGTGCCGCTGCCCGAGGGGCTGGACACACGGCAGGCGATGGCCGTGGGCACCGCGGGGCTGACCGCAATGCTCGCCGTGATGGCGCTGGAAGATCAGGGCATGGAAAAGGACCACGGCCCCGTGCTGGTGACCGGCGCTGCCGGCGGTGTCGGCTCGGTTGCCACCGCGATCCTCGCCAACCTCGGCTATGAGGTCGCCGCCGTCACCGGCCGCCCGGATCAGGCCGACTACCTGAAATCGCTCGGCGCCACCGAGATCGTCGCCCGTGACGAGCTGACCGAAGTCACCCGCAAGCCGCTCGAAAGCGAGCGCTGGGCAGGCTGTGTCGATGCCGTGGGCGGCGCGATGCTGGGCCGGGTGCTGAAGCAGATGAAATACGGCACCTCGGTTGCTGCCATCGGCCTTGCGGGCGGTGCCGCCATCGACGGCGCGCTGGTCACGCCTTTCATCCTGCGCGGCGTGAATCTTCTCGGCATCGACTCGGTGATGCAGCCCTTCGCCAACCGCCAGCGCGCCTGGCAGCGCATCGCCGACGACCTGCCGATGGACAAGCTCGAGGCGATGGTGCAGCCCGTGACGCTCGCAGACCTGCCGGAGCTCGGCAAGGGCATTCTCAAGGGCCAGGTCAAGGGCCGCGTCGTGGTCGACGTGAACGCCTGACGCGACGCGCACCGCATTTGCATAAATCTGACAGGGGGCGGTCTTTGGGGCCGCCCCTCTCTTTTCGCCGCTGCTTCCACGGCGCTCTTCGACACAGCGTCCTGACGCTGTTGCGCAGTATCCCGAAGCCGGTTCAGCCCGATCCCGGGCTGTCTGTTTTACGATCCTGATCATTGCTGTTAGGTAGCCCGCTCGCAGGAGGCTTTCGCCGTCCTGTCCTAGCCGACGTGCGGCGTGGAGATCGCGCTTTGATTGTATTTTGTCGGCGGTGGACGGGCGTGATGGCCATAGGATTGCGGCATGGATGCGCAGGTTTGCGCACACGCCACGGGGCTGGTCTGTCACAAATCTGTGGCAATGTCGCTTTTTCGCGGATTGGAGTCTCAATTTCGGCTCCGTCGGCGGCGGATCCTGCGGATGACAGAAGGACTGACTAAACGGGGAGACAAGTCATGACGACAGAATCTACTGAGTCCGATGCCGACTATGAGGTCGGGCAGGACAATATCCAGGTACTGGGACTGGATGTACATAACCCGGTGTTTGCCATTTCGGCTGTGACCATCGTCGCATTCGTCTTCTTTTCGCTGGTGTTCAAGGAGCAGGCCTCCGAATTCTTTGGCTGGCTGCGCCCGACTTTGACCAGCAAGTTCGACTGGGTCTTCATGATCTCGACGAACATCTTTGTGCTGTTTTCGCTGTTCCTGGTGGTGTCCCCCTACGGCAAGATTCGCCTCGGCGGCGATGACGCACGGCCGGACTACTCCTATGCCGGGTGGTTCGCGATGCTGTTTGCCGCGGGCATGGGCATCGGTCTGGTGTTTTGGGGCGTCGCAGAGCCGATCTCGCATTTCGGCGCCTCCGTCGGTGGCACCGCCGTTGGCGAGGATGGGCTGCGCACCGACTGGGCACCGCTCGGCGCCGCCGCAGAGAACCCGGAACAGGCGCGCTCTCTGGCGATGGCATCGACCATCTTCCACTGGGGCCTGCACCCCTGGGCGGTATATGCGATCGTTGCCCTGGCGCTTGCCTTCTTTTCCTTCAACCGTGGTCTGCCGCTGACCATGCGTTCGGTGTTCTACCCGCTGTTCGGCGAGGCGACCTGGGGCGTGATGGGGCATATCGTCGATGTGCTCGCGGTGTTCGCTACCATTTTCGGCCTCGCAACCTCGCTCGGATTGGGGGCGTCGCAGGCGCTGGCCGGTCTGAACTACCTGTTCGGCGTGCCGCTGACCGACGGTATGAAGGTGGCGCTGATCGTGGCGATCACGCTGTTTGCCTTGGTGTCCGTGGTGGCTGGCCTGGAAAAGGGCGTCAAGCGTCTGTCCGAAGCCAACATGATTCTCGCAGCCGTTCTGCTGGTGCTGGTTCTCCTCGTTGGCCCGACCGTGGCGATCCTCTCCGGCTTCTTCACCAATCTGGTGGATTACGTGGTCTACCTGCCGGAACTGTCGAACTGGGTTGGCCGGGATGACACCAACTTCATGCAGGGCTGGACCACCTTCTACTGGGCATGGTGGATCTCCTGGTCGCCCTTCGTCGGCATGTTCATCGCGCGCATCTCGCGCGGGCGTACGGTGCGGGAGTTCGTCACCTGCGTTCTGCTGATTCCGACAGTTGTCGGCGCCCTGTGGATGAGCGTCTTTGGCGGTGCGGCACTGGATCTGGTCATGGGCGAAACCGGCCAGGCCCTGCAGGATGCGGCGCTTGAGCTGAAGATGTTCAAACTGTTCGAGACCTTCCCGCTGACCGGCATTCTGTCTTTTGTCGGTGTCATCCTGGTGGTGGTGTTCTTCGTGACCTCGTCCGACTCCGGGTCGCTGGTGATCGATACCATCACCGCCGGCGGCAAGACCGATGCGCCGACCGCCCAGCGTGTGTTCTGGTGCATTCTGGAAGGCGCCATCGCCGTTGTGCTCCTGCTGGGGGGCGGCCTCGGCGCGCTTCAGGCCGCCGCCATTGCGACCGGATTCCCCTTCGCAATCGTGCTGGTGCTGATGTGCGTGTCGGTCTTCATCGGCCTGGCCCGTGAGCGACGCCTCAAGTAAGCAGGCCAATCGCGCGTAACCAGAAAGGCCCCGGCGTTTGTCGGGGCCTTTTTCATGTCGGCTGCGCGAGTGCCCGGTTGCGGCGACGCATGCCGCGCAATCCCGGTTGACCGCCGGGCGGCGGGTCCGCTACGCAGGTTGTGTCCTGGTCTGACGTTTCTGACTTGCAGGACTGCCGACGGTCCCTCAATCCTGATGCGGGAGCGCGGCTCGGCTGGAAGACCTGCCATGCCCGGGGTGCCCCTGACATGTGCAGTCGGCCCCCGACCCGCAGCGATTGAGGAGACATGCGATGAGCGATTTGGATATTGATTTTGTACGGGCACAGTTCCCCGCTTTTTCCGAGCCATCCCTTCAGGGGCAGGCGTTCTTTGAAAACGCGGGCGGCTCCTATACCTGTCGCCAGGTAATCGACCGGCTGACCCGCTTTTACACCCAGCGCAAGGTGCAGCCCTATGCACCCTACGAAGCCTCGCGTCTGGCAGGGGCCGAGATGGACGACGCCCGCAGCCGGTTGGCCGCATTGATGGGCGTTGCGACCGATGAGTTGAGCTTTGGCCCTTCGACCACGCAGAACACCTATGTGCTGGCACAGGCGTTCCGCCAGTTCCTGAAGCCGGGCGAGGCGATTGTCGTCACCAATCAGGACCATGAGGCGAACAGCGGCCCCTGGCGACGGCTGGCGGACGCAGGCATCGAGGTCCGCGAATGGCAGATCGATCCGCAGACCGGGAGCCTGGACCCGGCCCAGCTTGAAAACCTGCTGGATGACAAGGTGCGTCTGGTCTGTTTTCCGCACTGCTCCAACGTCGTGGGAGAGATCAACCCGGTTGCCGAAATCACCGCCATCGCCCATGCCGCCGGTGCCTTTGTCTGTGTCGACGGGGTGTCATATGCGCCGCATGGTCTGCCGAACGTGGACGACCTGGGGGCCGATGTTTACCTGTTCTCCGCCTACAAGACCTATGGGCCGCACCAGGGGGTGATGGTGATCCGCCGGGCGCTGGGGGAGCTGCTGCCGAACCAGGCGCATCACTTCAATGGCGACACGCTGTACAAACGCTTCACGCCCGCGGGTCCAGACCACGCCCAGGTCGCAGCCTGTGCAGGGATCGTGGATTACTTCGAGGCGCTGGCGGCCCATCACGGCCATCAGGGCGATGCCGCCGAAACCGGGGCTTTTGTCCACGACCTGATGCGCGCTCACGAGGTGGACTTGCTGCAGCCCTTGCTGGACAGGCTGGCGGCGCGGAATGATCTGCGGCTTCTGGGGCCTTCGGATGCCACCCGGCGCGCGCCCACTGTGGCGCTGGCGCTGGGACGCCCGGCTGAACCGGTGGCGGCGCATCTTGCCGAGTTCGGCATCATGGCGGGCGGCGGTGATTTTTATGCCCAACGACCACTGGAGGCTATGGGGGTTGATCCAGCGCAGGGCGTGCTGCGTATCAGTTTCACCCATTACACCTCTAGCGCCGAGGTCGAGAAGCTGACCGAGGCGCTGGACCGCGTGCTCTAACGCACCAAGACCAAAGGATAGAATATGAGCAGCTGCCCTCCCGTGATCTGGTGGATCAGGCGCGACCTTCGCCTGCATGACAACCCGGCGTTGAAGGCAGCGCTCGAACACGGCGGGCCGGTGCTGCCGGTCTATATCCTGGATCCGCAGGAAGAGGCGCTGGGCGCTGCGCCGAAGTTCCGTCTGGGGCGGGGGCTGGAGCATCTTCAGCAGGTGCTGGAAGAGCTCGGCTCGCGTCTCATCCTGCGGCGTGGCGCCGCCGCGGCGGTGCTGGAGAAACTGTGCGCGGAAACCGGCGCGAAGATGGTCGTCTGGTCGGGTCTCTATGATCCAGAGGCCATCGCGCGCGACAGCGAGGCGAAACAGCAGCTGAAGGCGCAGGGGATCGATGCAAAATCCTTTGGCGGTCGACTGCTGTTTGAACCATGGACGGTCGAGACCAAGGCCGGCGGCATGTTCAAGGTCTACACGCCGTTCTGGAAATCGGTACGCAGCCGCGACGTTGCGGATCTTCTGCCCGCCCCGAACAGTCTGCCCGCGCCAAAGGCGTGGCCCAGGAGCGAGGCGCTGGCGGATTGGGCGCTCGATGCGGGCATGTCGCGCGGGGGCGACGTAGTCGCCCGTTTCTGTCACGTGGGTGAGACGGCCGCGCTGAACCGGCTATCGGACTTCCTCGAGCAGCGGGTGGATGCCTACAAGGAGCGCCGCGACTTTCCGGCGGAGGACGCCACCTCTGGCCTGTCCGAGAACCTGGCCTGGGGCGAGATCAGCCCGCATCGCATGTGGCATCAGGCGCGCGCGGCCATGCAGCGCGGCGGGCAGGGCGCCGAGACCTTCCTCAAGGAACTGGTCTGGCGCGAGTTCGCCTACCATCTGCTCTATCATTCACCACATATCCTGACCCGTAGCTGGCGCGATGAATGGGGCCAATTCCCATGGCGCAAGGAGGACAGGGACAATTTGGCCGCATGGCAACGCGGCCAGACCGGCTATGATTTCGTGGATGCCGCCATGCGTGAAGTCTACGTGACCGGCAGGATGCACAATCGTGCGCGGATGATTGTTGCCAGTTTTCTGACCAAACACCTGATGATCCACTGGAAATGTGGAATGGATTGGTTCGCGCAAACGCTGGTGGACTGGGATCCGGCCAGCAATGCGATGGGCTGGCAATGGGTGGCAGGGTGCGGCCCCGATGCTTCGCCGTTCTTTCGCATCTTCAACCCCGATGGCCAGCTGCAAAAATTCGACGCGAAGGGCGTTTATACCAGCCGCTGGATCGCCGAGGGGCAGAGCGCACCGCCCGAGGAGGCTCTTGCCTTTTTCGACGCCGTGCCGCGCAGCTGGAACCTGACCCCCGACATGGCGCGCGCGACCCCCGTCATCAGCCTGCAGCACGGACGTGAACGGGCGCTGGCAGCCTATCAGAACATGCGCAACGCGGGCTAACGCACAGTTTTCTTGCCACAAAGCGTTCCGCGCCCTAGCATTTTGTAAGGATGCCGAGGAGGTGCGGAATGATCTTCACACAGACCGAAGGCCACAGCGATCTGCCGCGCTACTTTGCACCGGTCTTTGCGCAGGTGCAGCGGATGGAGGTCGGACAGCTGGACATCCACTTGCCCGATGGTCGCATCTTTCGGACCGTGGGGGCGAACCCCGGCCCTGCCGCGGATCTCCGCATTCACAACCCGGATTGCTTCACCCGGCTGATCCGCGAAGGTGATCTGGGCTTCTCGGATGCCTACCTCGACGGATGGTGGAGCACGTCGGACCTGCAGGCGTTCATGGATCTGGTGCATATGGGCGCCGACACGGTTTATGACGGGTTCCAGGGGCGCGCCCTGTTGCGTGCCTATGAACGGCTGCGTTTCTGGCTGCACCGCAATCACCGTCGCCAAGCGCGCAAGAACATCTCGCATCACTATGACCTCGGGAATGACTTCTACCGCCTGTGGCTGGATGACACGATGACCTATTCCAGCGCGCTGTTCACCAGCGGCCAGCAAAGTCTGGAAGCGGCGCAGATTGCCAAATACGCCTCCCTCGTCGATCAGATGGGCGTGAAGCCCGGCGATCACGTGCTTGAAATCGGCTGCGGCTGGGGCGGGTTCGCGGAATACGCGGCCCGCGAACGCGGCCTGCGGGTAACCGGGCTGACAATCAGCAAGGAACAGCTGAGCTTTGCACGTCAACGCATTGATGATGCAGGGCTTTCTGATCAGGTTGAACTGCGGATGCAGGATTACCGCGACTGTCGGGGCCAGTTTGACGGCGTCGCCTCGATCGAGATGTTCGAGGCCGTTGGGCAGAAATACTGGCCGACCTATTTTGCCGCGGTGCGTGACCGGCTGAAACCGGGCGGACGGGCCACCTTGCAGATCATCACCGTTGCCGACCGCCGCTGGGAGGTCTATCGCCGCGGCGTGGACTTCATCCAAAAATACATCTTTCCCGGTGGCATGTTGCCTTCGCCTTCAGCGCTGCGCGAGCAGGTGGAACAGGCCGGGTTGGCGGTGGTGCGCACGATCGAGTTTGGCGACAGTTACGACCAGACATTGCGGCGCTGGCATGAGACCTTCAATGCACGCTGGGACCAGATCGCGGCCCTGGGGTTTGACGAGCGGTTCCACAAAATGTGGAACTTTTACCTGACCTCTTGCGCGGCAGCCTTTAAAACGGGAAATTGCGACGTAACGCAGATTACCCTGGCCCATCGCTGAACCGGGCAGGCCTGACAACGGAACCGCGCCCATGCCTACAGCCGCCCGCCTGATCGCCGCCATATCCTTGGGCGCGGTGGCTTTCGTGGTGTCCTACCTGGTGATGCCGCTGCTGCCGGAGGGTACGGATTTCGGCTATTTCGTACATGTGAATGTCGCCCTGGGGCTGCTGTCCGGCTGGATCTTCATGGGGCGGCGCGCCGGTCGCGGGGTGGTGCCCGCCATCAACAACGGTCTCACCGGAATGACGGTGATGGTGCTTTGGGCGCTGTTCGCGCAGGGCACATGGGAGATGTTTCGCCTAGCCATGCGCCATCGCTACGATGGCCCGTTCGAAGCGCTTTCCGCAATTTTTGTTATTGCGCTGGAGTACTTCTTTGTTATCGCTGTGCCCAGCGTCATGCTGACCTTGATCACGGGCGGCATCCTGGCGGGCCTGGTGACCGAAAACGCCTTTCGACGCTGGCGCTGATTTTAACAACTTATCAATAGGTTCTGACACGTGGCTGATCTGTTTTTCTATGGCACGCTGCGCCATCTCCCGCTGCTTGAACTGGTGCTGGGTCGCAAAGGCGAAGATTTGGATGCCGTGCCCGCGCAGCTGCCCGGCTACGGCGTTTTCTGGGTCAAGGATCAACCTTTCCCCGCGATCGAGGCGCGGGCCGGATGCAGCGCGGATGGCCTGCTTGCGCGGGGGCTGTCTGATGCGGACCTAGCCGCGTTGAACTTCTACGAGGGCGGGTTCGACTATGCGCTGGAGCGTGTCACGGTGCAGCTTGCCGACGGCAGCGAGGCTGTCGCGCAGGTCTATTTCCCCGAGCCGGGGTTGTGGCAGACCGGCGATCCCTGGGATCTCGATGAATGGGTGCGGCAATGGGGGGCGCTTTCCCTGCGCGCGGCCGAGGAAGTCATGGCCTATCAGGGCCGGATGACCGCGCAGGAAGTGGCCCGCGTCTTTCCTTCGATCCGCCGTCGCGCGGCGGCCTGGTTGGCGGGACAGGCCCGCCCGGCCGATCCGGCGCATGATCCGGCGCGCGACGTCGTGGTGCATGATCACAAACGCGCCTACATGAACTTCTTTGCGATGGAGGAAATGGACCTGCAGTTCCGTCGCTATGACGGCAGCCTCAGCCCGGTCATCAACCGCGGCGCCGCAATGGTCGGCCATGCCTCCGTGGTTCTGCCCTACGATCCCCAGCGGGATCAGGTGTTGCTGGTCGAACAGTTCCGGGCACCGCCCTTCATCATGGGCGACACGTCCCCGTGGATGTGGGAGCCGGTGGCCGGGGTCATCGATCCGGGCGAAACTGCAGAGCAGGCGGCCATTCGCGAAGCGCAGGAAGAGGCAGGTGTTGCCATCCGGCAGCTCGAAGTGGTGACGCGGGCCTATCCTTCCAGCGGCGCTCTGGCCGAATTCATCCATGTGTTTGTCGGCCTGTGTGACCTGTCCGACCTCAACGGAGGTGGCGGCATGGCCGGGGAGGGTGAAGACATCCGCAGCGAGATCATCAGCTACGACACGCTGATGCAGAGGGTCGACGAGCAGGCCTACAAGGACTTGCCGCTGATGATCTGCGCATTGTGGCTGTCACGCCACCGGGAACGTCTGCGCGCCATGCATCTGTGACCGCTTCGCTGCTTGTGGTCGCCTGATGGCTTGGCTACACCTGAGGGGAACGATTGAAAGGGATACCATGCGCATTGCACGCGATCTGGCTGATGCCATCGGCCACACACCTCTTATCCGCCTGAACCGCGTCAGCGAAGAGACCGGCTGCGAGATCCTGGGCAAGGCGGAATTCATGAATCCCGGCCAGTCCGTCAAGGACCGCGCCGCGCTCTACATCATCAAGGATGCGATCGCCCGTGGTGAGCTGAAGCCGGGCGGCACCATTGTCGAAGGCACCGCCGGCAACACCGGCATCGGCCTTGCCCTGGTTGGGGCCTCGATGGGGTTCAAGACGGTTATCGTGATACCGGAAACCCAGTCGGAAGAGAAAAAGGACATGCTGCGCCTCGCTGGCGCGCAGCTGGTTCAGGTGCCTGCGGCTCCCTACAAGAACCCCAACAACTACGTGCGCTATTCCCAGCGGCTGGCCGAGGAACTTGCCAAGACCGAGCCGAACGGTGCGATCTGGGCCAACCAGTTCGACAACGTCGCCAACCGCCAGGCCCATGTGGAAACCACCGGCCCGGAGATCTGGGAGCAGACCGGTGGCAAGGTTGACGGCTTTGTCTGCGCCGTTGGGTCCGGCGGCACGCTGGCAGGTGTTGCCGAGGCATTGCAGCCCAAGGGCGTCAAGATCGGTCTCGCCGATCCGCTGGGCGCGGCGCTCTACTCGTATTACACCGAGGGCGAATTGAAGTCCGAGGGCAGCTCGATCACCGAGGGCATCGGCCAGGGCCGCATCACCAAGAACCTCGAAGGCTTTACGCCCGATTTCAGCTATCAGGTGCCTGACGCCGAAGCGCTGCCTTATGTCTTTGACCTGCTGCACGAAGAAGGCCTAGTGCTGGGCGGTTCGTCCGCGATCAACATCGCCGGTGCCGTGCGCATGGCCAAGGACATGGGGAAGGGCAAGACCATTGTCACGGTGCTGTGTGATTACGGCACCCGTTACCAGTCGAAACTGTTCAACCCGGACTTCCTGCGGGAAAAGGATTTGCCGGTGCCGGAGTGGATGACCCATGCACCCGCCTCGATTCCCGGCGTTTTTGAGGACGTATGACACCTATCATAACCGCTTTGCGGGCATTGCTGCTGGGGCTGGCCTTGATGGCCAGCCTTGTCATGCCTGCCATGGCCCAGCTGAGCGAAGAATCGCGGGCCGCCTATCAGAAATGGCTCAAGACCGCGGAACGCGCCGAAGAGGTCATTGACGCCAACCGCGCCTCCAGCGCCGCAATGGAAGCCCTGCGGCTGGAGCTGACCAGTTACCGCCAGGAGTTTCTTGAGGCCCGGACCGACAACGGTGACCGGATCCGCACCCTGGAAAGTCAGCTCGAGGCCCTCGGACCTGCCCCCGGGGACGGGGAAACCGAACCCGAGGACATCGCCCAGCTGCGCGCATCGCTGCAAAGCCAGCTGAACGAGCTGAAAGTACCGCGCATCGTCTCCGAAGAGGCCTATAACCGGGCCAACGGGTTGATCGCGGAAATCGACAAGATCATCCGCGAGCGCCGCACCCGAACCTTGCTGGAGCGCGGCCCGTCGCCGCTCAACCCTGAACATTGGGGGGAGGCCTGGCGGGCGCTAGCGCGCTCGGGCACCGCGCTCTGGAACGAAACCGCCTACAAGATCGGCAGCGCCACCACGCGAGAGCGTATTCAGAACAGCCTGCCGGCGTTGCTTTTCCTGCTGACGATCTCGCTTCTGTTGTTGCTGCGCGGGCGCCCTTGGGCGCATCGGGCGGGCGAATACCTGCGCAGCTTCGGCAGCAGTGGCCGCGGCGTGTGGACCTTCGTGGTATCGCTGCTGGAGGTCATTCTGCCGTTCGTCGGCATCATCTGCCTTGTGGCGGCTGTCAACCTGTCGGGTGTCCTGGGGATCCGCGGGTCAATCCTGCTGGATTACGTCCCGGGCTGGGCGCTGCTGATCCTGTCGTTCCATTGGCTCGGCAATCAGCTGTTTTCCAGCCGCATCGAAAACGAACTGGTGCCGGTACAGGAAGGTCGGCTGAATGAAACCCGCCTGATGGTGGACATCCTGGCGCTGATCCTTGTGGCGCAGGACGTGCTCCGACAGCTGGAGGTCATCGACAACCTGCCGCCGGAGGCGCATTCGGCGCTCAGCTTCCCGCTCATCCTGGCGGCGGCCCTGGTTCTGCTGCGCCTGCACCGCATCGGCGTCAAGCAGCGCCAGAAACAGGCTGAAACCGATACCGAGGAAGATGGCGCCCTCACGGCGGGCGCGAACCGCGTCATTTCGATCGTGCGCCGCGGCAGCTATCTTCTGGGGTTCATCGCGCCCGTTCTGGCAGCCTTTGGCTATGTCAACGCCGCCGAGGCGCTGATCTTCCCGGCGGTGTCCACCCTGGCGCTGCTCGCGGCCCTTCTGGTGGTGCACCGGTTCCTCGACGACCTGTATGGCTGGTTGTCGGGGCAGGGGCAGGACGCCCGCGAATCGCTGGTTTCGGTCATGCTCGGCTTTGCGCTGGCGGCGGTATCGTTGCCGCTGCTCGCGCTCATCTGGGGCGCCCGGGTGGCGGACCTGACTGAGCTTTGGTCGAAGTTCCTGGCCGGTTTCAGTGTCGGCGATGTGCAGATCTCGCCGACGGCCTTTCTGACCTTCGCCATCGTCTTTGGGGCGGGTTACACGGTCACCCGGCTGGTTCAGGGGTCGCTTCGCAACTCGTTGCTGCCGAAAACCCGAATCGATGCCGGTGGACAGAATGCGATCACCGCCGGGCTGGGCTACGTTGGTATCTTTCTCGCCGCTCTGGCCGCGATAACCAGCGCGGGCATTGATCTCACGGCGCTTGGCTATGTCGCGGGCGCCCTGTCGGTCGGTATCGGTTTCGGCCTGCAGAACATCGTCTCGAACTTCGTGTCGGGCATCATCCTGCTGATCGAGCGGCCGATCTCCAAGGGCGACTGGATCGAGGTCGGTGGCCTGATGGGCTACGTGCGGGATATCTCGGTCCGCTCAACCCGGATCGAGACCTTCGATCGCTCGGATGTGATCGTGCCCAACTCAGACCTGATTTCCGGCACCGTCACCAACTTCACCCGCGGCAACACTGTCGGGCGGGTCATCGTTCCGGTCGGCGTGGCCTATGACACTGATCCCCGCAAGGTCGAGGCCATCCTGAGCGAGATCGCGCGTGCGCACCCGATGGTGCTGCTGAACCCTGCTCCCTCGGTGGTGTTCCAGGGCTTTGGGGCCGACAGTCTCAACTTTGAGATCCGTGCGATCCTGCGCGATGTGAATTGGGTTCTGTCCGTGAAATCCGACATGAACTACGAGATCGCCAAACGGTTCCAGGAAGAAGGGATCGAAATTCCCTACGCACAACGCGACATCTGGATTCGCAACCCCGAGGCGCTGGCCGCTTCGGGCGTGGCTGGGGCAGGCGCGCGCGCGATGACCCCGTCCTCGGCGCCTCTGAAACCGGATGCAGAGGATTTGAACCTGACGGACGACGCTGACGAAGGGGATTCGGATGTCGACAAGTGAAAGGCTGTTTGACAGCGACGCCTATGCCCGAACCGCAGAGGGGCGGGTGCAGGCCCATGTCGATCTGGGAGACGGGAAGATCGGCGTCGTGCTGGACCGCAGCCTGTTCTATCCCACCGGCGGTGGTCAGCCCGGCGACACCGGGCAGCTCAGCTGGGCGGGCGGGCAATGCCATGTCTCGACCACCCAGAAGGGCGAGGCGGGCGGCATTGTGTTGGTGCTCGCAGACGGCGACGTCCCGCCCGAGGTCGGCGCGACCGTCACCCAGACGCTGGATTGGCAGCGGCGCTATGGCCACATGCGCGTGCACACGGCCCTGCACCTCCTCTCGGTCGTGATACCCTTCCCGGTATCGGGCGGGGCAATCACCGCCGAGAAGGGGCGGCTCGACTTCAACATGCCCGAAGCCCCGGCCGACAAACAGGCGGTGCAAGAGCAACTGCAGGCGCTGATCGACCGCGATCTGGATGTCGGCGATGACTGGATCACCGACGCCGAGCTCGATGCAAATCCACAGCTTGTCAAAACCATGTCCGTCGCACCTCCCCGCGGAGCGGGCCGGGTGCGCCTGGTGCGTATCGGTACCGAGGATGAACAGGTGGACCTGCAGCCCTGCGGTGGCACCCATGTCGGACGTACTGCGGAAATTGGTCGGATCCGGATCGGTAAGATCGAGAAAAAAGGTAAGCAGAACCGAAGGATATACCTGCATCTGGAGGGCTGAGACGGTTTTCGGGGATAAGTGAATTTTTTGCTGATTCAGCTCTTGCATTTCTCCCCGCAATCCTTCAAAAGCCCCCTCAACGGAGAGGTGGCCGAGTGGTCGAAGGCGCACGCCTGGAAAGTGTGTAGGCGGGAAACCGTCTCCAGGGTTCGAATCCCTGTCTCTCCGCCATAACCCCAATCATCGCGATCCGATTTCAGCGCTACAGCTGGTCTTTCAGTGTTGACGGGCTGCGTTGGGGGGGGTGGCGACTTTTTGTCAGGGCTACGTAAGATGCCGATTATGGGATGGTGCGCCCAACTCGACTTTGAGTTTTCCCGCGCGGCAATTGTTAAAGTATTCAACTTTTTTTCTTTGCGCTTGACCGTTATCGCTTGTGACTGATTCGTGAGCCCAGCCCGCAGCGTTTCCCTTTCTGGAAACAAAACATGCTATTTCTCCCAATTGGGCGGCGATCAGTGACTTTACGGAAAGTGCCGTTAACCATTGGCTGATCTGCGTTCCGCCTGGTCAGGCTTTGAGGTCTGTTTCCAATTTTTGGCCAATTGAATGCCATCAGGGTCCGGTTTCCCCGGATTTCAGGCTATAGGCGTCGATTGCTTTTGGAATTTCCCCGTCGTTGGTTCCAAAGAGGAAACAATGGCGGCCGCCAGGACGCTCCCAACGCGAAAGGGATTGGCTGCGGCCCCAGTTAATGCGGGTTTAAGGAAATTTTTATTCTTTGTGGAGCCGCGAGGCTCAAGTAAGCATGTTTCAGCCCATCTGGGGGCAAGCGCTGTACGCTGCTGGATTGTCGGCCCGCAAAGACGCCCGGACGCTCGTCTGGTTGGATTGTCGCGGTGACGGAACGGCAGGTGAAGGTATCGCCACCGCGCGCCGGTTTTGATGCGCGGCGCGGTGGCTTCGTGCAGAACGCCGGTTTGGATGAGCGGATTTTATTCAGGGTTCCGCATAAGCGTGCGGCTGTTCGGCTGGTCCCGGGAAGGGGCTTGGGGCCAGATCGGTAAGGAGAGTGTTTGATGACCACGATTGTTGACGAGCCTGAGAACGGTCGCGACGGAATCGTCGAGGGGACCGGCGGCAATGACCTGATTGATGGGGATTATACCGGCGACCCTGAAGGCGACATGGTCGATAGTGGCGATGCCATCGACCCTGCGGCAGGCCCCGACGATGACGTGATCGAGGCCGGTAGCGGTGATGACACCGTTTATGCCGGGTCCGGGCAGGATACCGTGTACGGCGGCAGTGGAGATGACGTGATCCACGGCGATGGACATTCCGGTGGCTCCAGCGCGATCAGCGTTCGCATCGACGCCAACAACGGCGGTTACGTGAACAGTGTCTTTGCCTACACGATCGATCCTGCGACCGGCGAAATCGGCGACATCGTCGAACTGACCGCCAGTGCAAAGGACAATGTCGGTCAGGTCTTCACCTATCACGCCCCGGAAGGTGCCTTGGTCGGGATCGGCATTTCCGGGCCGGGCGGCACCTTCTATTCCTCCGGCTATGGTGCGAATGCATCTCTGAACTCGGATGGGCTGCCGCACACCGGTGGGTTCGGCCAGAACCCGGACGGTTCGGTCTCGATCGGGTTCGAGGACATGGCCAATCTGGGCGACCAGGATTACGACGACGTCTTGCTGACCGTCGACCTCGGGACCTCGGGGACACGGTTCGACAACGCGCATTATGACTATGCCTCCGATCCCGAAGGCGCGGTCTATGGCGGCGACGACAGCCTTGTCGGCGGCGAGGGTGACGACACCATCATCGCGGGCGCCGGGGATGATACCGTCGAGGGCGGCGACGGCTCCGATTCGGTTGAAGGCGGGGCCGGAGATGATGTCATCGACACGTCCGGCGGTGACGCGCTGCCCGATCGTGGCTTTCCGGGCTACAGCGGGACCAATCCGAACATCCCCTATGTGCCTGCTGATGGTGACCCCTACGATGATCGCGATACGGTTATTGCCGGTGCTGGCAATGACACCGTCACCACGGGCGATGACGCCGATGTGATCGATGGCGGCAGCGGCATGGATGTTCTTGATGGCGGCATCGACGACGACAGTATCGACGGCGGCGCAGACGACGATGTGCTGATCGGCGGCGAAGGGTCTGACACGCTGGTCGGCGGTAGCGGCAACGACACCATTTACGGTGGCTTGGATCCGTCAGTTTCGGATCGGCTGAACATCACCGATGACGGCAGCGACGGACGCCCTGCGGATCCGGACCCGACCAACGGCCGGGACATCATCCACGGCGGTGCCGGGGACGACGTGATCTATGGTCAGGACGATGACGATCTGATCCGGGGCGGCAGCGGCAATGACACCATCGACGCGGGCATCGACGATGACACCGTTTTTGGTGGCAGCGGCGATGACGTCATCCGCGGCGGGCAGGGCGACGATCTGCTGCGCGGTGGGCGCGGCAATGACGCCATCGACCTTGGCGCGGGGGACGGCGAAGATCGCGCCTACGGCGGCGTCGGGTCGGACAGCTTTACCGGGATCAGTGCCGGTGACGTCGTCTATGGTGGGGAGGACGCGGATGGGTCCGACAACGACGTCCTGGATCTGACCGGTGCCGCCGAGGCGCAGAACCCCGGTGGCAGCCTCAGCGTGACCTATGATGCCAGCAACCCGGAAAATGGGACGGTGACCTTCTTCGACGCCGAGGGACATGCTACCGGCAGCGCGGAGTTCTACGAGATCGAACGCGTGGTGGTGCCTTGCTTTACGCCCGGGACCCTGATCGCGACCCCCGATGGCGAACGCCGGGTCGAGGAGCTGAAGGTCGGTGACCGGGTCATCACCCGTGACAATGGCATCCAGGAGATCCGCTGGATCGGAACCCGCGCCTTGGCAGCCGCCGACCTGGCGGACGCGGAGCATTTGCAACCGGTCCTGATCCGTCAGGGCGCTCTGGGCAACGGGTTGCCGGAACGTGACATGATGGTCAGCCCCAATCACCGCGTGCTGATCGCGAACGACAAGACCGCGCTGTATTTCGAAGATCGCGAGGTTCTGGTGGCGGCCAAGCATCTCACCGGGTTGGATGGTGTGGACCAGGTGGCGACCTCGCAAGTGACCTATATCCACTTCATGTTCGACCAGCACGAGGTGGTGTTGTCTGACGGGGCCTGGACCGAAAGCTTCCAGCCGGGCGACCATTCCCTGCGTGGACTGGACAATGCGCAGCGCAACGAATTGTTCGCGCTGTTCCCGGAACTGCAGTCCGAACAGGGCCGGATAAGCTACGCCGCCGCACGCCGCGCGCTGCGCAAGCATGAGGCACATCTTCTGGTGCACTGAAAGGTGCAGCCGCAGCCTTGGGGGAGGTTGCGGCAGCTGGCAAGATGTGGCGGGGCGGGGCTTTAGGTCCCGCCCTTTCCGTATTGTCGTCTTGGGTGATCCGTGCGTGAGTCGGGGGCTCGGATCAGCGCTGTTCAGTGCTACGCCATCTGGCCCAGTCTTCGGGCGTGTCCAGATCCGTCAGCGCCCGGTTGCCGGGCAGGGGCACAGGATGAACCGTCTCATGAACCAGCAGCGGGCGGGCGCCCTGGTCGCCCTGCAAGCCTTGCAGCGCGGCAAAGCAGCGGCGGGGAAACAGGACGGGGTGCCCCGGTTTTCCCTCTGCCGTGTAGGCGCGCAGAATTTGCCCGTCATGCTCCGGCGCTTTCGCGGCGATGGACAGCAGGTCATCAGTGGTGATCTCCGGCATATCGGCAGGCAGGATCATCACTGCATCGGTCGCCACTGGCAGCGCCGCCACGCCGCGGCGGATGGAGGCTGCCATGCCGTCTGAGGCGTCGGGGACTTCGACGGGCCGCGCCGCGCCGATGTGGTCAGCACGCGGATGGGCGAGACCAGGCAGCGTGACGTAGGTGACCAGTCCCGTCAGCGTGGCCCGGCGACACATCGCCGACAACAGGGGCTGGCCGTCGACCACCTCCAGCAGCTTGTCACGTCCTTTCATGCGAGAGGAGGCACCGGCGGCGAGCAGAAGGATGGAAATCGTGGTCATCTGTATCGGGTCCTTGGCAACCGGTGGAACGGCCCTGCGCCCGCGGCAGGCGCAATCGGCATCGAGGAAATCAGCGATAGCCCACAGGTGCAAGCCGAGAGGCGGTAGCCGTGGATAGGTCAGCATCGGTTACTCGAATGTTTCGCGCGCGAAACATTCGGGTAACGGCCCTGACGTATACGTTGCGGCCAACTCGGCGGGGAGCGCGCGCCGCTCAGGCAACGGCGCGCAGGCAGGTCAGCATTGTTGACCTGCCCGGGGCGATTTCATCCACGCATTTGGGCGCCGTCGGCGTCAAACAGTGGCTCGGTCATCAGGCGCGCCCTGTACCGCTTTCCCAGGATTTCAATTTCGACCTGCAGACCGTCCTCGATGCGGTCCGTCGGCACGAAACCCAGGGCGACGGATTTCTGCGCGTAATGCGAGTAGCCACCCGACGTGCAGAAGCCGACCACGGCGTCCTCAAGCCAGATCGGCTCATAGGCCACCACATCGGCGTCGTCCGTTTCCACCTCGAAGGCGCAGAGCCGTCGGGCAGGTCCGGCGTCCCGCTCGGACTCGGCGGCGGCGCGACCGATGAAGTCCGCGGGCTTCTTGAAGGAGATGAAGCGGTCGAGCCCGGTTTCGGCGGCGGTATAGTCGGGGGAGAACTCCCGCAGCCACGAGCCGAAGAACTTGTCGAGCCGGAGCGACATCATCGCGCGCATGCCGAAGGGTTTCATGCCGTGCGGCTGGCCTGCCTCCCACAGCGCAGTCCAGAGCGCGCGCTGGCTGGGCAGGTCGCAGAAGATTTCATACCCGAGCCCGCCGGTGTAGCTGACCCGCTGCACGATGCAGTCGGCCATGCCGACGGTGAGACGGCGCACCTCCATGAAACGCATGTCTGAGATGTCTTGCCGTGTGCAGGCTTGCAGAACGTCGCGGGCGCGGGGGCCCGAGATCTGGAAGCCGGTGCGGCTGTCGGAGATGTTTTCCACCCGGACGCCGTCCTGCGCGTGCTGCTGGAACCAGCGCATGTGATAGGCCTGCGCGCCGTAGGAGGCGGTGAGCTGGAACTCGTCTTCGGCGAGGCATGAGATGGTGAAGTCGCCGATCAGACGGCCGCGGGGGGAGAGCATCGGGGTGAGCGACAGGCGGCCCGGCTGCGGCACGCGGCCCGCCATGATACGGTCGAGCCAGGCGCGGGCGTCGCGGCCGGTGATGCGGTACTTGCCGAAGTTGTGAACCTCATTGATTCCAACGGCTTCGCGCACGGCCTTCACCTCGCGCGCGGTGGCGGCAAAGGCGTTGGAGCGGCGGAAGGAGGGGGTCTCGTACCTCGGCTCATCGCCGGTCGCAAAGTAGTTCGGCACCTCCAGACCGTATTGCGCGCCCCAGACCGCGCCCATGCGATCGAAGATGTCGTACATCGGCGTAGTGCGGAACGGGCGGGCGGCGGGGAGCTCCTCGTTCGGGTAGGCGACGGAGAAGCGTTTCTGGTAGTTCTCGATCACCTTGGGGCGGGTGTAGCCCGGGGTGATCCAGTTGCCGAAGCGGGCGCAGTCCATCGCGAAAGTGTCGCGCTCGCATTCGCCCTCGACCATCCATTGCGCGAGCATCAGGCCGACGCCGCCGCCTTGGGAGAAGCCGGCCATCACCGCACAGGCGGACCAGTAGTTCCGCATCCCCGGCACCGGGCCGACCAGAGGGTTGCCGTCTGGCGCGAAGGTGAAGGGGCCGTGGATCACCGATTTGACGCCCGCGCGCTCCAGCGCCGGGAAGCGGCGGTAGGCGAAGGCGATGGAGTCCTCGATCTTGTCGAAATTGTCGGGCAGGAGTTCGTGGCCGAAGTCCCAGGGCGTGCCGTCCACCGCCCAGGGCTTGCAGGGCTGCTCGTAGAAGCCGATGCAGAGGCCGCGGCCCTCCTGCCTGAGGTAGCTTTCGCCGGCCGGGTCCATCACGTGCGGGTGCTCGCCGCCCGCGTCGATGATGTCGGCGATCTCGGGCACCTCGTCGGTGACGATATACTGGTGCTCCATCGGGTGCAGCGGGAAGTAGATGCCCGCCATGGCGCCGACTTCGCGCGCCCAGAGGCCGCCGGCGTTCACAACGTGTTCGGCGTGGATAGTGCCCTTTTCGGTCACCACGTCCCAGGTGCCGTCGGGGCGCTGGTTGGTCTCCACCACCTTGCAGTGAGTCTCAATGGTGGCGCCGCCCATGCGCGCGGCCTTGGCGTAGGCGTGGGTGGTGCCGGAGGGGTCGAGGTGGCCGTCGAGCGGATCGTAGAGCGCACCGAGGATGCCGTCGGTATTGGTGATCGGCGAGAGCTTCTTCACCTCTTCAGGACCGATGATTTCGGTCTCCAGCCCCATGAAGCGGTGCTTGGCGCGCTCCGCTTTCAGCATGTCGAACCGTTCCTGGTTGTCGGCGAGGGTGATGCCGCCGACGTGGTGCAGCCCGCAGGACATGCCGGTGAGCGCCTCCAGCTCGCGGTAGAGCTTGATGGTGTAGCCCTGCAGCGCCGCCATGTTGGTGTCGCCGTTCAGCGTGTGAAAGCCGCCCGCCGCGTGCCAGGTGGAGCCGGAGGTGAGCTCCGAGCGTTCGATCAGCATGACATCGGACCAGCCGAGCTTGGTCAGGTGGTAAAGAACGGAGCAGCCGACAACGCCGCCGCCGATCACTGCCACGCGGGTGGTGGTTTTCATCTTGGCCTCCCTCTTGAACCGTCGCCTTCATTCTGGACATATGTGAACAGTAGTCCAGTCAGAAAACGACACAGCATGCCGCGGACCGCCGAATTTGTACCGGCGATCCAGGGCGTGACAGGGGGACGGTGGTTGCGGCGAACCCGAAGGGGTCAGTAAAGCGGCCGGATCTTCAGGGCGGTGACGCGGTTGCCTTCCCGTTCGGTCACCTCGAACCTGAAGCCATGAAATGAGAAGACCTGCCCTTTCGTCGGGATGGTCTGGGCCTCGTGGATGACCAGACCGGCGATGGTGTTGGCCTCTTCGTCCGGCAGGTTCCAGTCTGTTGCCCGGTTGAGATCGCGGATCGTGGTCGCGCCCTCCACCAGGTATGATCCATCGGCGGTCTTCTTGGCGATGTTGCCCTCGGCCGGGTCGAATTCATCGGTGATCTCGCCGACGATCTCTTCGAGAATGTCCTCCAGCGTGATGAGCCCCTGCAAGGCACCATATTCATCCACCACCAGCGCGAAATGCGAGCGCATGCGCAGGAACTGGCGCATCTGTTCATCCAGCGTGGTGGTTTCCGGCACGAAGTAGGGCGCGTTGGCGACCTGGGTTATGTCAAAGGATTTCAGCCGGTCCGCGTCGCCGCCGGCACCGCCGAGCTGCTCGTACATGGCGCGGGACAGATCCTTGGCATGGACAACGCCGATGATGTTTTCCTGCTCGCCGCGGAACACCGGCAGCCGGGTGTGGGGGCTTTGCAGGCATTGTTCCAGGATTGCCTCGGGATCGGCATCGGCATCGATCATCTGAATGTGCGAACGGTGCAGCATGATCTCCTCGACGAAACGCTCGGAGAGGTCGAGCGCCCCAAGGATCCGATCCCGGTCCTCCTTTTCCACAACCCCCTCGGAGTGGCCGAGGTGCAGGGCGCCGGCGATCTCCTCGCGCACCGCCATGATGTGGCTGTCGGGGTCGATCTGTACGCCGAAGATCCGCAAGACACCGCGCACCAGCAGCCGCACCAGGCCAACCACCGGGGCCAGAACGGTCACCAGGACCGAGATCACCGGCGCCACCGCTGCGGCGGCCTTTTCGGCGTTGGAGATGGCATAGGTCTTGGGCAGAACCTCGGCAAAGATCAGCACCAGGAGGGTCATGACCAAGGTCGCCAGGGCAACGCCGCTTTCGCCGAAGGCGCGGGTGAACAGGGCGGTGGCCAGCGAGGTGCCGAGGATGTTGACGAGGTTGTTGCCCAACAGAACGGAGCCGATCAGACGTTCGTTGTCCTCGGTAACGGTAAGCGCGGTCTGCGCCCCGCGCGAGCCCTTGTCGGCCTGGCTGCGCAGCTTGCCGCGAGACGCGGCTGTCAGCGCGGTTTCAGAGCCGGAGAAAAACCCCGAAAGCACCAGCAGCAGAACGATCGCCCCGGCAGTGATCCAGAAGGCGCTGTCAAATACGGTGAAGGCTGTGTCCATGGTGGGTCTGAAATCCGGTCGGTTGTGGAAGGTTTACCGCAGTTATGGGGGCTTGGGGCGCGCGCTTCAAGCGCTTGGGGGAGGATCAGTTGCCCTTGGCCAGCGGGTGGTGCTCCAGCACCAGTTCCTGCAGCCGCGCGTCCAGCACGTGGGTGTAGATTTCGGTGGTGGCGATGTCGGCGTGTCCCAGCAGCGCCTGGATGGCGCGCAGGTCGGCCCCATTGGCCAGGAGGTGCGTTGCAAAGGCGTGGCGCAGCGTGTGCGGGGTCACCTTGTCCGGCGAGACACCGCCGGTGACCGCCAATTCCTTGATCAGCAGGTAGAAGCGGTGACGGGTCAGATGGCCGGACTTGCCGCGCGAGGGAAACAGGAAGCGAGAGGGCGGCTGGCCCTTCGCTTCGCGCAGTTCCTCCGCGGCATCGCGTTCCTGCAGCCAGGCCGCCAGCGCCTCACGGGCGGGCGGCGACAGCGGCACCATGCGCTCCTTGCCGCCCTTGCCCAAGACCAGGAGCATGCGCGGATCGCCACGTGCGGCAGAGACCGGCAGGGACACCAGCTCGGTCACCCGCATGCCGGTGGCATAAAGCAGTTCCATCAGGCAGGTGTTGCGCAGCCGGTCCGCAACACTGCGGCCGGTTTGCCGGGCCGCGTCGAGCAGGCGGTCGACCTCGCTGACGTCCAGTGTCTTGGGTAGGCGTTTGTCCCGTCCGGGACCGCGGATCTGGATGGCCGGATTGTCCGCGCGCCATCCTTCCTCAAAGGCAAAGCGGTAGATCTGCTTGGTCGCCGAGAGCCTGCGCGCGCGGGTCGCGCGCGCCAGCCCCTGGGCGTCGCAGCTGATCAGATACGCCTCGAGATCGTCCTGGCTGGCGCTGAGAAAGTCGAGGTTGCGGTGTTCCAGCCAGCCGCTCAGGTCCTTGAGGTCACGTCCATAGGCCAGCAAGGTATTCTGAGAGGCGCCAGTCTCGGCGGCCTGGGCGTCGAGAAAGGTCGAAATCCATTGGAAGTTGTCGCGCGGTGCCGTCATCTCATTGCGGCTCCAGTAGCAGCAGCTGCAGGGCGGCGCGTCGGGCCGTGTCCTCCAGCCCGACCGCGCGGAAGGCGGCCAGGGCTGCGCTGAGATCGCCGAGATTGCCGTTGGCGCCGCGCCCATACAGCACCATCGCGCGCAGAATGGCCTCGCCCAGCTGGCCATCGTCCAGCAGCTGCCGGATGCGGGCGGGCACCGGGCCGGGAGAGGTGAACCCCAGCGCGATGGCGCGGGCGGTGGCGTCAGGAGCAATGTCGGCTTCGGGGCGTCCTTGCGCGAGCGCGGCCAGGAAACGACTTTTGTCATCTTCTGCCGGGGCATCCAGCGCGGCCAGTTCGTATTGCGGCGACAGCAGCCTGATGCGCCAGGCCAGCGCCGCGGTTCTCGGCTCGCTGATCGGGGCGCGGGCAAGATGGTCGGCAAAGAGGTCGGCAAACACCGTTTCGGTGCCGGCCGCCTGCATGGCGCTCCAAGCCTCGGCCAGGGTCTCCGTGATCTTTTCAGGGTCGGTGCCGTTCAGCGCCGATTCGAGCCGTTGAACAGCGGCAACCCGATCCCAGATACCGCCCGAAGCGGCGGGTTTGCGGGCGCTGAACAGCCCCAGGAATTGGTTCGGGTTCAATGCGCCGCCGCGCGCCAGCCGTTCGGCAGCCTCCAGCTGCGCTTTCCAGCCGGCGATGTCCCGCAAATCCGCAGCGGCAAAGGCGGTCGGCAAAGGTGCGGTCGGCATCGCCTCGCCAATGGTTTCAAACAGGCGGAAGGTCAGCGGATCAGGTTGCGAAGGACGCGACAGGGGGGTCGCCTGCTCATAGAGGTCGGGATTTAGAAACCGGTCCAGCAGATCGATCTGTGCCTGGGGCAGCAGCTCCAGCGCGATGGCGGTTTCCAGCATCAGCGCCGCCGTCGACCAGTCGCTGCGCCGCGCCGCGCAGAAGATCCGCGCAGCGTAGTTGTCGGACAGATGCGGATCCGCAGCCAGCGCCATGCAGGAGGCATCTTCGCCGCCGGTCAGCAGGGTGGCATCGAACCAGCGGGAAAACCGCGCTGGTGTGGCGGTTGGGCCCGCCTGTTCGGCCAGCGCCTGAGCCGCGTCCGTCGCCCCAAGTGCGAGCAGGCGGTCAAGCCGGGCCAGCAGGATCTGGTCGCCACCGTCCTCCGGTGCGCGGGTCTCCGACAACAAGAGGGTAAACAGCAGCGCCTGCATCGCCGGGCTGCGGCGCACCGGAACGGTGCGGATCAACTGGCTGATGTCACCGGCATCACTGCCCCGCCACAAGTCCGTGGGGAGGCCGGTCGCCGAGGCTGGCACCAGCCCGGCCGGCGGCCGCAAGGCCTCCAGCGGCGTGACCGAAACCTGCGGCAGCGCGGCGGTGCCGGTGACAGGTGGTTCCAGAAGCACGGTTCCGGGCAGTTCGCTGCGTGGCTGCGGCTTGTTCAGCCAGTCGATGGCCGTCAGCGGTTCCGTGGCGAGCGCAGGCCCGGCCAGCAGGACCGCGGCGACGGCCGACTTAATCCGCATTCAGCACCACCGGTTTGCGCACCTCGGTGCTCGGGGCGCTGAAATCAGCGCCGAACCACGGCCCGACATAGGTATAGGCAACGAGCCCTACTGCCGCCAGAACCACCAAGTAGATCAGATATTTGAACAATCGCCCCATGGGTCATCCAGTGCCTGTTTCCTACTCTTTTGCGGAAGTTATATATTCCCTTTTCCGCAAGATCACGTCATTCACTGAAGAATGAGCGAAAAAGAGCAAAGCAGCGGCCAGAAGGCCGCAGGCCAGGTGCCGGGAACCTTGAAGAAGACCATCGTGATGGTGGGGATGATGGGCGCAGGAAAGACCGCCGTGGGCCGCGCGCTCGCGGCGCGGCTCGGGGTGCCCTTTCTGGACAGCGACCACGAGATCGAGGCCGCTGCCAACATGACGATACCAGAGATATTCGCGCGCGACGGAGAGCCGTTCTTTCGCCAGAAGGAACGGCAGGTGATCGCGCGCCTGCTGGAGGAGGAGCGCGGCGTGCTGTCGACCGGCGGCGGCGCCTTTTTGGCGGAGGAGAACCGGGAGGTGATTTCGGCCAAGGGCGTTGCGGTCTGGCTCAACGCTGATCTTGAGGTGCTGTGGAATCGGGTGCGCCATCGCGACACGCGCCCCCTGTTGCGCACCCCGGATCCGCATGCGACCCTCAGCGCCCTGTACCGCGACCGGGTGCCGCTTTACCAAAAGGCGGATCTGGCGGTGGTCTCGGATGGGCAGGCGTCGATTGAAACCATGGTTGACCGGGTGCTTGAGGCCTTGCAGTCGCGCCCAGATGTGCTGGAGTGGAAATGATGGAACGCAAGGTTCATGTGCCGCTGGATAGCCGCGCCTATGACGTTGTGATCGGCCCCGGCCTGCTGGAGCAGGCGGGCAAGCGGATTGCGCCGCTGCTGAAACGGCCGCGTGTGGCGGTGCTGACGGATGAGACCGTCGCGGCGCACCACCTGGACGCACTGCGCGCCGGGCTGGCCTCGGACGGCATCGAAATGAGCGCGCTGGCGTTGCCGCCGGGCGAGGCCACCAAGGGCTGGCCGCAGTTCAGCCGCGCAGTGGAATGGTTGCTGGACCAGAAGGTGGAGCGCGGCGATGTCGTGGTGGCCTTCGGCGGCGGCGTCATCGGCGACCTGGCGGGCTTTGCCGCTGCGGTGCTGCGCCGTGGCGTGCGTTTCGTGCAGATCCCGACCTCGCTCTTGGCGCAGGTCGACAGCTCGGTCGGCGGCAAGACCGGCATCAATGCACCGCAGGGCAAGAACCTGATCGGCGCTTTCCACCAGCCCTCGCTGGTGCTGGCCGACACCGCCGTGTTGGGCACGCTTGAGGCGCGCGATTTCCTGTCGGGCTACGGCGAGGTGGTGAAATACGGGCTGCTGGGTGATGCCGAGTTCTTTGCCTGGCTGGAGGACAACGGCCCGGCGCTGGCGGCGGGCGACATGGCCGCGCGGGTTGAGGCGGTCGCGCGCTCGGTCCAGATGAAGGCCGACATCGTGGTGCGCGACGAGACCGAGCAGGGCGACCGCGCGCTGCTGAACTTGGGCCATACCTTCTGCCACGCGCTGGAGGCCGCGACGGGCTATTCCGACCGGCTGCTGCACGGCGAAGGCGTGGCGATCGGCTGCGCGCTGGCGTTTGAGTTGTCGGCGCGGCTGGGCCTGTGTTCGCAGGAAGATCCCAGCCGGGTGCGCGCGCATCTGAAGGCGATGGGCATGAAGACCGATCTGGCCGACATTCCCGGCGAGCTGCCGAACGCCGAGGCTCTGCTGGAGCTGATGGGGCAGGACAAGAAGGTGGTCGAGGGCCAGCTGCGCTTTATCCTCGCGCGCGGCATCGGGGAAGCCTTTGTCACCGGCGACGTGCCGCCTGAGGCCGTGCTGGATGTGCTGCGCGACGCCGGAGCGTGAAGGAAATTTCATCCTGAAACTGAAAAGGGCAGCCACTGGGCTGCCCTTTTTGATAACTGCGGTCCTGTTCTCAGAACGGGATTTCGTCGTCGTCGATGTTGTGCGAGGCGCCACCGCCGAAGCCGCCGCCCTGACCGCCGCCCTGCGGGCCGCTGTCATAGCCGCCGCCGTAACCGCCGCCGCCCTGGCTGCCGCCGCCATAGCCGCCGCCCTGACCACCGCCGCCACCGCCTTCACCGCGGCCGTCCAGCATGGTCAGCGTGCTGCCGAAGCCCTGCAGAACGATCTCGGTGGAGTAACGGTCCTGGCCGCTCTGGTCCTGCCATTTGCGGGTTTGCAGCTGGCCCTCAACATATACCTTGGAGCCCTTGCGAAGATACTGTTCGCAGACCCGCACCAGGCCTTCGCTGAAAACCGCGACGGAATGCCATTCGGTGCGCTCGCGGCGCTCGCCGGTGTTGCGGTCCTTCCAGGTCTCGGAGGTGGCGATGCGCAGGTTGCACACTTTGCCACCGTTCTGGAAAGTACGCACCTCGGGGTCGCGGCCCAGGTTGCCGATGAGCATGACTTTGTTCAGTGAGCCGGCCATAGGGTTCGGTCCTTTGTCTTTATGAGTCTTTTGGTGTTCCGGTTCGGCAGCGGTGCGGGGCGAATCCCGCCGCGCCGGTTGCATGCACAGTATAGGCCCATGCGGGGTGAGGAAACCCGGTCTCTGTGGAGTAAATCCCGTGCGGCGGCGGGGAATGGCGGATTTGCGACGCGATTGCTTTAAATTTGTGGCGCATCGGGTATAGTCCCCGCGAGTGGGACAGTTTCAGGACAGCGGACATGCGAAAAGCCGTTGCTGGGTTCGTTATTGCAATTGTCGGGGTAGGGCAGCCTGCCATCGCGGATGTACTAAGCAGCAAGAATCGGAAGGCCTTGTTTGCCGCCCATACCCGGGTGCTGGATGGTCGCGCGGCCAGCCAGTACAGGAATTCGGTCAGGTTGCAGCCCAAGACCTACGAGGTGCCCTCGGCGGCGGCGACCTTGCGCTACAATGGCAAATACCGGGGCGAGTTCCTGACCATGGCGCGCGACGCGGCGCGCAAGCACAATGTGCCCGAGGAGTTGTTCCTGCGGCTGGTGCAACAGGAAAGCAACTGGAACCCGACTGCCAAGTCGCACAAGGGCGCGATGGGACTTGCGCAGCTGATGCCCGCGACGGCGCGGGCGCTGGGGGTGGACCCGGCGGTGCCGCGACAGAATCTGGAAGGGGGCGCGCGCTACCTGGCGCAGCAGTATCGCAAGTTCGGGGATTGGCGGCTGGCCCTGGCCGCCTATAACGCCGGGCCTGAGGCGGTGCGCAAATACGGCGGCATCCCGCCGTACAAAGAGACGAAGAATTACGTCAAGAAGATCTGGGGCAGCTAACCGCGCGCTTGCTGGCGGACGTTGCGCATTAATCTTCGGGTAAGATCCGTTAATGCCCCGTTAACTCCGTGGGTTTGCCACGTATTTGTCTAAATTTTTCATGAATCTCTCGGCTGAAAATACACGCTGCCAGGAGATTTAACCCATGTATGTCAACAGCTTCGAGGAACGGGTTCATCGGATCGAGTGGCGCCCCACGGCGGTGCCGAGCCGCGCGCTGATCGACAACATGCTGGGCGCGCGCCTGCCACGACGGCCGCGCAGCGCCGTGTTGAGCCTCGCAGCGGCGATTACCGGCCTGCTGATCGGTGTCGGGCTGAAAGGCATGACGCTGGAGGGATCGCCTTGGGGGCCGGGAACGGGGCTTGCCGGGATGATCGGCGGCGGCCTGTCGCTGGCTGGGCTTGCACTGTCGGTGACGGCGGCCATAGCGGCGGCCTGGCAGGGCAGGAAGACGCCGCGGTTGATGCAATTTGCCTCGATGAACCTTTTGATGATCGTCGTCCTGCTGCTGAGCTGAACGGGCTGCCCGCTCCTTCGCTGCAACCGAACACTTATCGCCGGGCGCGGGTGCGATCCATGTCACCTGCGCCCGGCAGATCCTGGCGGAGCTTCGGTTACTCGGCCGCGGTTTTGATGACCGGCGTCATCCGTGCCAGCGTTGCATCGTCCAGATGGCACTTGATCTGGTGACCTTTGCCCAGCTGGCGTTGCGGTGGCACCTCCCGCTCGCACAGATTGCCGGGCACTTCGGACTTCCAGCGGCAGCGCGTCTGGAACGGGCAGCCCGGCGGCGGATCCATCGCCGAGGGAATGTCGCCTTCCAGAACGATGTGCTCTTTCTCGACCGAGGTGTCGGCGATCGGCACGGCGGACAACAGTGCCTCGGTGTAGGGGTGGTAGGGCGGCGAGAAGACCTGTTCGGTGTCGCCCAGTTCCACCACATGCCCGAGATACATGACCATGACGCGATCGCTGAGATAGCGCACGATGCTGAGGTCATGCGAAATGAACAGCAGTGTGGTCTTCTCCTTCCGCTGGATCTCCATCAACAGGTCGGTTACGGCGGCCTGCACCGACACATCCAGCGCCGAGACCGGTTCATCCGCCACCACGATCCGTGCACCGCCCGCAAAGGCGCGGGCAATGCCGACGCGCTGCTTCTGGCCGCCCGACAACTGCCGGGGCATGCGGTTTGCGAAGGCGCGGGGCAGTTTCACCAGGTCGAGGAGTTCCAGCATCTTCTGACGCCGCTCTGCCTCGGAATTGCCGACCTGAAAGATTTCCAGAGCCCGCATGATCTGACGTCCCACCGTCATCGAGGGGTTCAGCGTGTCGAAGGGATTCTGGAACACCATCTGCACGTCGGAAATGGTGCGGGTGTCGCGGGCTTCGATCGGGGTCTGCTCGATATTGCGGCCATCCAGCAGAATTTCCCCCTCGGTCGCGGTTTCCAGCCCCATCAGCACCTTGGCGAAGGTGGATTTGCCACAACCGGATTCGCCGACGATGGCAAGGGTTTCGGATTCGCGGGCCTCGAAGCTGAGCGTTTCGTTCGCCTTCACGACCTTCTTTTCGCCGCCGCCAAACAGCGCGTTGGCGGCAACCTCGTAGTATTTCTTGAGGTTGTCCATTTTCAGCACGACCTTGCCGGGGGCGGATTTCTCCTTCTGCTCGGCAAGGGTCAGCAGGGCGTTCCAGTCGATCTCCTCGAACCGGAGACACCGGGTCTCGTGGCGGTCGTTCCCCGGCACCGGCCGCATCGGAATCACCTGATCCACGTCGCAGCGCCCGGCCTCGAAGTAGTCGCAACGCGGCCCAAAGTTGCAGCCCGGCGGGCGTTCATGCGGCAAGGGGAAGTTGCCGGGGATCGCCACCAGGGGGCGGGCGTTCTTGTCGGCTCCGGGCAGGGGGATGGAGCGGAACAGTGCCTGGGTATAGGGGTGCTGCATCTCGTCGAAGACGTCATGGATCGAGCCGCGCTCGACCGCTTCGCCGGAGTACATCACGCAAAGGCGGTCGCAGGTTTCCAGAACCAGGCCGAGGTTGTGCGAGATGAACAGCATCGAGGTGCCGTATTTCTTGCCGAGATCCTTGACCAGATCCACCACCGCGGCCTCGACCGTCACGTCAAGCGCGGTCGTCGGCTCGTCCAGGATCAGCAGCGAGGGCTTGGACATCAGCGCCATCGCAATGACGATGCGCTGCTGCTGGCCGCCCGACAGCTGGTGGGGATAGGAGTTCAGCATCCGCTCGGGGTCGGGCAGGCGGACGTCGGTCACCACCTCCAAGGCGCGGGCATAGGCTTCCTTCTGGCCGACGCCCTCGTGGATCATCGGCACTTCCATCAACTGCTTGCCGATCTTCATCGCCGGGTTCAGGCTGGCCATCGGCTCCTGGTAGATCATCGCGATTTCGTTGCCGCGGATGTCGCGCAACTCTTCGGCTGTCATCTCGGCCAGGTCGCGTCCCTTGAAGCGGATGCTGCCGCTGACCACCCGGCCGTTCTTGCCGAGGTCCTGCATCACGCCCAGCGCCACGGTGGATTTGCCGCAGCCGGATTCCCCGACCAGGCCGACCGCTTCGCCCGGCTGAACAGTGACCGAAAAGTCCATTACCGCCGGGATCTCGCGCAGTCGGGTAAAGAACGAGATCGACAGTTTGTCGATTTCAAGGATCGGGCCGTCGTAGTCCGCCAGTTTGCTCATGTTCATCTCTCCCTGTCGGAGCTGGAAACCTGTCTTTCCGTTTGCCCCAAGTCGCCGAGGGGCCGGAGGGCATGCCCCCGGTCCCGTCGGTACGGATCAGTCTTTCAGGCTTTCTTCGCGCAACCCATCGGCCAGCAGGTTCAGCCCCAGCACCAGCGTTAGCAGCGCAAAGGCTGGCGCAAGGGCGGGGTGCAGGTAGACCGACAGCAGCTTGCGTCCGTCGTTGATCGTCGAGCCCCAGTCAGGGCTTTCCGGCGGCAGTCCAAGCCCGAAGAAGCCCAAGGTGCCCAGCAGAATGGTTGTATAGCCGATGCGCAGGCAGAAATCGACGATCAGCGGCCCGCGGGCATTGGGCAGGATCTCCCACAGCATGATGTACCACGGCCCCTCGCCACGGGTCTGGGCGGCGGCGACATAGTCGCGCGTCTTGATGTCCATCGTCAGCCCGCGCACGATGCGGAACACGGTGGGCGAGTTGACGAAGACGACCGAGACAAACACCACCAGGATGCCGCCGGGAATGTCAAAGAAATCCAGCACGCGGGGCAAGCCCCAAAGAGAAAAGGTCGGCGTGTTCACCAGGTAGCCGCCATTGGAGACCGTTTGCAGGTAGAGCCAGAAGGCGATCACCAGCACCCCGGCGAGCAGCGGATTGCGAAGCTTGGGGCGGGTGTAATAGCGCGTGTTCAGCAATACGGTGACAAAGACGATCGGGAACAGGAACAGCACGATCGCCATGTAGTTCGGCACGCCGGTGGCAACGATCTCCGGGGTGACCAGAAGGTAGAACAGCAGGATCACCGGGAAGGCCAGGATCAGGTTCGCGAGGAAGGACAGGAACACATCCAGTCGTCCGCCGTAGTAGCCCGCGGGCAGGCCCAGGGTGATGCCAACCATGAAGGCGAACAGGGTTGCCAGCGGCGCGATCTGCACCACCACCCAGGCCCCTTTGACCAGACGGCTGAACACGTCCCGTGCAAGGTTGTCGCCGCCAAGCAGGTAATAGGGGTAGCTGCCTTCCTCCGGGTTGCGCAGCGGGGTGCCGGGGGCCTTGTTTTTCATCCCGGACAGCTGCGCCAGCGGATCATGGGTCACGATCATGTCCATGGCCCCGTAGATGCCGGTGAAGACCCAGAACATCACCATGCCAAAGCCGATCATGCCAATCGGACTGTCGAACAGCTTGCCATAGAGCCCCAGTCGCCGCTTGAAGGCGATGGAGAAGATGAACAGGATGACCAGCGTGACCCAGACCGGCGACAGCTGGTAAAGGATCCGTAGGGTGATCTCAAACGTGCCAAGTGGTTCCATCTGCGGTCTCCCTCAAGAAATCCGGATCCGGGGGTTCAGATACACGTAGCCGATGTCGGAAATCAGCTGCGTGATCAGAACCACCAGGACCGAGACCACCGAAACCCCAAGCAGCAGTTCGATGTCGTTGTTGCCGGCTGCCTGCACCAGCGTCCAGCCGAAGCCCTTGTAGTTGAACAGGGTTTCGACGATCACCACGCCGTTCAACAGCCATGGGAACTGCAGCATGATGACGGTGAAGGGGGCAATCAGCGCATTGCGCAACGCGTGTTTCAGCACGATGTTGTGAAAGCTCACGCCCTTCAGCCGCGCGGTGCGGATGTATTGCGCCGTCATCACCTCGGTCATCGAGGCGCGGGTCATGCGGGCGATGTACCCCATGCCATAAAGCACGATCGTCAGCACCGGCAGGGTGAAATTCTCGAAATTCGGGTTCTCCATGGCGCTGGTGGCGGTGCCCTTGAACCACTTCAGCCCCACCGCGGAGGAGGAAAAGATGGCGATGAACAGAACGCCCGAGACATACTCCGGTGTTGCGGTGGTGGTGATCGCCACCGTCGACAGGGAGCGGTCCATTGCCGAGCCTTCACGCATCCCGGCCAGCACGCCTAGGATGAGGGCCGAGGGCACCATGATCAGCATCACCCAGAACATCAGGTAACCGGTCAGCCCCAGACGGGTGGCGATGATATTGCCGACCTCGTCGCGGAACACGGTCGAATAGCCCCAGTAGCCTTGCAGGATGCCGCAGTAGCGGGGGGCTTCCTCTGCCGTCATGCCAGGTTGGATGCAGCGCCCTGTGACCGTTCCATCTTCGGCGACGTGCCGGTAGGACGGCGCCAGCCCGATCCACTCCAGGTACTTCTTGGGGGTGGATTGCAGGTAGCCGCCCCGTTCCAGCCAGGTTGCCACGGCTTCGTCCGACATGCGGAAGTTGCCCTGGGTCTTGGCCAGCTTTTCAAGGTTTGGATAGAGGTTCGTCATGAAGAACACGACGAAGGTCAGGCAGAGCGCGGTTAGCAGCATCACACCGACCCGTCTGAGGATGAACACTCCCATGGATTGCTCCCATTGGTGGCTTTGCGCACAGTCCGGGTCTGACCGGCATATGCCGGTCAGGCAAAGGGCGCGACTTGCGTCCAGAAGCGGTCGGCCGCCCGGCGTGGGCGACCGGTTGGGTCAGATCAGGCTTTGCGTGCCCATTTGTAGATCTGCGGCAGATCGGCAATGTGCTTGTCGACGCCGGTGACGGCATCGGTGTGGTGCCGAATTGCGGTGCGCCAGTAGGGCTGGATGGTGACGCCTTCCTCGATCATGATGGCTTGCAGCTTGCCCATCACTTCGCGTCGCTTGTCTGCATCCGCGATCGAGTTGGCTTCGGCCAGAAGGGCATCGAACTCCTCATTGGCAAAGCCGCTTTCGTTCCAGGCCTCGCCCGAGCGATAGGCCAGCGCCAGCACCTGCGTGCCCAGTGGGCGGTGGTTCCAGTTGGTCGAGGAGAACGGGTATTTCGCCCAGTCATTCCAGAAGGTCGAGCCCGGCAGAATGGTGCGCTTGACCTTGAATCCCGCGTCGCGCAGCTGCGCGGCGACCGCGTCGGTGGTGTTCTTGCGCCAGTCGTCATCAATGGACAGCAGCTCATGCTCGTAGTCCAGCATGCCTGCCTCTTCCATCAGCGCGCGTGCCTTTTCCGGGTCATAGGGCAGGCGGGTCACGCTGGGGTCATGCTCGGGGTGCATCGGCCCCACGTGACAGTTGTCGGCGACGACGCCATAGCCCGACATGCCGAGTTCAAGGCAGACGGCGTTATCCACCGCCATTGCCAGCGCTTGGCGTACGCGCTTGTCGGCATAGGGTTTCTTGCCGTCGACCTCGGCCTGCTGGTTGGGCCGTATCACGATGGTAAAGCCAGACGGAATTTCCGACCGGGTGAGGCCGATGCCATCGAAGATATCGACGTATTCGCCCACCGATTCCCAGTTCATGTCGATTTCCTCAGCCTCATAGGCGGCGAGGAAGGCAGCGGGGTCGGTGCCGTAGTCGATGAACTCGATACGATCGAGGTAGCCACCCTTTCCGGCCTCATAGCCCCACCACTCGTGGTTCTCGTTGCGGACCAACACGCCCTTGACGCCAACTTCCATGCTTTCCGGGAGCATGTAGCCGGTGCCGATGGGGTTCTCCAGCATGGTCGCCGGGTCGTGGCTGGCGTGGGTGATCGCCGCCGGGTAGTCGGCCATGCCGGGGATCAGGGTGATGTCGGGGGTCTGCGGGCGCAGGACCACGGTGTGGCTGTCGACAACGGTGATCGCCCCTTCGGCGGCCTTGCCACTCTCGTTGTCGATCAGCGAGGCCATCCGGCCCGCCATCGAGTTGCCCTCGATGCTCTTGTCGCACCAGCCGGTGATGTTGCGGGCGACGTCTTCAGCGGTGAAGTCATCGCCATTGTTCCACTTCACCCCCTTGCGCACATGCAGGGTGAATTCGGTGGCGTCGTCGTTGGCCTCCCAGCTTTCCAGCAGCATCGGCGCGAACGAGCCATCGCTGTTGTATTCCACCAGGTATTCCAGCCAGCCCGCGGTGAACGTGGCGATCTGGGTCCAGTCGTAGGTGCGCGGATCCTTGAGCGCGCGCACTTCCATCTGCATGCGCAGAGTGCCGCCTTGCTTGGCGTCTTCGGCGGCGCGAACCGGGGCTGCCATGCCCAGCAGACCATAGGCCGCAGATGCGCTCACCCCCAGTGCCGTGGCCCGGCTGAGGAACTCACGCCGGTCCAGCTTGCCGTCCAAAACTTCCCTGGCGTGCATCTTGGCGGCCCAGTGGATCGGGGCGGCGGTACGGATGTCCTTGGTCATGTGGGTCTCCCTGGTTTTGTCTGGAAATTTCGTGTCGCACGATAGACATGCTCAGCTGTCCCGTTGGATGGGCGGCTGTGAGATTTCTTTGTGTTAAAGTTTCCCCATGGCTCCATTCGGGCAGAGATATTTTATTTCGTCAATCCATAGTTTCGGTATTTTGGGGGCGAATAACGACATTTTTCCTGTCGTTTTCTGCGGTTTGGGGGTTTTTAACTCCCACTTCTGTTCACTTGTGTACAGAATCTCTCGGAGCGACAGGCGGAACTCGCAACGCAGGACGGGGAGGGGCGGGAATCGGGGCGTGCGACTGCTCGGGGGATCAGTCGGCGCTGGATTGGGCCAGTTTGCGCAGCGCGCTGGGCGTCTTCCCGGTGTGGTGGGTGATAAAGCGGGTGAAGTAGGCGGCGCTGCCAAAGCCGAGGCGGCCAGCAATGTCCCGGATCGGCAGATCGGTGGAAATCAGCAGACCCCGTGCCGCGTGTAGCTGATGCTCCGTCAGCAGGGTCGCGGCGGTTCGGCCGGTTTCGGCTTTGCAGACACGGGTGAGATGGGTGGGGGTCACGGACAGCGCAGCGGCATGGTCGGCCATGCAGGTCTGTGCGCCGGGATGCTTCGCGATCCGGCGGCAATAGGCGCGGCTTAGCCGGCGCGCGGCCGAGCTGTGAGCCGGTTCCGGGGTTGCGTCAGCCTGGCGCTGGAGGCTGATGGCAGCCAGCTGGCTGAGGGCATGTACCGCACGCTGCCAATGTGTCTCTTGCGCCGCCTGCTCGCGGTTGATCTTCTCCAGGAGCGCGCTCAGTCGGCTTTGCTCCTGGAGGTTGGCAAGTCGCTTGTGCGTGGCATGCTCCGGAAACGGCGGCGACGGCGGGCCGGTGATCTCGAGCACCTGTCCAAGACACTGCCGCGAGAAGTCCGCGGACCATAGGGTGCCAGCCGGAATGAAGATAGCATGATGGGGGCCGAAGCCCCGCTGGGAGCCGTCGACGCAGATGCGCCCCTGGCCGCGGGTGATCCATATCAGCAGGTGGCTGCTCCGGGTGTGGGACAGGCCCGTCTGCCATGCGCCGTCTGGCGCGAGCCGAATGAGCGGCATGACATGAACGTCCCTGGAGAAGCTGGGATCAAATGGCATTTCGTATCGCGTCAAGAAAAAGATGCCTCAAACCAGCCATGAATTGGGTGATTCGGGCAAGTTTTCACCAAATGAGGCGAAAATTCGAATGGAATTTGCAGGGGTGTTCTGGCGGGTTATCACCGCCAGCCAAGCGGCTTCAGCGCGCTGCCGATCAAGCGGCGATCTTAGCCGAGTGTCACTTGGGTCCAAGCCTTCATGCGGGCGCGAAACCAGCTGCGTTGACGCTTGGCGAATTGCCGGGTGGCGATCGCGGCGCGTTCCTCGGCGTCCTCGATGGAGATTTTTCCGGCCACATAGGCCATCAGTTCCGGCACGCCGATCGCCTTGCAGGACGGCAGGGCTGGGTCGTAGCGGTCCCGCATCACCTCGATTTCCTCGAGGGCGCCCTGTTGCAGCATCTGGCCGAAACGTCGGCGAATGCGCGACTCGAGCCATGTCTTGTCTGAGTTCAACACCAGAGCGGTACAGTGTTCCAGCGCAAGCGCCGGGGCGGGGGTGTCGTCCTGCCAGCTGGCCAAGGGGCGACCGGTGGCGCGCAGCACCTCCCAGGCGCGTTGGACACGGGCGCGGTTCTGCAGGTCGATGCGGCTGGCGGTCTCGGCATCCAGCCCGGCCAGAAGCGCATCCAGCGACATGCTGTCCGCCTCGGCCCGGACCGCTGCGGGCGTGGCGGGAATCTCCGCCATGCCCTCGGTCAAGGCCGTGAAGTACAGCCCTGTTCCGCCCACGATAATTGGCCGCTCTCGCGCGTCCAGCAAGGGCAGCACCTCGCGCAACCAGTGCCCGGCGGAGTAGGGGGCATCGTAGGGCTGGTGCCCATAGAGCGCATGCGGAGCAATGGCTTCCTCCTCCGGAGACGGGCGCGCGGTGATGACCCGCCAGCAGTCGTAGACCTGGCTTGCGTCGGCATTGACGATCACCCCTCCGTGGCGCTCGGCGATCTCGAGCGCCAGCGCGGACTTTCCGGAGGCGGTGGGCCCGGCGATCAGGACCGGCAGGTCCGGGGCGATTTCGGGCAGTTGCATCTTGGTATTTTCCGTTTCTCTGGCGGCTTGCGCAAAACTGCGGTCAAACCGCGCCGCGTGCATTGAATCCCACGGCGATTTGATCCATTTTGCGGCCAAACTAACCCTCACATCTTCTGGAGCGCAACATGCCTCAACCGCAAGACAAGCCGGAGCTCGATCCGGCCGCCGCCTATAAACGCGTCATGCTGAAAATTTCCGGTGAGGCCTTGATGGGGGATCAGGGGTTCGGCCTGCATCCACCGACGGTTCAGCGCATCGCCCGTGAGGTCAAATCCGTGCACGACATGGGGGTCGAAATCTGCATGGTGATCGGCGGCGGCAACATCTTCCGCGGCTTGTCCGGCTCGGCCCAGGGGATGGAGCGCACCACCGCCGATTACATGGGCATGCTGGCGACCGTGATGAACGCGCTGGCGATGCAGTCGGCGTTGGAAGGTCTGGGCGTGTTCACACGGGTAATCTCCGCGATCCGGATGGACGAGGTGGCCGAGCCCTATATCCGCCGTCGCGCCGTGCGCCACCTGGAAAAGAAGCGGGTCTGCATCTTTGCGGCAGGCACCGGCAACCCCTATTTCACCACCGACACTGCCGCGACGCTGCGCGCCAATGAAATGGCCTGCGAGGCGATCTTCATGGGCAAGAACGGTGTGGACGGTGTCTATGACAAGGATCCCAAGGAACACACCGACGCGGTGCGTTACGATGAGGTCAGCTACGACGACGTCTTTGCCAAACGGTTGAAGGTCATGGACGCTTCGGCCATCGCCCTGGCCCGCGACAACAACCTGCCTCTGATCGTCTTCCCGCTGGATGAGCCCGGCGGATTCCGCGGCATTCTGGCAGGCAAGGGCACCTATACCAAGGTACACGGCTGACCCTCACCGGGCGATCGCGCCGGTTTCGCTGCGCGCCATTTGTCGTGGCGACCGCGTGCGCGCGTGTCATCCAGGTGTCATGCGGACCCGTTAGTGTCCGGGGTGGCGGCAGGGTGTTCTGGTGATCCGGTTTGGGCAATTTTGGGCCTGCCTGCCGCCGGGTCTATTTCGGCCAATTGAAATGCGCGTGGCGGAGAACCGTCACGCGCATTGTCTTTTCCGCGGTCTGCGGCGCGCAGGCTGACGCTCGCCCCTTGGGGGGTAAAGGCAGGACCTTTCTCGGCGTCGGCCTATCTTACGCGTAGAGACGGGCCGGGGTGGCGCGGCGGAGGGTCTTGGCTGCGAATCCTCGCCATGATCGCTATACATCGGCCCGGCAATGGCTTATGAGCCAAGGGAAGACCGCCTCAAATAAGGGGAGAGAGCAGCATGTCTGATGAATTTGAACTGGATACCGACGATCTGAAACGCCGCATGGATGGCGCCATGGCCAATCTGCGGACCGAATTCGCCTCCTTGCGCACCGGCCGGGCTTCGGCCTCGATGCTGGAGCCGGTGATGGTGGACGCATACGGGTCGATGACGCCGATCAACCAGGTGGGCACCGTCAACGTGCCGGAGCCGCGCATGGTGACCATCAACGTCTGGGACAAGAGCCTGGTCGGCAAGGTCGAAAAGGCGATCCGTGAGTCGGGCCTGGGGATCAACCCTCAGCTGAATGGCACCATCATCATGTTGCCGATTCCGGAGCTCAACGAAGAGCGCCGCCGCGAGCTGGGCAAGGTGGCAGGCCAATACGCCGAGCACGCCCGCGTCGCCATCCGCAACGTGCGCCGCGACGGCATGGACCAGATCAAGAAGGCAAAGGCCGACGGGATGTCCGAGGATGACCAGAAGTTCTGGGAAGCCGAGGTCCAGGAGCTGACGGACAAGATGATCAAGGTCGTGGATGAGGCGCTAGAGGCCAAACAGGCCGAGATCATGCAGGTCTGACGGCACAGTATGCCGCATGATCCGAATCCACGAGTGAGTGCTGTCGGCGAAGCTCCGGCAGCGCGCACCGGTCCGCGCCACGTGGCAATCATCATGGATGGCAATGGGCGCTGGGCGCAGGCCCGGGGTCGTCCACGCCTCTTTGGTCATCACGCCGGTGCGCGCAGAGTGCGTGAAGTTGTCGAGTGCTGCCCGGATCTGGGCGTCGAATATCTGACCATCTTTGCCTTCTCGACCGAGAACTGGAAACGCACCCAGACCGAGGTTGCAGGTCTGATGAGCCTGTTCCGCCGCTATATCTCCAAGGAGATGAATGCCCTGGCAGAGCGCAATGTCCGGGTGCGGTTCATTGGCGACCGGGTGCGCCTGGACGCCAAGCTGATCGACCTGATGGACAAGCTGGAACAGAAAACCGAGAAGAACGATGGCACCCAGCTGACGATCGCGCTGAACTACGGCGGGCGCGACGAGGTCGCTCGGGCCACGAAGCGGTTGGCGCGTGACGTCGCAGAGGGGCGGCTGAACCCCGAGGATGTCGATGTCGAGACGCTGCCGCGTTACCTTGATACCTGCGTGTTGCCGGACCCGGACCTGGTGATCCGCACCAGCGGCGAAGCCCGGATTTCGAATTTCCTGCTGTGGCAGTCAGCCTACGCCGAGTATGAATTCATCGATACCCTCTGGCCGGACTTCACGGCCGAGGAACTGGCGCGGTTGTGCCGTAGTTTTGGACGCCGCGACCGCCGTTTCGGAGCGGTGAAGACATGAGCGGCGCGGCCAAGGATCGTTGGGCGGACCTGCTGCCAAGACTGTTGTCTGCGGTCGTCATGGTTGGCCTCGGCGGCTGGGCGGTCTGGGTCGGCGGCATCGTCTTTGATGCGCTGATCGCCGTGTGTTGTGGTGGCATGATCTGGGAACTGATGCGGATGCTGGCACCGCAACGGCCCGCGATGGCCTTGCAACTGGGCGTCGTCTCTGGCCTGGCAGTGCTTCTGGCATCCTTTCTGCCGGTGGCCTGGGTATTGCCGGTTCTTGCAGCGCCCGTGACGGTTGGCTTTGGCCAGATCCGCGAGAACAGGCAGCATTTCACCGGGTTTGCCCTGTGGGTGATGTTGGCCGGGTTCGGATTCATCTGGCTGCGTGGGCAGCCAGACACAGGCCTGTTGGGAATGCTGTGGTTGGTCAGCGTCGTCGTGGTGACGGATGTGGCTGGTTACTTCGCAGGCAAGATTATTGGCGGGCCGAAATTCTGGCCCCGTGTCAGCCCGAAGAAGACGTGGAGCGGCACCTCGGCCGGATGGCTGGCGTCGGCGGCTGTTGGTGCCGGATTTGCCGTGTGGCTGGACAAGGGGGCAGGGATGGTGGTCCTGTCCGTACTGCTGTCGATGGCGAGCCAGGCAGGGGATGTCGCGGAAAGCGCCTTGAAGCGAAAGATGGGCGTCAAGGATTCCAGCAATCTCATCCCGGGGCACGGCGGGCTGTTCGACCGGTTCGACGGCATGCTGGGGGCTGCGGCCATGTTCCTGGTCGTGACCGCATTCTGGGGCTGACCAGACAGGATCTACCATGCGTAAAATCTCGATATTCGGGGCAACGGGGTCGATCGGGCAAAACACCATCGACCTGATCCGCCGCGCACCCGATAGCTATGACGTGGTGGCGCTGACCGGCGGTGCCAACATCGAGCGGCTGGCGCAGGACGCGATAGCCCTGCGCGCCGATATTGCTGTCACGGCCTATGACCGTCACTTGCCCGCCCTGCAGGCGGCGCTTCAGGGAAGCGGTGTCGAGGCGGCGGCCGGGCAGACGGCGCTGCTGGAGGCGGCGGCGCGCCCGGCGGACTGGATCATGTCCGCCATCGTCGGAGCCGCAGGTCTCGCGCCCGGCCTCGAAGCGCTGAAGCATGGCACCACTCTGGCGCTGGCCAACAAGGAATCGCTGGTCTGTGCGGGCCAGCTGTTGCTGCAGACGGCCGAGCGGTATGGCGCCCGGCTGCTGCCGGTGGACAGCGAGCATTCGGCGGTTTTCCAAGGACTGGTGGGCGAAGATATTGCGGCGGTGGAGCGCATCATCATCACCGCATCCGGCGGCGCGTTTCGCGATTGGCCGCTGGAAGATCTCCGCAAGGCCACCCTGGCGCAGGCGTCCTCGCATCCCAATTGGGACATGGGGCAGCGGATTACCATCGACAGCGCGTCAATGTTCAACAAGGCCTTGGAGGTTATTGAAACCAAGGAGTATTTCGGCGTTCGCCCGGAGCAGATCGAAGTGCTGGTGCATCCTGAATCCCTGGTGCATGCGCTGGTTGGTTTCAATGACGGCGCCATCATGGCGCATCTGGGGGCGGCGGACATGCGCCACGCAATCGGCTACGCGCTGCATTGGCCCGAGAGGCAGAGCCTGCCGGTCGAACGTCTGGACCTGGCCCGCATCGGGCAGCTGAATTTCCGCGCGCCTGATCCGGCGCGCTACCCGGCGCTGCGGCTGGCCAATGAGGTCATGGCCCGAGGTGGCATGATGGGCGCCGCCTTCAATGCCGCCAAGGAGCAGGCGTTGGACGACTTCATCGCCGGGCGCATCCGTTTCACTGACATGGCGGTGGTCGTTGAAACCGTGCTGGAGCAGATGTCAGGCGAAAGTGATCTCATTGACGCTGAAATGACCCTTGATAACGTCGGCCGGGTTGACCATCTGGCCCGCAAACAGGCAGCGTGTGCTGCTGCAGAACGCATAGGATAGATCCCTTGGACCTTGTCGCTTTCGTGCCGCAGCTTGGCGGTTTTCTGTATACCATCGCCAGTTTTGTCATCGCGCTGTCGGTGATTGTTGCGGTGCATGAATACGGCCATTACATCGTCGGTCGCTGGTCCGGCATCCATGCCGAAGTGTTCTCTCTGGGATTTGGACCAGTGCTGTGGAGCCGGGTAGACAAGCGCGGCACCCGTTGGCAGGTGGCGGCGCTGCCCTTTGGCGGTTACGTGAAGTTCCTCGGTGATGCGGATGCGGCCTCCGGCAAGGACGCGGCGGTAATGGAGAGCGCGGCTGCGGATCCGGCCGCATTGCGACGGACCATGCATGGCGCTCCCTTGTGGGCCCGGACGGCGACCGTGGCGGCGGGGCCTGTCTTCAACTTCGTGATGTCGGCGGTGATCTTTACCGCGGTGGCCTTGTCGCAAGGCGTGATGCGTGACCCGTTGACGGTGGGCCGACTGGCGACCCTGCCGCAGTCGGCGACGGGCCTGCAGCCGGGCGATGAGTTGATCTCCGCAGGCGGGGTTCCGGTTCCGAGCTATGACGACAGTGCGGCCTGGGATGCGTTCCGCGATAACGTGCCCCAGCAGCAGCCGCTGGAGTACCTGGTGCGGCGCGATGGCACCGAAATGACGGTGGACGGGCCGTACCTGTATCCCCCCCATGTGCGCGGCGTGGCGCCCCGCAGCGCGGCGTCTGACGCTGGGTTGAGACCGGGCGACGTGATCGTCGCAGTTGACGGTACTCCGCTGGTGTCTTTCGATGAACTGAAGGACCACGTGGAAGCCGCGGACGGTCGCGTGCTGGTGCTGGACGTCTGGCGCGAGGGGGAGGTGGTCGAAATGGCGCTGGCTCCCCGTCGCACGGATGAGCCGCAGCCCGATGGCAGTTTTGCCACGAGCTGGCGGATCGGCATTATCGGCGGCATGGCGTTCGAGCCTGCGACCGATGCGGCCGGTTTCGGGGAAGCGCTTGCCGCCGGGAGTTACCAGGTCTGGGCCGTGGTCGAGACGTCGCTGTCAGGGTTGAAGCACATGATCACCGGCGCGATCAGCACCTGCAACCTGTCCGGACCGATTGGCATTGCCGAGACCTCCGGAGCGATGGCGAGCCAAGGTGCGGAAAGCTTCATCCGGTTCATCGCGGTGCTGTCGACGGCGGTGGGGCTTCTGAACCTCTTCCCGGTGCCGGCGCTGGATGGCGGTCATCTGGTGTTCTACGCCTATGAAGCCGTAACAGGACGTCCGCCCAGCGATGGCGCAGTCCGGGTCTTGATGACTTTTGGCATCGCCATCGTTCTTTCTCTGATGCTCTTTGCAGTCGGCAACGACCTGTTCTGCTGACAGTGCCCGATTGGGCGCCGACGGCCAATCCCGGCCATGTTGGTGCCCAATTGACGCCATATTCCGCGGTTAACTTTTTGGAAACCCGTTGGCGGTGCGCGCTGCGACCGTGGACGGGAGGGTGAGACCGGGGGTTAGACATGCAAACATTGACACAATCCTGCCGTGGCTTGGGGCTGTTGGTGCGGCTGAACTGGGATCGGGCGCTGGCCGGGTTTGCAATCTTTGGCGCATTGACGGCCGGGACCTGGCTGGCCACCTTGTGATTCCCTGCAACCCGAGCCCTGCGATTGGGTTCAGGTTGCAATCTCCAAGCGTCTTGGTTGGTTTTGACAACCGCATTCAAACCCGCTACGCACATGCCAAAGCTGCTATAATAATCGGGTTCTGAAAAATGGTTTGGGGGAAAAACGCAGGCAAGTCCTGTGGGGCGCGCAACACTGGCGTCAACATCTTGTATCGTAAAGTCTCTGCAATTTCTCTGGCCGTTGCCTTGGGTTATGCCTTTGCACCACAGATGGCCGAGGCGCAGAGCTATCGTTTCAATACCGTTCAGGTCGAGGGCAACCAGCGCATCCAGACCTCCACCATCGTGGCCTATACCGGGCTTGAACGTGGTCAGACCGTCAGCGCAGGCGAGTTGAACGACGCCTATCAACGCATCCTTGACAGTGGTGTATTTGAGACGGTCGAGCTGGTTCCCCGCGGCAATACGCTGGTGGTGAAAGTGACCGAGTTCCCCACCATCAGCCAGATCAGCTTCGAGGGCAACGATCGCATCAAGGACGACGCCCTGTCGCAGGTGGTCGAGTCGGCGCCGCGGCGGGTATTCAACCCGTCGGTGGCGGAACGCGATGCCGCTTCCATTGCCGAACTCTACAGCGCGCAGGGGCGCCTCGCGTCGCGGGTGACACCGCGCATCATTCGCCGCAGCAACAACCGCGTCGACCTGGTGTTCGAAATCTCCGAAGGCGACACCATCGAAGTCGAGCGCGTGTCCTTCACCGGCAACCGGGTCTATTCCGACCGCCGTCTGCGGCGTGTGCTGGAAACCAAGCAGGCAGGGTTGCTGCGCACTTTCATCCGCTCCGATACCTTGATCGAAGACCGCCTGGAGTTCGACAAGCAGGTTCTGCGCGATTTCTACCTGTCGCGCGGCTATGTTGATTTCCGGATCAACAGTGCCAACGCCGAGGTGACGCAAGAGCGTGATGCCGTCTTCCTAGTGGTTGACGTCACCGAGGGTCAGCAGTTCCGTTTCGGCAACATCTCCGTCAGCAGTGAACTGCCCGAAGCGGATGCGGATCTGTTCCGCTCTGTGCTGAAGATCAAGCCGGGCGTGGTCTATTCTCCGACGCTGGTCGAGAATTCCATCGACCGTCTCGAAGGGCTGGGTGTTAAGCAGGAAATTGACTTTCTGCGGGTGGAGCCGCGGATCACGCGCAATGACCGTGATCTGACGCTGGATGTGGAATTCGTCCTGAAACGCGGCCCGCGGGTTTTCGTTGAACGGATCGACATCGAAGGCAACACCACGACACTGGATCGGGTCATCCGACAGCAGTTCCGGACCGTAGAAGGCGACCCCTTTAATCCGCGCGCCATTCGCAACAGCGCCGAACGCATCCGCGCGCTGGGGTATTTTGCCAATGCCGACGTGGAAACCCGGCAGGGCAGCGCGCCGGACCAGATGATCGTCGATGTAGACGTCGAAGAGCAGCCAACCGGCTCCCTGAACCTTGGTGGCTCCTACTCGGTCAATGACGGGTTCGGCATCAATGTGGGGTTGAGCGAGCGCAACTTCCTCGGGCGCGGCCAGCGCTTGTCGTTTCAGCTCGCCACCGCGACAGAGGCGGATTCCTATATTCTCGGCTTCTCGGAACCCTATCTTCTGGGCCGGGATCTGCGCTTCGATCTGGATCTTGGGTTGAACGAGACCGACTCGAGCTACTCAGAGTATGAGACCAAGCGGATATTCTTCCGCCCGGCGCTGACCTTTGCCACGGGCGAGGATACGACGCTGCAGGTGCGCTACACCTGGGCCGAAGATGAAATGCGCTATACCGAAGATGATCGGGAAATCGTTGCTGGCACGCGCACTGGCGACTTTTTGGCCGGACCAATCGTCCGCAGCGAAATTGCACAGGGCGCGCGCACGTCCAGCGCCATCGGGCTGACCTATCGCTACGATAGCCGTCTGACCGGGCTGGACCCGAATGCTGGCTTCCTGGTTGAGATCGGCGCGGACTATGCCGGGCTTGGCGGCGATTCCAAGTTCCTCAAGACCACGACGAAAATGGTGGCGCAGAAACGTGTTTTCAACGAAGAAGTCACCCTGCGCGCAACTCTGGAAGCCGGATCGCTGCATTGGAAGAGCGACGGTTTCAGCCGTTCGGTGGACCGCTTCATTCTCACACCGTCGATCATGCGCGGCTTCGAACCCGGTGGTATTGGCCCGCGGGACCAGTCGCCTGGTTACAATGATTTCCTGGGCGGTAACTACTATGCGGTTGCACGCTTCGACGCGGAATTCCCGCTCGGATTGCCCGAAGAAATCGGCATGCGCGGCGGCCTGTTCTATGACGTCGGAAGCCTGTGGGGGCTGGAAAACGCCAATACTTCGGCTGGCAATGTTGTCGGGAACCAGCAATCCTTCCGGCATGTGATCGGGGTGTCGCTTCTGTGGACCACCGGCATTGGCCCGCTGCGGTTCAACTTCTCCAAGGCTCTGGAAAAAGAGGACTTTGACGAGGAGCAGAACTTTGACCTCACCTTGCAGGCGCGGTTCTGATCGGGTGCCAGTGCGGGCGTTCCTGGGCAAAATTCGGCTAACGGGGGCAGTTGCGCTCCTGTCAGCCGGGCTGGCCCATGCGCAGGAGGCATCTGATGAAGGTCCAAGGCCGGGGCCGCCATTGGCGCTGGCGACGGCAAGCAACTACCAATTGGGTTTGCCACAAAGCGGGATCCTGACAATTCAGCCGGATCGGTTGTTTTCGCAAAGCGCCTTTGGGCGCCGGGTCGAGCGCGAGATCGAGGCCGAAGGCGCGGTGCTGACTGCGGAAAACCGCCGGATCGAGGCGGAGCTGCGGGCCGAGGAACTGGAGCTGACCAAGCGGCGTGCCGAGATGGAACCTGACGCCTTTCGCGCCTTGGCGGATGCGTTCGATCAGAAGGTTCAGGAAACCCGCCGCCGTCAGGACCAGAAATTGCGCGAGATCAACCAGATGGGCGAGGAGGCCCGGCGCGAGTTCCTGAATGCGTCGCTGCCGGTGCTGCAGCAGATCCTGGCCGAAACCGGGGCAGGTGCGATCTTGGATCACTCGTCTGTTTTTCTCAGCGCCGAAGCTGCGGATATCACCGGGCTCGCCATATCGCGGATCGACGAGGTTCTGGGCGATGGCGTCGACACCGATGAGGATGCGCCCTGAGCGCGCAAACTTGCCCAAGCGCCGCTGTCTTGCTAGGCACGGCGAACTATATTTGACGAACATGGGAAATCACGCATGACCACCGAGCTGCAAAGCGCTGACATTCAACTGATCCAGCGGATCCTGCCGCACCGCTATCCGTTTCTGCTGGTCGACAAGGTGGTCGATATCGACGGCTACAAGTCGGCGCGCGGCATCAAGAACGTCACGATGAACGAGCCGCACTTCCAGGGCCATTTTCCCGGCACGCCGATCATGCCCGGCGTGACCATCGTCGAGGCGATGGCGCAGACTGCCGGCGTGATGCTGGGCGTTGGCATGGACATGGTCGACACCGAATTGCTGATCTATTTCATGAACATCGACAAGTGCAAATTCCGCCGCAAGGTGGTGCCGGGCGATGTGCTGGAAATGCAGGTGGAAACCGTCCGCGGCAAGCCCGGCGGCAAGATTTTCAAGTTTTCCGGTCGTGCCACTGTTGACGGCGAAACCGCCGCGGAGGCCGAATTCACCGCAATGGTCGACCGCCAAAGCGAAGAGGCCTGAGATGAGCAGCATCCACCCGAGCGCCATAATTGAAGACGGAGCCAAGATCGGAGAGGGCTGCGAAATCGGCCCGTTCTGCGTGGTTGGCCCTGACGTGGTTCTGGGGGACCGGGTGGTGCTGAAGTCCCATGTCATCGTCACCGGCGATACCGAGATCGGTGACGATACGGTCGTGTTCCCCTTCGCCGTGCTGGGGGAGATCCCGCAGGACCTGAAGTTCAAGGGCGAGAAGTGCCGAACCGTGATCGGCAAGCGCAACCGCATCCGCGAACATGTGACGGTGAATGCCGGCACCGAAGGCGGCGGCGGCATCACCCGGATCGGCGACGATGGATTGTTCATGGCTGGCTGCCACATCGCGCATGATGCGCAGGTGGGGGACCGGGTGATCGTGGTCAACTCCGCCGCCGTTGCGGGCCATTGCGTGCTGGAAGATGACGTCATCATCGGCGGGCTGTCGGGCATCCACCAATGGGTGCGCATCGGTCGCGGCGCCATCATCGGCGCGGTGACGATGGTGACCAACGACGTGATTCCCTACGGGCTGGTGCAGGCCCCGCGCGGCGAACTGGACGGGCTGAACCTTGTTGGCCTCAAACGTCGCGGTGTGACCCGCAGTGACATCACCGCACTGCGCGCAGCGTTCCAGATGCTGGCACAGGGCGAAGGCACCTTTCAGGAACGGGCGCGGCGGCTCGGCGACGAGACCGACAGCGATTATGTTCAGGAAATCGTTGCCTTCATCACCGGTCAAAGCGACCGTTCCTTCCTGACGCCCGGAGGCTGATGCGATGCTGGCACTGATTGCAGGAACCGGCCAATTGCCGGCCGAAGTGGCGGCGTGCGCGCCGGGGCGACCGCTGATCTGCGCCATGGCGGGATCGGAGCCTGACCAGGTCGACCCCGAGATCACCTTTCGCCTTGAACAGCTGGGCTCGTTCATCGAACGGCTGAAGGCGGCGCAGGTCACGGAGATCTGTCTGGCGGGCGCGGCACAACGCCCCGCCATCGACCCTGCGGCGATCGATGCGGCGACCATGCCGCTGGTGCCGGTTTTGCAAGGTGCGCTGGCCTCGGGCGACGATGGAGCCTTGCGCGCCGTCATCGGAATTTTCGAACAGGCGGGTTTCACCGTTCGCGCGGCGCACGACGTGGCGCCGGATCTGTTGATGGCAGAGGGGGTGCCGACGCAGGTGCAACCCGGGGAGCTGGACAAGGCCGACGCCGAGCGCGGTGCCGAAATCGTCGCTGCGATGAGTGCGGCGGACATCGGGCAGTCCTGTGCGGTTCGCAAGCGTCAGGCGATCGCGGTCGAGAATGTCTTTGGCACCGACTGGATGCTGGCGGCACTGGCGCAGCGCCCAGACGGGCAGGGCGGATTGCTGTTTAAGGCGCCGAAGCCCGCACAGGACCGGCGGGCCGACCTGCCAACCATCGGCGTCGAAACGGTCGAGGCCGCGGCGCGTGCTGGCCTCTCCGGCATTGTACTGGAAGCGGGCGGCGTCATCGTGCTGGACCAGCAGGCGGTGATCGACGCCTGCGATCGGCTCGGCCTGTTCTTGTGGCTGCGCGCAGCATGAGCCTGCGGGTGTTCATCCTGGCGGGGGAGCCCTCGGGCGACCGGCTGGGCGCAGCACTGATGGCGGGGCTCAGGCAGCTGGCGCCGGGGGTGCAGTTCGACGGCATCGGCGGCGCGCTGATGGCCGAACAGGGGCTGGTGTCGCGTTTCCCGATGGATGAGCTGTCGGTGATGGGGCTGGCAGAGGTGCTGCCGAAGTACCGGCATCTGAAGCGTCGGATCCGGGAAACTGCCGACGCGGTGCTGGAGACCAAGCCGGATGTGCTGATCACCATCGACAGCCCGGATTTCTCCTTGCGCGTGGCGCGGCTGGTCAAGGCGCGCAGCAACATCCGTACGGTGCATTACGTGGCGCCTTCGGTCTGGGCCTGGCGGCCCAAGCGGGCCGGAAAAATGGCTGAAGTGATCGACCACGTGCTGGCGCTCCTGCCGTTTGAGCCGCCGTATATGGAAGCCGCCGGCATGGACTGTGATTTCGTCGGGCACCCGGTGGTCGCCGAGCCGCAGGCAACAGCCGATGAGATCGCCGCGCTGCGGGCGGAATTCGGGCTTGGAGATGCGCCTTTCGTGCTGGCGCTGCCCGGCTCGCGCCGGTCCGAGGTCGGGCGCCTGGCGCCGGTCTTTGGTGAGGCCCTCAAGCGTTTCACGGCTCAGCATCCCGAGTACCGCGTGGTTGTGCCAGCTGCTGCCCCGGTCGCCGCGATGGTGCAGAAGGCCTTGGTGGATTGGCCAACGAACACGGTGATGATCGACCCGGGCCGGTTTCTACCAGAGCGGGCCAAGGCCCATAAACGCGCGGCTTTCGCCGGGGCGGATCTGGCGCTGGCGGCCTCTGGCACCGTGTCGCTGGAACTCGCCGCCGCCGCCACTCCGATGGTGATCGCCTATCGGTTCCAGTGGCTGACCTGGCAGATCATGAAGCGCATGGCTCTGATCGATACGGTGACGCTGGTGAACCTGGTCAGCGACAGCCGCGTGGTGCCGGAATGTCTTGGTCCCGATTGCACGGCAGAAAATATCGCCGCGCAATTGGATGCAGTACTGACACAGCCTGACGCGCAGCAAGACGCGATGGCGCTGACGATGCAACGCCTGGGGACAGGCGGGGAGGCACCCGGCCTGCGGGCGGCGCGTGCCGTGCTGGAGCGGCTTGGCTGAATGCTGCTGGACGAGCTTGCCTTTGCTCTTACCGCGGCTGCGGCACAGATGGCGACCAGTCTCGATAACTTCGCGGTGCTCCTGGCGCTGCTGCTGACGGTTGGAAGGGGGCGGGCGATCGCGGGGTACCTCCTGTCGCAAGCCCTTATGTTGTCGGTGGCCTTGGGATTTGCACTGGGGGCGGACCACTCGATGCCCGGTGGGCTGGCGGGCTACCTTGGGCTCATTCCACTGGCGATCGGTCTGCGCGGGCTGGTTCGGATGCTGACGCGCCAGCCCGGCGCTGCGGATGTTCAGCTGTCTTCGCGTGCGGGGGTGCTTGGCATTGCGGTGCTGTTTCTGGCGTTGTCGTTTGACAGCCTGGCGGTCATGGCGCCGCTGCTTGCGGACAGTCACCCGGGCTACCGGCCCTGGGCGTTCGGCGGCGCGGCTGGCGCTGTCGCAGGCTTGGCAGGCGCTGCTGCGATGACGGCCAAGGTAGCGGGCCCAATTGGAGCCTGGGCCGCCCGAATCGACCGTATCGGCCCATTCGCCATGATCGCCGCGGGAATCTATGTCCTGCTGAACAGCGGCACCGATCTGCAGTAACGTGACCGCCAGCGCCGCGGTGAAGGGCGCTGGCGATCAGATGGCGAAAGTTTTCAGGCCCACAGGAACAGCTTGCGGGCCGTTTTTTCAGTAGCCGCGCCAGATCCAGCCGCCGCCAAAAATGCGGCTGCCTTCGCTTGCATAAAAGACGCAAGCCTGGCCGGGGGAGACGCCCTCTTCCGGTGTCAGCAGCTCCACCTCGGCGGTGGTGTCGGTGAGCGGGCGGATGATCGCCTCGCGCGGGGGGCGCGTCGAGCGGACCTTGACCTTCAGGTGCCATTCCTCGCGGCTGGTGAAGGGCTCGTCTCCCAACCAGTTGATTTCGCGTACAGGAATCGTGCGCGTGGCCAGCAGTTCCTTGGGGCCAACCACGACGTGCTTTTTGTCGACATCGAGCTTTACGACGTACAATGGCTCCGACAGGCCACCGATGCCCAACCCGCGGCGTTGACCGATGGTGTAGTGGATGACGCCATCATGGGTGCCCAGCACCCGGCCATCCGCATGCACGATCTCGCCCGGCTCTGCGGCACCGGGGCGCAGCTTTTCGATCACGCTTGCGTAATTGCCATTGGGCACGAAGCAGATGTCCTGGCTGTCGGGCTTGTCCGCCACGGCCAGCCCGTATTGCGCCGCCATCTCGCGGGTGGCGTCCTTGGAGGGCAGGTGCCCCAACGGGAATCGCAGGAACTCGAGCTGCTCCGGAGTGGTGGAGAACAGGAAATAGCTCTGGTCGCGGTTGGCGTCTTCGGCCGAATGCAGCTCGGGCCCGTTGGGGCCCATCTTGCGCTGGATGTAGTGGCCGGTCGCCATGCAGTCGGCCTCAAGATCGCGGGCCGTTTCCAGCAGGTCCTTGAACTTCACGCGTTCGTTGCAGCGGATGCAGGGAACCGGGGTCGCGCCGGCCAGGTAGCTGTCGGCGAATTCGTCGATCACCGCATCCTTAAAAATGTTCTCGTAATCCAGAACGTAATGCGGAAAGCCGCGCTCTTCGGCAACACGGCGGGCATCGTGGATATCGATACCGGCGCAGCACGCACCTTTCTTGGCCAGCGCCGCGCCGTGGTCGTAAAGCTGAAGCGTCACCCCCACCACGTCATAGCCCTGATCTGCAAGATGGGCGGCCACAACAGAGCTGTCGACGCCGCCTGACATGGCGACCACCACGCGGGTTTCCGAGGGCGGTTTGGCAAAGCCGAGCGAGTTCAATTGCGGGTCTTGGTCCAGCGCCATGGGGCAGCTCCTAAAGGCAAGGGGGCAGGCGTCGCAGAATATATGAAAATCCTAAGGACTCTCAAGGGGCGTGGTTCACGCGCCGTTAAGCCTGATGGGAAATTCTTGCGCCAATGTCCAATGAATAAGATCTTCGGGGGAAGACGGATGTTCTTGAAGAAAGTTGACGGACCGCGCGCGGTCACCTTGCCGGATGGTACCATCATGACACGGGCGGATCTGCCGCCAGAGAAGACCCGGCGCTGGGTGGCCTCCCGCAAGGCCGCGGTGGTGCGCGGCGTGCTGTATGGTCTGCTGCCCCAGAGCGAGGCGATGCGCCGCTATGGGCTGAGCGAAGAGGAGTTCCGCAGCTGGGTGGCCGCGGTTGCAGACCACGGCGAGGAAGCGCTCAAAACGACACAGCTCAAAAAATTCCGCAACAGAGAGGCGAAATAGAAGGACGCCCAAGAGTTGAATTCATAAATTAACCATCATGGTAACGGGCCATTAACTTTTTTCCAGCAAGGTTAACGAGACCTGAGGGAAACAGTGTACAGGCGGAGAAAACAATATGCGCATTCTTTTGGTTGAGGATGATCCAACCACGGCAAAGAGCATCGAGTTGATGCTGACCCACGCGAATCTGAACGTTTACACGACAGATCTGGGTGAGGAAGGGATCGATCTGGCCAAACTTTATGACTACGACCTGATCCTGCTGGATCTGGGGCTGCCGGACATGAATGGCCACGAGGTTCTGCGCCAGCTGCGCATGTCCCGTATTGAAACTCCGATCCTGATCCTGTCCGGTGCCGATGATACCGACAACAAAATCAAGGGTTTCGGGTTCGGTGCCGATGATTACCTGACCAAACCGTTCCATCGCGAGGAGCTGGTTGCTCGGATTCACGCGATCATCCGCCGCTCGAAAGGACACTCGCAGTCCATCATCAAGACCGGCAAGATCTCCGTCAATCTGGACGCGAAAACCGTGGAAACCGGTGGCAAGTCCATTCACCTGACCGGCAAGGAATACCAGATGCTGGAGCTCCTGAGCCTGCGCAAGGGGACCACGCTCACTAAGGAGATGTTCCTGAATCATCTCTACGGGGGTATGGACGAGCCGGAATTGAAGATTATTGACGTTTTCATCTGCAAGCTGCGCAAGAAGCTCAGCCATGCATGCGGTGGCGAAAATTACATCGAAACCGTCTGGGGACGCGGCTATGTGCTGCGCGATCCGCAAGAGGACCAGATGGGCGGCGATCAGAGGATGGCCGTGGGCGCTTGAAAGCGTGAGGGTCCCGGCGGAGCCTGAGCCAGGCTCCGCCGGTTCTGAAAGACCTGCCTTGCGGCGGGTCTTTTTGTTTGTGGTACGCGGCATTATGCAGGGACGGTGCAGGGGCTTCACAGGTGCTGGACGCGACGGGCGCGGCACCGTATCACCTTGGGCCAGAACGAAGAGGGACCGCGCGTGGCAGACATTCACAAAAAAGACGTGGCAGAGCTGACGGCAGACGAGGCGCGAGAAGAGTTTCTGGCGCTGGAACAGCAACTGCAAACTGCGGATATCGCTTACCACCAGGCGGATGCGCCGGAAATCAGCGACGCCGAGTATGATTCTCTGAAACGGCGGTATCGCGAACTGGCTGCGGCGCATCCGGACCTCGCCGAGCAGGCCACGCAGCTGGAGAACGTCGGTGCGCCCGCGGCCTCGGGCTTTGGCAAGGTGACCCACGTGGTCCGCATGTTGTCCCTGGGCAATGCCTTCGAAGATGAAGATGTCGCCGATTTCGATCGCAGCATTCGCAAGTACCTCGGGCTCGGGGCCGATGCGCCGCTTGAGTACACGGCCGAGCCCAAGATTGATGGCCTGTCGCTCTCACTTCGCTATGAGCAGGGCCAGCTGGTTCAGGCCGCCACTCGTGGCGATGGCAGCATCGGCGAGAATGTCACCGCCAACGCGCGCACCATTGCGGATATTCCGCAGCAGATCGAAGGCGCGCCCGAGGTTCTGGAGGTGCGTGGCGAGGTCTATATGAGCCATGCGGACTTCGAGGCGCTGAACGCGCGCCACGCTGAACGTGGGGGCAAGATTTTTGCCAATCCGCGCAACGCCGCGGCGGGGTCCCTGCGCCAGCTGGATGCGGAAATCACCCGTGCGCGCCCCCTGCGCTTCTTTGCCTACAGCTGGGGAGATTTGAGCGCGCCGCTGGCTGAAACCCAGATGGAGGCCATCGCGCGGCTACAAGCGCTGGGGTTTCAGACCAATCCGCTGACCCGGCTCTGTGCCTCAACCGAGGAGATGATCGCCCATTACCGCCAGATCGAGGAACAGCGCGCCACGTTGGGCTATGACATCGACGGCGTTGTCTACAAGGTGAATGACCTGTCCCTTCAGGAACGTCTGGGCTTCCGCTCGACGACGCCCCGCTGGGCGATTGCGCATAAGTTTCCGGCAGAGCTGGCATGGACCCGGCTGGAAGGGATCGACATCCAGGTGGGTCGAACCGGCGCGCTAAGCCCGGTGGCGCGGTTGAAACCGGTCACGGTTGGCGGCGTGGTTGTCTCCAACGCCACCCTTCACAACGAAGACTACATCCAGGGCCGTGATTCCAAGGGCGGGGAAATCCGCGGCGGCAAGGACATCCGGATCGGTGATTGGGTCCAGATCTACCGCGCAGGGGACGTGATCCCGAAGGTGGCGGATGTCGACCTGTCCAAACGTCCCGCGGATGCACAGCCCTACCAGTTCCCGCAGACCTGCGAAATTTGCAACAGCCCCGCCGTGCGCGAGGAGGGGGACGCGGTCCGTCGCTGCACCGGTGGCATGATCTGCCCGGCGCAAGCGGTGGAGAAGCTGAAGCATTTCGTCTCCCGCGCGGCGTTTGACATCGAGGGGCTCGGTGCCAAGCAGGTCGAGCAGTTCCATGCCGACGGCTGGATCAAGGAACCCGCCGATATCTTTGACCTGAAAGAGAAATACGGGTCGGGCCTTCAACAGGTGAAGAACCGTGAGGGCTGGGGCGAAAAATCGGCGGAGAACCTCTTTGCCGCGATCGAGGAAAAGCGCACCATCCCGCTGGCCAAGCTGATCTTTGCCTTGGGCATTCGCCACGCGGGAGAGGTCGCGGCTCGTGATCTGGCGCTGCATTACCGCAGCTGGTCCGCAATGGCAGAGGCGATCGACACCGCGCGCCCCGCGGCCCTCGCGCATCGCGCGGCGGATGAAGCGGAAGGGCAAGAGCGCGAGGCCGCGCAGAAGGAAGGTCGCCGGGCGCGCATATCCGACACCCGTGCGGCCGCGATTGCGGCCTGCGATGTCCCGGCAGCCGCGGCCGCTGCCTGGGCCGACCTGATCGGTGTCGATGGCATTGGTGCGGTGCTTGGTCTGTCCCTCTCCGACGCCTTTGCGAACACCGATGAGCGGGCGGCGTTTGACCGGCTGGTCGCGAAGCTGACCATCGTTGCCCCGGACGCCCCCGCCGCCGACAGCCCGGTTGCCGGCAAGACGGTGGTGTTTACCGGATCGCTGGAAAAGATGACCCGGGCCGAGGCGAAAGCGCGGGCAGAGGCGCTGGGGGCGAAGGTTTCCGGCTCGGTGTCGAAGAAAACCGATATTTTGGTGGCGGGGCCGGGGGCCGGCTCCAAGGCGAAGAAGGCGGCGGAACTGGGGATCCAGACGCTGGACGAAGACGGCTGGCTGGAGCTTATCGCAGGCGCATGAGCGGTCGTCCGGAGATCCTGTTCCCCTTGTTCGCAGGGGCGGAGACCCTGCCGGGGGTGGGGCCGAAAACCGCGCAGTCGCTTGCCCAGATGGGCGTTGAAACCCCGCGCGATCTGCTGTTTTCACTCCCTTATTCGGTGATCGACCGACGTCGCCGTAGCAGTATCAAGGGCGCCGAGTTGCCCGCCACGTTGACGGTCGAGGTGACCATTGGGCGTCATCGGCCGGCGAGGAATCGTGGCGGGGCGTACCGCATCCACGTGACGGATGCCAAGGTCGAATTCCAGCTGGTCTTCTTTCACGGTCGCAGCCGTTACCTGGAGGCGCAGCTGCCCGAGGGGGCCCGCCGCGTCGTTTCCGGCAAGGTGGAACTGTTTGACGGCGTCGCGCAGATGGTTCACCCAGACCACATGGTGCCCCTTGCCGAGGCGGACGACATACCCGCCTTTGAGCCGATCTACCATCTGACCCAGGGCGTGACGCAAAAGACCATCTTCAAGGCCGTGCGCGGTGCGTTGGAGCGCGCGCCCTCGCTGGCAGAATGGATCGACCCGGGACAGGTAACGCGGGAGGGCTGGCCGTCCTGGACTGAGGCCATCGCGTCCGTACATGCGCCACAGGGAACGGCGGACCTGATGCCCGAGTCACCTGCACGGGCGCGGCTAGCCTATGACGAGTTGTTTGCCCATCAGCTGACTCTGGCCTTGGCCCGCCAGAAGGAACGTAGGGTTCGCGGACTCCAAAGCCAGGCCACGGGCCGTCTGCAATCCAAGGTGCTGGCGGCGCTGCCGTATCGGCCCACGAACGCCCAGGCCCGCGCGATCGCGGAAATTGCCGAGGATATGGCCGCCGACAAGCGCATGAACCGGCTGCTACAAGGGGATGTGGGGGCTGGCAAAACCCTGGTTGCCTTCATGGCTCTGTTGGTCGCGGTCGAAGCAGGCGGTCAAGGGGTGATGATGGCCCCGACGGGCATCCTGGCACAGCAGCATCTCGAAGGATTGGCCCCCTTGGCCGAAGACGCGGGGGTGGTGATCGAGATCCTGACCGGCCGTGACAAGGGAGCCGAGCGTAAGGCCAAGCTGGCGGCGCTGGCGCGCGGCGACATTCAAATTCTGGTCGGCACCCATGCGGTGTTCCAGCAGGACGTCGCCTTTCGCGATCTGCGGCTGGCCATCGTAGACGAGCAACACCGGTTCGGCGTCCGCCAGCGGATGGAACTGGCGGAAAAGGGCAAGGGGGCGGATGTGTTGGTGATGACCGCGACGCCGATCCCGCGCTCTTTGGCGTTGGCACAATATGGCGATATGGATGTTTCGGTGCTGGATGAGAAACCGCCGGGACGCAAACCGGTCAAGACCGCCGTCGTCAGTACTGAGCGCATGTCGGAGGTGGTGGATCACCTGCGCAAGGCGATCGCCGAGGGGCGGCAGTGCTACTGGGTGTGCCCGCTGGTGGATGAAAGCGAGGTGAGCGACCTGACGGCGGCGGAGGAACGTTTCAAACATCTGCGCGCGATCCTGGGGGACGAGGCCGTGGGGCTGGTGCACGGCCAGATGCCGCCTGCCGAAAAGGATGCGGCGATGGCGGCTTTCCAGGATGGGAGAACCAAGGTTCTCGTCGCCACCACGGTGATCGAGGTCGGGGTGAACGTCCCCAATGCCTCGATCATGGTGATCGAGCGGGCAGAGATCTTCGGTCTCGCCCAGCTGCACCAGTTGCGCGGCCGGGTTGGCCGGGGCAGTGCGGAATCGACCTGCCTGTTGATGTATCAGCCGCCACTCACGGAAGGTGGCCGCAAGCGGCTGGAGGTGTTGCGCGAAACTGAGGATGGCTTCCGCATTTCCGAGACCGACCTTCAGATGCGCGGCGCCGGCGACATGATTGGAACCGCTCAGTCCGGTTTGCCGCGATTCCAGGTCGCCGACCTTGAACGGCAGGCGGGGCTGATGGCGGTGGCGCAGAGCGACGCACGGGCGTTACTCGCCGCGGATCCGCACTTGCAAAGTGACCGCGGGCAGGCGGCACGCGTTCTTCTTTGGTTGATGAAACGGGATCAGGCAATCCGTTTGATTTCAGTGGGTTAAAACGCCTTCGCGCCGGTTTGGGAGGCCGGTGTTCCAGTTTGTTCGCAGATGTTCTCAAAAAGTTCTTTACAGGTGCACCTAGAAATGAGAACAAAGGGGCAACAAATTTGCCAGAGAGCGAAAAATCAGACTGGAGGAGGCCCGCGCCATGATTTCACAAATCAAGACCACGATTGAGAATGCTCATTCCACGCTTCTGCAGGATGCCATTGGCGCAGCCTCTTTGCTGGTGATGCTGGTTGCGGCCTTGCACCTGCCGAGCCTGCTCTGACGGCTCGTCGCTGCGCCGGTTTGACCGTCGCTAATCGATTTTCCTGATTGCATCTGCGGTGCCGGGTTGGCCAAGATCCCGTCCCGGATTGCCTGGGGGTCACCCGCCTGTCCCGATCCCCGTCTGGATTGCCTCAAGATCCTGCCGGGCCGACCCGGATCCCGCACCGCAGAGCATGACTGCCGCCGCCATCTGCCCGGATGTGCGGCGGTTTTTTCATGTCTGCACAAGGCACCCGACCCGCGGCAGCGGGGCAGGTTGCCAAGGTTGCCTCATCATGGATGCGGGCGTCGACCGCTCAGGCGCACTGTGCCTTTGTGGCTGTCTTCAGGGCCTCCAGCGTGGCCTCCAGCGCCAGCAGAATGGAGGCGTGGCGGTTCTTGAACTCTTTGGCGGGTTGCAGGACCTCGAGCGCATCGAAAGGGGCGTCGGGGAGCGGTCCGCCTGCGGTCAGCATCGCTTTCAACTGGTCCCGGGCGGTTTCCACTTCCTTGAGCGACCGGCCGATCACGTTGGCGCCGACGACGGCGGCAGAAGCCTGCCCCAGCGCGCAGGCTTTCACGTCCTGGCCAAAGGCGCTGATCCGGCCATCGGATACCTCGACATCCACCGTCACGGTCGATCCGCAAAGGGGCGAGCGCTTCTTGACGGTCGCATCCGGCGAGTCAAGCCGCTGGAGATGCGGAATATCCGCAGCGAGCGCCAGAATGCGGGTGGAATACAGCTTGATCAGATCGCTTTCGCCAGACATCGATACCGGGCTTTCCCTGCTAGTTCGTTCCTCATACATAGGGAGCCGACCAACAGATGCAAAAGGTTTTTCACCATGTCCCTTTCCGCGCGCTTTGATCCCGCCACGCTGTCCTACAATGAAGCGGGTCTGATCCCCTGTATCGCCCAGGACGAGACCTCGGGGGAGGTATTGATGATGGCGTGGATGAACGCCGATGCCGTCGCACGCACGCTGGAGACTGGTCGCGTGACCTATTGGTCCCGCTCGCGCCAGTCGTTCTGGATCAAGGGGGAAACGTCAGGCCACGTGCAGGAGCTGGTGGACCTGCGCGTGGATTGTGACAGGGACTGTCTGCTGGCAGTTGTGCGCCAGACGGGCGCAGCCTGCCACACCAACCGTCGGACCTGTTTCTATACTGCCGTGCGCGACGGGGAAGAGGTCGAGCTTATGAAGCCGATGGAGTGATCCTGGCGCGCAAGCGCTTGGCACCGAACGGGGCTGCCCGCGCTGGATGTCAGCAAGAGGAAGGTGGCAATCCGACCATCTCGCGGATGTCCTGCGGGCGGGCGCCTTCGGCGCGATATTTGGCGATGGCGCGCGCGTCATCGCGTTTCGCCAGCCTCTTGCCGGTTTCATCGCGGATCAGCCGGTGATGATGGTATTCAGGCGTGGGCAGCCCCAACAGCGCTTGCAGCAGCACGTGGATCTGGGTCGCCTCGAACAGGTCGGCACCGCGCACCGCATGGGTGATGCCCTGATCCGCGTCATCCACCACCACCGACAGATGGTAGGAGCTGCCCATGTTGCGGCGAACCAAGATGATGTCCCCAACCGCTGAAAGCAGCTGTTCGGGATCGAGTTCGTAGGTGCCGTTGAACTCCGGCCCGCTTTCCGAAAAGCCGCGCACCTCAACCGCAGAAATCGCCTTTTCCATGTTCAGCCGCACCACGTCCTGCGGCGTTCTGCCAGCCATGGGGCGGCTGCGGCAGGTGCCGGGGTAGATGCGCCCGTCGGGGCCAAATTGCGGAACCCCTTCCTGCGGCGCTCCGGCTGCGGCCTCGATATCGGCGCGGTTGCAACGGCAGGGGTAGGTGAGCCCCATGGCTGTCAGCTGCTCCAGCGCCGCGCGGTAGCGCACGAGCCGGTCAGACTGGCGCATTACCGGCAGCGGCCAGTCAAGGCCGAGCCAGCTGAGGTCGTCGTAGATCTGGCGCTCCCACGCCGGGCGGGCGCGGGATTGGTCGATGTCCTCTATCCGCAGCAGGAAACGGCCGCCGTGGGCCTGTGCCATGTCATGCGCCAGTAGCGCGGAATAGGCATGGCCCAGATGCAGCGGCCCGGTTGGAGAAGGCGCAAAACGGGTGGTGAATGTCACGCTTTTTCAATTACATATACGGTTGATTTCAGGTCGATGCCCGGCAGGTGGTCGCCGTATTCCCGAAATAGCAGCCGCGCGGCGGAACAGTCCAGCCAATCGTTCAGCTTGCCGGTGTAGGCCCGGTCTTCCAAGGCGTGATCGTTGTAGGAGAAGACGAACAGCCCGCCGCGATCCAGCCCACGCATGATGACATCGAAGGTGGTCGGCGGCGCCGCCCCCTTGCTGAGCAGGCCGCAACCCACGATGGCCCGGTAGGTGCCCGGCTTTACCGGCGTCTTGTCGCTGGTGTCCAATTGCGACAGGTGCCGATAGGCACCCTTGGTGCGGGCCTGGTCGAGCATTTCGGGCGAGGGATCCAGCCCGTCCACGACCTCGTAGCCAGCGGCGCGCAACGCAAGACCGGCAAGGCCGGTGCCGCACCCGAAGTCAAGGATCGGGCTTTGCGGATCGGGCAGGTATTTCTTCAGGGCGGTCGCAATCCGCCCCGGCGTGGCATAGCCGTTTTCCGCGATTTCAGCATCGTAAGAGGCGGCCCAGCTGTCATAGTGCTTGCGGATCGCCTCGGGGCCGTCCAATCCGTAGGACTTGTCGAGAAACTTGTCGCTCATACGCTGGATGTTAGACCTGCAGGCGGCGCAGCGTCTAGGAAAAGTTGCTCAACCACTCCCGCCAGACCTGTTTTGCGCGGTCGGTGTAGGCCTTGTACCGGTCCTTGCGGCCGCGGCGCCCCCCCTTCAGGCCATCCACCGGGCGGAACAGGCCGAAGTTCACATTCATCGGCTGGAAGGTCTTGGCCTCGGCACCGCCGGTGATGTGATGAATCAGTGCGCCCATGGCGCTGTCCTGTGGAACCTCGGGCAAGGTTCGGCCCAGAATCTCGGCGGCGGCCATGCGTCCTGCCAGCAGGCCCATGGCGGCGCTTTCAACGTAGCCCTCGACACCGGTAATCTGCCCCGCGAAACGGATATGCGGTTTGGACTTCAGCCGCATTTGCGAATCCAGCAGCGTCGGCGAGTTCAGGAATGTGTTGCGGTGAATACCGCCCAGGCGGGCAAAGCTGGCATTCTCCAGCCCCGGGATCATCCGGAAGACTTCGGTCTGCGCACCGTACTTCATCTTGGTCTGGAAGCCGACAACGTTGTACAGCGTCCCCAGCGCGTTGTCGCGGCGCAGCTGCACCACGGCGTAGGGTTTTTGATCCGGCTGGTGCGGGTTGGTGAGGCCCACAGGCTTCATCGGACCGTGGCGCAGGGTCTCGCGGCCGCGTTCGGCCATCACCTCGATCGGCAGGCAGCCGTCGAAATAGCCTGCGGTTTCGCCCTCGTGGAACTCGGTCTTGTCGGCGGCGAGCAGCGCGTCGATAAAGGCCTCGTACTGGTCCTTGGTCATCGGGCAGTTGAGGTAGGCGGTACGCTCTTCCTCGGTTTCGCCCTTGTCGTAGCGCGACTGCATCCAAGCCTGCGACATGTCGATCGACTCGGCGTAGACGATCGGCGCAATGGCGTCAAAGAAGGCCAGCGCTTCGGCGCCGGTCTCGGCCTGAATTGCCTGGCCCAGTTCGGGCGAGGTCAGCGGGCCGGTGGCAAAGATCCAATGGCCCTCGGTCGGCAGTTCGGTGATTTCCTCGTAGGAGACCGACACATTCGGATGCGCCTTCAGCTTGGCGGTGACGGTTTCGGCAAAGGGCTCGCGGTCCACGGCCAGCGCGCCGCCTGCGGGCAGTCGGTGTTCATCAGCGGTGGCCATGATCAGGCCGCCTGCCGCGCGCATTTCCCAATGCAGCAGCCCAACGGCGTTCTGCTCGTCATCGTCCGAGCGGAAGGAGTTGGAGCAGACCATCTCGCCCAGGTTGCCGGTCTGGTGGGCAAAGGTCTCCACCTTGGGGCGCATTTCGTGGATCACCACTTTCACGCCCATGTTCGCCGCCTGCCAGGCGGCTTCGGACCCGGCCATGCCGCCGCCCACGATATGCAATGTCTGTGCCGAATGATCTGTCATGATCCGCCACATAGGGCAGGGCGCGGGAGCGTGCAATAGGCTTGGCAAGCGCGGGGCGTCTTGGGCCTTGTCGCAACTCGGATGGTCAAAAGCGCCGCAGGCTGGCGGGCGCGATGACATGTCGGGGTTTGAGGGGGATTTGGGGCCGCCGCTGCGGGAATAGGTACACCGGTGAGAGAGAACCGGCTGGAGGGACCCTTCCGCAGCAGCAGCCCAAATTGTGCAGGCCGTCTGGCCTTGCCCAATCTTTGCCATCTTTCCGCCCAGATTGAAAGGCAGTTGGCTGGCGTCTTATGGAAACAATAAGTTGCGATTGGTAAACAAAGCCTAAAAATTTCCGAAAACTTCAGGAAAATTTCCGGAAAATCCCACTAAAGGCTTTGGCGGTTCAATCCTGCCAGTCGGGCGCGCGTTTTTCGATAAAGGCGGCCATGCCCTCAACCGTATCGCGGTGCATCAGGTTCTCGACAATTGCGTTGCTAGTATAGGCATAAGCCTGATCGAGCGGCATTTGCAGCTGCTGGTAGAATGCCTCCTTGCCGATCTTGACCGCGGCGCCCAGCTTGGCGGCGATGACCTCGGCCATGCGGGTGGTCTCTTCCTCCAGATCCGACAGCGGCACGGCGCGGTTGATCAGCCCCAGCTCGGCGGCGCGGGGGGCGTTGATGAATTCGCCGGTGGTCAGCAGCTCGAACGCCTGTTTGCGCGGGATATTGCGCGACAATGCCACCATCGGTGTCGAGCAGAACAGCCCGATGTTGACGCCGTTGACCCCGAACTTGGTGTCTTCGGCCGCCAGCGCCAGATCGCAGCTCGCCACCAGCTGACAGCCTGCCGCAGTGGCGATGCCGTGGACCTGGGCGATCACCGGCTGGGGCAGGGACTGCAGACCTGTCATCACATCGGTGCAGCGCGCGAACAGATCCTGAAAATAGGCCAGCCCGCCATCTTCCGCCTGGCGCCCCGCGGTCATCTGCTTGATGTCATGCCCGGCGCAAAAGCCCTTTCCGGCGCCGGACAGGATCACCACCTTGATGTGGCTGTCCGTGCGCAGGGCGTCGATCTGCTCCTGAAGGGCGGCCAGCATCTCGTCCGACAGGGCGTTCAGCCGCTCGGGCGCGTTCAGGGTCAGCCGGGCAATCCGGCCTGTGTCGCAACGTTCCAGAATTGCCATCTTGCTCTCCTCCTCTGGCTTGCGGAAACATTATGCGGGCACAGGCGAAAGGAAAAGCATGACGCTGGCTTTTGACGTGGCGGGGCTGACACAGTACCTGCATGAGATTTTTCCGCAGGTGCGGGATGACTTCGCGATTGAAACGATGGACGGGCAGACTCTGCGGATGCGGCTGCTGACCGGCGAGCGCCACCTGCGGCCGGGGGGCACGGTGTCGGGGCCGTCGATGTTCGCGCTGGCCGACTGCGCGGTCTATGCGTTGATCCTGTCGCGGCTGGGGCCGGAGGCGCTGGCGGTGACCACCAACTGCAGCATCGATTTCATGCGCAAGCCTGCCGCCAAGACTGACATGATCGCCGAAGCGCGGCTGCTGAAACTGGGGCGGGTGCTGGCGGTGGCGGATGTACTGATGTATTCCGAAGGGCAGGCCGAGCCGGTGGCGCGCGCCTCGATGACCTACTCGATCCCGCCGAAACGCTAGATCGCGGTGGCCAACGGCTGGCCCAGTTTGATCAGCGTCTCCCGGCCCTTGGCGCTGTTTTCGACCAGATCCTCGGCAAAGCGCACCTTGCCCGGCTCGAACACCACCACCACGGTGGAGCCGCCGAATTTGAAATAGCCCTTTTCCTCCATCTTCCGCACCGCGCCCGACGTGCGCGTGTTGACGATGGAGCCGACGCCGAAGGCGCCGACCTCGACAAAACAGTAGCTGCCGATGGTGTCCGTCTCGATCAGGGTCCAGCTGCGCTTGTTTTCGCCGAACACATCCGGCCCGGCTCCCAGCGCGATCGGGTTCACCGAATGCAGCGCGCCGTCGATATCGCGGGCGTCCGTGATGCGCCCGTCGGCGGGGAAGTGGTAGCGGTGGTAATCCGCCGGACACAGCCGCACGATGGCCAGCGCGCCACCGATGAAGCGATCCGCGATGCCGGGCAGCATGCTGCGTACCGACATCGGATGGCCTTTCACCGGGACAAAGACGTCTTCGGCCAGTTCGGGAAACACCAGCACCCGCCCGTCGGCGGGAGAGACGATGTCCCTTGGATCATCGCTGTAGGGGCGGACCTCGGGTTTCAGGTGGCGGATGAAAAAATCGTTAAAACAGGTGAAGCTGTCCTGCGGTTGCGCGGCCTCACTCATGTCTATGCCGAGTTCCTCGACGACCCTGGCGATCTTGGCCCGCGACAGCCGCGAGTCGAACCAGGCCCCCATCAGGCGGCTCACCAGGGCGGAGCGGAACAGCAGTTTCTCCACCGGCCGGGCACTGGCGCTCTGGTAGGCCCAGCGGATCCATTTTTCCCCCAGCACGGCCTCTTCGAAGGTTTCGCCGGTGGCGCGGTCGACGACAAGGATGGGCTGCTGCTGCATGAAATCCGCCATATGTGGGTTTTGCTGCCGCGTCGCCTAGCAAAGACCGGCAGTCAGGCCAAGAGGGGATTGGCCGGGGTTGCGGCAGGACAGCGCATGGCCGGGGCCGTCCAGGGGCCGGAGGCCGTCTTGCAAAAGCTTCGGTGGAGCTTTTGAGGCCGCAGGGTGCGCTCGCACCGGGCGCGCAAAGCGTGCCCGCCCTCCGGGCTGGACGGGCACGGCCCGGACGCGGAGTGTCCACGCTTCACTTGTTTTGAGTGCTGGAAAGCGGGACATGAAAAAGGGGGCCGTGGCCCCCTCGATCTGCTGGCCCTTACGGGAACAGCTTTCTGACGTAGTTCGGCAACGCAAAGGCCGCCTTGTGAACTTCGGGGTTGTAGTACTCCGTCTCGATCCCGGCGGCGGCGAACCGCGCTTCCAGATCCGCGAGGCTGACGTTACGTGCCTTGTCCGAATGGCTCCCCCAGCCGAATGCCATCGGCCCGCCCGCATAGGTCGGGATGGTGGCGAGGTAGCAGGACGCATCGGCAAACAGCGCCTGAAAGGCCCGCAGGGTGCCGGTCAGCTCATCGCCCTGCATGAACGGCACGCCGTTCTGGGTCACGATGATGCCATCCTCGGTCAGCGCGCGCGCGGCGTGGCCATAGAACGTATCGGTGAACAGGACCTCGCCCGGCCCGATCGGATCGGTGGAATCAACGATGATGACGTCGAACTTCTCGGAGGTCTCCTTCATGAAGACCGCACCGTCGTTGATCACCAGGTTCAGGCGCGGATCGTCAAAGGCGCCGTCGCTCAGCATCGGCAGATACTCTTTCGAGAAATCCACGACGCCGGCGTCGATCTCCACCATGGTGACATGTTCGACCGACTTGTGCTGAAGCGCCGCGCGGGCCATGCCGCCGTCGCCGCCGCCGATGATCAGCACGCGTTTTGCGGCCCCATGCGCCAGGATCGGCACATGGGTCAGCATCTCGTGGTAGATGAAGTTGTCGCCTTCGGTGGTCTGCACCACGTCGTCGAGCGTCAGAATGCGGCCGAACTGGCCGTTCTGGAACACTTTCAGGCGCTGGTGCTCGGTGTTGCTGTCATAGAGCATTTCATCCACGCGCAGGGACTGGGCGTAGTGGTCATGCAACCGTTCGGTCATCCACTCCTGCTTGTCGGTGTTGCTCATGCCGCGATCTCCTTGGCGATCAGCTCCTCTCCGCGCAGCAGCTCGCGGACCTCGACCATGTCGGTGGCAAAGGCTTCCTTGAGGACATCAACCGCATTCCACGGCTCGGCGTCGCCGCACATGAACACGTCAAACGCGCCATAGCCGATCTCGGGCCAGGTGTGGACGGAGATGTGGCTCTCGGCCAGCACAGCCACGCCGGACACGCCCTGCGGCGAGAACTTGTGGGTGTGGATGTGCAGCAAGGTGGCGCCACAGACCTCGACCATGCGGCGGAAGGCTTTCTGGATCCGCTCCTCGCAGTCCAGGCCGGTGCCTTTCATCACTTCGATGATCAGGTGTGTGCCGGCAAAGACCTTGCCGTTCTTGCGGATAAAGTGGTCCTCGCGGTCGCTGTCGACCAGAGAATCAGCAATAGCGGTGTTAACACCGCGGGCGGTATCTTCCTCATGGGCGCCTGTCTCCAGACCGATCCCCAGTTGGAAGAGGTTGGCGTCCGTCATGACACTCCCCTTCGTTCCAGTAGATGACAATCCAGCCGGCCCTTAGCGCCCCCCCGGATAAGAGTCCGGGGTTGGGATCGGTACCGAAAGTGAGGCGGCGTTTAGGATGCATGGCAGATTCGATCAACACCTAATTTCAGCCATCCCGCCGGACGCATGGCCGCCTGCCGACTGGGACAGGTCTGCGCGAAAAAAAATGGCCGGGGCGAACCCCGGCCGTCAGGAAGTTCCTTTGCCCAGGGGATCACGGGCGCCAGAACGGAAGAGTGGCTTCATGATGGGCGTCCTCGCGGGTCAGCCCGATGTCCTTCAGATGCGCGTCGCTCAACTGCTTGAGTTGTCGGCGGCTGCGCTGGCGCAGGCTCCACTTGGTCAGCATTACCGCGAAGGCCACCGCCCATTGTGCCAGAACCGGCATCGCGCGGCGGCCGGCCAGGTAGGACATGTTCGATTGTGCGGTGGTCAGATGCTGTGCCATGGGATATTCCTTGCTATTGTATTGGTACAATCCTGTTGATTTGTTGTGTTGTTCTGATACAAATTGCGACACACTTTGTCCAAGGAACGATTGTAATGGGTACAATTTGGCCGCAAAGTCTTGGGGAAAGCAAAGGGCCCAAGTATAAAAAGGTCGCCGATACAATCCGTTCGGCAGTTCAGAGCGGCGCCCTGACGGCTGGTACAAAATTGCCCCCCGTGCGCGAACTGGCGTATCAACTGGGGATCACGCCCGGCACCGTGGCCCGCGCCTATAGTATCCTGACGGACGAGGGCGTGCTGGAGGCCGAGGTCGGCCGCGGCACATTTGTAGCGCACAGGAAGACGCCGGTTCAGGATGACGTATGGTCGCGGCAGCTGCACTTGCTGGAGGCAAAGGACCCGGGACATGTCAGCCTGTTCAGTCCGCGGATCGCGGATATGGGGCAGGTCGCCGCGGTACGCGAGACCTTGCAGAAAGTCGCCGAGTGCGACGCTTACAAGCTGCTGAACTATCCCACCCGCGATGCCTACCGTCCGGTGCGCGAAGTGGCCGCCAGATGGTTGTCACAATCCCCGGTGGGGCCGGTCAGCGAAAATGACGTGGTCCTGACGCATGGTGGGCAGAACGGCCTGATGGTGGTTCTGCAGGCGATTCTGAAAGGGCCGCAACCGGTCATCATGGTCGAGGACTTGACCTATGCGGGGTTCCGGCGCGCGGCAGAGCTTCTGCGCGCGCAGGTCGTCGGCGTGGCCATGGACGAGGAGGGCCTCCGCCCCGACTCAATGGAACTGGCAATCCGCAAGAGTGGTGCGACCGTGCTGTGCACCAGCCCGGAGGTTCACAACCCCACCGGCCAGTTCACGCCTCTGGCCCGGCGCAAGCAGATCGTCGAGATTGCCCGGCGCCACGGCGTGCAGATCATCGAGGACGACTGCTATCGCCTGGGCGAGGCCCGGGCCCCGGGCTACCGCGCGCTGGCGCCGGAGCTGGCCTGGCATGTGTCTTCAATTTCCAAGCTCCTGACGCCGGCTTTAAGGGTCGGATTTGCCCTGGCGCCGGAAGGGCGTGCGGCGGATCTGCGCAGGGTGGCGGAATATGGGTATTTCGGGCTGGCCCAGCCGCTTGCGGAACTGGTTCGCATTCTGCTCAGCGATCCGCGGATGCCGGAGCTGATGGCGGCGGTGCGGGCCGAGATGGCGCGCTATGTGCGCGTCGCGGTGAATGTGCTGGGGGCCTTCGACCTGACGTGGAACCCGGACGTGCCCTTCGTGTGGCTCCGGCTGCCGTCGGGGTGGCGTGCCGCGGCTTTCACCCGCGCGGCCGAGGCACATGGGGTGCAGATCCGCTCGGCGGATGAATTTGCCCTGCGCGACGGGCGAGCGCCGCATGCGGTCCGCATCGCGGTCAATGCCCATGTGCCGCTGAAACAGTTTGAAGAGGCAATGCTGCGGCTGCGCGCCCTGTTGGACAATCCGCCGGAACAGATCAGCGTCTAGGTTTGGGGTATTATGATACCTAATTTTTAAACCGTTGAAAACGAACGGTTTTATGTGGGTTGTCTCTGTTGACGTGATCTGTGGATAGCCGTAAACACCCTCCATCGCATTCAGGCGCTCCCGCCTTGGGATTCTGCCTTCACGACAAACAGGATTGACCTGCCATGAAAACCTTCTCTGCTACTCCGGCAGATATCGAGAAGAAGTGGATCCTGATCGACGCCGAGGGCGTTGTTCTGGGCCGTCTTGCCTCGATCGTTGCCATGCGCCTGCGTGGCAAGCACAAGCCGTCCTTCACTCCGAACATGGACATGGGCGACAACGTCATCATCATCAACGCCGACAAGGTGCAGATGACCGGCAAGAAGCGCGACGAGCACTTCTACTGGCACACCGGCCACCCGGGCGGCATCAAGTCGCGCACCAAACAGGAAATCCTGGAAGGTGCCCACCCGGAGCGCGTTGTGTTCCAGGCCGTCAAGCGCATGCTGCCGGGCAACCGTCTGGCGCGCAAGCAGATGACCAACCTGCGTATCTATGCCGGTGCTGAGCACCCGCATGAAGCCCAGGCCCCCGAAGTTCTGGACGTCAAGTCCATGAACAAGAAAAACACCCGGAGCTGATATCGATGGCTGATCAGATCAACACTCTCGAAGAGCTCGCAGCTGCAACCGGTGTGGAAGCAGTGGCCGAAGAAACCATCACCCGTGAGCCGGTTCGTGACGAGCTGGGCCGCGCCTATGCCACCGGCAAGCGTAAAGACGCTGTTGCCCGCGTCTGGATCAAGCCGGGCTCCGGCAAGGTCGAGGTGAACGGCAAGGAAATCAACAAGTACTTCGCCCGTCCGGTGCTGCAGATGATCCTGCGCCAGCCGTTCCAGGTTGCCGGTGTGGAAGGCGAGTTCGACGTCTACGCCACCGTCAAGGGCGGCGGTCTGTCCGGTCAGGCCGGTGCGGTCAAGCACGGCATCTCCAAGGCGCTGCAGCTGTATGATCCGTCCCTGCGCGGCGCGCTGAAAGCGGCAGGCTTCCTGACCCGCGACAGCCGTGTGGTGGAACGTAAGAAATACGGTAAGGCCAAAGCCCGCCGTTCGTTCCAGTTCTCCAAGCGTTAAGTCGCAGCGAGACAGATTTTGGAAAGGCCCGCCGCTTGGCGGGCCTTTTCGCATTCTGGCCCCGGCGAGGGCGATAGCTTTGGGGGGTCGACAACCACAGGTGGGAATTTTCAGGTTTCTTTTAGAAGGTTTGCCTAAACTGTGTCCGGCACTTTCATGCAGATCGTAAGGATGGACCGGATAAATGGTATCAGCAGACAGTTTCAAAACCGCGCCGATCGGCGATGGTACTCTCGAAATCGGCCGCTTTACGCATGGCTATGAAGACATGTCGATCCGCGGGCAGGGCGGCGGCACCAATGTCTCGATCGGCTCGTTCTGCACGATCGGCGAGGGGGTGCAGATCCTCATGGAAGCGGCACCACAGGTCGAGTGTCTGACGGCGTTCCCCTTCGGCGCCGTCTTTGCAGAGGAAATGGGCGGCCCGGACGTGCACCCTGCCGCGCCGCGCAGTGGTGATGTGGTGATCGGTAACGATGTCTGGATCGGGGCCAACGCGACCCTGCTGGCAGGCGTCACCATTGGGGATGGTGCGGTCATCGGACCCAATTCCACGGTGACCGAAGATGTCGGCGCCTACGAGGTCTGGGGCGGTAACCCGGCGCAAAGGATGCGCAAGCGATTTGACGACGCGGTCTGCGCGCAGCTGCAACGGTTGCGCTGGTGGGACCTGCCCGTGCCCCTGATCCGGGAGATGGCGCCGCTGCTGACCGCGCAGCCCACCGTGGAGTTGATTGAGGGACTGCAGTCCATCGTCGACGACCTGGTCACCTTCTTGGATGACGCCGCGGCCTGAGAAGGCCGGGGCGTGCCTCAGCTGTCCGGTTCGATCAGACCCAGCCCACGCAGGTAGATGCCGATGCCGCTTTCCAGCAGGTCTTCGGCCGGGAAGGGCGACGCCGCACCGGGCGAGTTTCGCGCGTAAAGCTCGACCACGCCGTGGCTCATCGCCAGCACATGCGCCGAGAACATCGAGGCCGGCGGACGTTTCTCCGCCGGAATATGCTGGCTGAGATCCGCCGCCGCACGTTCCAGGATGGATCTGGCCCGGGCCGCGGCATCAGCCAGTTCCGGTATGCGGTTCACGGAAATTCCGCTTTCGAACATGGCGATGTAATGGCCGGGATGCTTGCGGGCAAAGGCGAGATAGGCCCGGCCGGTCGCTTCGAAGGCTGCCAACGCCGAGGGCTGATATTTTTCATAGGCGTGCTGCATCAGGTCGGCGAACATCACATAGCCCTGTCGTCCGGCTTCGGCGATCAGGTCCTCGCGTCCCTTGAAATGACGATAGACCGCAGCCGGTGTGACGCCCGCCTGCTTGGCAGCCTCTGACAGGGTGAACCCGGTCGGGCCTTTGGATTCAATCAGTTGCAGCGCCGATTCGACCAGCGCTTGCCGCAGATTTCCGTGATGATAGCCGCGTTTAGGCATCCCAGATGTCCGGGCCTCCGCAAATTTTCGGGTCCGCAACGCCCACGCGGTCGGGATCCTTGTTGTCGTAGTCGATCGCCGAGAGCACCCGTCGAATGACGGCCAGCCGGGCGCGGCGCTTGTCATCGGACCGCACGATCGTCCACGGAGCCTGGGGGCTGTGGGTGCGGGCAAATGTCTCGGAAATTGCGGCCGTATACGCGTCCCATTTCTGCAACCCCTGCACGTCGATTGCGCTCAGCTTCCATTGCTTCAAAGGGTCGGATTCCCGGTCGAGGAACCGTCGCAATTGTTCGGCGCGCCCAACGTTCAGCCAGATTTTGAACAAAAGGATCCCGTCATCGACCAGCGCGTTTTCAAAATCGGGAACCTGGTGAAAAAAGTGTTCGCGCTGTTCGTCCGTGCAGAAGCCAAAGACCTTTTCGACGACCGCCCGATTGTACCAGCTGCGGTCAAACAGGGTGATCTCGCCGCCGGAGGGCAGATGCTGCACGTAGCGCTGGAAATACCATTGGCTCCGCTCGGCCTCGCTGGGTTTGGACAGGGCAACCACGCGGGCACCGCGAGGGTTCAGATTCTCGCGGAAACGCTTGATGGTGCCGCCTTTGCCGGCGGCATCACGACCTTCAAACAGGATCGCCACCCGCGTGCCGCTGCGCCGCACCCAGTCCTGCAGTTTGACCAGCTCGATCTGAAGCTCTTCGAGTTCCTGCTCGTAGGTCTTGCGCTTCATCCGCTCCCGGTAGGGGTAGCTGGGGCTTAGGATTTCATCCTTGTCCGCCGTCTTGATCGCCTTGCGGATATCTTCGGGCGCGCCCGACTTGCAATAGCTGCTGATGGCGCCGTCAAATGGCAGTTGCATAAGCAAAACCCCTCTGTCCTCAACCCTTTATATGGGAAGGCACTATGGAATGTTAAATGCCTTTACGCAAATGACGGCCCCTAGGCAGCTGTTTCAGCTGCCGATCCGCTCCAGCTCATACGGTGTGGTCTGGTAGATTTCGTTGATCCAGTTGCCGTAAAGCAGATGCGCGTGGCTGCGCCAGCGGTTCTGTGGCTGGCGGCTCGGATCGTCATCCGGGTAGTAGTTTCCGGGCACGTTGATCGCGGTGCCATTCGCCACGTCGCGGTCGTACTCCTGCTTCAGCGTGTCATTGTCATACTCGAAATGATTGAACACGTAGAGCGCGCGATGGGCGGTGTCTTCCACCAGGCAGGGGCCGACCTCGTCACTGCCCAGCAGCGTCTTCAGCCCCGGCACCGCATCGATCTCCGACTGCTTCATCTCAGTCCAGCGGCTGACCGGCACCACGAAATCATCCGAGAAGCCGCGCAGGTAGGGGGACGCGGGCGCCAGGTTCTGGTGGCGGAAGCAGCCAAAGGCCTTGTGGTCCAGCATGTGCTTCTTCACGCCATGGAAATAGTTGATCATCGCCATGCCCCCCCAGCACACACCAAAGGTGGAATGCACGTTGGTCTGGGTCCAGTCGAACACCTCACGCATTTCATCCCAGTAGGTGACATCTGTGAATTCCAGATGTTCGATCGGCGCGCCGGTGATGATAAGCCCGTCGAACTTCTCGTGCTTCACCTCCTGAAAGGGGCGATAGAACTCGGCCATATGCTCGGCGGCGGTGTTTCGGGTCCGGTGTTCGCTCATCCGGATCAGGCTCAGCTCGATTTGCAGGGGCGTGGCGCCGATCAGCCGGGCGAACTGGTTCTCCGTCTGGATCTTCTTGGGCATCAGGTTCAAAAGCCCGATCCGCAATGGCCGTATATCCTGACGCGCCGCTTGATCCGGCGACATGACCATGACGCCTTCGTTCGTCAGAACGTCATAGGCGGGAAGGTCTGCGGGGATCTTGATGGGCATGGTTCTGTCCTGATTTGCGGATGTGTGTACGATATAGCGGAGGCTGACAAATAGGCGACCTAGTGGCAGTCCTCAAGAGCCGTGGCGATCAAATCGACGAAACCGGCCTCGTCGCGCACCGCCGAGATCTGGTCGGCGGTCACGGTGATGCCCCAGTTGTCCGCCATCGCCTGATAGCGCGGCTGGCGGTGTGCCAGCGCCTGTGCATAGGTCCAGCGGATGAAGGCGTCGGGGTCCACATCCGCTTCTGATAGACCGTTTTCCTTGAGATATTCCTGCCAGACCCGGTCGAGGAACTGGGGTTGATAGGACATCGGCTTGGGCGCACGGTCGAACCGGCGCACCAGCTCCGCGGTATGGTTTTCATCGCCCCTGATCCACACCATCAGCGTGTGCTTCGACAATTCCGACAGGATGTGGTCATTGGGGTCATCCGGATCGACCCATTCGCAGATCGAGCCGCCGGTGTCGCAGATGAAATTGTCATAGCCGTAAAGCTGCTGCGCACGGGTCTGGAAATACTGGGTGTCGAGCAGGGCGCGGATCTCCGCCACGCGGAACTGCTCCTGGCGGCGCCGGTATTCATCTATCGGCAGGCCGCCCTTGGTCGTGTCGCCCGGTTTTCCGAGGTAGGCCGCGACGGGGGTGAGATTCTCAAAGGTGATGTTGGAACCAATATAGATCGAATCCGACAGTAGCAGCTCGCGCAGGAAGGGCACCTTCATCGCCTCGGCCTTGGCGTTGTCGGCGATGTATTCACCCATGTAGCGGGTGCCGATGCGATAATCGATGGAGTAGTGGAACCAGCTGCCCGCGCCGCGCAGAATGTTGCTGACATAAGTTTTGCCAAGCCCGGACATGCCAAAGAACAGCACCCGTTTGTTGGGCGCGTCGCGCCAGTCCTGTGCGGAAGAATAAAGCATCGGAGTCTCAAAGTCGCTGAAGGTGTCGCGTCTTGCTAATCGTCAGAGCAGGCGCGGTCAATTCCATGCGCGCCCGTGCCGCAGACGGGGCCGGGTACAGGGCATGAAAAACCCCGCCACCTGTAGCAGGGGCGGGGCTGTCAGTTCGGTGCGCGCTGTGGCTCAGAAGTGGTAGCCGACTTTCACGCCAAAGCTGATCGCCTTGTTGTCGCGGAAGTCGGCAACCGGGTTGCCGCCGGGTGATGCAACTGCATCTCCCAGATCGGTGTAGCGGATGCCTGCAGAGACCGTCATCTGGTCCTGCTTGTACTGGACGCCCAGACGGATCGCTTCATAGCCATGCGTCGGTGCCAGCGGCGACACCAGCTGGTCGCCGTCCACATCGGCATAGATCAATGCCAGGGAGCCGGACCAGTTCTCGTTGAACTTGCGTCCCACGCCCAGAGTGTAGGTAATCGAATCGTCCAGATCGATCAGGTCCACGGAGCGCCGTGCTAGTCCGCTCAGGCCGGGCACGACCAGATCGGTCACGCTATGTTCGGCCCAGCGGATGCCGCCGAACAACAGCGTGTCTTTCGCGATGCCGGTCTGCAGATCAAGGTTCACCGATTGTGGCGTCTTGGTTTTAGTGGAGGTTGCGGCGGTGGCACCGGTGGCAAAGGTCTCGTTCAGGTCGAAGTCATGCTCGATCTCGGAGCTGTAGGTCAGCGCCGCCCGCAGAGCGATTTCTGGGACTTCGTAGGCCACACCGGCAACCCAGCCAAAAGCGCCATCCTTGTTGACTCGTACGTTGTATTGGCCGCCGATCGAAGTGTAGGCGGCGCCTGCCAGGTTAATCTCGCCGTCGATCTCCTGATAGCGGATGCCGCCGTGGACGCTGAAACGCTCGTTGAACTTGTAGCGCAGCAAGGCGGTCAGCGCGTTGGAATCCGCCTGTGCGGTGGTGCCGCCCAAGAGTGCGGAGCCGCCGACAGGATAGTTTACATCCACGCCCCAGGGCTGGTCGAAGATCAGCGCGAAAGACAGCTGCTCGTTGATGTCTCGCTTGTAGCCTGCGCCGAACATGTTGAAGCGTCCACCTACGTCGCCGGAGGCTGAGCCTGCTGGGTTCAGGTTGGTGCGGTCATTGCCCGATAGGTCTACCGATGTGGTCGCGGCGGAAAACTCGACGTAGGAGCCTTCCTCGAAGATGATGCCGATGGGCTGGCCGGTGCGGTCCAGACCGCTGGCCATCGCGCCGCCCGAAACCAGCGCCAGCGCGGCTGACGTTGCAAGATAGCGTTTCATTGTTCCTCCCTCAGAAAAAGCCGACGTGCGGCTTCTTGTCATAGAACCGTAACCGCCGATTTTTTGCCAAATCAATGTTAACGGAACGGAAACTTGCCGAAATACATCAGCTGAGGGCGGTTGGACGCGGTTTGGGCGCAACTATATTGAGGTAATTTGCGACGCAGATCACCGCCGCACCGCCCAGCACCCAGGCATCCAGCGCCTCGCCGTAGATCACCATGCCCAGCACGGCGATGGTCGGCAGACGGGCGAAATCGATCGGCACGACGACGCTTGCAGGGGCCAGCGACAACGCGGTGGTGAGGCAGAAATGCGCGGTCAGACCGGCAATGCCGATCAGCACCAGCCAATGCACGACGTCAGCGGAGGGCAGCGCCATGTCGCCGTCCCAGCCAGCCATCAGCAGGCCCATGACCAGCTGCATGACGGTGAGCCACAACAGGATCGAGGCGGTCGGCTCCTTGCGGGTCAACCGCTTGGTCAGGATCGCTGTCAGCGCAAAGAACACCGCACAAGCCGCGGCCGCCAACACGCCCAGGTTCACGGTTTCCGGGCTGGGGCGCGCGACGATCAGGATGCCGATGAACCCCAGCGCCACGGCCAGCATCCGCCGACGGGTCAGGATCTCGCCCAGCAGGAGCGGCGACAGGATGATGACCCAGAGCGGCGACGTGAATTCCAGCGCAAAGACCTGCGCCAGGGGGATCAGCGTCACCGCCAGGAACCAGAGGTTCTGGCCCGTGAAATGGCAGGCATTGCGCAGAAGATGCACGCCCAGTCTAGCCCGGCTGACCTGATGCCAGCGGCCGGTGAAGGTGAGCACACCCACCACGATCAGAACCCCGACGAGACTGCGGTAGGTCATGATCTCGAAGGTATCCAGTGTCAGACCGGCCTCGCGCCCCGCAATCGCCATCGCAGAGAAGGAGACGATTGCCCCCAACATCCACAGCGCGGCGCGGCCCGCGCGAGGTTCTGACTGTTCCATTTATGCGCTCCCCGCTTTCTGGCGGTCACAGAGCGGCAATTTCGCGGCAGGGTCAAGACGGGATGCCCCCGCCGCGGGCATCGTGCGGCCGGCAGACACGCTTGCGGTGGCTTTGGCGTTTGTCGCGTTGTCTCAGGCGGTCAATGCGTGTTGCGCTGCCGGGGCAGACAGCGATTTTCCCGACTTGATGTAGTCCGACGCCAGGGCGACCGGATCGAACCTCATCCGATTGAGCAAGCTGCGGATTTCGGCCGTCAGCGCCTCGGTGACCTGATTGTTGAGCCGGGCGGCATCCCGTTTGGGGGGGCAGAATTGGTTCTGCTTTGCGTCTCAATGCCGCCAGCAGCCTCGTTGCGCCTTGTGGTGTTGTCGCTTCTTCAAGGCGCGTTTCGACAAAGTTTATCCGATCGCTGAATTTCAGCACGTAGTAGGCGTATCGCGTCTCCATCTCGAGAGCGTACCAGAGGGCCCAGCCGATCTGCCCCATCGGGCGCAGGATCGCGGGGTCCACGATGATGTTCGGATAGCTGATGTCCAGATACCATTGCTAGGCAATGGTGATGTTCTGGAAATCATTCCGACTGACGTAGCTTGCACATTGCTTTGCCAGGTCGCGGCGCAGGATGATCACGGTGCTGCGGTCGGCCAGATCGCTTTCGGCCAGCGCCTCGATCGGGCCGCATTTGCCAAGGGTGTGATTGGTTTCCGCATAGGGGGCTTGCAATGAGGCCAGCTTGTTTTGCCAGAAGGTCTTCATGGAGGCGTCCATGCCCAAGGTGTTGAACCGGCGCATATGGCTGATTTCCGGCATCTGCGTTCCGAAATCCAGCACCCCGAGGGGTTCATGTTTCGACGCCACGTTCAGATTGTCGCCGAGGAATTGCGCCAGCCACGCCGTGCCCGTGCGCCCGGCCGGAATGTGATTGTAGAAATGCGCTTCGGTTTCGGTTCCGTCCGGCCAGACCTGCCTGCGATCATTTTGCGCCCCCCCGATAGCCCAGGCCTGCGCGCATTTGCTCGTCCGCAGGTCAAATCGGAGTGATGATGCTGTCGTCGTCGCAAAAGCTGGAAAGGGCAATTTCAGATGATGTTCCGCCGACCTTCTTGGTCTTGATGAAGATCAGCTTCAGTGGGGGGCAAATGATCATCGCGTCCTCCGGGCGTTCCGTCTTTGCCGACAGATTCCAGAAACCCCTGACGGATTGATTAACCAGCTTCATAAGAAAAACCCCGGCCGATGGGGCCGGGGTTTCGGTATGCGCTTTATTCCCACTCGATCGTGCCCGGAGGCTTCGAGGTGATGTCATAGGTGCAGCGGTTGATGCCCTTGACCTCGTTGATGATCCGGGTGGCGGTTTCGCCGAGGAACTCGTGGCTGAACGGGTAGTAATCAGCGGTCATGCCGTCGACGCTGGTCACGGCACGCAGGGCACAGGCGTAGTCATAGGTCCGTCCGTCGCCCATCACGCCAACGGTGCGCACCGGCAGGATCGCCACGAAGGCTTGCCAGATTTCGTCGTACAGGCCGTGACGGCGGATCTGGTCGATATAGATGGCATCGGCCTCGCGCAGGATCTCCAGTTTCTCGCGGGTGATCTCGCCGGGGCAGCGGATGGCCAGGCCCGGTCCGGGGAAGGGGTGGCGGCCGATGAAACTGTCGGGCAGGCCCAGTTCGCGGCCCAGGGCGCGGACCTCGTCCTTGAACAGCTCGCGCAGAGGCTCCACCAGCTTCAGGCCCATCTTTTCAGGCAGGCCGCCGACGTTGTGGTGCGACTTGATGGTGACGGAAGGCCCACCCGAGAAGGAAACGGATTCGATCACATCCGGGTACAGCGTGCCCTGTGCGAGGAACTCGGCGCCTTCGATGGTATCGGCGTGCTTCTGGAACACGTCGATGAACAGTTTGCCGATGATCTTGCGCTTGGTTTCGGGGTCGGACACCCCCTCCAGTTCGCCCAGGAACAGCTCGCTCTCATCGGCGTGGATCAGCTGGATGTTGTAGTTGTCGCGGAACATCGTGACAACTTCCTCGGCCTCGTTCTTGCGCAGCAGGCCGTGGTCAACGAAGACGCAGGTCAGCTGATCGCCGATCGCCTCGTGGATCAGCACCGCGGCAACCGAGGAGTCGACGCCACCGGACAGCCCGCAGATCACCTTCTTGTCGCCAACCTGCTCGCGGATCTTCTCGATCATCTGTTCGCGGTAGGCGCCCATGGTCCAGTCGCCGGTAAAGCCCGCCAGCTTGACGAAGTTCTCATACAGCTTGGCACCGTTGGGGGTGTGGTGCACCTCCGGGTGGAACTGCACCGCGTAGAAGTTGCGGCTGATATCTGCGGTGATCGCGTAAGGCGCGTTGGGCGAGGTGCCGTAGACCTCGAAACCCGGCGCGATCTGGCTGACATGATCGCCGTGGCTCATCCAGACCTGTTCACGATCGCCATCATTGGCGAACCAGCCATCCAGCAGCGGCAGACGCGCGGTGGTGGGGGTGACAAAGGCGCGGCCGAATTCGGCGGTGCCATGGCCGCTTTCCACCTTGCCGCCCAGCTGGTGCATCATCACCTGCTGGCCATAGCAGATGCCCAGGATCGGCACGCCCAGATCGAAGATCTCCTGCGGCGCACGGGGGGAGCCTTCGCGGGTCACGCTGTCGGGCCCGCCCGAGAAGATCACCGCCTTGGGCGCCATCTCGCGCACAAAGTCCATGGTGACATTCTGATAGGGGTGGATTTCGCAATAGACGTTCAGCTCGCGCAGGCGGCGCGCAATCAGCTGCGTGACCTGGCTGCCAAAGTCGATGATGAGAAGGCGGTCATGGGATGTCTCTGTCATGCACGCGCCATAGGGCAGGACGACCATTTCCGCAAGAGGCTTTGACAGCGCGGCATCGGGTTTTCCGGCCGGGGCGTCGATGCTTGCCCGGTATGCCATCGCCGGCCACGAGGGGCTGAAATGCGCAGGGTATGTCGCTTTTCAACGTGAAAGGACGCAATCCTGCGGCGCGGCAGGGCAGGCGGCCTATAATACCCTTGGCAATGAAATGCCTGTGGTGAGGATAAACCATGACAGAAGCAGCAGCACCGCGCCGTCGCGCCCGGGGTGGCGGCGGCGCCGCCCGCCGCGCCGAACGGTCCTCCGTCAAGATCGAGACGGCCAAGTACATCGAGCGCAACATTCCGAACTTCGAGGTTCTGAACGCCGAGGCGCTGGAGATCATCGAGCACAACGCCGATACCATCCTTGAGGAAGTCGGTGTCAACTTTGTTGACAACCCGGCCGCGCTGGAGCGCTGGCGCGAAGCGGGCGCTGACGTCGAGGGAGAGCGCGTGCGCATCCCCCGCGGTCTGGCGCGCAAGCTCTGCGAAACCGCGCCTGCGGAATTCACCCAACACGCGCGCAACCCGGAGAAATCCGTCGTCATCGGCGGCCGCAACCTGGTGCTGGCGCCGGTCTACGGCCCGCCCTTCGTGCGTGATGCCAATGGTGGCCGCCGCTATGCCACCATGGACGATTTCAACAAGTTCGTGAAGCTGGCCTACATGTCGAAGTGGCTGCATCACTCCGGCGGCACCGTGTGTGAACCCACCGACATCCCGGTGAACAAGCGCCACCTCGACATGCTGATGGCGCATATGACCCTCAGCGACAAGCCGTTCATGGGCTCCGTCACCGAACCCAGCCGGGCGCAGGACTCCGTTGACATGGCGGGCATCCTGTTCGGTCAGGACTTCGTGCAGAACAACACGGTGATGACCTCGCTCACCAACATCAACTCGCCGATGACCTTCGACGACGTGATGATGGGCTCGCTGGAAGTCTACGCCAAGAACATGCAGGCCTGCATCATCTCGCCCTTTATCGTCGGCGGCGCCATGGCGCCGGTGTCGGTGGCGGGCACGCTGACCCAGGTGCTGGCGGAAGTGCTGGCGGGCATCGCCTACAGCCAGCTGGTGCGGCCCGGTGCTCCGGCGATCTTCGGCGCCTTCGTGTCCTCGATCGACATGAACTCCGGCGCGCCGACCTTTGGCACCCCCGAAGCGTCGCTGGTGACCTATGGCGCAGGCCAGCTGGCCCGCCGCCTGGGCGTGCCGTTCCGCTCGGCCGGGTCGTTCTGTGGCTCCAAGCTGCCGGATGCGCAGGCCGCGTATGAAACCGCGAACTCGCTGAACATGGGGCTGATGTCGGGCGTGAACTTCATGCTGCACGCCTGCGGCTGGCTCGAGGGTGGCCTGGTGGCCGACTTCGAGAAGTTCGTGATGGATGCTGACCAGCTGGGCGCGCTGCACGGGCTGGCCAAAGGCGTCATGGTTGACGAAAATCATCAGGCCATGGATGCCATTCGCGAGGTGGGCCCCGGCGGCCACTACCTGGGATGCGCGCACACCCAGGCCAACTTCAAGTCGGCCTTCTGGAAATCCGACCTCCTCGACTACAAGCCGTTCGAGCAGTGGGAAGAAGAGGGCAGCCGCGACACTTATGCGCTGGCGTCCAACCGGGTTGAGCATCTGCTCAACACCTATCAGCAGCCGGCTCTCGATCCGGCGATCAAGCTGGCGCTCGACGAATACGTCGCCAAGAAGAAAGCGTCGATGCCGGACGCCTTCATGTAAACGGGCCAATTGGCGCGATATCTTCCGGCCCGGAGACGGGTGCGGGCGGACAACGGCGGTCTTTCGAGGCCGCCGTTTCTGTTTTGGCTTGGCTGCGGCGCGCCGGGCCGCCCAGGCAAGCCGCTTCGCCGACCAGTGCGATCAGCACGTCAACGTGGCGGATCATCGAATATCCCGGGTCATCCGCCTTGCGGGCCGTGTTGAGGTCCTGTTCCAGCTCCAGCAGCCGCAGGGCGGCGACGGCGGGTTTGGGAAGCTGCCCATGGCCGAGGACACGGCGCAGGTCGCGTTGCCTGCAATAGCTCTGGGCCCCCAATCGGGCCGCGCGCGCCAGGATGCGCGGACGGCGGAGCAACCTCACCCGGCTGAATAGATCCTGCATTCCAGTCTCCTTTCCTCTCTTGGTGCAGGCTCTGCTATAACGCAACCTCAGGTAGTGTTGCGCCGGGTGCGATATTGGCGAACGGTCCGTTTGAGGAAGATTATGTATTTTTTGGAAACATCCCTGCCTGAATTGAATTATTGTTGACTGTCTGGCGGATGTTTCTGCACGGGCCGAAGGGGACGCAGTTGGCCCGTACGGTGGCATTCGCTGACGACCGGGGTTGAACCATGCACAACAGTCCGCAGTCGCCCTTGCCAGGTTGGGTGCCGCCAGAAGCCAGCCGTTATCTCCAGCACACAGAGGCTGGCCGGTCCATTCGTCAGCTCGCGCGCAAGGCCGGTTGTCACCCGTCGACCATTTCGCGCCAGGTGCGACGGGTGGAGACCCTGCGGGATGACCCGCTGATCGACGAGGTGCTCACCTATCTGTCCGCGCCTTACCGGAGGGGGGCGGGAAACACTCAGCGTGCGGGGCCACCCTCGCAGGCGTCGGCCCAGCCTGCCCGAGGGTTGATGTCGGGTTTCGAGCGGGAGGCAACGGGCGTGCTGACCCTATTGAGTCGGGGCGGGGCAGTTCTGGCGGTTGCCGAGGGCATGGAGATGGCGGTCGTGGTGCGCGAGGGCGCGGAGACGGACCGGCACAGGGTTGCGGTGTCCCGACCGCTGGCAGGTGCGCTTGCGCTGTCCGGCTGGATCACCTGCAGCCGCCAGGGGCGGATTTGCCGCTATGTCATCACCACGGCTGGACGCAATGCGCTCAACCGGATTATCGCGGATCAGGAAAACCGCGCCCGCGCCCGGCTGGAGGGCGGCTTTGCCGAGGCGCAAGATCCGTTTCTGGCCCCTGACAGCGGCGGTGGGAACGCGGCGCGCAAGTCGCGCTATGGCGGTGCGGAAACGCCCTTGGAAATGCTCGCCCGCCTGAGCGACCGGAACGGCAACCCCTTCCTGACCGCGGCGATGGTGCGAGCGGGGAAGCGTCTTCGGGAGGATTTCGAACTCGCGCAGATCAGCTGTCACCTGCATCAGGATCAGCGCCATTACAGCGCGGACAACCAGCTGCTGTGTTCCGGCAGCCATGCGGCAGGCGCAGAGGCGCGCGCGCGACTGACCCGCGCATTGCAGGCGCTTGGCATGGGGTTGAGCGATATCGCCTTGCGCTGTTGCTGCCACCTGGAGGGGTTGGAAACCGCCGAGCGGAACCTCGGCTGGCCTGCCCGTTCGGGCAAGGTCGTGCTGCGCATTGCCTTGCAGCACCTTGCGGAACACTACGGTGAAGATGGCGCCTCGGCGGATGAGATGATCGGATGAGGGATGCGGCGCCGGGCGGTGCAACAGAAAACGGGCCCACCCATGGTGGACCCGTTGCAATCAGACCAGCTGATCGGCTTCGGCTCAGGCCGGAACCGCTGCTTGGGTTTCTTTCAGGTACTTCAGCACGTTTTCCGGTGCGGATTCGCCATAGGGGTCTTCGTTGTGGTTGTCGCACAGGCCGGGCTCTTCGAACCAGGCTTCGACCACGCCGTCGTTCACGATGGCGGCATAGCGCCAGGAGCGGGCACCAAAGCCCAGGTTGTCTTTGGCCACCAGCATGCCGATGCGACGGGTGAACTCACCCGAACCATCCGGGATCACCTGCACGTTTTCCAGCTTCTGGTCACGCGCCCAGGCGTTCATCACGAACGCGTCGTTCACGGACATGCAGTAGATCGCGTCGATGCCCTCGGCCTTGAAGTCGGCAAAGCCCTTCTCGTAACCCGGCAGCTGGTAGGTGGAGCAGGTGGGGGTGAAGGCGCCGGGCAGCGAGAACAGAACGACGCGCTTGCCTGCGAAATAGTCTGCGGTGGTCTTGTCTTCCCAGCGGAACGGGTTCGGGCCCTCGATGGACTCGTCACGAACGCGGGTGCGGAAGGTCACGTCGGGCAGCTTAACGCCAGCTTTCATATCGGGATGCTCCTAAAAATGTGGATGTTCGTTTCGGCGCGCAGGCTTAAAATGATTCTAAGCGGGTAGCAACACGTGCCGATGCGCCTCGGCGTCGCAGCGCCTCCGGACCGCTTTTGATGCGGAAAAACTCGCAGGCTGGCCCGGCAAAAATGGCCAGAAATCCCCCGGAAATCCCAGTGGCAACCGCCGGTCAGCCATGTCTGCGGCGCAATGCCGGGTTGACGATATGCTCGTGCCAAGCCAGATCAGCTGTGCTACACCCGCTAGAAAGCCAGAGGCCGGAAGGGAAACCCACGTGAGAGACCTAAAGATCCCGGAGCAGCGCCACCCAGAGAAGGCGCATCGTCCCGATAACGCTCAGCCAAAGAAGCCAAGCTGGATCCGGGTCAAGGCGCCGGGCGGCAAGGGCTATGCCGAAACCCACAAGATCATGCGGGAAAACAACCTGACCACCGTGTGTGAGGAGGCCGGTTGCCCCAACGTGGGGGAATGCTGGAGCCAGGGTCATGCCACCATGATGATCATGGGCGAGATCTGTACCCGCGGCTGCACCTTCTGCAACATCGCCACCGGCAAGCCCGACACGCTGGACGCCTTCGAGCCGGGCCGGGTGGCCCATGCGGTGCAGAAGCTGGGCCTCAATCACGTGGTCATCACATCCGTTGACCGTGACGACCTCGAGGACGGCGGCGCCGACCACTTTGCCCAGACCATTCGTGCCGTGCGCCATCGCTCCCCCGGGACGACGATCGAAATCCTGACACCCGACTTCATCAAGTGCGATGCCAGCGCGCTGGAGAAGGTGGTCGAAGCCAAGCCGGACGTGTTCAACCACAACCTGGAAACCGTGCCCGGCCTCTACCCCGAGGTTCGCCCCGGTGCCCGCTACTTCCACTCGCTGCGCCTGTTGCAGCGGGTGAAGGAGCTGGACCCCTCGATCTTCACCAAATCCGGCATCATGGTCGGCCTGGGCGAGGACGCGCAGGCGGTGAAACAGGTGATGGACGACATGCGCGCGGCGGATGTCGATTTCCTGACCATCGGCCAGTATCTGCAACCCACCCCCAAGCACCACGCGGTGGACCGGTTCGTGACGCCTGAAGAGTTCAAGACCTACGAGAAAGCGGCCTATGGCAAGGGCTTCCTGATGGTTTCCGCGACGCCGCTGACGCGGTCTTCCTACCATGCGGGCGATGACTTTGCGCGTCTGCGCGAGGCGCGCAACAAGAAGCTGGGGCTTGCATGACACCGCAACGCCTGGAGCAGCTGACGCGGCTGCGCCAGGCCCTGCACCAGATCCCCGAGGTCTCAGGTGCCGAGGAAGAGACCGCCGCCATGGTGGCGGGCTACCTGCGAGATTTTGCTCCTGACCAGCTGCTGACCGGGCTCGGCGGCCATGGGGTCGCAGCGGTCTACAACGGGCTGGCGGCAGGGCCCACGGTCCTGATCCGCTGTGAGCTTGACGGATTGCCCATCGCCGAACTTTCCGACCAACCTTACCGCTCTCGGCACGAAGGGCGCGGCCATCTGTGCGGCCATGATGGCCACATGGCCATGGTCGCTGGGCTGGCAGCAGAACTGGCCGCGCGGCGTCCGGCCCGGGGGCGGGCGGTGCTGTTGTTCCAACCTGCCGAAGAAACCGGCAAGGGGGCGGCGGCGGTTCTTGCCGACCCTGCGTTCGCGCAGATCGTGCCGGACTATGCCTTTGCGCTGCACAATCTGCCGGGCCTCGCGGTGGGCAAGGTGGGGTTGTGCTCCGGTGCAGCCAACTGCGCCTCGCGCGGCATGCGGATCCGGCTGACCGGGCGCACCTCGCATGCGGCCGCGCCGCGGGACGGGATCTCACCCGCCGCAGCCATGGCGCAGTTGATGACCGGGCTGCCGGGTATGGGGCAGGGCGGTGATCTCGACGCGGATTTTGCGCTGGTCACGCTGACCCACGCGCGGCTGGGCGAAGCGACATTCGGCATTGCACCCGGAGTGGGCGAGGTCTGGGTGACCCTGCGCACCGTCACCGACGCGCGGATGGAGCAACTGGTCGCTGATGCCACCGCGTTGGCGCGCCGCGCTTGCGCGGATCACGGGCTGATGCTGGATATTGAATTCGATGACGTGTTCGAGGCCTGCACCAACCACCCCGCAGCTGTTCAAATCTTGCAGGACGCCTGCGCAGAGGCAGGCCATCCGGCGCAGCTCGGCGATTTGCCGCAACGCTGGTCCGAGGATTTCGGGCAATTCGCCCGCCATGCCAAGAGCGCGATGTTCTGGCTTGGCTCTGGCGTCACCCAGCCGCAGCTGCACAACCCGGACTATGACTTCCCCGATGCGGCGATCCCGGTCGGAACCGGGATCTTTCTGCAAACACTACGGACCCTGCTGGGCTGACCGATCAGGGTGATCCCCGTCAGTTGGTCAGCGCGTCGACCACGGCCACCGCGCCGATGATGGCGAGCGTGTCCTTGACGACTTCGTAGATCTTGCCGTCCTTGCGGATGTAATCATGGCCGTCGCGCGGTGGTTTCAGGCCCCAGCGGTCGTAGTCCTCGACCCGGACCCAATCGCCGCCGTGGATATGACCGTGCTTGGCGCTGTGGCGCTTCTTCACCTGCCCAGGCGCGTAATGTGCGGCGCTGTTCTTGTGCCCGGGGGCCCATTTCGGCGGGCCTGCGTGAGCGGCAACAGCCGACAAGGCAATGCTGGTGGCCACGGTGGCAAGCAGGGGTCTGAACATGGCATCTCTCCAGTGAATTCTGCTGTTTCCAGAGACATGGGAGAGACGCAGGCAAAAGGCAAATCGGCATTGCCGGAATCTGCCGAGCCTAAACCGGGAACCGGCGGGATGACGCCGGTTCCCATGGTGGGTGTCATTGGTGTTCTCTGTGGCCTCGGCGCGACAGCGGTGCACCGGGCGTGCTCACGAACGGTTCAGGTCAGCCCGCGTCGGTAAAGCGCACTTTGCCGATATAGGGCAGGTTCCGATTGCGCTGGGCGTAATCGATTCCATAACCGACGACGAATTCGTCCGGGATTTCGAAACCGACCCAATCGGAACGGAAATCCACCTCGCGCCGGGACGGCTTGTCCAGCAGCGCGATGGATTTCAGCCGCGCCGGGTTGCGGCTTTGCAGCAGGTGGGTGACGTGGTTGAGCGTGTGACCGGTGTCGACGATGTCTTCCACGACCAACACGTCACGGCCTTCAATGGCGCCGCGCAAGTCCTTGAGAATGCGCACTTCCCGGCTGCTTTCCATCGCGTCGCCATAGGAGGAGGCTTCCAGGAAGTCGACCTCGATCGGCAGATCCAGTTCACGCACCAGATCGGCGATGAAAACGAAGCTGCCGCGCAGCAGGCCAACGACAACCAGCTTGTCGGTATCGCCGAATTCGCGCTGGATTTCACCGCATAGCTCTTCGATCCGGGCCGCGATGGCCTTGGCCGAGATCATCACATCAATGACATATGGACGCTGTGACATGGCTGCCCCCTTGAAATTTCCGCGCGTTCATAGGACATGACGCGCCACGATCATAGCAGGAAATTCGACGCAGACATGCCAACCCATTCGGAAACCCGCCCGCTGCCTTATACCGCCCAGCAGATGTACGATCTGGTGGCAGACGTGGCGCAGTATCCGAAATTCCTGCCGTGGTGCGCCGCCGCCCGCATTCGCAGCCGCGCGCCGTTGGGCGAGGCCGAAGTGATGGAGGCGGATCTGGTGATCTCCTTCAAGGTCTTTCGGGAGCGGTTCGGCAGCCGGGTCACTCTTTACCCGGACGCCCACAAGATCGACACCGAATACCTGGACGGGCCGTTTCGCTACATGAAATCACACTGGCATTTCACCCCGCGTGAGGACGGGGGCTGCGATGTGTCCTTCTTTGTTGATTTCGAGTTCAAGAACGCGGTGCTCCAGGGGATCATCGGCGTGGTGTTCAACGAAGCAATGCAGCGTATCGTGCGCGCATTCGAGCGTCGCGCGGCGGAGCTTTACGGCGGCCGGTGAGGGCGCTGCCTGACCATCTGTTAATCATTCGTTTACCACGCTCCCGGGAAACCCGGCATTGCTCAGGTTTTGCCGGATTCCTGCCTTATTTCGGGAGCACCTCCGCGTGCAGAATTAACTTTCTGTTAGGAGTTTTGAAACGATGGTCGTAGGTGGAATTATTCCGGCATCCCCACAACCGCAGCCTCAGCCACAACCGGAGCCTGCCCCGCAGGAAGCCGGACCGGCTGCCCCGAGCGGTGCGGGTGAAGCCAGCGGGGGGCAGGCGGACGGCGGGCAGTCCGGAGGGCAGGCCGCCGACACTGGCAGCGCGCGCCGGGGCGGCCGCCGGGGCGCCGAGATGCGCGCCGCGGGCCGGGCGGCGGAAAAATCGGACCAGCCCACTGATGAGCCCCGCACGTCGGCGCGGGACGTGCAGGCGCGTGCACGAGCGCAGGCGGCGCTTGATGATGCCCGCGCCATGGCGCTGATCAGCAGCATGGCCACACCGCAGAACAACGAAGGCTATCTCGGAGCGCTCGTTGGAGGGCAGGCGGCAGCCGATGGCGCACCGATGGTTGCGCGCTATGTCGAAAGCCTCGGTGCAATTGCCGTGTCGCCGGGGCCGGAGGTGCAGGCCGCCAACCGCGCGGTCTGACGCCGGACACGAAGCAGGGATGAAACACGATACGGCCCGCCCTCGGGCCGTTTTTCCGGTCGCTTGGGCGGCATTGCGGTGCCGTCGCTACCGCGCGGTGCAGAGTGTCCGGGGCGGGAGGAACTGCAGTGGCGGCTGAGGCTGCCGCTGCAAAGTGGCTCAGGGCAGCGCGCTGCGCAGCAGGGTCAGAGCATGATCGCACGCGGCACGACGCACCTCGGCGCGGCCCCGGGCACCGAACTCGACAGTCTCGGTCTGGGTTGCGCCGCCTTTCACGGCCAGGCCGAAGCATACCCGCCCTTCGGGTTTGAACTCGGAGCCACCCGGACCCGCGATGCCAGTGACGGATACCGCCAATGCGGTGCCAGAGCGGTTCAAGGCGCCCTCGGCCATCTCGCGTGCCACTTCCTCGCTGACGGCTCCATGGGATTTCAAGGTATCTTCCCGCACCCCCAGCATCTCCATCTTGGCCGCGTTGGAATAGGTGACAAAACCGCGGTCGACCACGGCTGAGGAGCCCGGAACGTCCGTCAGCGCCGCCGCGATCAGCCCGCCGGTGCAGCTTTCGGCCGTTGCAATGGTGACCCCCGACGCCGTGGCCCGGGCAATCAGGTCTGTCGCCTCTGTCATAGCCCAAGGACCCCGTGTGAAAAGCCTGCAAGCAGTACGACGCCAATGGCCGCCAGGATGCCCGCGATGACATCATCCATCATCACGCCGAACGGCCCCTGCTTGCGGTCGGCCCAGCCCACGGGGCCGGGTTTCCAGATGTCGAACAGGCGGAACAGCACAAAGGCGGCGATCCAGCCGGGCCATAAGGCGGTGACTGGCAACCCATGCAGCCAGGCCGGCAGAGACACCGCCCAGATCGCGATGCATTGGCCGGCCACTTCATCGACGACGATCTCCGACGGGTCGTGGTCGTCGCTTCCAGCGGTCATCTGCGCCGTGGCCCAAAGCCCGGCGGGGATGCAAAGCAGCGTCGCCAGCGCCAAGAGGGGAAAGCCGCCAAGCTGGTGCAGCCCGTAGGCCAGCGGCAGCGCCGCGAGCGAGCCCCAGGTGCCGGGCGCGGGCCGCAAGTAGCCGATGCCGCCAACGGTTCCGATCATTTGTGCGGCAGTCATGGTTTCACCAAGGCTGCGGTGGCGAGAGCTGCGATACCTTCGCCGCGGCCGGTGAAGCCCAACCGTTCCGACGTGGTCGCCTTGATCGACACGCGGCTGGCGTCGATCCCGAGGATGTCGGCCATCACCTCCTGCATCCGCGCGGCGTGGGGGCCAACTTTGGGGTATTCGCAGACCAGGGTGCAGTCGACGTTGGAGATGGTGAAGCCCATGCCGCGTGCGAGTTCGACGGCGTGGCGCAAGAAAATGTCGCTGGCGGCACCTTTCCACTGCGGGTCGGAGGGGGGGAAGTGGCGGCCGATGTCGCCCTGGGCCAGGGCGCCATAGATCGCGTCCGTCACAGCATGCATGCCGACATCCGCATCGGAGTGGCCCTGCAAGGTTCTGTCATGCGGGATCTCCACCCCGCAGAGGATGACGCTGTCGCCGGGCCCGAACCGGTGCACGTCGTAGCCATTGCCAAGCCTGATATCCATTTCTGCCCCCAGAATGCGTTCCGCCCGGGCAAAATCCTCGGGGCGGGTGATTTTGATGTTGTCCGGCTCGCCCGGAATGATGCGCACGTCAAGCCCCGCGGCGCGGGCGACCTCGACATCGTCGGCGGCACCGCCGGGATGGGCGCGGTGCGCGGCCAGGATTGCCTCGTAGTGAAAACCTTGCGGTGTCTGAGCTGCATACAACCCGCTGCGGTCGCGGGTACCGGTCACACTGCCCTCGGCGCCGGTCCACAGGGCGTCGCTGACGGCGAGCGCGGGTGCGGCGGCGGGCGTGTCGTCCAGCGCGCCCGTTATGCGGTGAACAAGGTCAGGGCTGACACAGGGGCGGGCGGCGTCATGGATCAGTACCTTGTGCGGCTCCAGCGGTGCCAGCGCCAGCAGCCCGTTCAGTACCGAGGCGGCGCGCTCCGCTCCGCCTTTTGCCAGAGTCAATCCGGGCCGCTCTGCGAATTCCTGCCAGGCTGTGGTATCGTCTGGCGAAAGAACCAGCGCGATATGCTCCACCCCCGCCTTTTCAAAGGCTTGCAGGGTCCAGTCAATCACCCGTCGCCCTTTCAGCGGCCGCCACTGCTTGGGCAGCCCGCCGCCTGCGCGGGTGCCGCGGCCGGCGGCGACGATCAGGGCGGCTGTGGTCATGGGAAACCTCCTGCGGGACAGACGTGCTTTGTTTATGGGGTGGCGCGGGCTTAGGCAATCACCTGGGGTGAAGCGCTTAAAAATTAGGCAAGTGGCGCTTTGCCGGGCCTTGAACAGGGCGATTTCATTGCTGCATAGCAGGGGCTTCGGGTAAAAACAGATCAACTGCACAAGGATTAGGCATTTGTCCTTCACCCTCGGAACCACCGACATGACCCCGCCCATCGCGCTTGCACCGATGGCTGGAATCACCGACCGCCCGTTCCGGGATCTGGTCCGCTCCTTCGGGGTGGGGCTGATGGTCAGCGAAATGGTGGCAAGCCATGAAATGGTTCAGGCCAAGCCGGGCGTGCGCGAGCGGGCGGAGCTGAGCGCGGATGTCGAGAACACTGCCGTCCAGCTGGCGGGACGCGATGAATACTGGATCGCCGAGGCCGCCAAGCAGGTGGCCGGGCAGGGCGCTCGGATCATCGACATCAACATGGGTTGCCCGGCCAAGAAGGTGACCAACGGCTATTCGGGATCGGCCTTGCTGAAGACACCGGATCACGCGCTGCGGCTGATCGAGGCCGTGGTCAACGCGGTGGATGTTCCGGTGACGTTGAAGACACGGCTCGGCTGGGACGATCGTTGCCTGAATGCTCCGGACGTCGCCCGACGTGCCGCCGGTGCCGGCGTGAAGATGGTTACGATCCATGGCCGCACCCGCTGTCAGTTCTACAAGGGCTCCGCCGACTGGGCGGCGATCCGCGCCGTGAAGGACGCCGTGCCGGTGCCGCTGCTGGCCAATGGTGACATCGTCGATACCGCGACTGCGCGGCAGGCGTTGAAACTGTCTGGCGCAGATGGCGTGATGATCGGCCGCGGGGCCGAAGGTCGCCCCTGGCTGCTGGCCCAGGTGGCGCATGAGCTGTGGGGGTCCCCGGCACCGACCATCCCTGAAGGGGAGGCGTTTGTACAAATGGTTTCAGATCATTACGAGGCAATGCTCACCTTTTATGGCAGGGATCTGGGGTTGCGCGTCAGCCGCAAGCACCTGGGCTGGTACATGGACTACGCGGGCACTGGACCGGTGATGCGCCGTCGCGTCCTGACCGAGAAATCTCCGGCGGAAGTGCTGGCGCTGCTGCCTGAAGCGCTGATGCCGACCGCGACGGAGGTCGCAGCATGAGCGACAGTTCCGCACTCTGGGCCTCGCTGCCGGTTCCGGCTTTTCTGATTGATGCCTGGGACAAGATTGCCGACGTCAACGCCGCGGCGGAAGGGTTTCTGAACACCTCCCGCCGGGCGCTGCTGGGGCAGCCGGTCTGGGATACCTTGGCCATCGACGCGCCGATCGAAAGCGCCTTTGCCCGTGCCCGGGTTCAGGGCACGCCATTGTTCGTGAATGACATCGACGTCGGGTCCGGCAGTCGCGCGCCGCTGCAGTGCGGGGTGCAGGTGGCGCCTTTGCAGGGGCAGGACGGCACCATGCTGATGATGGTCACGCCGCGCGAACTGGCTGGGCGGTTGACGCAGAACCACTCGTCGAAATCCGCCGCCGCCTCGGCCATCGGCATGGCCGAGATGCTGGCGCATGAGATCAAGAACCCGCTGGCGGGGATCACCGGTGCCGCGCAGCTTCTCAGCATGAACCTGTCGGGCGAGGATCTGGAGCTGACCGATCTGATCGTCAGCGAGAGCCGCCGCATCGTCAAGCTGCTGGAACAGGTGGAGCAGTTCGGCAACCTGTCGGAGCCGGATTTCAAGCCGGTGAACCTGCATGATGTCCTGGATCGTGCGCGGCGCTCGGCGCTGCTGGGGTTCGGCGCGCATATGACCATCACCGAAGGCTACGATCCGTCGTTGCCGATGGCCTGGGGGGATGCCGACCAGCTGTTGCAAGTGGTGCTGAACCTTCTGAAGAATGCCTCGGAAGCTGCTGATAAAAAAGGCGGAAACATTCATATCCGCACCTATTACGAGCATTCCTTCCGGCTTCGTCGGAGTGACGGAACAGGCAAGCTGCTGCCGCTGCAGATCGAGATCTGCGACGACGGCCCCGGCCTGCCGGAGAAAATCAAGGACGATATTTTCGACCCCTTCGTGTCGGGGCGCGAAAACGGCACCGGGCTCGGTCTTGCTTTGGTGAGCAAGATCGTCTCGGAGCATAATGGCTGGATCTCGGTAAGCTCGGTTCCCGGGCGCACGGTGTTCCGGCTGTCGTTGTCGCGCGTCCCGCGCGATGTAGAACTGCAGGAGAGCTGATCCATGGATGGCACCGTTCTGGTCGCTGATGACGACCGCACCATTCGCACCGTTTTGACCCAGGCGCTGACCCGCGCAGGCTGCAAGGTGCATGCCACGTCCTCCCTGACCACGCTGATGCGCTGGGTCGGAGAGGGCAAGGGCGACGTGGTGATTTCGGACGTCATGATGCCCGATGGGAACGGTTTGGAGATGCTGCCCAAGATCCAGGCCGACCGGCCCGGCCTGCCGGTCATCGTGATTTCCGCGCAAAATACGATCATGACGGCGATCCGCGCGGAGGAGGCAGAGGCCTATGACTACCTGCCCAAGCCGTTTGACCTGCCCGAGCTGATGAAGCGTACCTCCAAGGCGTTGTCGGCCAAGCGGACCGCGTCAGCGCCCGCCCGGGAAGAGACGCAGGAGCGGCCCGAGGAACTGCCGCTGATCGGCCGCAGCGAGGTGATGCAAACCCTATACCGGCTGATTGCGCGGGTGATGAACACCGATTTGCCGCTGCTGGTGACGGGCGAGAGCGGGACGGGCAAGTCGCTGATTGCGCGGGCCATCCATGACTTTTCCGATCGCCGGACCTTGCCTTTCGTCCATGTGGATGGCGCGTCGCTGATCGAGCTGGAAGGCCCGGCGCGGCTGCTGGCGCAGGCCAAGGGCGGCATGTTGGTGATTGATGAACTGGCCGATCTGCCCGAGGAAGCCCAGGCGCGCCTGGTGCGGATGATGGATGCACCGGGCGATCACGCACCACGGTTCCTTGCCTCCAGCCAGCGTGATCTGGCCGCGGCGATGGAGGCAGGTGAGCTGCGGCAGGATCTCTACTATCGCATCTGTGGCACTGCCTTGCATGTGCCAGCGCTGAGGGAGCGGGTGGAGGATATTCCGCTTTTGGCGGAACACTTCCTGACGCGGGCCGAGAATGAGGGCGCTCCGCATCGGAGCATGAACGAGGCCGCGCGCGAAGCACTGCGCCATTTTGGCTGGCCCGGCAACGTGCGGCAGCTGGAGAACACCGTGCGTCGACTGGCGCTGACCGCACGGGGCGAGGAAATCACCGAGGCCGACGTGAATGCGGTCCTTGGCCCGCACTCCGGGCCGGAGCCGAGCAGCGCCGGTTTTGCCAACGAGAAGCTGTCCGAAGCCGTGGGGCGCCACCTGCAGCGCTATTTCGATCTGCATGGCGACATGTTGCCGCCGCCGGGCCTTTACATGCGGCTGCTGCGCGAGGTGGAAACCCCGCTGATCGAAATCGCCCTGGCTGCGACCGGGGGAAACCAGGCCAAATGTGCCGATCTGCTGGGGATCAACCGGAATACGTTGCGCAAGAAAATCACCGATCTGGATATTGAGGTGACACGCCGCCGCAAACTGATGTAATATCGCCACAGAAATGTGGCCGCGTTGCGATTTTCCTCGGCAGGGCCACGATATATGGCGGTGACTCGTTTTGAGTCACACATCGGGATGAGGGCAGTCAGTGGCGCATAAGTCACATCTGAGGGCGGCATACGGGCCGTTTGCGGCTTTGGACCGCTGGCGTAAAACGCGTCGGGCGCGCAATATCGGCACCATCGGGCTGGTGCTGCTGGGGCCGATCCTGGCGCTCGTGACCTTCCTCATCATCGGGCCGTTGGGCCAGGGGGCGTCGTCGCGCTCGCTGCGGCTGATTCTCCTCGCGGACCTTGTTTACATCCTGACAATCGCGGCGCTGGTGCTGGCGCAGATCCTGCGGCTGTTTGCGGCGCGGCGCTCGAAATCCGCGGGCTCCCGGCTTCACCTGAGGCTGATCGGCGCATTTGGCTTCCTGGCCCTGATCCCGACCGTGATCGTCGCGGTCTTTGCCGTGCTGACCGTGAACGTCGGGCTTGAGGGCTGGTTCTCGCAGCGGGTGCGTCAGGTCATCGGCAGTTCTCTGGCTGCGGCGGAAGCTTATCAGACCCAGCAGAAAAACGACCTGAGCGAGGACGCACGGGCGCTGGCGCGTTACCTCGACAACAGCCGGGCGCGCAGTTTCTTCATCAACGATGCGGAGCTTCGGCAGGTTCTGGCACAGGGGCAGTTGCAGATCCAGCGTGGGTTGCGTGAAGCCTATATCGTCGACAGCGCCGGATTGATCCGCGCCCGCGGTGAGCGCTCGTATGAGTTCGACTTTGAAAAGCCGAACAGCCGACAGATCGAGGTCGCGCGCGAAGAAGGGCTGTTGCTGATCGAGGATTGGGCCAACAGCGAGTTTCGGGCGCTGGTCCGACTGAACGCCTTTGTCGATCGGTTCCTGTATATCAGCCGGGATGTGGACGGCGAGCTTCTGAACCTGCTCGACGATACCCAGGAAACCGCGCATCTGTATCAGCAGCTCGAGAGCGAGCGGGGGCGGGTGCTGTTTGAATTTGCCCTGCTCTACATCGGCTTTGCGGTGATCCTGATCCTTGCGGCGATGTGGCTTGGCATGTGGTTTGCGGAACGGCTTTCGCGGCCGGTCGGGCGGCTGACGGTGGCGGCGCAGCGCGTGGGTGCGGGTAACCTCGATGTCAAGGTGCCGGTCGATGATGGCGGCGACGAGATCGCGCAATTGGGCCAGTATTTCAACCAAATGACCCGCGAGTTGAAAGCCCAGCACGAGCGGCTGCTGGACAACACCCGGCAGATCGAACGCCGTCGTCGGCTGTTCGATTCGGTGCTGTCCTCGGTGACATCCGGGGTGGTAGGGCTCGACGCCGAGGGCCGCGTGACCTTTGTGAACCGCTCGGCCGAACGCTTGCTGGACTGGCGCGAGGATCAGCAGTCACTTGCTCTGGCCGTGGCGGTGCCGGAGTTCGGTCCGCTGTTCGACGAACTGGCCGAAAGCGGCGCCGATGTGGTTCAGGAAGAGATCAAGGTCACGCGTCAGGGGCGGTTGGAAAACCTGCTTGTCCGCATGTCGCCGCGCCGCTCGGAGGAGGGTGGCCTTGAAGGATACGTGGTGGCCTTTGACGATGTCACCGATCTGGTCAGCGCCCAACGCATGGCGGCCTGGGGCGATGTTGCCCGACGGATCGCACATGAAATCAAGAACCCGCTGACCCCCATCCAGCTGAGCGCCGAACGGATCAAGCGCAAGTTTGCGCCCAAGCTCGGCGAGGAAAACAGCGACCAGTTGCAAGCGATGACCGATGTGATCGTGCGCCAGACGAATGATCTGCGCCGCATCGTTGACGAGTTTTCGAAATTCGCCCGCATGCCGGAACCGGAGCGGCGCGAAGAGGATCTGGCCCGGTTGGTGCGCGACGCGGTTGTGCTGCAACAGCAGGGCCAGCCGGGTGTTCAGATCAAGGCCGATCTGCCTGAGGAGCCGATGCGCTCTGATCTGGATGCCACCATGATCGGTCAGGCTCTGACCAATCTGATCAAGAACGCAGGTGAAGCCATCGAAAGCCTGCAAAACAAGAACCCGCCGCAGGATCTGGCACCGGAAATCCGTGTGTCCGCCCGCAAGGAGGGCAATGCCTATGAAGTCCGCATCGCCGACAACGGTATCGGCCTGCCGGAAGATCGGGCACGGTTGTTCGAACCCTATGTGACCACCCGTGATGCGGGCACCGGGTTGGGGCTTCCGATCGTCAAGAAGATCATCGAGGAGCACGGGGGCACGCTGACGCTGGAAGACGCTCCGGTGTTTGAAGGACAGGCGCATTTCGGGGCCATGGCGGTGATCCGTCTACCCGCCGCGGCCATGACGGCAGCGCCGAACAAGAATACAGTGAAAGCAGGTCTGACATGAGTGACATTCTGATTGTAGATGACGAGCGCGATATTCGTGAGCTGATCTCGGACATTCTGGAGGACGAAGGCTTTGCCACCCGCAAGGCCGGGTCGTCGGAGGAATGTATGGCGCGCCTGGAGGAGGCTCAGCCTGCGCTGATGATCCTGGATATCTGGCTCAAGGACAGCCAGATGGACGGCATCGACATTCTGAAGACGGTCAAGCGCGACAACCCGGAAATTCCGGTGGTCATCATCTCGGGGCATGGCAACGTGGAAATAGCGGTCGCCGCGATCAAGCAGGGGGCCTATGACTTTATCGAAAAGCCCTTCAACATCGACCAGTTGATGGTGGTGATCCGCCGCGCCATGGAAACGTCGCGGTTGCGCCGGGAAAATACCGACCTCAAACGGCGCGACAGCGGCCCGGCCGAGATGATCGGCACCTCCGCCGCTTTCCGGACCCTGTTGGGCCAGTTGGAAAAAGTGACCAAATCCAACGGCCGGGTGATGTTGACCGGGCCTGCCGGCAGCGGCAAGGAGATCGCGGCCCGCTACATTCACGCCAACTCGAGCCGCGCGTCGGCGCCGTTCGTGACCGTGAACTGCGCCAGCATCGAGCCCGATCGCATGGAAGAGGTTCTGTTTGGCCGCGAGTCCGCCGAGCGCGGCGTGGAACCGGGGCTGCTGGAGCAGGCGCATGGCGGTGTCGTGTTCTTTGACGAGGTCGCGGACATGCCCCTGGGCACCCAGTCGAAGATCCTTCGCGTGCTGGTGGATCAGCAGTTCCAGCGGGTGGGTGGCAACGACAAGGTAAGGGTGGACCTGCGGGTGATCTCCGCGACCAACAAGAACCTGGAGGCCGAAATCGCCGCCGGTACCTTCCGTCAGGAGCTGTATCACCGCCTCAACGTGGTGCCGGTCGAGGTGCCGTCCCTCGCGGATCGGCGCGAGGACATACCGCTGCTGGCCAATCATTTCATTGCGCATTTCAACGAAACCCAGGGTCTGCCGCTTCGCGAGCTGACCGAAGAGGCCGTTGCGTTGATGCAGACAATGCTCTGGCCTGGCAATGTGCGCCAGTTGAAGAACCTGGTGGAGCGGGTGCTGATCCTTGGCGATGGCAGCGGCCCGATCGAGGCAAAGGACCTGCCGCGCGAGGAGGAAAAGCCGCAGGAGGATGGTCGCGTGGTGCTCTCCGGTGCTTTGGCCACATTGCCGCTGCGCGAGGCGCGTGAAGCCTTCGAACGCGAATACCTGTTGACCCAGATCAACCGCTTCGGCGGCAATATCAGCCGTACTGCGTCCTTCGTGGGCATGGAGCGTTCGGCGCTGCACCGCAAGCTGAAATCGCTGGGGGTGGTGACCTCGAACAAGGCCGGCGCGCGCGTTGCCCATGTCGAGGCCGAAGAAGAGCAGGTCTGAACCAGCCTGCATGGCGCCCGCACCGGCTGCGGGCGCTGCGCTCACCAAGCGGCGGACGAGCTGTTGCACGGAGACGTCAGGCCGCCATGCGCCGCGCAGGTGGTTCGACGCAACCCGGGCTGTGGCACTGCAGCCCGCGGGGCTGCAGCACATGGGGCTGGTCAGCCTTTGGTCCGGATACTGACCGTGCCATCGCGATTGCGGATGGCGCAGGATGTCTCGTCCAGAGGGCCAAGCAATGTCTGGCCCACGGTTTCGCCTGCCGTGCTTGCCCCTGTACAGCGTTTCAATTCGATCTGCTGATAGCCTTTGTCGGCCATGCAGGCTTTGGCCAGTCGCTGGCGGAGCTGCCGGTTGGTGTCGACGGTGTATGTGCCGCCGTCAGCCCAGTAGCCTGGCCGATAGTAACATTGTCCGCCGCTGCAATAGCGGTGACCGGGGTAGAAGACCGCCGGGCGCTGGCGGATCTCGGTCGCCACCGGGGCGTCCTTGAGGGCGCGCGTCTCGCAGCTCAGGGTGTCGGCTTCCAGGCGCGAAACCTCGGCGCCGGGTTTGTAATAGGCGGGCAGAGGGCCGCAAGCGCTGACCATCAGCAACCCGGCGGCGCCCAGGGAGCGGAAAAATGCATCGATCATATGGGGAAGATGGGGGCAAGCAGAGGATTTTACAATTAATTTGACCGTGAATGCGGCTTCTGTCATGCACAGTGCGCGAAACTCTGCGCCTCACTTCGCCAAGGAACACGTCTATGAAGGTCATTATCTGTGGTGCGGGCCAGGTTGGCTGGCAGATCGCCCGGCATCTGTCCGGCGAACACAATGATGTCACGGTTGTCGATAACAATCCGGATCTGGTGCGTCGCGCCACTGACACGCTGGACGTGCAAGGTATCCACGGGTTCGCGTCCTACCCGGATGTGTTGCAGCGCGCGGGCGCACGGGATGCGGATATGATCATCGCCGCGACCCATTCGGACGAGGTCAACATGGTGACCTGCCAGGTGGCGCATTCGGTGTTCAAGATCCAGCGCAAGATCGCCCGGCTGCGGGCAAAGAGCTACCTGACCGCGATCTATTCCGATCTGTACCAGCGGGAGCACTTGCCGATCGACGTGGTCATCAGTCCTGAGCGCGAAGTCGCTGCGGCGGCGATGCAGCGGCTGTCGGCGCCTGCGGCGTTTGACACTGAAACGTTCATGGACGGCAAGGCACAGCTTCTGGGCATCCAGATCGATGAGGGCTGCCCGGTGGTCAACACGCCCCTGCGCCAGTTGACCGACCTGTTTTCCACCCTGCGCGCGATTGTTGTCGGCGTGCGTCGGGATGGGACCCTGTTTGCGCCGGAGCCGGGTGACCAGCTGTTCGTCGGCGACAGTTGCTATGTCTTTTGCCACGTCGATGACGTGTCGCGCACCATCGAGGTCTTCGGCAAGCACGAAAAGCGCCAGGACCGTGTGGTGGTCGTCGGGGGTGGCAATGTCGGGCTTGAGGTGGCAAAGGCACTGGAGGCCAGCACGACCCGCATACGCGCCAAGATGATCGAGCGGGACCGCCGCTCCGCCGAACGCGCGGCCGAGCAGTTGGAGCGCACGATCGTGTTGAATGGCGACGGGCTGGACCGGGCGCTGATGATCGAGGCGGGCATCGACAAGGCTGACGCCATGCTGGCCGTGACCGATGACGACAAGACCAACATGCTGGCGGCAGTGCGGGCCAAGGCCGAGGGCTGCCCCTTGGCGATTGCTCTGATCAACGATCCCACGCTGGTGCCGCTTCTGCCGCATCTTGGGATCGACGCCTATATCAACCCGCGCTCCACCACCGTCAGCTCGATCCTGCGCCACATCCGCTATGGCCGGGTGCGTCAGGTGTATTCGCTGGGCGACGCCGAGGCCGAGATGATCGAGGCCGAAGTGCTCTCGACCTCGCCCATCGCCGGACAGATGATCCGCGAGACGGATTTCCCCGAAGGCGTTCTGGTTGGCGGCGTGCTGAAGGATGGCGAGATGCTGCGCCCCTCCGGCGAGATGCGGATCGAGGAGGGGGATGTGATCGCCCTCTTTGCAATGGCGGATGATGTGCCGGAGGTCGAGCGCCTGTTGCAGGTCTCGATCGACTATTTCTAGAATGCGACAATCGGTCAAAGCCCCGGTCGGGGTGCTGCGGCTGCCGCTGTTCTTGCTGATCTCGGGTATTGCCTCGCTGGCGATGTGGCTGCCGGCCATCCATGCGCTGGTGCTGGACGACCACCACACGTCGCGCAGCTTCTTCTACTCTGGCATCCTGGGGCTGACGCTGGTGGTGATGATCGCGCTGGCGCTGGGCAACAAGGTGCCGCGCTACAGTATGACGGGTCAGTTGCTGTCGCTGCTGGCGACCTTCACGGTGCTGCCACTGTTCCTTGCGGTGCCGGTGCAGGACGCCTTGGTCAGCACCCGCTATCTGAATGCCTATTTCGACATGGTCAGCGCGATTACCACCACCGGCGCAGACATCTGGGCCGATCCGGCGCGTCTGCCGCCCAGCGTGCATCTGTGGCGCGCGATGGTTGGCTGGCTGGGTGGTCTCTTGATGTGGATTGCCGCATCGGCGGTTCTGGCGCCGATGTCGCTGGGTGGGTTCGAGGTCACGGCAAGAGGCCAGCCGGGCGGCGGCACCGCCGCGCCTGCACATATGGAGCGGGCGGATCCGCGCCGCCAGTTGGTGCTGGTGACCCGGACCCTGTCGCCCATTTACATCGGCCTGACGCTGGTGCTGTGGGTGCTGTTGATGATCACCGGGGAGCAGGCGCTGATCGGGCTGAGCCATGCCATGTCGGTGATGGCGACCTCCGGGATCTCTGCCGTCGGTGGCGTGGAACGTGCGGCCAGCGGTCTGGCAGGCGAGATGGTGATGTTCCTGTTCATGTTCTTCGCCCTGTCGCGGTTGACGTTTTCCAGCGACACGGTGACGGCGGGGCAGGGGCGCCTCGACCGCGACCCCGAGTTCCGGACCGGGCTGATGATCGTCTTCGGAGTGCCCTTGCTTCTGTTCCTGCGCCACTGGGTTGCCGCCTATGAGGTCGACGCGGGCGAGGATGTGGCGCAGGCCCTGCGAGCCCTTTGGGGGACCATCTTCACCGTGCTGTCGTTCCTGTCCACCACGGGGTTCGAGAGCGCCCATTGGCAAGCGGCACGGGATTGGTCGGGGCTGGAAACGCCGGGGATGATCCTGCTGGGATTGGCGGTGTTCGGCGGCGGCGTCGCGACGACCGCCGGCGGGGTCAAGCTGCTTCGGGTCTATGCGTTGTATCTGAATGGCCTGCGCGAGATGGAGCGGCTGGTGCACCCGCACTCGGTCAGTGGCGAGGGGGACCGGACGCGCAGGCTGCAGAAGAACGGGGCCTTCGTGGCGTGGCTGTTTTTCATGTTATTTGCCCTGTCGCTGGCGGTGATCAGTACGGCGCTGGCGGCGGTGGGATCCGATTTCGAGCAGTCGCTGGTGCTGGCCATTGCGGCGCTGTCCACCACCGGGCCGCTGACGGAAGCCGCCGCAAGCGAGCCGATCGTGTTAGCGCTTCTGACCACGCCGGCCAAGTTGATCCTGTGTTTCGCGATGGTACTGGGGCGGCTGGAAACCCTGGCCTTCATCGCGTTGCTGTCACCGAATCTGTGGCGCAGCTGAGCGCGGGTGAGGCCGGAAAGTGTTTTTGTGGTGGAAACTTGCCAATTCTGGGTCCATAATCGACTGCAACATGCGTGCTGGTCCGCAGCACGCTGCAAGAACAAAGGCGAGATAATAAAAAATGGCTTCGGACAGACAGAATCTTCAGGATGCCTTCCTGAATCACGTTCGCAAAACCAAGGTTCCGGTCACAATTTTTCTGATCAACGGGGTCAAGCTGCAGGGTGTTATCACCTGGTTCGACAATTTCTGCGTGCTGCTGCGCCGCGACGGACAGTCGCAGCTTGTCTATAAACACGCGATTTCGACCATCATGCCGGCCCAGCCGATCAGTCTCTATGAGGGTGAAGACTCCAATTGATGGAGCATGACAGGAAGCGTACCCGGGCCTGGGTGCTGCATCCGGAAATCAAGTCAGACAGCGGGCGCCGCGATGCCGGTCCTGCACTGGAAGAAGCCGTTGCCTTGGCAGCGGCCTTGCCCGACCTTGACGTGGTCGGGTCAAACGTCGTGCGCCTGCCCAAGGCGCACGCAGGCATGCTATTCGGCTCCGGCAAGATCGAAGAACTGGCCGGTGTCTTCAAACAGAACGAGGTCGAACTGGTTCTGATCGACGGGCCGGTCACACCCGTTCAGCAGCGCAATCTCGAGAAGGCGTGGAAGGTCAAGATCCTCGACCGGACCGGGTTGATTCTAGAGATTTTCTCCGACCGGGCGGCCACGCGTGAGGGCGTTCTGCAGGTCGAGATGGCGGCGCTGAGCTATCAGCGCACCCGCCTGGTGCGGGCGTGGACCCACCTTGAACGTCAGCGCGGCGGTCTTGGATTTGTCGGCGGACCCGGCGAAACCCAGATCGAGGCCGACCGGCGGGCCATTGACGACCAGCTGGTGCGGTTGCGTCGGCAGCTCGACAAGGTGGTGAAGACCCGAACGCTGCACCGCGCCTCGCGGGCCAAGGTGCCGTATCCGATCGTCGCGCTGGTAGGATATACCAACGCCGGGAAATCGACGCTGTTCAACCGGCTGACCGGTGCCGAGGTAATGGCCAAGGACATGCTGTTCGCCACGCTGGACCCGACCATGCGACGGGTGCAGATCCCGGATGGGCCGGAAGTGATCCTGTCCGACACGGTGGGCTTCATCTCGGATCTGCCGACCGAGCTGGTCGCCGCCTTCCGCGCCACGCTGGAGGAGGTTCTGGCCGCCGATGTGGTGCTGCATGTGCGCGACATCAGCCATGCCGAGAGCGAGCACCAGGCCGAAGATGTCGAGGCGATTCTCGCGTCGCTCGGGGTGGAGGACAACCGCGCCCGTATCGAGGTCTGGAACAAGTTGGATCAGCTGCCTGAAGACGAGGCGGAGGCCCGCCGTCAGCGCGCCGCGCGCGAGGAGGGTATCCACGCGATTTCGGCGCTGACCGGTGAGGGATTGGACGACCTTCTGCGCGACATCGCCGAGAAGCTTCAGGGGGTGCGCCACGAGGAGGTTCTCAACCTCAGCTTTGCCGAAGGCAAGCAGCGTGCCTGGCTGTTCAAGGAGGATCTGGTCCAGAAAGAGGAGCAGACCGAAAGCGGGTTCGAGGTCACCGTTCTGTGGACCGACCGGCAGAAGGCGCGGTATCGAAAACTGTGACCTGACGGTTGTCTGGACATGAAAACGGGCGCCGCGGCGCCCGTTTTTTATTCTCAGTCTCGGGGCGTGATCCGCGTGACCCCCACGGCGGCGGCGCGGGCCAGCTCCTCATCCAGGGACATCGGGATGTATTCGCCCCGGCGCCACAGCTGTGCCATGTCGTCGTAATAACGCGACAGCGGATGGCCGGATTGCCCGGTCGAGGTGATGAACACCGAGCTGTCGGGATCGGCGAAGTCATAAACGCCGCGGTAGCCGGCAGCATGGACGTTGTGGAACGGATCCGGGTCGCGCCCCGAGGTCTTGCCACGTTGCAGGGTGTTGTCGCTGCCGCTGGTGGACTGGCGGATGTTCACGAAGTAGCGCAATATCGGCACCTCGCCCAGCACCGGGTGGTCTTGGGTGGCCTGGTGCGCATCGCCCCAGCGCAGCGATTCCAGCGCGCTGCCATAGCGCTCCGAGATCCAGACCAATGCGTCGTCGAGCGCCAGCCGGGCCATGTCCTCGCAGGTCTCCCTGGGCGCGCTCTGGCGGACGTCGCACCATGCAGAGGCCCCATCGACGTTGCGAAACACCCGTTCGATGAACAGCGGCTCGACATGACCAAAGCTCTTGGCCAGCGGCCCAAGGTCATCGGTGATCAGTCGGGCCTGAAGGGCGCGCAGCCAGGCCGCGTAGATCAGCGGCTCCGGCAGGTGCTCGTTCATCTCCCCGTTCCATTCCGACAGCAGCGACAAGGCGATCTGGCGCTGCCGCTCCGGTGTGCCAGCGGGCGCGGCCTCACCGGTGAACCACAGGTTGGCACCGATCAGCGGCAACAGGCTGCGGGCGGTATAGGACACCGTGTCGAGCTGCGCCTCGATGAAGCTGTCACGGGTGTGCACCTCGCGGGTCTGCATCAGCTTGTGCCATCGGTGGATGCGCTGGGTGTCCCCCCAATCATAGGACATGTGATTGGGGAAGGGGCGTTCGAGGATCTTGTTGTTGGTGTTCCCAAGGATCCCGCCCTGCGGGGAGACGAATTGGGGATTGTCCTCGTAGGGCGCGCGGCCCTTCCAAAGGTTCTCTGGCCGCCAGCCCTGGCTTGGCATGCGGCCCCGGCTTTGGTGGGCGGCGTCGCGTTGCGGGAAGGCGCCCACGGTCTTGAGCGCGATGGTCTCGCGATCCACCAGCGTCAGGTTTTGCGACGGGGCGATGAAATCCTTGCCCGCATCGATGGCTTCGGCCACGGTGCCGCTGCGCATCAGCGCCAGGGCCGCGGTCATCGACGTGTCGCGCGGACTGAGCGCGGTCCAGGCAAGCGAAACGACATGGCCGGGCGGGGTGATATCTGCGAGGTTGAACATCGACCCAGGTAGCACGGGACCATTGTCCGTCCAGCGCAGGGTCAGGGTGACCGGCGGCTGGTCTTTGATCTGGATGATCGACGGTCGGGTGACGAATTTCTTGTAGCCATCGACGCTCAGATATTCTTGCGGGTTGTCCGGGTTCAGGCGTTCGATGAACAGATCCTGATCGTCGAGGTAGGAGGACGTCACCCCCCAGCCGAGGCTGTCAGAGCGACCGGTCAGAACCGCCGGGATGCCGGGGATGGTGCCGCCGATCACCGCGCCAGTGCCGAGTTCGAGCCGGGCGAGATACCACACACCGGGCGCCGACAGGCCCAGGTGGGGGTCGTTGGCAAGAAGCGTGCCGCCCGCGGCCGACCGGCTGGGGGCTGCGGCCCAGGCATTCGACGCCCCGGCAAGGCCGCGTGGCGCGACAGGGAACATCAGGCTGTCCTCGGTCGTGTCGGTGCGTGCTGCGCGTCGGCTGGACGCCTGATGCAGGCCTGCGCCGGGGACCAGTTCGGCGTATTCCGGCAGGGCGGTCAGGCCGCTGCCCGGTGCATCGGGCAGGATGTCGCGCAACCGATCGCCGTCCTGCAACGCCAGAGAGGTGCGGGCGCGCAGGATTTCCTCCTTCATGTGGCCGGAGAGCTGCAACGCCATCAACTTCATGATCGCGATGCTGTCCGCGGGCTGCCACGGGGCCATCGGCATATTGAACAGGAACATTTCCGGCGCGCCCCGGCCAAGCGCCTTTTCGTTGATCTCCTGCAGGCGGGCGTTGACGCCGGCCGCATAGGCGGTGAGTGCCGCCATCGCCTCGGGGGACTGGACGGAGACCGATTGCTGCGCCAGCCGGTACAGGTCCAGACGGCGCAGGTAGGTATCGGTCTCCACCGTGCGGCTCCCGAAGACCTCGGACAGGCGGCCCTGGGCGGTCCGGCGCAGCACCGCCATCTGCCACAGCCGATCCTGTGCGTGCGCATAGCCGAGGCCATAGTACACACTGTCATCACTGGCGCCGAAGCTGCCGAAGATATGCGGAACGTTGGCGTTGTCGCGGACGATTTCGACCGGGGAGGACAGGCCGGGCAGGGCGATATCCTTGTCATAGTCCGGAAGCGATTGCGAGGCGAGGTAGTAGACCAGGGCAACTGCCAGAACGCAAAGCAGGATGAGGCCTGCGGTCAGGCGCAGAAGCCAGCGAAAGAGGTGTCGCATCAGCAGTGTTTTTCCGGTTCAATTTGTTGTTTCCGGCCTCCAGCGGATTGCACGCGGAGGGCCGGGTGGTAGTGTCGTCGCCAACATATGCGAAGTCTGAACAGGGGAAAAGCACATGGCGAAAATCGCGTTTCTGGGTCTCGGTGTGATGGGCTATCCGATGGCGGGGCACTTGCAGGCCGCAGGGCACGAGGTGACCGTCTACAATCGCACCACGGCCAAGGCCGAGGCTTGGGCCGCAGAGCACGGCGGTGGCTTTGCCAAGACGCCGCGAGAGGCTGCGGAAGGGGCAGAATTCGTCATGGCCTGTGTTGGCAATGACGACGATCTACGGTCGGTCTGCCTGGGCGAAGATGGCGCTTTTGCTGGTCTGGCCGAGGGGGCGGTATTCGTCGATCACACGACCGTGTCGGCCAAGGTGACCCGCGAGCTTTACGCGGCGGGGCGCGAGCAGGGCATCGCCTTTGTCGATGCGCCGATTTCGGGCGGTCAGGCTGGTGCCGAGGGCGGCGTTCTGTCGGTCATGTGTGGCGGCGATGCGGATGCCTATGCGCGGGCGGAGCCGGTGATGAATGCCTACGCCCGAATCTGCCGCCGGATCGGCGAGAGCGGCGCGGGGCAGATGACCAAAATGTGCAACCAGATCGCCATTGCGGGTCTCGTTCAGGGGTTCAGCGAGGCGCTCCATTTTGCCGAGAAGGCGGGGCTGGACGGGCGTGCGGTGGTCGAGGTGATCAGCCAGGGTGCGGCGGGCAGCTGGCAGATGTCGAACCGTTACGAGACGATGCTGGACGATCATTTCGAACACGGCTTTGCCGTAGACTGGATGCGCAAGGATCTGGGTATTTGCCTGGACGCCGCTGACGAGACTGGTGCCAGCCTGCCGGTGACCGCGCTGGTGGACCAGTTCTACAAGGATGTTCAGAAGATGGGCGGCGGTCGCTGGGACACCTCGTCGCTGTTCAAGCGGCTGCGCGAACTGGGCTGATCGCCGGACACCTGAAACCAAGACACCCGAAACCAAAATGGCCTTTCCCGAAGGAAAGGCCATAGCTTTGTCTGGGTGCCCGGATCAGGCCGACTTGGGCCTGGTCGACATCCTTACGGTCAGGGGATGATCCGGGTGTATTTCGTTCCTTCCACGGTTGCGCCGATGCGGAAGCCGGCCTGACCAAAGACCACCGCCAGCACGGGCGAGGTCAGCGTATTGGTGTCGGCGGTGACGGATTCGCCTTCGTTGTTTGCCACGGCTTCGATGTCGGCACCGGCCACCCAGCCGCTGGAGCGGCGGAAGTCGGCGAGCGCCTTGGGCGTCATGAAAAACAGGACATGCGAATGCTGCTGGGCGCCGAGCTGCAGACCTGCGTTGCCCTTGATGGCCGAATAGTAGTCCACCGTCACCCCATCGATGCGCAGCACGCCGCGGCCGTAGGCCCCACCCAGCATGAAGCCCGCCTCGGTCACCAGGGGCATCACGAGCATGCCGCTGGCCTTATCGGCCAGGATGCGGGTGTTGGGATATTGGCTGTACATCTGCCGCAGGGTTGCATCTGCGCGGGCATCGATGATCGCGCCGTTCTTGGTGCCGACGCCGTTGCCACAGGCGGCGGTGACGCCAGTGGCGGCCAGCGCGCCAAGGGCAAAGCTGCGGCGGGTCAGGGTGGGGGAGGATGAGCTGCTCATTTTCTCGGGTGCCTGTAATGGTTTGTGCCATGGCCGGTTGGCTCCGGCGCTGGCGCGGTTATACGCGGAAAACCGCTGCCTGTCATCTGCCGGGCAGACATGGGCGGCGGCTTCCCGCTGAAACGTGGAGGTGGGCTCAGCCGTTCAGCAGCCGCGCGGCCTCGGGCGCGAAATAGGTCAGCACGCCGTTGCAGCCCGCCCGTTTGAAGGCCATTAGACTTTCCATCATCACCTGCTCGCCGTTGATCCATCCATTTTGTGCCGCAGCCTGGATCATCGCGTATTCCCCGGACACCTGGTAGGCGAAGGTGGGCACGCCGAAGGTGGACTTCACGCGCTGGCAGATATCCAGATAGGCAATGCCCGGCTTGACCATCACCATGTCCGCGCCTTCCATCAGGTCGCGTTCGATCAGCCGCAGCGCCTCGTCGCTGTTGGCGGGATCCATCTGGTAGGTCTTCTTGTCGCCCTTCAGCGCACCCGAGGCGCCCACCGCATCGCGGAACGGACCGTAAAAGCCCGAGGCGTATTTGGCGGAATAGGACAGGATCGTCACGTTGGGATGGCCTGCTTGCTCCAGGGCCCGCCGCATGGCGCCGATACGCCCGTCCATCATGTCGGAGGGGCCGATGATGTCGGCACCCGCCTCGGCCTGTGCCAAGGTCATCTTGACCAGGGCTTCGACCGAGGCGTCATTGACGATCTCGCCGTTCACTACGTAACCGTCATGGCCGTTGATGTTGTAGGGATCCAGCGCGACATCGGTCATCACCGCGATGTTCGGTGCGGCCTGTTTGATGGCGCGAATGGCGCGGTTGGTCAGGTTGTCCGGGTTCCATGCCTCGGCGCAGTCCTCGGTTTTCAGCGACGCGTCAGTGTAGGGAAACAGGCAGATCGCCGGGATCCCCAGCGCCTGTGCCTCGACCGCAGCCTCCGCCACCTTGTCGACCGAGCGCCGCAGAACACCGGGCATCGACTCGACAGGCTCCATCTGGCCTTCGCCCTCGCGGACGAAGATCGGCCAGATCAGATCGGCAGTGGTCAGGGCGTTTTCACGCACCAGGTCGCGGATGGGCTGGCTGACACGGGTGCGGCGCAGGCGAGCGGCGGGGAAGGGCGCAACGGTAGGCTTCATGGTGGACTCTCAGGTTGATTGGCCCATGGGTGGCATACCTGCGCTGGGCGCACAAGCGGCTGAACTGGCAAGGTGCGGTTTGGCCGCGGCTTTCAAGTTATCGACGCCATGGTCTTGCCTGCGCGGGCCGGGCAGTTGATATAGGGCCGGTTGACGCAATTGCGGTCCGAATTTCCGGGGCCGCAGAAGGGGGCAGGCGTGGATCTTCTTCAGATTATCTACGAGATGATTGAGCTGCGGTCGTTTTCCAACATGTGGTACTGGATCGCGCTGGCGGTCCTGTGGTCCTCGGCCAGTCATTGGATCCTGGGGGTACCCTACGACATGGTGCACAGGGCCGCGCGCAAGGGCGGCCAGGCGGAACGCGATCTGGAGGATATCACACGGGTCAATGTGAACCGGATGCTGTATATCGCCGAGGTGTCCGGCCCGTGGCTGGTGGCGCTGTCCTGTTTCCTCCTAAGCGGGCTGGCGGTTCTGGGATTTGGCTACGTGATGGAGATCGCACAGGCGGTCTTCTTGCTGCTGTTCCCGATGGCCATCGTGAGCGTCATCACCTTTGCCACCGCGCGCCGCATCGCGCGGGAAGCCGCGACGGGCCGGGTTCTGCGGCGGCGTCTGGCCTTTTGCCGACTGTATATCCAGATGGTCGGTGTCGTCGCGATTATCATAACCGCCTTCTGGGGCATGTATCAAAACCTGACTATCGGCGCATTCTGACCGAGGCGTGAGCCGGGTGGGTTCGAGGGTTTAAAGAGGAAAACGGCATGGCACAGCGTGCAATCACCATGGGCGGTGCGCCCGAAGGCTTTGATGCCCGGCTGATCCTGAAAGAGGTGCAAAGCTCTGGCGCACCGTTGCTGCATGTGGCGCGCGACGACAAGCGGATGGAGGCGATGCGTGCGGCGCTGGCCTTCTTTGCGCCCGATATGCCGGTGTTCGTCTTTCCGGGGTGGGACTGCCTGCCTTACGACCGGGTGTCTCCGAATGCTGACATCTCTGCCGCCCGTATGGCGACGCTGGCGGCCCTCGTGCATGAGATGCCCCGGCAGTTCGTGCTGCTCACCACGCTGAACGCCGCCAGCCAGCGGGTTCCCGCGCGATCCGTGCTGCGCGAAGCCGCCTTTACCGCGCGGGTCGGCGGGCGGGTCGATGAAGACGCGCTGCGCAAGTTCCTCGTCCGCATGGGATTTACGCAAAGCCCGACGGTGATGGAGCCGGGGGACTACGCCATCCGGGGGGGGATCATCGACATCTTTCCCCCGGGGGAAAGCGGGCCGGTGCGGCTGGACCTGTTCGGGGACGTTCTGGACGGTGCCCGCCGGTTCGATCCGGTGTCGCAGCGCACCACCGAAAAGCTCGAGGTGGTGGAGCTGGCGCCGGTTTCGGAGGTGATCCTCGACGAGGCGGCGATCACCCGGTTCCGTCAGAACTATCGCATCGAATTCGGTGCCGCGGGCACGGATGACCCGCTGTACGAGGCCGTGAGCGCCGGGCGCAAACATCAAGGCATCGAACACTGGCTGCCGTTCTTTCACGAAAAACTGGAAACCCTGTTCGACTACCTGCCGCAGGCCACGGTCACGCTGGACGATCAGGTGACACCGGCGCGGCTGGCGCGCTGGGACACGATCGAGGATCAGTACCAGACCCGCAAGCATGCCATGGCGCAGAAAGGGCGGCTCGATACCGTTTACAAGCCGACGCCGCCGGGGCTGCTATATCTGGATGACGGCGCCTGGGAACAGGCCACCAGCAACCACAGGGTGGTGCAGTTCCACCCCCTGCCGCAGGCCTCCGGTCCGGGCACGGTGGATGCGGGGGGGCGCATCGGTCGGAATTTTGCACCCGAGCGGCAGCAGGAAAAGATTAGTCTTTTCGGGGTTTTGGCGGAGCATATCAAAGCGCGGATGCAAGTCGGGCCGGTGGTTGTCGCCTCTTATTCCGAAGGCGCGCGTGAACGACTGGCCGGGCTGATCGAGGACGAGGGTCTGGCCGAGGCGATCCCGGTGATGGACGGTACCCGCATCGGCAAGTCCGGCCTGCATCTGGCGGTCTGGGCGCTGGAACACGGGTTCGAGGCGCCGGACATGACGGTGATTTCGGAGCAGGACGTGCTGGGCGACCGGTTGATCCGCGCGCCGAAAAAGCGCCGCAAGGCAGAGAACTTCCTGACCGAGACCCAATCGCTCAGCCCCGGTGATCTGGTGGTGCACGTGGACCATGGCATCGGCCGCTACAAGGGGCTGGAGGTGGTCACGGCGGCGGGGGCCGCGCATGAATGCATCCTTCTGGAATACGCCGAACAGGCCAAGCTCTACCTGCCTGTCGAAAACATCGAGCTGTTGTCCAAATACGGCCACGAGGAAGGGTTGCTGGACCGTTTGGGCGGTGGCGCATGGCAGGCTAAGAAGGCCAAGCTGAAGGAACGCATCCGCGAGATGGCGGACAAGCTGATCCGCATCGCGGCCGAGCGCGCCCTGCGCAAGGCCCCGGTGATGGATCCGCCCCCGCATGCCTGGGAGGAGTTCTCGGCCCGCTTCCCCTATCAGGAGACCGACGATCAGCTGCGCGCCATCGAGGACGTGATGGAGGATCTGCACTCGGGTCAGCCGATGGACCGGCTGATCTGCGGCGACGTGGGCTTCGGCAAGACCGAGGTGGCGATGCGCGCGGCCTTCGTCGCCGCCATGTCGGGGCTGCAGGTGGCCGTGGTGGCTCCGACCACTCTGCTGGCGCGCCAGCACGCCGCATCCTTTGCCGAGCGGTTCCGCGGGTTTCCATTGCAAGTCAGGCAGTTGTCCAGGTTTGTTACAGCCAAGGAAGCGAGCCAGACCCGCGAGGGACTGGCCAAGGGCACCGTCGACATCGTGGTGGGCACCCACGCGGTGTTGGCCAAGAACATCAAATTCCAGAACCTCGGCCTGTTGATCATCGACGAGGAGCAGCATTTCGGCGTTGCCCACAAGGAGCGCCTGAAGCAGCTGCGCAGCGACATCCATGTGCTGACCCTGACCGCAACGCCGATTCCGCGCACGTTGCAGCTGTCGTTGACCGGCGTGCGGGATCTTTCGATCATCGGCACACCGCCGGTGGACCGGTTGGCGATCCGAACCTACGTCAGCGAGTTCGACAGCGTTACCATCCGCGAAGCGCTCTTGCGGGAGCACTACCGGGGCGGCCAGAGTTTCTATGTGGTGCCGCGCATCAGCGATCTGCCGGAGGTCGAGGAATTCCTGAAGGCGCAGCTGCCGGAGCTGACCTACGTGGTGGCGCACGGCCAGATGGCCGCGGGTGAGCTCGATGACCGCATGAATGCCTTTTACGATGGCAAATATGACGTATTGCTTGCAACGACGATCGTGGAGTCGGGGCTGGATATTCCGACCGCCAATACGATGGTCGTGCACCGCGCCGACATGTTCGGCCTGTCGCAACTCTACCAGATCCGCGGGCGGGTCGGGCGCTCCAAAACCCGCGCCTATGCCTATCTCACCACCAAGCCGCGCCAGCGGCTGACGCCTGCTGCCGAGAAACGCCTGCGGGTTCTCGGCTCGCTCGACACCCTGGGCGCGGGCTTTACGCTGGCCTCGCAAGACCTTGATATCCGGGGTGCAGGCAATCTTCTGGGCGAAGAGCAGTCCGGCCAGATGCGCGACGTGGGCTATGAACTGTACCAGTCGATGCTGGAAGAGGCGATCGCCAAGATCAAATCGGGCGAAGCCGAAGGGCTGGCCGACACCGACGACCAATGGGCACCGCAGATCAACCTCGGCGTGCCGGTGTTGATCCCCGAGGATTATGTGCCGGATCTGGACGTGCGTCTGGGGCTCTATCGCCGCCTGTCGTCGCTTTCGACCAAGGTGGAGCTGGAAGGATTTGCGGCCGAGCTGATCGACCGGTTCGGCAAACTGCCCAAGGAGGTCAACACGCTCCTGCTGGTGGTGCGGATCAAGGCGATGTGCAAACGCGCAGGCATCGCCAAGATGGATGGTGGCCCCAAGGGGGCAACGATCCAGTTCCACAATGACAAGTTCGCCTCGCCACAAGGTCTGGTGGAATTCATCCAGGCGCAGAACGGTCTGGCCAAGGTGAAGGACAACAAGATCGTCGTCCGCCGTGACTGGAAAAAGGACAGCGACAAGATCAAGGGGGCGTTCGCCATCGCCCGCGATCTGGCCGAAAAGGTTGTCGCGGAAAAGAAAAAAGCCAAGGCAAAAGCCTAGGCCTGAAGGGCGCCAAGGAAACCGGGGGTTTCCTTGGCCATGTTTTGTTTGCGCATACCGCTGACCGAAGGTCTCGGTGCGGGGTTATTCCGCGGGCAGGCGGGCCTCGATATGGGCCATGCGCAGCATCAGCGTAAAGGCCAGGCAGGTCATCGTGAGCAAGCCGGTGCCAAGGGGCAGCAGGGTGCCATCAAACAACAGCCCGACCGGAGCCGCGATGGCCACCGCCAGTACGGTTGAAACCGCACCGGTGATCGAGGCCGCCATGCCGGCAATATGGCCCATCGGCTCCATCGCCATGGCATTCAGATTGCCGAGCGTGGTGCCCGCCAGAAAGAAAACACTGGTCTGCCATGCCACGAACAGGCCGAACATCAAGCTTTGCGGCAGCGCCTGGGTGCTCAGCAGCAGCATCGTTGCGGAGAACAGGATTTGGGCTCCGAGCGACCAGGTCACAATTCGGCGCATGCCGACACGCACCACGATGGCGGCATTCAGCAGGCTGGCGCTGCCAGACATCAGCGCCACGAAGCCGAACCAGAACGGAAAGCTTGCCCCGCGGTCGAAGATGACATCGTAGACCTGCTGCACCATTGTCAGCATGGTGAACAGCATGCCAAGGCACAGGGTTTGCACCATGATGGACAGGCGCACGCTGGGATGGGCGAACATCTCGCGCACCGCGCCCATCAGCAGTGGCATGCGGAAGGGGCGGCGGTTCTGTCTTGGCAGGGTTTCGGGCAGGCGCAGGCCCATCCAGGCAATGATCACCAGCGCAAACAGGGTGAACGCAAGGAAGATGGCGCGCCAGCTGGAAACCGCGATGATGCCCGCGCCCAGCATCGGCGCAATGGCAGGGACTAGCGTGAAGATCATCATCGCGATCGACATGATCCGCGCCATTTCGCGCCCCGAGAACAGGTCGCGCACAATTGCGAGACCGACCACCCGTGGCCCGGCAGCGCCGAGCCCCATCACGACGCGCGAGGCCAGCAACAGCTCAAGCGACTGCGCGCGCCAGGCGACCAGCGCCGCGGCGATGTAAAGGATGGCGCCGCCTGCGATCACGCGCTTGCGCCCAAATGCGTCTGACAGGGGGCCGGTAAAAAAGGTGCCCATCCCCATGCCCAGCACAAATGCCGTCAGCACCAATTGCGCGCGATTGATGTCTCCGGGGCTGAGGGCCTGGCCGATTTCGGGCAGGGCAGGCAGCATTGCGTCGATGGAAAAGGCAATGGTGGCAAACATCATCGCGATAAGCGCGATGAACTCGGCTTTTGAGACGCCGGGCTTGGCGGAAATATTCATCTGAAACCTCTAACGGGGCTACAGGCGGCACCGGGGATCGGCGCCGGTCTGCGAACCTTGCGTTTCCGCTAGCATGAATGCGACAACCGGGCCATATCCCGAGCCGCACAAAACGCTGTGCATTGTTGCGATGCTAAGCAGTTTCCCGCCGCCGTGGCGAGGTTTCCACAGGTGGTGTCAGTCGGATTCCGCGTTGGCCAATTGTTGCTGGATATCCGCGATGACCTGTTTCCACAGCTCGGGCTGCTGGGCGCCCGGAACCGCGTGCTGATTGGCAACGATGAAGGTCGGCACCGACGTGACCCCCATCTTGCGGGAGTGCGCATCGCGGCTCTGGATGGTTTCGACGTCGCTGTCACCTTCGAGAAGCCGCCGGATGGCGGCCGCGTCCAGACCGGCTTCCTCGGCCAGTTCGGTCAGCACATCGTGGTCTCCAATGTCCCTGGCCTTTATGAAATAGGCCTCGAAAAGCGCATCGACGATCAGCGACTGTTTGCCTTCGATGCCCGCCCAGTGGATCAACCGGTGCGCATCCAGCGTGTTCGGCGTGCGCGTCATCCCTTCGAAGTTGATCGACAGCCCGGCCTTCTCGGCGTGTTCTACAACCGGGGCATAGGCCTTCACCGCGCCTTCCTTGCCGCCGAACTTGCGCTCAAGATATTCGCGTCGGTCCATGCCCTCGCGTGGCATGTCGGGGTTGAGTTGGAAGGGGTGCCATTCGATCACGAAGGGGTGATCCGGAACGTCTGCCAGGGCCTTGTCCAGATGTGTCTTACCAATATAGCACCAGGGGCAGATCGGATCGGACAGGATGTCGAGTTTGACAGTGGTCATCTTGGGTTTCCTTTGAACAGAGCGGGCAGGGCGCGACGGCGCAATTTTCCGTTGGCGCCCAGCGGCAGGCTGTCGAGATGGACATAGGCGCGGGGCTGCTTGTATCGCGCCAACCGGGCAGAGGCAAAGGCCTCCAGCTCGGAAACGCTCACTTCTTCGGGACCGGTGTAAAAAGCGGCGACGATCTGCACGCCGGGCTTGATCTCGACCGCAGCAGCCGCGACCTGCGAGAGGCCGGGATGCGCAGCCAGAGCGGATTCAACTTCGATCGGAGAGACCCTGTACCCGCCCGCGTTCATCATATCATCATCGCGGCCGAGATAGAGAATTTGGCCGTTGGCGTGCATCACGCCGAGATCGCCAGTCAGGAACCAGTCGCCCTGAAACCGTTCGGCGGTCTCGGCCTCGGCATGGAGGTATCCCAGCATCAGTCCCGGGTCGCTGCGGTGGACGGCGATGGTGCCGGGCTCTCCCCTTGGCACTGGTCCTTCGGGGCCGAGGATGGCGACCCGCCGTCCGGGCTGGGGCTGCCCAAGGCTGCCGTCGCGCGCGGGGCGCTCCGGACAGGAAGAGATGAAGGTGGAACACTCCGACATGCCGAAGGCTTCGTGCAGGGGACGGTCGGTTGCACGTTTCCATTGCGCCAAGATCGCAGGGTTCAGCTTTTCACCTGCGCAAAGCCCGTGGCGCAGATCCGGCAGGGGCGGCAGGTCGGCGCGAAGCATTTTCCGATAGACACCGGGCGCGGCGGCAAAGATCGTGGCGCGATGGTCTCGCAGCAATTGCGAGAGTGCTTCGGGGCTGGTGCCGGGCGTGGGCACCAAGGCGGTGGCCCCGGCGGCCCAGGGGTCCATCAACCCGGTGCCAAGCGTGAAGGTCCAGTTGAATGCGCCCGCATGCAGAAGCCTGTCGTCGGGCCTCAGCCCGTACCAGCCGGAGACCATCATCTGCCGCGCCCAGACCGCCCGATGGGCATGCAGCACGGCGCGCGGATTTCCGCTGGTTCCGGAGGTGAAGACGATATAAGCCGACCGGTCCGGGCTGCCTATGTCGTAGTCGCAAGGGGCCAGATCCCGCATGGCCACCAGAGACTCGGTCGTGATCTGGCAGGGGTGACTCGCGCAGGAAATGGCTGGATCCCGCAGCACTGCTGCCGGTTTCAGAAGCGCGATCATTCGCGCCGTCTCCGGTTCCGTCAGCTGGGCCGAGGTCGGCACCGGCACCAGCCCGGCGGCAATTGCACCCAGGTAGGCGATCGGAAATTCCACCGTATTGCCGAGCCGCATCAGCACCACGTCGCCCGGGCGCAGCCCGGCCTGAAGGAGGCCGGTGCCAGTACCCCGAACCGCGGCCTCAAGTTCCGCGTAGCTCCAGTCGGTATGTCGCGGGCCATCCACGATGGAAAGCGCGGTCTTGTCCGGTCGCGTTGCGGCGTGGCGCAGCACATAGGCGGCCATGTTGAACGGCGTCGGGCAGGGCTCTGCCGCGGTGGAGGTGTCGGAAATGGATAGCATCACAATTGGCTAGCCCGCGCGCTCCTGCGTTGCAAGCGGCGTTGGCGCGGATTATAGAGAGCGCATGAAAGCCCGTGACCCGAAATCCCTGATTACCATTGCCCGCGCCAGCGGCTCGGACGAGACTGCTGAACCCTTGGATCTGGGAGCCCGCGTGCGCGAACTGCGCAAGGCGCGGGACTGGACGCTGGAATACGCGGCCAATCAGGCAGGGCTGGCCCGCTCGACTTTGTCCAAGATCGAAAATGGCCAGATGTCACCGACTTACGAGGCGTTGAAGAAGCTGGCTGAAGGGTTGGAAATCTCCGTGCCGCAACTGTTTACCCCGCCGCAAAGGGACCAGGTGAACGGGCGGATGACGGTGACCAAGTCCGGCGATGGCGCGGCCCATGCCACCGCCACCTACGAGCATGAGCTGCTGGCGGACGGCCTGTCCCGCAAGCAGATGCTGCCGTACCGCGCCCGTGTTCGCGCGCGGTCGATGGAGGAATTCGACGGCTGGGTGCGCCACGACGGCGAGGAATTCCTGTACGTGCTCACCGGTGTGATCAAGCTTTACACGGAATTTTACGAGCCGATCGAGATGCGTCGTGGGGACAGCGCCTATTACGACGCTGCCATGGGACACAACGTGATTTCCACCAGCCCGGAAGATGCAATGATCCTCTGGGTAACCTCGCTGGCCTGATCCACTTCGGGGCCAGTGGACCAGCTTCGCTAATGTTGCGGCTGGCCGTCCAACTCGCGCAGCAGGCTTTCGACATAGAGGAAGTCATCGACCTCTTCTCTTGCCTCGGTGAGCGTGAGGTGATGGGTGCGGGCCAGATAGGCGACGAATTTGTCCCGGTCATCCAATAGCGATGGGGCGTTCTTGGCCTTCAAATGTGGAAAGCGCTGTTTGATGCGTGGCATCCTGTCAATCCAGCTGGCAGCTGCTGCTTGTACAGGCATTGGGGGCACTCCCTGACAAACGGTTCACGATGGTTGGATGCCCATCCTAACATTTTTTCGACGACCTGATAACAGGGCGTCAAGCGCAGCGGCGTGGCCCGCCTTCAAAGTCGCCGGTCACCCGGCCGAAATCACAGTCCGGTGGGTGCCGAAAGATGGCTGGGTGCGATGGTTCGTCCGCGGTGCCTCTCTGGCAGCAGGTGCTCCGGGCCGCGCGCGATGGGGCTAGCGAATTGTCTTCCGATCGTTCCGTCTGGCGCGTGTCGAAGCACCTCTGCGTGAAGGCTATCCAAGGTGACAGTTTGGCGTTGTCGGATGTTGCGTGGGCCGTTGGGCGGTGTGCCCGAGGGGCAATTCAAAGCTCATATCTCGCCCGCCGTTCTGGGCAGTTTCGAGGTGCTTCAAGGCCAGAATACGCACAGGATCGTTTTGCGAAAATGCAAGGGTGGCCCTGTTAAGGACGTAATCCGGAGAGAGGACGTAATCCGGAGAGAGGAGGTGTCGCCCCCCCTATCTGTCCCTGCAGGGGCAGTGGCGGCGACACCATGTGCTTTACTCTGGCTGATACCACCAGACATGCGGCATAAACTCGGTCCGGTCGCCGTAGATCGGCAGTGTCTCGGGATAGCGCAGTCCTTTCTTATGCGCGATCCTGCCAACGTCGTAGGTCCAGAAGGGGATCACGTAGCGACCAGCGGTCAAAACGCGGTCCAGCGCGCGCACGGCGTGAACGAAATCCTCCGGCTCCTTGGCCGTCAACATCGCATCGATCATCGCTTCGGCGGCCGGGCTGTTCATGCCCATCAGGTTGCGGCTGCCGGGTTCGGTAATCCCCTCGCTTCCCCAGTAATAGCGCTGTTCGTTGCCCGGGCTGAGAGACAGTTCCCGGCGGTAACGTGTGAGGTCAAAATCGTAATTCGTCTCGCGCTCGACGAATTGGGCGTTGTCGACGGTCTCGACCTGCAGCGATATGCCGAGGCGTTCCAATGCGCGCCCATAGATGCCGATCACCGTATCCATCTCGCTGTCGCCCTGGCGGATCAGCACGGTCAGTTCCAGCGGTGTGCCATCGTCGTTGCGCAGCACGCCGTCCTGCACGGTCCAGCCGGCCTCTGCCAGCAGCTTGGCTGCGCGCCGCAGATCCTTTCGGTTTCGCTCACTGCTGTCACCTTCGGGCAGGCTATAGCCCTCCAGCGTGCCGGGAGGCAGGTCGTCGGCGAAGGGTTCCAGCAGCTCGCGTACGGCACCCTCTGCCGGTCCGGGGCGCATGCCCAGAACCGAGCCCGAGTAATAGGACTGAATGCGGGGCTGGCTGCCGCCGGTGATCGTGCCGTTGATGTATTCGAAATTGAACGCCAGCAACAGGGCCTCGCGCACGCGCCAATCGTCCAGCGGAGCGCGGCGGGTGTTCATCACCAGGCCGGTCATCCCGGAGGGGCGCTGATGAGGGATTTCGGTCTTCACGATATCGCCACGTGTCGCGGCGGGGAAATCATAGGCGACCTCCCAGCGGTCGGCATTGAACTCGCGCACGGCGCTCAGCTCACCCGCCTTGAAGGCTTCGAACAGGACGGTCTCATCGCCGAAGAAGTCTATCCGCATTTCATCAAAGTTCTGTGTTCCTGCGCGAAACGGCAGATCGGCGCCCCAGTAGTCGGGGTTGCGCCGCAGCGTGACGTAACGCCCGGCTTCGTAGTCCGACACGACGTAGGCGCCGGTCCCGATGGGCGCGCCGTCGACGGTGTCGGTGGCGAAATCCTTGCCCTCCCATTGGGCCTTCTTGAGGATCGGTCGCATTCCGGCAATCAGCGCCAACTCGCGATCCTGCGTGTTGAAGGCAATCCTGAGTTTGCGCGGGCCGGTCTGTTCAATGCTTTCGACCTTGGTCCAGAAACCGCGATAGCGGGGGTGCCCCTTGGTTCCCAGGGTCTCGTAGGACCAGATCACGTCTTCGACGGTAACCGGGCTTCCGTCGGAGAATCGCGCTTCCTCCCGCAGGGTGAATTCGACCCAGGATCGATCCTCGGGAACCTCAATCGATTCGGCCAGCAGCCCGTAAAGGGTGAAGGGTTCGTCCCAGGAACGACCCATCAGGCTTTCATAGCTCCAGTAGCGAAGTTGCCAGGGGACGGTGCCTTTAAGTTGAAACGGGTTCAACGAGTCGAAGCCGCCGGTGTTGCCAAAGACAACCCGTCCGCCCTTGGGCGCGTCGGGGTTGGCATAGGGCAGGGACACAAAATCCGGTGGTAGAGCCGGGTCCCCATACATAGCTATGCCATGAGCTGATTCTGCCAAGGCGAAATTGGCGGTAAAAGCCAAGGTGATTCCTGCCCATGCAGCCCGAAAAATCCGGAAATTTTCTTTTCTCATTTTGCCTATAATCCCCGACGGCCCTTGTTTTCCTGCGCGATCACGCTAGGCGCGCTCCACCGTCTTTTCAAACTTTTAGCTTGGATGAAACTGGGAAATTGCTTATAAAGGGGTCACTGCTCGATAGGTTTCTTGCCTGTATGAAACCTGCCTCAATAACTGACGCCCGCCTCGCGCGGGCGTTTTTTTTGGTGACACGGCTCCGGTTGCCAAGGCTGTCCGCGCGGCAAAACGTGTGGATCTTTCCGTACTCCTACGCGTTTATTTTGCAGTTGCAGCATGGCACAGTGCGGCCAGAAACCGACAGCTGAGGGGTATAGCCAAATGTCGTTGAAAGGAAAAACCGCCGTTATCACCGGGTCGAACTCCGGGATCGGGTTGGGCATCGCGCGCGAACTGGCCCGGGCTGGCGCCGATGTGGTGCTGAATTCCTTTACGGATCGTGCCGAGGATCATGAGCTTGCCAGTCAACTTGTGGCCGAATTCGGCGTTGGTGCCCGCTATATTCAGGCGGACATGTCCAAGGGGAGCGAGTGCCGCGCCCTGATCGAGCAGGCCGGGGCCTGTGACATCCTGGTGAACAACGCGGGCATTCAGCATGTTGCCCCGATCGAGAGCTTTCCCGAGGAAAAGTGGGACGCGATTATCGCGATCAATATGTCGTCGGCCTATCACACCATGGCGGCGGCGCTGCCGAAGATGCGGGCGGCAGGCTGGGGACGGATCGTCAACATCGCCTCGGCCCACGGTCTAACGGCATCCCCCTACAAATCGGCCTATGTGGCGGCCAAGCACGGGGTGGTGGGCATGACCAAGACTGTCGCGCTGGAAACCGCGGAGGAGCCGATCACGTGTAACGCGATCTGTCCGGGCTACGTGCTGACACCTCTGGTGGAGGCCCAGATCCCGGACACGATGGAAAAATACAACATGAGCCGCGAGGATGTGGTGAAGAAGGTGATGCTGGAGCGCCAGCCCAGTCGCGAATTCGCCACTGTCGAGCAGATGGGAGGGACCACCGTATTCCTGTGCTCCGATGCGGCAGCGCAGATTACGGGCACGACGATCAGCGTCGACGGCGGCTGGACCGCCCTTTAAGGGCGCGCGATCGGCAGGCGGGAGAGGGGCGGCGCTGTCTTGCCCCTCCTGCCTGCTCTGAGGCGGCACAGGCGAAAGGGGCGAAAACGCGATGGTGAAACGGATTGATCTTGCCCTGCAGGGGGGCGGCGCCCACGGGGCCTTTACCTGGGGCGTCCTCGACCGCCTGCTGGAGGAAGAGCGGTTGGAGGTGGCGGCGATCACCGGCACCTCTGCCGGCGCGCTGAACGGTGCCGCGTTCAAATCGGGCATGGTGCAGGGCGGGCGCGAAGGTGCCAAGGCTGCCTTGGACAGGTTGTGGCGCAAGATGGGCGCCGTGGGCGATATGCGTTTTGCCCATTGGCTGACGCGCTTTGATGCCGTGGCCTTGGCCAGCACCTGGGAGGCGATGGTGCCGTTCTCGCCAATGGATACGATGAGCCAGGTCGTCTCGCCGTACCACTATGGGCCGTTCTATCGCAACCCGCTGCGTGACGTGGTCGAGGCCTTCGACTTTGCCAATGTCTGTGCCGATGAGGGACCGGAACTGTTCGTCTGCGCGACCTGTGTGCGGACCGGAAAGATCCGGGTGTTCCAGGGGGAGGAGCTCGGGACCGACGCCATTCTGGCTTCGGCATGTCTTCCCGATCTGTTTCAAGCGGTGGAAATCGAGGATCCCCGGACGGGCCGGATCGAGGCTTACTGGGACGGTGGCTACACCGGAAATCCCGCGTTGTTCCCACTGTTCCGCGAAAACCTGCCCGGCGACGTGGTGATCGTGAACATCAATCCGCTGGAACGTGATGAAATCCCCAAGACGCCGCAACAGATACGAAACCGGGTGAACGAGATCAGCTTCAATTCTTCGCTGTTGCGCGAACTGCGGGCGATCAACTTCGTGCAGCGGCTGCTGGCGGATGGAACGCTGGAGCCGGGGCGGATGAAGGCGGTCCGGGTCCACATGATTTCCGACGATGCGTTGATGACTCAGCTGTCCGTGACCACCAAGCTGGTTCCGGTGCCGCAGATCCTGGCGCGGTTGAAACAGGCAGGGCGCGCCGCCTCTGACAAGTTCCTGGAGCGCGACTGGGGCAACCTGGGTGAGCGGTCCTCGGTCGATCTGCCGGAGATGTTCAGTTAGGCGCTCTTTCGTGCGCCCCGGCCGCTGTCCGCTGTCAGCGGTTGGCTGGGATCCTTGGGGTTGGGGTAGACGAGGCCCGCGGAAATCACCAGTTTCGCGGAATCCTCGACTGACATGTCCAACTCGATCACGTCTTCCTCGGGAACGAACAGCAGAAAGCCCGAGGTCGGGTTCGGCGTCGTGGGAAGGAAGACGCTCATCAGCTTGCCGCTGGTTTCCGCACGGTTTGCAATCTCGCCCTTGGCCGTGGTGGAGATGAAGCCGATCGCCCAGATGCCCTTGCGCGGGTATTGTACCAGGCAGGCCTTTTCAAAGCTGCGCTCGGATTGGGCAAACACGGTTTCGGAGATCTGCTTGATGCCCGAGTAGACGGTACGCACCACCGGCATCCGGTCCACGAGGCTTTCGGCAAAGCTGATCATCGACCGGCCGATGATGCCCTTGGCGATCCAGCCGACGATGACCGTGAACAACAGGAAGATGATCAGCCCGACGCCGCGCAGGTTGATCCCGATGTATTGTTCAGGACGAAACGTATGCGGCACCAGCGGCAGCACCACGCTGTCGATCCACCCCATGACGGACCACAGAAGCCAGATTGTCAGGCCGACCGGGGCAATCACCACGATGCCGGTAAAGAAAGAGGCGCGCAGCCTTGAAAACAGTCCGGGGCGGCGGTGGGGTTCTTCGTCGAAGGGCGTTGTCATCTGGTCAGCTTTTGCGGAAATTTCCAAATGAACCTAGGCATTGAATGGGGGCGGAGCAATGGGGGCCGCCCCCAAAATCAAGTCATTATGCCAGTTTGTTCAGTTCCTGGGCGATCCGGGCCGCCAGTCGCGCGTTGTTGCGCACCAGTGCGATGTTCGCGGTCAGCGAACGTCCTTCTGTCAATTCAAAGATCCGGGACAGCAGAAACGGCGTCACATCCTTGCCCGCGATGCCTTGCGCATCCGCTTCGGACTGGGCCTGCGCGATCACGGGGGCGAGGTCTTCTGCGGCGATCTCGTCCTGGGCCGGGATCGGGTTGGCGACCAGTTGCCCGCCGGGCAGGCCCATCGCCTGCCGGGTTGCGTGGGCGCGGGCGATCTGGGCGGCGTCATCCATGCGCAGCGGCGCCTTCAGGTCGGATTGCGCCGACCAGAAGGCAGGGAAGCTGTCCTGGCCATAGGCAATCACCGGCACGCCTTGGGTTTCCAGCACTTCCAGGGTCTTCGGGACGTCAAGAATGGCCTTGGCGCCGGCTGCGACCACGGTGACCGGGGTCTGGGCCAGCTCCAGCAGGTCGGCGGAGATATCGAAGGAGGTCTCGGCCCCCTTGTGCACGCCGCCGATGCCACCGGTGGCAAAGACCGAAATGCCCGCCAGCCGAGCGGCGATCATGGTTGCGGCTACGGTGGTGGCGCCGGTGCCGGCGGTGGCGATGCAGGCAGGCATGTCGGCGCGCGAAATCTTGGCAACGCCCTTGGCCTGGCCCAGCGCCTGCAATTGCTCGGGCTCCAGGCCAACGTGCAACAGGCCATCGATCACGGCCATCGTTGCAGGCACGGCGCCTGCATCGCGGATGTCCTGCTCGACCTGGGCGGCAACCTCGACATTCTGCGGGTACGGCATGCCGTGGGTGATGATGGTGCTTTCCAGCGCCACGATGGCACGGCCTTCATCCTTGGCGGACTGGACCTCGGCGGAATAACGGATGTCGATCACAGCGGGGGTTCTCCTGAAACGTAGGTGGCGGCGGCTTTCAACGCCGCGGTCAATGCGGTGCGGCGGTCGGCGCCGCCGGCTTCGGCGGCGATATGCGCCGCCATGAAAGTGTCGCCCGCCCCGGTGACGCGGGCCACGGTAACGCGGGGCGGCTCCAGGGTGATGGCGCCTGCGGCGCTGGCCTCGGTTGCGGATTTGCCGCCATCGGTCACCAGCACCCGCGCCGCGCCGCGCGCCAGCATAGCATTTGCGGCGGTCTCGCTGTCGGTGAACTCAGCCTGGCACAGGATGCCGGCCTCTTCGAGGTTCACGTAGAGCGTGCCGCGGCTGCGGCTGAGGAAGGGGCGCAGGCGTTCAGCCTTGCCGGGTGAGGCAGGGGCCACGCGCAGGTCGGCGGCGGCAAAGGCCGGGCTGGCGGCGATCTCGTCCAGAAGCGAGAGGGTCAGGTTGCCGTCCAAGGCCACCTGGCCTTCATAGGGGGCCTGGGCAGAGCCAAGCGCGCCGTCGGACAGCGGCCGCAGGATCTTGTCTCCTGCCGCTTCGAGGGAATGGGCATCGGCGATGGCGGCAATCAACCCGTTGGCGCCTTCGACCGCCATGTAGCGATCGGTCGGCAAGTCCTCGGAGCGATAGATATAGTCGGTGTTGAGGCCCAGGTGGCCGCAGGCATTGATCAGCTCGTCCCCTTCGGGGTCGCGCCCCACCGACGTCAGCAGGGCAGGCGTCATGCCAAAGCGGGCGAGGGTCATCGCAATATTCATCGCCACCCCGCCGGGGAGACGGGTGATGCGACCGGGCATGTCGGAGCCACGCTGCATTTCCATGCTCGAGCGGCCGATGATGTCCCAAAGGACCGATCCGATGCACAGGATGGCAGGGGCTGAAGTGTTTGGCGCTTGTGTCATGGAAACCTATTGCCGCCTTTGGCAAAACTTCGCAAGCGTGTTCGCCGCGCCGTGGCCGTAAAGGTCCGGCGCATCCCGCCTTGGCGGTTGGCAGGCGTGTGTCGCACGGCAAGAGGTCAGCGAGTGCGTCCGCTGCTGGCATTGGCGCAGGCATCGCGGGGCAACGACGGTGCAGGTGTCGCCACAAAGGTGCTTGCTATCTTGAGAGCCCTATCCAACACTCGTGGGACCACATCGGGTAACTTGCGCCGGAAGGGGCGCGCCGTCCGGCACAAGCAGTGGGGAGTGGTACAGGCAAGATGACATGACGTTGTCCTCCGGATTGCGGCGTTGTTTGAAAGGGCTGCGGATATGCGTCGCGCTTGTGATCTGCGCATTTGCCGCTGTTGCCTCGCCTGCCCGAAGCCACGAGGTGACACCCACAATCGTGGATTTCTCCGTTTCGGAAGGCCGGATCACGTTGCAGCTGCGGATGAACGCGGAAGCCTTCGTGGCGGGGATGGATCTGGATCGGCTGGCGAATACCGAGGAAAGCCCGCTATCCGCCGATTACGATGAACTTCGGGCGCTGGCTCCGGCAGAGATTGAACCGATGGTGCGTCTCTTTGCCGAGGATTGGTTGAACGACCTCTCGGTCAGTGCCAATGGCCCCGTAGAGCTGGCGCTGGAGACTGTACTCATCCCGGATGTCGGTGATACGACCGTGCCGCGCACGTCCACATTGCGCCTGATCGGATCCCTGCCAGCCAATGCGCGCAGCTTGCGGATCTCATGGCCGACCGGATCTGGCGGGGTGGTGCTGCGCCAGAATTCCGTAGAGGCGCCCTATACCGGCTTTCTGAAGGCTGGGCAGCGGTCCGTCGCGATACCGATCGGCGGCGGCGCTGTCGGCGCCCCGATGGAGGTCCTTGCCGATTATGCGCGTCTCGGGATGGCCCATGTTCCGGCCAGGGGAGTGGAGCACCTGCTGTTCGTGCTTGGACTGTTCTTGCTCAGCCCGCGCCTGTGGCCGCTGATGTTGCAGGTTAGCCTGTTCCTCGCGGGGCAAAGCCTGACGCTCGCGCTGGGCGCTGTCGGGGCTGTGGCTGTCAAACTCGCAGTGGTCGAGCCGTTGGTCGCGCTGACCATCGTTCTGGTGGCGGTGGAGAATATCTTTGTCCGTCGCCTGCATTATTGGCGCGTGGTGCTGGTCGTGGTCGCTGGCCTGCTGCACGGCCTTGCGCTTGCCCAGCCGTTGACGCACACCGGGCTGCCCCCGGGGGCGGTGTCACCCGCGTTGGTGGGCTTCGGCCTGGGGGTGGCGGCGGTTCAGATTGCGGTGGTCGCCGTGGCCTATCTGGGGGTGCGCCTGTGGTTCGGGCGGCACCCGAAATACCGGGGCCGGGTGGCGATCCCGGCCTCGCTCACCATCGCGGTGGTCGGCGGCTATTGGTTGGTTGAGCGCCTGGTCCTGTAAGGCGCCCACTTTCCGCTGGATCGGCCCGGATCAGCCCATCGCCCGGGTCAGCGTCTTCAGTGCCGCCAGGGGATCTTCGGCGTGCCAGATTTCATCTCCGATACCAAAGAAGTCGGTGAAGGGCGCGACCTGGCGCACCAGGTCTTCGGTCAGCCCGCCTTCGGCGACGACCGGCACCTCGATCATCTCGGACCACCACTGGAACAGGTCAACCTCGGCCTGTGCGCCATCGCCGAGACCGGACGTGCCGACCGGACCGAAGCTGACGTAATCCGCGCCTGCTTCGCCCGCGACCATTCCGTCGTGTTGCGACGCGCCGCAAAAGGAGCCGACGATGGCATCCGGCCCCAGCGCCTTGCGCGCGGTGCGGATGGATTTTGACGCATCGGTCAGGTGGACGCCGTCCAGCCCCAGGCGCTCGGCCAGGATCTGGTGGTCGGAGATCACCAGCGCCACGTCGCGCGCCATCGTCACTTCGCGCAGGGCGTCGCCCGCGCGGCTCAGCGTGTCTTCGTCACGGCTGGCCAGATCCAGCCGCACACAGGCGACCTCGACCGCATCAAGAACCCGTGCCAGCTGACCGGGAAATTTGCCCAGCTCGAAACTGGGCGGGGAGATCAGGTAGATCTGCGGCTGTTCCGGTGCGTCTGCAGGGCTTTCCATCGTGGCGCTCCAATATTCAGGGAATTGGTCGGTATTTATCCGATTTGCTGCGGGACGCAAGGATTTGCGCGGTGCGAGGGGCAGGAAAAGGGCGGTCAGGCGGCGCTGGACCTTGCCCCGCAGCGCTGTGGGCAGTAGAGCTGTGCCGATTTTGCCGGAGATGAAGATGCCCACGGAAAACCCCCAACCCGCCTTTGTCCTTGTCCGCCCGCAGATGGGCGAGAATATCGGTGCCGCAGCCCGGGCGATGTGGAACTTCGGACTGGACCGGATGCGCATCGTGGCGCCCCGTGACGGCTGGCCCAACCCCAAGGCCGTGGCCATGTCGTCGGGCGCGGGTCGCTTGCTGGACGAGGCGCAGCTCTGCGCGGACGTGCCCGAGGCGCTGGGCGATTGCACCTATGTATTCGCCACCACCGCCCGCCAGCGCGGGCTGACCAAACCGGTCTACAGCCCCGAGCGCGCGATGCAGATCGCGGCGGAAAAGATCGCCGCAGGCGAAAAGGTCGCGGTGATGTTCGGCCCCGAACGCGCTGGCCTGGAGAACGAGGACATCGCCAAGGCCAACGCCATCATCTCGGTGCCGGTGAACCCGCTCTACGCCTCGCTGAACCTCGGTCAATGCGTGTTGCTGACCGGCTATGAATGGATGCGCCAATCCTCGGAAGTGGTGCATGAAACCACCGATCTCGGCCGCAAGGGCGAATGGGCCACCGGGCTCGAGGTGGAAAAGCTGGTCGAGCATTACGAGCAGCGGTTGGATGAGGCAGGTTTCTTCTTCCCGCCGGAAAAGGCCGAGGGCATGAAAACCAACCTGCGCAACCTTTGGTCCCGCATGCGGATGACCCGGTCTGATGTGCAGATGCTGCATGGCATCATGCGGCAGATGGTGCGCTGGAAGGAACGGGACGGCCAATAAGCCGCACTGGACCACAGCTGAAACCACCCCTAGCTTGGCAGCAAAGTTGACGAGGCAAGCATGAGCAAGCGTAGCATTTTCCAAGAAGTCGAGGGCGAGAAATCCGATGCGCCCGTGGTACAGCCGGGGGTGATCGATCGTGGCCGTTCCGGCGCGCGCAGGGCCATTCGCGCGTGGCTGATGGTGCTGTTTGGCCTGGTGGTGGCCATGATCGTCGTCGGCGGGCTGACCCGGCTCACCGACAGCGGGTTGTCGATCACCGAATGGCGACCGGTGACCGGTGCCGTCCCGCCGATGTCCGAGGCCGAATGGCAGGCCGAGTTCGACAAGTACAAGCAGATCGACCAATGGCGCATCCAGAACCAGTGGATGGAGCTTGCGGACTTCAAGGAAATCTACTGGTGGGAATGGGGGCACCGTCAGCTGGGGCGCGTGATCGGTCTGGTGTGGGCCCTTGGATTCTTTGGCTTCCTGGTCGCCCGGAAGATCCCGGCAGGGTGGACCGGTCGCTTGCTGCTGCCCGGTGTGCTGGGCGCGGTGCAGGGCGCGATTGGCTGGTGGATGGTGGCATCTGGCGTCACCCAGGGAGAGGGCATGACCTCTGTCGCCTCTTATCGTCTGGCGACGCATCTGGGGCTGGCCTTTGTGATCCTCGGCTACATTGCATGGTACGTGCTGCTGCTTGCCCGCGAGGAGCGGGAGCTGATGCAGGCGCGCCGGGCCAAGGAGGCCAAGCTCTTCAGTCTCTCCACCGGCCTGATGCATTTCGCCTTCCTGCAGATCCTGCTGGGGGCGCTGGTGGCCGGGATCGACGCGGGGCGCTCCTATACCGACTGGCCGCTGATGGGCGGTCAGGTGTTCCCCCCGAACCCGTTCATGGTCGAGCCGCTGTGGCGCAACTTCTTTGAAAATCCCGGCCTGGTGCAGTTCATCCACCGGGTGGCGGGCTACCTGCTGTTTGCCTTTGCGGTGGTCGCCTGGCTGCGGGGGCGCGGTTCGGCCCATGCGCGCACCCGGTTTGCCTTCAACGCGGTGATCGCCGCGATGTCGGTTCAGGTGGTGCTGGGGATCGTCACGGTGCTCTACGCGGCGCCGCTGCATGCGGCGATCACGCACCAACTGGTGGCGATTGTCGTCTGGGTGCTGATCCTGCGCGCCCGCTACCTGTCAGCCTATCCGATTGCAACTTCGATCAAGGACCATTGAGACCATGACCGCATTTGACGAATTGATGGCGTTTGAACGCGAAACGCAGGCGCTGGCGCAGATCGCGGGCCGTCTCGGCTGGGATCAGGAAACCGTGATGCCCCGGGGCGCGGCACCGCAGCGCGGCGAGGAAATGGCCGCGATCGAAGCGGTGCTCCATGCCCGCCGAAGCGATCCGCGCGTGGCCGAATGGCTGGAGCAGGCCGACGCTTCGGATGAGGTCGCAGCGGCGCAGCTGCGCGAGATCCGCCGCAGCTACGAGCGTACGGTGAAGGTCCCCGCCGATCTGGCCAAGCGTCTTGCCCAGGTCACGTCCGAGGCACAGGGCAAATGGGCCGAGGCCCGCGCCGCCGAGGACGTCGCCGCCTTTCTGCCCGTCCTCGCCGAAGTGGTCGCTCTGAAGCGCGAAGAAGGCCAGGCGCTGGCTGCGGGTGGCGATGTCTATGACGCCATGGTGCAGGATTATGAACCGGGCATGAGCGGCGCGAGGATCGCCGAGATCTTTGATGCCATGCGCCCCGGATTGGTGGAGCTGCGGGCCAAGGTGCTGGATCGTCCCGCCCCCAAGGCCGTCGAAGGCAAGTTCGACGAAGCCAAGCAAATGCAGTTGAGTGTCAAGATCGCCGAAACCTTCGGCTATGATTTGCGCCATGGCCGGGTCGACAAGGCGGTTCACCCTTTCAGCTCCGGCTCCGGGCTGGATGTGCGCATCACCACGCGCACCAGTGCCACCGATCCCTTCAACTGCATCTACTCCACCATCCACGAGGTTGGTCACGCCGCCTACGAGCAGAACATCTCACGCGAGTTCCTGTTGACACCGCTGGGGCGCGGGGTGTCGATGGGGGTGCATGAAAGTCAGAGCCGGATCTACGAGAACCAGATCGGGCGCAGCCGTGCCTTCACGGGATGGCTGTTCGGGCAGATGCAGGAGATGTTTGGCGACTTCGGCATCGCCGATGCGGATGCCTTCTATGCAGCGGTGAACCGCGTCAACAAAGGCTACATACGCACCGAGGCGGATGAGCTCCAATACAACCTGCACGTCATGCTCCGTTTTGATCTAGAACGCGCGCTGATGCGGGGGGATCTGGAGGTCGCCGACCTTGAAGCCGCGTGGAACGATCGCTTCGAGGCGGACTTCGGCTATGCCGTGGACAAGCCGTCGAACGGCTGCTTGCAGGATGTGCACTGGTCCGTCGGCCTGTTTGGCTATTTCCCGACGTATGCCCTTGGCAATGTCTATTCCGGCTGCCTGTACCAGGCGCTGCGCCGGGACGTGCCGGGCCTGGATGCCGAGCTGGCGACAGGCGTTACCTCGGCCGCGACTGGCTGGTTGCGCCAGAACCTGCAACACTTCGGTGGCCTGCGCAGCCCGCGCGACACCATCATTCATGCGTCCGGGATTGAGCCGGGGCATGAGCCGCTGCTGGCGTATCTGAACGAAAAATTCGGCCTGATCTACGATCTGTAAATCGGGGCGGGCAGGGGGCCGGGGTGACGCGCAGCGTTTGCCCCGGAATTGCCGTATTGTTGGGGTATCCTCTCAGAACGTGGTGAGTTGAGAGGGTAACAAGATGCACACAGCCGTAGCTTATCTGCTTTTTGCCAGCTTCGTTCTGGCGCCAACGCTGATCTGAATTCGCTCGGCGGTCAGATCAATGCCATGCGTTCGGCCCGCTCCGGGTCGGGGAACGGCCGGTAGAGGCCGTAGTCGGCCCTGGCAATCAACGCCGAGACGTTCGAATACAGCCGCTCCACTTCCTCGTCATGTTCGCCAAGGACGCGGAAGGCCTGGTCCAGCTGGGTCATATCGGTAAACTCGATCTCCAGCATGAAATCACGGGACTCGCCGCTGGCGAGGTTCAACTTGCGCCGCAGCAGGCGCCATTTCTGGACCACGCCGCGTTCCTTCAGGTAGCCCAGCCATTGGTCGACCGCGCTGGCAAAACTCAGGGCCTTGGCCTCGTGGTGCAGATCGATGGCACAGTGATAGAGGTTCATCAGGCGTCTCCTCGCAGATGGTCAACCACAGGATGAGGCTGTCACAGAAGGGTTAGCAGTGTGTTAAACACCAAAAAACGCCGCCCCGAACTTCGGGGCGGCGTTGTCATTGATGCATTGTGAAAAGGGCTTCAGCTCTCTTCTTCGTCCTCGCCGTTCTCCGCGATCCAGGCGACCGAGACGACTTCTTCGCCTTTGCCGGTGTTGAACACCCGCACGCCACCGGCAGAGCGGGAGCGGAAGGAAATTCCCTCCACCGGTACCCGGATCGACTGCCCCTTGGAGGTTGCAAGCATGATCTGGTCGTCCATCTCCACCGGGAAGGACGCGACGATCTCGCCACCGCGCATAGCCTTGTCCATCGCGGTGACACCCATACCGCCGCGGCCGCGCACAGGGTAGTCGTGGCTGGACGACAGCTTACCCGAACCGCCCGACGTAATGGTCAGGATTAGGTTTTCCGCTGCCGACATCTCGGCATAGAGCTCGGTCGAGAAGTTGGGATCTTCCACCGCGTCCTCATCCGTAGCCTCGGCGTCGTCGGTCAGACCGGCCATGGCGCGACGCATCTTCAGGTAGGCCGTGCGCTGCTCCGGTGTGTACTTGGAGTGCCGGATGACCGACATCGACACCACCCGGTCTTCTCCGGTGAGCTTGATCCCGCGGACACCGGTGGATTCGCGCGAGTTGAACACGCGCACATCGGTGGAGCGGAAGCGGATGGCACGGCCCGAGTTGGTGAACAGCATCACGTCGTCGTCTTCCGAGCAGATCCGCACGTTCACCAGCTGCACCGAGCCGTCCTCGGGCAGTTTCATCGCGATCTTGCCGTTGCGGCGAACGTTGGTGAAATCGGACAACCGGTTGCGACGCACGTCGCCGCCAGAGGTGGCAAAGACAACCTGCAGGTTTTCCCATTCCTCGTCCGGCACGTCGACCGGCATGATCGCGGCGATGGAGACGCCGGTGGGGATCGGCAGGATGTTGACGATCGCCTTGCCCTTGGAGGTGCGGCCGCCCTGCGGCAGGCGCCAGGTCTTCAGCTTGTAGACCATGCCGTCGGTGGTGAAGAACAGCAGCTGGGTGTGGGTATTGGCCACGAACAGCGTGGTCACCACGTCCTCTTCCTTGGTCTGCATGCCGGAGAGGCCCTTGCCGCCGCGCTTCTGGGCGCGGAAATCAGCCAGCGGGGTGCGCTTGATGTAGCCGCCGGAGGTCACGGTAACCACCATGTCCTCGCGCTCGATCAGGTCCTCGTCCTCCATGTCGCCGGACCAGTCGGCAATCTCGGTGCGGCGCGGCACGGCGAAATTGTCGCGCACTTCGCGCAGCTCGTCCGCGATGATGCCCATGATGCGCTCGCGCGAGGACAGGATCTCAAGGTATTCCTTGATCTTGCGCGCCAGTTCTTCGAGCTCGTCGGTAACTTCCTTGACGCCGATCTGGGTCAGGCGCTGCAGACGCAGCTCAAGGATGGCGCGGGCCTGGGTCTCGGACAGGTTGTAGGTCCCGTCGTCGTTCATCGTGTGGGTCGGATCGTCGATCAGACGGATGTAGTCCGCGATCTCGGCGGCCGGCCAGCGTCGCGTCATCAGCTTTTCACGCGCTTCCGCGGCATCGGCCGAGGCCCGGATGGTGGCGACCACCTCGTCGACGTTGGAGACCGCGACGGCCAGACCACACAGGATGTGACTGCGCTCGCGCGCCTTGCGCAGTTCGTAAGCGGTGCGGCGGGCAACGACGTCCTCGCGGAACTCGATGAAGGAGGTCAGGAACTTGCGCAGGGTCAGCTGCTCGGGGCGGCCGCCGTTCAGGGCCAGCATGTTGCAGCCAAAGGAGGTCTGCATCGGGGTGAAGCGGTAGAGCTGGTTCAGCACCACTTCGGGCGTTGCATCGCGTTTCAGCTCGACCACGACCCGCACGCCGTTGCGGTCGGATTCGTCCTGTACGTGGGCGACGCCTTCAATCTTCTTCTCGCGAACCTGCTCGGCGATCTTTTCGATCATCGCGGCCTTGTTCACCTGGTAGGGGATTTCGTCCACGACGATGGCATAGCGATCCTTGCGGATTTCCTCCACGCGGGTCTTGGCGCGGATGATGACGCTGCCGCGGCCCTCGAGGTATGCCTTGCGTGCGCCCGAGCGACCCAGCATCACGCCGCCGGTCGGAAAGTCCGGGCCGGGGATGTAGTCGATCAGCTGCTCGCTGGTCAGGTCCGGGTCTTCGATCAGCGCCAGCGTGGCATCGACGACTTCGCCCAGGTTGTGCGGCGGGATGTTGGTGGCCATACCAACCGCAATACCGCCGGCACCGTTGACCAGCATGTTCGGGAACCGCGCGGGCAGAACCGTGGGTTCCCGGTCCTTGCCGTCGTAGTTGTCCTGGAAATCGACGGTTTCCTTTTCGATATCCGCCAGGATCGCCGCAGCTGGCTTGTCCATGCGCACCTCGGTGTAACGCATGGCCGCCGGGTTGTCCCCGTCCATCGAGCCGAAGTTGCCCTGGCCGTCCAGCAGGGGCAGCGACATCGAGAAGTCCTGCGCCATCCGCACCAGCGCGTCATAGATCGCGCTGTCGCCGTGCGGGTGGTATTTACCCATCACGTCGCCGACGGGTCGGGCCGACTTCCGGTAAGGCTTGTCGTGGGTGTTGCCGGACTCATGCATTGCATAGAGAATGCGCCGGTGCACCGGTTTCAGCCCGTCGCGCAGATCCGGGATCGCGCGGCTGACGATGACCGACATCGCGTAATCGAGATACGAGTTGCGCATCTCGGCCTCGATGGAGACCGTGGGACCGTCATAGACTGGCCGTTCCGGCAGGTTTTCATCCATATTTTCAGGAGTTTCCGGCGTATCGCTCACGTTGGCTGCCCGCTCTTTCTTCTGGCTCTATATCTTGTGTTAGCACCCTATCAGATACCGCATATGAGGCGCAAGCACACAGCCCGGCGGTCCGCAGGCGAGACCGATTTTATGGTATGATGCAGGTTTTAACAGAAATTAACCAATTGCCTCCTAGCATCATGGGAAGGGGGATAGAATTGGAGGACAATTATGGAGACAACTGAAACTGAACTGATGCTGAAGGGATATGGGCTGACCACGGCGGAGCTGACCTACCACATGCCGGATTACACCCATGTGCTGAACACCTTCGTGTGGCAGCAATACGACCTTCTGCCCGATCATCCGCGCCTGTTCGAATTCATCGAGTTCTGGCAACGCGAGATCGACGGACCCTTGCATTCAGTACGGTTCAGCCATCGCAAGATGATCGGTCCCAATGAATGGCGAAACGTGGTGGGAGAATTCCCGATCCACTGACCACATCTTGCGAAACGCCGCACTGCGCTGATCGATGGTATCAGGGCGAATTTGCGTTGTTTTTCAATTGCCGCGTTCCGACTCGCGCAATAGGGTCGCGCCCACAGGTTTCGGCAGGTGTTCAGGTTGTGCCCCCTTGGTGCAATGCCTGCCGGTGCCGATGGTAAAGAATTGAGGCAAGGCAAATTCTCATGCGTACACGCGTTTACGGCACAGATATTGACAACCGGTTTAAGGCCACCACCGAAATCCGCGAGAGCTTTTATGGCCGCGGCGGGGATGATGTCTTCGAGATCTTTCATCACGATTTCGACCAGAATGATCCCGACCGGGTTTTCGGCCCCGACCAGTCCGACCGGTTCTTTGGCGGCAGCGGGGATGACACCCTCGAAACGCTGCATTTCGATTTCACTAGGGAAGAGGGATATGTCGCGCATTACAGCGACTACCGACAGATCAGCTTTGATGGCGGCCGCGGCTACGACACCGTCGCATCCGACATTGTGATCAATGCGGTCGATCAGGGCGGACTGGAGCTAAGCCTGATCGAAACCAGCGTAAGGTCGGTTGAGCATTGGGACTACGATATCTCCCTCGGCAACTACAGCTCGGCCATGCCCGCTTTCAACGGTGGCACCTTCGCAATCGTCGCTGGCACTCAGGATGATACGCTGAAGATCGCGCAGTATCAGAACTGCTCGGGGGCAGAGATCGACATTAGCACCCTGAAGGGCAATGATGCGGTGATCTACAAGGCCTACAACAGCATCGGGCAATTGAATGTCGCAACGGGCAGTGGGCATGACTACTTCGATTTCAGCGCCCGCTGGGCGGTGTCTGCCGACGTTCGCGTCAATACCGGAAATGGCAATGACACGGTGGTGATCCACGGCTCGACGGTGAGCCACGCGCAGGATCTGGATGTGGATATCCGCACCGGCCGCGGCAAGGATACCATCGTCCTGGAAGGGATGCACAGCGAGTTCGTGTCCGCGGGCGCTGGAAGCGATGACATCTATGTTCTGACGGGAAGCTTTGCCAACGCGCCCGATACGATCAAGACGGGCGGCGGTCGGGATCGCTTGTTTGTTGAACTGGATGCCTATTCCACCGTCGCGGTTGTCCGGGACTTCGACGCCGACAAGGATGTCTTCGTGTTCGACCAGCAGGAAGCCAGGGAGCTGCTGCCGCGCGATGCGACCGTGACCTTTGACCGTCAGGAGTGGCAGGATGCGGATGAGGACCGCCTGTTTATGGATAATGACGCGGACAAGCTCTACTACGGCGACAATGTGCTGGTTGAATTCAGCAATGACGTCACCCTGACCGCCGACAACTTCTCGGTCGGCGAGTGGGCGTTTTTCGCCTGATCCCGGCAGACGTTACGTCCGGATGACTGAACCTCCTGCACGGGCCTCGTGCCCGGGCAGGGGGCCGTTTAGGCGGAACAGCTGGCGCCGCCCAATACGCAGAATTTGGCACAATGCGGGTGGTTCAACTGTACCGCCCGCTCTGCGTCGGCCAGGGTGCTGCCCATCTCGAATTCCTCCGCATATGGCAGCAAGGTGCAGGCCAGCACGGCCGGGCGTTCAGCCCCCCGGCGCTTCACCACCATTCGCGAGGACGCGCACATGACGCTGTCCGGTGACTTGTTCAGGATGTTCCAGCAAGCGGTTGTGATTTCGGGAACTTCAACTGTTTCGTCCATTTCCGGGAACAGCACGGTCTGGCCGGGATCGAAGGCGTCGATTGCAAATCCGTGGGCGCGGTAGAGCGCGTCGTAGCCCGCACGCGCGTCACTTTCGCTCTCCCCCCAGACCGTGCGGCCTGCAACCGCCATTGAAAAGCCGTTGTCACGCAGCCACTGCATGCCTTCGAGGGTCTTGGCGAAACTGCCTGCGCCGCGTTCCTTGTCGTGCAGGGCCTCGCTGTGATGGTCGACCGAGATGCGCAGGGTCAGCTGGTCGGCAAAAGCCTGCTGCAGGTTCAACAGCCCCGCTCGCACCGATTTTCGCATCATGGGCCGCATGGCATTGGTCAGGATCAGGACCTTGTAGCCGCGCTCCAGTGCCGCACGCGCCATGGCGATCATCTGTGGGTTCATGAAGGGTTCGCCGCCGGTAAAGCCAATTTCCTGCACCGGCCAGCCGCGTGCCTCAAGCTGGTCGAGATAGTCTTCGACCTCGGTGGCGGTCAGATACACGAGCGCGTCGTTTGTCGGGGAACTGAGGATATAGCAGTTGTCGCACTCGATGTTGCAGAGTGTACCGGTGTTGAACCACAGGGTCTGCGGATTGCTGAGGGGGACCGATGCCCGGGGTTGCCCGTCTGCGGTAATATAAGGGTCCTGGAACTTGCCCGTGTTTGCAGCGGGTTTTTGCAGATCTTTCATGCGGATATCCTTTGCAGCAGTTCCCTTCCGCGCAAGCTACCTTATACTATGCGGGAATTGAAAGCCGCCGGACCTTTACATGACACGGATGTGAGCGTCAGTGTGCCTGGGCCACGCCAGGCAGGGCGAGCAACAAGCGGGAAGAGCAACGATGGTTTCGCGTATCATACCGGTCGCCCCCTTCGACCTGGTGATCTTTGGCGGTACGGGGGATCTGGCGCAGCGCAAGATCCTGCCTGCGCTTTTCCGGCGCCACTGTGCCGGACAGTTGCCGGGATCGGAACGGATCATAGGCGCCGCGCGGGCAGGGCTGAGTTGTGTTGATTATCGCAATATCGTGGCGACGGCCCTGCGCGAGCACTGTGGCCCGCGGGCCGTCGATGATGCAGAGTTGACCAGTTTTCTGTCCCGCGTCAGCTACGTGGCGCTTGACGGAATGGGTTCCCAGGGCTGGGAAGAGCTCGCCGCGCAACTGCGGCCGAGCGCGGAGGTGCCGGTTCGTCTGTTCTACTTCTCGGTCGGCCCGGCCCTGTTTGCACCGCTGGCAGAGCGCTTGCACAGTCACGGCTTGACCAATGGCGATACCCGCATCGTGGTCGAGAAGCCTTTTGGCCGCGACCTCCAGACGGCCAAGGCGCTCAACCGTACATTGGCCAGTCATTTCGACGAGGGGCAGATCTATCGCATCGATCACTACCTGGGCAAGGAAACGGTGCAAAATCTGATGGCGGTGCGGTTCGGCAATATGCTGTTCGAGCCGCTGTGGAACAGCCAGTATGTGGACCACATCCAGATCACCGTGGCCGAAACCGTCGGCATCGAGGGGCGGGAAGACTATTACGAACGCTCGGGTGCCATGCGCGATATGATGCAGAACCACCTGATGCAGCTGCTGTGCCTGATCGCGATGGAGCCTCCGGCCAAGTTCGACCCGGATGCCGTGCGGGACGAAAAGCTCAAGGTGATCCGGGCGTTGGACCCGGTGGAGCCGCATCACATCGTGCGCGGTCAATATCAGGCGCGGCAGGCGGCTGAGGGGGGCGCACAGGCGCATCCGTCCTACCGCGATACGGTCGGCAATCCGCGTAGCCGCACCGAGAGCTACGTGGCGTTGAAGGCCCATATCAGCAACTGGCGCTGGGCGGGCACGCCGTTTTATCTGCGCACCGGCAAGCGGCTGGTTGCGCGCTCTTCGGTGATCAACGTCATGTTCAAGGATGCGCCGCATTCCATCTTTGGTGCAGAAGCCGGACGCCACGCAAACCATCTGAAAATCCGGCTTCAGCCCAACGAGGGCATCACCTTGAGCGTGACCATCAAGGAGCCGGGGCAGGGGGGCATGCGTCTGATTGACGTGCCCCTGGACATGAGCTTTGCCGAGGCCCTGGGCTCGGAGGGGGGCACTCCGCCGGATGCCTATGAACGGCTGATCATGGACGTGGTACGCGGTGACCAGACGCTGTTCATGCGTGGCGACGAGGTCGAAGCGGCCTGGGCCTGGACCGACCCCATCATCGCGGGGTGGGAAGCCCGCGGCGACGTGCCGAAACCTTATGACAGCGGCAGCACCGGACCCGGTGACGCTGATTTGTTAATGCGCCGCGATGGGCGTGAGTGGAGGGGAATAAACCCATGAAATTCAACGAATACGCTGATCGAGACATGTTGGCGATCGAGGTCGCCAACGAAATGGCGGGCGATCTGAAGACCCACCTTTTGCACAATGATCTGGTGTCGCTGGCGGTTGCAGGCGGAACCACGCCGGCGCCGATTTTCGATGACCTCTGTGCCGCGGACATCGATTGGGCGCGGGTGCAGGTCATGGCCACTGATGAACGTTGGGTGGCAGAGGGCAATCCGCGCTCCAACGCGGCGATGATCCGGGCGCGGCTGCTGCAGAACCGCGCTGCGGCGGCGCAGTTCATGCCTTTCTACCTGCCCGGCCAGGACCCCGCCGTGGCCGCAGTCGAGCTGGAGCGGCAACTGCAGGATAAATTGCCCCTGTCGGTGGTCTTGTTGGGCATGGGGGAAGACATGCACACGGCCTCGCTGTTTCCCGGTGCAGACGGGCTGGCGGAGGCGCTGGCGGCCGATGCGCCTGCCTTTGCGGTGATGCGCCCGGACAGCCAGCCCGAAGCCCGTATCAGCCTGACCGCACGGGTTCTGGATGCGGCGATTGCCAAGCATCTCGTGATCTTCGGCGACGCGAAACGCGCAGCCCTGGAGCGCGCGATGACCCTGCCGCCGGAGGAAGCGCCTATTCAGGCCGTGCTCTCCGAAGCACGGGTGCACTGGGCACCCTGAGACGTATCGTCAGCTCTGTTCCCGAGCGGCCAGCTCGCCGCAAAACCGACCGCGCAACCCCTTGGTCAAGGCAGCGTAAGGTTGCTGGTGATCGTATTGACGAAATTTCCGCTCGCGGGATCCGTCAGCGAGGAAAAGCGGCCTCCGCCACTGGCCTCGGCCCAGGGGCCGGTGCCGCCGCTGATCCTCCAGCTGCCGGTGAGGGCGCCGGTTGCCTCCATGGCCTCGGCGTCCCAGTGCAAGACGACGCTGTCGCCAGCCTTGTCCTTGAAAGCGCAGATGCCGCCACCCGAGGCGGCGCCTGCGGAGACCTCAACCGCGCCAAAGCAGGGGCCTGATGCGCCGTTCATCGGGTGGTCGGGGCTTTCCATGTCGACTCGTTCGTAAGTACTGCTGACCTGCATCACCATGTGATTGTCGGCGATTTGCGTCACCGTGCTGCTCGAGGTGCCCGTGCCTTGTCCGCCCTGGTCCCAGGTTGTCCCAGCAAGGGCGTTCCCCGCCGCCAGGATGCAGACAAACGCGCTGATCGAACCAAACTGTGCCATACCAATACCCTCTCAACCACGTGACCCGACCATCGGGTACACGCGGGCAGTCTAGCACATTCGGTGTGTTTTGGTGCGACGCCGCGGCGCTAGGCCTACGGGATCCGTGCCATCACGGCGGCCTGCCTGATGCTTAGGCGGTGCAGAGAAGAAAGGAAACTGGAGCGGGTAGCGGGAATCGAACCCGCGCGTTCAGCTTGGGAAGCTGACAGGCTACCATTACATCATACCCGCCTGTGGAACGAAGAATTATGCTGCGCCGCCAATGAGGTCAAGGGCGACGCTGCTGTTTTCCACAGGTTTGGCCTTAGCCGCGGCGGCGTCTGCGGCGGCCACCGCCCGCGGCACCGCTCTCGCCACCACCGGTGTTGAAGTTGACCTGCGGCAGGGTCACCACGGTTTCCAGGATCGGGAAGGGTTCGGCCGAGTTCGGGATCGCGGAGGCATTGACGAAATGCTCCTGGAAGCGCGGCTCGACCGCGGTCTCGATCTTCTCGATGCGGCGCACGGTTTCTTCGATCTCGGCGCGCGCATCGGTGTTCAGCAGCGCGATCCGGGCGCCGGTGCCGGCGGCGTTGCCCGCAGAGGTCACCTTGTTCAGCTCGCAGTCGGGAATCATGCCCAGCACCATCGCGTGCTTGGCCGAGATATGCGCGCCAAAGGCACCGGCCAGCACCACCCGGTCGACCTTGTCGACGCCGAACTTGTCCATCAGCAGCCGCGCGCCGGAGTAGAGCGCCGCCTTGGCCATCTGGATCGCCCGGATGTCAGGGTTGGTGACGGTGATGGTCGGCCCGCCATCGGCAGATCCGTCCCACAGCAGGTAGGCATTGGTACGCCCGTCCTGAATGCAGCGGCTGGTGCCGGTCTGCTCGGCCGAGCCGATGAGACCGGAGGCGTCCAGCACGCCCGCCAGCCGCATTTCGGCAATTGCTTCGATGATGCCCGAGCCGCAGATGCCGGTGATGCCGGTGGTGGCGATGGATTCGGCAAAGCCGTCCTCGTCGGACCAGACTTCGGAACCGATGACGCGGAAGCGCGGCTCCTTGGTCTCCGGGTTGATTTCCACCCGCTCGATGGCACCGGGGGCGGCGCGCTGGCCGCTGGAGATCTGCGCGCCCTCGAACGCCGGGCCGGTAGGGGAGGAGCAGGCCAGGACCTTTTCCTTGTTGCCGAGAAGGATCTCGGCGTTGGTGCCGACGTCGACCACCAGCACCAGATCCTCGGACTTGTCCGGCGCTTCCGACAGCGCGACCGCCGCGGCATCGGCGCCGACATGGCCTGCGATGCAGGGCAGCAGGTAGACACGGGCGGCCGGGTGGATGTTCAGATCCAGCTCGTTCGCGCGCAAGGCCAGCGCGTTGGAGGTCGCCAGCGCAAACGGCGCCTGGCCGAGTTCGAACGGGTCGATGCCAAGGAACAGGTGGTGCATCACCGGGTTGCAGACAAAGACGGCATCGACGATCAGCGCCTTGTCGATCCCGGCCTCCGAAGCGATCTGGGTGAACAGCGCGTTCATGCCCTCGCGCACCGCGCGGGTCATCTCCTGGTCGCCGCCCTTGTTCATCATCGAATAGGACACCCGGCTCATCAGGTCTTCGCCAAAGCGGATCTGCGGGTTCATGATGCCCGAGGAGGCGACGACCTCGCCGGTTTTCAGATCGCACAGATGTGCGGCGATGGTGGTGGAGCCGAGGTCGACCGCCAGCCCGTAAACCGTGCCTTCATAGTAGCCCGGCCAGATGTGCATGATCTTGGGCGGGTGGCTCTCGTCGCCGAGGTGGACGGCGACGGTGACTTTCCAGTCGCCCTTGCGCAGCGCCGGTTGCAGGACGCTCAGGATGTGCAGGTCGGTCTTGACACCCTTCAGCTGCCACTGGGTTTCCAAGGCCTCGATCAGCCGCTCCATGTCTCCGGTGGGTTTGTGCATGTCGGGTTCTTCGACCTCGACGTAAAAGAGCCGGGTGGAGGGGTTCATCACGATGTCCCGGGCCTCGGCGCGTTTGCGCACCACCTGGCGGTGGACCTGGCTTTCCGGCGGCACGTCGATCACGACGTCGCCCTGCACCGTGGCCTGGCAGCCCAGGCGGCGACCATCGATCAGCCCGCGCTTGTCCTTGTAACGCTGTTCGACCTTGTTCCATTCGCTCAGCGCGCCCTCTGCCACGGTGACGCCGTGTTTGGGGAATTCGCCGTAGGATGGCGTGATCTGGCATTTCGAGCAGATGCCGCGGCCGCCGCAGACAGAATCCAGGTCGACGCCAAGCTGACGCGCCGCCGTCAGGATCGGCGTACCTACGGGAAAACGTCCGCGCTTGCCGGAGGGGGTAAACACAACGAGGGGTTCGTCAGTCATGCCGGTGGCCTTCTCACTTCCGCAGTTTCGGCGGAGCATATGGGCTTTTGCGGCGGGCGAAAGGCATGGCGCGGCATTTTCAGGTCTGCGGGCGGCATTTTTGCAGGTTTCAGCACGGGTTTAACGGAAAATCGTCCCGGCAGGCATGCCGTAGCGGGGCGCGTGCGATGCTGCAGCGCAGGATTTCTGCCCCGGGCCTCTTTCCCATCGTTCAGTTCTGTGCCATAGGGTCACCGCCAAACGGGGTTATGCATGGGGATGACAAATGCAGATTCGTGAGGCTCTCACCTTTGATGATGTTCTTCTGGTTCCGGGCGCGTCCAGCGTGTTGCCGAATACGGCTGATACGCGCACGCGGGTGACGCAGTCGGTGTCGCTGAACATCCCGCTGCTCAGCTCTGCGATGGACACGGTGACAGAGGCTCGCATGGCGATTGCCATGGCGCAGGCGGGCGGCATGGGCGTGATCCACAAGAACCTGAACGTGGAAGAGCAGGCGCAGGAAGTCCGTCGGGTGAAGCGCTTTGTCTCCGGCATCGTCTACAACCCCATCACCCTGACCGCCGATCAGACCCTGGCCGACGCCAAGGCGCTGCAGGAACGCTACCGGGTCACCGGCTTCCCGGTGGTGGATGGGTCTGGCCGCGTGGTCGGCATCGTCACCAACCGCGACATGCGGTTTGCCTCGGATGACAGCACGCCGGTCTCGGTGATGATGACCTCCGACAACCTCGCGCTGCTGCATGAGCCCGCGGACCTGGAAGAAGCCAAGTCCCTGATGAAGGCGCGCCGGATCGAAAAGCTGCTGGTTACCGACAAGGATGGCAAGCTGACCGGGCTGCTGACCCTGAAGGACACCGAACAGGCGGTTCTGAACCCCACCGCCTGCAAGGATGAACTGGGCCGCCTGCGGGTCGCCGCGGCGACCTCCGTTGGCGACAGCGGTTTCGAACGCTCCGAAGCGTTGATCGATGCGGGCGTCGACGTCGTCGTGGTGGATACCGCGCATGGTCATTCGGCCGGGGTGATCGACGCAGTCAAGCGGATCAAGGCGAAATACGGTGATATCCAGGTGATCGCGGGCAATGTGGCCACTGCCGAAGCCACCCGCGCGCTGATCGACGCGGGTGCCGATGCGGTCAAGGTCGGCATTGGTCCGGGCTCCATCTGCACCACCCGCATGGTGGCGGGCGTGGGCGTGCCGCAGCTGACCGCGATCATGGATTGCGCAGGCGCGGCGGGCGACGTGCCGGTGATTGCCGATGGCGGCATCAAGTTCTCGGGCGATTTTGCCAAGGCGATCGCGGCGGGCGCATCCTGCGCGATGGTCGGCTCGATGATCGCAGGCACCGACGAGTCCCCGGGCGAGGTGATCCTGTACCAGGGCCGCTCGTTCAAATCCTACCGCGGCATGGGCTCGATGGGCGCAATGGCGCGCGGTTCTGCCGACCGGTATTTCCAGAAGGATGCCGCCAGCGACAAGCTGGTGCCCGAGGGGATCGAAGGCCAGGTGCCCTACAAGGGCGGCGCAGGCGCGGTTGTGCACCAGCTGGTCGGCGGCCTGCGCGCGGCAATGGGCTACACCGGCTGCGCCACCGTCGACGAGATGCGCAAGAACTGCAACTTTGTCCGCATCACCGGCGCCGGCCTCAAGGAAAGCCACGTGCATGACGTGCAGATCACCCGCGAAGCCCCGAACTACCGGGTGGGCTGAGACGATGATGGCCGCATGTGACCAAGGGGCAGGGGCATGACCCCCGCCGCCCGCCTGCAGGCGGCCATTGAGATCCTCGACCAGGTGCTGGCCGGGGAAGCGGCGGAAAAGGCGCTGACCTCCTGGGGGCGGCGCAGCCGCTTTGCCGGTTCCAAGGACCGCGCGGCGGTTCGCGATCACGTGTTCACCGCCCTGCGCTGCCTGCGCTCGCATGCTGCTCTTGGCGGCGCACGCAGTGGGCGCGGCCTGATCCTGGGCGCGCTGCGCGAGGCGGGCACTGACCCCGATACCGTCTTCACCGGCGTCGGGCACGCGCCCGCAGCGCTGACGCCCGAGGAGCGGCAATTGCCTGCACCGCTGGAGGCCGACAGCGCCGAAGCGCTTGATATTCCCGACTGGCTGTGGCCAGAGTTTCGCGCCAGCCTTGGGGCAGGGGCCGCCGACGCGGCCCGGGCGCTGCGCTCCCGCGCGCCGGTGCACCTGCGCGTGAACCCGCGCCGGGGCTCCGTGGCAGACGCGCTGGAGCGTCTGCGGGCGGATGGTATCGAGGCCACAGAGCACCCCGCAGCACGGATGGCGCTTGAAGTGGTCGAGGGCGCACGCCGGTTGCGCAATGCCGAGGCCTATCAGGGCGGATTGGTCGAACTGCAGGATGCGGCCAGCCAGGCGGTGGTCGAACAATTGCCGCTGAGCGACGGCATGAAGGTTCTGGACTATTGTGCGGGTGGCGGCGGCAAGTCCTTGGCCATGGCCGCACAGGCCGACATTGACCTGTTTGCCCATGATGCCGACCCCAGGCGGATGAAGGATCTGCCACAGCGGGCTGCACGGGCGGGCGCAAAGGTGAGCTGCCTTGCGACCGATGCTCTCGACAGCGCTGGCCCGTTCGATCTGGTGCTGTGCGATGTGCCCTGTTCCGGGTCCGGCTCCTGGCGTCGCGCGCCCGAAGGTAAATGGCGACTGACGGCTGAGCGGTTGCAAGACCTGTATCAAGTGCAGGCCAACATCCTGCGTGAGGCCGCGCGGCTGACCGCGCCGGGCGGCTATCTGGCCTACGCGACCTGCTCAATGCTGCGCGGAGAAAATGCCGAGCAAGTTCAACGGTTTCTTCAGGAAAATGCCGGATGGAAACTGGTCTGCGAGCACAGCTGGAAGGTGCAGGACGGGACCGATGGTTTCCATGTTGCCGTGTTGACGCGCCAGACCGGCGATTGCTAGGGTTCCAGCTGGAAAAGTTTTGGTATTCTTAACGTGGTTTTAACCTAAACCGCCGCGTTATGGCGGCATCTCAGCAAAAGTAGCGGAGCCCTAATGCCCGGTCGCCAAGAAACCTCCGTTCCGGAACTGCGCGTTCACGCGCCTGAGCACGCCCGGCTTGCAGCGACCGTTCTGCTCGCGGTTATGTTGATCGCCAGCCCCTGGTTGTTGCCCCTGCCGGAATGGATCGGGCGCGGCTTCATCATGGTCGGGCTGACGCTGATTGCCGTGGCGGTGCTGATGATGGTGCAGACACGGCTGCGGCTGAATGCGCGCGCGATGGCCGCCGAGCTGCTGACGGGCTTTATCGAAAAAGACGCCACACCCAGTTTCGTCACCGATGACGACGGTGTGATCCACGCCTGCAACGGTGCCGCCGTGAAGCGGTTCCAGGATGCCACCCGCGACACGCTGGCGGGGACGTTGCGCTCGGTTTTGGCGAACCCTTCCGCGGTGCTCTACCGGCTGCAAAGCCGCGCACGTGTGGACGGCGCCGCGCGCGAGGATATCGTCACGCGGCGCGGGCATGTGCGGCTAGCGGTGCACCAGATGACCGGCGGCAGCTTCCTGTGGCGGGTTGAGGATATTCAGGAGCGCAGCAGCAGCGGGCGCGGTGCCGATGCAATGCCGGTGCCGATGATCACGGTGGGCCGCACCGGCGCGGTGCTGTTCATGAACGAAGCCGCGCGCACCCTGATCGGCGAGCGCGTGAAATCGACGGACCGCCTGTTTCCGTCGCTTCCGATCCTGCCGGGGCAGATCAACACGCTCAGCACCAAGAACGGGCCGGTTTCCGTTTTGGTCAGCGAGAAGAACCGCACCCAGGGTCGCAGCGAGCTGTTCCTGATGGAAGTCGATGAAAGCGGCCTCAACTCCAGCCAGGCCGGTCTGGAGGCGTTGCCGGTTCCCTTCCTGAAGGTGGCGGCGAGCGGCGAGATTCTGAGCGCGAACCGGATGGCCCTGCGCCTGCTGGGTGTCAGCAGCTGTGCCAACCTGAAACTGGGCCAGTTGATGGAGGGCCTGGGACGGCCGATGTCGGACTGGCTGCGCGATACGGCCGACGGGCTGGCGCCGAACAAGTCCGAGTTTCTGCGCCTGTCGCGTGGCGACAAGGAGGTGTTTGTCCAGGTCACCCTGACCCGCACGGTGGAAGAGGGTGAGCCCGTCCTGATCGCGGTGCTGAACGATGCGACGGAGCTGAAGACGCTCGAGGCGCAATTTGTCCAAAGCCAGAAGATGCAGGCAATCGGTCAGCTGGCGGGCGGTGTTGCGCATGATTTCAACAACCTTCTGACCGCGATTTCAGGCCATTGCGACCTGCTGCTGCTGCGTCACGACCAGGGCGACCAGGATTACGGCGACCTGATCCAGATCCATGAAAACGCCAACCGGGCTGCCTCGCTGGTGAGCCAGCTTCTGGCCTTTTCACGCAAACAGACACTGCAGCCGGAAACGCTGGATGTACGCGATACCCTGTCGGATCTCACCCATCTGCTGAACCGTCTGGTCGGCGAGAAGGTCACCCTGACGCTGAGCCATGACCCGGTGATGAAATCGATCCGCGCTGATAAACGCCAGCTTGAACAAGTGCTGATGAACCTGGTGGTGAATGCCCGCGATGCGATGCCGCAAGGGGGCGAAATCCGTGTCGAGACCGAGGTCCTGTCGCTCGACAAACCTCTCGAGCGCAACCGCGCCACAGTTCCGGCCGGCGACTGGGTCACCGTCAAGGTCTCGGACGAGGGCGTCGGCATCGCGCCGGACAAACTCCAAAAAGTGTTTGAGCCGTTCTACACCACCAAGCGCACCGGTGAGGGCACGGGGCTTGGCCTGTCCACCGCCTACGGCATCATCAAGCAGACGGGCGGTTACATCTTCGTGGATTCCGTGCAGGGGCAAGGCACCCAGTTCACGCTGTTCTTCCCGGTCTACAAACCGCAGGCCGAGCCCAAGGCTGCGGAAGCGCCAGCAGATCTGACCGAGCGCGGCGGCAATGCGCAGCACGGCGAGGGCGTGGTGCTGCTGGTGGAAGATGAAGCGCCGGTGCGCGCCTTTGCGTCCCGTGCGCTGCGGATGCGGGGGTACACCGTTCTCGAGGCCGAATCCGCCGAGGACGCGCTGCGCACGCTGGAGGATCCGGGGCTGACGGTGGATGTGTTTGTCACCGATGTGGTGATGCCCGGGATGGACGGACCCAGCTGGGTGCGACAGGCCCTGAAGGAGCGCCCGGACACACGCGTGGTTTTCGTGTCCGGCTATGCCGAGGGCGCCTTCGGCGAAGCCGACCCCGAGGTGCCGAACTCGGTCTTCCTGCCAAAACCCTTCTCGCTCAATCAGTTGACGGAAACTGTTCACGCTCAGTTGCACTGAGTGGTGAGCGCGTCGCCTGACTGCGCCTTGTCGGTCTAGGCGGATTGCACCGGCTGGTTCGCGGTCGGGATGCTGTCATAGAGGTCGAACTCCGCCGCTCGTTTGCGTCGCAGATGCGCCTCTGCTTCCGACGTGAGAGTCAGCGTCGCCTGCGGGCTGACATTGCGCCGTTCGAGCCGGATGTCGGTGTCCAGGCGGTGCTCCAGGAACAGTCGCAGCGCATCAGTGTCCTCGTAGCGGAACAGGTGGTCGACCCTGCAGCCGTTTTGTTGCGCTTCCAGAAATTTCGCCTGGCTGCCGACGTTGGCATAAGCGGGCGGCTTGCCCTTGCAGTAGGCCTGCACGAAGGCGTCGAAAGTGAGGTCGCGGGTGGAGTTGGCATGCCCGTCCAGCGCCGGGCGCTGGCGATAGCGGAACCAGCTGCCAAGCCAGCTGATCGGCTCACGCATTACGGCGACCACCTCCAGCTCCGCGCCGCAGACCTTGTCGAACATGGGCCGAATCCAGCGGTTGTAGCGGTAGAGCGGCGCATGTTTGAGCTGCGGCGGGTCGGAAATGATCAGATCGGCCCGGTCGCGCAATGCCTCCTGCAGGGCGGTGGTGCCGGTCTTGGGGACTGACAACAACGCCAGCCGTTCCTTGTAAAATATCATCATTTCATAAACCGTCCGGTAAAAACTGGTAGCGTCCGTTTATCGTAAATACTTCCTTAACATCTTGCCCGCGCAGTGGGTACAGCAGTTTTCTGTTGCAATGTTCCCGTTTTGATCCGATAAGGAACAAGAGGTGAACAAAGCAGTGATTGCCGCGCGCCCCGGTGTGTGACACATAGAAAGGGACAAGGGACTATGGCGGATCTTTTGACCATGAAGAACAAAGTAAGCGGTGACAAGCAGAAGGCGCTGGACAGCGCGCTTGCCCAGATCGAGCGGCAGTTTGGCAAGGGCTCGATCATGAAGCTCGGCGACGGCAGTGCCATGCAGGAGATCGAGGCCAGTTCAACCGGCTCTCTGGGGCTGGACATTGCCCTTGGCATCGGCGGTCTGCCGATGGGGCGGATCATCGAAATTTACGGCCCGGAAAGCTCGGGCAAGACCACGCTGACGCTGCATTGCATTGCAGAACAGCAGAAAAAAGGTGGCGTCTGTGCCTTCGTCGACGCGGAACACGCGCTGGACCCGCAATATGCGGCCAAGCTGGGCGTTGACCTGGACGAGCTGCTGATCTCGCAGCCCGACACCGGCGAACAGGCGCTGGAAATCACCGACACGCTGGTGCGCTCGGGCGCGGTGAACATGGTGATTGTCGACTCGGTTGCGGCGCTGACGCCGAAATCCGAGCTTGAGGGCGACATGGGCGACAGCAACGTCGGCGTGCAGGCCCGCCTGATGAGCCAGGCAATGCGCAAGCTGACCGGCTCCATCAGCCGTTCCAAATGCATGGTGATTTTCATTAACCAGATCCGCATGAAGATCGGCGTCATGTTCGGCTCGCCCGAAACCACCACCGGCGGCAACGCGCTGAAGTTCTACTCCTCGGTGCGTCTCGACATCCGCCGCATCGGCTCGATCAAGGACCGGGACGAGGTGGTTGGCAACTCCACCCGTGTCAAGGTGGTCAAGAACAAGGTGGCGCCGCCGTTCAAGCAGGTGGAATTCGACATCATGTACGGTGAAGGTATCTCCAAGATGGGCGAATTGCTGGATCTGGGCGTGGCGGCCGGTGTCGTCAACAAGTCCGGTGCCTGGTTCTCCTACGGGGATGAGCGGATCGGCCAGGGGCGGGAAAACGCCAAGACCTTCCTGCGCGAGAACCCGGCCATTGCCTACGACATCGAGGACAAGATCCGCGCCGCTCATGGTCTGGAGTTCGACCGGCCCGACGTGGATGACGCCGACGATATTCTCGAGGCCTGAACGCCGGATAGTCTGATCAAATACCGGGATTTGCGGGGCGCAGCGACGGCTGCGCCCTTTTTCATGGGCTGTGCCGAACGGTCGATGTGGACAGTGCGCGGGCAGGGCGCTACACCTGCCCGGAACGCTTAGACAAAGCCGAAGAGATCCCGCATATGCCGACGCTCAACGACATCAGATCGACCTTTCTGAACTATTTCGCCAAACAGGGTCACGAGGTGGTGGACTCCAGCCCACTGGTGCCCCGCAATGATCCCACCCTGATGTTCACCAACTCAGGCATGGTGCAGTTCAAGAACTGTTTCACCGGGGTCGAAACCCGTGACTACAAACGTGCCACCACCTCGCAGAAATGCGTCCGCGCCGGCGGCAAGCACAACGACCTCGACAATGTCGGCTATACCGCGCGCCACCACACGTTTTTCGAGATGCTCGGCAACTTCTCCTTTGGTGACTACTTCAAGAACGAGGCGATCCCCTTTGCCTGGGAACTGATCACCAAGGAATTCGATATTCCGAAGGATCGGCTGTACACGACCGTCTATCACACCGATGACGAGGCCTTTGAAATCTGGAAGAAGATGGGCGTGCCGGAGGACCGGATCATCCGCATCGCCACCTCGGACAACTTCTGGCAGATGGGCGATACCGGCCCCTGCGGCCCCTGCACCGAGATCTTCTATGACCACGGCGATCACATCTGGGGTGGCCCTCCAGGCTCGCCCGAGGAAGACGGCGACCGCTTCATCGAGATCTGGAACCTCGTGTTCATGCAGAATGAGCGCTTTGCCGACGGCTCGATGGTGGATCTGGACATGCAGTCGATCGACACCGGCATGGGCCTGGAGCGGATCGCCGCGCTGCTGCAGGGCACCCACGACAACTACGAGACCGACCTGTTCAAATCGTTGATCGAGGCGTCGGCCAATGTGACCAACACCGATCCTTTCGGCGATCAGAACGTGCATCACCGGGTGATCGCCGATCACCTGCGCTCCTGCTCCTTCCTGATTGCCGAGGGTGTGCTGCCCTCGAACGAGGGGCGCGGTTACGTGCTGCGCCGGATCATGCGCCGCGCGATGCGCCATGCGTCCTTGCTGGGGGCGTCGGACCCGGTGATGCACAAGCTGGTGCCGTCGCTGGTGCAGAAGATGGGGGCCGCCTACCCCGAGCTGAGCCAGGGCCAGGCTCTGATCGAGGAAACCTTCGAGCAGGAGGAAACCCGCTTCCTCAAGACGCTGGACCGCGGCCTGAAGTTGCTAGACGAGGCCTCCAGCGATCTGGGCAAGGGCGACGTGCTGCCGGGCGAAACCGCGTTCAAACTCTATGACACCTATGGCTTCCCGCTGGACCTGACCCAGGACGCCCTGCGCGCCAAGGAGATCGAAGTCGACACCGAAGGGTTCGATGCCGCGATGAAAGCGCAGAAGGAACAATCCCGCGCGGGCGGGATCGGTCTTGGCGAGGCCGCGGACGTGAAGGTCTACTTCGATATCCTGGATGCCGCTGGCCCGACCGATTTTCTCGGCTACGAGACCGAGAAGGCGGAGGGCCAGGTTGTTGCCATCGTCAAGGATGGCGCGCAGCTGCAGTCCGCGGGCAAGGGCGACACGGTGCAGATCATCCTGAACCAGACCCCGTTCTACGGCGAAAGCGGCGGCCAGGTGGGGGACACTGGCTCCCTGACGGTGGACGGCGGCGCGGCGCGTGTCATCGACACCAAGAAGGTCGAAGGCCTGTTCCTGCATATCGCCGAAGTGACCGAAGGCGAGATTTCCGTCGGGGCTGGGGCGACAATGGAAGTCGACCACGACCGGCGCAGCCAGATCCGCGCCAACCACTCGGCCACCCACCTGCTGCATGAAGCGCTGCGCAATGCGCTTGGTGAACATGTGGCGCAGAAGGGCTCGCTGAACGCAGCGGACCGGTTGCGGTTCGATTTCAGCCACAACAAGGCGCTAAGCGCAGAAGAGTTGAGCCGCGTTGGCGCCGAAGTGAACGATTTCATTCGGCAGAACACGCCCGTCTCGACCCGGATCATGACACCGGATGATGCTCGTGCGTTGGGCGCGCAGGCGCTGTTCGGCGAGAAATACGGTGAAGAGGTGCGTGTTGTCTCCATGGGGCGTGCGCCCACTGGCAAGGGCCACGATGGGGAAACCTATTCGATCGAACTCTGCGGCGGCACCCATGTGAGGCAGACCGGTGACATCGGCACCTTCGTGATCCTGGGCGACAGCGCGTCCTCTGCCGGTGTGCGCCGTATCGAGGCGCTGACTGGGGCCGCGGCATTTGCGCATCTGGAACGCGAGGCAGGCCGCATGGCCGAGGTTGCGGCGGCCCTGAAGGCACAGCCTGCGGACGTCATGGACCGGTTGAAAGCCCTGATGGATGAGCGCAAGGCGCTGCAAAACGAGATTTCCAATCTTAAGCAGCAAATCGCCATGGGTGGCGGTTCCGGCGGCAACGGCGCAGAGGCCAAGGAAATCAACGGCAAGACGTTCCTGGCGCAGGCCTTGCAGGGGGTGTCCGGCAAGGATCTGCGTGGCCTAATCGACGCGCACAAGCAGAACCTCGGCTCCGGCGTCATCCTGCTGATCGCAGAGGACGACGGCAAGGTCGCCGTGGCGGCCGGTGTCACCGATGATCTGACCGGTGAAATCTCGGCCGTGGACGTGCTCAAGGCCGCGGTGCCCGCGGTGGGCGGCAAGGGCGGCGGTGGTCGTCCCGACATGGCCCAGGGCGGCGGCAAGGATTTCTCCGGCGCTCAGGCCGCGATCGAGGCAGCGGAGGCGCTGCTGGCTTCCTGACCATTTGGTCAAAAAAAGCTTGGTCTTTCCGGCAAAACCCCTAATCTGCCGGGAAGATCAGAAACTATGGAGGCTGCGATGCCCGCACTTTGGATTGCCCATGTAACCGTCACCGATGCCGAGGCGTATGGCAAATACGCCGAGCTGGCAGGCCCGGCAATCGCCAAGCACGGCGGCAGCTTCATCGCTCGCGGTGGAAAGTTTGTGCAGCTGGAGGGCAAGGAGCGCCCGCGCAATGTCGTGGCCAAGTTTCCGAGCGTCGAAGCCGCTGTGGAGTGCTACAACAGCCCCGAATACCAGGAAGCGTTGAGCCATGCGCGCGATGCCTCCGAGCGGGAGCTGATGGTTGTGGAAACCAGCGAGTAATTTTGCCGCCGCCCGCAAAGGGGCGAGCAAGCAACGATAGGAACGGGCGCCCCATGGGGCGCCCTTTTCGTTTGGCAGCACTGGGTTGCGGACCCGGTCCGCCGTGGCGCCACTGGGGGCGAAAGCGAAAAGGGGCGCCACATGGCGCCCCTTCTGCAAGGTCTTGTTGATTTCGGACGCTTACTGCGCGGCCTTGGACATCCGCTTGCGCTCATGCGGGTCCAGGTACCGCTTGCGCAGGCGAATATTGTTCGGCGTCACTTCGACCAGTTCGTCGTCGTTGATATAGGCGATCGCTTCTTCAAGCGACAGTGTCATCGGCGGCGTCAGGCGCACGGCGTCATCGCTGCCGGAGGCACGCACGTTGGTCAGTTTCTTGCCTTTCAGCGGGTTCACTTCCAGGTCGTTGTCCCGGCTGTGCTCACCGATGATCATGCCGGTGTAGACGTCCGCCTGGGGGCCGATCATCATCTTGCCACGCTCTTCCAGGTTCCACAGCGCATAGGCGACCGACTGGCCGTTCTCCATCGAGATCAGCACACCGGCACGGCGACCGGGGATCGGGCCCTTGTGCGGTGCCCAGCCGTGGAACACGCGGTTCAGCACGCCGGTACCGCGGGTGTCGGTCAGGAACTCGCCGTGGTAGCCGATCAGCCCGCGAGAGGGAACATGGGCGATGATGCGGGTCTTGCCTGCGCCAGCCTGTTTCATCTCCACTAGGTCGCCCTTGCGGGCGCCGGTCAGCTTCTCGATCACCGCGCCGGAGTATTCGTCATCGACGTCGATGGTGGCTTCCTCGATCGGCTCCATGCGGACGCCGTCGATTTCCTTCATGATCACCTGCGGGCGGGAGATCGACAGCTCGAACCCTTCGCGGCGCATGTTTTCGATCAGCACACCCATCTGCAGTTCGCCGCGGCCAGAGACCTCGAAGGCTTCGCCGCCGGGGGTGTCTTCGACCTTGATAGCGACGTTGCTTTCGGCTTCTTTCAGAAGACGGTCACGGATGACGCGGGATTGCACCTTCTTGCCATCGCGGCCCGCCAGCGGGCTGTCGTTGATGCCGAAGGTCACGGTGATGGTCGGCGGGTCGATCGGCTGGGCGTCCAGCGGCTCTTCCACGGCAAGAGCGCAGATGGTGTCGGCCACGGTGGCCTTGGACATGCCCGCGATGGAGACGATATCACCGGCCTGGGCTTCTTCGATGTCCTGTTGTGCAAGGCCGCGGAACGCCTGGATGCGGGTGACGCGGAACTGCTCGATCTTCTGGCCGATGCGGCTGATGGCCTGAACCGTCGCGCCAACCTTCAGGGTGCCGGATTCGACCCGACCGGTCAGCAGGCGGCCAACGAAGGGGTCGCTGCCCAGCGTGGTCGCGAGCATGCGGAAATCTTCGTTCTGGCGTTTGATCTGCTTGGGCTCGGGCACGTGGTTCACGATCAGGTTGAACAGCGCGTGCAGATCCTTGCGGGGGCCGTCCAGCTCCATGTCGGCCCAGCCGTTGCGGCCGGAGGCATACATATGCGGGAAGTCCAGCTGGTCTTCGGTCGCGTCCAGCGAGGCAAAGAGGTCAAAGCATTCGTCCAGCGCACGGTCGGGCTCGGCGTCGGGCTTGTCGACCTTGTTCAGCACCACGATCGGGCGCAGGCCCAGGGCCAGTGCCTTGGAGGTCACGAATTTGGTCTGCGGCATCGGGCCTTCGGCGGCGTCCACCAGCAGCACCACGCCGTCGACCATCGACAGGATCCGCTCAACCTCGCCGCCAAAGTCGGCGTGGCCGGGGGTGTCGACGATGTTGATGCGGGTGCCGTTCCACTCCACCGAGGTGGGCTTGGCAAAAATGGTGATGCCGCGTTCGCGCTCAAGATCGTTGCTGTCCATGGCGCGTTCCGCCACAGCCTGATTTTCGCGGAAAGCGCCGGATTGTTTCAGCAGCTCGTCAACCAGGGTGGTTTTGCCGTGGTCGACGTGAGCAATGATCGCAATGTTGCGCAGGTCCATGACGTTCGCCTTTGTAAGGAAGTTGCGCCGCGCATAGCCCGAACCCCGATCAAAGGCCAGAGGAAAACTACCCCGGACCGCCAGCAATCGGCGATCAGTGGCCTGAAGTCTTGGAAAACAGGTGAATGATGACGATTCCGGACATGATCAGGGTCATTCCGATCACGGCGGGCAGGTCCAGTTTCTGGCCAAAGACAAGGTAAGCGATCACCGCAATCAGCAGGATTCCAAGGCCGGACCAGATTGCATAGACCACGCCGACGGGCATGAACTTCAGCGTCAGCCCCATCATGTAGAAGGAGAACCCATAGGCCACCAGAACGATCAGCGACGGCCCGAGGCGGGAAAACTGCTGGCTGGCCTGCAGGGCGGTGGTGCCGATCGTCTCTGCCGCGACCGCAATGATCAGGTAGATGTAGTGAACTGGCATCGGAACCCTCCGTTCTGGCAGGCCGACAGGAGATGACCTGCCATTGTCGCCTAGCGCATTCACCGCAGGTCGAAAAGACGCGAAATTGCGCGTCAGGCGCATTTTCGCCCGCGCGATGAGATTTCTTTTGGTTGAGTGCCCCTGAAACAGGTCTCTGCATCGGGGCGGGGATCCGGCCAGCGAGAGGCTGCCCGGATCGAAGTTACAACCGTCCAGCCTCTCGGAACCAGGGTTCGACGCGGGATCGCACGTAGCTCCACACCTGCGGTGCGCCACGCTGGATCTTCGCGCCGACGCGCGCGTCCAGCTGGGGGAGGCTGACGTCGTAGTCCAGCCAGCTCCCGCCGCCGTTCAGCAGGTTCAGCAGGACGGGCTGCACCCGGTCGATCGACTTGGCAAACACGGCGTCCGGGCTTTCGGCTGCCTCGAATTCCTGCCAGATCTCATAAAGCGGTCGGCCCTGGTCCGCGGGCAGCAGGCCAAACAGACGGGTGGCCGCAGCTTGTTCCTTGTCGGCGATTGCAGCAAGCTCCTGCGGATCAAGGACACCGTGGATCGGCGCATCGCCGGCATCGATCTCGACAAGGTCATGCAGCAGAAGCATCTGCAGAACCCGGTCGACGTTGACGGGGGCGGTACTGTGTTCGGCCAGCACCCAGGCGTAAAGCATGATGTGCCAGCTGTGCTCGGCGGAGTTTTCGTGCCGCGAGCCATCACCCAGTTTCGACGCGCGGGTGATCTGCTTCAGCTTGTCCGCTTCGTTCAGGAATGCCAGCCGGGTCGTCAGCTGGCTGCAATCGATGTCGCTGGCGCGGCCCAGTTTGGCCTGCGCATGGTGGTAGGCTTGAGGAAAGCTGTGCCTCAGCGCCGCGGCGCGTCCTCCGTCGAGGTTCTGGCGCACCACGTCGAGATGCCAGTCCAGCGGCGTTGCGCCATACACGGTCTGGAACATCGGCTGGCAATGATCGACCTGTTTGGCGTATTGCGCGTCCGGCGTCTCCGCCGCTTCAAACTCCTGCCACAGCGCAAGGAACTCCGCCCCCTGATCCTCAGGCAGCAGGCCGAACAGACGTTGTGCCGCGGTCTGCTCAGCGGCGGCCACGGCGGCCCAGTCGGCCTCGGCGGTGATCGGGTGATCGCCTGCGTCAATTTCCACCAGATCATGCAGCAGCAGCATGCGGATGGCACGGAAGATGTCGACCTGTGGCGCCGCGAACGGCGCAAGCACCAACGCATAGAGCGCCAGATGCCAGCTGTGTTCCGCCGAGTTTTCGCGGCGACTGCAGTCGAGGATCAAATTCTGGCGCTCGATGGTGCGCAGCTTGTCGGCCTCGAGCAGGAAGGCGAACTGCGCATCGAGACGGCTCATGGCTGACCCTTCGCGTCCAGCTGTGCCTTGACCTGTTCGATCTTGGCGTTCAGGAACGCGCGCGCCTTGCGCTCGGCCAGGCGAACGCGCATTTCGGTCAGGAAGGCCTCCTCCAGCGACTGGGAGGCGGCGCCGAGAACCTGGCCCACCTCCACGTACAGTCGCTCTTCGCCGGTGGCGTCCTGCACCTTGAGCGTATCGATCGCCAGTTTCTGGGCCAGCGTTTCGATTGTGCCCATCAGCGGCTGGTCTCGGTCAGGCGGCGTTTCACGTAATCGGTGACGCTGCTGATCATCGTGTCCATATGCGGCTCCTGGAAGAAGTGATCCGCGCCCTCGATCTCATTGTGGGTGATGGTGATGCCCTTCTGCTCGTGCAGCTTGTTCACCAGGTTGGCGGTGTCGGCGGGCGGTGCCACGCGGTCGGCGGTGCCGTTGATGATCAGGCCCGAGGAGGGGCAGGGCGCCAGGAAGGAGAAATCATACATGTTGGCTGGCGGTGCGACCGAGATGAAGCCGGTGATTTCCGGACGGCGCATCAACAGCTGCATGCCGATCCAGGCGCCGAAGGAGAAGCCCGCAACCCAGCAATGCTTGGAATTGGAGTTCATCGACTGCAGGTAATCCAGCGCTGACGCGGCATCGGACAGCTCGCCCACGCCCTGGTCGTATTCGCCCTGGCTGCGCCCGACGCCGCGGAAATTGAACCGCAGCACGGTAAAGCCCATGTTGTAGAAAGCGTAATGCAGGTTGTAGACGACCTTGTTGTTCATCGTCCCGCCGAACTGCGGGTGCGGGTGCAGCACGATGGCAATCGGTGCGTCTTTTTCTTTTTGCGGGTGATAGCGGCCTTCGAGGCGGCCTTCGGGTCCGGGAAAGATGACCTCGGGCATGGGCGGTTCAAATCCTACTGTCGTTTGTCGGGTCTGCCGTCAGAAAACTTGACGGGTTCCGTCAGGCATCTTAGAACAGTTCTAATCACGGCGTGGGCCAAGCCGCGCACCGTCAGGCTGAGATACGCACAGACGTCGACAAGGTCAATGTTTTCGCACGTCCAAGGCGATTTCGAGGGATGAAACATGAAACTTTCCACCAAAGGCCGTTATGCAATGGTCGCCCTTGCAGATATCGCCCTGCAGCCGACGGGCAATCTGGTGCCGCTCGGCGATATTTCACGGCGTCAGGATATTTCGCTGCCATACCTTGAGCAGCTCTTCGTCAAGCTGCGCCGTGCCGGACTGGTCGAATCCGTGCGTGGTCCGGGAGGCGGTTACCGGCTGGCGATGCCGCCCGCGGAAATTCGGGTGGTCGACATTCTCTCGGCAGTGGATGAGACGGTCGATGCCATGCACAAGGGGGCCGGGGCCTCGGGTGCGCTGTCCGGTAGCCGGGCGCAATCGCTGACCAACCGCCTGTGGGAGGGGTTGAGCGCGCATGTCTATGTGTTCCTGCACCAGACCCGTCTGTCCGATGTGATCGAGAATGACCTGGCGCCCTGTCCGGCGGTGCCGAACCTGTTCGCGGTTGTGGATGACTGAAACCGAAAGGTCCGCTGGCACAGGGGCTTTGCGCTGGCGGCTATTCCGCGTATGAGACGGGACCACTTTGAAAAGATGACTCCATGACACGTGTTTACCTGGACCATAACGCCACAGCGTGGCTGCGCCCCGAAGCGCGGGAGGCGATGGTGGCCGCGATGGATGTCTGCGGCAACCCCTCCTCGGTTCATGCAGAAGGGCGTGCCGCCAAGGCCCTGGTCGAGAAGGCGCGGGCTCAGGTCGCGGCTGCCTTTGGCGCAGACGGGGCCGACATCGTGTTCACCTCCGGCTCCACCGAGGGCGCGGCTCTGGCGCTTGCCGGGCGCCAGCTGCACGGTGCACCGGTCGAACATGACGCGGTGCGGGCCTGGACGGTCGAAGACCTTCCGGTCGGCGCCGATGGGGCAGTGCAGGTTTCTGATCCCGCCGCCTCGACCGTGCAGCTTGCGAATTCTGAAACAGGGATCATCCAGACGCTCCCCGATGGGCTGGCGGTTACAGATGCGACCCAGGCTTTTGGCAAGCTGCCGGTCGCCTTCAACTGGCTGGGCGCGCAGATGGCGCTGATTTCGGCGCACAAACTGGGCGGCCCCAAGGGGATCGGCGCCGTGGTCCTGCGCCGTGGCACGGACCTGCCGGCGCAGATCAAGGGCGGCGGTCAGGAGATGGGGCGCCGGTCCGGCACCGAAAATGTCATTGGAATTGCCGGGTTCGGGGCCGCAGCCGAGGCTGCCGCAAAAGATCTGGCAGATGGTGTCTGGGACAGGGTTGCAGAACTTAGAAATATTCTAGAAAAGGCGCTTGTGTCTGGCGCAAGCCATACTATTTTTGTCGGGAAGGATCAGAAGCGCCTGCCGAACACTTTGTGTTTTGCGACACCGGGCTGGAAGGGCGAAACCCAGGTCATGCAGATGGATCTGGCGGGGTTTGCCATCAGCGCGGGCAGTGCCTGTTCCAGCGGCAAGGTGCGCGCCAGTGCGGTGCTGACCGCGATGGGATATGACGAGGCCACGGCACAAGGCGCGGTGCGCGTGTCGCTTGGGCCTCAGACAACGGAAGAAGATGTGCTGCGCTTTGCCGAGGCGTGGCTGCAAAAAGAAAAGAAACATCGCGCCCGCGCGGCGTGAATGAGGAGATGACAATGGCCGCTTTGGACCAGACCCAAGTCAAGGAAGGTGTTGACCAGGAAACCGTGGATGCGGTCCGTGAAGTAGGCGGTGCCTATAAATACGGCTGGGAAACCGACATCGAGATGGAATACGCGCCCAAGGGCGTGAACCCGGACATCGTCCGGCTGATCTCGGAAAAGAACGAAGAGCCGGAATGGATGACCGAATGGCGCCTGCAGGCTTTCGAGCGCTGGGAAAAGATGGACGAGCCTGACTGGGCCATGGTCAGCTACCCTGAGATCGACTTCCAAGACCAGTATTACTACGCCCGTCCGAAGTCGATGGAAGTGAAGCCGAAGTCGCTGGACGAGGTCGATCCCAAGCTGCTGGCGACCTACGAAAAGCTGGGCATTCCGCTGAAGGAACAGATGATCCTGGCCGGCGTCGAAGGCGCAGGCGACACCCCCGAGGAAGGCCGCAAGGTGGCGGTTGACGCGGTGTTCGACTCCGTCTCCGTCGGCACCACCTTCCAGAAAGAGCTGAAAGAGGCGGGCGTCATCTTCTGCTCGATCTCCGAGGCGATCCGTGAGCACCCCGAGCTGGTGAAGAAGTACCTCGGCTCCGTGGTGCCGGTTTCCGACAACTTCTATGCGACGCTGAACTCGGCCGTGTTCTCCGACGGCTCCTTCGTCTACGTGCCGCCGGGCGTGCGCTGCCCGATGGAACTGTCGACCTATTTCCGCATCAACGCGGAAAACACCGGCCAGTTCGAGCGCACCCTGATCATCGCCGACAAGGGCTCTTACGTCTCCTACCTCGAGGGCTGCACCGCACCGCAGCGTGACACGGCGCAGCTGCACGCCGCGGTGGTGGAAATCATCGTCGAGGAAGACGCCGAGGTGAAATACTCCACCGTCCAGAACTGGTATCCGGGCGACGAGAACGGCAAGGGCGGCATCTACAACTTCGTGACCAAGCGCGCCGATTGCCGCGGCGACCGCGCCAAGGTGATGTGGACCCAGGTGGAAACCGGTTCTGCCGTGACCTGGAAATACCCCTCCTGCATCCTGCGTGGTGATGAAAGCCAGGGCGAGTTCTACTCGATCGCGATTGCCAACAACATGCAGCAGGCCGACACCGGCACCAAGATGGTGCACCTGGGCAAGAACACCAAGTCGCGCATCGTCTCCAAGGGGATCTCGGCCGGCAAGGCACAGAACACCTATCGCGGCCTGGTGTCGATGCACCCCAAGGCCAAGAACTCGCGCAACTACACCCAGTGCGACAGTTTGCTGATCGGTGACAAATGCGGCGCCCACACGGTTCCCTATATCGAGGTGAAGAACAACTCTTCCCGCGTGGAGCATGAGGCGACCACCTCTAAGGTGGACGACGACCAGCTGTTCTACTGTCGTCAGCGCGGCATGGACGAGGAAGAGGCGGTGGCCCTGGTGGTCAACGGCTTCTGCAAGGACGTGCTGCAGGCGCTGCCGATGGAGTTCGCCATGGAAGCGCAGCAGCTGGTTGCGATCTCGCTGGAAGGCTCGGTGGGGTAAAAGGAGTGCTTGAAACGCTGGAGGCAATCAAGGCTTGGGCATTCCCACAGACTTTGGTCGCTCAAGTCCTTGTTGGCCTCCTTCTCGCTCTGGCAATCTTGCTGACTTTCAAGATCGGGCAAGTTTTGTGGCCGAGCGATCCGGAAAATGGAGTGATGAGGGCTTTTGCAATACTGGTCGCTGCGTCGACGTTTGTAGCGATGAAAGCCATCTACCTGAATTTCGGATTGATTTTGGTTGAGCGGGAAGCTGAAAGCCATTGAAAGGAGAAGGCAGGAAATGATCGTCACAACGACCAACAGCGTCGAAGGCTACCAGATCGCCGACTACAAGGGCATCGTGGTGGGCGAGGCGATCATGGGCGCCAATGTGGTGCGCGATTTCTTTGCCTCGGTCACCGACATCGTCGGCGGCCGCTCCGGGGCATATGAAAGCAAGCTTCAGGACGCCCGCGAAACCGCCCTGGCCGAGCTGGAAGAGCGCGCCCGCGCTGCCGGGGCCAACGCCGTGGTGGGCGTTGACCTGGATTATGAAGTCATCGCCGACTCCATGTTGATGGTTTCGGCAAGCGGCACCGCTGTGGTGCTGGCGTAGAAATGAGCAGGCCCTTCAAAGGCCATTGAAATATCGCGGGCCACGAGCTCGCCACAGAATGCGACACGAGGAAAAAATGCTCGAAATCAAAAACCTGCACGTCAAACTTGAAGATGAAGACAAGCAGATCCTGAAGGGTCTGGACCTCAAGGTCGAGGCCGGCAAGGTGCATGCCATCATGGGCCCCAACGGCTCGGGCAAATCGACGCTGTCTTACGTGCTGTCCGGCCGTGATGGCTATGAGGTGACCGAGGGTTCGGCGGAACTGCTGGGCGAGGACATCCTGGAGCTGGAGCCGGAAGAGCGCGCCGCGGCGGGCATGTTCCTGGCGTTCCAGTACCCGGTCGAAATCCCCGGCGTTGGCAACATGACCTTCCTGCGCACCGCGGTGAATGCACAGCGCAAGGCCCGCGGCGAGGAAGAGCTGTCGGCTTCCGACTTCCTGAAAGAGGTCCGCGCCAAGGCAAAGACCCTGAAGATCGACGCCGACATGCTGAAGCGCCCGGTCAACGTCGGCTTCTCCGGCGGTGAGAAGAAGCGCAACGAAATCCTGCAGATGGCGATGCTCGAGCCGAAGCTCTGCATCCTGGACGAGACCGACTCCGGCCTCGACGTGGACGCAATGAAGCTGGTGGCCGATGGCGTGAACGCGCTGCGTGACGAGGGCCGCGGCTTCCTGGTGATCACCCACTATCAGCGTCTGCTGGACCACATCAAACCGGACGTGGTGCACATTCTGGCGGATGGTCGCATTGTGAAAACCGGCGGCCCCGAGCTGGCGCTGGAAGTCGAAAACAACGGCTATGCCGGCATTCTGGCCGAGGTGGACGCGTAATGGCACTTCCCGAAGCAAAACAAACCGCAACCGAGGCGCGGCTGGCCGCGCTGACGCTGCCCGAGGGCGGCTGTCTTGCCGCCGCGCGCCATGCCGCGCTGTCGCGGGTGCAGACCATGGGTCTGCCGGGGCGGCGTGACGAATACTGGAAATACACCCGTCCGGACACGCTGGTGCAGGCGGATGTGCCCGAAGCCGCAGTTTTCGAGACCGGCGAGCCGCCGATGTTCAACGACTTCGACCGCCTGAAGGTGGTGTTCGTTGACGGTGTGTTCGATGCCGAAGCCTCCGACGATCTGTCGCTGGAAGGTATCACCATCGAGCGTCTGGCCGATGTCGAGAAGAAGGACATCCACTGGGCCAAGGACCTCTACGGTGTTCTCGAGGCGCGTGGGCAAACCCCGGTGCAGCGGCCGCTGGCTGCGCTGAACAGCGCCTTTGCCACCGATGGCGTGGTCATTCACGTGACGGGCAAGCCGTCGAAACCGATCAACCTGATCTACCGTCATGCCGACACCGGGTCGGATGCGATCCTGCATCACGTGATCCGCGTGGATGCCGGTGCCGAGGCGACGATCCTCGAAAATGGCCCGGCAGCCGCACGGTTCAACAAATGCATGGAGATCGACGTCGCCGACACCGGCAGCCTGCACCTGGTGCGCGCCCAGGGGCGTGACCACGAGCGCCGGGCTGCGACACATCTCTTTGCCCGCCTCGGCAAGGAATCGGTCTTCAAATCCTTCACCCTGACAGTGAATGGCGTGCTGACCCGCAACGAAGCCGTGATCGAGCTGACCGGGGATGATGCCGTGGCCCATATCGCGGGCGCTTGTGTCGGCGATGGTGATTTCCACCACGATGACACCGTCTTCATCACCCATGATGCGCTGAACTGCGAAAGCCGCCAGGTGTTCAAGAAGGTTCTGCGCAACGGGGCCACCGGCGTGTTCCAGGGCAAGATCCTGGTGAAGGAAGGCGCGCAGAAGACCGACGGCTACCAGATTTCGCAGTCGCTGCTTCTGGACGACGACAGCCAGTTCCTGGCCAAGCCTGAGCTCGAGATCTATGCCGATGACGTTGCCTGCTCGCATGGCTCCACCTCCGGTGCGATCGACGAGGAAGGCTTGTTCTACCTGCGGTCCCGCGGCGTGCCCAAGGCCGAGGCAATCGACCTGATGACCCTCGCCTTCCTCGCCGAAGCGGTGGAGGAGATCGAAAGCGGCGACGTGGCGGATGCGATCATCGCCCGCCTGCAAGGCTGGCTGGCCCGGCGTCACTGATGTCGGTCACCACGGATATTCCGGCAACCTACCTGGGGCCGCGCAAGGTTTTTGCGCGGCTTCTCAGCATGGGCGCGCGGGAAGACCGGCTGCTGGTGTTCCTGCTCAGCGGCTGCGTGCTGGCCTTCGTGGCGCAGATGCCGAAGCTCGCCCGCGAGGCGCATCTGACCGGGCAGGAGCTGAACATGCTATTGGGCGGTGCGCTGCTGGGCATCGTCTTCATCGCGCCTTTGTTGTTCTATGCATTGGCGCTGATTGCCCATTGGCTGGCCCGCGCCCTTGGCGGCGTCGGGGAGGCCCATCAGGCGCGGCTTGCGCTGTTCTGGGCGTTTCTGGCGGCAAGTCCCGTGATGCTCTTGCATGGGCTGGTGGCCGGGTTCATCGGTGCGGGGGCCGCGCTGGACAGTGTCGGACTGCTGTGGTGCGTGGTGTTCTTTTGGTTCTTCGCCTCGGGGATGGTTCAAGGATACTGGGCAAACAGATGAAATCGCTGCTTGAATTTGCTGCTTTCACGGTGCGTTCGCCTCAGCTGGCGGCGGATCGTATCCTGTCGGCGTCCTGGCCGCGGGAGGTGGTGTGGACCGCTTTCCTGCTGTCGGTGGTGCTGAACAGCTGCGTCTATGCGCTTCAGCAGATCCTGTTCCCACTGCCCCCCGAGGTGCTGTTGCCGCGGTTCTCGCCGGGCGCCTATTTCGTGGTGGTACTGGCCGTGCAGGCGGCCTTTGTCGCGATGCTGTCGGCGACCGGTCGCTGGCTGGGCGGGCAGGGCAGTTTCCTTGCGCTGCTTGCGGTGATTACCTGGTTGCAACTGATGCAGGCCGGGCTGAACACGGCCCTGATCGTGATGTTCCTGGCGCTGCCGTCCTTGGCTGCGCTGGTGAACATTGGGGTGAATATTCTGGTCTTTGTGATCCTGCTGCATTTCGTCAAGGCGGCGCATGGCTTTGACAGCATCTGGCGTGCGTTGGGTGTGGTGCTGATGGCCAGCCTGATCCTGGTTTTTGCCCTTCTTTTCCTCTTGGGCCTGATCGGCCCCACCAACCTTGGATTTCCCGAACATGTATGATGTGGAAAAAATCCGCGCCGATTTCCCGATCCTGTCGCGGACGGTGAACGGCAAGCCGCTGACCTATCTCGACAACGGCGCTTCGGCGCAGAAACCGCAGGTGGTCATCGATGCCGTCACGCGTGCCTACGCAGAGGAATATTCGAACGTTCACCGCGGCTTGCACTACCTGTCCAACCTGGCAACCGAGAAATACGAGGCGGTGCGCGGCACCGTTGCGCAGTTCCTGAACGCCGGGGATGAGAACAGCATCGTGCTGAATTCCGGCACCACCGAGGGCATCAATCTGGTCGCCTATGGCTGGGCGATGCCGCGGTTCGAGGCGGGCGACGAGATCGTCCTGTCGGTGATGGAGCATCACGCCAACATCGTGCCTTGGCACTTCCTGCGTGAACGCCAGGGGGTGGTGCTGAAATGGGTCGACACCGAGGCCGACGGCAGCCTGGATCCGCAAAAGGTGATCGACGCCATCTCCCCACGGACCAAGCTGGTGGCGGTGACCCAGTGCTCCAACGTGCTGGGCACCGTGGTCGACGTGAAAACCATTACCGCGGCCGCCCAGGCCAAGGGTGTGGCGGTGTTGGTTGACGGCTCGCAGGGTGCGGTTCACATGCCGGTCGACGTGCAGGACATTGGCTGCGATTTCTACGCGATCACCGGTCACAAGCTCTATGGTCCCTCCGGGTCCGGCGCGATTTACATCAAGCCCGAGCGGATGGCCGAGATGCGCCCCTTCATCGGTGGTGGCGACATGATCCGCGAAGTGTCAAAGGATCAGGTGATCTACAATGATCCGCCGATGAAGTTCGAAGCCGGGACCCCCGGCATCGTGCAGACCATCGGCCTTGGCGTTGCGCTGGATTACATGATGGACCTCGGAATGGCGAACATCGCCGCGCATGAGGCGGGCCTGCGCGATTACGCCATGTCGCGGCTCAAAGGTTTGAACTGGGTGAACATCCAGGGGCAGGCTCCGGGAAAGGCGGCGATCTTCAGCTTTACGCTGGAGGGTGCGGCCCATGCCCATGACATCTCCACCATCCTGGACAAGAAGGGCGTCGCGGTGCGCGCCGGGCACCATTGCGCCGGACCGCTGATGGACCATCTGGGGGTATCGGCGACCTGCCGGGCGTCATTTGGTCTCTACAACACCAAGGCGGAAGTCGACACGCTGATCGAAGCGCTGGAACTGGCGCATGACCTGTTCGCCTGAAACATGCCGCGCATGATTACGGGGGCATCCCCACAAAAAAAAGCGGCGCCCGCGAGGGCGCCGCTTTTTTGTTTCCGGGCCTCAGCCTTGCATGTGGCGGTCGACCATCCGTTGCACCATCGGGGCGAAATGCCAGAAGTCCGGTGTCTGCATATCGGGCCGCTTGCCGGCTTCGTCCAGGTAGCGCACAGCAATGATCTGCGGCAGGTTCGGATTTGTCTCGAAGGCCGCAACTTCCTCGGGGCTCATCGGGCCACCTTGCAGGTTCAGCGAATGGATCGACGCGTCCGACAGGCGCTTGAAATACTCGGGCCTGGTGGCACAAAGATAGCGCTTGGCCGCAACGTGATACCGCACGCAATCGGTGATCACGCTGGGAAAGAACCGCTCCAGAACCTCGGCGCCGGCATCCTCGTGGTGGCGATCTTCGGTGTCCTCCATGCTGAAGGTGCCGAATTCGCTGGTGAAGTGGCCGATGTCATGCAGCAACGCGCCCACGATAATCTCTTCTGGCTGGCCGTTCTGCTCTGCGATGGTCGCGCCCTGCAACATATGCTCGGTCATCGTGACGGGCTCGCCGAGGTATTCCTCGTCACCCCGACGGTCAAAGATGTCACCGAGGAAGGCTACAATGTTGTCGCGGGTCAGGGTGCTGAAATCGGGCTCGCTCATGGGTCAGCCTTCCAGTTCGGCGTTCAGCACGGCGAGGGTGGACAGCAGGCCGTCCTTGTCGGCGTAGCATCCCTGCAGCCAGCGTGATCCGCTGCCGGAATAGCCCAGACGCGCGTGCAGCACGCGGGTGTTGTCGACGATGAAGCTTTCGCCGGGCTCCAGCTTGAAGGCAATCCCCATCTCGGGGTCGTCGATGATCTCGGCCAGTTGCCGATAGGCGGCATAATAGGCGTCCATACGCTCGAACGGAACATCCACCAAAGGTGCCGCGGAGCGGTTGTTGAAGCGTATGGCGCTCAGTTCCCCATCCGGCGAGAGTTCGATCATCGGGCGGCGCGAGCGCAGATGAACGCCGTCAGAGCCCTTGTACTCGAACCGTGCGGGGTAGCCTGCCAGCAGCGCGAACCCCTCGGGGTTCAGCTCGCGCAAGCGTTCCGCGGCGCGGAAACCGTCGACCACGATGCTGTCGCCGCCCTCGGCCGAGTTCTCGAGGCAATAGAGGATCTGCAAGGTCGGCACCGGATCGCGGTAGGGGTTGTCGGTGTGCGCCTGCAGGCCCAGTCCGGTATAGGCGAGGTTGGTCGGGTTGACCTCGGTGCGGACCTCGAAATAGCGGCCATAGTTGGTTTCCCGGACGAAACCGAACATTGCCGCGCAGTCCAGTAGCGCGCCTTCGCGCACCGGACCACCGGTCAGCTTGGCGAAACCCAATCGTGCCACGGCGTCAAGCCAGTTGCGCTTGGCCTTGGCGTCAGTCTGCACTTGCTGCCAGTCAAACGTCGGGGCCGCGCGGGAACCGTCCCAGGTCTCGCAATCCTGCGGAAGACGTCCGAAGGCCGCCTTGTCGGACCGGTCATAACGATGGTCCTGCAGCCATTGCAGCGGAAAGATGACAGTCTTCTCCTCGGGGGCAAAGCAGACTTCGAGATGATCCTCTTTCAGCGCGGCGTCGCGAATATGGCTGTTCTGCGGAATGTCGCCGAGGGTGATCAACCGCTGACCGTTGCCGGGGGCGCGTGTCTCTGCATCCAGCGCGTTGTCGCGCAGCCATATGGCATGGAAACGGCTTTGGCTTCCGTCCGCGAAGGTCAGGGTCAGGAATTTGCCTGAAGTGTCAGTGCTCAGGGTGGCGGGCATCGGGGCCTCCGGTTGTCAGGTTCCTGCTTGATTGACTAGCCCGGTACAGTCATCAAGAGAACGACGTATTTGAGGGTGTAAGGCTAAGGAAATCTTATGTCAGACAAAGCCAAACGACCCGGGCTGCCACCGCTGGACTGGCTGCGGGTGTTCGAGGCGGCGGGGCGCCACGGGAATTTCACTGCCGCGGCGGAAGAGCTGGGCACCAGTCAGGCGGCGGTCAGCCAGCGCATCCGTAATCTGGAGACATGGCTGGGGCGCCCCTTGTTCCTTCGCATGGCGCGGGGGGTTACCCTGACGGTGGAGGGGGAAAGCTATCTGCCGCTGGTGCAGGACACGTTGCTTGCCTTGGCGCAGGGCACCCGAAACCTGTTCGACCACAGCTTCCGCGAGTTGCGCATCGCGGCGCTGCCCGGCCATCTCGAGTTGCTGGTGATGCCCCGGTTGCAGGAGCTCTCGACCGTCGATCCGGGCGTGCGGCTGGTGACCGAAACCGTGCCCAAACGTCTGGAATTCGATGCGGCGGAGGATGCCGTGCACATCCGCTATGGTCGCGGAAAATGGGAACGCCGCGACGCGGCCTTGTTGGGAAATGAAGTCCTGCGCCCGATGGTTGCGCCGCAGGTTCTGGCGGACTGGAAAGACCTCCCCGTGATCGAACTGCGGGGGGAGCGACCGGGCTGGGCGGAATGGGCCCGTGTCACAGGGGAGGATGAGCCTGCGGCTGCGAGCATTTCGGTGGACTCGATGTCCCACGCGCTGGAGCTTGCGCGGCTGGGGCAGGGGGTGGTGTTAGGGTCTTGTGTCCTGGCGTGGAAATTGTTGCAGGCCGAACAGCTGTGTTGCGTGCCAGCGCCGCAGCTCGCGGTGGTGGATGGGTATTGGCTGACCTGGCCGCCGAGCCTTGCGACGTCGCGCAGGCAATCGCGCCTTCTGGAGGCGCTTGTGGCTGCCCTGACGCCGTGATCCAATGTCCGGATCCGGACAGCATCCGCGTTTTAGTCCGGGTAACGCCCGATTTGCGCAAAATAGGCATCCAGCAAGGGCCGGACTGTGCGTTTGTTGGTGAAGGAAAACCCGATCGACCCTGCCTTCCGCCAGCGGGTCAGAACCAGGAATTCGCCGATGGCGGGCACCAGGATTCCGGTCAGCGTCTTCAGGTCAAAGGTGTTCTTTTCCGCCTCCAGCCGAACCGCCATGCCCTTGTAGCTGATGTTGTAAACGTCTGCCGAGAGCGGTCCGCCATCCAGGTGAAGGAGGCAAGGAAGGTCAATGGGGAGCCGGGGTTCCGTTGGTTCGGCCCGCCGAAAGATCGAGTTAGATTTCACCATGCTGCCGCACCACTTGTTATCACTGATCCACCTTCAGCCTATGATGGTAAGGTTAACAAAACCTTTTCGGGGCAACCGCCGACGGCTGGCGTGGACCTGCAACAGGGAAGGCGACCGAATCCGGTTTGGCATGCCCGAACGCGCAGCATGACCGCCACGGGCCTCGGCCTCCGGATTTCGGGGCAGTTGCTGCGCCGACTGTTGCGGAATTACTTCTGTAAAGATTTCATTTCGCAGTTCCGGCAGGCGCGAATGGATTGCGCCCGGTGCATGGCTGATATGTTTTATCGTTTTAATTCAGTGTGATGAAGATCACATAGGGCGCGAAATTCAGGCAAGTATTGGCCGATCGTGTAGATCCATAGGCGTAAATCCGCCGATGAAATCACCACGGCAGGCTTGAGCGGTTTTCAACCCCTCAAACCTCAAATCCGCGCACATTACCTCTAGCAGCAACCAGCGGCTCCAGGGATGGAGGGGCCAGCTGGCCAATGGAACAGGAGACTCAGATCATGAGCACCAAATTCAAGGCACGGGCGGGCGCGGCGTCCCTGGCTGCAGCAGCCCTCGCAGCGCCGGCATTCGCCGGACCGACTTACACCAACGACACCGGCGGCAGCTTCAGCTGGTACGGTCACTTCAACCCGTCCTTCCAGTCGTTCGACGACGGTGTGGAGGACTACAACCGCTTGGTAGACAACTCCGGCTCCAGCTCGCGCATCGGCTTCTGGCTGAACCAGGAGTTCGGCGAGAACACCCTGCGCTTCCGGTTTGAAACCTCCTTTGGTTTCCGCAGCAGCGATGGCGTGGACCAAAACAGCACCGGCGACAATGTCAGCTGGGACCGCACCAACATCCGCCACGTCGACCTGCAGTTCGACACCGCGAATTACGGCCGCTTCTCGGCTGGTCAGGGTTCGATGGCGACTGACGGAATCACCGGCGCCGACTTCTCGGGTACCGGTCTGGGCGCAAGCGTCGCGGTTGCCGACCCGGCTGGCGGCTATGCATTCCGTACTGGCACCGGCGCTCTGAGCACTGTTTCGATCGGCGATGTCTTCAATGACTACGACGGCAGCCGTCTTGGCCGCGTGCGCTATGACTCGCCGGAACTGGCCGGTTTCACCCTGTCGACCTCCTACGGTACCGACATCCTGAACGAGGACAACGACCGCGAAACCTATGACGTGGCCGTCCGTTACTCCAACGATCAGGTCGGCGCTTTCGCGATTGATGCGGGTATCGGCGCAGCCTGGACCGAGCGGACCGGCGAGGAAGATCGCCGCGACATCTCCGGCTCCTTCGGCGTTCTGCACAAGGACACCGGTCTGTCGCTGAACGTCGCCGCCGGTGAGCGCGACATCGCAGGCAGCTACGCCTACGCCAAGCTGGGCTATGAAGCGAACCTGATCTCGGCCGGCTCCACCGCCTTCTCCGTGGATTACTACGACGGCTCCGACATGGTCACCAACGGTGACAGCGCGGAATCCTGGGGCGTTGCCGCTGTTCAGAAGATCGACGCCTATAACGTCGAGGCTTACCTGGGCTACCGCAACTACTCCTACGCGGATAACACCACGACCAGCTACCAGGATGCCGACGTGATCCTGGCGGGTGCCCGCTGGAAATTCTGATCGTCTCCTCCCTCGCGGTCAGAACGGAAACACGCCCCCTTGTGGGGCGTGTTTTTGTGTTTGCGGCAGGGAAAACAGCTGGGCGGGGAGCAAAAACCGCCATTTCGCGTCTCTGGCGGGCAATGCCCCTTGCGCCGCCGCCTCTGGGGAAATAGAAGACCGCAAATTGTCTGGGGGCGCCTGCGCGCACGCGCCCCGAATCTCTATGGGGTATAGGATGCAGGTCACCGAGACGCTGAACGAAGGTCTGAAACGCGGCTACGCCATCACCGTCACAGCTGCCGAGCTGGAGGCGAAAGTCAACGAGAAGCTGGCCGAAGCCCAGCCGGAAGTTGAAATGAAGGGCTTCCGCAAGGGCAAGGTGCCGATGGCACTGCTGAAAAAGCAGTTCGGCCAGCGCCTGATGGGCGAAGCCATGCAGGAAGCCGTCGATGGTGCGATGAACAAGCACTTCGAAGACAGCGGCGACCGCCCGGCGATGCAGCCGGAAGTCAAGATGACCAACGAGGACTGGAAAGAGGGCGACGACATCAATGTCGAGATGTCCTATGAAGCGCTGCCGGAAATCCCGGACGTCGACTTCTCCGGTATCGAGCTGGAAAAGCTGGTGGTCAAGGCAGACGAAGATGCCGTGAACGAGGCGCTGAACAACCTGGCGGAAACCGCCCAGGAATTCGAAGCCCGTGAAGAGGGCGCAGCAGCCGAAGACGGCGACCAGGTGGTCATCGACTTCGTCGGCAAGGTCGACGGTGAAGCCTTTGAAGGCGGCGCAGGCGACGACTATCCGCTGGTTCTGGGCTCCAACTCCTTCATCCCCGGCTTCGAAGAGCAGCTGGTCGGCACCAAGGCCGGTGAAGAAAAAGACGTGACCGTGACCTTCCCCGAGGAATACGGCGCCGAGCACCTGGCCGGCAAGGAAGCCGTCTTCACCTGCAAGGTGAAAGAGGTCAAAGCCCCGAAAGCGGCCGAGATCAACGACGAGCTGGCGAAGAAATTCGGCTCGGAAGACCTGGAAGGTCTGAAGGCACAGATCGCCGAACGCCTGGAAGCCGAATACGCCGGTGCCGCGCGCGCCGTGATGAAGCGCGCCCTGCTGGACAAGCTGGACGGCCTGGTGTCCTTCGACCTGCCGCCGTCGCTGGTCGAAGCCGAAGCAAAGCAGATCGCGCATCAGCTGTGGCACGAGGAAAACCCGGAAGTGCAGGGCCACGACCACGGTGAGATCGAGCCGACCGAGGAGCACACCAAGCTGGCAGAGCGCCGCGTGCGTCTGGGCCTGCTGCTCGCCGAACTGGGCCAGAAAGCCGAGGTCGAAGTGACCGACGCCGAAATGACCCAGGCAATCATGCAGCAAGCCCGTCAGTACCCGGGCCAGGAGCGCCAGTTCTTCGAATTCATCCAGAAGAACGCCCAGATGCAGCAGCAGCTGCGCGCACCGCTGTTCGAAGACAAGGTTGTTGACCACATTGTCGAGCAGGCCAAAGTCGAGGAGAAAGAAATCTCCAAGGACGACTTGCAAAAAGCGGTTGAGGCTCTGGAAGACGAGTAATCGTCCTCTTCTCACGGATTTCGGAAAGGCCGCCCTCAGGGCGGCCTTTTTCGTTGTCAGGCAGGCATGTGGCGCTCAGGCGGCGCAAGCCGGAAAGAAAAAGGCCGCGCAGCAACTGCCACGCGGCCTTGGGGTGTGGGGAGCAGAGAGCCCTTACAGCTCTATGCGGAAGCGCGCGAAACCATCCGGGCCTTCGCCTGCCGGGGTAATGCTGACGCCGGGCACCGCATCTGCGTATTGCGCGGCCTTGGGGCCGGTGTCGAACAACACGGTGGTGCCGGGCAGGGGGGCAAAGCGCCAGTTGCCGTCCGCCTTGGGGCTGACGGTGCCTTGCTCGACGATGTAGCGTACCAGCACGTCGCGGTTGGTATCCGGGCCCTCAAAGACCACGGTGTCGCCCTTGGCGCCGGGAAAAGCACCACCTCCTTCAGCACGGTAGTTGTTGGTGGCGATGATGAACTCCTGCTCGGGGTCCAGTGGCTTGCCGTTGTAGGACAGGTTCACGATGCGGTTGGCATCCGGGTTCGCCAACTCCCCCTTGGGGGTGAACATCGACGGTTGGCTCAGGTCGATTTCATAGGTAACGCCATCGATCACATCGAAATTATAGGACGGAAACGCCGGGTTCAGCAGAACCTGATCAGGCTTGCCCGGTTCGATCTGGTTGAACATGCCGGCCGACCGTTCCAGCCAGCCTTTGACCTCGGCGCCGGTCACCTTCACCGCGCGCACGGTGTTGGGGTAAAGATACAGGTCGGCGACATTCTTGATCGCCACATCTCCAACCGGCACGTCGGTGTAATACTCCGGGCCACCCCGGCCACCGGCCTTGAACGGGGCCGCGGCTGACAGGATGGGCAGGCCTTCAAACGCGCTGCCTTGCAACATCTGTTCGATATACCAGGTCTGCGCCTGCGAGACGATCTGCACCGAGGGATCGTCCGCCACCAGCGCAAAATAGCTGTGCAGCGGCGCGTCGGTCTTGCCCACGGCCCGGCGCACATAGGCGAGCGTGGCGTCATGCTCGGCCTGCACCGCGTCCAGCACCTTTTGCTGGCTGGCGACCAGCGCGGTGACGGACCGGTCCTCGTTGCGCTTGGAGATGGGGCGTGCCTCGGACGCGTGGCCGACCACGCGCCAGCCCGCGCCGTCGCGTTCCAGCATCAGGTCGATCAGCCCCATGTGGCTGCCCCAAAAGCCGCCCATCACCGCGGGTTTGCCGTGGATCGTGCCCTTGTCGGCATCCACCGCGGCAAAATCCGCATAGTTGGAGGAGGGGAACACGAGGTGGCTGTGCCCTGTCATGATGGCGTCGATACCTTCCACCTCCGCCAGCGGCACCGAGGCGTTTTCCATATCCTCGCCGCCGGTGGCGGCGCCGATGCCGGAATGCGACAGCGCGAGGATGATGTCGGCACCTTTCTCCTTCATTTCAGGCACATAGGCGCGGGCGCATTCGACAATGCCGCGGGCCTGCACGTTGCCTTGCAGATGGCGTCGGTCCCAGTTCATCACCTGCGGCGGAACAAAGCCGATGATGCCGATGCGAATGGGATGCGTGTTTCCGGCCCCATCGGTAACGGTGCGCTCAAGGATCTGGTAGGGCGGCAGCAGGGTCTCGTCGTCGCGCGGGGTGGCGCCCGCCTTCTTCACCACGTTTGCGCAGACCACCGGGAACTTGGCCCCGGCCAGGGATTTCTCCAGAAAGGACAGGCCATAATTGAACTCATGGTTGCCGAGGGTCGATGCATCAAAACCGACAGTGTTCATCGCCGCGATCACCGGGTGCAGATCGCCCTCCTTCATGCCGCGCTCATAGGCGATGTAGTCGCCCATCGGGTTCCCTTGCAGGAAATCGCCATTGTCCAGCAGCAGCGCGTTGGTGGCTTCGGCGCGGATTTCCTCGATCAGGCTGGCGGTGCGCGCCAGCCCGACCGTGTCGACTTCGCGGTCGCCGTAATAGTCGTAGGGAAACACATGCACATGCAGGTCGGTGGTTTCCATCAGACGCAGGTGGACCTGCCCTGCGGCGGCCTGAACGGAAAACGGGTGCAGGGCTATCAGTCCGGCGCTTCCGGCCAGAAATGAGCGGCGGTCTAGGGTGATGGGCATGGACGTCTCCTTGTCAATAATTGGATCCGCAGGGCAAAATCCTGGCCCCTGCGGTAGTCGACAGATGTAACACCTGCGTTGCGCCCGAGGGGGAGACGGCATTCCAATCGCCGTTTTCCCCGCCTCAGCCCAGACCGGTTTCCTCCAGCATTCCGCGCCGTTTGGCTTCGTAATAGTAGCCGCGCGAATAGTGCTTAACCGCTTGCGCCTCGCTGCCGTCCGCCAGCAACCAGGCCCCGCGCAGGTATTTGCCAGCGTATTTGAGGTTGGTGTCCGCATCCAGAAGATCTTTCGGCTGGCCCTTGAAGCCCATCGAGCGGGCGGTCGCGGGCAGGATCTGCAGCAGCCCGTAATAGGGGCGGTTCACGGCCCAGGGGCGGTGGGTGCTCTCGCGGACGGCCAGGCGGTGGACGAGGCTGCGCGGCAGCTCGTAGTGATCTGCCCAGCGGTTGATCTTGCGTCGCAGCTCTGGCGTTTCATTGGGATAGAGCGGCGGATCATACACCGCCGGCTCCGGGGTGGCGGCAGTGCTGCCGCAGGCGGAAAGGGTTGCGGTTGCAACAATGGAAATAAGGCAGGTCCGGCGGTTCATGCGGCCTCCGATGTTGTGGAATATCGGGGCGAGCCTAGCCAGATTGTCCGGCGTCGCAATCCGCGTGATGCAGGGCTCGCAGGCGCGGGCGACGAACCGCCCACGGCCTGCAAAAATCCGCCAAACCCGGTTTATCAAAATTTAACAATTCAACGTTTGTTAAATATGTCCAACCCCTACATATTGAGGTTGCGCATTGAGGCAATACGACCCTCAGGCAGCCAACCCCGAACGCCTGTGGGGTTGACTGACCAGATCGGGCAGTGGGGGCCGCGGCTGTTTCCCAATTTTCGCGGTCCCCGATTTGCGTTGATCCCGGCCCTAGCTGCGGGCCGAGGGGCGGCTGTCCGGGCGGTCGGCTGAAGCGCCGAACAGGCCGAGGCCGGGCGCGATCATGCCGCTGCGCACGGTCTCCGAAATCGCTTCAGTGCGGAACTTCGGCTGGTCGAACTGATGGCCGCGCAGCAGGCGGAACAGCAGTCTGCGCCGCAGGCCCAGCTCTTCGCGCTCCAGGTTTCTGTCACTCATGGGCACCCCCTTCTTTCGTCTCCCGCAGCCATGCTGGCAGAGACAGGCAAAGGGAGGGTTAGGGGGAGCTGCGGAAAATGACGCGCATTTATCCCTTAGTTGCAAGCTATTGGGCCAAAAAGAAAAGGCCGCCCGGTCAGGCGGCCTTTCCAGATGTCACCGATCCGGGAAGGATCAGTTGTTTTCGTCTTCGCCAGCGGCTTCGGCGGCCGGTGCCATGTCGTCATCGTCCGACGCAGCGGAACCGATGTCGTCGAACAGTTCGGAGATCTCGAACTCGGCAGCGGCTTCCTCTTCGGCGGCCAGCTCCTGGATCGATTTGCCCGACGCCTGCAGCTCGGCCTCTTCGGCGGAACGTGCAACGTTCAGTTTGACAACGGCCATGACTTCCGGGTGCAGGTGCACTTCGGCTTCATGCAGGCCCAGGACCTTGATCGGCTCCCGGATGATGACCTGCTTGCGGTCAACCGAGAAGCCGGCTTCGGTGGCCACTTCGGCGGTGTCACGCGGGGTGACCGAGCCGTAGAGGTTGCCGCCATCGGAGGCCTGGCGAATCACGACGAACTGCTGTCCGTCCAGTTTCTCTGCCAGAGCCTCGGCTTCTTTCTTTGTCTCCAGGTTGCGCGCTTCCAGCTGCGCTTTCTGGGCTTCGAAGGAAGCGATGTTGGCTTCGGAAGCGGTCTTTGCCTTGCCCTGCGGCAGCAGGAAGTTGCGGGCGAACCCGGGCTTCACGTCAACGACGTCGCCCATTTGGCCCAGCTTCGCAACGCGCTCAAGAAGGATAACTTGCATCTGCTTATCTCCTTACTTCACGGCGTAGGGCAGCAGGGCGAGGAAGCGGGCGCGCTTGATTGCACGGGCCAGCTCACGCTGCTTCTTTGCCGAAACGGCGGTGATGCGCGAAGGCACGATCTTGCCGCGCTCAGAGATGTAGCGCTGCAGCAGACGGGTGTCCTTATAGTCGATCTTCGGCGCGTTGTCGCCCGAGAACGGGCACACCTTGCGGCGGCGGAAAAACGGTTTGGCTGCCATGATTTAGCGTCCTTTTCTCAAGCTTCGATCAGCGGCGCTCGCGACGGTTGTCGCGTTCGTCACGTTTCTGCATCTGGACCGAGGGGCCCTCGGCGTGCTCGTCGACCTTGATGGTCAGAACGCGCATCACGTCGTCATGCAGGCGCATCAGGCGCTCCATTTCCTGGATCGCCGACGACGGAGCATCGGTGCGCAGGAAGGCATAGTGGCCCTTGCGGTTCTTGTTGATCTTGTAGGCCATGGTCTTGACGCCCCAGTACTCCTGGTCGACCAGCTTACCGCCGTTGTCGGACAGAACAGCACCGAAGTGTTCGATGAGGCCTTCAGCTTGCGAGTTGGACAGGTCCTGACGCGCAATCATGACATGCTCATAGAGTGGCATGCGAACTCCTGTTTGTGTCTAGGCGCATTTCATAGACCTGGCATCTGCTGCTTCCGCTGCCGGGTCACGAGAGGCTGCGCGGATCGAAAGTGTCGCGGAAGCAGGGCCTCCTATACAGGCTGGGGCCGAAAGAGCAAGGCAAAAGGGCCGCGGCTGCCGGAGGTCGCGCGCCACCGCGCGGTCGCGGTCCTGCACCGAACGGGTGCTGGGAGGCACGGTCCGGGCAGCCGCAGCAAAACCCCGTCGCGGACACAATCCTGCCCGAATGTGCCGTTCATCTTGGTTAACGAAACATTAACCACCCGTCAGGCCGCCTCGGCCAAGCGGTTGGGTGGCAGAACGGGAGAGGGCAGCGCAATGGCAATGACGGATCAATTTCAGGGCTACGGAGCCGCCATGCCTGGCCGCGTCGGTTTGGGCGGTCGGGGCGGCCTGCCGGAGACGGTCTCGTTGAGCTTGCGCCTCGACGCCAGCTGGACCCTCGGGCTGGTGCTCAAGCGGTTTATCGGGGCCGCGATGATGCTCAGCGCGGTTGGGCTGTGGCTCATGCCCGAGGCCGGAGAGCGTTATGACCTGACGCTGGTGCGCCTGGGGATCTCGGTCTCGCTGGTGCTGATCGGGCTCGCTCTGCTGAGCGTGCGGGAGGCTGCCAGCCGCCCGGAGGCCTGTTTTGACCCGATCCGAAAGGAGCTGCGGCTTCTGCGATGCGACGCCTACCGCCGCCCGCGCACGATCCTGCGACGCAGCTACGACCGGCTGGGCGGCGCGCGCTTTACCGCGGCCACGGTGCAAATCTACGAAGCCGACGGCAGCCTGCTGATGGAACTGCCGATCTGTTCGACCGCCCTGCGCAGCCAGCTGCGTGATCAGCTCAGCGGGTTGGTTCATATCCTGTCCTGATTTTCATCACGTTTTCGCGAGTTTAGGCCCGGCGCACAATGCGCCGGGTTTCGTGTTCGTGCGCTCACAGATACTGTTGGTTTTTGTGGGCTTCCCTTTGCAGGGGGGCATGCGCCACATCTGGTGGCACAAGAATTCATGAAACGGAGCCTTACGATGAAAAAGACCCTGTTTGCCGCCGCACTGGCCGCAATCGCCGCAACCGGCGCCGCCGCTGCACCGGAGAAATACGTCCTCGATTCCGGCCACAGCCAGGTCATCTTCGACTACAACCACCTCGGCTATTCGACCACCTACGGCATGTTCTCGGGTTTCGAGGGCGAGATCATGTTCGACCAGGAAGATCCGGCGGCCTCCAGCGTGTCTGTGTCCATGCCGCTGAGCAGCATGCTCACGGGCTGGCAAAAGCGCTTTGACCATTTCATGAGCAAGGATTTCTTCGACGCCACCGAGGATGAGACCATCACGTTCACCTCCACCGCGATCGAAGTGACGGGCGAGAACACCGCCAAGATCACCGGCGACCTGACCCTCAACGGCGTGACCAAGTCGGTCGTGCTGGACGCCAAGCTGAACAAGGCGGGCGAACACCCGATGGCGAAAAAGCCCTGGGCCGGCTTTGACGCCACCACCACGCTGGTGCGCTCCGAGTACAACCTCGGCCAGTTCGCGCCCTTCGTCAGCGACGAGGTCAATGTGAAGATCTCGATCGAGGCGATGAAAGCCGAAGAGTAATCGCGGCGCGTCTGATCGCATCAGATTGGTAAACACTGCACCGCCGGTTCCGTCTGGAACCGGCGGTTTCCGTTTGTCCGGACCCTCTTGTCAGGCCCCCCCCCGCCGAATTCTGGTCCGCGCCGCCGTCGGCGTCCGCGCGGCCCGTCCGTCCGGGGGGCGTGCAGGGCGCAGCAGCGGGGAGCAAAAAAAATCCCCCGGCCAAGGGCCGGGGGCAATCTCTGATGATTGGGGCCTCAGCTTACGGTTTGCGCGTCGCCTCCAGGTCGACGGAGACGTCGACGGCAAAACCGAGCGAGCTTTCATCCGGCAGGCTTTGTCCGATGCCGAAGTCCATCCGGTTCAGGGTCAGCCCGCCCTGCATCCGGGCGCTGTCCCCGTCCAGGTCCAGCGTAAAGGGCAGGGTGACCGGCACCTCCTGGCCTTTCAATGTCAGCGTACCGCGTGCCTCGTACCCGGTCTCCAGCTTGAAGATCTGCGCCGCGAAGCGGGCGGTGGGATAGCTGGCGCTGTCAAAATAATCCGCGCCCATTGCTTGCTGGGTGACAGAGCCCAGCTCAAGTGACGGAATGGCAATCGTGACCTCTACCTCGCCCGCCGGACCGGGCGTTGCGGGCTCCTCGAACTGGATCTGCGCTGACCATTCGGCAAAGCTGCCGGTGACGGCGCTGCCCATCTGGGTGACCGAGATCGCCAGCGTGCCCGACTGAACCTGCCAGTTGCTCGCCGCGGCGTCCTCTGCGGTTGCGGTCTCGAGCGCGGTGACCGGGGTTGCGATCCCCTGCGCCTGTTCCGGCGCGTGGCGATCCAGCACGCCAAGGGTTGCGCCACCACCAAGCACGCCGAGCCAGACCAGCGCAGCCACCAGCAGAGGCAGCATGCTGTGGCGTTGCGGCGGCACGGAGGGCAGGCGATGTTGGCCCGGCAGCATCCGGCGCAGCGTGGCATCGCGGTCGATCACGTGATGCTTCAGCGCACCGGCAATATGCAGCGCCACCGCCGCCGCCAGCGTCCAGACCAGCAGCCAGTGCAGGCCGCCAAAGACACCTGCCACCACGTCCGATTTCGGCACAAAGGGCAAATCCTGACCAAAGGGCCACCAGATCGGCGCAAAGCCAGTGGTCGCGGCGTGGTGAATCCAGCCGGACAGCGGCACCGCCACCAGCGAGCCATACAGCAACCAGTGCACGGTTTCTGCCGCCAGCGCTTCGGCCTTGCGATCGGGGTGCAGCAGGCCCGGCTTGGGCTGGCTCAGCGCCCAAAGGATGCGCAACACGGCGGTGAAGAAAACGGCTAGGCCAAGGGTCTTGTGCACCGAGAACAGCAATGTGGCGCGTTCGATAACCGCGGCATCGCCGGTAAAATCGGGGCCTTGGATCTGCTGCGCCAAGTCGTTGGCGATGTAGCCCAGGGGAAAGGCCGACAGAATGAGCAGGGCGGTCAGCCAGTGAAAGGTCTTGGCGACGCTGCCATAGCTGTGTGTGGTGTTCTGGCGCGGCATTTTCCGGCAGTCCTTCTGATGTGCGTTGCTGTCTCAAACCTAGCAACCCCGCCCCGGCGCGCAACACGCGGCAGGGCCATATCCCCGCACAGTCTTGGTGCGCAGGCTGCGGCTTTGCTTGTACGCCGCGTCAAGGGCCGCTACATCAGGCAAAACGTTCAATTAGACGAGGTCATCAATGACGATCGCATTTGTGTTCCCCGGACAGGGTGCCCAGACCATCGGCATGGGCAAGGCGCTGGCCGAGGCGTATCCGGCCGCCAAGGCCATCTTCGACGAGGTCGACGAGGCCCTGGGGGAAAGCCTGAGCCAGCTGATCTGGGAGGGCGACATCGAAACCCTGACCCTGACCCAGAATGCGCAGCCCGCGCTGATGGCCACCTCGCTGGCGGCGATGCGCGCGCTGGAGGCCGAAGGCCTGGGGATCGAAAAGGCCGCCTTCGTGGCCGGGCACAGCCTGGGTGAATACTCCGCACTGGCGGCTGCCGGGGCCATCTCGGTTGCGGATACCGCGCGCCTGTTGCGGACCCGTGGGCGTGCAATGCAAAGCGCCGTGCCGGTGGGCGAAGGTGCCATGGCAGCGATCCTGGGCCTCGATCTGGAGGCCGTGCGCGCCGTCGCCGACGAGGCCGCGCAGGGAGAGGTCTGCCAGGCCGCCAATGACAACGACCCGACCCAGGTCGTGGTCTCCGGCGCCAAGGCCGCGGTGGAGCGTGCCGCCGAGATCGCCAAGGAAAAGGGCGCAAAGCGCGCGGTGATGCTGCCGGTCTCCGCCCCGTTCCACTGCGCCCTGATGCAGCCTGCTGCCGATGCCATGGCGGAGGCGCTGGCCGGTGTTGAGATCAAATCCCCCGCGGTGCCGCTGATTGCCAATGTGCGCGCCGATGCGGTGACCGATCCGGACGAGATCCGCCAGCTGCTGGTCGAGCAGGTCACCGGCTCGGTGCGCTGGCGCGAGAGCGTGCAGGCTATGGCGGCCAAGGGCGTCACCGAATTCTGGGAAATCGGCGCAGGCAAGGCGCTGTCCGGCATGATCCGCAAGATCGACCGCTCCCTGACCAGCCGCCAGGCCGGCACCCCCGAGGACGTGCAGGCGCTGGCCGCCGGGTAATCGCCCTTTTGCAAGACTTTCGGCCTGTGTCGCGCGCCGTGCAACGCGGCGTTCCACGGGCCGACCATTAACTGAGGAAATGACATGTTTGATCTGACTGGCAAGAATGCCCTGATTACCGGCGCCTCCGGCGGCATCGGCGGCGATATCGCCCGCGCCCTGCACAAGGCCGGCGCCACCGTGGCGCTGTCCGGCACCCGCGAAGAGCCGCTGAAGGCGCTGGCCGAGGAACTGGGCGAGCGCGCCCACGTGCTGCCCTGCAACCTGTCCGACGCCGAGGCGGTCGAGGCGCTGCCGAAACAGGCCGCCGAGGCGATGGGCTCGGTCGACATTCTGGTGAACAACGCGGGCATCACCCGCGACAACCTGTTCATGCGGATGAAGGACGAGGAATGGCAGAGCGTGCTGGACGTGAACCTCACCTCCACCATGCGGCTGTGCCGCGGCGTGCTGCGCGGCATGATGAAGGCGCGCTGGGGCCGCATCATCAACATCTCTTCCGTCGTCGGCGCCACCGGCAACCCGGGCCAGGGCAACTATGCCGCCTCCAAGGCGGGCATGGTCGGCATGTCCAAGTCGCTGGCCTATGAGGTCGCCAATCGCGGTATCACCGTGAACGCTGTTGCGCCGGGCTTCATCGCCACCGCGATGACCGACAAGCTCAACGACAATCAGAAAGAAGCGATCCTGAACCAGATCCCGGCCGGCCGGATGGGAGATTCGCAGGAAATCGCCTCCGCCGTGCTGTATCTGGCCAGCCCCGAGGCCGGGTATGTCACCGGCACCACGCTGCACGTGAACGGCGGCATGGCGATGATCTGATTGGTCTGAGACCAGCATCTAGCAAGGCTTCGCGGTACCGCCGCGCAGCCTGTCCATAGTGTGATGGCGTCCGGATGGGACCAGAACCCGTGGTCAACCGCTTGAAAAGCTGACCATTTGGAAAAAAAGTTACCCTGCAGACTTGCAAGGGCTTGATTGCAGCGCCATCTGCACGCTTCATAGCCGCCAGGTGCAGGCTGGCCGGGCAGGCGTCTCTTTGCGAAACCGTTTGCCTTGGCTGCGGTCTATGCTATAGGCGGCGCATATTCGCGGTGGACTTCCCGTTGGGGCACGCCGCACCGTTCCCGCATCGCGGGGATGACACCGCCCGCTCCGGGCAACAACCACGCCGCCCGCAGGGGCAAGGGCAGAACCGGGCAGAGTGCCCTGAAAAACGAGGAAGAGACATGAGCGACGTCGCAGATCGCGTTAAAAAGATCGTTGTTGAGCACCTGGGTGTTGAAGAAGACAAAGTCACCGAAAACGCCTCCTTCATCGACGATCTGGGCGCAGACAGCCTGGACACCGTTGAGCTGGTCATGGCCTTCGAAGAAGAGTTCGGCATCGAAATCCCGGACGACGCAGCCGAGACCATCCAGACCTTTGGCGACGCAGTCAAATTCATCTCCGAAGCGTCCTGATCGACGTTTCCGGGATACCGGTCAGACGGCGTCTTCCCTTTGGGAAGGCGCCGTTTTTCTTTTTGGGGGATGCAGTCCCGGCGCGGCAGGTCGGTACCGCGAATCTCTGCCAGAGGTTTGACCCGCGACGGGCGTGTCGCGGTGGCCAAATCGTGGAACCTGCGCCGCAATCAGACTGCAAACGGTCAGGAAACGGCGTCAGCCAGCGCCACATCCCGTGCTAAGCTACCTCTGATACGGGCAACATCAGAGGAGACTGGTGCAATGATGATCTACCCCACGATGGAACTTCAGAATGGCCGATGCGTGACGCTGGAGAAGGGCCGCCTGGACGAACCTCAGATCTGGCACGTGGATCCCGTGGAAACCGCCCGCAGCTTTGCGGCCGCTGGCGCCGAATGGATGCACATCACTGACTTCAATGCGATCGAAGGTGATTTCAGCAACGAGGACCTGATTGCGGAGATCATCCGTGCGGTCGGCATTCCGGTGCAGTTGGGCGGTGGCATGCGCACCCGCGAACATGTGGAGCATTGGATTGACCGCGGCGCCGGGCGCATCGTGATCGGCACCCTCGCTGCCCGCGATCCGCAGCTGGTGCAGGAACTGGCCAAACACCACCCCGATCAGATCGTGCTGGCGGTCGACGTCTACCAGGGGCAGGTGATGACCGATGGCTGGCGCCAGGCCGGGGCGATCTCGCCCGAGGATTTCATCGCCGCCTTTGATTCCGCGCCCTTGGCCGGCATCCTGGTGACCGACATCGACAGCGACATGTCGGACGTCGAAGCGCAGCTGGGCCTGATTTCCGGCCTCGCCGAACAGGCGCGGGCACCGGTTATCGCCAGCGGTGTCGTGCGGGGATCGGATGATATCTCGCGGCTGAAGTATATCTCCAACATCTCCGGTGCGCTGGTCGGGCGGGCGCTGTTCCGCAAGACCTTGACGGTCGAGGAAGCGCTTGCGGTGGCGCGCCCGGAACCCGAGCCGGTGGCGGAGTTCCAGTAAGATCACCCATTGGCGCGGGTCCGGCCCGCGCCAAAACGGTCGTCTGCGGCAGGTCTGCCTGCGGCGGTCAGGCTCTCAGAACGTGGGAGCGTCGGGCGCGGCAGGTGGGATCTGGTTCGGAATGGCCTGTGCATCGCGGTCCGTAGGGCCGCGTTTTGACCATTTGAGCAGCGTCTGCAGCGTCTCGCGGGACATCGGCTTGGTGAAGTTGACCCCCACGTAGTCGGCGCTTTGCCAGATCACTTGCGCCTGGATTTCATCCACGGCGGGAAAGGCGACGGTAACCGTGCTTCGCACCGCGGGAAGCGGGCTGCCGGACAGGTTCCAGATACGGACCTTGGCTCCCATCCGGCTGATGTCGACCAGCTTGGCGCGCAGCAGCTGCTGGTTGGTTTGCAGACTGCAGGGCAGGGAGCAGGGATAGCGTTTGCTTCTGCGCCGGTGTCGGCGGGCCAGGCGCTCTCCGATGACCAGCCCGGCCCCGCCCAGGATCAGCGCGGTGAACGAGGTCGCAATGGCCGTCTCCCGCGACATCCACTGTTCGCCCCCGGCACCGTTTCCACCAGATCCCGCCCGGACCTCCCCTGCGGGCAAGTCACAGGCCAGCGGAATGATGCGCCGTGCAAACTGGTTCAGAAGCGCTGCGGTGTTCAGCCGTTCCGCACTGCTCATCGCGGCGGCGGTGCCATTGCGGTCGTAGATCTGCAGCAGGCCTTTTTGCTGGGTGATCAACCGAACCGCCAGGGGTTCGAAGGTCTCGAGCCCGGCCCGCCGCATGCTCATGCGCAAATTCACCACCGAATGTTGTTCCAGCCAATGGCGCAGCAGCGTGACGTTCCCGGGCGCATTGCCGTCTTTCAGATGTTCCAGGAACCCGCGCGCGCCGTGCTGAAAGGTGACAAGATCCGATTGCAGCATGCAGGTTGCCCTTGATGCCGCGACCCTGTCCGCGCTGGCCAAGGCCACGCTGGTTGCAAGGAGTGCTGACAGCATCAGGGACCGGAATGTCATGGCGGGGCTCTTTTGCAGGTTGAGGCAGTCTCTCAGTCGTATTCTAGTCTCCGGAAGTGTCGCACAGGAGGGCGCAAAAGGTGTTAAAGGCTGCGAGAAAGAACCGTCAAATTGTCGTAAAAGCATTGACGGCAGGCGCGGGAGATGCCCGCCCGGTTGGGGCTGGGCAGCCATTTTCCCGCGCGCGTTTGCCGCAGACGCCGGATGGATGACGGCGCAGGCGCGTCCGGGATGTTGTAAGTGCTGATTGGAGGCAGGCAGGCCAAATGGCCCTCGCGCTCAGTGGGCCAGTCGGGCGCCAGCTTTCACATCGCCCGTGTCGAGGGCTTCCATCGGATAGGCTTCCAGCAACCGGTGCAGCTGCATGAAATTGAAATCCTTGGTGAATTGCACGCCGATATAGTCAGCCGTCTGCCAGCGGACCTGCGCGGTCACCGTGTAGCCACCGAATTGCAGCCCGACCCGGCCCGAGACCACCAGCGGCACATCCGGGCGCAGCTTGGCGCCAGCGCGGCTGAGGTCCACCAGATGCCCCCGCAGGGTGCGGCTGCCGGCCTGAAGCGTGCAGGGCACCGCGCAGGGAAACCGCTTGGTGCGACGGATGCGACGGATGCCGATGCGATCGAGGAAATAGAGAATGCTGCCGCCCAGAACCAGGAAGGAAACCCAGGCAATGCCCGCATTGATGATCTGCTGGCGCATGCGGGCATCTTCGGCCGCGACCGCGACCAGCTTGCTGCCAAAGCCCTCTTCCTTGACCTGGTCGCAGGGCAGGGCTTCGACCAGCACGCCGAACTCGGCCACCAGCTCGGCGACTTTGAGATGGCGCGCACTGTCGCGCGCGGCGATACGGCCCTGGCTGGCGTGGATGTGCAGCAAGGCCTGGTGCCGTTTCAGCAGTTCCATCGCCGGGGGCGCGGCTGCGGTGATTCCGACCGCGCGCATCCGCTGCAGCAGCGGTTGCGGCGGGTGCACGCTCATCCAGCTGCGCAATCCCTGCAGGTGATAGGCCCCTTCGCCGGTCTCAAGATAGGAGAGCACGCCCCGGGAGGCGCGGTGCAAGTTGGACAGGTCCTGATGTACGGCACAGCTGGCCTCGGCGCGCAGTGGCAGCAGGCCGGTCAGCAACAGTGCGAGTATCAAAAGCCATCGTTGCATGGCGAGGGTGGTCCCTTGTTACGTGCAGCTGCAACAATGGGGCAAATTTCCGAATTTGCGGTTAACGCCGCCAGTGCGGCTGCAGCGATTTGCTTGGCTAAGGCACGGGAGAACGGCCTTTCCCTGCACAGGAAAAAAGCGGGTTGGAGACACTATCGGCCCGATGCTCCAACCCGCTGTGGCAAGCCGTCTGACCGGATGCCGAGTATTTCCTTGAAGGTGAGTTCAACCTACAGGTGAAGTGTTAACGAAAACTTCCTCTTTCGCAACTTTTGCGCAAAAAACGGCCAGTTGCGCTCGAAATACGTGTCCCAGCCCGCTCTTGCGCCCATGTGCCATTCCAAGCTATCTGAACGGACGGATTGCCGAGGCATAGGAGAGCAAGGAATGCGCCGAGTAGTAGTCACCGGACTGGGCCTGGTCACCCCGCTGGCCAGCGGAGTCGAAGAAACCTGGTCCCGGTTGCTGGATGGACAGTCGGGCGCCGGCCCCATCACCCTGTTTGACGCCGAAGCCAGCGGCGTCGCCACCACTTATGCCTGCGAGGTTCCGCGCGGCGACGGGTCTGAGGGCACGTTCAACCCGGATGACTGGGTCATCAAGAAAGAACAGAAGAAGATCGACGACTTCATCCTCTATGGCATCGCCGCTGCGGACATGGCTGTCCGGGACGCTGGCTGGACGCCCGAGGACGAGGAAAGCCGCCTGCGTACCGGCGTGATGATCGGCTCCGGCATCGGCGGCCTGTCCTCGATCGCCGACACTGCCGTGATGATCAAGGAGAAAGGCCCCCGCCGGGTGTCGCCCTTCTTCATCCCCGGCGCGCTGATCAACCTGATCTCCGGTCAGGTCTCGATCCGCTTCGGCTTCAAGGGCCCGAACCATTCCGTCGTGACCGCCTGTTCGACCGGCGCCCATGCCATCGGCGACGCGGCCCGGCTGATTAAATCCGGCGACGCCGACGTGATGATCGCAGGTGGCGCCGAGGCGGCGATCTGCGAGATCGGCATTGCCGGCTTCAACGCCTGCAAGGCGCTGTCCACCAAGCGCGCCGATGACCCCAAGGCCGCCTCGCGCCCCTATGACGCCGACCGTGACGGTTTCGTCATGGGCGAAGGCGCCGGCATCGTGGTGCTGGAGGATTACGAGCACGCCAAGGCCCGCGGCGCCAAGATCTATGCCGAGGTGCTGGGCTATGGCCTCTCGGGCGACGCCTACCACATCACCGCGCCCTCCGAGGACGGCGAAGGCGGCGAGCGCTCCATGCGTGCGGCGCTGAAAAACGCCGGTCTGGAGCCGTCCGCGATCGACTATATCAACGCCCACGGCACCTCGACTATGGCCGACACGATCGAACTCGGCGCGGTGGAACGTCTGCTGGGCGATCACGCGGCCAATGTCACCATGTCCTCGACCAAATCCGCCACCGGCCACCTGTTGGGTGCGGCGGGCGCGATCGAGGCGATCTTCTCGATCCTGGCGATCCGCGACCAGGTGGCACCGCCGACCATCAACCTGGACAACCCGGCGGTTGAAACCCCGGTTGACCTCGCCCCCAACGCCAAGCGTGAGCGGGAAATCAACGTGGCGCTGTCGAACTCTTTCGGCTTTGGCGGCACCAACGCGTCGGTGATCTTCGGGAAATCCAGCTGATGTGGCGCAGCCTCGCTTCCAACATGCTGTCGATCCTCATCGTGGCGCTGTTCCTTCTGGGCGGCGTCATCCTGTGGGGCAAATCGCAGTACACCGCCGAAGGCCCGCTGGACACGGCGATCTGCCTGCGGGTGGAGCGGGGATCGAACATGACACGGGTGAGCCGCGATCTGGAAGAACAGAACGCGGTCTCCTCGGCGACCCTGTTCCGTCTCGGCGCCAAGTACAGCGAAAAGACCGGCCAGCTGAAGGCCGGCAGCTTCCTGGTGGAGCCGGGCGCCTCGATGGAGGAGATCACCAATCAGATCACCACCTCCGCGGCATCGACTTGCGGCACCGAGGTCGTCTATCGCATCGGCGTGACCCGCACCCAGGCCGAGGTACGCGAACTCGATCCGGCCACCAACAAGTTCGTCGAGAAGGCGGAGTTCATCCTCGGTGAGGGCGAAGTGCCCGCTGCCTATACCGAGACCCGCCAGAACGATGACACCCGCTACCGCATCGCGGTCGCCGAGGGCGTCACCAGCTGGCAGGTGGTCGAGGCGCTGAAGGCGATGGATGTGCTGACAGGCGACCCCGGCGAACGTCCGGCCGAAGGTCTGCTTGCCCCGGACAGCTACGAGGTCACACCCGGCACCGAACGGGCCGCGGTGCTGGCGGAAATGCAGGAACGCCAGTTGCTGCGGATCAATGCTGCCTGGGAAGGGCGCTCGGACAAGGCTGCGGTGAAAACACCCGAGGAAATGCTGATCCTTGCCTCGATCATCGAGAAGGAAACCGGCGTTGCCGAGGAACGCGGTCTGGTCGCTTCGGTCTTCACCAACCGCCTGAACCGCGGCATGCGGCTGCAGACGGACCCGACCGTGATCTACGGCGTCACCAAGGGTGAGGGCGTTCTGGGCCGCGGTCTGCGCCAGAGTGAGTTGCGCGGGGCAACCCCGTGGAACACCTATGTGATCGAAGGCCTGCCGCCGACGCCGATTGCCAACCCCGGCATGGCCAGCCTCGAGGCGGCGGTGAACCCGGAAGAAACCGACTACGTGTTCTTCGTGGCGGACGGCACCGGCGGCCATGCCTTTGCCGAAACGCTGGAAGAGCACAACCGCAACGTTGCCAAATGGCGCCAGATCGAGGCTGAGCGGCAGCAGAATAACTGACCGCCGCAACCTCAGCGAATATGGAAAAGGGCGCCGACTGGCGCCCTTTTTTGTTGCGCATCAGGGTCGTAGGGCGCTCTGTGCCCGTTGCGCGTCGTTCCTGCCGAGCTTGACTTTTGCGCTATTTTCACGTAATGGTTGTTGGGCAGCTGGAAGAAAAACAAGGCCGCGTCGCGTTCTGCGGCGGCCTGTCTTTCTCTCTTGTGCGGATCAAGAGACGCATAAGGCAGCCAGGTTTTCATGACAGACCAGACACCGGACCAGGATGGCGGCAGCCACCTGAAGCGGCAGGTATTGTATACCTCCGACCTCTTGCGCTCGCTGCAAGAGAGCATTCACCGCCTGCGCAACGAGGCAGAGGCGCTGCGCGAACAGTTGGAGACCAACGGAATTGACGAGGTGACCGGCACCAAGGGGCAGGTCAGCAAGCTGGAGCAGCTGATCCGGGAATGCCAGAAAGTGGAGAGAGTCCTTGCAGAACAAAGCAGTGAATTCGCCGACCTGTTCAAGTCCGAAAACGAGCTCGATCTCGTCGCGGCGCGCGCGGCTGTCGAACGCGGACTTTCTGGCCTGCGTGCCGCCCTCGATCCTGAGCTGGTTCTTGGATGAGCTGGACCGCCGCACGCTTTGTGCGCTGCCGCATCTGTTCGACATCTGGGCGCTGGATCACCAGCGCCCGCCGCCGGGCTATTGGCGCGCCTGGGTGATCCTGGGCGGGCGCGGCGCGGGCAAGACGCGGGCAGGGGCGGAATGGGTGCGTTCCTTGGCCGAAGGGCCGCGGCCGCGCGATCCGGGCCGGGCCCGACGCATCGCGCTGGTGGCGGAAACCTATGACCAGGTGCGCGACGTGATGATCCACGGCGACAGCGGCATCCTCGCCTGTTCGCCGCCCGACCGGCGGCCGCAGTGGAAGGCGTCGGAGCGCAGGCTGATCTGGCCCAATGGCGCCGAGGCACAGGCCTTCTCCGCCCACGACCCGGAGGCGCTGCGCGGCCCCCAGTTCGACGCCGCCTGGGCGGATGAGCTGGCCAAGTGGAAAAAGGGGCAGGAGACATGGGACATGCTGCAATTCGCGCTGCGGCTGGGGCGCGATCCGCGCGTCTGCGTCACCACCACGCCGCGCAATGCGCCCGCGCTGAAACGGCTGCTGGCCGCCCCCAGCACGGTGCAGACCCATGCCGCCACCGAGGCCAACCGCGCCAATCTCGCCCCCTCCTTCCTTGAGGAGGTGCGCGCCCGTTACGCGGGCACCCGCCTTGGTCGGCAGGAACTGGACGGCGTGATGCTGGCCGATGTGGAAGGCGCGCTGTGGACCAGCGCCACGCTGGCGGGCCAGCAGCAGGCGAACCCACCGCCCTTGGACCGGGTGGTGGTGGCGGTGGACCCTGCGGTGAGCGCAGGCAAGGCCTCAGACGCCTGCGGCATCGTGGTGGCGGGCGCCGTCACCCGCGGCCGCCCGCAGGACTGGCGCGCCTATGTGCTGGCCGACCGCACCGTGCAGGGGGTGGGGCCGCTGGCCTGGGCCAGGGCGGTGATCGCCGCCCGCGACGAATTCGGCGCCGAGCGCGTGGTGGCAGAGGTCAACCAGGGCGGCGCGCTGGTGGAAACCCTGCTGCGCCAGGCCGACCCGCTGGTGCCATTCCGCGCCTTGCACGCGGGCAAGTCCAAATCCGCCCGGGCAGAACCCGTGGCCGCGCTTTATGAACAGGGCCGGGTGCGGCATCTGCCGGGCCTGGGAGAGCTGGAGGACCAGATGTGCCAGATGACGCCGCAGGGCTATCTGGGGCAGGGCTCGCCCGACCGGCTGGACGCGCTGGTCTGGGCGCTGCACGAGCTGATCCTCGCCCCCGCCGCCTATCTGCGCCTGCCGCAAGTGCGCGTGCTGTAAGCGCCCGCTCTGGCCCTTTGGGGCCGCTGAAACCACGGAACCGCCCGTTCGTGCAACGGGCGGTTTCTGTTTTTTTTCAATGTCTTGCCGGTGGGTGTTGCCCCCCCCCTGCGTACGCACCGCTTCGCAAATCTTCAGGGCTTTCTGGCATCAATCATCCCCAGCAAAGACGCACCGCCCGCCACCGGGCCGCCGCGTCATCCTGAACAACAAGGAGCGGATCATGGTCTTTGACCTCTTGCGGCGCAAATCACCGGAACCTCCCGAGCGGAAGGTCAGCCAGACCGCCCGCGTCGTCTCCTGGCAGGGCACCGGCCGCACCGCCTGGAGCCCGCGCGACAGTGTTTCCCTGACCCGCTCCGGCTTTGCGGGCAATCCGGTCGGCCACCGGGTGATCCGCCTGATCGCCGAGGCCGCCGCGGCGGTGCCGCTGGTGCTGCAGGACAATCACCAGCGCTATGAAAGCCACCCCTGGCTGTCGCTGCTGGCGCGCCCCAACCCGGCCCAAACCGGCGCCGAGTTCCTCGAGGCGCTTTATGGTCACCTGCTGCTGTCCGGCAATGCCTATGTCGAAATGGCCGCGGCGGAGGACGGCACCCCGGCAGAGCTGCATGTGCTGCGCTCGGACCGGATGCAAGTGGTGCCCGGCCCCGATGGCTGGCCCGCGGGCTTTGACTACGTGGTCGGCGGCCGCAAGCATCGCTTTGCGGCGGATCCGGCGCAGTCGCCGGTCTGCCACATCAAGAGCTTCCACCCGCAGGACGACCACTACGGCCTGTCGGCGCTGCAATCGGCGGCGATGGCGATCGACGTGCACAACGCCGCCTCCCGCTGGTCCAAGGCGCTGCTGGACAACGCCGCGCGCCCCTCTGGCGCGCTGGTCTGGAGCGGCTCGGACGGCCATGGCCGCATGTCCGAGGAACAGTTCCGTATCTTGAGCGACGAGATCCAGTCCAACTTCCAGGGCGCCAGGAACGCAGGCCGCCCGATGGTGCTGGAGGGCGGATTGGACTGGAAGCCGATGGGCTTTTCCCCCTCCGACATGGAATTCCAGAAAACCAAGGACGCCGCCGCGCGCGAGATCGCGCTGGCCTTCGGGGTGCCGCCGATGCTGCTGGGCATTCCGGGCGATGCGACCTACGCCAACTACCAGGAGGCCAACCGCGCCTTCTACCGGCTGACGGTGCTGCCGCTGGTCTCCAAGGTCGCGGGCGCGCTGGCGGACTGGCTGACCGGATGGAGCGGCGATGCGCTGACCTTGAAGCCCGATCTCGACCAGCTGCCCGCCCTTGCGGCCGAGCGCGAGGCGCAGTGGCGACGGGTGGCCGCGGCGGACTTCCTGACCACCGCGGAAAAACGCCAGCTTCTTGGCCTGCCGGCCGAGGCCGCCGCGCCGGTCCAGACGGAGGGCCAGCCGGATGACTGAACACCCGATGCACGCTTTTGACTGCTCGCCGGGGCTGCGCCTGTCGGCGCATGAGCGGGTCGCGCAGATCCAGCACGAGGCTGTGAACCGCCGGCTCGACCGGATCGAGCAGATGATGGAGCGGCTGGAAAAGCGCCTGTGGCTCACCGTCTACGGTGTCGCCGCGGTGATCCTGGCGCAGGCCTTCCAATCCTTCCTGGCGGTGCAGCTGCCGTGAAATCAAACATTTATGAGGCACATGTCATGCAGGACATTCCCCCGCTCGAACATAAATTCGCCAGCTTCGGCAAGGATCTGGCGCTGACCGGCGCCGCCGCGATCAGCGGCTACGCCAGCCTGTTCGGCCGGCCCGACCGGGGCGGCGACGTGGTGCAGCCCGGCGCCTATGCGGCCTCGCTGGCGGCGCTGGCGGCCGAGGGGCGCAGCGTCAAGATGCTGTGGCAGCATGACCCGGCGCAGCCGATCGGCGTCTGGGACGAGGTGCGCGAGGACAGCCGCGGGCTGTTCGTCAAGGGACGCATCCTGACCGCCACCGCCAAGGGGGCCGAGGTCGCCGCGCTGATCCAGGCGGGCGCCATTGACGGGCTGTCGATTGGCTACCGCACCCAGAAGGCTGCCCGCGGCGCCGACGGCTGCCGCCAGCTGTGCCAGGTGGAGCTGTGGGAGGTCTCGCTGGTCACCTTCCCGATGCTGCCCGCCGCCCGCGTGAGCGGCAAATCCCGCGCCGACACCCCCGGCGGCGAAGCGGCCGAGCCCGGCAGCGATGCCCTGCGCGCCCTGGCCGACGGCCTGCGCCAGATCACCCGTGACCTCAAGACAGGACAAGACACATGAGCACAGACACCCAGCCGGACCAGTCCGGCGACACCCTTCCTCTGGTCCATGAAGTCAAGCAGGCCATGTCCGGCTTTCTTCTGGAATTCAAGGGGTTCCAAACCGACGTGCAATCAAGGCTGAAACAGGCAGAAAAGCGAGTGACCATGCTGGACCGTAAGACAATCTCTCAGAACCGCCCCCCTCTGGCCGCCGCCCGCGACAATGCGGCGCCGCATCAGAAAGCCTTCAACGCTTACTTGCGCAGCGGTGACGACGACGGCCTGCGCGGGCTGGAGCTGGAGGGCAAGGCGATGTCCACTGCCGTGGGCAGCGACGGCGGCTACCTGGTCGACCCGCAGACCGCCGAGACGGTGAAGACCGTCCTGGAATCCTCCGCCTCGATCCGCGCGGTGGCCTCGGTGGTCCATGTGGAAGCGACCTCTTACGACGTGCTGATCGACCACAGCGAGCTGGGCGCCGGCTGGGCCACCGAGACCGATCCCACGGCAGAGACCGGCACCGGCACCATCGACCGCATCACCATCCCGCTGCACGAGCTGAGCGCGCTGCCCAAGGCCTCGCAGCGGCTGCTGGATGACAGCGCCTTTGACATCGAGGGCTGGCTGGCAGGTCGCATCGCCGGCAAGTTCGCCCGGTCCGAGGCGGCGGCCTTCATCAACGGCGACGGCATCGACAAGCCGAAGGGCTTCCTGTTCCATCCCAAGGTGGACGACACCAGCTGGAGCTGGGGCAGCATCGGCTATGTGGCTTCGGGCGTGGACGGCGACGTCGGCAGCGGCGATGCGGTGATCGACCTCGTCTATGCGCTAGCGGCGGAATACCGCGCCAATGCCACCTTCATCATGAACTCCAAGACCGCGGGAATGCTGCGAAAACTGAAGGACGCCGACGGCCGATTCCTGTGGTCCGACGGTCTCGCCGCGGGGGAGCCTGCGCGGCTGATGGGCTATCCCGTGCTGGTGGCCGAGGACATGCCCGATCCGGCCAGCAACAGCTACTCCATTGCCTTTGGCGACTTTGGCGCGGGCTACACCATCGCCGAACGCCCCGACCTGCGGGTGCTGCGTGACCCGTTCAGCGCCAAGCCGCATGTGCTGTTCTATGCCACCAAACGGGTGGGCGGGGACGTCAGCGATTTTGCCGCGATCAAGCTGATGAAATTCGGCCTGACCTAACCGTCAGGACCGATGGCGGGGCGGCAGCCCGCTCCGCCGGCAGGCACGCCCGACTTTTCCCTTGTCGTCCAGCTGCTCCCCCTCCGACCGAGCGGCAAGGGATGGCGCGTGCCTGCCGCATCTTTCACCGCCCGCAGACCGGGACCACGACGGGGGAGGCCACAGGAGTAAGATGATGATGCTGAGCGAAGTGACTCCGGTGCCGGATACCGCGCTGCCCCTGGCCGAGTTCAAGGCGCATCTGCGCCTCGGCACCGGCTTTGGCGAGGCGGGGCTGCAGGATCCGGTGCTGTCCGGTTTCCTGCGCGCGGCCCTGGCTGCGATCGAAGGAAGGACCGGCAAGGCACTGATAACACGTGAATTCCTGCTGGAGCTCCGGCACTGGCGCGATCGCGCGCGGATGTTGCTGCCGATTGCTCCGGTTGCAACGATCGACGCCGTACACTTGCGCGATGCCGCCGGGACGGAGACCCTGCTGGATCCGGCGTCCTATCATCTGGAGGCCGACAGCCACCGCCCGCGGCTGTGCCCGGCGGGTGCGCTGCTGCCCGCCATTCCCGCGGGCGGCGTCGCGCGGATTTCCCTGCAGGCCGGGATGGCGGCGGACTGGGGCAGCCTGCCGGCTGATCTGGGCCAGGCGGTGATGCTGCTGGCGGCGCATTACTACGAACACCGCTCCGACACCGGGTTGCACGGCGGCTGCATGCCCTTTGGCGTCACCAGCCTGATCGAACGTTACCGCAGCCTGCGGCTGGTTGCAGGAGGGTTGGCATGAATCGGCTCCCCGATCTCAGCCGCGCGCTGGTGCTGGAGGACCCCCAGCGCAGCCCCGACGGCGCTGGCGGGTTTAGCGAAACCTGGGTCGCCCTCGGTACCCTTTGGGCAGAGGTGAAACCGCTGTCCGGGCGTCTCGCGGGCGATGGGCTGTCTTTGCAGAAATACCGTATCACCCTGCGGGCAGCACCAGATGGCTTTGCATCCCGACCGCGCCCCGACCAGCGTTTCCGTGACAACAACCGGATCTACCGCATTGATGCTGTTGCAGAAACCGATTCCGCGGGCCGTTACCTCACCTGTTTCGCGGTCGAGGAGGTGGCAGCATGACCTATGCCCTGGCTGGCGGGCTGCAATCCGCCATCTACACCCATCTCAGCGGTGATGCGGCGTTGGCAGCACTGGTCGGCAGCGCCATCTATGACGCGCTGCCCGCAGGCACGCTGCCGCAGACCTATGTGGCGCTCGGCGGCGAAGAGGTTCTGGACCGCTCCGACATAACCGGCAGCGGCGCGGAGCACCGCTTTTTCGTGACCGTCACCAGCGATGCGGCCGGGTTTGCCGCCGCGAAATCCGTCGCCGCCGCCGTCTGCGATGCGCTGGTCGGCGCGGCAGTGCCGCTGCCGCGCGGACGGCTGGCGGGCCTGTGGTTCGACCGGGCCCGCGCCGAACGTCTGACCGGCGGCGGCAGGCAGATCACCCTGCGCTTCCGCGCCCGCCTGGAGGACGTGTGACCTCCGCGGCGATCAGCGCCCCATGACACTTTATTCGGAGAAAACCCATGACTGTACAAAACGGCAAGGACCTTCTGGTCAAGGTCGACATGAACGGCGCCGGCCTGTTCGAAACCATCGCGGGGCTGCGCGCCACGCGGATCAGCTTCAACGCCGAAAGCGTCGATGTGACCAGCCTCGAAAGCCAGGGTGGCTGGCGCGAACTGCTGGCCGGGGCCGGGGTGCGCTCTGCCAATATCTCCGGCTCCGGCATCTTCCGTGACGAGGCAACGGATGAACGCGCCCGCCAGCTGTTCTTTGACGGGGTGACGCCTGAGTTCCAGGTCATCATTCCCGATTTCGGGATCGTGCAGGGGCCGTTCCAGTTGACCGCGCTGGAATACGCGGGCAGCCACAATGGCGAAGCCACTTATGAGCTGTCGCTGGCCAGCGCCGGTGCGCTCAGCTTTGTCGCGGTGTGATCCAATGGTGAACCCACAGGCGGGCGAGGCGGAATTGGTCGTGAATGGAACGCCTTACGCGCTGAAGCTGACGCTGGGCGCGTTGGCGGAGTTGGAGCAGCTACTGGGCGAGGACAGTCTGATTGCGCTGGTGCAGCGGTTTGAACAAGGCCGGTTTTCCGCCCGCGACGTGCTTGCGCTCCTGGCCGCGGGCTTGCGCGGCGGCGGCCATGATCTCAGCCGCGAGGCGCTGGCGGCGGGCAGCATCGAGGGCGGGCCGATGCAGGCGGCACGGGTGGCGGCAGAGCTGCTGACGCGTAGCTTCAGCCCGCCGCAAACCCCATGACCGGGCTGGACTGGCCGGGGCTGATGCGTGCCGGGATCGGCAGGCTGCGGCTGCTGCCGCGCGACTTCTGGCTGCTGACCCCGGCCGAGCTGCAGCTGATGCTGGGCGCGGGCGCACAGGCGCAGCCGATGCAGCGTGCGCGGCTGGCGGATCTGATGCGCGCCTATCCCGACACGCCTGCGCAACAGGAGGCAACAGATGACTGACACATCTTCGATGGCGGAACTGGAATTGCAGGGCGAAGCCCTGGGCGAGGCGCTGGACGGGGCCTCGGACATGGCGGCGGGATTTGCCGAGGTGCTGGGCCGCGTCAAGCAGGGGTTTTCCGAAACAGGCCGCGACGCGCAGGTGCTGGATCGCAGTCTTTCCAAGGGCTTGCGGCGTGCTTTTGACGGGCTGGTGTTCGACGGCAACAGCCTGTCACAGGCGATGGACACGCTGGCCCGCAGCCTGGTGCGCACCACCTACAACGCGGCGATGAAGCCGGTGACCAATCATGCCGCGGGGCTGCTTAGCGACGGGTTCGGCGCGCTCTTCGGCGGGCTGCTGCCCTTTGCCGAGGGCGGCGCCTTCAGCCAGGGCCGGGTGATGCCCTTTGCCAAGGGCGGCGTGGTCAGCGGGCCGGTGGCCTTTCCGATGCGCGGCGCCACCGGGCTGATGGGCGAGGCCGGGCCGGAGGCGATCCTGCCGCTCACCCGCGGTGCCGACGGCGCGCTGGGGGTGCGTGCCCAGGGCGGCGGCGCGGTGCACGTGGTGATGAATGTCTCCACCCCGGACGTGAAGGGCTTTGAACGCAGCCGCAGCCAGATCGCCGCACAGCTGTCCCGGGCGCTGTCCCGCGGCGGGCGCAATCGTTAAGATCGGAGGGTAAGCATATGAATTTTCACGAAGTCCGATTTCCCGCCTCGCTCAGCTTTGGCTCGGTCGGCGGCCCGGAGCGGCGCACCGATGTGGTGACGCTCGCCAATGGGTTCGAGGAGCGCAACACCCCCTGGGCGCATTCGCGCCGCCGTTATGACGCGGGATTGGGGCTGCGCGCGTTGGAGGATATCGAGACGCTGATCGCCTTCTTCGAGGCGCGTCAGGGGCAGCTCTTTGGCTTTCGTTGGAAGGATTGGAGCGACTACAAATCCGCCCGCCCCAGCGCCGGCGTGCGTTTCGACGATCAGGACATCGCCGCCGGCGACGGCAGTACGGTGACCTTTCAGCTGGCCAAGACCTACCGCTCCGGCGGCCACAGTTATCAGCGTCCGATCACCAAGCCGGTGGCCGGCACGGTGCAGGTGGGCATCGGCCAGGACGTGCTGCAGGAGGGCGTCGATTACACGCTCGACACGACCACCGGCCTGATCACCCTGTCGCATCCGCCGGAGAAAGGCCTGGTGCTGCGCGCGGGGTTTGAGTTCGACGTGCCGGTGCGGTTTGACACCGCCAGCATCCAGACCAGTGTCGCCTCTTTTCAGGCAGGCGAAGCACCGGCGGTGCCGGTGGTGGAGCTGCGGGTATGAGCAGTCTTTCCGATGACTTCCGCGCTCATCTTCAGACCGGTGTGACGACTGTTTGCCGCGCCTGGGCGCTGCGGCGGCGGGACGGTATGGAGCTGGGGTTCACCGACCATGATTGTACTCTCAGCTTCGACGGCATCACCTTCCGCCCCGGCAGCGGGCTGACGGCGCGGGCGGTGAGCCAGTCCACCGGCCTGTCGGTCGACAACAGCGAAGCACTGGGCGTGCTGTCCGATGCCGCCGTGACCGAGGCTGACATCGAGGCGGGCCGCTATGACGGGGCCGAGCTGCGCTGCTGGCTGGTCAACTGGCGCGATGTGACGATGCGCTGGCTGCAGTTTCGCGGCACGCTGGGAGAGATCCGCCGTGCAGGCGGCGCATTCGAGGCAGAGCTGCGCGGGTTGACCGAAGCGTTGAACCAGCCGCAGGGCCGGGTCTACCAGAAGCCCTGCACCGCGGTGCTGGGCGATGCCGCCTGCGGCTTTGACCTGACCACCCCAGGCTACGCGACCGACCTGCCTGCGGCAGAGGTGCCGCGCCTCGACCGGTTCCGCTGGCAGGATCTGCCGGGGTTCCAGCCGGGCTGGTTTACCCATGGCCGCCTGACGGTCCTCAGCGGCGCGGCGGCGGGGCTGTGGGCGGCGGTCAAGGCCGACCGGCGCGAGGCCAGGGGCCGCGAGATCAGCCTGTGGGAGCCGATACGCGCCGCGGTGGCGCCGGGCGATATGATCCGCCTGCAGGCGGGCTGCGACAAGCGGCTGGAGACCTGTCGGCTGAAGTTCAACAACCTGCTGAACTTCCAGGGCTTTCCCGACATCCCCGGCGAGGATTGGGTGATGGCGGTGCCGCGCCGCTCTGGCGTCAACGGCGGCGGGAGCCGGAGATGAGCGCGGCGGCGGGGAGGGTGGTCGCGGCGGCGCGGCGTTGGATCGGCACGCCCTATGTGCATCAGGCCAGCTACCGCGGCGCGGGCTGCGATTGTCTGGGGCTGATCCGCGGTCTCTGGCGCGAGCTGCTGGGCACCGAGCCGGAGCTGCCGCCCGCCTATACGATGGACTGGTCCGAACCCCAGGGCAGCGAGGCGCTGTGGCAGGCGGCGGCGCGGCATCTGACGGCCAAGCCGTTGCAGCAAGCCGCGCCGGGCGACGTGATCCTGTTCCGCATGCGCGCGGGATCGGTGGCCAAGCATCTGGGGGTGCAATCCATAGTGGCGAGTTCTGGCGGAAAGGGCAGCGTCCGGTCGCGGGTGGGCGTGAAGCATCCGCCCGGGGGGGCGGACGGGCGCTGCCCGGCCTTCATTCACGCCTACGCAGGCCACGGGGTGGTCGAAAGCCCGCTGACCCCGCCCTGGCAGCGCCGCATCGTGGCGCGGTTTCACTTCCCCAAGGAGCAGATCTGATGGCAACCATACTTCTATCCGCCGCCGGTGCGGCGATCGGCGGCACAATCGGCGGCACGGTTGCGGGGCTGTCCTCGGCCGTCATCGGTCGCGCGGTGGGGGCCACCTTCGGGCGGATGATCGATGAGCGGCTGCTGGGGGCGGGCTCGGACCCGGTGGAGACCGGCAAGGTCGACCGCTTGCGGCTGACCCAGGCCAGCGACGGCGCCCCGGTGGCGCAGGTCTTTGGCCGGATGCGGCTGGGCGGGCAGGTGATCTGGGCCTCCGAGTTTCTGGAAACTGCCACCACCAGCGGCGGGGGTGGCGGCAGGGGCCGCCCGGCACAGCCGCAGGTGACCAGCTACAGCTATTCGGTGTCGCTGGCCATTGCCCTGTGCGAGGGCGAGATCGCCCATGTCGCCCGCGTCTGGGCCGATGGCGAGGAAGTCTCGCCAAGAGATCTGAACATGACCGTCTACACCGGCAGCCCGGACCAGCTGCCTGACCCGGTGATGGAAGCGGTGGAGGGTGCAGGCCAGGTACCCGCCTATCGCGGCACCGCCTATGTGGTTATGGAGAACCTGGACCTCTCCCGCTTTGGCAACCGGGTGCCGCAGTTCTCCTTTGATGTGCTGCGTGCCGAACAGCCCGGCAGCAGCACGCACGCGCAGGATCTGGGCCAGCTGGTGCAGGGGGTGGCGCTGATGCCCGGCACCGGTGAATACACGCTGGCGGCGGATGTGGTGCAGTATTCGGGCGGTCCGGGCGATGCCAAGCCTGCCAACCAGCACACGCCATCAGAGCTGTCGGACCTCAAGACCTCGCTGAACGCGCTAGAGGCGGAGCTGCCGGCCTGCGGTGCCGCCTCGCTGATCGTGTCCTGGTTCGGCGGCGATCTGCGCTGCGGGACGTGCAGCCTGAAGCCGAAGGTTGAACATAAGAGCGCCGAGGGCAGCCTGCCCTGGCGGGTCAGCGGGCTGGACCGGGCGGCAGCCGAGGCGGTGCTGACGCAGGATGGCACGCCGCTCTATGGCGGCACACCCGCCGACGCCGCGGTGATCCAGTCGGTCCGGGAAATGCAGGCGCGCGGGCTGCGGGTGATGTTCTACCCGTTCATCCTGATGGACCAGGCCGAGGGCAATGCGCTGCCCGACCCCTGGACTGGTGCCACCAGCCAGCCGCATTTGCCGTGGCGCGGGCGGATCACCCTGTCGGCGGCCCCCGGCCAGCCCGGCTCCCCCGATTGCACGGCAGCGGCGGATGCAGAGGTGGCGGCCTTCTTCGGGACCGTGACGGCGGCGGATTTTACCGTGGCGGAGGGCAGCGTGACCTATACCGGGCCACAGGAATGGAGCTTGAGCCGGTTCATCCTGCACTACGCCGCCCTGTGTGCGGCGGCGGGCGGGGTCGAGGCCTTCTGCATCAGCTCGGAAATGCGGGCGCTGACCCAGACCCGCGGCGCTACGGGCTTTCCGGCGGTTGCCGCGCTGCAGGCGCTGGCCGCCGAGGCGCGCGCGTTGCTGGGGCCGCATACAAGGATCGGCTATGCCGCCGACTGGTCCGAGTACTGGGGCTATCAGTCGCCCGAGGGCGATCGGTACTTCCACCTCGACCCGCTGTGGGCGGATGAAAACATCGATTTCATTGGCATCGACAATTACATGCCGCTCAGCGACTGGCGCGAGGGCGACGATCATCTTGACGCGCAGGCGGGCGTGCCCGCGATCTACGATCCCGCCTACCTGCGCAGCAATATCGAGGGCGGCGAGGGCTATGACTGGTATTACCACTCGCCCGAGGCCGAGGCGGCACAGATCCGCACCCCGATCACCGATGGCGCGCATGACGAGCCCTGGGTGTGGCGCTACAAGGATATCCGCAACTGGTGGGCGCAGGAGCATTACGAGCGGATCGGCGGTGTGCGGCAGGTGCAGCCGACCCCTTGGGTGCCGCAATCCAAGCCCATCTGGTTCACCGAACTCGGCTGCGCCGCGATCGACAAAGGCACCAACCAGCCCAACAAGTTCCTTGACCCCAAAAGCTCGGAATCAAAGCTGCCGAAATATTCCAACGGCCAGCGCGACGACTTGATCCAGATCCACTACCTGCGCGCAGTGCTGGGCTACTGGGGCGAGGCCGCGAACAACCCGGTGTCCGAGGTATACGGCGGGCAGATGCTGGACATGAGCAACGCCTATGTCTGGGCCTGGGATGCGCGGCCCTTTCCCGCCTTCCCGAGCCGTCTGGAGATCTGGAACGACGGCGAGAATTACCTGCGCGGCCATTGGCTGAACGGGCGGGCGGGGCAGCGCACCCTGGCCTCGGTGGTGGAGGAGATCTGCCATCGCGCGGGGCTGGAGGAGATCGATGTCTCGCAGCTTTATGGCGTGGTGCACGGGCAGGTGATCGCCGATCCCGGCGATGCCCGCGCCGCGCTGCAGCCCCTGATGCTGCGGCACGGATTTGACGCGGTGGAACGCGACGGGGTTCTGCGCTTTGTGATGCGCAAGGGCACGGCGGCGCAGGCGCTGACGCTGGACCAGCTGGCCGAACACGCCGAGGTCGGCAGTCGGCTGGAGGCCGCCCGCGCCAGCGAGGCGGAGCTGGCAGGCCGGGTGCGGCTGCGGTTTACCGAATGGGGCGGCGACCACGCCGCGGGCGCGGTCGAGGCGGTGCTGCCGGACGAGGCCACCCATGCGGTCAGCCAGAACGCGCTGCCGCTGGCGCTGACCCGGGCCGAGGCACGGCAGGTGGTGGCGCGCTGGCTGGCGGAGGCGCGGATCTCGCGCGACACGCTGCGGTTCTCATTGCCGCCCTCGCTCTTGCATCTGGGCGCGGGAGACGTGGTCTCGCTGCCGCTGGAGGGCGGGGCGCAGAGCTACCGCATCGACCGGGTGGAACAGGCCGAGTCGCAGCTGGTCGAGGCGGTGCGGATCGAGCCCGGCGTCTATGACACCGCGGATGTGGCCGAAGAGCTGCCCCACGTCAGCGCCTTTGCCGCGCCGGGGCCGGTGCTGCCCTTGTTCCTCGACCTGCCGCTGATGCGCGGCGACGAGGTGCCAGAGGCGCCGCATCTGGCGCTGACCGCCGCCAGATGGCCGGGCAGCGTTGCGGTCTATGGCTCTACCGCGGATGAGAACTACGCGCTGGAGCAGGTGATCGCCGCCCGTCAGGTGATCGGCATTACTGAGACGCCGCTGGCGGCGGCGCGGGCCGGGATCTGGGATCGTGGCGAAGATCTGCAGCTGCGGCTGATCTGGGGCAGCCTGGAAAGCCGCAGCCTAGAGGCGGTGCTGAACGGGGCCAATGCCGCCGCCATCGGCGACGGCACCCCCGGCAACTGGGAGCTGTTCCAGTTCCGCGAGGCGGAGCTGATTGCGCCGCAGACCTACCTGTTGCGCGGGCGGCTGCGCGGCCAGCTCGGCACGGATGCGCTGATGCCCGATGTCTGGCCCGCGGGATCTTATGTGGTGCTGCTGGACGGCAGTGCGGTGCAGTTGGCGCTGGCGCCTGATCAGCGCCGCCGCGCCCGGCACTACCGTATCGGCCCGGCGCAGCGGGCGCTGGAGGATCCCTCCTATGTGCATGAGCAGCACAGTTTCGACGGCAACGGGCTGCGCCCCTATGCGCCGGTGCATCTGCGGCTGCAGGGCGCGCTGGGCGGGGACATGGTTGCGGGCTGGATCCGCCGCACCCGGATTGAGGGCGACAGCTGGGACCTGCCGGACGTGCCGCTGGGCGAAGAGCTGGAGGCCTACCGCATCCGCGTTCTGCGCGGGGAGACGTTGCTGCGCGAGGCCACGGTTGCGATGCCGCAGTGGGACTATGCTGCCGCGGCGCAGGCCGCAGACGGCGTGCAGCCCGGCGATGTGCTGGAGGTGGCGCAGCTGTCGGCGCGCTACGGCGCGGGGCCTGCGGCGCGGCGGGTGTTGGCATGAGGCGGCCGGTGCTGCCGGGCGATGTCTCGGCCGTGGCGCGGGCCTTGCTGCTGGTGCCTGCGGAGCGCAGGGAGGCGCTGTGCCGCCGCATTTTCGGCATGGCGGCAGAGGCGCGGGCCCATACCGATCTTCTGCACCGCCTGCATTCGCACTGGGGCGACGGCACGCTGAGTGCGGCGGCGCGACGGTTTGCCTTGGCGGAGGAGCCGTTCCTGGATGATCCCGCCTATCTTGCCTATACCCGGCTGGTGCTGCGTGAACTGGACGCGACGCTGGCAAGATCTTCCGGGGCCAGAGGGGCAGCTCCCGCCCGCTGATCCCTGCTGGAGACCTGCACGGCCTGCGGTTGGGCCGGGCGCCGCCAGCCCGGCGGGCTGGCGGCGCGGATCGCTTCGGGCCGGGCCCGAAGCGACACCGCCGAAGGCGGCGCAACCGGCTTCACCTTTGCGCGAGACGACGTATTCAGATCGGAAATATGCCCGATCACGGGTTTGCGTTTGCGCCATTCCGGCTTAGATGGCTATTCTGGGCCGAGTGAATAAAGGATGCTGAGCCATGATCGAGACGCGCCAGGCGATTACCCCGGTCGACCCCGTATGGGATCGGATCACCCGCGAAGCCGAGGAGGCCGTGGCCACCCAGCCGCTGATGGGCGGGCTGATCCATGCCTGTATCCTGCACCACAAATCGCTGGAGAAGGCGCTGTCTTACCGGATCTCGGCCAAGCTGTGCTCGAATGAGATGTCGATGATGGTGCTGCGCGAGATCGTCGATGACGCCTATGCCGCCCGCCCGGACCTGGTGGAGGCCGCCCGCGCCGATCTGATGGCGATCAACGAGCGTGATCCGGCCAGCCACCGGTTGCTGCAGCCGATCCTCTATTTCAAGGGGTTCCAGGCGGTGCAGGCCTATCGGGTCAGCCATTGGCTGTGGAACCAGGGGCAACTGGACCTGGCCTATTTCTTCCAGATGCGGACTTCGGAGATCTTCGGCATCGACATTCACCCCGGCGCGCGCATCGGCAAGGGGATCATGATCGACCACGCCCATTCCATCGTCATCGGCGAGACCGCGGTGGTGGGCGACAACGTCTCGATGCTGCATTCGGTGACGCTGGGTGGCACCGGCAAGGAAGAAGAGGACCGCCATCCCAAGATCGGCGACGGCGTTCTGATCGGGGCCGGTGCAAAGGTGCTGGGCAACATCAAGGTGGGCCATTGCAGCCGCATTGCCGCTGGCTCGGTCGTGCTGGAGGAAGTGCCGCCCTGCACCACGGTGGCGGGCGTGCCGGCCAAGATCGTGGGCGAGGCGGGCTGCGCGCAGCCGTCGATCAGCATGAACCAGGTGCTGGGCAAAGACCACGGCGGCTGATCCGCGGGCCGTTGCACAGAGGGGCCGCGGCGGATTTTGAGTATGTGAAGAAAGGTGAGGGGGCGGGTGTGCCCCCTTTTTGCTGCCGGGCCAGCTGGCCGTGCGGGGATGCCAAAAGCTTGGCGCGGCGCGATGTCTTGGCTAAGGTCGGGGCACGGTCGGCAGACACCGAGGCGCCGCTGCCCCGCAACGGGGTGCTAAACCTGCCCAGCATTCGGCCCTTTCCATTTCGAAACAGGCGCCGGTTTCCGTCAAGACAGCGGCCAGCGGTTTGGCAGGCGCCAGAAATGGATATGTGATGAGCAGACTTCCCCTGAGCCTGGCGGTGGAGGATCTTTCCGCCTATTGCCGCGCGCTTGGCCGCCAGCTGGGCGAAAGCAGCCCCGGGCATCTGAAACTGATGAACATGCTGGCGCGGGCGGGCGGCTATCAGAACCTGCAGCATCTGCGCGCGGTGCAGGCGGCGGCGGCGCGGAGCCGCCGCAGGGAGCAAGCGGCCTCCGGTGCGCAGGCGGTGCAGGCGCAGGCCGACCACCGGCTGCTGGAACGCTGCCTGAACCAGTTCGATGGCCACGGCCAACTGATGCGCTGGCCCTCGCGGCGCGCGGTGCAGACGCTGGCGCTGTTTGCGCTGTGGGCCGAACTGCCGGCGGGGCAGGAAATGGCGGAGCGGCAGGTCAACGCGCAGCTGAACCGGCTGCATCGGTTTGACGATCCGGCAACGCTGCGGCGCACGATGATCTCCTGCGGGCTGCTGACCCGGCGGCGCGACGGCAGCGGCTACCGCCGGGTGGAACAGGCACCGCCCGCCGAGGCGCAATTGCTGATCCGCGCGTTGCGCCGCCGCCGTGCGTCCGCGCCGCCGCCCGGACAGGCGGAAGCGCAAGGCGCCGGGCAGCCCGCCAGCTAGCCGGCGGCGCGCCAGCCCGCAGTGCGGGCCGCGGGCTGCGCGCCGTGCTGGTCCGCCTGTGAGGGCGGCAGGCGGAAGGCTGCGGCAAGCTGGCTGAGCCCTTCGGCATCGCGGCACAGGCCGGACATCGCGGTCACCGTCTGATTCACCACATCGGTGTTGCCGCGGGTGGTGCCCTCGAGCGCGGTCAGTCGGGCGGTCAGCGTGCGCAGCGCCGCCGCCTCGTGGCTGAGCCCGCGGGCCGAGCCGCTGACGCAGCCGGAGATTTCACCCAGATCCTCGATGATGCGGGTCAGCACCGCACCGGTCTTTCCGACTTCCTCGGCGCCCTGGCTGATGTGCTGGCTGGTGCTGGAAATCAGCGCCCGGATCTCGGTTGCGGCCTCGGAGCTGCGCTGTGCGAGCGCCTGCACTTCGCTAGCGACCACTGCGAACCCGCGCCCGGCCTCGCCCGCCCGGGCGGCCTCGACCCCGGCGTTCAGCGCCAGCAGCGTGGTCTGGAAGGCAATGTCGTCGATCACCCCGGTGATCGAGCCGATGCGGGCGGCGCTGTGCTGGATGCCCTCCATCGCGGCGGCGGCGCTGGTCATCACGGCATTGCTGGCCTCGGCCTGCTCGACCGCGCTGGCGGCGAGACCATTGGCGGCGCGGACCTCGTCCTCGGCGGCGCCAAGCGCGGTGCTGAGATCGTTCAGCGCCTGTGACAGCTCGCCCAGGTCGGCGGCCTGGCTGGTAATGCGCCCTGCCAGGGTGGCGGAGTCGCCGCGGATGCGGCTGCTGTGCGACAGGATCATGTGGCCGGTGCCCAGCACCTGCGTCATCATCCGTGCGAGGCTGTCGAGGGCGTCATTGAAATCGCGGCGCAAAGGCTCGTAGGCGGGGGCGAGCGGCTGGCGGAGCCGGTGGCTGAGGTCGCGCCGGGCCAGCGCATCCAGCCCGCCGCGCAGCTGCTCGACGGCGTCGGTCTGGGCCTGCTGGTCGCGCGCGCGGCTGCGGGCTGCTGCGGCGGCCTCGGCCAGGGTGGTTTGCAGCATGTCGATGCGGCGGGCGATGCGGCCCAGCTCGTCCCGGCGCGTGGCAAGCGGCAGGCGCGAGCCGTAGTCGCCGGAGGTGATCCGCTCCAGCGCCCGGGTGAGCTGCTGCAGTGGCCGCCCCAGCAGGCGGCGCAGGATCACCAGGCAGCCGAGCAGCGAGACCAGTAGGATCGCCGCGCCGAGTGCCGCGTCGCGCAGCAGCCCGGCCCGCAGGGCCGAGAGCGTGGCGGCGGGGTCCCAGACCATAACGAGCACGCCGCGCATCGCCCCCTTGCGCGATGTCACCGGCAGCACCAGCGTGTGGCCATCGGTGGATTGCCAGGGCTGTTCGTCCTCCATCACCCTGTCGCTGATGGCGGCAAGATCGGGCAGCGTGGACGTGGCTTCGGGGGGCTGGCCGGCCTCGGCCATGACCACCCCGTCGGCGCGGACCGCGCGGGCATAGGCAAAGCTGCTGCCCGCCCGTTCGATGACATCGGCAATCTGCTGCTCGACGGAGCCGGAGAAGCCCAGCTTCATCGGCTGGGCAATTTCGCGGGCGGTGGCGGTGGTCAGCTCGCGCTGCAAGAGGCGCAGGCTGTCGAGGGCCTGGGTCTGCAGCCGCTGGGCGGCGAGATAGGCCATCGGCAGCGCGGTCAGCAGCGCAAAGACGGTCACCAGAAGGGCGATGCGCAGGTTGAGCGACCGCCAGGCAAAGCCGCCGGACGTGTCGGCGCGGGCAGCGCCCGGGCGGCGCGACAGGCGGAACTGCGGGAGAGCGAAGGACATGACAGAATTCCTGCAAATGACAGATGTCCTTGCAGTAGGAAGCCAGAGCTGAACGCGACGTAAACACCGCCGCGGCCAGGGCCGATTGTCATGAAAGCTTCATCCAGGGCGGTATGCGGGTAGCCAAATCGACGGTTTTCCAGCCCGTTGCGGAGCGCGTGTCGGGGGGCGACCGAGGAGGCGAGGCCCGCAACGAAAACAGGCCGGGGAAGTCCCCGGCCTGCGTAAAGGTCTTGAGCCCAAGGCGGCTGCTGGTCAGGCCAGCATCACCATCGGGTTTTCAAGGTTGTCCTTGATGACGTTCAGCAGCTCGGCGCCAAGCGCGCCGTCGATGACGCGGTGGTCGACCGACATGGTCACCGACATCACCGTGGCGACGGTCAGTTCGCCGTCCTTGCCGACCACCGGCTTCTTGACACCGGCCCCGACGGCCAGGATGCCCGCATGCGGCGGGTTCACGATGGCGTCGAAGTTGTCGATGCCGAACATGCCGAGGTTGGAGATCGCGAAGCTGCCGCCCTGGTATTCATGCGGGGCCAGCTTGCGGTCGCGGGCGCGGGCGGCCAGATTCTTCATCTCGGTCGACAGCGCCGAGAGGGATTTGGTGTCGCTGTCCTGCAGAACCGGGGTGAACAGACCGCCCTCGATCGCGACGGCAACCGCCACGTCGGAGGCTTTCATCTTGAGCACCCGGTCACCGGCCCAGACCGCATTCGCGTCCGGCACCGCCTGCAGCGCCAGGGCGCAGGCCTTGATGATGAAGTCGTTGACCGACAGCTTGACGCCGCGCGGCTCGAGTTGCTTGTTCAGCTCGGCACGGAACTTCAGCAGCGCATCCAGCTGGATGTCGCGGCGCAGGTAGAAATGCGGCACCTGCTGCTTGGCCTCGGTGAGGCGGGCTGCGATGGTCTTGCGCATACCGTCGAGCTTGACCTCTTCGAAGTCGCGGCCCTCGTACATGCGGGCAACCTGATCGGCGGATGGGCCAGCGGCGGGCGCGGCAGCAGCTGCGGGGGCCGCGGCAGCCGCCGGGGCAGAAGCCTTGGCGGCCTGCGGCTGGGCGTTTTCCACGTCCACCTTGATGATGCGGCCACGCGGGCCGGAGCCCTTGATCTGCGCGAGGTCCAGACCCTTGTCGGCGGCGATGCGGCGCGCCAGGGGCGAGGCAAAGATGCGGCTGCCGTCTGCGGCGGCAGGGGCTGCCGGTGCGGGCTTGGCGTCAGCCTTGGGAGCGTCCGCCTTGGCCGGAGCTGCGGCTTCGGCGGGTGCTTCGGTCTTGGCCGCGGCCGGGGCAGCACCGGCGCTGTCGATGTCATCGGCGCTTTCGCCGTCTTCCAGCAGCACGGCGATCGGCGTGTTGACCTTGACCCCTTCGGAGCCCTCGGCCACCAGGATCTTGCCGACGACACCTTCGTCCACGGCTTCGAATTCCATGGTGGCCTTGTCGGTTTCGATCTCGGCGATCAGGTCGCCGGAGGAGACGGTATCGCCCTCCTTGACCAGCCATTTGGCAAGGGTGCCTTCCTCCATGGTGGGAGAAAGCGCGGGCATCAGGATTTCGGTGGGCATATTAGTTCCCTCCCTCATTCTTGCAGTCCTCGGACTTAAGCCGGGAGCAATGGGCTTGAATTTCTACAACAACGCCATCCTGCAAGCGCAGGAAGACAGGGCCGGCGGCGAACCCTTCGCCGCCTTTTTCAAAGTCAAAGAGGCCAAGATCGGTAAGTTGTTTTCTGGCGTTCCCGCTTGGTTGACCCAGCCAGTGCGGCTCGGCCATTCGACGAAGCACATCGCTTTCTTTACGAAGCGTATCTTGCTCCGCGTAGGCATAGGTCAACGCAATGGAGCTGTCGGCCACGTCATAAGTCGCAATCATCGCTCCATGCAGCCAATCTCGCGCACCACTTGCGGCGAAGCCCAGAGCAATTCCGCTCAGAAGAAACAGGGATGCCTTGAGCTTCGCCATCAAGCCTTACCGATACGTCACTTGCTTCACGGCCTCGACCACTTCATCCGTGGTGATCAGCGCGTGGCGTTCCAGGTTTGCGGCATAGGGCATCGGCACGTCCTTGCCGGTGCAGACCATGACCGGGGCGTCGAGATAGTCGAACACCTCGCGCTGCACTTCGGACGCGATGTAGCTGCCGACGGAGCCCTGCGGCCAGCCTTCTTCGACGGTGACTAGGCGGTTGGTTTTCTTGACCGATTCCATCACCGTGGGCAGGTCCATCGGGCGCAGGGTGCGCAGGTCGATGACCTCAGCCGATACGCCGTCCTCGGCCAGCTTGTCCGCGGCTTCGAGCGCATACTGCATGCCAATGCCGAAGGAGACGATGGTGACGTCGGAGCCTTCGCGCCAGATGCGGGCCTTGCCGAAGGGTACGGTGTAGTCATCCAGCTTCGGCACGTCGAAGGCGCGACCGTAGAGGATCTCGTTCTCGAGGAAGATCACCGGGTTGTTGTCGCGGATCGCGGTCTTCATCAGACCCTTGGCGTCGGCGGCGGAGTAGGGCATCGCCACTTTCAGGCCCGGGATCTGCATGTACCAGGCGGCATAGTCCTGGGAGTGCTGGGCACCCACGCGCGCAGCGGCGCCGTTGGGGCCGCGGAACACCATCGGTGCGCCCATCTGGCCGCCGGACATATAGAGCGTCTTGGCCGCGGAGTTGATGATCTGGTCAATCGCCTGCATGGCGAAGTTGAAGGTCATGAACTCGACGATGGGCCGCAGGCCGCCAAAGGCCGCACCGGTGGCGATGCCGGCAAAGCCGTGCTCGGTGATCGGGGTGTCGATCACGCGCTTGGAGCCGAATTCGTCCAGCAGCCCCTGCGAGACCTTGTAGGCGCCCTGGTATTCGGCGACTTCCTCGCCCATCAGGAAGACGTTTTCGTCGCGGCGCATTTCCTCGGCCATGGCGTCGCGGATCGCTTCGCGCACGGTGGTCTGCACCATCTCGGTGCCCTCGGGGTAGTCGGGTTCCAGCACCTTGGCGGGCTGGGCCGGGGCGTTTTCGGGCGCGGCGGCGGCGGGCGCGTCGCTGGCCGGAGCCTCGGCGGGGGCGCTGTCATCGCTGCTGGCGCCGCCAGTGGCCTGGTAGTCGTCGGCGCTTTCGCCTTCCTCTACCAATACGGCGATCGGGGTGTTGACCTTCACGCCCTCGGTGCCTTCCGCGATCAGGATCTTGCCGACGATGCCTTCGTCGACAGCTTCGAATTCCATCGTCGCCTTGTCGGTTTCGATCTCGGCCATGATGTCGCCGGAGTTCACGGTATCGCCTTCCTTGACCAGCCATTTGGCCAGGGTGCCTTCCTCCATGGTCGGCGACAGGGCGGGCATCAGAATTTCAGTTGCCATGTCTTGTTCTTCCCTTTCAGGTCAGCAGCTTACGCGTAGATGTCGGTCCAGAGTTCGTCGAGGGCCGGCTCCGGGCTCTCCTTGGCGAATTCTGCGGATTTGTTGACGATCTCCTTGATCTCCTTGTCGATCGCCTTGAGATCGTCTTCGCTGGCGTGGCCGCCGGTCAGCAGCATCTCGCGGACCTGCTCGATCGGGTCGCGCTCTTCGCGCATCTTTTGCACTTCCTCGCGGGTCCGGTACTTGGCCGGGTCCGACATCGAGTGGCCGCGGTAGCGGTAGGTCTTCACCTCGAGGATGTAGGGGCCTTTGCCCGCGCGGCAGTGGGCCACGGCGCGTTCACCGGCTTCCTTGACCGACAGCACGTTCATGCCGTCGACCTCTTCCCCTGCGATGCCGTAAGCCTCGCCGCGCTTCCACAGCGCCGGGGATTTGGTGGAGCGCTGGACGGAGGTGCCCATGGCGTACTGGTTGTTCTCGATCACGAACACCACCGGCAGATCCCAGAGCTGCGCCATGTTGTAGGTCTCGTAGACCTGGCCCTGGTTGGCTGCGCCATCGCCGAAATAGGTGAAGGTAACGCGGTCGTTGCCCTTGTACTTGTCGGAGAAGGCAAGGCCCGCACCCAGCGGCACCTGCGCGCCGACGATGCCGTGGCCGCCATAGAAATGCTTCTCTTTCGAGAACATGTGCATGGAGCCGCCCTTGCCCTTGGAGTAGCCACCCTCGCGCCCGGTGAGCTCGGCCATGACGCCATCGGGGTCCATGCCGCAGGCCAGCATGTGGCCGTGGTCGCGATAGGAGGTGATCCGCTTGTCACCTTCTTCCGCCACGGCCTCAAGACCGACAACAACGGCTTCCTGGCCGATATAGAGATGGCAGAAACCGCCGATCAGACCCATGCCGTACAGCTGGCCCGATTTCTCTTCGAATCGGCGGATCAGCAGCATGTCCCGGTAGTACTTGGTCAGTTCCTCGGCAGAAACGTTTGGTTTCTTTGCGCTTTTTCTAGCGGCCATGGTGGTCAGCTCCTCCTGTGGGCTAGATAGTTTAGTGTTAAACAAACTGATACACGGTTTGGCTCCGGCTGAATAGTGTTATTGTGACGCGGGGTTTGCAACCGGAGAAGACAGGCAAATGCAACGCAGTTCGCCGACCGGGTGCGTGACCCGCGTGGCGCGCAGGGGGCTTGCGGTTGCACAAGCGTGCGACCGGTCCCTGAATGTCGGGAAATAACCGGAGTGGGGCGGGGCGGTCAGCCGCGCCGGGGCCTGCGCTGGATCAGTGCGGGGGCTTGCAGGGGATCAGTGGCAGGAGGTCAGTGAATGACGATCTCATCCGCGCGCACCAGTCCCAGCACGCTGCGGGCCTGTTCGTCGAGCAGGTCGAGATCCAGGTAGTCATCGGACAGGCGATGGGTGAGGTTTTCCATTTCTGCGGTCTGCGCCTGCAGGCGGCCGAGCTCCAGGCGCAGCTCTTCGGCTTCGGCCTGAATCTCGACCCTGCGGAACAATCCGTAATCGCCCTGCACAGCGGCAAAGGTGAAGTAGGCGCTGAGCGCGAAGGCAATCGCAAAGAATGCAATCGCCCCGATGGAAGGGCGGGCGTTACGGGTCACGTGGGAGCTGCCTGTATGCTACTGCTCAAGTCTTCTGGAGGTGCGCCGTTTGCCGACGTCTGCAACCACTATGCCACAGGCGAATCGGCTTGTGAATTCCAAAACTGTCCACAAGGCGAAATACTGGGCTGGAAGTACCGGGTTGGAAATACCGGGGAAGGGTGGCCCGGCAGGCTGCCGGGCCCGAAGGGCAGAGGGTTACTGCTCCAGCGCGGCGACGCCAGGCAGGGTCTTGCCTTCCATCCATTCCAGGAACGCCCCACCGGCGGTGGAGATATAGCTGAAGTCAGCCGCCGCACCGGAGGCGTTGAGCGCCGCCACGGTATCGCCGCCGCCCGCAACCGAGATCAGCGTGCCAGCGCGGGTCAGCTCGGCCGCTTTCAGCGCCGCCGCATTGGTGGCAGCGTCAAAGGGTTCCATCTCGAAGGCGCCGAGGGGGCCGTTCCAGATCAGCGTCTTGCTGTTGGCAAAGACCTCGGCAATGCGGGTGACGCTGGCGGGGCCTGCATCTAGGATCATCGCGTCGTCGGGGCAGGCGTCGGCCGGCAGCACCTCATGCGGGGCATTGGCCTCGAACTTGCGCGCCACCACGATGTCGCTGGGCAGGATGATCTCGCAGCCCGCCGCCTTGGCCTTGGTCAGGATCTCGGAGGCGGTGTCGGTCAGGCTGGCCTCGGCCAGCGAGGAGCCGATTGCGTGGCCTTGTGCCAGCAGGAAGGTATTGGCCATGCCGCCGCCGATCACCAGGTGGTCGACCTTTTCGATCAGGTTGGAGAGCAGGTCCAGCTTGGTCGACACCTTGGCCCCGCCGACCACCGCGGTGACCGGGCGCTCGGGCTTGGCGAGCGCGGCTTCCAGCGCTTGCAGCTCGGCCTGCATCAGGCGACCGGCGCAGGCGGGCAGCAGCCGGGCCAGCGCCTCGGTCGAGGCATGGGCGCGGTGCGCGGCCGAGAAGGCATCGTTGCAGTAGATGTCGCCGAGGGCGGCCATGCCAGCGGCCAGTTCGGCGTCGTTCTTGGTCTCGGCGGCGTGGAAACGGGTGTTCTCCAGCAGCAGCACTTCGCCCGCTTTCAGCGCCTCGGCGGCCGCTGCGGCGCCTGCGCCCACGCAGTCCGCGGCAAACATCACCGGGCAGTCAAAGGCGGTTTCCAGCGCCGGAACCAGCTGTTGCAGCGACAGCTCGGCCTTGCGCTCGCCGCCCGGGCGGCCGAAGTGGGCCAGCAGGATCGGGCGACCGCCAGCCGCCAGGATGTCGCGCACCGTGGGGGTGATGCGCTGAATGCGGGTGTCGTCGGTGACCTTGCCATCCGCAACCGGCACGTTGATGTCCACGCGCACCAGCACGCGTTTGCCGTTCAGGTCCATGTCGTCGAGCGTCTTCCAGCCCATCTCGAGCCCCCTTATGGTGAAATAGCGGTTGAATTCGGGCGTTGTTTCGGGGGTTTTTGCTCATCAGTCAATGCTCCCTTGGCATTTGCCGACGCTGGCCTTAACAATCGGGGCAAATTTCGACGACAGGAGGGCCACATGGCCGAGATCAAGGATCCCGAAAACACCGTCATCATCGAACTGAAGGACGGCAATGTTGTTATCGAACTGCTGCCCGACGTGGCGCCGAAACATTGCGAACGCATGAAGGAACTGGCGCGCGCCGGCGAGTATGACAACGTCTGCTTTCACCGCGTGATCGACGGCTTCATGGCGCAGACCGGCGACGTGGCCAATGGCGACATGGAAGATGGGTTCAACCTTCGCATGGCGGGCACCGGTGGCTCCAGCCTGCCGAACCTGCCGGCTGAGTTCTCCAAGCTGCCGCATGATCGCGGCACCCTGGGCGCGGCGCGGTCCGCCAACCCGGATTCGGCCAACTCGCAGTTCTTCATCAACTTCAAGGACAACCACTTCCTGAACGGCCAGTACACCGTCTATGGCCGCGTCATCGAAGGCATGGAGCATGTCGACGCGATCACCCGCGGCGAGCCGCCTGCGAACCCGGACCGGATGATCTCGGTCAAGGTGGCCGCGGATGCGTAAGACGCTGGCAGCGCTGGCCCTGCTGGCGGCGGGGCCTGCCTTTGGCTTGCTGAATGGCGCGCCTGCGGGCGCGACGGGCCTGGAAGTCCAGGTCGAGGGCGAGGCCAATGGCACCATCAAGATCGACCTGTTCGAGGATGTGGCTCCCAAGCATGTCGAGCAGATCACCGCGCTGGCCGAGGAAGGCCAGTACGACGGGGTGGTGTTCCACCGCGTGATCGACGGCTTCATGGCGCAGACCGGCGATGTCGAATTCGGCAAGCTGGGCGGCGACATGAGCATGGCGGGTCGTGGCGGCTCTGCGCGAGCGGACCTGCCGGCCGAGTTCTCCGACCTGCCGTTTGATCGCGGCGTGGTGGGGATGGCGCGGGCGCAGAACCCCAACAGCGCCAACTCGCAGTTCTTCATCATGTTCGACGCCGGTCATTTCCTGAACGGTCAGTACACGGTGGTCGGCAAGGTGACCGAAGGCATGGACGTGGTTGACGCGATCAAGCGCGGCACCGGCGGCAATGGCGCCGTGGTTGGCCAGCCCGACGTGATGACCAAGGTCAGCGTGACCGAGTAATCCATCCCGCTCGGGATGTTGAAGGGCGGCCCGCTCCTGCTTGGCAGGGGCGGGCCGTCTTTCGTTTCGGTGCCGAGGAAGGGGGCCGCCCGGCGCGGCTGAAGCTGCGTCACAGCTGCGTCACAAGCGCGTGTGTGCCTCTGGCGCGGGGCGGCGGGGCGCAGGTAGACTATTGGCAAGGGGGAGGTCAGCCATGCTGAAACACCTGATAGGCCTTGCCGCGGTGGTCCTGATGCCCGTTCTCGCCGCGTCGGCCAGTGCCGAGCCGACGCAGTGGGGGCAGGCCTGGCCGCAGACGGACTTCAGCCGCACCACGGTGCCCGACTGGCGGCAGATCCGCTCGGGCGGGGTGCCCAAGGATGGCATTCCGGCTCTGGATGCGCCGCGGTTCCGATCCGCTGGTGGCGTGCGGGACCTGACCCCGCGAGAGCCGGTTGTCACCCTGGAGCTGGCCGGGGCAAAGCCGCGGGCCTACCCGTTGCGCTACCTGACCTGGCACGAGATCGTCAACGACACCGTGGCGGGGGTGCCGGTGGCGGTGACCTACTGCCCGCTGTGCAATTCCGCGGTGACCTTTGATCGGCGCGTGCGCGCCGGGGGCGCAACGCGGGTGCTGAGCTTTGGTGTTACCGGCAAGCTGCGGTATTCGGACATGGTGATGTATGATCGCGAAACCCAGAGCTGGTGGCAGCAGGCCAGCGGCGAGGGGATCGTTGGCGCGATGAGCGGCGTGCAGCTGACCGTGTTGCCCAGCTGGGTCGAGAGCTGGGCGGATTTCACCGCCCGCAATCCCGAGGGGTTGGTGATGGCGCAGCCGGGCTACAACCGCCAGTACGGACGCAACCCCTATCGCGGCTATGACACCTCGGATTGGCCGTTCCTCTATGATGGCACGCCACCGTCGCACGGGATTGCGCCGCTGGCGCGGGTGGTCCGGGTGGGCAACCGCGCCTGGCCGCTGAGCCGACTGGCGAAGGCGGGAGAGATCCGCGAGGCGGGCGTCGTGCTGAGCTGGCGTGCCGGACAAGCCTCGGCGCTGGACACCGGGGCGTTGGCGCAGGGGCGTGACATCGGCTCGGTCCGGGTACGCGACAGGGCCGGGCGCGACGTGGTGCATGACGTGATGTTCGCCTTTGCCTTTCACGCCTTCTGGCCGGACGGCAAGTGGATGTTGCGTTGATCCCGCTGGTCAGACCGAAAAAGGCGCGCCGCTGAGTGGCGCGCCCGTGTGGTGTTTCGCCGTGGGGGCGAGTGTTCAGAACAGGAAGTTGTCCGCGTCCTGCAGTTGGGCCAGGGTGGTGTCCTCGACCAAGATCGTGACGTCGGCAAAGGCCACCAGCACGTCCTCGCCCTGCTGGGTGAAGTCCAGCTGGCCAAAACGCGAGGCACCGCGTCCGATTTCGATGTGATCCCTGCCGATCTCAAAATCGGTGATCGTGTCATTGCCGTGCCCCCGGTGGAAGACAAAGACATCGGCATGTTTGCCGCCGGTGAGCAGGTCGTCGCCCTTGTGGCCGATCAGCACGTCCTTGCCACCGTCCCCAGCCAGCCGGTCGTTGCCATTGCCGCCGTTGAGGCTGTCGTCACCGGACTGACCGCTGAGGGTGTCGCGGCCATTGCCGCCGCGCAGGTCATCATCGCCGCCGCCGCCCAGCAGCGCGTCGTCGTGGTTGCCGCCCGACAGGTCATCGGCGCCGCGTCCGCCCACGAGCCGGTCGCGGCCATCTTCGCCGATCAGCGTGTCGTCGCCGCTGCCGCCCTTCAGCTTGTCCCAGCCGGAACCGCCGTTGAGGTGATCGCGGCCGCTGTCGCCCAACAGCACGTCGTGGCCGTGTTCGCCCAGCAGGCGGTCATCACCGCTTCCGCCCACCAACCTGTCGGCCTCGATTCCGCCCTTCAGGGTATCATCGTAATCACCGCCCAGCAGCGTGTCGTTGTCGGCACCGCCAAAGAGCTGGTCATCGCCGCTGCCGCCGATCAGGATGTCGCTCCCAAGGTCGCCGGACAAACGGTCGGAACCGCTGCCACCGTCAAGGGTATCGTTGCCATTGCCGCCGGTGAGGGTGTCGTTGCCGGCCAGGCCGAAGATCCTGCCGCCGATATTTGTGTTCGCGAGTGTGAGCGCATCGCCGCCATAGCTGCCGCTGCGGAGGTCGAGGATGCCATCGCTGAACTGGATCAGCTCGATGTTGCGCAGATAGTCGGTTTCTCCGCTTCGGGAAACTTTAACGCTGCTGCCGTATTCGGTGAATGTGTAGTCTGCTTTTGGACCGCGTGCGACAAAAGTATCGTATCCGGAACCACCATCAATCGTGTCGTTGCCCGTACCAGCGGTGATCGTGTCGTTCCCGGCTCCGAGATCCCAGTTGCTTGATTGGGTAGAGGTTACAGAGAACCGGTCATTACCTTTGGTCGCGTCGCGAACAAACGCGGTACTGGAGATGGTGCCATAGTTGGAAAACGACACATCCAGCCCTGCGGCGGAGATCGCCGTAGAGCCGTTGATTTCAAACCGGATCGTGTTGACAGTGCCGTTAACCGAGAGGCCGGAAGAATAGAAATAGCCGGTGACGGTCACCTTGAGCGGCTGCCCGCTTGAATTGGTTCCCGTAAGCACAATCTGACTGCTGTTTGCCGTCGTCGGTGTCGCATTAAAAATCCGATAGGAGTGCAGATCCTCTACATCCCAGCCCCGGCTGGAATCATTGACGGTAAAAATTGCCATGCAAGGCTCCTTGTCGAAATTCTGTTGTTGAAATGTCGTCGGCTTTCAACCTTTTAACCTGCCCGTTGAATGAGCGATCCGCTGCGGTTGTGCAAGTCGCTTTGGCGGTAGTGTGTTGAAAAAGAAACACGCTGCGAGCGAGTGCTGCAGCGTGTTTAAAAGTCGGGGCAGGCCTGTCCGGCTGTAACCGGGGCGACCTGCGCGCAGGCGCGCGTCTTAGCCTTCGGCCTTATGCGCGGCGGTTGCGGCCTGAACGGCGGCGGAGGGGGCCTGCGCGGGGGCGGCTGCAGGTGCGGCCGACGCCGGGGCGGATTTGCGGCCGCCGGGGTTCAGCGGGTCGTCCTGGCGCTGCACCGAGCCTTCGAAATGGGCACCGGATTCGATTGCGATGGTCTTGTGGATGATGTCGCCTTCGACCCGTGCGGTGGAGGTCAGGCGCACCTTCAGACCGCGCACGCGGCCGACGATGCGACCGTTGATGACCACGTCATCGGCGGTCACTTCGCCCTTGATGGTGGCGGTCTCACCCACGGTCAGCAGATGCGCGCGGATGTCGCCTTCGACGGTGCCCTCGACCTGGATGTCGCCGGTGGTCTTGACGTTGCCGGTGACGTGCAGATCCGAGCTCAGCAGCGATGCGGCCGGCTTGGGCTTGGGGGCGCTGCTCTTGTAGTCGCTGACAGGCGCCGCAGGCGCGGCAGAGGGAGCCGGGTTGGTTTCGGCCTGTTTCGGTCCGGGCTCGTTGATTTTGCTCTTAGAAAACATTTCTCGCAGCCTTGATATAGATCATGGGGTTTACGGGTTGCCCGTTGACCCTGACCTCGTAATGGAGGTGGGTCCCGGTGGACCGTCCGGTGTTACCCATATCAGCAATGTGATCGCCGCGCGAGACCCTTTGGCCAACCTTCACGCGGAGTTTCGAGTTATGGGCGTATCTGGTTTCAATGCCGAAGGCATGGCGGATGGTGACCATCTTGCCGTAGCCGGACTGCCAGCCGGCATGTGTCACGACGCCATCGGCGGTGGCAAGAATGTCGGTGCCGGTGCGGCCGGCAAAATCGGCGCCCTTGTGCAGCCGCCGACCGCCGGTCTTGGGGTCACGCCGATAGCCGAAGCCGGAAGATTGGCGCACCTGGCTCAGATTGACGGGCGTTGCAAAGGGGGCCTGCTCCGCGGCGAGGCGGTAGAGGTTCAGCTGGTCCAGCTTGGCCAGGATGCTGTTGGCGCGGCGTTCCTCGGGGGTGGGCTGTTCGCCGCGGGTGGACATCGCCAGCGGCTCCAGCGGGCCGCCCTGGCCATTGTAGCCGCGCCGAACCTGCTCGAGGATCCGGTCAGTGGGCATGCCGGCGCTGCGGAACATCTTGTCCAGCGGTGTGACGGAGACCGCGACCGCTTCCTCGAGCTGGCGGAAGATCTGGTCGTTGCGCTCGTCCATCAGCTGCAGTTCGAGTTCCAGGGCGTCGCGTTCATCCAGCGCGGTTTCCGCATCGGCGCGGATCTGGTCGCGCTCGGCGGCGGTATCATCCAGTGCGGCCGCCATCAGCTCCATCTGCGTTGCGGCACTGGCAATCACCGCGGGGGCGGTGTTTTCGCTGCTGGTTTCCTGTTTCAGCGCGGCCAGTTCGCGGCGCGCCTGATCGCGCTCGGTCATGGTGTCGCGCAGGGTCGACTGGATGACCTCGATGCCGGTCTCCAACTCGCGACGGCGGGTTTCCGAGGCCAGCAGTTCCGACTGCATGATGGAAATCTGGGTCAGGGCGGCGTTGAAACGTTCCTGCGCCGCCAGCGCCTCTTCGGCGCGGGCGTCGCGCTCGGCGGAAATGGCGTTCAGCCGCTCGCGGTAGGTCTGCTGGTCGCGTTTGGCCAGTTCCCGGAAGTTGCCGGAGCCGATGCTGTCCATCAGCACAATGGCGGTGGCAACGATGCTCCAGGCGGTGAACAGCGTGATGCCGGCAACCGCCACCAGCTGGGTTTCAGATCGGAGCCGAATGAAGCGCGTGTCGGTGTCGGACTTCAGAAAGACCCGCCGTTCCGGGAAACGACGTTCGAGAAAGCTGTGAATTCTGACCGCGAGCAATGTGCGCAAAAGACGGTTCCCTCATTCCGTTCCCTGTCGGCAGCGCGCGGGCCTGCCGAATACTGGCGACGTGAATAGACAGGGTGACGCTATTGGGCAAGTGTGTTGACCCGATGCGCCGCCCGGCGGGCCGGAAGCGGCGCGGATAGGCGGGTTTCTGCCGAAAACCGCTGTCTTCAGCTGCCTGGCAGCGGGCGCTCCTGGTCGGACAGCGGCCAGTAGAAGTCCGGCGGCAGACCTGCATCGGCGCGTTTTTCCTCGTTGAAGGGGGGCTTCAAGGCGCCGTGGAAGTATTTGCGCACGAGGCCGTGGAAGACTTCCTTGGGATCGAGGTTGTCGCGACCGCACAGGAAGTTGAACCATTTCGAGCCATAGGCGACGTGGCTGACCTCCTCGGCATAGATGATCTCCAGGGCGTCCACCGCCTGGGGCAGGTCCGCCTTGCGGAAGATCTCGATCATGCCGGGGGTCACGTCGAGGCCGCGGGCCTCCAGCACCATCGGCACCACGGCCAGCCGCCCCATCAGGTCATTGGCGGTGTCCTCGGCGGCGCGCCACATGCCCGCATGTGCAGGCAGCGCGCCGTAATAGCTGCCGAGCGCCTCAAGACAGTCGCACATCAGGTTGAAATGCTTGGATTCCTCGTCCGCGGCCTGCACCCAGTCGTCAAAGAACCCCATGGGCATCGGCACATGCGAGAACCGCGCGATGATGTCCCAGTGCAGGTCGACGGCGTTGAGCTCGATATGGGCGACGGCGTGCAGAAGCGCGATGCGCCCCTGCGGCGAGCCGGGTTTGCGTTTGGGCACGTCGCGCGGGTCGCGCAGTTCCGGTTCGGCCGGGCGGGCGGGGTGCAGCGGCGGGCTGGCGGTGCCGATGGCGATCTCGGGAGCCTCACCACGCCGATAGGCCTTCCATTCGGCGGCGTGCCGACGCGACAGGGCAGTCTTGGCGCGTCCGTCTGCGGTGGTCAGCACCTCGGCGGCGCGTTGGGCAAGCGTCAGGGGCGGGTTGGACATGCGGACTCCTTGTGGCGGCGAGGCGGCGGGTTTGCAGCGTGTTTTTGGGCGGGTTCACCCGATTTGGCAGCGAATGTCCAGACGGTGCGCCGTCAAGGCGGGCGGTGCGCTCCCGCCTGCGCGGCGGATCAGCGGGCTGATCCCCCTGGCGCAGTTGGGCATGGCAGCGCGCCTGCGGCGCGCTGCGCGCCGGGCCGCTGGCCCGGCGCCCGGCCCAACGGCTGGGGCTGCCCCTGACCAGGGGCGGCGGCAGCGGGCGGGAGCCTCCAGCTGCGCTGCGCTGCCGGACGGACAGGCTGTCGGGGCGGGCGGTCACAGCGCTTTGACCGCCTCCAGCACCTCCTCGACATGGCCGGGCACCTTGACCTTGCGCCAGATGCGGGCGATGTGGCCCTCTGCATCGATCAGGAAGGTGGAGCGTTCGATGCCCCAGTGCTTCTTGCCGTAGAGGTTCTTTTCCTTCCACACGCCATAATCTTCGCAGACGGTGCTGTCGGCATCGGACAGCAGTGGCGTCGTCAGCCCATGTTTCGCGGTGAATTTCTCGTGCTTGGCCATGGTGTCGCGGGAGATCCCGTAGACCTTGGCCCCGGCATCGGCAAAGGCTTGCAGCGCCTCGGAAAAGCCGATGGATTCTTTGGTGCAGCCGGGAGTATCATCGCGGGGATAGAAAAACAGGACCACGGCGGAACCGCGCAGGCTGTCGAGGCTGACCTCGCCGCCTTCGGTGCTGGGCAGAGTAAAGGAAGGGGCAGGGTCTGATACGTCTAACATCTGTCTGTCTCCGGCAAACTTTGCGTGCTACTGGCGGCCAACATAACCCATGAGCAGCAAAGGGAAAGCCGAGATCGACCCCTTGGGTGACACCGACCGGAACGCCGCCGCCGCGGTGCCAGTGCCGGGGCCAGAGGCCGAGCGGTCCGCAGAGGCCGTGCCGGTCGCGCCGCCACCGCGCCGCCGTCGCCGCTGGCGCGTGCTGCGTGCGGCGGTCTGGCTGTTGGCGGTGCTGAGCTTCCTTGCCGCCGGTGCGATCTATTTCGGCATCGGCACCCGGCTTGATGCGCCGGAGTGGGTGCGCCAGCGGGTGGAAACCCGGATCGAGCGACATCTGAACGGGTTGCAGATTGAGTTCGGGGCCATCCACCTGGTGGTTAACCGGGGCTGGCGGCCGCGGATCAGCCTTCGCGACGTGGTGTTGCGCCATGCGGATGGTGCTCCGTTCGCGCAGCTGGCGGATGCCCAGGCCAGCCTTGCGATGAAGCCGTTGCTGCGGGGGCAGATCCAGCCGAAACAGATCACGCTCAATGGCTTGTTCGCGACCCTTCGGCGCAACAAGGATGGCTCGCTTGCCTTGAGCCTCGCCAGTGATGCGGCTCCGACACGACGGGCCGAAACCCTGGTGGAGCTGATCCAGCAGTGGGACAGCCAGTTGCAGAAGCCGGTGCTGGCCGCCCTGACGGAGCTGGAGACCACGGCGCTGACGTTGTCCTATACCGATGATCGGCTCGGCCGCGGCTGGACGCTGGACGGTGGCCAGATCCGCCTGAACCGGCAGGGCAACGCGCTGTCCGTGGCGGCCGGTTTTTCGGTGCTCAGCGGGCGCGGCGAGGTGGGGCAGCTGGAAGCGAGCTATACCTCGGTTCTGGGCAGCCCAGCGGCCGAGTTCGGCATCCTGATTTCCGGCATCCCGAGCCAGGACATCGCCTTGCAAAGCCCGGCTCTTGGCTGGCTGGGGGTTCTGCGCGCCCCGATTTCCGGCGCCTTGCGGGGGGCGGTAGCCGCTGATGGCGCGCTGGAGCCGATCCAGGCGAGCCTGCGCATTGGCGAGGGCGTGATCCAGCCAGCGGTGCAGACGCGCCCGGTGCCGATCAGTGGGGCCCGCAGCTATTTCACCTACGATCCCAAGGGGCAGAGGATCACCTTCAGCGAGTTGAGCGTGCAAAGCGGCTGGGGCTCGGGCGTGATGCGGGGGCAGGCCAGCCTGTCGGGGATCGAGAACGGTCAGTTGACGGGGCTGGTGGGGCAGTTGCGGTTTTCAGATCTGGATCTGAACCCGCGACGGATGTTCGAGGCACCGGTGCGCCTGCCGGGCGTGGATGCGGATTTTGACCTGCAGCTGCAGCCGTTCCGGCTGAGGCTGGGGGAGATGCTGGTGCGCGACGGCGACAGCCGCATTCACCTGGACGGTGAAATCGCGGTGGGGGCTGAGGGATGGGACTACGATCTGAACGGTCGGGTCGATCAGGTCAGTGTGGCCCGGATCAAGGCGCTCTGGCCCGAGGCGGTGGCCCCCAAGCCGCGCCAGTGGCTGCGGGAGAACCTGCATTCGGGCGTGGTGCGGGACGCGGGCGTCTACATGCGGGGGCGTGGCAGTGGCAAACCGTTCATCGGGCTGGACCTGAGTTTCGCCGATGTCGAGGCGCGGTTTCAGAAGCACATGCCGCTTTTGCGGCAGGCCGAAGGTCAGCTGAGCCTCTACGGCAACCGGCTGGTGGCGACGGCCTCCAGGGGCGTGGTGACGGCGGAGGAGGGCGGCGACGTCGATGTGACCGGCACCGCTTTCATCATCCCCGACATCACCGTGAAGGAGGGGACACCCGGGATTGTCCGGGCGGTGGCCAGCGGGTCCGTCACTGCGGCGCTGTCCTTGCTGAACCGGCCGCCGTTGCAGGTGATGGACAAGGCCAATCTGCCGGTTGCCCTGGCGGACGGGCGCGTTGCTGCGACGGGCACGTTGTCCCTGCCGCTCAAGAAGAAAGTGCCGGTGGAGGAAATCCGCTATCACTACCAGGCCGAGCTGCGGGGTGTGCAAAGCGACAGGCTGGTGCCGGGGCACGAGGTGGTTGCAGAGGTGTTGACGGTCGAGGGCGATCAGAGCCGGGTGCGGATCTATGGCGATGGCCAGTTGTCGGGTGTGCCGCTGAGCGCCAGCTGGCAGCAGGCTGTCGGCAAGGGCGCTGCAGCGGGCAGCCGGGTCGACGGGACGATCGAACTCTCGGCAGAGGCGGTGGAGGCCTTCAATCTGGGTCTGCCGTCCGGCGCGATCTTCGGCCGCGGCGCGGGGCAGTATCATGTGGAGTTGCGGCCCGATACGCCGCCGCGCTTGCATCTGCAGTCGGATTTGCAGGGCGTGGGCCTGAGCATCGCGGAAATCGGGTGGCAGAAGGGCGAAGCCGCCACCGGGCGTCTGGACCTTGAGGCGGTGCTGAAAGCGCCCGCCTCGGTCGAGCGGCTGGAGCTGGAGGCGCCGGGCTTGCAAGCCTCGGGGCGGATCACGACGCGCACAGGCGGTGGGCTGGACACGGCGGAGTTCGCTTCGGTGCAGGTCGGCAACTGGTTCCGTGGCGCAGTGACCTTCCGTGGGCGAGAGGGCGCCGCGCCAGCAATCGAGGTGCCGTCTGGACGGCTGGCCTTGAACCGGTCACCCTTTTCAGCCTCAGGCAGTGCCGGGTCTGTGGGCTCCGGCGCGGGTGCGGCAGTGCCGGTCTCGCTGCAACTGGGCACTTTGCAGGTGACGGACAGCATTGCCTTGCAGAACTTTCGGGGGCGCCTTTCGACGCAGGGCGGAGTGAACGGTGAATTTACCGCGCGACTGAACGGCCAGACGGCGGTTGAAGGCACGCTGGTGCCGCGCAATGGCGGCACCGCTGCCCGGATCCGCTCCAGCGATGCCGGTGGGGTGTTCCGCTCTGCCGGGGTGTTTGCCCATGGCCGGGGCGGCAGTTTTGACATGACGCTGGTTCCGACAGGGGAGGCAGGCCAGTACGACGGTCGGGTGGATGTCCGCAACATCCGGGTGCGCAATGCGCCGTCGATGGCGGCGTTGCTGAATGCGATCAGCCTGGTTGGGCTGCTGGACGAAATGACCGGGCAGGGCATCCTGTTCACCAATATGCAGGCGCGGTTCCGGCTGAGCGAAAATCACCTGGTGCTGCATGAAAGCAGCGCGGTTGGCCCGTCGATGGGCTTGTCGCTGGATGGGGTCTATGACCTTGCCAGTACCCGGTTGAACATGCGCGGGGTGTTGTCGCCGATTTACCTGCTGAATGCGATCGGCCGCATCCTGTCGCCGCGGGATGGCGAAGGGCTGATCGGCTTTACCTTCACACTGCGCGGAACGGCCAAGGATCCCTCGGTTTCGGTAAACCCGCTGGCGGGGCTGGCCCCCGGCTTTCTGCGCGAAATCTTCCGTGGTCCGGCCCCGACTGCGCCGGGGCAATCGCAGGACAACGGGGCAAGTGGCGCACAAGGCGAAGAGAGGCGCAATCCGCGTCCGCTGACAGGGAGTGAACGCTAGGAGCGCGCCCCGGTATTTTTGTGGCCTCGGGTGTTGTCAGATGTGGAAACACTCTGACCGGCGCCGCAGCTGCAAGGGGCGCTGACCCGGGCGAAACCGCGAAAAATCCCCATGGATTTTCCCGCCGCGAAGGCTTATAGCGCGGCCATGAAACTCAGTGATTTCGACTTCGATCTGCCCGACGACCTGATCGCCACCCGCCCTGTGAGCCCGCGCAGCGCGGCCCGTCTGCTGGTGGCCGAAGGCGACACCCTGCATGACGGCCGCGTGACCGATCTGGTGCAGTGGCTCAATCCCGGCGACCGGCTGGTTCTGAACGACACCCGCGTGATCCCGGCCCGGCTGAGCGGCCAGCGTCACCGCGATAGTGCGCAGGGTCCCGTTGCCGCCCGCATCGAGGCCACCCTGCTCGAGCCGCGCGCCGATGGGACATGGGCCGCGTTGCTGAAGCCGTTGAAGAAGATCAGACCGGGCGAGGAGATCATCTTCTCCGACGCATTGAGCGCAACGCTGGAAGAGGTGGCCGAGGGCCAGGGGCACCTGCGGTTCAACCTTTCCGGCACCGATTTCGACGCTGCCCTGGCCGAGGCCGGGGCCATGCCGCTGCCGCCGTATATCGCTGCCAAACGGCCCGCGGACGAGCGCGACAAGACCGACTACCAGACCGTCTGGGCGCGCAACAGCGGCGCCGTTGCAGCGCCGACCGCCTCGCTGCATTTCGACGAACCGTTGCTGGAGGCGCTGGCGGCGCGGGGGATCGAGATCTCCTATGTCACGCTGCATGTGGGGGCAGGGACCTTCCTTCCGGTCAAGGTCGAGGATGTGACCACCCACCGGATGCACGCCGAATGGGGCCGCGTGAGCGAGCAGGCCGCGGCGGAAATCGCCGCGACCAAGGCGGCGGGAGGCCGGGTGATACCCGTTGGCACCACGGCGCTGCGGTTGATCGAAAGCGCGGCGCGCGACGGGCAGATCCATCCGTGGGAAGGCGATACGGATATCTTTATCTACCCCGGCTTCACCTTTCAGGTGGCCGATGCCTTGATGACCAATTTCCACCTTCCCAAATCAACGCTGATGATGTTGGTCTCGGCGTTGATGGGGCAGGAGCGCATCCGGCGGATCTATGCCCATGCGGTTGCTGAGCGGTACCGGTTCTTTTCTTATGGGGATGCGTCGCTTTTGATCCCCGGCAAGGCGGTTACGCCTTAGAAAACGGACGCGAATCCGCGCAAAAGCGCCGCATTGTCCCGCTGCCGCCTGTTGCGTCAGCGGGCAATACGTCATTCTGCGACCGCGTCTCGCGGGCGTAGGGCCGCCACGGGCGGTACATCGAGATGAAACCAGACCCGGCCCGTCCCGCGTGGAGGGCCGTGTTGCATTGGTCAGGAGGCATGCGAATGCTGCAAGTGCTGTCGAGCGCCTGGGCGCTTCTCTTGGGGGTCTGCCTGCTGATGGTGGGCAACGGGTTGCAGGGCACCATGCTGGGTGTGCGCGGGGATCTCGAGGGGTTCAGCTCGTTCGAGATGTCGCTGGTGATGGCGGCCTATTTCGTCGGCTTCCTTGGCGGGTCGCGTCTGGCCCCCGAGATGATCCGCCGGGTTGGTCACGTGCGGGTCTTTGCGGCGCTTGCGTCCTTCATCTCGGCCGTGATGATCCTCTATCCGATCCTGCCCAACACGATTGCTTGGGGACTGGGCCGGGTCATCATCGGCTTTTGCTTTTCCGGCGTGTATGTCACCGCCGAAAGCTGGCTGAACAATGCCGCTGACAATACCAACCGCGGCAAGGCGCTGTCGCTGTACATGATCGTGATGATGGTGGGGATCATCGCCGCGCAGGGGCTTATCCTCGTGGGGGATCCGGGCGGCTACGAGGCCTTCATCATCGCTTCGATCCTCGTTTCGATTTCCTTCGGGCCGATCCTGCTCTCGATTTCGCCGACCCCGGCCTTTGACACCACCAAGCCGATGACCCTGAAACAGCTGATGAATATTTCACCGCTGGGCTGCGTCGGCATGTTCCTTCTTGGTGGCGTCTTCTCGGCCCAGTTCGGCATGAGCGCGGTTTACGGCACCGCGGCCGGGCTGAGCCTGAGCCAGCTGTCCGTCTTCATCGCCGCGTTCTACGTTGGCGCGACGGTGATGCAATATCCGCTGGGCTGGATCTCGGACCGGATGGACCGCCGGGTGCTGATCATGTTCGTGGCACTTGGCGGCGGCATTGGCGCGGTGGCCGGGTTTGTCTTTGGCGGCGATTTCTACATGCTGCTGCTGTCGGCCTTCTTCATCGGCGGCCTGTCGAACCCGCTCTATTCGCTGCTGATCGCCTATACCAATGACTACCTCGAGCATGACGACATGGCGGCGGCCTCGGGCGGTCTGGTGTTCATCAACGGTCTGGGCGCCATCGCCGGTCCGGTGATCACCGGTTGGCTGATGAGCGATGCGGTTTTCGGACCGCCGGGCTTCTTCGCGCTGCTGGCGGCGCTGATGTTCCTGACCGCGGCCTATGCGCTGTACCGCACGACTCAGCGTGCCTCGATCCCTGTCGAGGAGACCGGTACCTTCACCGCGATGTCGCCCGCCGCGACACCGGTGGCGGTGGAATTTGCCCAGGAATACGCCATCGAAACCGAACTGGAAGAGCAAGAAACCGCCGCTGGCGAGAATTGATTGCGCTAACCCGCCGGGATTGTGAGGTTTATTTCAGCAGCTGCCCTTGCCTGTTGCAATTTGTGACCCAAGGTTACTTGTAAAGGCAGCAGAAAATGTCCTGTTGTGGGCGTCAGGAAAACACTTGGAGAAAAGACCGATGGCTGGTCCCGAAGAGATACTTTCATTCTGGCTCGATGAGGTGGGAGAAAAGGGATGGTATCTGCAGGATGAGGAGTTGGATCAGAAGATCCGCGACAAGTTTCTCAACACCTGGGAGGCGGCCTGCGACGGGCGGTTTTCCTTCTGGCTGACCTATCCCAGTGGCACGCTGGCCTATATCATCCTGCTGGACCAGTTCCCGCGCAACATGTTCCGAGGCGAGGCGCGCGCCTTCGCTTCCGACCAGGCGGCGCTGGCTGCGGCCAAGGTCGCGATCAACAAGAAATGGGATCTGAAGATCGATGAGCCGGCGCGGCAGTTTTTCTACCTGCCGCTGATGCATTCCGAGAACCTCTGCGACCAGGAACGCTGCATCCGCCTGATGATGGAACGGATGCCGGAGACCGGCGGTAGCAACCTGCTGCACGCGCGCGCGCACCGCGAGGTGATCCGCCAGTTCGGGCGCTTTCCCTACCGCAATGAGGCGCTGCACCGGCCCAGCACCGCGCCGGAGCGGGACTATGTGATGTCGGGGGGCTACGGGGAAACCGTGCGCCAGGTGCAGGCCGCGGGCTGACGCCAGCCGCCTGATGATTTTGGCCGCCGTGTCCGGGATCGGGCGCGGCGGTTTTTGATTCCGGGCCGGTAGGGTGCAGGCAATTTCCACACGGCAGGATTGTGTCGGGCCGCCGACTGTTGCATTGCTGGGGCGGCAAAGACTCTTGCCCATTTTTTTCAATTGATTGTTGAGGTCCGAATATGTCCAAACCGCCCCTGCCGCTGACCGGCAGCTGTCGTTGCGGTGCCACCGTGATTGAAGCCTCCGCCGCCCCGGTGCTGACCGCCGCCTGTCACTGCTGCGGCTGCCAGAAAATGACCGCCAGCGCGTTTTCCCTGACTGCGATGTTTCCGTCTGCGGCGTTCAGGGTGGTGCAGGGTGACCCGGTGCCGGGCGGCGCAAAGGGAGAGGAGTTGACCCATTTCTGCTGCCCGGAGTGCCTGAGCTGGATGTTCACGCGCATCACCGGCTTTGACGACTTCGTCAATGTCCGGCCGGTGATGTTCGAGGACAGCAGCTGGTTCACGCCCTTCATCGAGACGTGGACCGCGACGCGGCTGCCGTCGGTCTCGGTCGCGGTCGAGCACAGCTATGACGCCTTCCCCCCGATGGAGGAATTCGGCGCGCTTCTGGAAGCCTACGCCGCGCAGGGCTGAGCCGTGTCAGCTGCCGGGGGACAGGCAGCCGGTCTCTGCCGCGCCAAGACCGGGCGCGGCGGCGATCAGCCGGGCTGCCAGCTTCGAGGCCCCTGCACGGGCCGCGCTGGCGGCGGCCTGCTGCGGCAGCGTCTGGATTGCTGCGAGCCGGTCCTGCACCTCTGACAGCTGCTGTTCAAGCCGCGCCAGTCGGGCAGAGGGCGGCGGGCCGTCGCCAACGCGTATGTCACCGCGCAGCCCGGCCACATCCTGTTGCAGGTTGAGGACCGCATCGCGCAGCGGCTGCAGCTGTTGCGCGATTTCGGCAGCATTGGCGCTGACACCCTCGGTGGCGGCCAGCAGCTTCCAGCCCAGGAACAGGCACAGCGCCAGCAGGATCAAGGTGGCGTTGAGGCAAGCCTTGAGAAGATCAAAAAGGATTCGGGCCATGAAATTTTGGTTTCCATCTGTGGATTGCCGGAAAAAATTGTGCCTATGCTGTCCCGCAAATGTAGGTCTGCCAAGCGCAAACTTCGGCATTCTTGCCCGGCTGCAATGCCGCAGTACTGGGTGATTGCAGTGTGCTGGCAATTAGTTTAACGGTAAACTAGTTTTTTGAACCTGTTCAGGGGCGAGGGAGCACCATGGCCGCACAAACCTATGACGTGATCGTAATCGGGGCAGGACCGGGGGGCTATGTTGCCGCCATTCGGGCTGCACAGTTGGGGCTGAAAACCTGCGTGGTCGAGCGCGAGCACCTGGGGGGCATCTGTCTGAACTGGGGCTGTATCCCGACCAAGGCGCTGCTGCGCTCCTCGGAAGTGTTCCACCTGATGGAGCGGGCCAAGGATTTCGGCCTGAAGGCCGAGAACATCGGCTATGATCTGGACGCGGTGGTGAAGCGCTCGCGCGGCGTGGCCAAGCAGCTGTCCTCGGGCATCGGCCACCTGATGAAGAAGAACAAGATCGACGTCGTCATGGGCGAGGCCACGATCCCCGCCAAGGGCAAGGTCAGCGTCAAGACCGACAAGGGCAGCCAGAAGCTGACCGCCAAGAACATCGTGCTGGCCACCGGAGCACGGGCGCGCGAGCTGCCGGGACTGGAGGCCGACGGCGATCTGGTCTGGACCTACAAGCACGCGCTGGATCCGGTGCGGATGCCGAAGAAGCTGCTGGTCATCGGCTCTGGTGCCATCGGCATCGAATTTGCCAGCTTCTACAACACCCTGGGTGCCGACACGACCGTGGTCGAGGTGATGGACCGGGTGCTGCCGGTGGAAGACGCGGAAATCTCCGCCTTTGCCAAGAAGGCCTTTGTCAAACAGGGCATGAAGATCATGGAGAAAGCCATGGTCAAGCAGCTGGACCGCGGCAAGGGCAAGGTGACCGCCCATATCGAGACCGGCGGCAAGGTGGAGAAGCAGGAGTTCGACACCGTGATCTCGGCCGTGGGAATCGTCGGCAACGTCGAGGGGCTGGGGCTGGAAGAGCTCGGCGTCAAGATCGACCGCACCCATGTTGTCACCGACGAATACTGCCGCACCGGCGTCGATGGGCTTTATGCCATTGGCGACATTGCCGGGGCGCCCTGGCTGGCGCACAAGGCGTCGCACGAGGGCGTCATGGTGGCAGAGCTGATCGCGGGCAAGCATGCGCATCCGGTGAAACCCGAAAGCATCGCGGGCTGCACCTATTGCCACCCGCAGGTGGCATCGGTCGGTTATACCGAGGCGAAGGCCAAGGAGCTGGGCTACGACATCAAGGTCGGCCGCTTCCCCTTCATCGGCAACGGCAAGGCGATCGCGCTGGGAGAGGCCGAGGGCATGGTGAAGACCATCTTCGACGCCAAGACCGGTGAGCTGCTGGGCGCACATATGGTCGGCGCCGAGGTGACCGAGATGATTCAGGGCTACGTCGTGGGCCGCCAGCTGGAAACCACCGAGGAAGACCTGATGAACACCGTCTTCCCGCATCCGACCCTATCGGAAATGATGCACGAAAGCGTTCTGGATGCCTTTGATCGCGTGATCCACATGTGATCCGCGCAATCCCCGCTTGCGGACGCGGCGGGGACGCGAGAAAAGTTCTGCAAGGCAGGCGCGGGCTGCGCCTGCCTTTTGCTGTTTTCGGGAGGGGCTGCACATGGCCGGTTTGGCAAATACCCGGTGGGGGCTGGTCCTGGCGGTCTGGGCCGCTGGCCTGGGCGCGGCGGCGCAATACGGCAAGGTCTCAGTGGTCTTCGACCGGATCGCCGCCCTGTACCCGGGTGCCGGGACATGGCTCAGCCTGAGTGTCTCGATGACCGGGTTGATGGGGATCCTGCTGGGCGTCGTGGCTGGTTTGTTCGTGGCGTCCTTCGGGTTTCGGCGCACGCTGGTGTGGTCGCTGGCGGTGGGGGCGGTCATGTCCGCGTTGCAGGCGCTGCATCTGCCCTATGGTTTGTTCCTGCTGACCCGCGTGATCGAGGGGATGTCGCATCTTGGCATCGTGGTGGCCGGGCCGACGCTGATGGCGCTGTTGGCCAGCCCGGGTCACCGGGGCACGGCGTTGACGATCTGGAGCACCTTTTTCGGTGTCTCCTTCGCGGTGTTGAACTGGGTGGGGCTGCCACTGGTGGCAGAGCATGGCGTGCTTGCGCTGTTCGGGGCCCATGCCGGGGTGATGGCGGCGCTGGCGCTGCTGTTGCATCGTGCGCTGCGGGATCTGCCGGTGCCGTCCCGCCAGCCGTTGCCCGCGCTGGCGGCCTTGCCCGGCTTGCATCTGCGGATCTACCGATCGCCGTTCAAACTGGCGCCCGCAGCGGGTTGGTTGTTCTACACCTGTTGTTTCGTTGCGCTGATGACCGTGCTGCCGCCGCATCTGCCCGAGGCGCAGCGGGCGCTCGTGATGGGAGCGTTTCCGCTGGTCTCCATCCTGTCGTCGATGTTGCTGGGGGTGGCGCTGCTGCGCTGGCGCATGCCGCCCGTGCATTTGGCGCAGCTGGGGTTTGGCCTGTGTCTGCTCGCCGGGCTGTGGTTGTGGTGGATGCCGGGTGACTGGCTGGCCTGCCTCGCGCTCGCCCTGGCGTTTGGTCTCGTGCAAAGCGGAAGCTTTGCGGCGGTGCCGTATCTGAACGACAGCGCCGTCGACCAGGCCGAGGCCAACGGAGCGATGTCGCAAGCTGGAAATGCCGGAAACGTGATCGGCACGCCGCTGCTGCTGGGTGCGGTCGGGATGGCGGGCTATGGCGGCATGATGCTGGTGGTCTGCGGCCTGTTTTTGGCCGGTATCCTTGCGCATCAGCTGCTGGCAGCGCAGCGCAGGCGATCAGTCGCGTAACGCCGCGGTGCGGGGATGCAGGCGGAAACTGTCAGGTGATGGCGGCAAACTTTTGCGAGTTCGTGAAATGTTCTCATTTGGGGCTTGGCGTTTATAATTGCTTTGCCTATCTGTAGGGCGGACGTCCGCCGCAGGTTTGGCGGGCGCGGGTACGGGGGCACTATGGCTGAGTTGAAATCCATCGAAGTGCGCGGCGCGCGCGAGCACAATCTGAAGAGCATCGACGTGGATATTCCGCGCGATGAGCTGGTGGTGATCACCGGCCTTTCGGGCTCGGGCAAATCCAGCCTCGCGTTCGACACCATCTACGCCGAGGGCCAGCGGCGTTATGTCGAAAGCCTGAGTGCCTATGCGCGCCAGTTCCTCGACATGATGGAAAAGCCGGATGTGGATCACATCAGCGGGTTGTCTCCGGCGATTTCGATCGAGCAGAAGACCACCTCGAAGAACCCGCGCTCGACCGTTGGCACGGTTACCGAGATCTACGACTACCTGCGCCTGCTATTTGCCCGCGCAGGCACCCCCTACAGCCCCGCCACTGGCCAGCCGATCGAGGCACAGCAGGTGCAGGACATGGTCGACCGGATCATGATGCTGGAGGAGGGCACCCGCGGCTACCTGCTGGCGCCGATCGTGCGCGACCGCAAGGGCGAGTACAAGAAAGAGATGCTGGAGCTGCGCAAGCAGGGCTTCCAGCGGGTGAAAGTGGACGGCGAGTTCTACGAGCTGGACGAGCCGCCGACGCTGGACAAGAAGTTCCGTCATGACATCGACGTGGTGGTCGACCGCCTGGTGGTGCGCGAGGGGCTGGAGACGCGGCTGGCGGACAGCTTGCGCACCGCGTTGGATCTGGCCGACGGCATCGCCATCCTAGAGACCGCCCCGCGCGAGGGCGAGGCTGAGCGGATTACCTTCAGCGAGAATTTTGCCTGTCCGGTCAGCGGCTTCACCATCCCTGAGATCGAGCCGCGCCTGTTTTCCTTCAACGCGCCCTTCGGGGCCTGCCCGGAGTGCGATGGCCTCGGCGTCGAGCTGTTCTTTGACGAGCGGCTGGTGGTGCCGGACCAGAGCCTGAAGGTCTATGACGGCGCGCTGGCGCCCTGGCGCAAGGGCAAGTCGCCCTATTTCCTGCAGACCATCGAGGCCATCGCGCGGCACTACGAGTTTGACAAGAACACCGCCTGGAAAGACCTGCCAAAGCATGTGCAGCAGGTGTTCCTTTACGGCTCCGGCGATGAGGAAATCCAGTTCCGCTACGACGAGGGGGGGCGCGTTTACCAGGTTGAACGCAGCTTCGAAGGCGTGATCCCGAACATGGAGCGCCGCTACCGCGAGACAGATTCCAACTGGATCCGCGAGGAGTTCGAGCGCTACCAGAACAACCGTCCCTGCCACCACTGCGAGGGCTACCGTCTGCGCGACGAGGCGCTGGCGGTGAAGATCGCGGGCGTGCATATCGGGCAGGTGGTGCAGCTGTCGATCCGCGAGGCTCTGGCCTGGATCGAGGATGTGCCGAACCACCTGAGTCAGCAAAAGCAAGAGATCGCCCGCGCCATCGTGAAGGAAATCCGCGAGCGCCTCGGCTTCCTGAATAACGTGGGACTTGAATACCTTACGCTGTCACGTTCATCCGGCACCCTGTCGGGCGGCGAAAGCCAGCGGATCCGTCTGGCCAGCCAGATCGGGTCGGGTCTGACGGGCGTGCTCTATGTGCTGGACGAACCGTCCATCGGTCTGCACCAGCGCGACAATGACCGCCTGATCACCACGCTGAAGAACCTGCGGGACCAGGGCAACACGGTGATCGTGGTCGAGCATGACGAGGACATGATCCGCCAGGCGGATTACGTGTTTGACATCGGCCCCGGCGCCGGGGTCCACGGCGGCGAGGTCGTGAGCCACGGCACGCCACGGCAGATCGCCTCCGACAGCAACTCGATCACCGGGCAGTATCTGGCGGGCACCCGCGAGATCCCGGTGCCCAGCAAGCGTCGCAAGGGCAACAAGAAGAAGATCAAGGTGGTGAAGGCCACCGGCAACAACCTGAAGGATGTCACGGCGGAATTCCCGCTGGGCAAGTTCGTCTGCGTCACCGGGGTTTCCGGTGGGGGCAAGTCGACGCTGACGATCGAAACCCTGTTCAAGACCGCCTCGATGCGGCTGAACGGTGCCCGCCAGACGCCTGCGCCCTGCGAAAGCATCAAGGGGCTGGAGCACCTGGACAAGGTGATCGACATCGACCAGCGCCCGATCGGGCGCACGCCGCGCTCCAACCCCGCGACCTATACCGGCGCCTTCACCCCGATCCGGGAATGGTTTGCCGGCCTGCCGGAGGCCAAGACCCGCGGCTACAAGCCGGGGCGGTTCAGCTTCAACGTCAAGGGCGGCCGCTGCGAGGCCTGCCAGGGTGACGGCGTGCTGAAGGTGGAAATGCACTTCCTGCCCGACGTCTACGTCACCTGCGAGACCTGCAACGGTGCCCGCTACAACCGCGAAACGCTGGAGATCAAGTTCAAGGGCAAGAGCATCGCCGATGTGCTGGACATGACGGTGGAGGATGCGCAGGCGTTCTTCCAGGCGGTGCCCGCGATCCGGGACAAGATGGACGCGCTGATGCGGGTGGGCCTTGGCTATATCAAGGTCGGCCAGCAGGCGACGACGCTGTCGGGCGGCGAGGCGCAGCGGGTGAAGCTGTCCAAGGAGCTGTCGAAACGCTCGACCGGGCGGACGCTCTATATCCTGGACGAGCCGACGACCGGCCTGCATTTCGAGGATGTGAAGAAGCTGCTGGAGGTGCTGCACGAGCTGGTCGAGCAGGGCAATTCGGTCGTGGTGATCGAGCATAACCTGGATGTGATCAAGACCGCCGACTGGATCATCGATATCGGCCCCGAGGGCGGCGACGGCGGCGGTGAGATCGTTGCGGCGGGCACGCCGGAAGCGGTGGCAGAGGAGCCGCGCAGCCACACCGGGCGCTATCTCAAGGATATCCTCGCGGCCCGAAAGGTCGCGGCGGAGTAGCGGGTCGGGGCCAGTGCGTAGCTCGGGCCAGTGGGGTGAAGGTAGAGGGGCGCTGCCCCTCTTGGCCTTCGGCCAATTCACCCCGGAGTATTTTTCCAAAGGTGAACAGGGGGCGGCGCAGTTTCCTGCGCGGCTCGGGGCTGTGCTGTACCGGGGTGTTCAAGCTGCCGCGGGGGCGGCAGCCTGGCGTCGCGGGGCGCGCGCCCGGGACGCGGGCAGGGGCGGTGTCAGTTCGACAGCTTGTCCATGGCACCGACCAGTCGCAGCACGTTCTGTGTCTCGCGGTTGACCTGGTACACATAGCCACCGGCCTGCACGTAGCTGCCGTAGGGGTCCGGCGCCCAGTCGCCGGGGCTGCGGATCCACAGGTAATCTTCGACGATGCGGTCGCCGCGGCGGTAGAACTTGCGGATCTGGCCGTGCGGCGCGCAGCGTCCGCCCTGGCGTTGCAGGCCACCGGGGCAGGCGGTGGCGACGGCCTGGTCGGTGGCCGCGATGGGCTGGGCACTGGGCTTCGCGGCGCGGGTGTCGGCATCCGAGCCGGAGCCATATCCCGCGGTCAGGGGAACGATCACGGCCGAGGCCGCAGCGAGGAGGAGAAGGGAAACAAAATGACGGGCTACCATGAACAACGGTTCCTTGTTGCACTGCCCTTCACATATCCGGGCCTGCGCAATTTCCAAGGGGAAGAATTTGACGCCGGCGGCACGCCGCCGGTTGCCGGTCAGGCGGCGGCAAGAAGCCGCGCTTCGAAGCTGCGCAGGGCCGGGCGCACCGAAGGACCATAGCCGCGTCCGGTGTCCGGGCAGAGCTCGGGGAACAGGGTCTGGATTTCGCCCAAGGTGGCCGCGTCAAAGCCTGTCGCGGTTTCAGGTCCGGGCTGGTAGCTCTCGCTGAGTGCGCCGTTGGCCCATAGCAGCTGGTGGCATCCGAACAGGAGGTGGAAATATTCGACCTCGGCCAGATCCGTGGCCGGGCGAATGGCGTGATCGTCAACCATGTCCTTCGCTTTGACGAGGACCTCCGGCGTGCCGAACAGCATTTCCGCGCGGTTGCCACGCAGCAACATCCGATGTTGCGGCGACACGAGCAGCGGGCGGTCGTTGCCGCAGCTGCCGGGGGCAAAGCGGATCGGGGTGGTGTCCGGGCTGCAGGTGATGCGTCGGCGACCGATCCACCGCAGGGTTTGCGGGCCGTGGTCATAGGTCATGACCTGCATGCCCGGACGCAGGTCCTGCACCGGAATTTCGCCGCCGGGGACGCGGATCATGGTGCCGTGCAGAAAGCAGGGGACGGTCTGTGTCAGCTTGACCAGGCCGGTGTCGGAATTGCCCTGATCGTTTTCGGCGGTGTAGGTGAAATGGACGGTTTCGAGATCCGCATCGGTGACCACTGTGAAGGTGCCATCCGCGTTCAGCGTAATCTCCTGACCGGTCGAAAGGGTGACGGTGTCACCGGCTGCGACCGGCTGGCCATTGACATGGGTGATGGTGAGCACACCGCCGGAGGCATCGCTGTCGTTTTCCAGAACATCGAGGGTCCGGGTCTTGCCGACTGCGAACTCGGCCTCGTCGTCCTGCGCCACCACGCCGGTCTGCACGGAACCGCCCGCGACCAGAAGATTGGTGTCGTAATTGCTGTCGGCGACATCGGCGACACCGATCTTGAGCGAGTTGACCTCGCCGACGTTCACCGGCGCGACGAAAGTGAGAGTGATGGTGAAGCCATCCATCTCGGTGTTGTACTGGTCGCTCGTATTGTCGACATAGACGTTCTCGGCGGTTCCTTGGTTGATATTGCCGATCGAGGCCTTGCCGTTGCCGATGGACACCTGCGCCTCGACGCCGTTGACCCAGACGCCGATCACGTCGTTGTACTGGGAATTGGCAAATTCCGGGTATTCCTCGGAGGACAGCACGAAGTCGAGCGTCAGCAGGTCGCCTTCGGGAATGAAGTCCACTTCGAGGAAGGCGGCGTCCCGGGTTCTGACACCGGCGAGCGCATTGAAATCGGCGTCATTGTCGACGCCGTTGGTGTTGGTGCTGGTGTTGTCGCGCTCGTTGGTGTTGCTGGTGCCGGAATTGTTGGTGAAGTCCCGTGCATGGCCGGTGGAGAGGATTACACCGGTATCGGCTGGCGCGACGCCGGGCGTGGCGCTGTCGGCGCCGCTGTAGATCCCCGACGACTGCGCGTCGCCGCGGTAGGTGGCATTCTCGATCTGGATACCCGCGCCAAAGATCTCCTCCGCCATCTGGAGGGCGGTGGCGTTCGTGTTGATGTCAAGCTCGGTTGCAGTTGCCATGCCGTTACTCCTTCCCCGATAGGCCAAGGTGTCGGGCCTATGTAGTAAGGAATATTAAAGATTCTAGTCGAAATTGTGGCAACTTGCGGCCCGTCCCGTCTGCCGAAGGGCGGGACGTGGCGTCAACTTTGGCCAAGGCAACCGAAAGCCGGTGCCTTGGCTGTTGGAGCGGTGTCGTTGGGTGTCAGCTCCGGCCGCGCTCGGAAAAGCGGGGCAGCATGGCCGAGAAGTCCTTGCCCTTGCCGCCTTCGTCTTCGACGAAGCGCTTGTAGAGTTCCATCGCCAGCTGACCCATCGGGGTGTCGGCATCGGCGCTTTCGGCGGCCTGCTGGCTGAGGCCCAGGTCCTTCAGCATCAGCTCGGCCGCGAAACCGGGCTGATAGCCGTTGTCGGCGGGCGACTGCGGGCCGACGCCCGGGGCCGGGCAATAGGCGTTCATCGACCAGCTGTAGCCGGAGGAGGTGGAGACCACGTCGAACATCTTTTGCCGGTCGAGACCCAGCTTGTCAGCCAGCGCAAAGGCCTCGCAGGTGGCGATCATGGTGACGCCAAGGATCATGTTGTTGCAGATCTTGGCGGCCTGACCGGCCCCCGCCTCGCCGCAATGCACTGCCTTCTGGCCCATGATGTCGAACAGCGGTTCCGCTGCGGCAAAGGCCTCGGCGGTGCCGCCGGCCATGAAGGTCAGCGTGCCGCCTGCCGCGCCGCCGATTCCGCCGGAAACCGGCGCGTCGACAAACAGCAGCCCGGCGTCCGCCGCCTGCTGCGCCACTGCGCGGGCGGAGTCAACGTCGACGGTGGAGCAATCCACCAGCGCCGCGCCCTTGGTCATCGCCGGGATGACTTCTGCCGCCACATGTCGCAGGATGGCGCCGTTGGGCAGCATGGTGATGACAACGTCGGCACCGGTGGCGGCCGCCGCCCCGGAATCGGCCATTGTAACGCCATCGATCTCGACCGCGGCCATGTCAAAGCCGGTGACCTCATGGCCCGCCTTGGCGAGGTTGGCCGCCATCGGGCCGCCCATGTTGCCCAGGCCGATGAATCCGATCTTCATGTGTTGTCCTCCTCAAATGTCAGCGCATCCGCCCCCAGGGGCGCCAGCAGCGCCTGAACCTCGGCGGCGGGCACCTCCAGCCCCTCGTGCCGCCACTGCGGGTTGCGGTCCTTGTCGATGATCTGGGCGCGGACGCCCTCGAGAAAATCGCTGTGTTCCATGGCGCGGTAAGTATAGCGGTATTCCAGGTCCAGCGCGCGGCGGATCGCCGGGCCTTCGGCGCGCAGACGGTGCAGCATCTCGAGCGTGCAGGCCATCGACAAGGGCGCGTTGCGGTTCAGCGGTTTCAGTGCCGCTTGCGCAAAATCGCTGTCCGCAGCGCTGAGGCTTGCGTGAATCTCCGCCAGGCTGGCGTGGGAGAAATGCGTCGCAATCTCGGCGCGCTGCTCGCGCAGTTTGCCTGCCGGGGCCGGTTGGGCGGCGGCCTCCACCGCGGCGGCGCGACCGGTTTCTTCGAGCGTGGCAATCAGGGCAGGCCATTGCTCCTGCGGAATGAAGTAGTCGGCAAAGCCTGCGAGGATCGCATCATCCGCCGCCATGCGCGCCGCCGTCAGGCCGAGGTATTCACCGAGATGGTCGGGCGCCAGCGCCAGCATCAGCGAACCGCCCACGTCGGGGACCAGGCCGATGCCGGTTTCGGGCATGGCGATCTGGCTGCTTTCGCCCACCACCCGGTGGGTGCCGTGGCAGCCGATGCCGACACCGCCGCCCATGGTGAACCCCTGCATGAAGCTGATGATCGGCTTCTTGTATTCAAAGATACGCGCGTTGACCCGGTATTCGTCGCGCCAGAACCGGCGGCCGTAGTCGAAATCGCCCTTGGTGCCGGTCTCGTAGAGTTCGGCAATGTCGCCGCCTGCGCAGAAGGCTTTCTCGCCCTCTGCGTCGATCACCACCAGTTTTACGCTCTCATCCCCGGCCCAGTCGCGCAGGGCGGTGTCAATCGCCATGCACATATCATAGCTCAGCGCATTGAGGGCCTTGGGGCGGGTGAAGGTGATGCGGCCCGCGCAGCCCTGCTTGCGGATGTGGATGTCACTCACGGTGAGGCTCTCCCCTTGGCTGGCCCGGCGGCAGGCCGGGCAGGATGTGCTGTTTGCCCTTGGTGGCGCGGATCACTCCGCGATCATCTGGCGCGCCACGATCAACCGCATGATTTCATTGGTGCCTTCGAGGATCTGATGCACCCGCAGGTCGCGCACGATCTTTTCGATGCCGTAATCCGCGAGGTAGCCATAGCCGCCGTGGAGCTGCAGACAGCCGTTGGCGACATCAAAGGCGGTGTCGGTGACCATGAGCTTGGCCATCGCGCAGAACTTGGTCGCATCATGGGCGCCGTTGTCCAGTTTCCACGCCGCCTGGCGCAGGAAAGTGCGGGCCGCCTGTAGCCTGGTTTCATATTCCGCCAGCCGGAACTGCAACGCCTGGAACTGATTGATGGATTTGCCGAAGGCCTTGCGCTCGGACATGTATTGCACTGTCTGGTCCAGCGCCGCCTGGGCGCCGCCCAGGGCACCGGCGGAAATGTTCAGCCGACCTCCGTCAAGACCTGCCATCGCGTAGGTAAAGCCCTTGCCCTCTTCGCCGATCAGGTTGTCGGCGGGAATGGCGCAATCATCGAACTGCACCTGCGAGGTGGGCTGCGCCTTCCAGCCCATCTTGTCCTCCAGCGCGCCAAAGCTGAGACCCGGCGTGCCGTCTTCGACCACCACGGTTGAGATGCCCTTGGGGCCATCGCCGCCGGTGCGGCACATTACGACGTAGGCGTCCGAATAGGAGCCGCCGGAGATGAACGCCTTGGTGCCGTTCAGCACGTAACCGTCGTTGGTCCGCTCGGCGCGGGTTTTCAGCGCCGCGGCGTCAGAGCCGGAGCCGGGTTCGGTCAGGCAGTAGGAGAAGATCTTCTCCATCGAGCACAGCGCGGGCAGCCACTTCTGCTTGGTCTCTTCCGAGCCGAACTTGTCGATCATGCCGCCGCACATGTTGTGGATCGACAGGAAGGAGCCAACCGCCGGATCGGCCATCGCGAGGGCTTCGAAGACCAGCGTGGCATCCAGCCGTGACAGGCCTGTTCCGCCGTAGTCTTCGGAGACGTAAAGCCCGCCAAAACCGAGTTCGGCCAGCTGCGGCCACAGCGATTTGGGGATGGTTCCGTCCTTCTCCCACTGGCGGGAATGGGGGGCGATGTTTTCCTGGCCAAAGGCCAGCGCCATGTCAAAGATGGCCTGTTGTTCCTCCGTCAGCGCGAAATCCATGTGCAGCTCCTCCCCTGGGCCTGATGAATTGAACGGTTGTTAATTTAATAGCTGCCGCAGCGCGGTGAAGCAACCTGCGCAAATGCAAAGCCGCCGTGCAGCAATACCACAGCAGGGCAGGCAAGTGGGGCGAAGTTGGTGAGGGGAAAATTAACCCCTTTACGCGACAGTCGGCTGCAAACGGATCACGCGCAGGGGAATCCTGCCAAGACATTCCAAAAGGAGTAGACGCAGTGTCGAATTCTGGGGCGCAGCATTTTCTGGCAACCGCGGGCGCTGGCGGCAGGGACAAAACCAAGCAGGCCTTTGCAGAGGCGGTCGCGGGCAACGCGCGGGCGGACCTGGCGCTGTCGATGCGGCGCGGTATGGTAAAGCAGACCGCCGGCTCGCCACGGGAACAGGCGCTGGCCTTGCACCGGCGCGCGCGGGAACTGGGCTTGAAACGTCAGTACAAGGATGCCGAGTATCTCCTGCGTGAAGCGCTGAAACTGGATGACAAGAACCGGCTGCTCTATGCCTCTCTCGGCGAAGTGCTCGAGATGATGGGCAAACACGAGCAGGCCATTCTGGCGCATATCGACGCGTTGAAGCTGGACCCGTCCAACTCGCAAAGCCTGTCTTACATCGGCAGCTATCTGAAGCGGTTGGGGCAGGATGAAGAGGCGATCAACTATTTCGCGGCGGCGGTGCAGTTTGACCCTAACAATGCCACGGCCCTCGCGCGCCTGATCTACCTGCGGCGTCGCAGCTGTGACTGGACCGACCTTGGCAACCGGGAAAAACGCATTCGCGTGTTCCGCAAGACGGAGGTCTGCATCGACCCGTTTTCCTTCCTGTCGATGACCGATGACCCCGGCCTGCAAAAGAAGTTTTCCGTCAAGGTGGCGCAGCTGGAAAAGACCACTGCGGATCAATGCGAGTTCGAGAGGCCGCGGGCCGAGGGGCGCAAGATCCGGCTTGGTTATTTCTCCAACGACTTCTTCGATCACGCCACCATGTTCCTGATGGGGCGCCAGCTGGAGCTTCATGACCGCGAGCGGTTTGAAATCTTCATCTACGACTACGGCGACCCCAACCAGCAGGAGGGCCGCCTGCGGGCGGAGAAGGCGGCGGATGTATACCGCCAGGTGGCCAGCCTGCAGAACGACGACATCGCCCGGCTTGCACGTGAAGACGGGCTGGACATCGCCATCGACCTGAAGGGCTATACCAAGGGCAACCGGCTCAATATCTTCAACAACCGCCTGGCACCGGTCCATGTGAGCTATCTGGGCTATCCGGGCACGACCGGCATGGACGAGATGGACTATCTCGTCGCGGATCCGCACATCATCCCGGAGTCGCTGCGCAAGTACTACAGCGAAAAGATCCTCTACATGCCGGACTGTTATCAGCCCAATGACGATCTGCGCGAGGCCTCCGGGCAGAGGCCCACGCGGGCGGACGTCGGCTTGCCCGAGGAAGCCTTTGTGTTCTGTTCCTTCAACAGCCCGTACAAGGTCTCGCCCGACGAATTCGATGTCTGGATGAAGTTGCTGGATCGGGTGCCGGGCAGCGTGTTGTGGTTCTACGCGCCGCTTGAAAAGACCCAGAAGAACATCCTGAAAGAGGCCAAGCGGCGCGGTATCGGTCCCGAACGTATCGTGTTTGCTGGGTTTGCCGCGCAAAAGGATCACCTGGCGCGTCTGGCGCTGGCGGATGTCTTCCTGGATGCCTTTGCGGTCAACGCCCATACCACCGCGAGTGACGCGCTGTGGGCCGGGGTGCCGGTGGTGACAAAGACGGGCAAGCAGTTCGCCGCACGGGTGGCGACCAGCCTCGTGAACGCGGTGGGGCTTCCGGAACTGGCGGCGCCGACCACCCAGCAGTACCAGGCGCTGGCCCTGAAGCTGGCACGTGATCCGGACTACCTGGCGGACGTGAAAGCCCGCCTGAAGCAGGGTATCGAGACCGGCCCGCTATATGACACAGAGACATTCACCCGGAATTTCGAGGCGCTCATGGAAAAAGCGCTGCAGCGGTTCAATGTGGGACTGAAGCCGGACCACCTGAGCCTGCGCTGATGGCCGCCCGGGCGGCGGAATGGCAGTTTACCTAAAAAGGGGGCGTGCATCGGTTGCACGCCCCCTTTTTTTGACTTCACTTGCGCCGCCCGGACGGGCGCCGTTCGCGGCGATTTATGACCACCGCGTCGAGGTTACAGCAGCCGCACTTGGGTGCCGATCTGGACCAGCTCGTAGAGTTCCTCGACATGCTGGTTGTAAAGGCCGATGCAGCCGGAGGAGCTTTGCCGCCCGATCTTGCGGGTGTCATGGGTGCCATGCACCAGGTAGGCCGGCCAGTCGAGATACATGGCCCGCGTTCCCAGCGGGTTGCCGGGCACGCCGCCTTCGATCCGCTGCGGCAGGCTGGGATCGCGTTCTCGCATGTTCTGGGTCGGGGTCCAGCTTGGGTTTTCGCGTTTGCGCACGATGCGGGAATATCCGCGGCGGGTCAGCTCCTCGCTCATCGGGACCGACGACGGGTACAGGCGATAGGTGACGCCATCGCCGCCCCAGTAGTGCAGCGCGCGGGAGGAGATGTCCGCCAGCAGACAGCCGACGCCCAGCTCGTCAAAGTGGTCGCGCCAGTCCTGCTGCTTGAAAGCAGAAATATTGCGCTGTACCGGGATCTCCTCGCGGATTGCCGGTTCGTTCTGCGGGAAGGCATCGGTCGATTGTGCCCGCAGCAGCGCCGGGGTGGCCAGGGTGGCGCCCAACCCCAGAAGGGTGGCGCGGCGGGTGATGGGAGATCTGCTCATGGTGTCCTCAACCCTCAGTCATTCGTTCACGTTCATCGCCGCAAGATAGCCATGTGCGCGGAATTTCCTAGCCCGTGCGAAGGGCTAAAAAGGGGTGATCACGTGTATGTGTTTGCCTGTGTGGGCCGTTTGTGGCGGCTTTCTGCCGACGCGGTGGTGTCGCGTCGGCAGTGGTGCGATGTCAGCTGTAAAGCTGGCGCGCCTGGGCAAAGGACAGCAGGCGCTTGCTGTCTTCGTCCCAAAGATGCAGGCGGGCGTTCGCCAGGCTTTCACGGATGGTCATCCGGTTGCCCTCGGCCAGTTCCCCATGGTCGCGCAGCACTTCGGTCAGGCGGTAGAACGGGATCCGGCTGTAGAGGTGATGCACATGGTGGATACCGATGTTGGCGCTCAGCCACTGCAGGACCGGCGGCAGCACGTAATGCGAGCTGCCGTGCAGCGCCGCATCATGCAGCTGCCAGTCCGCGTCCTGCTCCCACTGGGTGGTTTCGAACTGGTGCTGGACGTAGAACAGCCACAGACCGGCGGTGGCGGCCAGGAGGGTTGCGGGCAGGAAGATCAGCAGGATCGGGGCAAGGCCACCAAAATACCAGATAAGCGACAGGGCCGAGAGGATGGCCAGATTGGTTCCCATGGCGCTGATCCAGTAGCGGCTTTGTCCCATCAGCCCGTAGGGCAGGCGGTTCTGCAGGAAGAACAGATAGCCCGGCCCGATGCCGAACAGGGTGACGGGATGGCGGTACAGCCGGTACATCAGCCGCCCCCAGCGCCCTTCGGCCCGGTATTCCGCGACGGTCATGGTGTGAATGTCGCCCATGCCGCGCTTGCCGAGGTTGCCGTGGGTGCTGTGGTGGATCGAATGGGTCCGGCGCCAGACGTCATAGGGAGTCAGCGTCAGAACCCCGATGGTGCGGCCCACCCAATCGCTGAGGTGGCGGTTGGAAAAGAACGAGCCGTGGCCGCAGTCGTGCTGGATGGTGAACAGGCGCAACAGGAAAGCGGCGATCAGCACCGAGATTGCCAGTGTCAGCCAGTAGCTGACCGACAGGGACCACCAGGCCAGGGCCCACAGCAGCAGGAATGGTACCACGGTGACCAACAGTTCAAAGGCGCTGCGCCAGGGGTTCGGGTCCCGGTACTTGGCCAGAATCTTGACCCAGTCGCGTGCGGATTTGGTGGCCGGGGTGGCTTGTTTCGTGGTCGTGGAAATGCTCATGCGCCTGCCGTTATAGTTCTGTTACCGTCCGGATAGACGAGTTGCCGCGTGGAGCAAGTAAAAAAGACGGAATTTCTGACAAAAGCGGCGCGCGTGCGCGGGATGTTGCAGGTGCCCGGATGGCGCTTGTCGGGTGGGCGCCAGCCCAAAGAAACAGGGTCCCGCCATGGCGGGACCCTGAAGATTTTCGCAATATCGGACGGTTAGTCCATGGCCTTGAAGTTGAACTCGCCGCCTTCCTTGATGCCCGAGGGCCAGCGGGAGGTCACGGTCTTGGTGCGCGAGTAGAACTTGAAGCTGTCCGGGCCGTGCTGGTTCAGGTCACCGAACATGGATTTCTTCCAGCCGCCAAAGGTGTGGTAGGCCAGCGGAACCGGGATCGGGACGTTGATGCCGACCATGCCGATGTTCACGCGGTGGGCGAAATCGCGCGCGGTGTCGCCGTCGCGGGTGAAGATCGCGGTGCCGTTGCCGTACTCGTGATCCATTGCCAGTTTCAGCGCGTCCTCATAGGTCGCGGCGCGGACGGTCGACAGCACCGGGCCGAAGATCTCCTGCTTGTAGATGTCCATGTCGGGGGTGACATGGTCGAACAGGTGGGCGCCGACAAAGAAGCCGTCCTCGTAGCCCTGCAGTTTGAAGTCGCGGTTGTCGACCACCAGCTTGGCGCCCTGGTCGACACCGGACTGGATCAGACCCAGGATGCGCTCCTTGGCGGCGGCGGTCACCACCGGGCCGAGGTCGACGTCATCGCCCGCGGTGTAGGGGCCGACCTTCAGTTTCTCGATGCGCGGCACCAGTTTCTCGATCAGCTTGTCAGCGGTTTCCTCACCCACCGGCACGGCGACCGAGATCGCCATGCAGCGTTCGCCTGCCGCGCCGAAGCCAGCGCCGACCAGCGCGTCGGCGGCCTGGTCCAGATCCGCGTCGGGCATGATGATCATGTGGTTCTTGGCGCCGCCAAAGCACTGGGCGCGCTTGCCGTTGGCGGTGGCGCGGGAATAGATGTACTGGGCGATCGGGGTGGAGCCGACAAAGGACACCGCCTGGATGGTCTCGTTGTCGAGCAGGGTGTCAACCGCTTCCTTGTCGCCGTTGACGACCTGGAACACGCCTTCGGGCAGACCGGCCTCGACGAACAGTTCGGCCAGCATCAGCGGCACGGAGGGGTCGCGCTCGGAGGGCTTCAGCACCACGGCGTTGCCGCAGGCCAACGCCGGGCCGACGTGCCACAGCGGCATCATGGCCGGGAAGTTGAAGGGCATGATCGCTGCCACGACACCCAGCGGCTGGCGCATGGAGTACATGTCGATGCCGGGGCCGGCGCTGTCGGTGAATTCGCCCTTCATCATCTGCGGCGCAGCGATGCAGTATTCGATCACTTCTAGACCGCGCTGCAGGTCACCCTTGGCGTCGGGAATGGTCTTGCCGTGCTCGCGGCTCAGCGCCTCGGCCAGCTTGTCCATGTCGCGGTTCATCAGGCTGACCATCGCCATCATCACGCGGGCGCGTTTCTGCGGGTTGGTGGCGCCCCACTTGGGCTGTGCCGCCGCCGCCTTGTTGATGGCGTCAGTGGTTTCTTCGGCGCTGGCCATCGGGCATTTGTACTGCACTTCGCCGGTGGCAGGGTTGAAGACATCGTCGAAACGACCAGACGTGCCGGACACGATCTTGCCGTTGATAAAATGACCGAGCTCTTTCATCGGATCCTCCTCTATTCATTTGAGGTCAATCCTAGGCTTGCAAAAAACGTCGCAAAAGGGGAAAGATTTCAAAGAGGCTTTGCAGTAACGCAATAGGTTAACAGCTGTCACAGCGCCGCAAAGCGGCGGTCGAATGGTAGCCTGTACGGAGGATCCGGCGCGATGGACCCGCAATGGGATGATATGAAGGTGTTTTTGGCGGTCGCCCGCGAGGCGAGCCTGTCGGGGGCAGGGCGGACATTGAAGATGGACCCTGCCACGGTGGGGCGCCGGGTGGCGCGGTTCGAGGCTGCGCTGGAGACGCCTTTGTTCGTGAAATCGCCGCAAGGCTATGCGCTGAGCGCCGCTGGCGACCGGCTGCTGGTCCATGCCGAAGCAGCGGAACAGGCGATGCGCGCGGGCACCGAGGCGCTGACCGGCCCCAGCGATACCTTGTCGGGGCAGATCCGCATCGGGGCGCCGGACGGGGCGGCCAACTACCTGTTGCCGCAGGTCTGCGCCCAGATCTCCGAGGATAACCCGGACCTCGATATCCAGATCGTCGCGCTGCCGCGAGTCATCAACCTCAGCCGTCGCGAAGCGGACATGGCGGTGACGGTCAGCGCGCCGACCGCGGGCAAGCTGCTGGTCCAGAAGATCTGTGATTACAAGCTGCACCTGGTGGCCTCGCGTCACTACCTGAAGAACCACCCGCCGATTCAGACGCTGGAGGATCTGAAAGGGCACAAGATGATCGGGTACATCCCCGACATGATCTTCGACAAGGAGCTCGACTATCTGAACGACATCGGCGTCGAGCGGGTGGCCCTGGCGTCCAATTCGGTATCGGTGCAGATCAAGATGGCGGCCGAGGGTACGGCAATCTGTATCGCCCATGACTTCAGCCTGCCATCGCATCGGATGCTGCGCAAAATCCTGACCGACAAGGTAAGCCTGACACGGGGGTTCCACCTGGTGCGGCACCAGGGGGATCAGCGTAGCGAGCGGCTGAACCGTTTTGCCGCAGCCCTGTCGCGGGGGATTCGCGATGAAGTTGCGCGGCTGGAGGCGCTGACCTGAACTGGGCAGATGGCCGAGCGCGCGGACACCTTGACTTGTAGCTGCATTGCGGCAAACCTTGTTTACACGCAAGAAAATTTCGAAGAGGTGCAGAATGCTCATTCAGGCCATCTTGAAGTCCAAGGCCACCACCGGCGTTGTGACCGTCAAACCGGATGCCACCGTTGCCGAGGCTGCCAAGCTGCTGGCGGAAAAGAAATTCGGCTCTGTCGTGATCTCTGCCGACGGGGAAACCGCGGAAGGAATCCTGTCGGAGCGGGACATCGTGCGGGAGCTGGCGGCCAGCGGTTCGGGGTGCCTCGACAAGCCGGTACGCGACTACATGACTCGCGAACTGGTCACCTGCACCAGCCATGAGAACGTCGAAGAGATCCTGACCAAGATGACCCATGGTCGCTTTCGCCACATGCCGGTGGTGGAGAATGGCAAGTTGATCGGCATTGTCACGCTGGGCGATGCGGTCAAGGCGCAGCTGGCGGAAGTGGCGATGGAAAAAGACGCGCTCCAAGACATGATCATGGGCCATTGAGGGCCGCTGCCGCCTGAGAAGGCCGCAGCGAAAAATTCCGTATTTCTGCGCTCTTGCAATCGCGTGGTCAAACGTGTTTGCGTGTGCGAAATTTGACTAGGCAGGAGGCCGCAGATGCGCGTAGGTCTGTATCCCGGCACTTTCGACCCGATCACGCTCGGGCATATCGACATCATCCGCCGCGCCAGTGCGCTGGTGGACAAACTGGTGATCGGCGTTGCGATCAACCGCGACAAGGGGCCACTGTTCTCGCTCGAGGAGCGGGTCGAGATGATCGAGGCCGAATGCGCCAAGCTGAGCGCAGAGACCGGCACCGAAATTGTTGCACACCCCTTCGAGAACTTGTTGATCGACTGCGCCCGCGACGTTGGCGCGCAGATCATCGTCCGTGGCCTGCGGGCTGTTGCCGATTTTGAATATGAATTCCAGATGGTTGGCATGAACCGTGCATTGGACAGCTCGGTTGAGACGGTGTTTCTGATGGCCGAGGCGCGCCATCAGGCGATCGCGTCCAAGCTGGTGAAGGAAATCGCCCGGCTGGATGGCGATGTGTCCAAATTCGTCACCCCGCTTGTGCGGGAGAAGCTGTTGCAGCAGCTGGGAAAATCCGCCTGAACTGACGCTTTGGATTGCACCTGAAACAAAGCCGGGCTCATTGGGTCCGGCTTTGTGCTGTCAGGGGGCGGGATGTGCCCTGCGGGCTCAGCGCCAGAAGGCGAGCCAGTGGATCAGGGCGAACAGCTTTTTCCCGAGGAAAACCATGTGCTGGTTTCCAAACAGGGCGATGTCGACCACGGCGGCGAGGGTCAGGAGCACGCCGAGGGCAATGGCAATCCGGTTGGTCATGAAAACTCCGCCGCAAATGAAAACGCCTGCCCAGATAACCTGAGCAGGCGTGAAATCTCAAGCTGTTGGACTGCGATCAGCCCAGCTTGCCCATGGCGACGGCGACGTCGGCCATGCGGACCGAGAAGCCCCATTCGTTGTCGTACCAGGCCAGAACGCGCACCATGCGATCATCGACGACGCGGGTCTGGTCCGGCGCAAAGATCGAGCTTTCGGGCGAGTGGTTGAAGTCAACCGAGACCAGCGGCGCGGGTTCATACCCCAGAACGCCTTTCATCGGGCCGCTGGCGGCCTCCTTGACGGCGGCGTTGATCTGCTCGGCGGTCACGTCGCGGCTGGCGCGGAAGGTCAGGTCCACGGCGGAGACATTCGGGGTCGGCACGCGGATCGCGGAGCCGTCGAGACGGCCTTTCAGGTTCGGCAGCACTTCACCCAGTGCCTTGGCAGCGCCGGTCGAGGTCGGGATCATCGACATGGCGGCCGCGCGGGCGCGGTACAGGTCGCCATGGCGGCGGTCCAGCGTCGGCTGGTCGCCGGTGTAGGCGTGGATGGTGGTCATGATGCCGTGCTCGATGCCAAAGGCCTCATCCAGCACTTTTGCCAGCGGCGCCAGGCAGTTGGTGGTGCAGGAGCCGTTCGAGATCATCTTGTCGCCGGCTTCCAGCTGGTCATGGTTGACACCGTAGACGATGGTCTTGTCGACGTTCTTGCCGGGGGCGGACAGCAGCACCTTGCCGGCGCCGCGCTCCAGATGCGCCTTAGCCTTTTCACCGTCGTTGAATTTGCCGGTGCATTCCAGAACCACGTCACAGCCGGACCAGTCCAGCTCGTTCATGTCGTAGGTCGAGAACATCTGCATGTCGCCGCGGCCCAGGTTCATGGTGCCGTCGCCGATGGTCACCTCACCCGGGAAACGGCCATGCACCGAGTCGTATTTGATCAGATGCGCTGCGGTCTCCAGCGGGCCGGTTGCATTGACCTTGATCACCTCGATGTCGTCGCGGCCCGAGGCGGCGATATGCGACAGGGTGCAGCGGCCGATGCGGCCAAATCCGTTGATCCCGACTTTGATGGTCATCTGAGTGTCTCCAAGCGAGCAAAAACCTTTGGCTGCCATATAGCCCGCTGCCTATGTGGTCTAAAGGGGTAAAAGCGCCACAATATGAAACTGTTAGCGCAAAAAATGCATGTTGGCGATAACGGCTGACGCCGGTGGCGTTAACGAAAATCGCGGCTTGCCGGGCGGTGGCGCTAACGCTTGTGCTGCGGCGCGGAAGCAGGCAGATTGCGGATCAACTGCGGGCTGAGATTTGAGGGATTTGGCATGAGCGGATTGCTGGCGCTTCTGGATGATGTTGCGGGGATTGCCAAGGTTGCGGCTGCCTCGGTCGACGATGTGGCGGCGGCCGCGGGCAAGGCAGGGGCCAAGACCGCCGGCGTGATCATCGACGATGCCGCGGTGACGCCCAAGTACCTGCAAGGTTTTGCGCCTGCGCGCGAGCTGCCGATCATCTGGCGCATCACCCGCGGCTCCCTGTTCAACAAGCTGATCCTGCTTTTGCCGGTGGCGATGTTGCTGGCCAATTTTGCCCCCTGGGCCATCACGCCCTTGCTGATGCTGGGCGGCTGCTACCTGTGTTTCGAGGGCGCGGAGAAGATCTTTCACGTGCTGTTCCCCCACGCCAGCCACGCGATTGACGAGGATATGAGCGTGAAGGACCCGGGCCACCTCGAGGAAGAGAAGATCAAGGGTGCGATCAAGACCGACTTCATCCTGTCGGCCGAGATCATGACCATTTCGCTGGCCGCGATCGAGGCGCCGAATGTCTGGATGCAGGCGGCCACGCTGGCAGTGGTGGCGATCGGCGTCACGCTTGCGGTTTACGGCTCGGTCGCGCTGATCGTGAAGATGGATGACGTCGGTCTGTATCTGGCCGAGAACGCCCGCACCGGGCTGGGCCGCGGGCTGGGGCGCGGGCTGGTGAAGTTCATGCCGGTGCTGATGAAGATCCTGTCAGTGGTCGGCACCGCGGCAATGCTGTGGGTCGGCGGCTCGATCATCATCCACGGGCTGGAGGTGCTGGGCTTTGGCTGGCTGGGGCACCACATCCACGACTGGGCCTATGCGGTTGGCCACGCGGTGCCTGCAGCCTGGGAGGGCTTTGCCGAGTGGGTGGCCAAGGCGGCGATGGACGGGGTGTTGGGCCTCGCGCTGGGGCTGGTGCTGATCCCGCTGGCGACCAAGGTCATCATGCCGACGATTGCGAAATTCGCGAGCAACAAAACGGCTCATTGAAATTGCGTATTATCAGATGGAAATGTCCGCTATGAGCTACTTGTGACTTTAGCAAGCAAGTAAGTTTGAAAAATTTGAGGGTATCCACCGGTGCATTCGGCTCTACGACAGGCTCAAATTGAAGTTTGCAAAGCAGTTGGCGCGGAAGTCCGTGAATGCCACCTTGGTGACAAAGTTGGAATTTCTCAGACTGCTTTGGATGGTAAGCTTCCACTTAATGGTATGCGGCACCCAGAACTTAGCGGCACAACTGGTTGGTATATTTGGGGAGGTGAGCAACTTTCACAGAAGGACGACTTCTTTATGCCCATTCACACGGCGCACCTAGAACTAAAATGCGCCTTAGCCTTAAAGTTCCTGTCCTTGCCGCCTGGCTGGCGCTTTTTAACTGACGGAGCTTACGAGGATGTTTGGCTAGACGCTAACTTGCTAGATATAGATTAGAAACGGCAGCATTTTCAGCATTGCCGTCATTCGAAGAGACTTTAAGGGCACCCGATCGGGTGCCCTTAAAGCCTTATTACAGTTCGTTCAGCCCAGCAGCTCTTTCACCTTGGCAACGGTGCCCTCGGCGGTGATGCCGAAGCGCTCGAAGAGCTCACCGGCCGGGGCGGAGGCGCCGAAGCGGTCCATGCCGACGAAACCGGCTTTCTTCTCCTGGCCGCGCTCGCCCAGCAGCCAGCGGTCCCAGCCGCCGTCGCGCACGGCGGCTTCGATGCCGACGCGGATCGGGCCTGCGGGCAGTACCTTGCGGCGGTAGGCTTCGTCCTGCTCGGCGAACAGCTCCATGCAGGGCATGGAGACCACCCGGGTGCCGATGCCCATGCCTTCGAGCTGGGCCTTGGCTTCCAGCGCGACCGACACTTCGGAACCGGTGGCGATCAGGATCACCTGGCGCTTGCTGTCGGCCTCGGCCAGCACGTAGGCGCCTTTTTCGACCAGGTTGGTCAGCTTGTGCTCGGTGCGCACTGTGGGCAGGTTCTGGCGGGTCAGCGCCATCACCGACGGCGTCTCCTTGGAGGTCAGCGCGATCTCCCAGGCCTCGGCGGTTTCAACCGAATCCGCGGGGCGGAACACATAGGTGTTCGGGGTGGCGCGGCAGATCGCCAGGTGCTCTACCGGCTGGTGGGTCGGGCCGTCTTCGCCGACACCGATCGAGTCGTGGGTCATCACGAACACGGTCGGGATCTTCGACAGGGCCGCCAGGCGCATCGCCGGGCGGGCATAGTCGGTGAAGCAGAAGAAGGTGCCACCATAGGGGCGGATGCCACCGTGCAGCGCCATGCCGTTCATCGCTGCGGCCATGCCGTGCTCGCGAATGCCCCAGTAGACGTAGCGGCCCTTGCGGTTGTCGGTGTCAAAGACGCCCAGATCGCCGGTCTTGGTGTTGTTGGAGCCGGTGAGGTCAGCCGAGCCGCCGACGGTTTCCGGCATGATCGGGTTGATCACTTCCAGCGCCATTTCCGAGGATTTGCGGGTCGCAACCTTGGGCTGGGTTTCCGAGATCTGCTTTTTCAGCGCCTTGATGGTGGCGGACAGCTTCTTCGGTGCCTCGAGGTTGTAGGCGCGGTTAAAACGGTCCTGCTTTTGCTGCGACAGCTCGGCAAAGCGGGCTTCCCAGGCTTCGCGCTCGGTTTTGCCGCGCGCGCCGATCTCTTCCCATTGGGATTTGATCTCGGCCGGGACTTCGAACGGGCCGCCGGTCCAGCCGTAGGCGTCCTTGGCGGCCTTCAGCTGGTCGGGATCGGTCAACGCGCCGTGGCCCTTGGAGGTGTCCTGCGCGGCGTGGCCCAGGGCGATGTGGGTCTTGCAGGCGATCATCGACGGCTTCTTGGACTTCTTCGCGGCGGTGATCGCCTCGTCGATGGCCTTGGGGTCGTGGCCGTCGATTTCCAGCACCTGCCAGCCCGACGCCTTGAAGCGCTGCACCTGGTTGGTGCGGTCGGAGAGCTCAACGGTGCCGTCGATGGTGATGTTGTTGTTGTCCCAGAACACGATCAGCTTGCCGAGCTGGTGGCGGCCGGCAAGGCCGATGGCCTCCTGGCTGATGCCTTCCATCAGGCAGCCGTCGCCGGCGATCACATAGGTGTGGTGATCCACGACCTTCTTGCCGTAATGCGCGCGCTGCATTTCTTCTGCCATGGCAAAGCCGACGGCGTTGGAGATGCCCTGGCCCAGCGGGCCGGTGGTGACTTCGACCGCGTCCAGCAGGAAGTTCTCCGGGTGGCCGGCAGTCAGCGCGCCGGACTGGCGGAAGTTCTTGATCTGCTCCAGGGTGACCTGCTTGTCACCGACAAGATACAGCAGCGCATAGATCAGCATCGAGCCGTGGCCCGCGGACAGGATGAACCGGTCGCGATCCGGCCACTTCGGGTTGGATGCGTCGAATTTTAGGTGCTTTTCGAACAGGACCGTGGCCACATCTGCCATGCCGATCGGCATTCCGGTATGTCCGGAGTTGGCGGCGGCGACGGCGTCGAGGGCCAACGCGCGAATGGCGGCGGCCTTGTTCCAATGGTCTGGATTGGCGGTGCGCAGGGCTGTCAGGTCCACTTGGTATGTCCTTTGGCGTTAACAGGCATTAGGTGCGCTCAATACCAGCGATGCCACAAAGATCAAGCGGGGTTGCGCATATGTCCGCCGCGCCGCACGAAGTTGTCGTGGCAAGTGGTTGAAACGCAAAGGGCGGTGTTTTATTCGTAGACTGGAGAAACATGGCCCATGTCAACCGCGCCCGGCGCGATTCGTGCAGGCGGCGGCGTAAAATCGAACAGATGTGGACGGCTGAGGAAGCAGGCATGACCCAGATCGAAGAGTTGCAAGGCCGCATCCAGGCTGCGCTGGTGCGGATCAGCGATGGCGCTGCCGCGTTGCAGGAGGCGCGTCTGGCGGACCGCCAGCAGGCTGCGGAAGCCGCGGCCGAAGCCGCGCGGCTGGCCGAAACAGCCGCCGCGAGTGAGGCCAGCAAGGTGCTGGAGCAGGAACTCGACGAGGAGCGCCTGGCCAATGCTCAGCTGACCGAGCGTGTGCGTGTCCTGAACGCTCGCCTGAAGGAGGCCGGTGGTGGTCGCCCCGGTGACGCGGGTGAGCTGGAGGCGCTGCGGGCCGAGGTCCAGTTGCTGCGCAATGAAGCTGGCGACCCGGCCGAAAAGGAAGCGTTGCGTGCCGAAGTTGCCCGTCTGAAGCGCGAGCTGGAAGTGGCGGCCAATACCGCGGCCAGCGAACACGATGCGTTGAAGGCTGAACTGGCGGAACTGGCCGCCCAGAACGAGGCCCTGACGGCCCAGTTGCAGCAGGCCCAGTCCGGGGCGTCCGGTGGATCGGACCATGCGGATGCCAGCGCGCAGCCCGAAGATCCGTCCGCGGCCCTGGTGCGGCTTGACGCCGAACATCAGCAGCTGCGTCAGGCCAATGACGAGTTGCGTGCCGTCAATGCGGCGCTGCGCGACGCCAATGCCCAGGGCGTGGCTGATGCGTCTTTGATCAATTCCGCGATGGAGGCTGAAATCAGTGGGTTGCGCGCGGCGCAGGCTAGCGACAAGGCGCAGGTGAACGCCGTGTTGGCCAAGCTGGAGCCGCTGCTCGCCAATGCCCGCAGCCTGCCCGCCGCCAAACTGCCCGAAGGGGAGGAAGTCTGATGCCGGAAGTAACCATCATGATCGGTGGCCGTGGCTTCGAGGTTTCGTGCCAGGAGGGCGAGGAAAGCTATCTGCATTCCGCCGCCAAGATGCTCGACGATGAGGCGCAGGTCCTGTCGGACCAGATCGGCCGGATGCCCGAGGCGCGGATGCTCCTGATGGCCGGGCTGATGCTGGCGGACAAGACCGCCGCGGTCGAGGATCGGATCAAGGAAGTCGAGGCGAAACTGGCCGAGCGCGAGCAGGAGCTGGAAGCGCTGAAATCGGCCCCGCCGCCCGAGCCCGAGCGCATCGAGATCCCCGTGGTCCCGCCGCAGGTCGAAGAAACCCTGATGGATATTGCCGCACGCACCGAAGCGCTGGCGCTGGACATCGAGGCAAAGGCAAGCGGCGCTGCCTGACGTCCCGCCGGACTGTCGGCCTGAGCGGCAGGCAGGCGAACGGGCAAACGAAAGCCCCAAAGGCCACACATTATCCAGAAGCGTTGGCTTGCAACCCGTTGCGCGCCAACGCTTTTTTCTTTGTTTCCGGATCGAAGACAGAGCATGCACGCAGGCCGCCCGATAAAATCTAAGCAAATTCTGGAAAAACTGTTCCTATTGAGTTAATTCGGTTGCGTGCAGTTTTTTCTTGCTACTTTTAGGGGACTTTTATGATTGGGGCGTTTATTCTGGGCAGCCTTGCGATTGCCGGCCTGGCCATCAACCTTGATGACGACGAAAACGAAACACTGGTGGAAGACACTGGTGAGCCGGACACCGGCTCCGGGCCGACCGAGTACCTGCTGACAGATGGTCCCGACGATATTGTTTCTGGGGACGAAGATGATGTCATCGACGCGGGAAGCGGTTTTGATCGGATCAACGCGGGTGCTGGCAACGACTTGATCTCTGCCGGGGCAGGTCAGGATACCGTGCTGGCCGGTGACGGCGACGATACGGTTTCCGGCGGCGACTACCACGATGTCCTTTATGGCGGTGCTGGCAACGATTCCCTGTCCGGTGACGGTGGCCTCGACCGGTTGTTCGGCGATGAAGGCAACGACACGCTGGACGGTGGCGCCTGGAACGACACGCTGACCGGTGGCTCCGGCTACGATTCCCTGTCTGGCGGTGCCGGGAATGACATGCTCGCCGGTGAGGCCGGCAAGGATGTTCTGTTCGGCGATGATGGCGACGATACCGTAATGGGCGGCGATTATCATGACATCGCCTATGGCGGTGCCGGCGATGATTCCATGCAGGGCGACGGTGGCATTGACGTGCTGTTCGGCGGCGATGGCGACGATACGCTGGAAGGGGGCGCCTGGAATGACGACCTGATCGGCGGCAACGGCGACGACCTGCTGGATGGCGGTGACGGGAACGATGCCCTGAGCGGTGTGAACCTGAGCCGTGAACTGACCCCCGAAGAGGTCGCCGCCGTGCGGGACCAAGGGGACGCGGGTGGCGCCGGGGACGGCCAGCTCAGCAATGTCGAGTTCGTAAACGATGCCGATGGCGCGGACACGCTAATTGGCGGCGCGGGTGATGATTTCCTGCTGATGGGCGCGGGTGATACCGGCACAGGTGGTCTGGGCGAAGACAATTTCGCACTGTTCATGTCGCAGGACGCGGAGGGCGTCATCGCGGTGACCGATTACACTCCGGGCGAAGACATGATCCAGCTCATCGTCAACAATGGCGGCGGTAGCCTCGGGGCAGAGGACTTCGCGGTCGAGGCCGACGCCGAAACCGGTGATGCGCTGATCCTGCAGCAGGGGCAGCTGGTGGCCCGCGTCGAAGGGGCTGCGGCGACATTTACCACCGCGGATCTGGTGCTGATCGACGCAGCCTGACCAGGCCAGAGTCAAAACAAAAGCCTGCTGCAGATCGCTCTGCAGCAGGCTTTTCATTTTTCAGGGCAGGCGGATCAGGCGTTGGCTTCGCGGATCTTGTCTGCGGCATCCTTGTCGAATGCGATGTTGTTGCTTTCAAACAGGCCGTCGAGCTCGGCCGACAGCGCCATCTCGGTGATGATGTCACAGCCACCTACGAACTCGCCCTTCACGTAAAGCTGCGGGATGGTCGGCCAGTCGGAATACTCCTTGATCCCGGCGCGCAGTTCTTCGTCTGCCAGCACGTTCACGTCGGTGTAGTCTACGCCAATGTAGTTCAGCACCGCGGCCACGCGCGAGGAAAATCCGCACTGGGGCATTTCCTTGGTGCCTTTCATGAACAGCACCACGTCGTTGGCTTTGACGGTTTCGTCGATGCGGGTTTTTACGTCGGTCATTTATCCATTTCCTCTTGGCGTTTCCGCCGGTCGCGGTTTGTTTCGATATAGGGGAGAAGCGCGAAAAAGGTAAGCCCCGCAAGCGCAGCTATTGCAGCGAGGGCCGCCAGGGCATCCCGGATGGTCATGGCAACGCCTGCGGTCCCGACCTTTGGTCACAAATGCCTCCGGCTTCGGCGGCGGTTGTCGCGCTCAATTTTCTGGTTCTTTGCATGGGTCTTGTTGACCAGCTCGATGTCGGTGGCTTCCTGCCCCAATTCAACCTCGTCAGTTTTAAGGACGGGTCGTGTGCTGGAGAGGCTCCGGCGCCGGTTTCGTTTCAGGTAAGCTTCCACGGCGATAGCGGCAGCAACCAACGCGACAATTCCAATGAGGATATAGGCGGCTGTGCTCATCAACACGGCCCACAGTGGCGGATCAGGGATGTGTCAGCGGCAGCTGTGACCATTGTTACCACCTGCGTTCGGTTCTCCCATTCCCGGTCGGCTTCCAGCTCCGGATGCTGGGCAACCGAGGGCAGGAAAGGGAATACGCGAGTCAAAGGCTTGTCATTACGCTTCAAAAACAACCCCTCTTGAGTCGATATCGTGCCAAGTCACCAGTCCTCCCCAAAGGGGGCTGAGCGTTTCCCTTCTCCTTACTCCGGCGCTTTGGTGGTCAGCGCCAGCGCGTGAAGTTCGCCGTCGGGGCCGTCCATTTTGCCTTTCAGTGCGGCGTAGACGGCGCGTTGCTGCTGAACGCGGTTCTTGCCGCGAAAGCTCTCGTCGATCACCATCGCCGACATGTGAACACCATCGGTGCCGCCGACCTGGATCTCGGCATTCGGAAAAGATTCGCGCAGCAGTTCTTCGATTTCGTGGGCTTGCATGGGCATCCGCAGAAGTCCTTTGTCTTGTTTGGTAAAAATGTAGGTGGCCGCGCGGAGCGGTGCAAGCAGGATTAGTCGCGCGGCGTTGCGAAGGGGGCCAGCAGTTCGACAAAGCCGGGCAGTTCTTCCAAGGCACCCTGCACATGCTCCTCGGTGAAGTCCCAGACGCTGCTGGCAGCTTCCGGACATAGGGCGTCCGTCAGTTCGGCGCATTTGCGCGACAGGTAGTTGGGCAGCGGCAGGGCTGCGGCCTCCTGCAGGATCAGCAGGGCCTCGTGGATCGGGCGCAGAACCCGCAAGGCGCGTGTCATATGGGGCAGCAGGTCCGGATCATCGCGCCATGTTTCGCCGCCAAACAACTCCTGGGTGACGCGTTGGCCGGCACCGGCGCAGGAATAGGCGACGCAGCCGCCGAACCCCTGTGGTTTCAGCTCTGCATGGATCGAGCAGCGAAAATCCTCGCCCAGGTTGGGGCAGGGCGTGTCCGCCGATTTGAGGATGGCGAAATCTTCGTGCTCCGCAAACGAATAGGCGACGCAGCACAAGGCCGCGCAGCGACTGCAGTCTTCGGACAGCTCCGGTAGTTTCATGATCCCAGGCTCTCCCCCTCAGGCCAAGGAAAAAGGCGGAACGGCGTTTGCCATTCCGCCCGAGTGTGGTGTGCCCGGAGAGCCTCCGGGCAGGATCGTCAAGCGACAGCGGCGGCAAAGCTGCTGCGGAAAATCTCCTTGAGCTCGGACAGAGGTGCCTCCGAATTGCCGAACTTCACGCTGTCGCCACCGAACTTGCCGACCGTGGTCAGGGTCACGCCGGCCTGACCGGCTGCGAGCATCAGCGCCTCGGCCTGGTCGAAGTTGCAGGCGATCAGATAGCGGGCCTGATCTTCGCCGAACAGGGTCTGGGTGTCACCGGCATCGATCTGCACGCCCACTCCGGCTTCCTCGGCCAGTTCGAACGCTGCGAGTGCGAGACCACCATCGCCCAGGTCGGTACAGGCCTTGATGAAGTCGCGGTTCGCGCGGATGAATTCACCGTTGCGCTTCTCGGCTTCCAGATCCACATGCGGCGCATCGCCGTCTTCGCGGTTGAAGACCTCGGCCAGCAGGGCCGATTGACCCAGATGACCGGTGGTTTCTCCAACCAGCAGGGCGACGTGGCCTTCCCGGGCCTCGCCGATGATCGGCTCTTCGCCCGCGGCAATCAGGCCAACCGCGCCGATGGTCGGGGTCGGCAGGATGCCCTTGCCGTCGGTTTCATTGTAGAGCGACACGTTGCCGGAGACGATCGGCATGTCGAGCGCGGCAACCGCCTCGCCGATGCCCTTGATGGCGCCGACGAACTGGCCCATGATTTCGGGCTTTTCGGGGTTGCCGAAGTTCAGGTTGTCGGTGGTGGCCAGCGGCTTGGCCCCCACGGCGGTCAGGTTGCGGTAGGCCTCGGCCACCGCCTGCTTGCCGCCCTCGAAGGGGTTTGCCTTGACGTAACGCGGGGTCACGTCGGAGGTGAAGGCCAGCTTCTTGTCGGTGCCATGTACCCGCACGATGCCGGAGCCCGCACCCGGACGGCGCTGGGTGTCGCCCATCACGGTGGTGTCGTACTGCTCGTAAACCCATTGCTTGCCGGCGTAGTTCGGCGAGGAGATCAGCGCCTTCAGGCCATCGATCGGGTCGATGGTCGGCACGTCCTCATCCGCCAGCGGCTCGGGGGTCGGGGTCGGAACCCACGGGCGGTCGTATTCCGGTGCGGTGGAGGACAGTTTCGACAGCACCAGATCGGCCTTCACTTCGCCGTTGTGCATGATCAGGAAGCGGTCTTCGGCGATGGTTTCACCAACGATCGCGAAATCGAGGTCCCATTTCTCGAATACGGCGCGGGCCTCGGCTTCGAGTTCCGGCTTCAGCACCATCAGCATCCGCTCCTGGGATTCCGACAGCATCATCTCGTAGGCGGTCATGTTCTCTTCGCGCTGCGGCACGTTTTCGAGATCCAGACGCACGCCCAGCTTGCCCTTGTCGCCCATTTCCACGGCCGAGCAGGTGAGGCCCGCGGCGCCCATGTCCTGGATCGAGATCACCGCGCCGGTCTGCATCAGCTCCAGCGTGGCTTCCATCAGGCGCTTTTCGGTGAAGGGGTCGCCGACCTGAACGGTGGGGCGCTTTTCCTCGATGGTGTCGTCGAATTCGGCCGACGCCATGGTCGCGCCGCCGACGCCGTCACGGCCGGTCTTGGCGCCGAGGTAGACCACCGGCATGCCGACGCCGGAGGCGGCGGAGTAGAAGATGCTGTCGGTCTTGGCCAGGCCAGCAGCAAAGGCGTTGACGAGGCAGTTGCCGTTGTAGGCCGGGTGGAAGCGCACTTCGCCGCCGACGCAGGGCACGCCAAAGCAGTTGCCGTAGCCACCGATGCCTTCCACCACGCCGTTGACCAGCTGCCGGGTCTTGGGGTGGGACGGTTCGCCAAACGACAGCGAGTTCATCGAGGCGATGGGCCGTGCACCCATGGTGAACACATCACGCAGAATGCCGCCAACGCCGGTTGCGGCGCCCTGGTAGGGTTCGATGTAGGAAGGGTGGTTGTGGCTTTCCATCTTGAAAACCACCGCGTCGCCGTCGCCGATGTCGACGATACCGGCGTTCTCGCCGGGGCCGCAGATCACCTGCGGGCCTTCGGTGGGCAGGGTGCGGAGCCATTTCTTGGAGGACTTGTAGGAACAGTGCTCGTTCCACATCGCCGAGAAGATGCCCAGCTCGGTAAAGGTTGGCTCCCGCCCGATGATTTCGAGGATCAGATCGTATTCCTCGGGCTTCAGCCCGTGGTTTGCAATCAGTTCAGGCGTGATGGCGGGTTCCTGCATCCGTAAACGTCCCCAATGGCTGCGGTTGCGCGCCTTTTAGAGTAAGCTTTGCCGTTGGGAAAGAGGGGTTGCGCATTCACCGCCCCGCCTGCGCCGATGTGACCGGGCATCTGGGGCGTGGCAGCGCAGAAAACGTGCCGTTTTGCGTAACTTCCTGCAAGAGGATCCCATGCCCGGGCTGGCCGGGGCATGGGGGATGGGTGATCTGCCGGGCAGGCGGTCCGTCTATCCGGTCTTGCCGCCGTTGCCGTCGCTCTCTGTCTGTGTTTGGGACGACACGGCGGAGCTGGCCGCGGCCGCGACGGCTGCCTTTTGCGAATCGTTCAGATGGTCGGCGTCCTCCAGCCCGGGAATCGCGACACGGACCTCGCGGCGGGCAAAATCGATGCCGTGTTCCGCAAAAGCCGCCTTCACCCGGTTGTAGATTTCCTTGCGGATGGTGAACTGGGTGCCCGGCTTGGCCATGAACTTGCCCCGTATGATCATGCCGACATCGTCAAAGTCGAAGACCCCCTGGCTCTTGAACGGTTGCAGGAAATCCTCCTTGTAGAGGTCGTCCTGCATCATCTCGGCGCCGATCTTCTTGAAGATCTTCTTGACCTTGTTGGGATCGGTATCGAAGGGCACGGTGAAACGAAGTTTCATGATCACCCAGTCACGACTGTAATTGGTCAGCTTCGGGATCTCGCCGTAGGGGATGGTGTTGACCGGCCCGCGGTGGTGGCGCAGCTGCATCGAGCGGATCGAGATCTTTTCGACCGTGCCGCGGGTGCCTTCGACCTCGACATATTCGCCGACCCGGAACGCATCGTCGATCAGGAAGAACACGCCAGAGACGACATCGGACACCAGTTTCTGCGCACCAAAGCCAATGGCCAGCCCGAGAATGCCCGCGCCAGCCAGCAGCGGCGTGATGTCGATGCCCAGGGCTCCGATTGCCAGCAGGGCAAAGATGATGGCGATGGCGATCTGCGCGCTGACCCGCAGCAATGGCAGTACCGTTGCGAGGCGTGAACCGCCAGCGCCGCCCCCTTCGCCGCCCGGTTCGGCGTCATCCGGGGTGGTCTGCTCACGCGCGAGGCGGCGGTTGATCCACAGCGAAACTGCCTCGTAGACCACATAGCCCACGCCGATCGTCACCAGGAAACCGACGATGTTGTCGGCTATCCCATCCGCATTGGTGGCAATGCCCATCAGGTTCACGTCCCAGGCGTTCGAGATGATCATCAGAACCAGCCCGGCGACTGCGACCCGGCCGATGCGAATGTAGCTGCGTTTGGTCGAACGATAGGCCTGTGCGGCGACCTGCCCGTCGCCGGACATCGGGGGCACCAGGTGTCTGACGAGACCGCGGATCGCGGTGTCGAGTGCGGGCGCGGCCAGCAGCCAGAACATGGTGACATAATGGGCACCCTGCGCCAGATGCCGGGTTTTGCCCAACCCGACCAGCGTGCCCACGGCAACCCACGTCAGCGCCGCCACAGCCATGGCGAAATAGGGGTAATAGCGCGCCGCGGCCTCGTCAAAGCGGCTGCGGTCCGGGTCGCTGCCCCGCATGATGTCCGTCAGCCCCGTGCGCGCCGTCCAGGCGATCCAGATGATGTAGGCATAGACAAGGGTGTCGAGCCAATAGCTCAGCCGGATCGCCTCGGGGTCGATGCCGTTTGCCTTGTTGAAATGCGCGGAAAAGATCGTCAGCCCCGAAAGAAAGGCCAGGCCGATGATGTGCAGATGCAGAAAATCGGCCCATTGGGTGGAGGCGTTCACCAGCCGGTGGTCCGGCCGTTGCGGCGCCATGACAAAGCGCGAGACGGCTGCTGCGACTCGGGGGAACCAGACCAGATAGGTGACCATCGGCGCGGCGAACGCGATCATCTGCTCCTCGAGCAAGGCGCGTCCAAGGGTGCGGATCACCACGTAGAAAACGGCAAGCCCGATTATTTCCCGCAGGAAGCGGCGTGCCAGAAAGATCAGCGTTTCGGCAAGGGATGCGCTAGGGCTGGTCGAGGCACCGGGGTCAGCCTCCAGCAAGCGCGAGCGTGCGAGGATCTTACGCACGACGAACTCCGCCAGAAAGCCAAGGCCGAGAACGACCGTGATCCAGCCGAACAGTTCCAGCACGCCGGTGAGGCCGCCATGGCGTTCGCCAAAGACCCGGAAAGACTGGCCTTGCGCAGCGGGCAGGGCCGGTAACTTGCGGACTGCGTCGCTCACCGGTTCGGTGAAAGCGGTCCAGAGCTGGGCAACACGCGCCGACAGCGTCTGCGGCTCGTCCGGCTGCCCGGATGCAGCGGCAACCGCGTCGAGCCGTTCCAGCAGCAGGGCGCGCACCTCGCTGTCGGACATCCGGGCGACCATTTCGTGCACCGCAGCTGGCGGAGGATCTGCGGTTGTCGCCTCCTGTTGCGCACGGGCCGCGTTGCTTCCGGCGACGACGATGATGGTCAAGGCGATGAAGAAACCGCCCAAATAGCGGGCAAGCTGCTGAAATAAAGGTGCCATAAATCTCTTTGCCCCTGAATGAGACTGAAAATTTGAACAGAAGTCTCGTCCAGTTGACCCGATGGGCCTTATGCAGGTCAAAGAAAAAGCTCACGGTGCCGAGCTGTTCAGCGCCTGCTGCGCGCACCGAAGGGATGCGGCTGACAAAGCACGGGTAAAACGCGGGCAGCGACCGGCCAAAAAAAAGGCCGAGCACTAAGCTCGGCCGAAGTCCAACAGGGAGGTATGAAGGAGGGCGTCAGCGCCGCCTTCATGAGGGTCATTTAGGGCTGCGCGCCGAACCCTTCAAGAGGCGAGATGCGAAATGAACGTCAAAGCTGCTATGCGGTTTCTGCATGGCTTTGATTTCGTGAGAACAACCTTGCCATCCGACACCCAATGACGCAGGCGCGCGCGTCGCTTTTGCCGGTCTGTGCACTAGTAGACGGGCGCGCACAGAGAGCGGCGCAGCCAGTGCCGCGCGGCAAGGCTGTGGCGGGTGTGCGGCAGCAGATGAGGCGTCTAACCGATGTCTGTGCCGGTCACAGTTTGCCTAGTTCTTTCATGTGCTTGCGGTGCGCCATGATCTCGGATTGGACAAAGTCCCGGAAGGCACCAACGCGTTGCGAATGGCGCAGCTCTTCGGGATAGGCGAGGTAAACCGGGACAGTGTTCTGTCCTTCGTCAGGCAGAACCTCGACCAGTTCCGGGAACTCTTCGGTCACGTAGTCCGGCAGGATGCCGATGCCCATGTCGTGCACCACACTTTGCAGCACACCAAAGTAGTTGTTCACCGTCAGCAGCGACTTCGGTTCGTAGGACATCAGTTTGCGGATGACGACGGCCGCTGAACTGACCTGCGCGGCGCGCTGGTTCTGGCAGATCAACCGGTGATCCGAAATGTCCTCGATCGTTTCCGGCACACCGTATTTTTCAAGGTAACGGGGCGAGGCGAACAGGGCCATCCGCACCGTCATGAGGCGCTTGCGTACAAGGTCGGCCTGGCTCGGCTCCTTCATGCGGATGGCGACATCGGCCTCGCGCATCGGCAGGTCCAGCACCCGTTCTTCCAGCATCAGATCGATTTTCAGGTTCGGGTACTGCTCGTACAGCTTGGTCAGGCGCGGCGCCAGCCAGAGGGTGCCAAAGCCGGTGGCCGTGGTCACCCTGAGTTCCCCAAAGACCTCTTCCTCACTGTCGCGGATGCGCGCCGCGGCCGCGTCAAGGCGGCTGGTCATCGACTGTGTCGCGTCGAACAGCAATTCCCCCTGTTCGGTCAGAATCAGTCCGCGTGCATGGCGGTGAAACAGGGTTGCGTTCAGGCTCTCCTCCAACGCGCGGATCTGGCGGCTGACGGCCGACTGTGACAGGTTCAGCTTGTCACCGGCATGGGTGAGACTGCCCGCATCCGCGACCGCGTGAAAGATTCTGAGCTTGTCCCAATCCATATCCGTTACTTTCCGTGCATTTCGGGGTCAGTAGATGAAACCTTAGTTATGTATCAGTTTTCGCGGTGCAAGCGAGTAAAATCGAAAAAAAAACGGCTACACAGGTCAGTATTTCTGACCTATTATCTAATCGGGAGAGAGCAAGCTATTCTTTGGGCGGGAGGCCAAGATGAGCACGCAGAAGATTTCACTGAACGACAAATACGATCTGACCAAATCGCCGGTGCTGCTGAACGGCACCCAGGCGCTGGTGCGGCTGATGCTGATGCAAAAGCACCGCGACAAGGCGGCAGGTCTGAATACGGCCGGTCTGGTCACCGGGTATCGGGGATCGCCCCTGGGCGCGGTCGACATCCAGATGAGCCGCGCCGCCAAACAGCTGAGTGCCGCTGATGTCAAGTTCCAGTACGGGCTGAACGAGGACCTGGCCGTCACCGCGCTCTGGGGGGCACAGCAGGCGGAACTGCGTGGGGAGGGTAAATTCGACGGTGTTTTCGGCCTGTGGTATGGCAAGGGGCCGGGGGTGGACCGCTCGGGCGATGCGATCCGTCATGCCAATATGGCGGGCACCTCGAAACATGGCGGCGTGCTGCTGGCCATGGGGGACGACCACACTGGCGAAAGCTCCACGGTGCTGCACCAGTCGGAATGGTCGCTCTTGGATTGTTATCTGCCCATCGTCAGCCCCGCCGGCGTGCAGGAGATCCTCGACTACGGCATCTATGGCTATGCGCTCAGCCGGTTCTCCGGGCTTTGGGTTGGTCTGAAGACCATGAAGGACACGATCGAGGTCACCTCGGTCGTCGATGCGCGCCCGGAGCGGGTGCAGCTGGTGACGCCCAAGTTCGACATGCCGCCCGACGGACTGAACATCCGGCTGGACGATGATCGTTTCCGCCAGGAAAACAGAATCATCGACTATCGCCGCTTCGCCGCGGAGGCCTTCAGCCATGCCAACAAGATGGACAAGCGCGTCTGGGGCAAGCCCGGCGCCAAGATCGGGCTGGTCGCCGCGGGCAAGAACTGGCTGGATCTGGTGCACGCGCTGAAGCTTCTGAACATCGATGAGGCGATGGCCGAACGGCTGGGGATCACCACCTACAAGGTGGGGCAGACCTGGCCGATGGACATGAAGGGCTTCAACGACTGGGCCGAAGGGCTGGACCTGATCGTGGTAGTCGAGGAAAAGCGCAAGCTGATCGAGATCCAGATCAAGGAAGCGTTGTTCGACAACCGCCGCGGCCGCCGGGTGTATGGCTGGTACAAGGGCGGCGCCGGCGCGCTGCACCGCGAGGAACTGTTCCCGACCAAATACGCGCTGGACCCGATCATGATCGCCGAAAAGCTCGGCGGCATCCTGATCGAAGAGGGCCGCGACACCGAGGCCATCCGCACAGGCATGGCCAAGCTCGACGAGGCCCGCCGAGCCGACAACGCCGAGGAAATCGCCACCCGGTTGCCCTATTTCTGCTCGGGCTGCCCGCACAACACCTCGACCAAGCTGCCCGACGGCGCGCGCGCCTATGCCGGTATCGGCTGCCACTTCATGGTGCAGTGGATGGACCGCGAGACCACCGGCTTCACCCATATGGGCGGCGAGGGCGCGAACTGGATCGGCGAAGCGCCGTTTTCCAAGCGCAAGCACGTGTTCCAGAACCTCGGTGACGGCACCTACAACCACTCGGGCGTGATGGCGATCCGGGCCGCTTTGGCCGAAGGCACCAACATTACCTACAAGATTCTCTACAACGATGCCGTGGCGATGACCGGCGGGCAGGCGGCCGAGGGCGGCCTGACGGCGCACCAGATCGCGCATGAACTGACCGCGATGGGGGTGAAGACCATCGCCGTGGTCTATGATGAAAAAGAGGACGTCGATCCGTGCTTGTTCCCGGCGGGCATGCGGATGCACGAACGCGCCGAGATGATGAAGGTCCAGCGCGAGTTCGAAGAGATCGAGGGCGTCTCGGCCATCATCTACATCCAGACCTGCGCCGCCGAGAAACGCCGCCGTCGCAAGCGCGGCCAGTTCCCGGATCCCGACCAGCGGGTGTTCATCAACCCCGACATCTGCGAGGGCTGCGGTGATTGCGGCGTTCAGTCCAACTGCGTCTCCATCGTGCCCAAGGACACCGAACTGGGCCGCAAGCGTGCCATCGACCAATCCTCCTGCAACAAGGATTTTTCGTGCCTGAACGGCTTCTGTCCCTCGTTCGTGACGGTTGAGGGCGCCAAGATCCGCAAGGAGGCCACCGCCACGCTGGAACTGCCGGACCTGCCGCAACCGGACCTGCCTGCGATCAACGGCACCCATAACGTGGTGATCACCGGCGTCGGCGGCACCGGCGTCGTGACCATCGGTGCGGTGCTGGCGCAGGCTGCGCAGATCGACGGCAAGGGTGCTGGCTTGATGGAGATGGCTGGTCTCGCCCAGAAAGGCGGCGCGGTTCACATCCATTGCCGGATCGCCAACCGCCCCGAGGACATCTCGGCGATCCGGGTGGCCACCGGTGAAGCAGACGCGCTGATCGGCGGTGACCTGGTGGTGAGTGCCGGTGCCAAGACGCTGGGGCTGACGACTGCGGGGCGCACCGGGGCCGTTGTCAACAGCCACGAGATCATCACCGGGGAATTCACCCGCAACACCGACTTTGCGATTCCGTCCGACAGGCTGGAGGTTGCCCTGCAGGCGCGCCTGCGAGAGCGCCTGGACCTGTTTGACGCCTCGGAACTGGCCCGTGTCACTATGGGCGACTCGATCTTTTCCAACATGATGGTCTTTGGCGCGGCCTGGCAGCGCGGGCTGGTGCCGGTTGGGCATGCGGCGCTGATGCAGGCCATCGAGATGAACGGCGCCGCGGTGGAGGCCAACAAGCGCGCGTTTGATATTGGCCGCTGGGCAGTTCTTTATCCCGCCGATGCCGCCGCGCTGAGCCAGCCGAAAGTGGTGGCAAAGCCCAAGTCTCTGGACGAGAAAATCGCCTTCCGCGTCGACCATCTGATCGCTTATCAGGGCAAGGGGCTGGCAAAGCGTTACACGCGACTGCTGGAGGGCATCAGTGATCCGGCACTCAAGGAGGCCGTGGCCAAGGGCTATCACAAGCTCCTTTCCTACAAGGATGAGTACGAAGTCGCGCGGCTGCTGCTGAACAGTCGCAGCCAGGCGGAGGCGGAATTCGAGGGCGACCTGAAACTGTCCTATCATCTGGCGCCGCCGATGCTGGGCGGAGTGGATCCCAATGGTCGGCCGAAGAAACGCAAGTTCAGCCAGGGGCTGGATCGCTGGCTGCGGCTGCTGACCCGTTTCAAACGCCTCCGCGGCACGCCGCTGGATGTCTTTGGCTTTACTGCGGAGCGCAAGATGGAGCGCGCGCTGATCGCGCAATATGAGCGCGACATGCGGGAATGGCTGCCGAAAGCCGCGCCGGAGACCATGGATGCCCTTATCGCGCTGGCCGAGTTGCCGTTGCAGATCCGGGGATTTGGCCCGGTGAAGCAAGCCAACGAACAAAAGGCCGCCAAGCGCCGCGAGGAGCTGCTTGCAGTCCTTCGAGAGGGAGGGACGGCGGTGAAGCAGGCGGCGGAGTAACCGCCGACGAAGCGCTCCCGCCCGGTGCAGGTCCGGCCCTGCGGGCGCTGGCCCCACGCCGGTTGGGCCCGGCGCCGCGCTGTCGCGCGGCGCGGTGGCGCCATTCTGTCAAGGCAGTGTCATGTCGCTTGAATATGGTGCGCTTCCGGCCCTAATTGGCCGGGAGCCGCCGTTCAGGACGACACAGAAGATGCAGTACGATCGTCAGATTGCCCGAGATATATCCTATGCCCATTCCGCGGCGACGCGCCCCGGTCGCGCGCTGATCCGCTTGATGGAAAACGCCACGGGGCGGCTGCACTTGATGCGTCGGGCGGAAGGATATGAACGCGACATCGCGGCCGGGCGCAGCTTCTGGTCGGTGATGGCCGAACGCTATGGTCTGACGCTGGACGTGGTGGGCGGCAGCCTTGGCAATATTCCGCGGGACCGGCCACTGATCCTGATTGCCAACCACCCCTATGGCATCCTTGATGGGCTGATGATGGGGTATATCCTGTCCCAGACCCGCAGCGACTTCCGGATTCTCGCGCATCAGGTCTTTCGCAAGGCCGAGGATCTGAACCGCGTGATCCTGCCGGTCGATTTTGCTGAAACCAAGGAGGCGTTGCGCACCAACCTTGCCACCCGCAAGGCGGCGCTGGAGTTTCTGGGGCAGGGAGGGGCGATCGGGATTTTCCCCGGCGGCACCGTCTCTACGGCTGCGCGGCCGTTTGAACATCCGATGGACCCCGGATGGCGCGCCTTTACCGCGCGGATGATCGCCAAATCCGATGCGGTGGTGGTGCCGGTGTTCTTCGAGGGGCACACATCGCGCCTGTTCCAGATCGCCAGTCACCTGCACGTGAACCTGCGGATGGGGCTGCTGTTGCAGGAGTTTCGCAAACGCGTCGACACCCCGGTTCGGGTGGTGATCGGCGAACCGATTGCCCGCCGCGACCTGGCGCCACTTGCGGGCGATGCAAAAGCGCTTATGGATTTCCTGCGCAAAGCCACGTATGACCTGTCTCCAGTACCGCTCAGATCTTATGCCCACGGGTATGAGTTTGAGGACAAACACCGCGCCTGAGAGAGCATTATGGCAGTTGGCATCTTTGATTCAGGTCTTGGCGGCCTGACCGTTCTAAACGCGGCCCAAGCGCGGCTGCCGGACGTGGAATTTCTGTATTACGGCGACAATGCCCACGCCCCGTACGGCGTGCGGGATGCCGAGGACATCTATCAGCTGACGCGCGCGGCGGTGCACGGCATGTGGGACCAGGGCTGCAACCTGGTCATTCTCGCCTGCAACACCGCTTCGGCGGCGGCACTGCGTCGCATGCAGGAGGGCGGTCTGCCCAAGGGGAAACGGGTGCTTGGCGTCTTCGTGCCGTTGATCGAGGCTCTGACCGAACGCCAATGGGGGGACAATTCGCCGCCGCGTGAGGTTGCGGTGCAGCATGTGGCGCTGTTTGCCACCCCTGCCACCGTTGCCAGCCGGGCGTTCCAGCGCGAGCTGGCTTTCCGCGCCATCGGGGTTGATGTCGAAGCGCAAAGCTGTGGTGGCGTGGTCGATGCCATCGAGGATGGCGACATGATCCTGGCCGAAGCCCTGGTCCGCAGCCATGTCGATGCGCTGAAACGCAAGATGCCGCAGCCGCAGGCCGCGATTCTGGGCTGCACGCATTATCCGCTGATGCAGGATGTGTTTCAGGCTGCACTGGGGCCCGAGGTGAAGGTGTTCAGCCAGGGGAACCTGGTGGCGGAGAGCCTTGCGGACTACCTGGAACGCCACCCGGATATGCTTGGCTCCGGCCCCGGCGGCTTCGTCACCACCGGCAACCCGGCCCGTGTCAGCGATCGTGCAACGCAATTTCTCCGACGAGAAATCACCTTTCGCTCGGCGTGACGGTTGGCGGCTGCAAAAGTCCTGCGGCCAGTCTGGCCTGCGCGGCAGCACTTCTTCGTTACATGTTCCGCGGAAAGCTGCGGATATGACTCATCACATTTGAAAGACGAGGTCTGACATGACCCATAAAGTGGCTATTCTGGGCGCTTCCGGCTATACCGGCGCCGAACTGGTGCGGCTGATCGCGCAGCACCCGAACATCGAGATCGCGGCCCTCGCGGCAGAGCGCAAGGCTGGCATGACCATGGCCGAGGTGTTCCCGCACCTGCGTCACATGTCCCTGCCAACCCTCTGCAAGATTGAGGAAATCGACTTCTCCGCCATCGACCTGTGCTTCTGCGCGCTGCCGCACAAGACCAGCCAGGAGGTGATCGCGGCGCTGCCCAAGGACCTGAAGATCGTCGATCTGTCGGCGGACTTCCGGCTGCGCGACCCGGCCGAGTATGAAAAGTGGTACGGCAACCCCCACGCCGCGCTGGAACAGCAGCAAGAGGCGGTCTATGGCCTCACTGAATTCTACCGCGAAGACATCAAGGCCGCGCGTCTTGTGGCCGGCACCGGCTGCAACGCCGCTACCGGGCAGTTTGCCCTGCGGCCGCTGATCGCAGCGGGCGTCATCGACCTGGATGACATTATTCTGGATCTGAAATGCGCTGTGTCGGGCGCCGGCCGGGCTTTGAAGGAAAACCTGCTGCACGCGGAGCTGAGCGAGGGCTACAACCCCTATGCCATCGGTGGCACCCACCGGCACCTCGGTGAGTTCGACCAGGAGTTCAGCAAGATTGCCGGTCGTCCGGTCAAGGTGCAGTTCACGCCGCACCTGTTGCCGGTGAACCGGGGCATTCTGGCCACCACCTATGTCAAAGGGGACGCGCAGGCGATCTATGACACCTTCGCCAAGGCCTATGCCGATGAACCTTTCATCGAATTGCTGCCCTTCGGCGAGGCTCCCAGCACGCATCACGTGCGCGGTTCGAACTTCTGCCATATCGGGGTTGCCAAGGACCGTATCGATGGCCGCGCCATCGTGTTCGCGGCGCTGGATAACCTGACAAAAGGTAGCAGCGGCCAGGCCTTGCAGAACGCAAACCTGATGTTAGGTGAGGAGGAAACCTGTGGCCTGATGATGGCGCCGCTGTTCCCCTGACGGGGCGGCGCTGTCAGCGCGGCTCCTGGGTCTTGACCAGAGGACACCATGAAGAACCTGAAGAAACAGCGCCGTATTCAGGTCATCGCCCTTGCGGCGGTGGCGCTGATCGTCGCCACCGCCCTGATCGGCTATGCGATGCGGGATGGCATCAACTATTTCCGCTCCCCCAGTCAGGTCGTCGAGGCTCCTCCGGAGCCGACCGAGGTCTTCCGCATCGGCGGGCTGGTTGCCGAGGGGTCCTTGGTACGGGGGCAGGGTGAGACGGTGCGTTTTGCAGTGACCGATGGGGGGGCCACCGTTGATGTCACCTACACCGGTGTGCTGCCCGATCTGTTCGAGGAGAACCAGGGTATGGTCGGCACCGGCCGTTACGTGAACGGTGTGTTCGAAGCCTCTGAAATTCTTGCGAAACATGATGAGACCTACATGCCCAAGGAGGTCGTGGACGCGCTGAAGGAACAGGGTGTCTACCAAGAGCCCGAGAGTTGACCGTCTAAACTGACCGGTGCACTCCCGCCCCAAAGACGCCTCCCTTGCGGGAGGCGTTTTGCGTTGGGCCGGGCGCCGCGCTGCGCGCGGCGCGGCGGCGCCTCACCGGGGTGTTGCGCAAGCAGCGCACGCCGGTCTCAGCGGATCTTAGCAGATTTGCGGCAGTCTCATCGCGTCCGGCAAACCGGAAAAGGGTGAGGTGCAATGCAGACAGTTCAGGACATCGCGGCAGAGATCGTCGCCCGCGAAGGCGGTTTTGTGAATGACCCGGATGATCCCGGCGGCGCCACCAAATACGGCGTCACCATCGGCACCCTGCGGCGGCTGGGGCTGGATCTGATCGGCGACGGGCGGATCGGTGTGGACGACGTGCGCGCCCTCAGCCCCGAAGACGCTGAGCGGATCTTCATCCGCCATTACTTCGATGCGCCGGGTATCGGCGCGCTGCCGCAGACGGTGCAGGCGTCGGTGTTCGACATGTATGTGAACGCGGGCAGCAATGCGGTGCGGATCCTGCAGCAGCTACTGGTTCAGATGGGCTACCAAGTGACGGTGGACGGCGTGATCGGACCGCGGACCGCAGGTGCCGCGCGACAGGCGGCAGAGGTGGATGCGCAGGCCTTCCGCGATGCCTACGGGATTGCGCGGCGCAATTATTACTTCCGGCTTGCCGACCGGCGCCCGGCCAGCCGCAAATACGCGCGCACCCGAGCGGGCACCAAAGGCGGCTGGATCCGACGGGCCGAGGCCTTCCTGTCCCCCGAGTACCACCTCAGCCAGCAGGCGTTTCAGCAAAGGACCGCAGGATGGGAATGATTACAGATATCTTGGCGCTGATGTTCGGCAGCAGTCGCAATCTTGTGCGCGAAACCGCAGAGGTGTTCCGTGAAAACGCCGAAGGCAGCGCGCAGCGCGCCCATGCGGTGCAGGTCGCGGCGCTGTCACAGCTGGGGGCCGAGTTCCAGCGGGCGCAAAAGGGCCGCTTTGACCGTTTCATGGACGGGGTGAACCGCCTGCCGCGCCCTTTTCTGGCGCTCGGGACGCTGGGGCTGATGGTCTCGGCGCTGGCGGACCCGGTGTGGTTTGCCGCCCGCATGCAGGGCCTTGCGCTGGTGCCGGAGCCGCTGTGGTGGCTGCTGGGCGTGGTGGTCTCCTTCTACTTCGGCGCGCGGCATCAGGTGAAAACCCAGGAATTTCAACAGGGTCTGGCGGCCAGCATGGCGCGTCTGCCGCAGGCTGTTGAAAACATCGCCGCGCTGAATGGCCTTCGCGCAGACAGCCCGGGCAGTGCCGCCACCGGCACGGATGCGGCCGCCCGGCTGGACACGGTAACCGCCGTCGAAAACCCGGCGCTTGAGGCGTGGAAAGCACGGCGTGGCTGATCACATTTGCGCGGCTGCGGCGGCGTGGCGCGCCGATTGCCATTGGCCCCGCAGGCAGAGCGGCGTATAGCAGACAGGCGTATAGGAGACCCCATGATTACAGAGCTCGGCCACTTTGCCCTGATCCTCGCCTTCATGATCGCCATCGTGCAGATGGTGGTTCCCCTGATCGGCGCCCAGAAACGCTGGCCCGGATGGATGGCCGTCGCGGAACCGGCAGCACAGGCGCAGTTCCTGTTCACCGCCTTTGCCTTCGGCGCGCTGATGTGGGCCTTTGTGACCTCGGATTTCTCGCTGAAGCTGGTGGTGCTGAACAGCCATTCGGCCAAGCCGTTGCTCTACAAGATCTCCGGCACCTGGGGCAATCACGAGGGCTCCATGCTGCTCTGGGTGCTGATCGTGGCGCTGTTCGGGGCGCTGGCCTCCGTATTCGGCGGCGGGTTGCCCCCGACGCTGAAAGCGCGGGTGCTGGCGGTGCAGGCCGCCATTGGCGTGGCGTTCTTTGCCTTCATCCTGTTCACCTCCAACCCGTTCCTGCGGCTGGTGGTGCCGCCCTTTGACGGGCAGGACCTAAACCCCCTGCTGCAGGATCCCGGTCTCGCCTTCCACCCGCCGTTCCTGTACCTCGGCTATGTCGGCCTCAGCATGGCGTTTTCCTTTGCCGTGGCCGCCCTGATCGAGGGGCGCGTGGATGCGGCCTGGGGGCGCTGGGTGCGGCCCTGGACACTGGCGGCCTGGATATTCCTGACCATCGGCATCGCGCTGGGATCCTGGTGGGCCTATTACGAGCTGGGCTGGGGCGGCTTCTGGTTCTGGGATCCGGTCGAAAACGCCTCCTTCATGCCGTGGCTGCTGGCGGCGGCGCTGTTGCATTCGGCCATCGTGGTGGAAAAGCGCGAGGCGTTGAAAAGCTGGACCATCCTGCTGGCGATCCTCGCCTTCGGCTTCTCGCTGATCGGCACCTTCATCGTGCGCTCCGGCATCATCACCAGCGTGCACGCCTTTGCCAACGATCCGGAGCGCGGCGTCTTCATCCTGATGATCCTTGCCTTCTTCACGGGCGGCGCACTGACGCTGTTTGCCGCGCGCGCGCAGGCGATGGAGGCCAAGGGCGTGTTTGGCGTGCTCAGCCGTGAAAGCGCGCTGGTGGCAAATAACATCCTGCTGGCGGTCAGCTGCTTCGTGGTGTTCTTCGGCACCATCTGGCCGATCGTTGCGGAGATGCTGTTCGACCGCAAGCTCAGCGTTGGCCCGCCGTTCTTCAACTCGGCCTTCACCCCCTTCATGGTGGTGCTGGGGCTGCTGCTGCCGGTGGGCGCGATGCTGCCGTGGAAGCGAGGCAAGATCGCGCGGGCTGCCTGGCAGCTGCGCTTCGTGTTCGTCCTCGCGGTGTCACTGGGCGTGCTGGCCTGGGCGGTGCAGACCGGCCGCAGTGCGCTGGGGCCTGTGGGTCTGTTCCTCGGCACTTGGGTGGTGTTCGGCGCGCTGGCGGACCTGTGGCTGCGCAGCGGCAAAAGCGGACGCTTGCAGCGGATCGCACGCCTGCCGAGGGCCGATTGGGGCAAGGCGGTCGCGCATGCGGGGCTTGGCATCACGATTTTTGCCGTCGCGGGTCTGACCGCCTGGGAGCAGGAAGACATCCGCGTTGCCAATCTGGGCGAGCCTTTCACCGTCGGTGTGTATGAGCTGGTGCTGAAGGACGTCAGCCGCGAGCAGGGGCCGAATTACTTCAGCACCAAGGGCCATGTCGAGGTGCTGCGCAACGGACGCCTCGTGGCGGTTCTTTACCCGGAAAAGCGCGACTACCCGGTGGCGCGAATGCCGACCACCGAAGCCGCGATCGACTATCGGTTTACCCGAGACCTCTACGTGGTGCTTGGTGATCGCCAGGAGGGCGGCGGCTGGACCATGCGTACCTACATCAAGCCATTTGCGAACTGGATCTGGGGTGGGTCTATCCTGATGGCGCTGGGTGGTCTGCTGAGCCTGAGTGACCGGCGCTTCCGCGTTGCGGCTGGCGCACGCAAGACCGCGGCAACAGGAGTGGCGGCAGAATGAGGTTGGCAGGTCTGAAATCCCTGATCGTTATTGGGCTGACCACGCTCAGCCTTCTGGCAGCAGTGCCGGGCGGGGCCGTTGAACCGGACGAGGTTCTGGACGATCCGGTTCTGGAACAGCGGGCGCGGCACCTGTCAGAGGGCCTGCGCTGCCTGGTGTGCCGCAACGAGAGCATTGACGATTCAAATGCGGAATTGGCGCGGGATCTGCGCATCCTTGTGCGGGAACGTCTGCTGGCCGGCGACAGCGACACCGAGGCGCTCGATTTCATCGTAGACCGCTATGGTGAATACGTGCTGCTGCGCCCGGCGATCAGCGGCGCGAACTGGCTGTTGTGGGCGGCGGGACCATTGATGCTGCTGATGGCGCTGGTCATCGGGGTGCTCTACGTGCGCGGTCGCGCGCGTGCCCCCAAAGTTGCGGAGCAGTCGCTGAGCCCCGAAGAGCAGGAACGCCTGCGCAAAATCCTCGAGGAGTGACGCCGGGTTGGGCTTTCCCGTAGGCGGGCTTTGGGCCAACATGGCGGCAAAAGGGCGGGCCGTTTCGCGGCCGCTGCCAGGCTCCAACAGATGAGGCGCGCCGATGGACTATAAGGAAATCCTGTTTTCGCTGGAGAACGGGTTGGCCGTTGTGACCCTGAACCGGGAGGCGCGCAAGAACGCGCTGAACAGTCGCATGCGGCTGGAGATCACCCATGCGATGCAGCAGGCCGCGGCCCAGGCCCGTGCGGTGGTCTTGACCGGGGCAGGCGATGCCTTCTGCTCGGGGCAGGATCTGAGTGATGCGGGCAACGGCGGGGACCTCGACCTCGAGCGCACGCTGCGCGATGAATATCTGCCCATGCTGGAGGCAATCTACGACTGCCCGGTTCCCGTGGTTGCCGCCGTCAATGGCGCGGCAGCGGGGGCAGGGGCGAACCTGGCGCTGGCTGCGGATGTGGTCATCGCCTGCGAAAGCGCTTTCTTCATGCAGGCGTTTTCCAAGATCGGCCTGATCCCCGATGCCGGTGGTACCTGGTTCCTGCCGCGCCAGATCGGATTGGCCAAGGCGATGGGAGCTGCCCTGTTTGCCGAGCGCATCTCGGCGCGCGAGGCAAGCGCCATGGGCATGATCTGGGAGGCGGTGCCGGATGCCGAATTCGCCGCCCATTGGCAGGCGCGTGCCACGTATCTCGCAAACGGGCCGAGCAAAGCCTTTGCCGCCACCAAAACCGCCTTGCGGGACAGCAATGGGAATTCTCTGGCGGAGCAGTTGCAACTGGAAGCGCATCTTCAGGGGCAATGCGGCAAAAGCCGGGATTTCCTCGAAGGCGTGACCGCCTTCATGGAAAAGCGCCCCGCGAAATTCGAGGGGCGCTGAGAGCCTCTGACGGGTGTCGCTGTGAGGGGGCCGGGGCTGTTGCCCCGGCGTCTTACAGGGACATCAGCGGCGAGGACGAGCGTTCAACAATCGAAATGTCGCTGGGCGACAAACTGGTGCCCGCGCCCGGAATCCGCGCGATCAGCGTTTTATTCGCGTAGATCAGAGCCGAGCCTGCACCATCACCGGTGCCGTCGTCGTCCCAGCCGAGCTCCAGCTCTGGCAGGGCGCCTTCACCGTCGTGAGAGTAGACAATCACGTCCTCTCCCTGGGTGAAATCGGTCAGCACCACCGGGTCGTGATCCTCCTCCATCCAGTCACCGATGGCCAGCGTATCGAAACCTTCGCCAAGCGTGACCGTGTCACCGTCTCCCGCGATCACGATATCGTTGCCATATCCGGCATGGACGCTGTCCGCGTCGCTGTCGGTATCTTCGTCGTCGGCGCGCAGCAGCGCCTGCAGGTCTTCCTGCGTCACATCAGGTTCCTGGCCGGCCTCCAGTGCGTCGGTGATTTCACGGGCCATTTCCGCGATTTCCTCACCGTCCATCGCGCTGGTGGCCACGATCGTGTCATCGCCCAGATCGCCCCAGATCGTATCTGCGCCCTCGTGATCGAGGATGGCATCATTGCCGCTGCCACCACGCATGAAATCGTCGCCGGTACCACCGGTGAGGAAATCGTTGCCCTCCTGCCCGAACATCCGGTCATCGCCGCCGCGCCCTTCGATCAGGTCATCGCCCGCACCGGCGAATACCACGTCGTCCTCCTCGCTGCCGACCACGGCGTCGGCTTCCTCGCTGGTTTCGAGATCGGTCTCTTCGGAGGAAGCTTGATCGCTGCCGTCGTCATCGTCGTCAAAGATTGCCATGCCAAGTCCAACGGCGAGGCCAAGCGAGAGCAAAATCAGCAATTCCATCAAGAAAGTCCTTTTGAAAAATAAACCGGGCCCGGCCCGACCATCGAACAGCCTTTCGCCTTCGGCCGCGTGGAATTGAGTGGCAACTGTGAAGGCAGCTTGGGGATAATTGGTACGGGGCAGAACATTTTATGTCAAATTTGAGTGGTTACTGTCCCGGGGTGCCGGACAATAGGCCGTGGCGGTGAATTTTGTTCAGAAATCGAGCCTTAAAACGAAGAACGCCCCGCAATCAGCGGGGCGTTCAGGTCGTCTATAAGGGCGCGATTCAGCGCTTTTCGATATCGACGTAGTCGCGTGCGGTTTCGCCCAGGTACAGCTGGCGCGGGCGACCGATCTTGTTCTGCGGGTCCGCGATCATTTCCTTCCACTGGGAGATCCAGCCGACGGTGCGCGACAGCGCGAAGATCGGGGTGAACATCGAGGTCGGGAAGCCCATCGCCTCGAGGATGATGCCCGAGTAGAAGTCGACGTTCGGGAACAGCTTCTTCTCGATGAAGTAGGGGTCGTTCAGCGCGGTGCGCTCCAGTTCCTTGGCAACCTGCAGCAGCGGGTTGTCTTCGACGCCCAGCAGTTCCAGCACCTCGTCCGCGGATTGCTTCAGCACCTTGGCGCGCGGATCGGTGTTCTTGTAGACGCGGTGGCCAAAGCCCATCAGGCGGAACGGGTCGTTCTTGTCCTTGGCGCGGGCGATGAACTCGGGGATACGATCGACCGAGCCGATCTCCTTGAGCATTTCCAGGCAGGCCTGGTTGGCGCCACCGTGGGCCGGACCCCAAAGGCAGGCAATGCCGGCCGCGATACAGGCAAACGGGTTCGCACCCGAGGACGAGGCCAGACGCACGGTCGAGGTCGAGGCGTTCTGCTCGTGATCCGCGTGCAGGGTGAAGATCCGGTCCATTGCACGGCTGAGGATCGGGTTGACGTTGTAATCCTCGGCCGGGACCGAGAAGCACATGTGCAGGAAGTTCGCGGCGTAATCCAGATCGTTGCGCGGGTACACGAAGGGCTGACCGATCGAGTATTTATACGCCATCGCCGCAATCGTCGGCAGCTTTGCGATCAGACGGATTGCAGCCACTTCGCGCTGCCAGGGATCCGAAATGTCGGTGGAGTCGTGGTAGAAGGCGGACATTGCGCCGACCACGCCGACCAGGGTCGCCATCGGGTGCGCGTCGCGGCGGAAGCCGCGGAAGAAGTTGTGCATCTGCTCGTGCACCATCGTGTGACGGGTCACACGGGTCTCGAAATCCTCAAGCTGGGTCGCGGTCGGCAGCTCACCGTAGAGCAGCAGGTAGCAGACCTCCAGGTAGTGCGACTTGCTGGCCAGTTGGTCGATCGGGTAACCGCGGTGCAGCAGAATGCCCTCGTTGCCATCAATGTAGGTGATGGTGCTGTCGCAGCTGGCGGTGGAGGTGAAACCCGGGTCGTAGGTGAACACGCCGGCCTGCGCGTAGAGCTTGCGGATGTCGAGGACATCTGGCCCGGCCGTTGGAGAGAAAATGGGCAGCTCGTATGTTTTGCCATCCAGGCTGAGCGTGGCAGATTTCTTGGTCTCGGTCATAGATGTCCCTTCCTGTTGCAGGCACGACCTCCGCCGAAAGCGGCGGAGATGTGCAGGGCAGCGCCTGCGCTGTGTCGCGCAGGGCTTGTCGTATCAATAAAGGGCTTACCCGAGAGTGAAGACCGGGGTCAGCCCGTGGCGTCAGCGAGCCGGGCGAGGGTTTCCTCACGGCCCAGAATCAGCATCATGTCGAACACCGAAGGCGTTACCGCCCGGCCTGCGAGCACGGCCCGTAAAGGGGCAGCCAGCTTGCCGAACTTGGTATCATGTGCTTCTGCAAATGCGTTCAGAAGCGCCTCCAGATCGTCACGGACCCAGCTAGCATTTTGCAACTGCGGCGTCAATTCTTCCAGTATACCATCGGATACAGACGCCAGCGCCTTTTCTGCCTTCTCATCCCGGTCAATTGGGCGTGAAGCCAGTACAAAATGCGCTTTTTCAAGCAGTTCAGGGAAGGTCCGTGCCCGATCTTTGAGGCAATACATCGCAGATTCAAGACCTTGTGACTGTACGTCAGTCAGCGGCGGCAATCCGGCGGCGGCCAGGTAGGCGGTAATTTCCTGCCGCAGCGCGGCATCATCGCTAACGGCGATGTGCTGGCCACACAGGTTTTCCAGCTTCTTGGTGTCAAAGCGCGCCGGGCTTTTGCCGATACCATCGAAATCAAACCAGTCACGGGCCTGCTCGTCGGTGAAGAATTCGTCGTCACCGTGGCTCCAGCCCAACCGGGCAAGGTAATTGCGCATGCCAGCCGCGGGATAACCCATGGCCTGGTATTCCTGCGCTCCCAGCGCGCCGTGGCGTTTGGACAGCTTCTTACCATCAGGGCCGTGGATCAGCGGGATATGGGCCCAGACCGGAACGTCCCAGCCCATTGCCTCGTATATCATCATCTGGCGGGCGGCATTGTTCAGGTGGTCGTCGCCGCGGATCACATGGGTCACGCCCATGTCGTGGTCGTCGACAACCACGGCCAGCATGTAGACCGGGGTGCCGTCGGAACGCAGCAGGATCATGTCGTCGAGCTGGTCGTTGCGGATGGTCACATCGCCCTGCACCTCATCCTTGATGACGGTGACGCCGTCCTGCGGCGCCTTGATGCGCACAACATAGGGGGCATCGGGATGTGTGGACGGGTCGGCGTCGCGCCAGGGCGAGCGATAGAGGGTCGACTTGCCCTCGGCCTTGGCCTGTTCACGGAAGGCTGCAATTTCGTCCTGGGTCGCAAAGCATTTGTAGGCCTTGCCTTCGGCCAGCAGCTGGTGCGCCACCTCGGCGTGCCGATCGGCGCGGGCGAATTGGCTGATGACCTCACCGTCATGGTCCAGCCCCAACCACTGCATACCTTGCAGGATGGCCTCGGTGGCCTCCGGGGTGGAGCGTTCACGGTCGGTGTCCTCGATGCGCAGCAGGAACTTGCCGCCGCGGCCCCGAGCGTAGAGCCAGTTGAACAGCGCGGTGCGGGCACCACCGATGTGCAGAAAGCCGGTGGGCGAGGGGGCGAAACGGGTGACAACCGGTTTGGTCATGTGCGGGATTTACCTTTTGGAAACCATCAGAGGCATAGAGTTGCCGCCTGTCTACCGGGCCAGAAGGCGGGGGGCAAGCATGCGAGCGATGTCGGCGATCACCGATCAGCTGAATGCGCAGCGGGGGCATCTGTTCCCGTGGAGCCCGGTCTTTCTCGGCACCGGCATCGGGATCTATTTCACCTTGCCTGTTGAACCGGACGTGGTCCACCTGGCCGCGGTTGCCGGGCTGTCGGTGGTGTTGTGCGTGGTTGCCTGCAGCCGGGCGGGCTTTGCCTTTTTGTCCTGGGCGCCGATGCTGGTCGCCGCAGGTCTGTGCCTGGCGGCCGCGCGTGCCCATCTGGTGGCAGCCCCGGTTCTGGATTTTCGCTACTACGGCCCCGTGGAAGGGCGGTTGGTATCCGTGGACCGCTCGCCCACCGATGCGGTCAGGCTGACGCTTGAGGATGTGCGGCTGTCCGGAGTTGCCCCCGCGCGCACCCCAGCGCGGGTGCGGATTTCGCTGAAGACCCCTGACCGGATACCCGAGCCTGGCGCGCGCGTGATGACGACCGCCCATCTCTTGCCGCCACAGGGGCCAAGCGAACCCGGGGGCTTCGACTTTCGTCGCCATGCGTGGTTCTTGCAGTTGGGTGCTCTTGGCTACACGCGTGCGCCAATCCTGCTGGCGGAAGCGGGCACCGATCATTTGGCGGTGGCGAAACTGCGGCGGCGGGTATCCGAGTTCCTGATGCGCGGGATGGACGGCAGGGCGGCGGGCTTTGCCGCCGCGATTGTCGTCGGCGACCGCAGCAACGTTGACCGACAAAGCCTCGAAAACCTGCGACGTAGCAACCTTGCCCACCTGCTGGCAATTTCGGGCCTGCACATGGGGCTGTTGACCGGCTTCATATTTGCCGCCATCCGCCAGACCCTTTGCCTGCTGCCCTGGATCGGTCCCCGCTGGCCGGTCAAGAAACTGGCTGCGGGCGCAGCCCTGTTGGCGGGGTTTGGCTATCTGGTGCTGTCCGGCGGATATGTCGCGACGGAGCGTGCGTTCATCATGGTCTCCGTGATGTTCGGGGCCGTGTTGCTCGACCGGCGTGCGATTACACTGCGCGCGGTTGCGCTGGCTGCGGTGATCGTGCTGGTGCGCCGCCCCGAGAGTTTGCTGAGCCCCGGCTTTCAGATGAGCTTTGCGGCAACGACGGCGCTGGTGGCCGCCTTTGACGCCTTGCGCCAGGGCGCTGTGCCGCTGGGACCTGGTTGGTGTCGTCCGCTTGTGGCGCTGCTGATTTCGTCGGCCGTGGCAGGGGCGGCGACGGCCCCATTGGCCGCAGCGCATTTCAACATGGTGCCGCATTACGGGCTTTTGGCGAACCTTCTGGCGGTTCCCGTGATGGGGATGGTGGTTGTTCCGGCAGCGGTGCTGGCGCTGTGCCTGGCGCGCCTGGGGCTCGAGATCATCGGCTTGGCCCCGATGAAATGGGGGCTGGAGTGGATTTTGAGGGTTGCCGAACAGGTCGCGGCGCTGGAGGGGGCGGTCTCACAGGTTTCGGCGCCCGGCGGCTGGATGCTTCCGGTGTTTACCGCAGGCATGCTTGTTGCGATCCTCTGGCAAGGGCGACTGCGGCTACTGGGTGTTCTGCCCGCCGTCATCGCCTTGCTGTGCTGGCCTTCGGCCGGTCGGCCCATTTTGCTGATCGCGGACAGCGGAGGGCTGGTCGGTGTGATGGCGCCTGAGGGCCGCGCGCTGTCCCGCGCCAAAGGGCAGGGGTTCACGGCTGGGATCTGGCTGGAAAATGATGGCGATGCCGCATCGCAGGCAGAGGCCGCGACGCGTTGGTCGGAAAAAATGAACGGGCTGCCGGTCTGGCAGCGGGCGGGATTGCGTGTGCGGCATGCGCCGGGTAAGCGAAAATTGGCGTCCGTAACGGATTGCGATGACCGTGATATCGTTGTCACCACGGTCGAACCCGAGAACAGCGGTGGGGCGGATTGCCTGGTGCTGCATCCAAGGGTGATGCGCCAGACCGGCAGTATTGCCCTCGATGCCGAGGGACGCCTGCAAACCGCGCGTAGCCTATCCGGCGCGCGGCTGTGGACGCAGTGGCAACCCGAAAGCGCCGAGGTGCGGCGCTTGCGGGAAATTTTGGGGGCTGAACCAAGATGAGACGTCGGACGGCCTCTACCGGGTCGTCGAAACCTGTTCCTGACCGGTGCAGGTGAACGGCGTCACTTCCTGCCGTTGCGAAACAAGTGCTCAGTAAGTGCGGATCAGGCCAACCAGAAGCCCCTGGATACGGACCTGCTCTTCGGGATAGCGGCGGGTCTCATAGGCGGGGTTCGCGGCTTCCAGCGCGATGATGCTGCCCTCACGGTGATATCGTTTCAGGGTCGCTTCGTGACCTTCCACCAGCGCCACAACAATATCACCGTCGTCCGCGGCCTCGGTCTCGCGGATGACAACGATATCACCGTTGTTGATCCCGGCTTCGATCATCGAGTCGCCCTTTACTTCCAGCGCGAAATGCTGGCCGTTCGGGGAAATCATGCCGCCGGGAACCGTGACCTGATGTGACACCTGGCTGATTGCCTCGATCGGCACGCCCGCGGCAATGCGGCCCATCACCGGCAATTCCACTGCCGAACTGTGCCGCGCCGATGTGCGGGCAGGGGTGCGGTCCTGTCCGCCATCGATCACGGTCGGGGAAAATCCTTGCGCCTCGGTCCCGGCGTTTTGCGGCTCCGAGCCGCCGCCGAGGCTTTCAGGCAGGCGCAGAATCTCGATCGCGCGGGCCCGGTGGGCCAGACGGCGGATGAAACCGCGTTCCTCCAAAGCCGTAATCAGCCGGTGAATGCCCGATTTGGAGCGCAGATCCAGCGCGACCTTCATCTCGTCAAAACTGGGTGGCACGCCGTCCCGTTGCAGGCGTTTGTGAATGAATTCGAGCAAATCCAGCTGTTTTTTCGTGAGCATCGTTGCTCCCTCCGCGGCGTGGGTCCTGTTTTCTTTTGTACTATTCATGTTCCCGTTTTGTGTCAACCGCTCCGCCGCAGGTTGACGAACATACGGGCAACACAGGAACGCGATAGAACCAGACGCAGGACCTCGGCAGCGATGAACGCGCGGGTCAGATGGGGAGGCAACGGACCATTTCGCCGACGCTGCGCGCCGGGTCATGCGGCGGGCGGACGAGGAGGGCGTTTGCCTTGGCGAGGATGGTCAAAAGAGAGCTGTCCTGGTTGTCGAAAGCCCGCAAGCCCTCGGCATCAAGCTGCGCGCGCATGTAATGCTCGCGCGGGCCGTTGGCAGGCAGCGCCTTGGCCAATCGGGCTGTTTGAAACGCAGGCTCGGTCGTGGGCAATCCCAGCATGGCGCGGATCATCGGCGCCAGAAACACCTGGCCACAGACCATGGCCGAGACCGGGTTGCCGGGCAGGCCGACCATGGCGGCGGCGTTCATGCGGCCAGCCATCAGGGGTTTGCCGGGGCGCATCGCCACCTTGTAGAAGGATCGCTGCAACCCGAGGTCCGCGGCCACATCCGCGACAAGATCATGATCGCCGACAGAGGCTCCTCCGATGGTAACCACCAGGTCTGCGCCCTCCGCCAGTTCGAACGCGGTGCGCAGGGAGCTCCTGGTGTCGCGTGCGATCGGCAGGATCCGGGCACGAGCCCCCAGCCCGTCGAGCATCGCTTTCAGGCCGAAGGTGTTGGAAACGATGATTTGATCGGCTTCCGGGGTATCACCCGGCATCACCAGTTCATCCCCGGTCGAGATCAGCGCGACCTCGGGGCGGCGTGTCACCGGGACGGATGGAATGTTCATCGCGGCCAGCAAGGCGATATCGGTGGCGGTCAGAAGCCGGGGCGACGATACCGTCTGCCCGGCAAGGAAATCGCCTCCGCGGGGGCGGATGTTGCTGTTCGCACCGGGTTCGGAGGTGATGGTGATGAGATCACCGGTGCGGCTCACATCCTCCTGGATGACAACGAAACTTGCGCCGTCCGGGACTGGCGCGCCGGTGAAGATCCGCACGGCCTGGCCGGCACCGACACGTCCCTGGAAACCGTGACCTGCCGCGGCTTCGCCGATCACCTTGAACATGGCATGGCGCTCGACCTCGGCGGCGTTGACGGCGTAGCCATCCATGGCAGAGGCCGAGAAGGGAGGCTGGTCACGACGTGCCACAACATCCTGTGCGAGCACCCGGCCCGCGGCTTCGGCGAGGGGTACGGTCTCTGCTTCGAGCTGGCGAACCAGCGCCAGGAGTTGCGTGCGCGCGTCGTTGACCGAGATCATTTAAGCCTCATACCTGCCTGATTTTCCGCCATCTTTTAGCGTGACGCGGATGCCGCCGATTTGCATCGCCTTGTCCACGGCCTTGGCCATGTCGTAAACGGTCAGCGCTGCTGTGGAAACCGCGGTGAGTGCTTCCATCTCGACGCCGGTCTGTCCGGTGGTCTTGACGGTGGCGGTAATGCGCACCCCAGGCAGGTCGGCGTCAAGGGTCAGGTCGACCGCGACCTTGGTGACGGGCAGCGGGTGGCAGAGCGGGATCAGGTCGGGCGTTTTCTTTGCCCCCATGATGCCGGCGAGGCGCGCCACGGAGAGGACGTCACCCTTCTTGGCGCGGCCTTCCGCGATGATGTCATAGGTCGCCGGGGCCATGCTGACATAGCCCTCGGCGGTGGCGATCCGCGCGGTCACTTCCTTGTCGGAGACGTCGACCATATGGGCGTCGCCCTTGGCGTCAAAATGCGTAAGGCTCATCCTGTAACTCCCTGAATTACATGGCGTTTGGCGTCAGTGGGTTGTCCAGGATCTTGCGGGTTGCCGTGGCCACGTCCTCTTGTCGCATCAGGCTTTCGCCGATCAGGAAGTTGCGGGCGCCATAGCGTGCCATATCGGCCAGATCCTGCGGCGTGAACAGGCCACTTTCGCAAACGATCGTGCGATCCGGCGGCACCAGACGCGACAGGGTGCGGGTGGTGTCCAGCGAGGTCTCGAAGGTCTTGAGGTTGCGGTTGTTGATGCCCATCAGCGGCGATTTCAACAGGCAGGCACGCTCCAGCTCTTGCTCGTCGTGCACTTCCAGAAGCACGTCCATTTCCCAGTCAAAGGCGCATTGCTCAAGCTCTTGCGCCTGGGCATCCGACACGGAGGCGAGGATGATGAGGATGCAGTCCGCCCCCAAGGCCCGGGCCTCGGCGACCTGGTAGGGGTCATACATGAAATCCTTGCGCAGCGCGGGCAGGGCGCAGGCATCGCGGGCCTCGGTCAGGAAGGATTTGGCCCCCTGGAAGCTGGGCGTGTCGGTCAGCACCGAAAGACAGGTCGCGCCGCCTGCCTCATAGGCTTTGGCCAGCTCGGCCGGATTGAAGTCCGGGCGTATCAATCCCTTGGAGGGGCTGGCTTTCTTGATTTCTGCAATCAGGCCATACCCGGTCCGGCTTGCGCGCATCAGGCTGCGGGCAAAGCCGCGTACAGGCGAGGCTTCGCGGGCCTCGGCCTCCACTGCTTCGAGCGATTTGGCAGATTTGTCCGCGGCCACTTCTTCGAGCTTGTAGGCCTTGATCTTGTCGAGCACGTTTTCGGTCATGCCGATGCCTCCGTTCCTGCGTTCCAGTCTATGGTATCTTCGCCACGGGCGGCGAGCCAAGTGTTAACCCGCGAAAAGGGTCGTGAGCCGAAGAAGCCGCGCCGCGCCGACAGTGGCGAGGGATGCGCGGTTTTCAGGATCAGGTGATCGCCCGGTTTGATATGTTTTTCAAGCTTTTGCGCAGCATTTCCCCAAAGGAGAAATGCCGTTGGCCGAGACGAGGTGAGCGCCAGGACTTGGTGAACCAGATGTTGCCAGCCCAGGTTCTGATGCGCGTTCGCCGCCCCGGCTGGAACGGTGAGCGCCGTATTCAGCAGCAATACGCCTTGCTGCGCCCAACCGCGCAGGTCGCCATTGGGGCGACGGATGCCAAGATCATCCTCCAACTCCTTGTAAATATTCGACAAGGAGCGGGGAAGAGGACGCACGTCCGGTGCCGTAGAGAACGCCAGCCCATGCGCATGGCCCGGCGTGGGATAGGGATCCTGCCCGAGGATAACCACGCGTGTGGCGTCGGGCTGGGTCAGCTCCAGTGCCGCGAACCGTTGCGACGCTGGCGGCAGAATGTCTCGCTGATCCGCGCGCAAGGCGGATACAATGGCCGGCCAGTGATCCGCGAAAAATGGAAGCTGGGCCCATTGGCCCAGCCCGGACGGCAGCTCGGTCATGCTTGTGATGTGATCCGGGCGAGCGCCTCGACCTTGGCCTTGGCCGCACCGCTGTCAATTGAGTCAGCAGCCTTGGCCACGCCGTCCTTCAGATCCGAGGCATGGCCTGCCACGACCAAAGCGGCGGCGGCGTTCAGCAACACCGCATCACGATAGGCTGAGGGTTCGCCAGCCAGGAGGGCCCGGAAGGCTTTCGCGTTGTCCTCGGGCGTGCCGCCGACGATCGCCTCGAACGGGTGCACGGGCAAGCCAGCCTGTTCAGGGTGGACTTCCATGTCGTTGATTTCACCGGTTTCTTCCAGTGCCGAGACCCAGCTTACACCCGTGATTGTCAGCTCGTCCGTGCCATCGGAGCCATGAACCAGCCATGCGCGCTCGGCGCCCAGTGCCTTGAGCGTTTCAGCCATCGGACGGATCAGATCGCGGCTGAACGCACCGGTCAATTGCCGTTTGACGTTCGCTGGATTGGTCAGCGGGCCGAGAATGTTGAAGATCGTGCGAGTGCCCAGCTCGGACCGGGTCGGCATGACATGCGCCACCGCGGGGTGGTGCATGGGGGCCATCATGAAGCCGATCCCGGCCTCGTTTATGGCCTTCTCCACGACCTTGGCCCCGATCATCACGTTGATCCCCATCTGCGATTGCAGATCCGCGGTGCCGGATTTGGAGCTGAGGTTGCGGTTGCCATGCTTGGCCACCACCACGCCAGCGCCGGCGGTGACAAAGGCCGTCGCGGTGGAGATGTTCAACGTGTTCTTGCCGTCCCCTCCGGTGCCGACGATGTCGATGGCTCCGGCCGGGGCCTTGACCGGGTTGCACTTGGCGCGCATCACGGCGGCCGCCGCGGCGTATTCATCAACGCTTTCACCCCGGGTGCGCATCGCCATCAACAACCCGCCGATCTGGCTGGGCGTGGCTTCGCCTTCGAACAGCAGGGTAAAGGCTTGTTCAGCCTCCGCGCGGGTCAGGGAGCGTTCGGCGGCGGCACCGATCAGCGGTTTCAGCTGTTCGCTCATGCCGGCACCTTCATCACGTCAAGAAAGTTCTTCAGCAACGCGTGGCCGTGTTCCGAAGCAATGGACTCGGGGTGGAACTGCACCCCGTGGATCGGAAGGTCCCGATGCTGAAGCCCCATGATGGTCCCGTCTTCCAATTCTGCGGTGACCTCCAGGCAGGCGGGAAGTGTTTCGCGCTCCACCACCAGAGAGTGGTAGCGGGTAGCCTCAAACGGGGAGGGCAAACCTTTGAAAAGGCCAACATCCTTGTGGTGCATCGCGCCCATCTTGCCGTGCACGATCTCATGGCAGCGCACCACCTTGCCACCAAAGGCCTGTCCGATGGTCTGATGGCCAAGGCAGACGCCAAGCAGCGGCGTGCGGGTTTCGGCGGCGGCTTCTGTCAGGGCGAGGCAGATGCCCGCCTGGTCCGGATCACAGGGGCCCGGCGACAGCAGGATGCCCGCGGGCTTCATGGCCATGGCTTCCTGCACGTCGATGGCATCGTTGCGGCGCACTTCCATCTCCGCGCCAAGCTCACCGAGGTAATGGACGAGGTTGTAGGTAAAGGAGTCGTAGTTGTCGATCAGCAGCAGCATCTTGGCGGGCTCTTTTAAGGGTGGCGGGCGGGGGCCGCGCCGCAGTATAGTCGTTGCAACATACATGTTCAGGGATAAGAGGCAGCGTCAAGGGCAGGAAAGGCGATTGACCTGAGCGGGCGGCAACAGGCCCGCGGTCGAAGTCGCAGTCGGACGCGCCACAGGCAATACGGATTGAGAGGCAGAACAGGCATGCGGGGATTTCTGGGCGGCGTGAGTGTCGGAGCGTTGCTGGCTGCAGGCGGGATGATGATGTTGTCGCTGTCGGTGCCATTGCCCGAGCGGCTGACCTCAGGCGAACCAACGGCGGATCAGCCGGTTGGCGCTACAGGTGATCTGGACCCAAGCCCTGCGGAGGCCGGTTCGGGGTCGCAGCCTGCACCCGAGATGGTCGAGACCGCTGACAATGCGGATGCGAGCAGCGACGCGGCAAGCGATGCGCCGCTGTCCCCGGCGCCTGAAACCGGTGCCACCCCACAGCTGCCGAATGGCGCGCCAAGCGGACAGGACGCGCCGACGCAGGAACTGGCGCGAGACGCTGACCTTGCCGAGGCGCAGCCGACCGGCCCTGGTTCGCTGGTGGCCCCCGACGATCTGAGTGCTTTGGCAGATGCAGATACCACGCCGACGCAACGTCCCGAGGTGAGCGCGGATACGGCAATCGCCGAGACGGCTGGACCGGATGTTGCCCCGGCGCCCGCGGTCGGTGGGGCAGAAACGATAACGGAGCCGCAGCCGCAGCTGCAACAGCCCGAGGTCCCGCCTGCGCCGCAGACCGAGGCTGCCGTTGTCGCCGCGACAGACCCTGCGCCGCTGCCGGTTGAAAGCGACCCCGATGACCGCGAAGCGGTTGAGGAAGATGTTCTGGCGACACTTCCGCCAAGTGATGACCCCGTTGTCGCACCCGAGGACGCCCCTCGATCCGATGCGGTGACGATCGTCACGCCGCCCTCTGGTGAGGCTGTGTCGCAGGCTCCGGACATTGGCACCCCACCGCGCGCCACGACGCTGCCTGTGATCGGCATTGCGCCCGCAGTGCCGGAGGACGAGGCAAGCGAGACCGACCTGCCCGAAGCGGAAACGCCTTCAGGTGAGGCGGAAACCGATCTGGTCGAAGACACTGCCGGCCTGTCGCCGCAGATCGGAACGCCGGTGGTACCCTTGACCGAACGCGATGACGAGGAGCGGATCAGCGCAGTTGCATCCGGGGTACTGCCTTTTGCGGCTTACTCAGAACCCTTCGAGAACCCGGACGGGCGGCCGCTGATGTCCATTGTGCTGATCGACGATGAGGGCGCTGTCGGAGCCGAAGCGCTGGCGGAGTTCCCCTATCCCTTGAGCTTTGCAATCGACCCGGAGGATCCCGATGCCGCTGCCAAAATGGCAGCGCGGCGCGCGGCCGGGTTCGAAGTCCTGATGCTGGCCGACTTGCCCCGCGACGCTGCGCCGCAGGATGCCGAAACGGCGCTGGAGGTCTGGCGGCGGCAATTGCCCGAAGCGGTGGCCATCCTCGAAGGCGTGGAGACCGGTGTGCAGGGAAACCGCCCGCTGGCGGATCAGGTTGCGGCCGTGGCCGCATCAGCCGGTTACGGGCTGGTGACCCAGAACAGCGGCTTGAACACGGTGCAGAAACTGGCGCTGCGCGACGGGGTTCCCGCGGGCGTGGTGTTCCGGGATTTCGACGGTGCCGGGCAGGACCCACGTGCAATCCGGCGCTTCCTGGATCAGGCGGCCTTCCGGGCCGGGCAGGAGGGCGCGGTGATCATGTTGGGTCGGCTGCGGCCGGATACGATTTCCGCTCTGCTGATCTGGGGGCTTCAGGACCGGGCGAGCCGCGTCGCCCTGGCACCGGTGTCGGCCAGCCTGCTGGCCAAGCTGCCGCCCAAATAACCATGAAAAAAACGGCGCCCGGATCGGGCGCCGCTTCGGTTGGCTGGAATATATCTCGACAGACACCTGCCAATGCGGTTTTCGACCGTTCAGCGATTGCCGTTCCCAGTGAAACGCGCAGCGTCTGCCGCGGCGCGCCGGATGGCATTCGACTTGTGCACGGTTTCCATGTATTCCGCCTCGGGATCGCTGTCATAGACAACGCCGCCCCCGGCCTGGATGTAGAGCTTTTGATCCTTGACGATGGCGGTACGCAGGGCGATGCACATGTCCATGTCGCCACCTGCGGAAAAGTAGCCGACACCGCCGCCGTAGATGCCGCGCTTCTCCGGCTCCAGCTCATCGATGATTTCCATCGCGCGCACCTTGGGGGCGCCGGAAACGGTGCCTGCAGGCATACCGGCAAAGAAGGCGTCCAGCGCGTCCTTGTCCTCGGCCAGTTCACCGACGACGTTGGAGACGATGTGCATCACGTGGCTGTAGCGTTCGATGATGAACTTCTCGGTCGGGCGCACGGTGCCGATCTTGGAAACCCGGCCAGTGTCGTTGCGGCCGAGGTCCAGCAGCATCAGATGTTCCGCCAGCTCCTTCTTGTCGGCCAGCAGATCGGCCTCCAGCGCCTTGTCTTCTTCGGGTGTTGCACCACGGGGGCGGGTGCCCGCGATCGGACGGATCGTGACCTCCTGCCCGAAGACGCGGACCAGGATTTCGGGGCTTGCGCCAACCACCTGGAAGCCGCCGAAGTTGAAGTAGAACATGAACGGCGACGGGTTGGTGCGGCGCAGCGAACGATAGAGCGCAAACGGCGGTTGACGGAATTCCTGGGTCCAGCGCTGTGCCGGAACCACCTGGAAGATGTCGCCTGCGCGGATGTACTCCTTGGCCTTCTCGACCGCGGCCATGTAGCCGTCCTTGGTGAAGTTTGACTGTGGCGGCGCGACCTCGTCGGCGTCGCCCAGATCGCGGCTTTCCGACGGCATGGAGCGTTCCAGATCCCGCACGGCGTCCATCACCCGTTCCGCCGCCTGGGCATAGGCGGCGCGGGCGGTCTGCCCTTCGCTGACCCACACAGGTGAGACCACCGTGACCTCGCCCTTAACGCCATCGAGCACGGCGATGACAGAGGGGCGCATCATAAGTGCATCCGGCAGCCCGAGCGGGTCCGGGTTCACGTCCGGCAGATGCTCGACCAGGCGGATCATGTCATAGCCGAGATAACCGAATAGACCCGCCGCGGCCTGTGGCAGATCGTCGGGGAGGTCAATCTTGCTTTCGGCGATCAGGGCGCGCAGGTTGTCCAAGGGGTTGCCGTCCTGCGGCGCAAAAGCCTCGGCGTCAAACCGTGCGGACCGGTTCAGCGAGGACTGCTCCCCATGGCAGCGCCAGACGAGATCGGGTTTCATGCCGATGATCGAGTAGCGTCCGCGCACTTCGCCGCCAGTGACGGACTCCAGCATGAAGGCGTCCTTCTGGGCGCCTGTCAGTTTGAGCATCAGCGACACGGGGGTGTCGAGATCGGCAGCCAGGCGGGCGTAGACAACCTGGTTTTCACCGGCCTCATACGCCTTTGCAAATGTGTCGAAATCCGGGGTCAGAGCCATGGTCCGTGCCTATGTTACTGGAAGTTGGCCTGCGCTGCGTTCAGCGCCTGCTGGTCAACGCGGGGCTCCGCGCGGGTTTGGACGTCCTGCATGTAGGCCTGGAACAGCGCCTGTCCCAGCGACTGGTCGAGCTGCGCGCCGAGGGCCTGGGTCAGCAGGGCCAGGTCATCGCTTTCCTCGGGCGGCAGGGTGCTGTTGAGACGCACGACCACGACGGAGTTCTCGTCCTGCACAAGGCGGAACTCGCCCGGCTGCATTTCGAACACCTGCTCCATCAGGTCGGCCGGAACGCTCTCCAGGTAGGCGGTGCGGGTCAGGCCGTTCTCGGTGGTGACTTCCGCATCCTCGGCAAAGCTGCCGGCGTCTTCGGCGGCGGCAAGGATTGCCTCGCCCTGGTCGCGCAGGGCGGCAGCCAGTCGATCAGCCTGCCATGCTGCGAGAACCTTGTCGCGCGCCTCGGCAAAGGGCTGCGGGCGTTCGGGCAGAATTTCGTCAAGGCGCAGGGCAAACAGGCTGCCATCCTCGAGAAAGTCCACCTCGGGGAAGTCTTCCTCGGTCACCTTGGCGGCGGCGGCGCGGAACTCCTGGTAGGCGGCGATGCCTTCGCTGTCTTCGCCAGTCCAGTGGATCTGGGCCAACTCCAGGCCGTTCTCGGTTGCCAGTTCCTCGAGTGTGGCACCGCCGGCCAGCATATCGTCGATGTCTTCCGACTGAGCCTCCACCAGGCGACGGGCGCGGTCGGATGCCAGCTCTTCGCGCAGTTCGGGTTCCGCCTGCTCAAACGGGGTGATCTGCGCCTCGAGGCGGCCATTCACACGATACAGGGCAGGGCCGAGATCCGAGGGCAGCGGGCCCACGACATCGCCAACTTCCGCCGAGAAGACCGCTTCGCCAGCCGCGCCGAGTTCGCCCATTGCAACGTCGCCCAAGTCGATGTCCTGCAGGTTGAGGCCGCGGCTTTCGACCAGGCTTTCAAAGGTGGCACCACCGGTTTCCAGCTGCGCCTTGGCGCTGGCGGCGCGTTCTTCGTCCGCGAAGACCAGGCGTTCGACCAGCCGCCGCTCAGGCTGCTGGTACTGGTCGGCACGATCGTGGAACAGTTTCTCCAGATTTTCCTCCGGGATTTCGATTTCGTCCAGCAGCATGTCGGGACGCAGCGCTGCATAGGTGATGACCTTGGTTTCCGGGAGCATGAACCGCTGCTGATGCGCGTCGTAATATTCCCGCAGAGTTTCGTCCGACGGCACCTCGGCGGTGAGGGCAATGTCGCCTGCATTCAGCTGTACGTAGGAGAAGCTGCGGCGCGCACCGATGTAGTCGGTCAGCGTTTTCGTCAGCGTGTCAGGCATGTCAGCGCCAGCCAGTATCGCGCCTTGGATCAGGGTGCGTGCGGCCTCGCGGCGAAGATCGGCCTCGAATTCGTTTTCGCTCAACCCGACATTGTTGAGCGCGAAGCTGTAGGCCTCGCGGTCGAATTTGCCGTCCACGCCTTGGAACGCGTCAATGGCGGCAAGTTCCTTGATCAGGTTTTCGTCGCCAATCGACAGTCCCAGTTCGGCCGCTTCGTGATCGAGGGCAGCGATTGAGATCAGCCGTCCAAGAACCATGCGGTCAATCCCGAAGGCGCTGAGCTGCGCCATGGTGACGGGCTGGCCGGTCTGGGATTGCAGCGACTGTTGCTCACGACGCAGCTCGCGCACGTAGTCGGCAATGCGCACTTCCTGATCGCCGACGCGAGCAACAGACGACGCCGAGCTGGTGAAGTTCACCGCGCCGAAACCGGCGAGACCCACGATCAGCATCCCCATCAGGATCCAGACAAAGGTTTTTGATAGCTTTTTCATGCCTGCGGCCATGATGCCCTCTTTAGTGATGTGTCCTGCGGGGAGCGGCCCCGACGGGAATAAATGCCGCTGACTGAATACGCGGCTGCTCGCAGCGGAGCAAGGTGATTGCGGTGTGCCCGGAACGCTTCAGGCGTCGAATGCCGCCAGCCGGTCGAACAACTCTGCGATGCCGTCGACATCGACATTGGCAAAAGCAATCCGGAACTGTCGCGCGCCGTCCGGATTGTCCGCCGGCATGAACATCGAGCCCGGCAACATCAGCACCGAGGCCTCGGCGACCAGCCTGCGCGCGATGTCCTCGGCGCTTTGCTTGAAGGGATGCTCGACATAGGCGAAATAGGCCCCGCACCCCAGGAGTTTCCAACCCCGGGCAGCAAGGGTGGGAAACCCAGCTTCGATGGCGGCGCGCCGGGCAAGGATTTCCCGACGTTCCTCTGCCAGCCAGCTGCCAAGGTTTTCGATCCCCCAAAGCGCGCCGATCTGTCCGAGCTGCGCCGGACAGATGGTGACGGTGTCGAGGAACTTCTCCATTTCAAACAGCCTGGCCGGTGCGGCGGCAATCGCGCCGACCCGGTGCCCGGTAAGCCGGTAGGCCTTGGAGAACGAATAGAGGTGGATCAGCGTCTCGGGCCAGTTCGGCAACTGGAAAAGCCCGTGCGGCGCGCCCTCGCGGCTGTCGAAATCGCGATAGGTCTCGTCCACGATCAGCGTGAGGCCCCGGGCGCGCGCGAGCTCAAAGAAGTCGCGGAGCAGTTCGGCGGGGTATTCGACGCCGGTCGGGTTGTTGGGCGTGACCAGCACGATGGCCCGCGTGCGGGGCGTGATCAGCGCCTCGGCCTCGGCGAGCGAGGGCAGCATGCCCGGCCCGACCTGCAGCGGCTGCGCGCGGACGCCGGTCATGTCCAGCCACATCTTGTGATTGAAGTACCAAGGGACCGGGATGATGACATCGTCCCCTTCGCCGCAGAGCGCCGATATGGTGGCGGCAAAGGCCTGGTTGCAGCCGGAGGTGATGGCCACCTGATCCGCCGTGATCCGCGCCTCGTAATGGCTGGAGATCTGTGCCGCCAGCGCCTGCCGCAGGTCCGGGTTGCCAAGCACGGGCCCATAGAGATGCGCGGCGGTGTCCTGCAGGACGGCCTCGGCCATGGCCTGGCGCAGCCCTTCGGGCGGAGCTTCGGCAGGAGCCGCCTGGCTGACGTTCAGCAGAGGCCGGTTCTTGGGTAAGTCCACGCCGTCAAGCCAGCGGCGCGATTCGACGATGGGCGAGACAAAGGTGGCCTGTGTGCGGGGGGTAGTCATGCAATGTCCTGTCGGCGGCAATGTTGAAATATTCTTGGTGCTCTTGCGGCGCGACATGTCTGACACGGCGTCTGGTGTACCTCAAGCTGTAAAGGTGCGCAGGAAATCCGGTTTCAGACCGGGCCGCGCGGATCAAATGCACACCGTCAAAAGAAAACGGGGATGCCGCCACGATGGCGCATCCCCGTTCACAAGTCGGTCAGCCGGGCAGGGGGTCAGTCCTTGCCGCGGTAGGGTTCAACATATTGCAGCGCCATGTCCCATGGGAAGAAGATCCAGGTATCCTGGCTCACTTCCGTGATGAAGGTATCGACCATCGGCCGCCCCTTGGGCTTGGCGTAAACGGTGGCGAAATGGGCCTTGGGGTACATCTGGCGCACAAGCTCCAGCGTCTTGCCGCTGTCCACGAGGTCATCGATGATCAGCACGCCCTCACCGTCGCCCATCAGCTTGGCATCCGGGGCCTTCAGCACCTCGGCTTCCCCCTGGGCCTGATGGTGGTAGGACTTCACCGAAATGGTGTCGACCGTGCGGATGTCCAGCTCGCGGCTGACGATCATCGCGGGCGCCATGCCGCCGCGGGTGATCGCCACAACGGCGCGCCAGGGGGTGCCGTTCGGCCCCTGACCGTCGAGGCGCCAGGCCAGGGCCCGGCTGTCGCGGTGGATCTGATCCCAGCTGATGTGAAAGCCTTTTTCGTGTGGCAGACGGTCTGTCATGGTGTTTGCTCCCCGCGAGGTCGCGCCAGAGTGCCTGAACCGGGAAAGCTCGCCTGGATCAGGCTGGAGTGGCTGGTTTCTTGTTACTTGGTGATATCCGGCGCGTCCACGGCCTTCATGCCGACGACATGATAGCCCGCGTCCACGTGCAGGTTCTCCCCGGTCACGCCGGAGCTGAGGTCGGACAACAGGTAAAGCGCGGATTTGCCGACATCGTCGATGGTCACGTTGCGGCGCAGCGGCGAGTTGTATTCGTTCCACTTCATGATGTAGCGGAAATCACCGATGCCGGACGCGGCCAGCGTCTTGATCGGCCCGGCGGAGATCGCGTTGACGCGGATACCGTCCTTGCCGAGATCCTCGGCCAGGTATTTCACGGAGGCTTCCAGCGCCGCTTTGGCAACACCCATCACATTATAATGTGGCATCACCTGCTCTGCGCCGTAATACGTCAGCGTCAGCAGCGAGCCGCCGTCGTTCATCATCTTTTCGGCGCGGTTGGCAACGGCGGTGAAGGAATACACCGAGATGTCCATGGTCATCTGGAAGTTGCCGCGGGTGGTGTCGACGTAGCGGCCGCGCAGTTCGTTCTTGTCGGAGAAGCCAATGGCGTGCACCACGAAGTCCAGCTTGCCCCACTTTTCTTCCAGCGCTGCGAACAAAGCGTCGATCGACCCTTCGTCGGAGACGTCACACGGCAGGACAATGTCGCTGCCCAGCTGTTCGGCCAGCGGGCCGACACGCTTTTTCAGAGCCTCGCCCTGGTAGGAAAACGCCAGCTCAGCACCGGCCTCGGCGCAAGCTTTGGCGATGCCCCAGGCAATCGATTTGTCGTTGGCCAGGCCCATGATGAGGCCGCGTTTACCGGCCATCAGTTGACTAGACATGCAGGGTACTCCGCCTGTGTTCTATTGAATTAGGCGGTGTTTAATATGCCGGGCGCACCGCATCAAGCCTTCACGGCCTTGTCGTGGGGCGGGAAGCTGCATAGGTTGCGGGAAAAGTTCAACCGAGGTGTCCGATGTCAGACAGATCCGGAATTTTTGCAGGCGATGATCCTTTTGCCATCGCGCGGGCTTGGCTGGCCGAAGCGGAAACCAGCGAACCGAACGATCCCAACGCCATTGCGCTTGCCACGGTTGATGAAACCGGATTGCCGAACAGCCGGATGGTTCTGCTGAAAGAGATCGAGGATGACGCCTTTGTCTTCTACACCAATTACCAGAGTGCCAAGGCCCGGGAACTGGACCAGGCGGGCAAGGCGGCCTTCGTGATGCACTGGAAGACCCTGCGTCGCCAGATCCGTGTCCGCGGCCTGATCAGCCGGGAGGACGGGGCCAAGGCAGATGAATATTTTCGGTCACGATCACTCAAAAGTCGGCTGGGGGCCTGGGCCTCGCAGCAGTCGCAGCCGCTTGAAAGTCGTGCGGCCCTGCTGGCCGAAGTTGCCAAGGTAACGGCAAAACAGGGGCCAAACCCCGCGCGTCCGCCGTTCTGGGGGGGCTATCGTTTGGCACCGCTGGAAATCGAGTTTTGGGCCGATGGCGCCTTCCGGCTGCATGATCGTTTTCGCTGGCGACGTACGGAGTTATCGGCGAATTGGGAGGTTGTCCGCTTGAATCCTTGATCGGATTAACCAATGTTAACCGTGGGTCAATAGCGAATTCGTGACAATTTCAAGACTTTTTAACTTGAACTCCAATGTCAGAATCGCGCATCTGATCAGCGTCAAAATATAAAAAATATGTGGGAACATTAAGTGGCAGAAGATCTCAGCAGCTTGCAGCAGGTACAAGGGCTGGTGAAGTGGTTCGACCCGGCCAAGGGCTATGGGTTCGTGGTTTCCGACGAGAGCGGCCCGGACATTCTGCTGCATGTAAATGTCTTGCGTAATTTCGGACAAAGCTCGGTGGCAGACGGTGCCCGCATCGAAGTGGTGACCCATCAGACCGGTCGCGGCGTGCAAGCGGTCGAGGTTCTGTCGATCCAGCCGCCCGAGCGCAGCGACACGCCGGTGCTCAGCGATTTTGCCGATCTTGATATGAGCAGCCTGCGTGATGAGCCGCTGGAGCCTGCACGGGTGAAGTGGTTCGACAAGGGCAAGGGGTTCGGCTTTGCCAATGTCTTTGGCCGCGATGAAGACGTGTTCCTGCACGTCGAAGTGCTCCGTCAGTCGGGCCTCGCGGACCTACAGCCGGGTGAGGCGCTGGCTATGCGCGTCATCGACGGCAAACGCGGACGGATGGCCGTGGAAGTTCTGGCGTGGGAAGCCGCGTTGTCCTCGGACACGCGGGACTGACGTTATGGGGCTGCGGCGCGCTTTGCTCAGCATGGCCGTTGCAGCGCTCCTGAGCGTCGCCGCCGTACCCACCTTCGCAGGCTGCACCGCCGATAAGGTGCAGCTGCGGGGCGATTGGGGGCAAACCTCGTTCACCGTTGAAATCGCAGACACTGAGGCCGAGCGTGCCCGTGGGCTGATGTTTCGCGAGACCTTGCCCCGCGGGGCAGGGATGTTGTTCGTGTACGAGCGCCCGCAGCCCGTGGCCTTCTGGATGAAGAACACGCTGATCCCGCTGGATCTGATCTTTCTGGACAGGCAGGGCCGGGTGACGCGTGTGCATGAACACGCGGTTCCCGGCGATCTGACGCCCATACATGGCGGCAATGAGGTGTTTGCGGTCCTGGAGATCAACGCCGGGCTTGCGCGTCGCTATGGCGTCGCCGTCGGCAGCCAGATGCAACACGAAATTTTTTCGCAAGATGGCGCAGTTTGGCCCTGTTAGGGCTTTTCAAATCAGTCAGGCGGATATAGGAAAGCGCACGGTCCGGGGCGTGGCGCAGTCTGGTAGCGCACCTGTTTTGGGTACAGGGGGTCGTGAGTTCGAATCTCGCCGCCCCGACCACTTATCATCAAAATGATCAGATCGCTTGTTTGCACCTTTCTCGGGGCGGGCAGGCTGATTCTGTTGCTGCCCAAGTGCGCTGTGTATCGGCGCGATGGTGTTAAGGAGCTGTTAACCCCTTGTTAGGGGTTTGTTAACCGGCTGACGCCAGAAGGCGTCAATTGCGCGGCGCGAGCGGCCGTTTCCAAAACCGCGATCGTCAAGCCAAAGAGGTGCCAGCGTAAAATCTACGCCACCGCATCTTCGCGACCCAAACGGGCAATTTCCGGTCGGCCACACCTGGCGGGCATGCGGTCGCATTTGACGCGCTCCGGACAAGTTGTTAGGCGGATGGAAGAAATACGGCTGGCTCCGATCGACCGCCTGCATCCCCGCTCTGGTGTCGATCTGTGGATGAATCGTCGCAGCTTCGGCGACCCTCGATGCGGCTGAGAGCGTCAACAGCAAAGATGGCCTCAAAGGCGTAAATTTTGCGTTGACCCTTTATGGTGGAATACGTCAAATTGTGTTTACCGGTTGCACTGGCACTAAATCTGGTGGGGTTAATTGCCGCGGCAACAACGCTGATAACAGCAGACAACCTATCTGGTCTGGCCATCGCAGGTCTTGGACGCGCCATGTCGTGGTGAGGAGTTGGATTCTGCTTTGGGTGGCCGGTGTTAACGGGTGCTGGGGGCACCGTGACACGTGAATGACCAGTGCTTGACAAAGGGGCAGAGCATGAAGATCGAACGCAAATTCACCAAGGCCGGGCAGGATGCATATGCGGATCTCGGCTTTGTTTCCGCGACCTCGGAAATCCGGAACCCCGATGGGACGATCGTCTTCAGGCTCGAAAATATCGAAATCCCGGAAAGCTGGAGCCAGGTCGCCAGCGACGTCATCGCGCAGAAGTACTTCCGCAAGGCTGGCGTGCCGTCGAAGCTGAAAAAGGTTCGCGAAAAGGGCGTGCCGGAGTTCCTCTGGCGTTCGGTTCCGGCACAGGGCGCCAGCTTTGGCAGTGAAACCTCCTCCAAGCAGGTGTTCGACCGCCTGGCGGGTGCATGGGCCTATTGGGGCTGGAAGGGGGGGTATTTCTCCTCGGAAGAAGACGCGCGCGCCTACTACGATGAAATGCGCTATATGCTCGCCACGCAGCGGTCGGCCCCGAATTCGCCGCAGTGGTTCAACACCGGTCTGCATTGGGCCTATGGCATCGATGGCCCGGCCCAGGGGCATTATTACGTCGACTACAAGACGGGTGAGCTGACCAAGTCCGACAGCGCCTATGAGCACCCGCAGCCGCATGCCTGCTTCATCCAGTCGGTGTCTGACGATCTGGTCAAGGATGGCGGTATCATGGACCTCTGGGTGCGTGAGGCGCGGCTGTTCAAATACGGTTCGGGCACCGGAACGAACTTCTCGCACCTGCGTGCCGAGGGCGAGCCTCTCTCCGGCGGCGGGCGATCTTCTGGCCTGATGGGCTTTTTGAAGATTGGCGACCGCGCTGCGGGCGCGATCAAGTCCGGTGGTACCACGCGGCGGGCGGCCAAGATGGTGATCGTCGATGCGGACCACCCGGATATCGAAGACTTCATCCAGTGGAAGGTGCTCGAGGAGCAAAAGGTCGCGTCGATCGTCGCCGGGTCCAAAATGCACGAGAAGATGCTGAACGGTATCTTCGAGGCGATCCGGAGCTGGGATGGCGCCGAAGCGGACGCCTACGATCCTGCTGTCAACGAGGGGCTGAAAAAGGCAATCCGCGAAGCCAAGAAGGTTGCCATCCCCGAGACCTACATCAAACGGGTGCTGGATTACGCCAAGCAGGGGCACACTTCGATCGAGTTCCCGACCTATGACACGGACTGGGACTCCGAGGCTTACAACTCCGTTTCGGGGCAGAACTCCAACAACTCGATCCGGGTCACCAACGCGTTTCTGCACGCCGTGGAAAAAGATGCGGACTGGGAGCTGGTAAACCGCACCGACGGCGAAGTGGCCAAAGTGGTCAAAGCGCGTGACCTGTGGGAGAAGGTGGGTCACGCGGCCTGGGCCTGTGCGGATCCGGGCATTCAGTTCCACGACACGGTGAACGAATGGCATACGTGCCCGGAAGACGGTGAAATTCGCGGTTCAAACCCTTGTTCGGAATACATGTTCCTGGATGACACCGCGTGCAACCTCGCCTCTCTGAACCTGTTGAGCTTCCTGAAGGACGGGCAGTTCCAGGCTGATGATTACATGCACGCGTGTCGCCTGTGGACGCTGACCCTGGAAATCTCGGTCATGATGGCCCAGTTCCCGTCCAAGGAAATCGCGCAGCGGTCCTTTGACTTCCGCACGCTGGGGCTCGGCTTTGCAAACATCGGCGGCCTGTTGATGAATATGGGCTACAGCTACGACTCGGACGAGGGGCGGGCGCTGTGTGGCGCGCTGACGGCGCTGATGACCGGTGTGGCCTATGCGACCTCGGCAGAGATCGCATCGGAGCTCGGCCCGTTCCCGGGTTATGCAAAGAACGCCGACCATATGCTGCGGGTGATCCGCAATCACCGCAATGCTGCAAAGGGCAACGCGGAAGGGTACGAAGGCCTGTCGGTCAAGCCGGTGCCGCTGGATATCGCCAATTGCCCGGATGTTTTGCTGACCGATCTGGCCGCCAGCGCCTGGGACGAGGCATTGGAACTGGGCGAAAAGCACGGCTACCGCAACGCGCAAACCACCGTGATCGCACCCACGGGAACCATCGGTCTCGTGATGGACTGCGACACCACGGGCATCGAGCCGGATTTCGCACTGGTGAAGTTCAAGAAGCTGGCGGGCGGTGGTTACTTCAAGATCATCAACCGCTCGGTCCCGGCTGCGCTGGAGAAACTGGGCTACAGTTCGGCGCAGATCCAGGAGATCGTCTCCTACGCCGTCGGCCATGGCTCGATCGGAAACGCCCCTGCGATCAACCACACCTCTCTGGCGGGTCACGGCTTTGGGCCCAACGAACTGGCCAAGGTGGATGCCGCCCTGGAGACGGCCTTCGACATCCGCTTTGTGTTCAACCAATGGACCTTGGGAGAGGACTTCTGCACCGGTGTCCTGGGCATTCCCGGACCGAAACTGAATGACCCCACTTTTGACCTGCTGCGTCATCTGGGGTTCAGCAAGGCAGATATTGATGCCGCTAATGATCACGTATGTGGAACCATGACGCTGGAAGGCGCGCCACATCTGAAGGAAGAGCATTACCCGATCTTCGATTGCGCCAACCCCTGCGGCAAAAAAGGCAAGCGTTTCCTGAGTGTTGATAGCCATATCTACATGATGGCCGCGGCCCAAAGCTTCATCTCGGGGGCGATCTCCAAGACCATCAACATGCCCAACTCGGCCACGATCGAGGACTGCCAGAAAGCCTATGAGCTGAGCTGGAGCCTCGGCATCAAGGCCAACGCGCTCTATCGCGATGGTTCCAAGTTGAGCCAGCCGCTGGCCGCGGCCCTGGTCGAGGATGACGACGAAGCCGCGGAGATCCTGGAGAGCGGCTCGACACGGGAGAAGGCTGCCACACTGGCCGAAAAAGTGGTCGAGAAGGTGGTGGTCAAGGAGCTGGTTCGCAGCCACCGTGAGAAGATGCCGCAACGCCGCAAGGGGTATACCCAGAAGGCGGTTGTCGGGGGCCACAAGGTCTATCTGCGCACCGGGGAGTACGAGGACGGCACCCTCGGCGAGATCTTCATCGACATGCACAAGGAAGGCGCTGGCTTCCGGGCGATGATGAACAACTTCGCCATCGCGGTCTCTGTCGGCCTGCAATACGGCGTGCCGCTGGAAGAATTCGTGGATGCCTTCACCTTTACCAAGTTCGAACCGGCCGGCATGGTGCAGGGCAATGACTCGATCAAGAACGCGACGTCGATCCTTGACTATGTGTTCCGCGAACTGGCGGTCAGCTACCTGGATCGCACCGATCTGGCGCACGTCAAGCCGGAAGGCGCCACCTTCGACGACCTGGGGCGCGGCGAGGAAGAGGGGGTCTCCAACCTGGCCGAGCTCAGCGAAAACGCGGCAACGCGGTCTCTCGAAGTCCTGAAGCAGATTTCCTCCACCGGGTACCTGCGCAAGCGGCTGCCGCAGGAGCTGGTGGTCTTGCAAGGCGGCCAGACTGACGGGCAGGCCCAAGGCACCGATCCCATCGCGGCGCTGCAATCGCTGGTCCCGGAAGTCGCGGACTCCGCCACACCGGCTACGAGCGGCATGGACGCACGCACCAAGGCAAAAATGCAAGGCTATGAGGGCGAAGCCTGCGGCGAATGCGGAAACTACACATTGGTGCGCAACGGCACCTGCATGAAATGCAACACCTGCGGCGGCACGTCCGGCTGTAGCTGAAAAATCGCCTCCGCGGCACTGTTCCAGTCAGTGTGTGTCGCGGGGGCTTGGGGAAGCCTGTGTTTTACAAGTTTCCATGTTAATCCGGGACCGGTGCGCCTGTCCTGAACGCTGAGATGGTCCAGGCAAGAATAGGACACGGGCAGTCAACGAAGGAACCTGATCAGTGAAAACTGGCCCCCACTGCGTGCAGCGGGGGCCATTTCTTTTTGCAAAACAGTGGCTAACGGTGGGTTTTAAAGATTAACCCTTGGCCCGTTGCAGCATGCCGAAGAGATCGCGCGGATCGTCGGGGTCGGCCAGCATGTCCAGATCGATGAAGTAGTCGGTATCCTTGATGCGATCGCGGATGTAGCGGAGCGCCGAGAAATCCTCGATGGCGAAGCCAACGCTGTCGAACAGGGTGATCTGCCGATCGCTGTTGCGGCCGGGCTTGTTACCGGTGATCACTTCCCAGAGTTCGGTCACCGGGAAATCCTCGGGCATCTGCTGGATCTCACCTTCGACGCGCGTTTGCGGCGGGTATTCAACGAAGACGTCCGAGCGCGTCAGGATCCCGGCTGCCAGCTCGGTCTTGCCAGGGCAGTCGCCGCCGATCGCGTTGATGTGTACGCCGCTGCCGACCATGTTGTCGGTCAGGATGGTGGCATATTGCTTGTCGGCGGTGCAGGTGGTCAGGATCTGCGCGCCCTCAATGGCTTCTTCCGGGGTTTTGCAGGAAACCACCTCGATCCCGAGCCCTTGCAGGTTGCGGGCGCATTTCTCGGTCGCAGCCGGATCCTTGTCGTACAGACGTACGGATTTCAGGCCGATGATGGCCTTCATCGCCAGCGTCTGGAATTCCGACTGTGCGCCATTGCCGATCATCGCCATCGTGTCCGAGCCTTTCGGGGCCAGATACTTGGCGGCCATGGCTGAAGTCGCAGCGGTGCGCAGCGCGGTCAGCATGGTCATCTCGGTCAGCAGCACCGGGTACCCGGTGTAGACGTCGGCCAGCAGGCCGAAGGCGGTGACGGTCTGCAGGCCTTCCGAAGTGTTCTTCGGGTGGCCGTTTACGTATTTGAAGCCATAAGCTTCGCCATCCGACGTCGGCATCAGCTCGATCACGCCGACCTCCGAGTGGCTGGCGACGCGCGGGGTCTTGTCAAACAATTCCCAGCGCTTGAAATCGGCCTCCACGTAGTCGGCCAGATCACGCAGCATCTGTTCGATCCCAACGTGATGAATAAGGCGCATCATATTGTCGACGCTTACAAAAGGCACCAGAGCCTTGTCCGAAGGTTGGGTCATGCTGTCTTCCTTTCACGGGGGCTGAGGTGGATGCCTGCCAGCATGCAGCGCACCGACCCGCCTGCGGTTTCAATGGTGGGGATGGAGAGCGGCAGCAGCTCGGCGCTGCGCTCGATCACGGCGATCTGGTCCGGCCTCAGCGCCTCAACTGCGCGGGCCGACAGCGCCAGCAGCCGCCGCCTGCCGGTGAGCTCCAGCGCATTACCGGCGAAGGCGGCGATCTGTTCGGGGGCGAGGTCGATCACCTCGCGGCCGGTCTCCTCCAGCCGCGCGGCAACCTCGGCCCGGCGTTTCGCGTCGGGCAGCATCGACAGGCAGATCAGCGCGTATTCGGTGCCAATGCCCATCAGGACGTTGGTGTGATAGACGTCGCGGCCCTGCGCATCCTTGGCCTCGAACACCATGGGTTCGAAGTTGAAGTGGGTGCAGAAACGCTCCAGCAGCACCGGGTCGGCGCGGTTGGATTTCACCGTGTAGGCAATGCGGCCGATGTGGTCGAGTACCATGGCACCGGTGCCCTCCAGCGCCAGCCCGTCCTGTTCCAGGCCGGAATAGTCGATCACGTCCTGCACGCGGTAGTCGCGCTTCAGCTTCTCGATCACGTCCCAGCGCCGCTCCTTGCGGCGGTTCGGGGCGAACATCGGGTAGATCGCGATATGGCCGCCAGCATGGGTGGAGAACCAGTTGTTCGGAAACACGCTGTCCGGGGTTTCGGTGCCTTCGTCGTCGAAGACGTGAACGGTCACCCCGGCTTCGCGCAAGGCTGCGACCGCCTGGTCGAACTCGGCCAGGGCCTGAGCCGCGGTCGCACTTTCATCGTTGCGCGCAAGTGTCTGAAAGGCATTGTCTCCGCTGGTCTCCGGGTTGGAGCGGAAATGGTGCGGACGGATCATCACCACCGCGCCAGGGGCTTGCAGGCTGCTCATCGGTAGCTCCGGGTCGGGCGGTCGAAGACGCGGCGGCCAAGGGCCGAGGCGCAGAGATCCACCATCAGATGCGCGGTGCGGCCGCGTTCATCGAGGAACGGGTTCAGCTCCACCAGATCGAGCGAGGTCATCAGGCCGGAATCATGCAGCATTTCGCAGACCAGATGCGCCTCGCGCACGGTTGCGCCACCCGGCACGGTGGTGCCGACAGCAGGCGCAACGGACGGGTCGAGGAAGTCCACGTCGAGCGACACATGCAGCATGCCGTTGGCGGCGGCCACCTGCTCCAGGAAGCGGTTCAGCGGCCCGGCAATGCCGTTTTCGTCGATGTCGCGCATGTCGTGGGTGCGGATCACGCTGCCCTCCAGCGCCAGCCGCTCCTCGGTGTCGACCGAGCGCAGCCCGATCATGCAGACGTTTTCCTGTGGCACGGGGTTGGGCACGTCAGGAAAGCCGTCGAAATCCTTGCGACCAGTGAAATATCCCACAGGCGTGCCATGCAGGTTGCCGCTGTCGGTGGTCTTTGGCGTATGGAAGTCAGTATGGGCGTCCAGCCACAACACGAACTGCGGGCGGTTCTGGCGCGCAGCGTGATTGGCCACGCCGACGACCGAACCCAAAGACAGCGAGTGATCTCCGCCCAAGAAAACCGGCAGGCCACGCTCCATGGCGTCTTCGGCCACGGTGGCGAGGCGCGAGGTCCAGGCGATCGTTTCGTTCGGCGCGTGAAGAAGACCATCGTTGTCGTCTGCGGGATAGGGGGCAGGAGACAGGTTGCCCATGTCTTCGACGCTGTGGCCAAGGCTCTGCAAGGCCTGGCGTATTCCGGCGGTGCGATAGGCATCTGGACCCATAAGGCAGCCGACCCTGCGCTTGCCACTGTCGACCGGGGCGCCGATAAGGATGCAATGTTGCTTTGTCACGGTGAGTGCCTCTCAAAAAAATCCGAGTGCCCTCATAAAAACTTCCGATATGCGATGGATTCCAGCAGTCATTTTGGCCATATTGGGTGACGTCTGATCGATTTGAGGTGGGATATGGACAAAACGGATGAGCGGCTGGTTTCCGCACTACGCCACAATGCGCGTGCGTCGCTATCGGACCTGGCACTGGAGCTGAACCTGTCGCGCACCACGGTCCGGGCGCGAATCGAACGGCTGCAGGCACGGGGCGATATCCTCGGGTTCACGGTGGTGATGAAGGAGGACGTTCTGCGTGATCCGGTGCGGGGCCTGATGCTGATCGGCATCGAAGGGCGCGGCACCAGCCGCATCACCCGGCAGCTGCAGGGGTTGCCCGAGGTGCGGGCGATCCACACAACGAATGGCCGCTGGGATTTGATCGTCGAACTGGGCACGGAGACGCTGGAAACGCTCGACACGGCTCTTGCCAAGATCCGCACCTTCGAGGGTGTCGTGAGCAGTGAGACCAATCTTCTCCTGGCGACCAAGAAAGATACGTAGAGAGAAAAGATCAGCGAAGCCAGGCCGTTGCTGGCTTCGGCTGATCTTCTTTCGTGTCAGCCCTGCTTGCGCGCGTGATTGCCTGCCGCGATCCAGATCAGGGCCAGAGCCACAGACGCTATGGCGTTCCAGCTCGCCATGGAGAGGTCCAGAAACTCCCACGGCACCTCGTCGCAACGAACCAGCGGCGCGCTCATGATCTGCTCCATCAGCTGATCGGCGGACAGGTTCCCCACCGGGCCCGAGGTGCAGGTGCTCGGGCCTTCCCACCATCCGCGCTCAACACCTGTGTGATAGGCGCCAATTGCCGCCGTTGTCAGCGCGGCGGCGGCGCCGAGATAGGCCAACAGCGCCCAAGGCAGAAACAGGGCCACAAGGCCAATGGCAACCGCCGCGGCGTGGGGGTAACGCTGCATGTAGCACAGGTCGCAGGGGGCCATCTGGCCGATGTACTGAAACCCAAGCGCGCCCAGAAGCAATGCCGCCGAACCGCCAGCCGCGATCACGATCAGAATACGATGCATATTCAGAGATACCTTATCATCAGAAAGCCACCGAACAGGAGAATGACGAACAGTGTGAAGACCAGTCCCAGACGCCGCTCGATGAAGTCACGGATTGGTGTGCCGAACTGCCACAGCAGACCTGCCACGAGGAAAAAACGCAATGCGCGTGCGAGTATGGAGGTCGCAATGAATGTTCCCAACGGCATCCCGGTCCAGCCGGACATGATGGTGATGACCTTGTAGGGAAATGGGGTCACACCCGCGCCCAACACGGCCCAGAAGCCGAAGTCATTGAAGCGTGTGTTGAACTCCTCCATGGCCGCGCCTTTGCCCATGGCCTCGAGCACGGGTTGGCCGATGCTGTCATAGAAGAACGCCCCGATCACATACCCCAGAACGCCCCCCGCAACCGAGGCCACCAGTGCAACCAGGGCCACCAGCCAGGCGCGCGACGGGCGGGCCAGGATCATTGGAATCATCAGGACGTCGGGCGGGATCGGAAAGAACGAACTTTCCACGAACGCAACGGCCGCCAACCACCAGAGCGCCTTGGGGTGATCGGCCAAGGCCATCGTCTGGTTGTACAGTGGTTTGAGCATCTTATCTGCCTTGCGTTCTCAACCAATATCCAGAAGCGGGGTGACACGCGGGCAGTCGTCCGTCAACCTCTGCCATGCCGCAAATTCAGGTCGCAAATTTTCCGCGTCAGTAGGTTGTTTTGCCTCTGGACCTCGGCTTCTGGCTTGGCTAGGAACAGGTCGTGGCCCAAGTGGCGGAATGGTAGACGCAGGGGATTCAAAATCCCCCGATGGCAACATCGTGAGAGTTCGAGTCTCTCCTTGGGCACCACATTTCCGCAATCCAGCAAAATGAACCAGCGAGCCTCTGGGGGGCTGCTTTGGCGTAAAAACCCGCTTTTCTTTGTATTTGCGCAAATTCAACGGCTGTCCTTCAATCCGTAATCCGCGAAAGCGGCGATCACCTCGTCCATCTCGGACTGGGTCAGGATATGCGGTTCACCGATCATGAGGCTCTGCGCGTATCCCTTTGCCAATGTTTCCAATTCCACCATGCGCCACAGGGCGCGCGGCAGGCTTTCGCCAGTGCAGACCGCGCCGTGATTTGCCATCAGGCAGGCTGACCGATCTTGCAAGGCTGCAACGATGTTGTCCGAAAGCTGGCGGCTGCCGAACAAGGCATAATCCGCGAGCGGCACGTCGGTGCCGCCGAAGGCTGCGACCATATAGTGGCAGGCGGGAATGCTCTGCCTGTTCATCGCAAGCGCGCTGCAATGAACCGGATGCGCGTGAACAACGGCATTCACCGCGGGCTTGGCCTGCAGGATCGCGAGGTGAAATGGCCACTCGGTGGAGGGTTTCATCTGCCCCTCGGGCGCCGGGCTGCCATCCAGTGGAATCTGCACCAGCATATCAGGCGTCATCGCTTCGTAGGCAACGCCGGAGGGGGTGATCAGCATCTGATGTCCGGCCCGCACCGAAATATTGCCGGAACTGCCCTGGTTGATGCCTTCTGCATTCATTTGCAGGCAGGCATCAATGACCGCCTGCCGCACGGCAGTGGTGTCTTTATACGGGGGCTTCACAGGGTACCTCCCTGCGAAGTTTGTTCTGCTTGCGCGAGCTCGGGGAACAGGCGCGCCAGACCAGCCTCAGAGGCTTCGCAGATCCCGCGTTCGGTAATCAACCCGGTCACCAAACGGTTCGGCGTAACGTCGAACGCCGGGTTGCCGCCCGGCGTGCCGTCCGGCGTGACCTGCACGGTATCGACGTCGCCGGAGGCCGTTTTGCCCTGAACATGGGTGATCTCCTTTTCGCTGCGCTCCTCGATCGGGATTTCGGCAACCCCGTCCCGAACAGTCCAGTCGATCGTGGGTGAGGGCAGGGCAACGTAGAAGGGGACATCGTTGTCGCGCGCGGCAAGCGCCTTGAGGTACGTGCCGATCTTGTTGCAGACGTCGCCTTGGCGGGTGGTACGATCGGTCCCGGTGATGACGAGGTCGACCAGGCCATGCTGCATCAGGTGACCGCCGGCATTGTCCGTGATGTAGTTGTGGCTGATGCCGTGGCTGCCCAGCTCCCAAGCCGTCAGCGCGCCCTGGTTACGGGGGCGGGTTTCATCCACCCAGACGTGAATCGGAATTCCGGCATCGTGGGCTTGGTACATCGGGCTGGTGGCCGTGCCCCAGTCCACGGTGGCAATCCAGCCGGCGTTGCAATGGGTGAGCAGCCGCACAGGCTCCCCTTCGGGTTTTTCGGCGGCGATCTCGCGGATCAGTTCCAACCCGTGTTCGCCGATGCGATGGTTGATCTCGACGTCCTCATCAGCGATGGCATGGGCCAGCGCCAGCGCGGCATCCGCGCGCAGCCCCGGCGACAGCGGTCGCAGGTGGCTGCGGCAGCGGTCCAGCGCCCAGCGCAGGTTGATGGCCGTCGGTCGGGTTTCGTTCAGGAAGGTCCAGGCCTTGTCCATGGCAGCATCCGACGGGTCCTGTCGCATCGCCAGCGCCATGCCGTAGGCCGCGGTGGCGCCGATCAGCGGGGCCCCACGGACGCGCATTTCGACGATGGCGTCGGCAAAATCCTGCAGTGTTTCGACGGGCTGGATGCGGAATTCATGCGGCAGCCAGCGCTGGTCAATGATTTCCAGAACGTCACGCTGGGCGTTCCACCACAAGGAGCGGTAATGTGTACCGTTCACTTTCATTGCAGGTATCCTTCCATTTGCCGGCGCAGCACCGGGTTCGTCGCTTGGGTTCTTTCGGATATTGCCGCCGCGTTCAAGTGCTGCGGCACGCGGGCATCGCGATTGGCGCTGATTTTCGCCGCAGGGTCCGACGTACTTGCAGCAGCGACCTTTCAAAGTGTTCAATGCACCTACACATAGAGCGAACGCCGCGACGGCTACGGGTCGAGGCCTGAATTTATCCGATTATTTGAAAGGCTATGAAATGAAATCCATTGGTACTGGTGCCGGACGCGCGCGCAGTGTGCTTGCCGTCGGACTGGCAGCTGGCTTGTTGTGCGCAGATCCCGGATGGGCTCAACAACAGGGGGCGGCTCCGCGGGTCTCCGTTTCGGAGGCGGTGATCGAGCCGATCCGGGACAGTGCAAATTTCATTGGTCGCGGGGAGGCAATCGACAAGGCGGACATCACTGCACGTGTCAGTGGCTACCTGGAAGAGATCCTGGTTGAGGACGGCGCCGAAGTCACCAAGGGCGACGTGCTGTTCCGGATTGAGCGCAGCTCTTATGAGGCCGTGTTGGAGAGCCGTCGTGCGGACCTTGCAAAGGCTGAGGCCAACCTCGAGCTGGCCAAGCTGGAGCTCGAGCGCAAGCAGGAACTGTTGGCGCGCGGTTCAGTGCCGGAGGCAGACCGGGATACCGCCCGGGCGAATGAGCTGGTGGCAGAGGCGCAGGTGCGAGCGGCCAAAGCCGCCATTCGCCAGGCCGAACTGGATCTGAGTTATACCGAGATCCGGGCTCCGTTTTCCGGACGGATCGGACGTATTGCCGTCAGCCTTGGCGACGTTATCAGTCCCGGCGGCGCTCCCTTGGTCAACCTCGTGCGCGAGGCGCCGATTTACGTTTCGTTCTCGCTTAACGAAAAGCAATTTGTCGAAGTGTTGCAGATGCTGGACGCCGGCGGCATTGACCGCTCTGATAGCACCCAGGCACCCGAAGTCTTTGTGGTGTTGCCGAACGGCTCCCCGCTGGAAGAGCGTGGCCGCATTGCCTTTGCCGAGAACCGCGTCGATCCGGCAACCGGGGCCGTCACCCTGCGGGCAAAATTCCCCAACGAACACCGGCTGCTTCTGGACGGCGCATTCCTGACGGTTGGGCTGCAATCCCAGGAGCCGGTTGACCGGCTGACGATCCGGCAGGCCGCGGTTCAGCGCGACCAGCAGGGGCCGTTCGTGCTGGTGGTGAATGATCAGAACCAGGTCGAACAGCGCTACATCGTGACGGGCGATGCCCGGGGCGCCGACATCATCGTGCTGGATGGCCTGGCGCAGGGCGAGCGCGTGGTGGTCGAAGGCCTGCAAAAGATCCGGCCAGGCGTTGCGGTTGATCCGGTTCTGGCCGGGCAGGCGGGGGACTGACCTATGCTGTCGTCAATTTTCATTTCGCGGCCGAAGTTCGCGATTGTCATTTCCCTGGTGCTGACCGTGATGGGGGTAATCGGCTACATGGCGTTGCCGGTGGCCCAGTTCCCCGAGATCACGCCGCCGGTCGTGAATGTTTCCACCAGCTATCCCGGGGCCAATGCGGAGACCGTGGAAAAGAGCGTCGCCGCACCGATCGAGGCGCAGGTCAACGGCGTTGACGGGATGGTCTACATGACCTCCACCTCCTCGGACAACGGCGGCTATTCTCTGGCAGTCACGTTTGAAGTCGGCACCGACCCCGACATCGCGGCGGTCAATGTGCAGAACCGGGTGGCCCAAGCGATGGCCGGTTTGCCCGCCGAAGTGACGGCCAGTGGGGTCGTCACCCAGAAAAGTTCGTCCAACATGCTGTTGGTGGCGGCGCTGACCTCACCCGGCAACACCTACGACAACGTGTTCCTGTCGAACTACGCTGCCATCAACATCAAGGATGCCTTGTCGCGCGTCGAAGGTGTCGGCAAGGCGGATATCCTGACCAACTTCGAGTATGCCATGCGCATCTGGCTGGAGCCGAACAAGATGGCCGGACTGGGGATCGCGCCCTCCGATGTGATCGGCGCCATTCGCGAACAGAACGTCGAGGTTTCGGCAGGCCAGGTCGGCGCACCACCGGTGCCGGGCGACCAGGTATTTCAATACACCATCAAGTCCAAGGGACGGCTGACCGAAGTCAGCGAGTTCGAAGACATCGTCATCCGCACGGGCAGTGGCGGCAGCTCGGTCCGGCTCTCGGATGTGGCGCGGGTTGAGCTGGGCGCATCCACCTATAGTGCGTCCGGCTTCAACGATGGTGTGCCCTCGACGATCCTCGCGGTCTATCAGGCGCCCGGCGCAAATGCGCTGGCCGTGTCCGATGCGGTTCTCGCGGAGCTTGAGCGTCTGTCGGCGGCGTTTCCGGACGATGTGGAATATACCGTTCCCTTCAACACAACCGACTTCGTCGAACAGTCCTTGAACGACGTTGTCTCGACACTGGTGATGACTTTCATTCTGGTGATCTCGGTGGTGTTCATCTTTCTTGGATCGCTTCGCGCAACGATCATTCCGGCGGTGGCCATTCCGGTATCGCTGATCGGCACCTTCGCCTTCCTGCTGGCGATGGGAATGTCCTTGAATACCATTTCGCTGTTCGCACTGGTGCTGGCGATCGGCATCGTGGTGGATGATGCAATTGTGGTCGTGGAAAACGTCGAACGCATCATTGCCGAAGAAGGCTTGCCACCGGCAGAAGCCACCCGCCGGGCAATGGGCCAGATCACCGGCCCGGTGATCGCGACCACGCTTGTGCTGCTTGCCGTGTTCGTCCCGGTCACCTTTATGCCGGGGATCACTGGGCGGCTGTATTCGCAGTTCGCGGTCACCATTTCGATCGCGGTGGTGATCTCTTCGATCAATGCCCTGACATTGTCACCCGCCCTGTGCGCGCTGATCCTGAAGCCCCGCAAGGGCGCCCCGTCCGGCGCTTTGGCGCTGTTCGAGCGGGGAATTGGCGGTCTGCGCGACGGGTATACCAGCGTCGTCAGTCGCTTTCTGCGTCTGCCGCTGATCGGCCTTGCGATCATCGCGGCCGTGGCGCTGGGGACCGGCGGATTGTTCAATGCGTCTTCCAAGGGGTTCCTGCCTGCCGAAGACAATGGTTATCTGTTCGTGGATATCCAGCTGCCCGATGCGGCGGCCTTGGGGCGCACCGAACAGGTGACTCAACGGGTGGACGCGCAGATCCGCGCCATTCCCGGCGTAGAAGGTACGGTGCTGGTCAACGGGTTCAGCCTGTTGAACGGCGCAAGCGCCAATGGTGCAATGATCATCGCCAACCTTGCCCCCTGGGACCAACGTGGCGAGGACAGCCTGCAGCCTGACGCCATCCTTGGGCAGATATACGGGATTGCCAACCAGGAGGCCGCCGCGAGCATCGTGGCGTTCAACCCGCCGCCGATCCCGGGCCTGGGGATGTCTGCCGGCGTCGAGATGGCAGTGCAGCAGACGGCAGGCGGCAGCCCGCAGGATTTGTCCCAGGCGTTGGGCGCGCTGGTCTACGCCGCGAACCAGCGGCCAGAGATTGCCCAGGCCTACACGACCTTCCGGGCGAATGTGCCGCAGGTCTTCGTGGATCTTGACCGGGAAAAAGCCAAGACACTGAATGTGTCGATCTCCGAGGTGTTCCAGACCATGCAAGCCCAGCTGGGCTCCTACTACGTCAATGATTTCAATCTGTTCGGTCGGGTCTACAAGGTGCTGCTGCAAGCCGAGGGCTCTCATCGGGAAAAGATCGAGGACATCGGAAACCTCCATGTGCGGGCGCAAACTGGAGAGATGGTGCCGCTGTCGACCCTCATCGATGTTGAAAACATCCTCGGACCGGTTCTGCTCAAGCGCCATAACATTTTCCGGTCCGCAACGGTCACGGCTGTTCCTGCCGAGGGGTTGTCCACCGGCGACGCGATCCGCGTGATGCAGGAGGAGGCGGCAACGGCCTTGCCGCCGGGCTATGCCTTTGAATGGACCGGCACTGCCCAGCAGCAGCTCGATTCGGCCGGTCTGGTCGTGGTGATCCTCGGCATGGCAGTCCTGTTCGGCTACCTGTTCCTGGTAGCGCAATACGAGAGCTGGACCATGCCCGTCGCGATCTTGCTATCGGTGATCGTCGCCTTGTTCGGGGCGGTCGCCGCGGTGGCTTTGGTGGGCAGCGACATCAACCTCTACACACAGATCGGCATGATCATGTTGATCGGGCTTGCCTCCAAGAACGCCATCCTCATCGTCGAGTTCGCGATGGAGCAGCGGGCCGCCGGCAAGACGATTGTCGAAGCCGCGAGCGAGGCTGCCAGTCAGCGTTTCCGGGCGGTCATGATGACGGCGTTGTCGTTCTTGTTGGGGGTCGTGCCACTGATTGCGGCCTCTGGCGCTGGCGCAGCCAGCCAGAAAGCGATCGGCATCGCTGTGTTCGGCGGCATGCTGGCGGCCACCGTGCTGGGCGTTATCCTGGTGCCGGTCCTTTATGCCGCGATGCAGGGGTTGCGCGAGCGGGTGCGCGGCACAGCAGCCGCGAAACCGGCCGAGTGATGCCTGTTTGTAACCAAGGTCCCTGTCCCGCAGAAATCCGCGGGGCAGGGGCGGCGGCTGCCCTGTTCTGAATGGTTACAGTTCGCGAGCGCGCAACCCACGTTCGTGGGCCGCAGCAAGGATCAGGTCCCACTTTCTGGGCGTGCATCTGAACTCTGGCTCGACATCGCATGTCAGCGGTGCGCAGAAATCGATCGGCAGTCGTCGGGCTTCTGCCGACACGCAACGCTCCAGCGCCCAGAACCCGGTCAGTGACGGGTTCTCTCCAATGATCTGGCTTAAACGCGTGTTGGCCGGGTCCCCTGTTCTGCCCCGGTCGATCCAGTGCCGAGGCTATTTTGGCACAGCTTATAGGAAAGCGGGCGTCAGTTTGTCACCTCCTAGTTTGGCAAACCTGGGCGATTTTCGCGACGTGTCGCCGCGCAGCGTCGCGGCCACGATTTGCTGACATCCGTGGCCGGAAACAGAATCGCCCACAGCTTTTTTCCCCTTGCAAGAGATACCTTTTCATGCCGCTGCGCCCACGGCGGTGACACGGGACGGGGAAAAATTGGTAAGTCACGTCAAAGCGCGGAAAAATATCGACTTAGGGGGTGCGTCAATTAATAGCACCCTTGACTTGGGGAGGTGGCAATGAAACCTTTTGCACGTGCATTTCACCTGCACGCGCCCTGCCTGTCGGTTTCTGTTTTACAGAGCCCGCCCCGGACGGTTTCGCCCCGGCGGCGCATGTGCAGGGCCGCCAATCATAAGACAAGTGGGAGAGACTTGATCATGAAACACACCAAGCTGACCATCGGTGCTTTGGTGACCGCCGCCTTCGTCGCGCCGGCCGCATCCGCGCAGGAATACATCACCATCGGCACCGGCGGCGTGACCGGTGTTTATTACCCCACCGGTGGCGCGATCTGCCGCCTGGTAAACAAGGGCCGCAAGGAGCATGGCTTCAAATGCGCCGTCGAATCCACCGGCGGTTCGGTCTACAACATCAACACCATCCGCGAAGGTGAGCTTCAGTTCGGTGTGGCCCAGTCCGACTGGCAGTACCACGCCTATAACGGCACCTCCAAATTCGAGGAACAAGGTCCGTTTGAAGGCCTGCGCGCCGTATTCTCCGTACACCCGGAGCCCTTCACCGTGGTCGCCCGTGCCGATGCCGGCATCGAGACCTTTGACGACCTCAAAGGCAAGCGCGTCAACATCGGCAACCCGGGTTCCGGCCAGCGCGGCACCATGGAAGTGCTGATGGAAGCAAAGGGCTGGGGCATGGAAGATTTCGCCCTGGCAACCGAGCTGAAGGCGGCAGAACAGTCCGCAGCGCTGTGCGACAACCAGATCGACGCGATGATCTACACCGTTGGTCACCCGTCCGGCTCCATCCAGGAAGCCACCACCGCTTGTGACTCGGTGCTGGTGACCGTCGATGGCGAAGCCGTTGAAAAGCTGGTGGCAGAAAACTCCTTCTACCGCACCGCGACCATCCCCGGCGGCATGTACCGCGGCACCGACGAAGACACCAAGACCTTTGGTGTGGGCGCGACCTTCGTGACCTCGGCAGACGTGTCCGAAGATGCGGTCTACGCAGTGGTCAGCTCGGTCTTCGAAAACTTCGAAGCCTTCCAGAAACTGCACCCGGCCTTCGCCAACCTGAAGCCGGAAGAGATGATCAAGGACGGCCTGTCGGCGCCGCTGCATCCCGGCGCTGCCAAGTACTACAAGGAAAAGGGCTGGATCGAGTAAGTCGACCCAGCAACGGAACGGGGCGCCAAAGCGCCCCGTTTTTGCCCCTAGGGGGAAATAGCGGCCGCGCTATCGGCGCTGGCCCAAAGGGAGATTATCCATGACATCCGATGCTCAGGGAAATCGACCGCTCAGCGAAGAAGAGCTTCAGGAACTGGTCGCGTCCTCTGACGCAGGCGCCCGCAATCCCGCCGGGAGTGTCGGCCTTTTCCTCGCCATCGTTGCGGTCATCTGGTCGGTTTTCCAAGTCATTCTCGCCTCACCGGTTTCCAACATGCTGCTGCCGGGCAGCGTGGTGAACAATTCCCGGCAAATTCATTTGGCGTTCGCCATATTCCTGGCCTATGCCGCCTATCCGGCGTTCAAATCCAGTCCCCGTGGTCAGATCCCGATCCAGGACTGGATCTTCGCCGTCCTGGGCGCTGCAATCGCTCTTTATGGGTATATTTTCTATCAGAAAATCGTCGATTCCGGCGGGCTTGCCGATGATATGGACAAGTGGTTCGCCCTTGCGGGCCTGATCCTGCTGTTCGAAGCCGCACGCCGGGCGCTTGGTCCGGCAATGGCAATCATTGCCACGATTTTCCTGGCTTATGTCTTCTTCGGCTCTTCCGAATGGGTGCCCGAAGTCATCCGCTGGAAAGGCGCCAGTCTGAAAAAGGCCATGAGCCACATGTGGATCACCTCGGAAGGCGTGTTTGGCATCGCCCTGGGTGTTTCGACAAAGTTCGTCTTCCTTTTCGTGCTGTTCGGCGCGCTGCTCGACAAGGCCGGGGCGGGCAACTACTTCATCAAGATGGCCTTTGGCGCCCTTGGCCACCTGCGCGGCGGCCCCGCCAAGGCGGCCGTTGTCGGCTCTGCCGCAACCGGCCTGATCTCCGGCTCATCCATCGCCAACGTGGTCACCACCGGCACCTTCACGATCCCGCTGATGAAGCGGGTGGGCTTCACGTCCGAGCAGGCAGGCTCGGTCGAGGTTGCGTCCTCGGTGAACGGCCAGATCATGCCGCCGGTGATGGGCGCTGCGGCCTTCCTGATGGTGGAATATGTCGGCATCTCCTATGTCGAGGTGATCACCCATGCCTTCCTGCCGGCCGCGATTTCCTACATCGCGCTGGTGTACATCGTGCATCTGGAAGCGGTGAAGCGGAACATGCCGACCCTGGGCAACCGGGTGGTGTCCATGGGGCGCACCATTGGTGGCATGGCGCTGTTCTTTGCGGGCTTTGCCGGCCTGTGCTACGGCGTGCAGTTCCCGGTCCAGTGGATCGTTGCCGCGATGCCGGATGCCTCCGGGCTGATGTTGTCGGCGCTGCTGGTGCTGACTTACATCGGCCTCCTTTGGCTGGCGGCAGGCGTGGATGACCTGGTTCCGGACGACCCCAATTCCGAGAAGGTCGAGCTGCCGGTCGTGTCCGAGATCTACAAGGCAGGACTGCATTACCTGCTGCCGATCATCGTGCTGGTCTACTTCCTGATGATCGAACAGAAATCGCCGGGCCTGTCCGCCTTCTGGGCGACCGCGCTGCTGTTCGTCATTCTGCTGACGCAGAAGCCGCTGAAGGCGATCTTCCGCGGGCAGAATACGGCTGCGAATGCCTTTGTGGAGGGCGTCACCGATCTTTGGAACGGCCTGATCGACGGGGCGCGCAACATGATCGGCATCGCGCTGGCCACGGCCACCGCGGGCGTGATCGTGGGGACCGTGACCCTGACCGGCGTGGGACAGGTGATGTCGGAGCTGGTTGAGTTCATCTCGGGTGGCAACCTGATCCTGATGCTGGTGATGGTCGGACTTCTGTCGCTGGTGCTGGGGATGGGTTTGCCAACCACCGCCAACTACATCGTTGTCAGTTCGCTGATGGCCGGCGTCGTGGTGGAACTGGGGGCCCAGTCGGGCCTGATCGTTCCGCTGATCGCCGTGCATCTGTTCGTGTTCTACTTTGGCATCATGGCCGATGTAACCCCGCCGGTCGGGCTGGCGAGCTTTGCTGCGGCGGCCGTGTCGGGTGGTGACGCGATCCGCACCGGGTTCACCGCGTTCTTCTACAGCTTGCGGACCGTGGCGCTGCCGTTTGTGTTCATTTTCAACACCGACCTGCTTTTGATCGATGTGACCTGGGCACAAGGGATACTGGTCGCGGTCTCCGCGACGATCGCGATCCTCGTCTTCACCGCCGGCACCATGGGGTATTTCGTCAGCCGCAACCGGATCTATGAAAGCGTTCTGCTGATCTTTGCAGCCTTCGCGCTGTTCAGACCGGATTTCTTCATGGATCGGGTGATGCCGCCGTTCGCCGATGTCCCGCCCACCCAGCTGGTGCAGGCGCTCGATACCGCCGAGCCGGGGGCAGAGTTCCGCATCACCGTGGAAGGACCGGATTTCGACACTGGCGAGATCAAGTCCACCACCATGGTGCTGACAGCCGATGGCAGCGGTGGCCAGCAAGCCGTCGATGCCTATGGTCTGCTGCTGCTGGAGGAAGATGGGATGATGAAGCTGGATGAGCCGATGTTCGGCACACCCGCCGCGCCAAACCTGGAAAGCTTTGACTTCTATGCCGATGAACCGGTGCAGATCCAGGCAATCCAGGCCCCGGCAAGCCAGCTGCCCAAGGAGCTGGTCTTCATCCCGGCTCTTCTGCTGGTGTCGCTGATCGCGCTGCTGCAACGCGGCCGCGCCCGTGAACAGGAAGGAGTACCGGCATGAGCAAACCCGTTCTTTGCGCATTGGAGCTGAGCGATCGGGAGACGGACGAGAAGGTCCTGATCCAGGCCGCCAAGCTTGCCGATCTGGAAGGCAGCCAGCTGGACGTTCTCAACGTTTTGCCGGATTTCGGTGAAAGCTGGGTGTCGGGCTTCTTTGAGAAGCACCACCATGAAAAGGCGGTCAAGGAAGCGACCAGACGGCTGAGCGAGCTGTGTGACAAGCTTCTGGGGGACGAACGCAACGCCAAGGTTCGTCACCTGGTTGCGACTGGCACGGCCTATCAGGAAATCCTGAAGGTCGCAGAAAAGGCCGGCAGCGGCCTGATCGTGATTGGCGCGCACAAGCCGGATCTGAAGGACTACCTGTTGGGCCCCAATGCCGCGCGGGTGATCCGGCATTCGGATTGCTCGGTCTTTGTCGTGCGTTGAACCCGCATGAATCCCCAAGACTTAAGGGCGCCCTCGGGCGCCCTTATTCATAACCGGTCATTTCCAGATACCCCTGGCCGCTGTGGCTGCCGCTGACCTCGACCGGTCCCTCCCAATATGAAAACTGGGTGCCCATCCAACTTTGTGGGTTAAGCGCTTGGACTTCCACGGAAAGATCCCGCTCCTCAAGCACGAGGTGCCATCGTGTTGGGATCTCGCGCCCGGCGACTGTAGTGGTCTCCAAAGGCTCGGCCTGAAATGCACCTGGGGCAAGCGCGGTGACGGTGCCATCGGCGCCGATCCAGGTGCCAGATGAGAAATTGCCGTTTTCGCCGCGCAGAACGAACCCCATCAGGCGGTCGCCGCTGTCAAGACTGAGCGAGAACCAATCCCATCCGCTTTGGTCTGCAGCCAATGGCTGGCTAGACCATTCCCGGTCCAGCCAGGCAGAACCGCTGACCTTCACCGGGCCATTGCCGAGGCTCAATGTGCCTTGAACCTGGTAGTCGGGCTGCGAATAGTAGTAGCTGGCCTGACCGAGGTCCGATTTGACTGAATAGCCATCCGCACCGTGGAGGACCAGCGGGCCTTCAGCTTTCAGGTTTAAATTGTAATGAAAATCAAATGTTTGGGCCGTGAGGTTGAGTTTGGAGATTCCATCTGATTGTGCCTGCATCCGCCAATCGTCAATCCATGCGGAAAATGGCTGGGCGGTCACCCCGGCCTGGCCGGTGCCACCGCGGGCAATGCGCTCGGCGAACAGATGCTGGTCGCGCGATGTTGCCGCTACATGACCCATCCAAATCTGAGGATTCTGCCAGCCATCTTCGTTCCCCGGTGCCAAGGCCGAACGAAACAAAGTCCACTGGACACCGTATTTGGTGCCATCCGCGGACTGAAGGTTGGCGGTCAAGTACCACCATTCAATACGAAAATCCGGGTGCGGGCCGTGATCTTCCGGGAACTTGAGTGGTGTGTTCGGACGCGGGATGGCGAACCCCTCTGCACCGGAGCCGAGGCCCGCATAGCCCTGCGCCTCTGCGGCGAAGGGCATAGGGAGCAGGAAACAGGCGGCGATGAGCCACGACCTAGCGTTCATTGGCAAATACCTTCAACAAGTCCGCAGGGTCCAGTCGGCTTAGCCTCCATGCCGGCAGGGCTGCCGACAGCGCGGCGGCTAGCAGGGCCAGCAGGAAGAGTTGAAGCCAATCAGCGGGAAACAGGTACATCGGCAGCTTCCAGCCAAAGGCGGCAACGTTGATGACCGCCAGCAGCGCCCAGGCCAATGCCAATCCCAGCGGCAAGGCAAGAAGCGCGGTCATGGTTGCAAGCAGAAGACTGCGCAGCAGCTCCGTCGCGGCCAGTTGTCGCCGGGTCAGGCCCATGGCCCAGACCGGCGCCAGTTGAGGCAGCCTTTGCGCCCAAAGGGTCAGCAGGCTGCTGAGCATGGCAAATCCTGCCACCCCGAGAGTCAGAAGGTTCAAGGCGGCGGTAATGACAAAGGTGCGCTCGAAGATCGCGAGTGACCGCATTTTGATCGTCCGCTGATCCGTTATGGCGTCTGCAGGCAGATCAAAGGCGTCTCGTATGGCCTTGGAGACGGGAAAAATCTCTTCTTCGGGTACGCGAAGGCCAAACTGCCGGTTCGGCACGCCGGGTATCTGCGCCAGCAGGGTCGGCAGAGCGACAATTGCCTGTGCGTCAGGATTTCCGAAATCGGAATAGATTCCGACCACTTCTGCGCGCCAACCGGATTGCAATGCGACGTCATCTCCGGGTTTTAAACCGTGGCGGCGCGCCATTTGCTCATTTATCATGGCCGCTCCATGTCGAAACATGCGATCCCATGCATCGGATTTCGCGTCCAGCAACGGCCAATGATCGCGGTAGGTGGCGTGATCGACTACACCGTAAACACGCAGCGGCAGGCCCTCGTAGCGAAGGTCCGCACGCCGGACAGGAAGCGCGGGAATATCGCGAGCCGCCAGCCAGTCCTGCAACGCTGCCCCCTGGTGATCATTTTGTACAGTCACGTAGAGCTCCGCCGCGAGCCGCTGATCCAGCCAGGCGGTGAACGTGAGGCGAAAGCTGGAAACCATTGTCGTTACGCCAATATTCGCCGCCAGCGCCAACAGGAGCGCCATCAGCGCCAGCGACATGCCCGGCAGCTGTGCGCGGGTGTCCGCCAACAGCCAGCCTGCAAATGGCCCGCGGGTAAATCGCTGCGCCAGCGTGAGCAACAACGTGATGACTTGCGGCAAGAGTAACGCCGCCCCGAGCATCAACGCGCTGAGAAATGCAAAACCTCCCAGAAGCCCTTCGGAAACAAGCAAGATTACTGCTCCGAGCAAGAGAAGGGCCACCCCCGCAATCGCCAGTAGCCGGTAGGAGCGACGAACATGCTGGCCGCGCGCCTGCGAGGCTGGCGCAGCGAGCAAGGGCATCTGCCACACTTCATACAAGGCCTGTGCGCCGGCCACGAATATCCCCGCCAAGGCCATTCCCAACCCGGACAGCACCCAAGACGGCCGCAGCTCCAAGCCTCCGTCGATCTGCGCGCCGTACAGACCTGACAGGGTGGCGCTGACATCCGGTAGCAGGGCTGCCGCGACAAGATAGCCGCCAGTGAGGCCCAGAAGCGCGGAGAGGATACCAATCGCCATCAACTCCGCCGCAATCAGCAAGACAATCAGGCGCAAGGAAAGACCCAGCCCTCGCAGGGTGCGCAGCATTGCCCGCCGTTGCTCAAGACTGAGCGCGATGCCGCCCTGTACGATGAACAGGCCCACCGCGAAAGAGAGCAGTCCAAAAGCCGTTAGATTGAGGTGAAAACTCTCCGTGAGCCGGGCGGTGTCCGCTGCGTCGCCTGATGCGTCAAGGCGCAATTCCGGGACCAGTTCGGCACGAGGCTGAAGGCCGGATCGTTGTGTGGGCAAAAGTTGCAGGTAACTGATCTGATGCGACTGGTTCAACAGGCGGCTCGCCAGGCTCAGATCCGCGATCAGCAGGTCGCGCGGCACATCCTCAACCGCGCGCAATGGGGGGCTGTCCGACAAAAAGGCTAGCCGAGCAGCGGTGTCCGGGTGAGCGAACAGCAGTCCAGGTGGGGTGAGCGCAGTCAAATCCGGGGCGCCTTGCTCCGTTATGAGGGCGGCGGAAAGGGGGTGGCTCAGCAGGTCTATCCCCATGATATCAAATGCTTGTTCTCTGAATTTTACGTTACCCGTTAAAACGGGCGTCACCTGCCATCCTGCGCGGCGCAGGTGGGCAAACTGTTCGAGTGATATCGAACCTTCCATTGGAACCAGGCGGGCGCCAGCCATCCCTGCAAGCTGTTCTTCCGCTTGTTTGTAACTCGCGCGTGCCTCTGAATTGATCGCCTGTACCGCCGACCACAGGCCGGTTGCCAGGGCCAGTCCGACCGCCAGAGTCACCAATTGCAGCGGATGCCGCAGCCAGTGGGACAGAAGGGCCAGAAAGGCGGCCCGGATCATTCGATGCGTCCGTGATGCAAGTGCAGCTGCTGATCCAGCATCGACGCAATGCCGCGGGAGTGAGTGACCAGAAACAGCGCGGTTCCACTGTCACGGACAAGCTCGAGCATCAACGTCATCACTTTCGCACTGGAGCTCTCATCGAGGTTGCCGGTAGGTTCGTCCGCCAACAGCAAGGTCGGGCGAAGGGCGAGCGCGCGGGCAATGGCTACCCGTTGCTGCTGCCCGCCCGACAATTGGTCCGGAAACCGCGATCTCAGATCCGCTAGTCCAAGACGTTCCATCACTTCGGCTCCCCACTTCGGGTCCCAGCGCTCACCGAGCTGGGCATGCAGGGCAACGTTCCGCTCCACGCTCAGTGAAGGGATCAGGTTAAATTGCTGGAAAACCAAAGAAACCTTTGTTCGCCGCAGAGCCGCCCGCTCCCGGTCCGAGAGGGAGGACAGGGCGGTTCCCGCGACGGTGATCTCTCCGGTATCGAACAGATCCAACGCTCCGACCAGGTGCAACAGCGTGCTCTTGCCCGATCCGCTTTCCCCGGTCAGCGCAAGGGTGCGACCGGCAGCAAGGTCCAGCGAGACGCCCCGCAGAACCGCGCTCGTCGGATCCTGCCCAGGATAGGTTTTGGTTACATTGCGGATCGACAAAACCATGGTGCGCCGAACCTCCTGCAGTCCGTTTGTCTGCCATCATTGCACTGAACAAGCTTGTGAAAGGGTTGTCCAGCCTGTCGGCCAGCTTCGAATTGACGCGCCAAGAGCGTTGCGAGACAGCTGTTAAGTTCCTAGGTTGGCAGAAATTTATCAAACGAGAGGCAGGCACTCCCGATGACCTTATGGGTGCAACTGATTTGGGGCTCGATCTTCCTCAGCCTTTGCCTGCTGCTGCAGATCGCCATGCTGGTCTGGTGGGGCGCGCAATTGAAACGCTTGTTCTCGCTCTTCGACAAGCCGTTTCACAGATGGCAGTCTGGCTGCATTCTGGTCGTCACGATTTTCACCATTCTCGCCAGTCACACAGTACAGGTCTGGATCTGGTCGATAGCCTTCTACCTCAACGGTGCGCTGCCGGATTGGAACACGGCCGTCTACTTTATCTTGGTGACCTATACCACTGTGGGCTATGGCGACGTCGTGCTGGATCCGTCGCTGCGGGTCGGTGCGGGTCTGGCCTCGGTGAACGGCGTTCTGTCGTTCGGGATCAGCACAGCTTTCCTGGTGACCGCAATGGGACGGTTGTTTTTCCACGAAGATCAAGCATCTGACGCGACTGATTAAAGCACGGGCGCCAGCAGCCTTGCCATGGGGGCCATGATCCGTAGCAGGGGCTTTTGTTGGCTCAGCGGCTTCAGCTCATCGCTTGCGTTGACAAAATCGCGCTCAAGCATTTCAGCAACGTCGAGGGCTGACGCCTGATCAAAGAGCAATGCCATGGTTTCAAAGTTCAAGCGGAACGAACGGTTGTCGAGGTTGCAAGTGCCAACGCCGGACAGCGTCTCGTCGACGACAAAACACTTCTGATGCATGAACCCTTCACGATAGCGGTAGATCTGTACGCCCGCGGCCTGAAGTTCATCAAAGAAGGCGAAGCTGGCAAGCCACGGCAAATAATGGTCGACCTTTTCTGGCAACAGAATCCGCACATCGACGCCGCGTAGGCTAGCGTGCTGCAAGGCGGCGCTGACTTCCTGATCGGGAACGAAATAGGGGGAGGCCAGCCAGACTCGTTCCTGCGCGGCGGTAATGGCGGAAAAATACAGCATTGACCCGTTGCCCACGGCATCGCCGGGACCGGTTGCCGCGATCAAGGCGGGCCTGTCCTCCGCGCCGGGGTGCGGTTCCCAGTGCAGGAGATCCAGAATTGGTTCCTGCGTGTACCAATGCCAGTCTTCGGCAAACGACAGCTGGAGCTGCAGCACCACGGGACCGCTCAGCCTGACATGAGTGTCGCGCCAGGGCGATAGGGTCGGGGAGAGGCCGAGGTATTCATCCCCGACGTTGATTCCGCCGGTAAAGCCGATGCGACCATCAACGATGACCGTCTTGCGGTGATTGCGGAAATTGATCCGCATCCGCGTCCAGGGGCGGCGATAGCGTCCCGGTGCCACGAGGTGGATACCGGCGTGTTCCAGTTCCTCGATATAGGCGCGCGGCAGCTGGCGACTGCCGATCTTGTCCACCATCATCCAGATTTTCACGCCGCGTTTGGCGGCGGCCAGCAACCGCGCATGCAGCTGGTCTCCGATGCCGTCCGAACGCAGAATGTAATATTGAAGCAATATATATCCCTGCGCGCCGTCAATCGCTTCAAAAATGCTATCAAAGGTCTGCCGCCCGTTGACCAGCAATGTCATGTCGTTGCCACGGCAGATCTTGAAGCCGGCAATCGCCTCGAAGGGGGCCGGGTTGATGGGCAGCGTCAACGGCGGTTCCGACAGGGCGCTGGTCTTGGCGCGGCGTGGCAGCAAGGCCCTTTCCGCGGCGCGACGGGCCCGCCAATATCCCCTGAAACGGTGATCGCCGAACACCATGAAGGCGGGCAACGCGATCATCGGAGCTGAAAGCAGGAAGACGACCCAACCGATCGCCCCCTGCGGCGTTCGGGACGTGCGCGCTGCCCGTAAGGCGGCAACCGCGGCCACGCCCCAGATCACGACCAACGCACCGGTGCTGAGGACGAACCACACCATTCATGCCCCCTTGCCAAAAATCCGAATTCGTACCGTGGCCGTTGCAAGCGGGCCATCAGCTGCGGCGACTGTTGCCAGAATGTGAGTTTCACCGACCGCATTTGTCAATGGCTGGAAAATTCGCAGCTCTTGTGGGAACTTGTGGCCATGATGATCTTGCCGCCGATACACCGTTGGCCGACAGCCCTGCTGATCGCCGCCCGCCGTTTCAACCAGAAAAACGGCTGGGTGATGAGCAGCCACATCGCCATGTCGATGATGTTGGCGCTGTTCCCATTCGTGTTGTTTTCCGTGGCCCTTGCCGGCACACTTGCGGGCCTGTTCTCGCAAAACCTCGAAATGGAGCAACTGACCGACCATGTGTTCGGTGTCTGGCCCGCGCCCGTCGCCAAGCCGATCCTGGCGGAGCTCAAAGCTGTGTTGCGCACCTCGAACACTCAACTGGTCACCCTGGGGGGGCTGCTGGCGCTGTACTTTGCGTCCAACGGCGTTGACGCCGTGCGGGTGGCGATGGTGCAGGCCTATCACGACACTGACACGCGCCCCTTCTGGAAAACGCGCGGACTGTGTATCGCACTGGTAATCCTGGGCGGCGCAGGGATCATTCTCGCCGCAACTGTTGAGATCCTGGTGCCACTTTACATGCGCTACCTTGCCGATCTCGTGCCCTTTGCGACAGTGCCGAAGGGGCTGGAAAGCGGGCTGAGCGGCATTTTCGCCCTGAGCCTGCCTGTCGGCGCTGTGCTGTCCTTCCATCTCTTGCTGCCGGGGCGGATGCATCGGTGGCAAAGGATTCTCCCCGGCGCGTTGCTGACATTGCTTTTGTGGCTGGCTGCCGGTGGCGGTTTCGCCATTTACGTCAGCAGCTTTGCCCAATATTCCGCGACATATGCAGGACTGGCCGGGGCGATGGCCGCGATGATCTTTCTCTACCTCAATTCGGCGATCTTGATTATCGGAGCGGAATTCAACGGGGCCTTGATTGATCTTGCGGACGAAGCCAACAGGGCCCAGGGCTGAATTCGGAAACGGCCGTTTCCAAAATTTCAACAATAAGGCGGGGCTGCCACAATTCGGCCCAAATGCGTTCCTAAAGGCGGTCTAAACCGGTGACACCACCGACGATCCAGAAGGACCGACCAAGATGAATGTGCAGACCCCGCGCCGCCAGGAAAAGTTGTTCGCGAAATTGCGCAGAACGCTGGAAAACTGGCGGGACCGGGCGCCCTTGCGCGTGTACCGGCTGGCGGAAGGCGAGGGGGAATCCGCGCTCATGCTGCGCCACCTTGCGACGCAATCTCTGAGCAGCCCCCGCCGGTTCCGCTTTTGACCTAGCCGCGGAACCCTGTCGCCACGACAAATTTCTCGGAACTGTCGGAGCGTGAGGAGGGCGGCTTCATGTTGACCACCTTGGTGAATTTCTGCTTCAGCAGCTTTTGAAGTTCGCCCTCGGCACCGCCGGCCAGCACCTTGGCAACAAAGGTGCCTCCTTCCTCGAGGACGTCGAAGGCGAAGTAGGCTGCTGTCTCGCACAGCGAAATGATGCGCAAGTGGTCAGTTTGCTTGTGGCCCGAGCTGGCGGCGGCCATATCCGACATGACCACGTCTGCCTTGCCGCCAAGCCATTCCTTGACCTTTTCGTCGGCGCCGTCATCCATGAAGTCCAGCTGGTGGAACTCCGCGCCTGCCAGCGGTTCGACCTCCTGCAGATCGACGCCAATGATGCGACCGACGGCTTTGCCGGGCTTTTCCCCAAGGGCGTTGATCCGCTTGACAGCAACCTGCGCCCAGCCACCTGGCGCACAGCCAAGATCGACGACACGCGCACCGTTCACCAGGAACCGGAAGCGATCGTCCAGCTCCATGATCTTGTAGGCAGCACGCCCCCGGTAGCCCTCGGCCTGCGCACGCTTGACATATGGGTCGTTCAGCTGCCGCTGCAGCCAACGGGTCGAGCTGAGCTTGCGCCCGCGGGCGCTCTTGACCTTCACCTTCAGGTCACGCTGGCCGCGGCCGGATGTATTCTTGCCAGTAGGTGTCTTTGCCATATCGCTGTATTCCGACGGATGCCGGACCCTGAGAAAATCCAAGTAACGTCACATAGGGCATTTCGCCCGGCTTTAGAAGGGGCCGTCTTCCAGAACCCCATCTGCGCTCATCTGCGCGTACAGCAGCCCCTCGCGCAGGCCCCGGTCCGCGACCGACAGACGGTCAGTGGGCCAGCAGCGCAGGAGCGCCTGAAGGATCGCAGACCCCGACATGATCAGCGCCTGCCGGTCCTCGCCGATCCGCGGATCGCGGCGTCGCCCCTGGGGACCCAACTCCAGGTAGCTGCGGATCACCTTGTCAATCTGGTCGCTGGTCATGCGCAGCCCGTCGACCTTGGTGCGGTCATAGCGTTTGAGGCCCAAGTGTGACGCCGCGACGGTTGTGACCGTTCCGGAGGTGCCGACAATTTGGAAGCCTGCGCGTTTCTGCTCGTCCTTGTAGGGCGCAAAATCAGCGAGGTTTTCCTCGAAGAACCAGCTCATGAGGGCAAAACGTGCCGCGTCATCCTCGACATCGATGAACTGGTCACGCAGTGTCGCCACGCCTAACGGCACGGAGATCCAATCCACCACCTTGGCGGCGGGGAAGGGGGAAGACGCGACCGGGGTGAAGCCGTGATGCAACCGCATGATCGCCGAGGGTCGGTCCCGACGTGGAACAGAGGAAATGTCGATCCACACCAGCTCGGTCGAGCCACCGCCGATGTCGACCACCAACAACTGGGTTGTTCTGGTCGAAACCAGCGGCGCGCAGGAGATGACCGCAAGCCGGGCCTCCTCCTCGGGCTGGATGATCTCCAGCGTCAGGCCGGTCTCGCGTTTGACCTGCCGGATGAAATCCCGTGCGTTCTTGGCGCGGCGGCAGGCCTCGGTCGCGACGAGCCGCATGCGCTTGACCTTGTTGCGCTTCAATTTCTGCTGACAGATGCGCAAGGCCTGAATGGTGCGCGCCATTGAAGACCGCGACAACCGTCCGGTCCGCTCCAGTCCGGCGCCCAGTTGCACCGACTTGGAGAAACTGTCCACTACATGAAAACCGCTGCCCTTGGGCTGAGCGATCAACATGCGGCAGCTATTTGTGCCCAAATCCAGAGCCGCATAAAGCGCGTCTGGATCGGGTCGGGCCGGTGCAGGGGTCTCAACCGCCTTGGGAAACGCGCCCACACCTTTCGAGCGCCTGGGCGCCATGATTCACGCCCTCCGATTATCGTGTTAACTGTAACAATAGGTGGGCAGTCGCCCCGGCGCAAGCGCCTGTCCACCGCGCTTTGCAAAATCCTCGGCTTGCCACATCGCTCATAATTCACATGAATATTTTGGCGGATCGTCCCGGTGGCCTTCGGCGGCGCACAAAGCTAGTGTTCCGGCCAGCAAAACGTCGCACAATCCCATCGGGTTGTCGAAAACCGACCAACCTGCGGCGCGTCAGCGCACTAGAACGAAGTCTATCCAGGCTTAGGAGGAACCCAGCCATGCCCGACGTCACCATCGTTTACTGGCGCGATATTCCCGCGCAGGTTATCGTTGGCAAAGGCCGCCGCGGCGCCAAACGGCAGTTGGAGGAACGCTTCGAACAGGCAATCGATCGCGCTGCGATGAAGGTCAATGCTAAGGACGCCGATGCCTATCTGGCAGAGTGGCGCAAGGCCGCGCCCTTCGCCGCCGAAGGCGACCCGGCTGAGATTGCCGAAGCGGAAGCCTCCCGTCTGGAGCAGGAATACGATCAGGAACGTCTGAAGGCTCTGATCGCAAATGACGGATGGGCATGAGCCTGACACCATTATGGGAGGCCGCGATGGCTTTGCTGAACTTCAAGAAACGTGACACCGGCGCGGCCCAGCCCGTCAGCCCCGAGGTTGAAGCCTTCCTGCAGGGCTACTCGATCGAAGTGATGCCGCGCACCGCTGCGAAGGTCGAGAACTTCCGCGATCTGCTGCCGGCGGATACCCGCGTCTACATCGCGCATATCGAAGGCACCCCGATCGAGGAAATGGTGGCCACGGCCAAGCGACTGAACGCCGAAGGCTTCCCGGTGATGCCGCATTTCCCGGCCCGCATCATCCAGGATGAGGCAACCCTGGCGGACTGGATCGCCCGCTACCAAGGAGAGGCGGATGTGAAGCAGGCCCTGCTGCTGGCCGGTGGTGTGGCCAAACCGCATGGTGATTTCCACAGCTCGATGCAGCTTTTGGAGACCGGGCTGTTCGACAAGGCAGGCTTCACCAATCTGCATGTTGCCGGCCACCCCGAGGGCAACAAGGATATCGATCCCGACGGTTCGACCAAGAACGTCCTCGAAGCGCTTCTGTGGAAACAGAAATTCTCGGAGCGCACGGACGCGAAAATGGCCCTGGCCACGCAATTCGCATTCGAGGCCAAGCCGATCATCGAATGGGCCAACAGCATCAAGGAAGCGGGCGTCGACATCCCGATCCACATCGGCATCGCCGGTCCCGCCAAGCTGCAGACGCTGATCAAGTTCGCGATCGCTTGCGGCGTGGGCCCGTCGCTGAAGGTGTTGCAGAAACGTGCCATGGATGTGTCCAAGCTGCTGCTGCCCTACGAGCCGACAGAGGTCGTCGCAGAGCTGGCGGCGCACAAGGCCGCGAACCCGGACTTCAACATCACCAACGTTCATTTCTTCCCGCTGGGCGGCATCAAGACCAACGCCACCTGGGCAATCAACAACGGCGGCGCCGCGGCGAAGCCGGTCAACTCCTAAGGATCAACAATGACCCGTACAGTCGTAGAATCAAAAACCAAAACCGCGATCCTGGGCTTTGACGAGCCTTTCTGCGTGATCGGAGAGCGCATCAACCCCACCGGTCGCAAGAAACTGGCGGCCGAGCTGGAAGCCGGCGATTTTTCCACCGTGGAACAAGACGCGCTGGCCCAGGTCATGGCGGGTGCGAACATTCTCGATGTCAACGCGGGTGTGGTTTACAATTCCAACCCCAACCCCAACGAGACCGAACCGCCGCTCATGACCAAGCTGATCGAGCTGGTTCAGGGCCTGACCGATGTGCCGCTGTGCATCGACTCCTCCGTGCCTGCCGCCTTGGAAGCCGGTCTTGCCGCAGCCGAGGGACGTCCGCTTCTGAACTCGGTCACCGGTGAGGAAGAGCGCCTGGAAATCGTTCTGCCGCTGGTCAAGAAATACAATGTCCCGGTTGTCGCCATTTCCAACGACGACACCGGCATCTCCGAAGACCCCGACGTCCGTTTCGCCGTGGCCAAGAAGATTGTCGAGCGGGCTGCCGATTTCGGCATCCCGGCACATGACATCGTGGTGGACCCGCTGGTCATGCCGATCGGTGCCATGGCCACCGCCGGCCAGCAGGTGTTTGCCCTCGTTCGTCGTCTGCGTGAAGAACTGGGTGTCAACACCACATGCGGTGCGTCCAACATCTCTTTCGGCCTGCCGAACCGGCATGGGATCAACAACGCCTTCCTGCCGATGGCAATGGCCGCTGGCATGACATCCGCGATCATGAACCCGGTCGCGCTGCCCGTGACGCAAAAGAAGATCGCGGAGAAGAAGGCCGAAGTCGAAGCCGCCGGCATCGTCCTGCCGGACGGCATGGATGACGAAACTTTCGTGACCCTGTTCGGCATGGGCTCCACCAAGCCGCGTGCGGGTTCTGAAATGGAAGCGATCCGCGCCGCCAACCTGCTCACCAACAATGACCCGCATGGCGGTGAGTGGATCAAGGCGAACAAGGCACCGGCAGCCGCCGGCACCGAGGGCAGGGGCCGTGGTGGTCGCGCCGGAAGCCGTCGCCGTCGCGCCTGAGACTGGCCGCCAAAAGAATAGCGAAGCCGGGGGCAATCCCCGGCTTTTTTTGTGCTAAGGAGACGCGAGTAGCAGGGTAAACTTGCGGCGATCGATCCGGTTTCAGTGTCCGCAGCGTCATCACATATCCAGTTTTCGCAAGAGCTGGAACATCTGCTCTCGAACCCATTTCGCAAGTGGCGCGGTATCGAACCGTCGGTTCCAGATACCCACGATGACAGGTGGTTCTATCTCCATCGGTGGCGCAAAGATCTTGAGATCATAGGTCCTTGCCATATCCGCCGCCAATTGGGCCGGTACGAGGGCAATCAGATCACTTTCACGAACTACGCGACACACGCCTGAAAAAACCGGAACCGTCAGCGCGACATGCCGCCTCTTGCCGACCCGTTCCAGTGCGGCATCGCCCATCGCAGCTAGGTTTCCTTCGGGCGAAAACAGCACGTGGTGCAGCGCGCAAAATATCTCCATTGGCATGACCTGCCCATCCGACAGGCCGCGAATGCCGGGGTTTGCAGCTCTGGCAATGACGTGGAAGGGGGAGCGAAACAGCGTCTCCCGGCGGACCCATCCGGGCACGCTCGTATCCGGGATCAAGGCCACATCCGCATTTCTGCGCTCCAGACTGGCGATGTAGTCTTGTGGTACCAGATCAACGAGTTGCGCGCGAATGCCCGGTGCTTTGCGTTGCAAGAGATCGCCAAGTGCGGGCATCAGCATCTCGGCGAAAAAATCACTTCCAGCGATCCGGAAGGTCCCCTCGGCGGTCGTCGGCTCGAAGGGCACCGGTGGCGCCAGCATGGCTTCGATGTGCTCGAGCTGCTGCCGGAGCGGCTCCCGAAGACCCGCGGCATAGTCAGTGGCTACGAGCCTGTTCCCTTGCCGGATAAAGAGCGGATCGCCGAGCGCATGGCGCAGACGCGACAGGCCGCCGGACACCGCGGACTGTGACAGCCCCAGCCGCTCAGCAGCTTTTACCGTCGAGCCTTCGCGGAACATCGCGTCCAACACGCGCAGCAGGTTGAGATCAAAGGTCGCGAAATTCATCTGGGCGATATCTTATATCGAGGAATGCGGTTTGGTCGATACCGTGTCGCGACGTTATGCTTTGTCGCACGAAAGCGCTTTCGTTTCAGGCCCCAGCAAGGAGTGAAACGATGATGGACCTGACTGCAAAGCCCGAGACGATCGAGTGGCTCGGCGTTCAATACAAGACCATCCTCTCACCGTCGCAAAGCGGTGGCACGCTGTCCATTGTCGACAGTCTGTCGCCCGTGGGAAGCGGCCCGCCGCGTCACGTCCACGAAAAGGAGGATGAGACTTTTGTCATCCTTTCCGGCACCTGCAAGATCTGGATCGACGGTGAAGAGACCCTCGCGGGCCCGGGCCAGAGCGTCTTCATACCGCGCGGAACCAACCACACGTTCAAGGTGGTCGGGACGGAACCGTCACGACATCTGGTCATCCTGACACCAGGTGGGTTCGAAGAATTCTTTGTCGAAATGGCTGCCGGAAATTTCCAGATTCCGGCTGATATGCCCGCGATTGAGGAAGCCGCCAGGCGCCACAACCTCGTCTTCACCGGACCTCCTCTCGACTGACGGTTGCCAAGGGCATCCCGGAAGAATTGTAAAGACCGCGGCGGCGCGCGCCGGTGGAGGGGGTGTCATTTTCGCCCCCTCTCGAAATTGGGTTGGCACAACCATTGTCCCTCGCACCCGGTGCACAGGCCGACGAGATAACCACGGCGTTTTATTTTTGGCGAAAGCACCGCCTTGTTTGCGCCCTAACTTTTTTGTGAATTTTCGCGCCGACGTCTTCAAATCCGTGCGATGACACATACTTGGGCTGCTCTAGTTAGGGCAGCTGACCGCGCTCCCCCAGGTAAATACATCCCAAGGGACAACGACTCCATGATAGAATTCGAACTGAACGGACGGCAGGTTTCTGTAGACGCCGATCCGGACACGCCGCTGCTGTGGGCGATCCGAGATGAGCTTGGTCTCACCGGCACTAAATTCGGCTGTGGCATAGGGGCCTGCGGGGCCTGTACCGTGCATATCGATGGCTCCGCCGCGCGTTCGTGCATCACCTATCTGTCGGATGTTGAAGGGCTTTCGGTGACAACCATCGAAGGCCTGGACGAGGACGGCAACCACCCGGTTCAGGAAGCTTGGCGCAACCTGCGAGTCCCGCAATGCGGCTATTGCCAGTCGGGCCAGATCATGCAGGCGGCTTCGCTTCTCAAAGATACCCCGAACCCGAGCGACGAGGACATCGACGCCGTCATGACCGGCAACCTGTGCCGTTGCATGACATACCCCCGAATCCGTCAAGCGGTGCGAGAAGCGGCCACCGCCATGGGAGGGTCCAACAATGGCTAACCTGTTGTCTCGTCTTGCAAACGCCCAGACCAAACCCAAAATGACCCGGCGCGGTTTCCTTGTTTCGATGACCGCCGCCGGGGTCGCGTTCGGCTTCCCGCGCACATCGGATGCCGCGATGAATCCAGCCGTGCCGGATGGAACGCCGGTGGCGGCCGATGGCCGAGTTTTCGAACCCTCAATGTGGTATTGGATTGACGCTGACGGCCAGGTCAACGTCAACATCATCCGCGCGGAAATGGGCCAACACGTGGGGACGGCCATTGCGCGTATCCTGGCGGATGAATTGGAGGTCGCATGGGAGAAGGTTCAGATTACCCATGTCGACACCCATGAAAAATGGGGCCTTATGGTCACCGGCGGCAGCTGGTCGGTCTGGCAAAGCTGGCCTGTCTACCGTCAGGCCGGTGCCGCCGGCCGGATTGCGCTGATCGAGGCCGCCGCAGCCAAATGGGGTGTTGATGCCGCATCGCTGACCGCACGCGACGGTGTGATCTCGGATGGTAGCCGCGAGATCACCTATGCTGCGCTCGTGGCTGAAGGGCTTGAGCGGAGCTTTACCGAAGAAGAGCTTGCCGCGCTGCCCCTGAAGCCCCATGCCGACTTGCGGCTGGTGGGCCAGGACGTGCACCCCTTGGATCTCGACACGAAAACCACCGGCCAGGCGATTTACGGGCTGGATGCCAAGGTCGACGGCATGGTCTATGCCGTGCCCATGCTGCCGCCGACACGCTATGGGTCCAAGGTCACTTCCGTAGATGACAGTGCCGCGAAATCCATCAAGGGCTATCTCGAAACGGTAGTGCTCGATGACCCGTCGGGCACGGTTCCAGGCTGGGCGGTCGTTCTGGGTACCAGCCTCCATGCGGCGCGCTCCGCGTCCTACGAGATCGAGATCGACTGGACGCCAGGGGACACCGCCGATGTGTCGGAGGAGGATATCCAGGCGCGCGCGCGGCAGCTGATTGAGAGCGATGAGGGCGCGATCCTGCCGACGGAGCAGCCCGATACGTCGGCGGCATTTGACGCCGCCACGGACACGCTGGAGGCCGAATATACCACCCAATCGGTGCTTCACTTTCAGATGGAGCCGGTGAATGCCACCGTGTTCCAGAATGCAGATGGCATCTGGGAAGTGCACGCCGGCAACCAGTGGCAATCCCTGATCCTACCGACGCTGGCAACCGCGCTGGAAGTGCCCGCGGACAAGATTGTCATGCGCAGCTACATGCTGGGCGGCGGCTTCGGGCGTCGTTTGAACGGCGACTACATTGTCCCCGCTGCGCTTGCATCCAAAGCAGTGGGCAAACCGGTCAAGCTGGTCTTTGCCCGCGAGGAGGATGCCCAGTTCGACAGCATCCGCTCGCCCTCGGTACAAAAGCTGCGGATGGCCTTCGACGATGGGCAGGACGTCATCGCGATGGAGCACCATGCCGCCGCGGGGTGGCCAACGCAGGTGCTGGCGCCTGGGTTCATGCCGAAAGGGGTGAATGGTGAAGCTTTCGATCCCTTTGCCATCGACGGTGCCGACCACTGGTACTCGGTTGGGGCTCACCGGGTGCGGGCCGTCTCCAATGACCTGGCCAACCAGACCTTCCGGCCAGGCTGGTTGCGGTCGGTCGGTCCGGGCTGGACCAATTTTGCGGTTGAAAGCTTCATGGATGAGGCCGCGCACAAGGTTGGTGCCGACCCGCTGCAGTTCCGTCTCGACCGTTTGAAGGCAGAGGGTATCAACGCTGGCTCTGCACCGAACGCGGTTGGTGGTGCATCGCGGCAGGCAGCCGTTCTGCGCCGGGTGGCCGAGATGTCCGGCTACGGCAAGCGCGAGCTGCCAGAGGGAACGGCGATCGGTCTGGCGACCACTTTTGGCCAATCTCGCACGATGCCGACTTGGACCGCTGCGGCGGTGCAATTGGCTGTGGACACCAATACCGGCGAGGTCGATGTCCAGAAGATGTGGTTGGCCTTTGACTGCGGAACCGTCGTGGATCCGGACGGCGCGCGGGCCCAATGCGAAGGTGCCGCACTGTGGGGGCTTTCCATGGCGCTGCATGAAGGCACCCGGATTGAAAATGGCAATGTGGTCGACCTCAACCTCGGCGCCTATACACCGCTGCGGCTGGAGGATGTGCCGGAGATGGAGATCGAATTTGTCGAGAGTAGCGAGGTTCCCGTTGGTCTCGGGGAGCCGGGCACCACGGTCGTTGCCCCGGCCATTGCCAACGCGATCTTCAACGCCTCAGGCGCGCGGGTCCGCCATTTGCCCATCACCGCGGATGCGATCCTTTCCGCGTTGAATGGCTGACGATATGGGCGGGCGCATTTCCCTGCGCCCGCCCAAACATCGGGTTGGAGTACGTGGGCGCGCGTTCGGTCAGCCCCATACGGTGGCAAGTTGCTCGAACAGCGCCGCGACGACCGGAGTTGACTTGAGTGCCTGCGGTGTCAGCATCACGAGGCAGGCCGGTACGCTTTGAGTTTCGCACAGGCTTAGCCCGAAGGAATGTTGCTGATCCAAGGCAATGGTCTCACGACACAGGCACAGACCGACACCTGCGCGGACCATCTCCAGCATTGATGCCTCGTGATCGACCAAGGCGACCACGTTCTGAGTGCAATTGTGTTGCGCAAAGATCCGGCTCAGCAGCCGGTTGTGAACGGACACCCCGGTCGTGCCGATCCATGGCAGCTCCGCCAGCTCGGGCCAACTGGCGGCGGCGACCCGGGCCTCCCATCCGGCGGGCGCAATGATGCGGTAATTGAAGCTGGCCAGAACCTTGACCTGCATTTCGTCGGCCGAGGCGATATCGTCGACCGCGCCGGGATCTGTCAGGTAAAAACCGGCGTCGATCTGGCGGCGACGGAGTTTCTCCAGAATTTCACCGCTGATCCCGTGCACCAGTTCCGTGGTGATGCCGGGGTGCGCTTTCCCGAGCTGGCTCAGCAGGCGGCCGAGGCGGATGAATTCCGGGTCCACGATCGTCCCGATCCGCAGTGAACCTGAAACCTGTCCGACCCGCCCGCTGGCGCTTTGCCGGAACTCGGCCATGGCGCTCAGGACCGCCTCTGCCTTGGGCAGCAGCGCCTTGCCATCAGCGGTCAGGTGCAGCCCGTGTGGCGCCCGCTTGAAGAAAGTGACGCCGGTTTCTTCGCTGAGGCGCTTGATCTGGTGACTGATCGCCGGTTGCGTGAGGTTCAATACCTCTGCCGCGCGGGAAACGCTGCCTTCCCGGGCCACTGTGACAAAGGCGAGGATGCTGTTCAGGTTCGAGAATCTTTCCATATTACGAAAATTAATATCAGTCAGAGATATATGTCATTGGGAATGTGCTCCCGGCCTTACTAAACCGGAACCTGGAGATACGCAGGGCAGCGCCTTTGCCCGACAGCCCCGTTTCGGGGGCGGTTCGGCGGCGGTGGATACCCTGCTCGAAAGGTGAGGGACGACATGGCAGGAATGGCAACCGAGTTCGACTTTATCGTGATTGGAGGCGGCTCCGCGGGCTGCCTTCTGGCCAACCGCCTGAGCGCTGATCCAGCCAATCGCGTCCTGCTGCTGGAGGCCGGCAAGGCCGACAGCTACCCGTGGATTCACGTGCCTGTCGGCTACCTGTACTGCATCGGTAACTCGCGCACCGACTGGATGTACAACACCGAGGCCGACAAAGGCCTGAATGGGCGCAGCCTGCGCTACCCGCGAGGCAAGACGCTGGGCGGCTGTTCGTCGATCAACGGCATGATCTACATGCGCGGTCAGGCCCGCGACTATGACAATTGGGCCGCGCTGACCGGCGAAGACGACTGGTCCTGGGAGGGGGCACTGCGCGATTTCAAAGCACACGAAAACCACTACAAGCTGGACAATGGTGCCGACCCGAAAGTGGGCGACAACGAACGTTTTTCCGACCTGCATGGCCATGGCGGCGAATGGCGGGTGGAAAAGCAACGCCTGCGCTGGGACGTGCTGGACAGCTTTGCTGATGCCGCGGAAGAGGCGGGGATCGCCAAAACCGACGATTTCAACAGCGGCGACAACGCGGGTGTTGGCTATTTCGACGTGAACCAGCGGTCGGGCTGGCGCTGGAACACCTCCAAGGCATTCCTGAAACCCGCCCGGGCACGGCGCAACCTGACGGTCTGGACCGAGGCACAGGTCCAGAAGCTCACCTTTGACAAAGACGCCAACGGCGCGCTGCGCTGCACCGGTGCACGGGTCGATCGCAAGGGACACGTCGTTGACGTGAAAGCCCGGCGCGAGACCGTACTGTCGGCAGGGGCCGTCAACTCGCCGCAGGTTCTGCAACTGTCCGGCATTGGTCCGGCGGATCTGCTGCGCGAACATGGCATCGAGGTTCTGCGCGACGCACCCGTGGGCGAGAACCTTCAGGACCACCTGCAAATCCGCGCGGTCTACAAGGTGAACGGAACCCGCACGCTCAACACTCTGGCGAATAATCTCTTTGGAAAGGCGAAGATCGGCGCGGAATATGCGCTGAAACGATCCGGCCCGATGAGCATGGCGCCCAGCCAATTGGGCGCATTCACCCGCTCCGACCCGAACCGGCCTCATGCAAACCTTGAATATCACGTGCAACCGCTCAGCCTCGATGCCTTTGGCGAGCCGCTGCATGCCTTCCCGGCCATGACGGTCAGTGTCTGTAACCTGAACCCGACGAGCAGGGGGCACGTGCGCATCCGTTCGGCCGACTTCCGCGATGCGCCGCTGATCTCGCCCAATTACCTCGCCACGGAAGACGATCGCAAGGTCGCTGCCGACAGCCTGCGGCAAGTGCGTGAAATCATGTCCCGGCCCGCGATGGCAAGCTACGAGCCCGAGGAGTTCAAACCGGGTGTCCAGTACCAGAGCGACGAGGACCTCGCCAAGCTGGCCGGCGACATTGCCAATACGATCTTTCACCCTGTCGGCACAGTGAAAATGGGCCGCGAGGACGATAACAGCGCCGTTCTGGACCCGCATCTGCGCCTCAAGGACGTGGCCGATCTGCGTGTCGTCGATGCCAGCATCATGCCAGAGATCACCAGCGGCAACACCAATTCCCCGACCTTGATGATCGCGGAAAAGGCAGCGCGCTGGATCTTGGCCGGACACTAATCGCACATCTTCCTGACGGAGAAACAAATGCGTTCATCGTTTTCCAACCTGCCCCTGCGCGGGGTCAAAGTGGTCGATTTCGGGCAGTACATCGCCGGGCCAGCCGTGGCGATGCTGCTGGGTGATCTTGGCGCGACCGTCGTGCATATCGACCCGCCTGACGGCCCGATGTGGGACAGCCCGGCGAATGCGACCCTGATGCGCAACAAGCTGATCGTGAATCTCGACCTCAAGTCCGAGGAAGGCCTGGCACAGGCCCGCGCGCTCTGCGCCGAGGCCGATATCATTGTCGAGAACTTCCGCCCCGGCAAGCTTGCCGCGCTCGGCATTGACTTTGCCGCCATGCGCGAGGAGCGCCCCGAGCTGATCACGCTGTCGATCCCCGGGTTTGCCTCGAACGATCTGGAGCGGCGCGAACAGCGCGCCTTTGAAAGCGTGGTTGCGGCCAGTTCCGGCGTGTTTACCGATATGGGTTTGAACAGGGTTCTGATGGGACTGAACCCATCCTTCTCACCGCTGCCGCTGGCCTCGGCCTATGCCTCGCAGATCGCGGCATCCGCGACAGTGCTGGCTTTGCAATCCCGCCAGGTAACCGGACTTGGGGACCAGATCGAAGTGCCGCTGGCCGCCGCCGTGATGGAGGGGCTGTGCTACAACTCGATCAAGGTCTCGGACATGCCGGAACGGTATCTGACCCAGCGCGAGGTAGAGATCGAGCGCCGCCGGGTCGAGGGGCTGCCGATGAACGTGTCCTACGAGGAACTGCAAGAGCTTCTGGACCCGTTCTTTCGCAGCTACATGTGCAAGGATGGTCGGATGTTCTACGTGGTCTGCCCCAGCCACAAGAACCACGCGCGCCGCTGCCTCGAAGTGTTGGGCCTCTATGACGAGATGATCGAAGCGGGGCTGCAGGAGGAGGAGGACACCTACAAGCCGCAGTCTGAGTGGGTTTCCGACACCTCTCTCGGTGTCTACCCGATGCCAAAGTTCTGGGCCGACAAGATCGCTGCGCGGATGAAAGAGGTCTTCTTGACCCGAACCTCGCACGAGTGGAAACGGATGTTTGGCCGCGCGGGCATCCCCGGCGCGCCGCAGCGCTGGCTGCAGGAATGGATCAACGACGAATACGCCGAGACCTCGGGGCTGATGATCGATGTCACGGACCCGGAGTACGGCGAGATGACACAACCCGGCCCGGTGGTCTGGATGGAAGAAAGCGGCGAAGAGGCGCTGAACCCCGAACCCCGCCGCTGGGTGGATTTTGACGAGGCGCTGGCGGTCCTGCGCAAGCTGCCGACTGACATACCAGCCCCGAAAGAGAAGCTGGACCAAGAGGGCTGGCTCTCGGGCGTGCGCGTGCTGGACATGTGCAATGTCATCGCGGGGCCGCATGCGGCCAGCTATCTGGCGCGCTTTGGTGCAGAAGTGATCAAGCTCGATCCGGCAACGCCGCTCTACGACAGCTGGAACACGGTGATCTACGGGCTCAGCCAGGGCCGCGGCAAGAAGTCGATCCTGGCCGACGTAAAATCAGAACACGGCCGCAAGGTGCTCGAAGACCTGGTGAAATCGGTTGACGTGATCTTCTGGAACGCGCCGGACAACCAGATCAAACGCATGGGGCTGGACGCCGACAGCCTGCGCAAGCTGAACCCGGAGGCGATCTTCTGCAAGCTGGACTGTTTCAGCGGCGTGCGGCGCGGCACCCGCACGGATTACATCGGTTATGACGATCTTGTGCAGGCAGCCACTGGCATCATGCTGCGCTTTGGCGGGGCTATGGACCGCCCCGAGGAGCACGCCCACGTGGGCACCATTGACGTGATGTGCGGCTTTGGCGGCGCGCTGGCCGTGGCCGCGGCGCTCTATCAGAAACACCGCTTTGGCCGCATCGGACGCGGCCGCACCTCTCTCAGCGCCAACAGCGGCTTGCTGCAGGTGCCCTTTGCCTATGATTTCCGGGGGCGCGGACTGTTCGACGAGCCTTCGGGCCCGGAAGCGAACGGCTACGGCCCGCTCCACCGTTTTTACAGCACCGCTTCGGGAGTCTACATCCTGCTGTGCGCGTATGAGACGGATCTGCCCCGGTTCCGCGAGGTCGACGACTTGGCGGATCTGCCGGATTTGCCCGAAGAAGACCGTGCGACCTACCTCGCAGGCGCGTTTCAGACGCAACCCGCGACCGAATGGATCGCCCGCCTGCGCGCAGCAGACATTGGCTGTGCAATCTGTAACAACATCGACGCGCTGCGCTCTGAAAACCTGCGCGAGGCGGATGGCACGCCCGGCATCGAACGGGGCAGCTATTCCTTCTCGCAAGACAGCAACCACCCCAGCGGTCACGAGGTGATCCAGCTGGATCCCTATGCGGTGCGCCCCACGCGCGGCAAAGTCTTTGCCCTGTCACCGACAGAAAAATTCGGCACCTCGACGCGGGCTATCCTGCGCGACCTCGGCTACTCCGATGCGGCCGTCGCGCGGATGCTGGAGACCGGCCAGCTTAGCGAGAGCTGGAGCGCCGAATACCTGCCCAGCTGAGGGCACTGTCAAAGGGGGGCTGCACATGCCTCCCTTGTTGCTCTGCGGCGTGCCGCAAATCCCGAACGGTCTGGCGCATCACTGGCGTGCAACAGTTGCGCGCCAAAAGGAGGAGGCAGCCCGGACCCCCAAGCCATAACGGAGGAGACATGGCCAACAAACCCCCACTGATGGAACTGGACATCGCGACGGCGGAGCGCGGGTTCTATTCCGGATTCGCCAAAAGCGTCGCCATCCCGTCCAAGTTGCTGGTCAGCGCGCTGATCGTCTGGGCCATCACGGTGCCTGACAACGCCGCCGCAGTATTGAATGCCCTGAACGGTGCGCTGCTCAAGAGCTTCGCCAGCTGGTACATCTGGGTGGTGGCGCTGTTCCTGGTGCTTTGCATTGGCCTCGCGCTGGTGCCAACCACCGGACGCCTGAAGCTGGGCCTGCCGGAGGATCGCCCGGAATTCTCGCGGTTTTCTTGGTTTTCCATGATGTTCGGCGCAGGCATCGGCATCGGCATGCTGACCTTTGCCACCGCCGAGCCGATGTACCACTTTGCGACCAACCCCAATGTCATCATGGGCGAAACCACCGGATCGACCGCGGACAACGTGACCGCCGCCTATGTCTGGTCGTTCCTGCACTGGGGCTTTTCGGCCTGGGCCTGCTATGCGCTTGTCGGGCTGTCGCTGGCCTATTTCTCATATCGCCGGAACCTGCCGCTGACGGTGCGCTCAGCGCTGGTGCCGCTCTTTGGCGCAAGGTTGTCAGGGCCTGTGGGGCATGTGGTCGATATCGTGGCCGTTGTCGCCACCATCCTTGGTGTCGCGCAGACATTGGGCTTTGGTGTCGAGCAATTCGTGGCCGGCCTCAACCGCGTGGGCTTTGGCGACTGGATCGTGCAGCCTGATGGAAAGCCCAGTTCAGCCGGTATCGTGCTGGCGCTGGTGGTGATCCTTGGCGCCTCCACCCTGTCGGCCTTGTCCGGCGTGGGCAAGGGGATCAAGTGGCTGTCGAACCTCAATATGGGGCTCAGCTTCTTTCTGCTGGCTTTTTTCATCCTCTTCGGCTCCACCTTTTTCGGGCTGAACGCGCTGGTGACAGGGCTGGTGGCCTATGTGATCGATCTGCCCGCGCTGCTGTTCACGGTCTGGCACGCCGACGGGACCGAGACCGGTGACGCCCTGGCCGCGTGGCAGGGCGGCTGGTCGGTGTTCTACTGGGCCTGGTGGATCGCCTTCGCACCCTTTGTCGGCGTGTTCCTGGCCCGGATCTCGCGTGGGCGCAGCATCCGTGAGTATGTGCTGGGTGCGATCATCGTGCCATCGCTGATGTGCTTCGTCTGGTTCACCCTTGTCGGAGGCACGGCCATCGACATGACTTTGAACGGCGCGGCTGGCGATGCGATCGCGGGCGCGGGGCAGGAGAGCCAGTTGTTCGTCATGCTGGACCTGATGCTGAGCAGCGGACTGGCTTGGATCATGGCCGCAATTGTTGTGGTTCTGCTGCTGACCTATCTGGTAACAACGGCAGACTCGGCGATCCTGATCGTCAACACGATCAACGCCGCCGGAGAGGAAAGCCCAAAAGGGCGCGTGCATATCGTGTTCTGGGGCGTCGCGCTGAGCCTCGTGGTCGGCGGCCTGCTGCTGGTCGGCGGTCTCGGGGCAATCAAGACCGCCATGGTGATTGGCGCGTTGCCGTTCAGCCTGGTCATGTTCCTGATGTGCGTGGCGCTGACAAAGGCGATCATCAAGGACGCGATCCGGGAGCGCCGGGGCGTGAAGAGCCTTCACTTGAAAGCGTAAAATGTTCGCCACACGAGGCTGGCAACTGCCGACCTCGTGTGGCGTAGGCATCGTGCTGTCAGGATGCATCGATTTCAGTCGCGCAGGCTCGCTCACGACGTCAGAAAGTGACCTTTGATTTAGCCGCTGCTCAAACGAGAACTGCAACCTTGGCCTCTGCAACCGAAAGCCACATCACCTACGAGACCCGCACAGCCCGAATGGATTTCGACGATTGCTGATACCCGAATAGGCGCTTTGGCCGCATGGAAGGGCATCTGTCGCGAATACACACGGCCGATCGGGTGAGGCGTGGTCAAACCATGCCGAACACCTAGCCATCATCCTAGACACAAGGAGCCGGGATGTATTTGCGATCTCAGGGGGGGTAATGGCGGAGAGACAGGGATTCGAACCCTGGGTGGGCTTGCACCCACAACGGTTTTCGAGACCGCCCCGTTCGACCACTCCGGCACCTCTCCGCGGGGGGTGAGGCGCGGTTTAATGTTGATTCCGACAGTGCGCAAGGGAGAAATGGCAGTTTGCGAAAAAAACCTGAAATCCTTTGCCGATCCCGTTTTTTTACCTAAGTTCCCTATATGCTTAGATCACACTCCTTTCCCGCTACGCTCCGCCTTGCCTGTGCCGGTCTGTTGTTGCTGCTGAGCCTTCTGGCCGCGTCCGCGACACTGGCGGCTGATCGTCAGCGCGTGACAACCTTTCTCAACGTGACCGGGTTTGACGTCGCTCTGGACAGCATCGCGCTGTCCGCTGCTTCGGCACCCCAGATGTTGGGTTTGGATGTCGGCACATTCGGGAACCAGTGGGGGCGCCTGTCGGATGATGTGTTTGACACGGCTGTCATGCGTCGCATGGCCGAGGACATTCTGGTAGAAACGCTGGACGATGCAGCGCTCGACCATGCCGCTGCATTCTATGCAAGTGACCTTGGCCAGCGCCTGGTCCGCGCCGAAAACGCCGCCCACATGGTGGCCGACGACGAGGTCAAGCAGGAAGCTGGAAGCCGCATCATTGCGGATCTGGTGAAGTCCGGCAGCGAACGGCTTGTTCTATTTCAACGCATGGGGCGGGCGATCGATGCGGCCGACACTGGCGTGCGTGCTGTGCAGCAGATACAGTTTCGCTTCTTGATGGCTGCAACCGCAGCCGGAGTTATCGACCTTGAACTGGATGCAGACGAATTGAGGGCGTTGCTGGACAGCCAGGCCGACGCGATGCGTCTTGAGCTGCAGGCCTCAGGACTGGCGAGTTCTGCCTATACCTACCAAGATTTCACGGATGAAGAGCTGGAACAGTACGTGACCGCACTGGAGCAGGAAAAGATGCAGGAGGTTTACGAGCTGCTGAATGCGGTCCAATACGAAATCACCGCAAACCGCTTCGAGGAACTGGCCCGCCGTCTCGCAGACCTCACACCCGCGCAGGATATATAAGCGCAGCGCCCTTTATGCCTTTTGGTCCGGGGCAGGGCGACCGGCAGAAACGGGTTGACAGCTTGTGGATTTCCGATCATAAGCCCGCAGTCCCGGCTCGGAATCTCTGCGCCGGGATTGATTTGTAATACGCTCGCACCGCGGGCGCGCTGTTCGAGGCGGCATCTGCCGAAAACGCCCGCAAGGGGGCCGAAGGACGCGGTTGAAAAAGGAAAGACGCATATGTTTGCGGTCCTCAAGACTGGCGGCAAGCAGTACAAGGTTCAGGCGGGCGACGTGCTCCGCGTTGAAAAACTGGCTGCTGATGCTGGCGAAACCATCCAATTCGACGAAGTTCTGATGCTGGGCGGCGACGCTCCTGTTGTTGGCGCTCCGCTGGTCGAAGGCGCTGCCGTGAAGGCAGAAGTGATCGACCAGATCAAAGGTGACAAGGTCATCAACTTCGTCAAGCGTCGCCGGAAGCACTCCTCCAAGCGCACCGTCGGCCACCGTCAGAAGCTGACCCTGGTCCGGATCACCGAGATCCTGGCGTCGGGCGCAACCAAAGCGGCCCCGAAAGCCGCAGCCAAGGCGGCTCCTGCTGCCAAAGCAGAGAGCGCCGACGACCTGACCCAGCTGACCGGCGTAGGCCCTGCCGCCGCCAAGAAGCTGAACGAAGCCGGTCTCACCAGCTTTGCCCAGATCGCAGCCTTGTCCGAAGACGACATTGCTGGTATCGAGGCAATCAAAGTGAAGCCCGAGTGGGTTGAGCAAGCCAAAGAACTGGCTAAAGGCTAAGGAGAGACAGAATGGCACATAAAAAAGCTGGCGGTTCCTCCCGTAACGGCCGCGACTCCGCAGGTCGCCGCCTTGGCGTGAAACTCTTCGGTGGCCAGGCGGCCATCGCGGGCAACATCATCATTCGTCAGCGCGGCACCAAGTTCTGGCCGGGCGAAGGCGTTGGCATGGGCAAGGATCACACCCTGTTCGCCACCACCGATGGTGCTGTCAGCTTCCGCAAGGGCCTGAAAGGCCGCACCTTCGTATCGGTTCTCCCGGTGGCGGAGGCCGCTGAGTAAGCCGACCCGAACGGTAGTAAAATCATGGGGGATCGGCTTTGGGCCGGTCCCCTTTTTTTGTTGTTTACGGATGCGAGTACCCAATGACGTTTCCATTCCGGCCCCACGCCGCAACGGCTTGGCGGCGCCTGAAAAATTATTGCGCTGACAGCACTTGCCGTTGCGTCAAAACGAACACATTTGGGGGGTGCGACACCCCACGGCGGCCCCAATCCCGCCGCACAATGTTGCGTTGAGGAGGACCACTTACATGAACCTGGAACAGATCGTGTGCCAGCAGGTGATAGAGACCGAACGGTTCGTCCTGCGCCCGCTGCGAAAATCCGACTCCGGTTTGATCGAGCATTATGTCAGCGACGAACGCGTCGCGCGGATGACCCGCTCCGTGCCGCACCCCTTGCCGCCCGGGGCCGCGGAGGCCTTCGTGGCCCGCGCCATGGCCGAGGATCGTGACGAGGACATCTGGGTGATCGATGGTACGATCGAAGGCGATGCCGAGCTGAAAGGCGTGATCGCGCTGAAACGGATGGATCGCAACCAATCCGAAGTCTCCTTCTGGACGGCGCCACCGTTTTGGAACACCGGTCTGGCTTCGGCCGCCTTGAAGGCACTTGTCGATGCCAACCCGCAAGGCAATGCTGCGATGTTTGCGTCGGTGTTCCAGGACAATCCCGCTTCGGCGCGGGTGCTGACGCACTGTGGGTTTACCTATCTCGGGGATGCAGAAAGCTACTGCGTTGCTCGGGATGCGACCGTGCCAACCTGGACCTACAGCCGAAAACTGTGATTGGCGCGGGCTGCGCTTTCGGGTAAGGCAATCAAAAGATTTCCGCAGACGCGTCCGGCGCTTGCGGAAAGAACTGTACTGGCAAACGCGGCATATGGCCGAGTTGCATTAAGGAGCTGTCATGAAATTCCTCGATCTGGCCAAGGTCTATATCCGCTCCGGCGCGGGCGGGAACGGCTGTGTCAGCTTCCGCCGTGAAAAATACATCGAATACGGTGGGCCTGACGGCGGGGACGGCGGCAAGGGCGGCTCGGTCTGGGCCGAGGTCACCGACGGGCTGAACACCCTGATCGATTTCCGGTATCAGCAGCACTTCTTTGCCAAGAACGGGCAATCCGGCATGGGCCGCCAGCGCACCGGCAAGGATGGCGACGACATCGTGCTGCGGGTGCCCGTCGGGACCGAGATCCTGGACGAGGACGAGGAAACCGTTCTCGCGGACCTGACCGAAGTCGGCCAGCGAGTGCTGCTGGCCAAGGGCGGAAACGGCGGCTTTGGCAACCTGCACTTCAAATCGGCCACCAATCAGGCCCCGCGCCGCGCCAACCCCGGGCAGGAGGGGGTCGAGCGCACCATCTGGCTGCGGCTGAAGCTGATCGCGGACGCTGGCCTGCTGGGTCTGCCCAACGCGGGGAAGTCGACCTTCCTGTCGGCCACCTCCAACGCGCGCCCCAAGATTGCCGATTACCCGTTCACCACGCTGCACCCGAACCTCGGCGTGGTCGGCATCGACAACACCGAATTCGTTGTTGCCGACATCCCCGGCCTGATCGAGGGCGCGCATGAGGGCAAGGGCATCGGCGACCGCTTCCTGGGCCATGTCGAACGCTGCGCGGTGCTGCTGCATCTGGTTGACGGCACCTCCGACACGGTGGTCGAGGACTATGAGACCATCATCGGCGAGCTGGAGGCCTATGGCGGCGAGCTGGCGACCAAGCCGCGCATCACCGCGCTGAACAAGGTGGACGCGATCGACGCGGAAGAGCGGGACGAAAAACGCGCCGCGCTGGAGGCCGCCGTGGGCGGGCCGGTACTGCTGATGTCGGGCGTCAGCCGCGAGGGCCTGAACGAGGTGCTGCGCGCGGTCCGCGCGCAGATCGACGATGACCGGGTTCGCATGAAGCCCGCCGAGGAGGAAGAGACTTGGCGGCCCTGAGTTCTGCCCGGCGGATTGTCGTAAAAATTGGCTCGGCGCTGCTGGTTGACCGCGATAGCGGCGAGCTGCGGGCGGGCTGGTTGCACTCTCTGGCCAATGATGTCGCCTGGCTGAAGGCCAGTGGAACGGATGTCGTGCTGGTATCCTCGGGCTCGATTGCACTGGGCCGCGGTGTTCTAGGATTGCCGCGCGCCGATCTTCCCCTGGAGCAATCTCAGGCCGCGGCCGCGGTGGGACAGATCCGTCTTGCCCGTGCTTACGAGGAAGCCCTTGCACCGCACCGGATCACGACGGCGCAGGTGCTGGTGACGCTGGAAGATAGCGAGAACCGCCGCCGCTATCTGAATTCCCGCGCCACGCTCGAGACCTTGCTGAGCCTCGGCGCGGTGCCGATCGTGAATGAAAACGACACCATTGCCACGGATGAAATCCGCTATGGCGACAACGACCGTCTGGCGGCACAAGTTGCGGTGACGGTCGGCGCCGACGCCCTGATCCTGCTGTCGGATGTCGACGGGTTCTACAGTGCAAATCCGGCGCTCGATCCTGACGCAAAGCGGTTCGAGCGCATTGAAGTCATCACGCCTGAGATCGAGTCAATGGCCGGCGACGGCGTGTCAGGCCTGTCCAAGGGCGGCATGATCACCAAATTGCTCGCGGCCAAGATGGCCACGGCCGCGAGCTGCGCCATGGCGATCACTGAAGGATCACCTTTGAACCCCTTGAAAACGCTGGAAGAAGGTGCGCCTTGCACCTGGTTTACCGCGCAAGGTGATCCGCAGGCGGCGCGCAAGCGCTGGATCGCGGCCATGAAGACACGTGGCGTTCTGACAATTGATGAGGGCGCTGCCCGGGCGCTGATGTCCGGCAAAAGCCTGCTGCCCGCGGGGGTACGTCATGTGGAGGGTGACTTTGGCCGCGGCGATCCGCTGGCCATCCTTGGCCCAGACGGGCGCAAACTGGGGCAGGGGCTGTCGCGCTATACCGCTGACGAGGCCCGTGCCATCCAGGGGCGTCAATCGCAAGAGATCGAGGCAACGCTGGGATACCCAGGCCGCGCCGCGCTGATCCACCGCGATGATATGGCGCTTTGACCACAGCTGGTGATAGTTTATTCCGGCCCGCAGGCATGCAGTGCCAGACAGGGACCGGCAAGGGCACAAGATAGATGAACGAAACTGACAACATTGCCGCCATGATGGCGGAGCTTGGCAAACGTGCAAAGCAAGCAGCGCAAAGGCTGGCAACGGCCAGTGCAGAACGCAAACACGCAGCGCTGATCGGCGCCGCCGAGGCGGTCTGGAGCCGCCGGGCGGAGATCATCGCCGCCAACGCCAAGGATCTGGAGTTTGGCCGCGACAAGGGGCTGTCGGACGCGATGATGGACCGGCTGATGCTGGACGAGCCCCGCATTCAGGGTATCGTCGACGGGCTGCGAGCCGTGGCCGAGCAGGCGGACCCGGTCGGCGAAGTGATGGAAGACTGGCGGCAACCGAGCGGCCTGCATATCCAGCGGGTCCGCACGCCGCTGGGGGTCATCGGCGTGATCTATGAAAGCCGTCCCAACGTCACCGCAGACGCCGGCGCGCTGTGCCTGAAATCCGGCAATGCGGTGATCCTGCGCGGCGGCTCGGAAAGTTTCCATTCCTCCAAGGCGATCCACGCCTGCCTCGCGGAGGGACTGGAATCCGCGGGCCTGCCGACGGACGCGGTGCAGCTGGTGCCGACGCGCGACCGCGCCGCGGTGCAGGAACTGCTGACCATGACCGAATACGTCGATGTCATCGTGCCGCGCGGCGGCAAGGGATTAGTCGGCCTGGTCCAGCGCGAGGCGCGGGTGCCGGTCTTTGCCCATCTGGAAGGCATCGTCCACATCTATCTGGATAAATCGGCGGATCCGCAAAAAGCGCTGGACGTGGTGCTAAACGCCAAGACCCGGCGCACCGGCATCTGCGGCGCCGCCGAATGCCTGCTGATTCACCAGGATATTGCCGAGACCCTTGGCAAGACCGTGCTCGAGGCCCTGGCCGCCGCAGGTGTTGAGATCCGCGCCGAGGTCGGGCTGCCGGGACCGGAGAGCATGACGCTCGCCAGTGCCGAGGATTGGGGCAAGGAATACCTGGATGCGATCATCGCCGCCAAACCCGTGGCGGACATCGACGAGGCGATCGCCCACATTCGCACGCATCACTCGCAGCACACCGACTGCATTATTACCGAGGATGAAGCTGCAGTTCAGAAATTCTTTGCTGAACTGGACAGTGCTATCCTGATGCACAATGCCTCGACCCAGTTTGCTGACGGGGGCGAATTTGGCATGGGCGCGGAAATCGGTATTGCGACCGGCAAGATGCACGCACGTGGACCGGTGGGCGCCAAACAGCTGACCAGCTTCAAATACCTGGTGCGTGGCAACGGCACGACCCGCAGTTAAGAAAGAGAAACGCCGGGCAAACAGCCCGGCGTTTTCAATAGCTTGGAGGTCAATCTTCAGAACTGAAGCGTGATCTTTTCCAGATTCTGCTCGAGCCGGACGGTGCGTTCAGCCTCGCGGGCTGCCTCTGGCAGAAGCGCGAACTGCACCAATGCGGGCGTGATTTCCGCGTTAGACGTCCCGCCGCTGACCCGCGCCCAGAGTTCGTCATCCACGTTCAGCTTGCTGCCTTCACCCATCACGGTCCACTTGCCGTCAGCGCAGAAGATCTTGATCGTGCCGCCATAAGGCAGAGCGCTTTCCAGGCACAAAGCGCACAGAAGTGCCAAGCGCGCCTCGCTGCGGGTGCAAACCTCGAGCGGCGCCCACTGGTATTTCACCCGGCCCGCCTTGCTGATGTCCTCCAAAACCGAGACGATCTCGGCCCGGCCCATTTGCTGCTCGCCGGCCGAACCGAAAGCAATACGGAAAAAACGGATACGTGCGTTTGCATTGGCGACGCTGTCAGAGATCAGCTCCAGCTCGGGTCCCGACATGCTGCCAGCCATGCCCAGCAATTCCAGGCCGTTGTTGATGGCACCGACCGGGCTGATCAGATCGTGACAAATCCGTGACCCTACCAATGCGGCGAGATTGGCGTTATCTACTGCCATAACTTTTACTTCCTCCGAAATAGGCCACCCGCCAATGAATGACCTGAACGCTATTTTGGCCCCCGGAATGTTCGTCCGTCACCCCGATCACCCGGATTGGGGGATCGGCCAAGTACAGTCGAACGCGGGCGGCAAGATCACAGTCAATTTCCCCGACCAAGGGAAACTGGTCATCGACGGGGCGCGTGTCGCTCTTATTCCCGTCTTTGAGCCATAACCGTTTATGAAGGGTTAACGAACTCCCTCAAATACACGCTAATTCTTGCGCTTTCTTTGCCGCATAAGTTAGGTGCGCTCAACCCTGAAACATGCAAGGGATACAAATGCACTCTCAAGCCCCTGAATTTTCGGTGAAACTTGCAGACTGCGAGGCAGATCTGATAGCCGCTCAGCGACTGCGCTATGACGTCTTCGTACGAGAATTGGGCGGCGGGGGCAGCATGGTGGATCATGAGGCCGGCCTCGAACGCGACCGGTTCGATCCCTATTTTGACCACATGCTCGTCACGGATGAGACCCGCGGCGAATTGGTTGGCGTCTACCGGCTGCTGCGCGACGATCAGGCCGCTGCGCTTGGGCAATTTTATTCCGAAGACGAATACGATCTTTCCGCGTTGCGGAACTCTGGTCGGCGACTGTTGGAACTGGGGCGGTCGTGCCTGCATCCGGACTATCGGGGCGGAACGGCCATGTACCACCTCTGGTCGGGTCTGGCGCAGTATATTGCCGAGCATGAAATCGAAATCCTGTTCGGGGTCGCCAGCTTTCATGGTACGGATCCGGCCCAACTCGCGGAACCTTTGTCGTTGTTGCACCACCGGCATCTTGCGCCGCAAGACCTGCGCGCTCGGTCAAAATCGTTCCATAGCATGGACTTAATTCCCGAACCTGAACTTGACAGGAAGGCTGCCATGACGGCCGTGCCCTCGCTGATCAAAGCCTACCTGAGGTTGGGGGGCTTCGTGGGCGAGGGGGCGTATGTCGACGAAGCTTTCAACACGACCGACGTCTGCCTGATCCTGGACACCGCGCGGATGAACGAGCGCCAGCGCAAGATCTACAGCGGAGCCCGCAGCACGGCATGAGTATCAGTTGGCAAAGCGAGGAGGCACCGGATCCGGTCAAGATCGATGGCGTTGGGTGGGCGTTGGTTCTGCTGCGTGGTCCTGCCTTGGCCGTCCTGGTATTCGGAGGGTTGTTGATCTTGCTCCTGCTCCGGCTACTCGAGCGGCCGTTTTTCGGCCTGCGCCGCCCGTTTTCTCCATTGCTGACGCAGGTGGTCTGCCGGGGTGCCTTGCTCATTCTGGGTATTCGACTTGTTGTGCGTGGACAGGTGATGCACCAACGCGGCGCGCTGGTGGCGAACCACGCGTCCTGGCTTGACATATTTGCGCTGAACGCCTTGGCGCGGATCTATTTTGTCTCCAAGGCGGAAGTCGCGGCCTGGCCCGGTATAGGCTGGCTCGCCCGGGCCACCGGCACCTTGTTCATCGAACGCAACCCCCGCCATGCGCGGCGGCAGGCAGAGCTTTTGGAAGACCGGCTGCTGGCGGGGCACAAGCTATTGTTCTTTCCTGAAGGAACCTCAACCGACGGGTTGCGGGTTTTGCCTTTCAAGCCAACGCTCTTTGCCGCATTCTTTGCCAAGCCTCTGCGCGATAATCTGCATGTACAGCCCGTTTCAGTCGTCTACCGGGCACCGCCTTCTGCACCGAAGCGTCACTACGGCTGGTGGGGAGACATGGATTTCGGGAGCCATTTGTTGAAGGTTCTGAGCACACCCCGACAAGGGGTCGTTCTGGTGACGTGCCACGATCCGCTGCGGGTCGCTGATTTTGCCGACCGCAAGGCCCTTGCCGCGCGGTGCGCCGAGGTCGTCCGGCGGGGACATGAGATATCCCTGAGTGACACAATGCCAGATGTGAATTGACCGTCGATCTCGGCCAAGCCGGAGAATTTCCTGCTTCGGCCCTTGCCAGCACGCGTTTTCTGATCTAATAGCGCGCCTACGAACCCGCAGGCGGGGTTTGGTTTCGTCAGGGGAGAAATCCCTGATGGACCGCCGGTTGGAGCAAACGCTCTATAAGACCCCCGCCGAGGATAGAAACCGGAAAAGGATAAGATAGCATGGCTCTTCCCGAGTTCACCATGCGTCAGCTGCTGGAAGCTGGCGTTCACTTCGGTCACCAGACTCAGCGCTGGAACCCGCGCATGTCGCCGTTCATCTACGGCGCGCGCAACGGCATCCACATCATGGACCTGACCCAGACTGTTCCGATGCTGGACCAGGCGCTGCAGGTTGTCCGTGACACCGTTGCAAAAGGCGGCCGCGTTCTGTTCGTTGGTACCAAGCGCCAGGCAGCCGGCCCGATCGCCGAAGCCGCTGAGAAATCCGCGCAGTACTACATGAACCACCGCTGGCTGGGCGGCACCCTGACCAACTGGAAAACCGTTTCCCAGTCGATCAACCGCCTGAAGGAAATCGACGAGAAGATGGCCTCCGGCGCCGAAGGCCTGACCAAGAAAGAGCGTCTGGGCATGGAGCGTGACCAGGAGAAGCTGCAAGCGTCTCTGGGTGGTATCCGCGACATGGGCGGCGTTCCGGACCTGCTGTTCGTCATCGACGTGAAAAAAGAAGCACTGGCAATCGCCGAAGCCAAGAAGCTGGGTATCCCGGTTGTGGCTGTGGTTGACACCAACTGCTCCCCCGATGGCGTGGACTACATCATCCCCGGCAACGACGACGCATCGCGCGCGATCTCGCTGTACTGCGATCTGGTTGCCCGCGCGGCTCTGGACGGCATGTCCGCACAGCTGGGTGCAGCAGGCGTTGACCTGGGCGCGCTGGAAGAAGCACCGGCTGAAGAAGCCGTTGCTGAAGAAGCAGCTGAAGCCTGATCCGTCCTGTCACGGAATTGACATGCGGGGCAGGGTATTTCCTGCCCCAAATCCGTTTTTGAATTGAGGGAGCCTAACATGGCAATCACTGCAGCAATGGTGAAAGAACTGCGCGAATCCACCGGCGCAGGCATGATGGACGCGAAGAAAGCACTGGTCGAAAACAACGGCGACATGGAAGCCGCGGTTGACTGGCTGCGCACCAAGGGCCTGGCGAAAGCCGCCAAGAAATCCGGCCGTACCGCCGCTGAAGGCCTGGTCGCCGTGGTCGTTGAAGGCGGCAAAGGTGTTGCGGTTGAAGTCAACTCCGAGACCGACTTCGTTGCCAAGAACGCCGAATTCCAGCAAATGGTCGCAGGCATTGCCAAGGCCGCACTGAACGCCGACGACGTTGACGCTCTGAAGGCAGCTGACCTGGGCGGCAAGACCGTGGAAGCAACCCTGACCGACAAGATCGCCACGATTGGCGAAAACATGTCGCTGCGTCGCATGGCCAAGCTGGAAGGCGAAACCGTGGTGTCCTACGTGCACAACGCGGCCGCTGAAGGCATGGGCAAAATCGGCGTTCTGGTTGCCATGAACGGTGGCGACGAAGCCATCGGCAAGCAGGTCGCAATGCACATCGCCGCTGTGAACCCTGCAGCGCTGTCCGAAGCTGACCTCGACGCCGCCGTCGTTGAGAAGGAAAAGCAGGTCCAGATGGACATCGCCCGCGAGTCCGGCAAGCCGGAGCAGGTGATCGAGAAGATGATCGAAGGCCGCATGAAGAAATTCGTCGCGGAATCGACCCTGCTGAACCAGCAGTTCGTTGTGAACCCGGACCTGACCGTGGAAGCCGCTGCCAAGGAAGCAGGCGCCACCATCACCGGCTTCGTGCGTGTGGAAGTTGGCGAAGGCATTGAAGTCGAAAAAGAAGACTTCGCTGCGGAAGTCGCAAAAGCTGCTCAAGGCTGATTTGCGCTGACAGCAAGAGTTCTAAAGAACGGCGGGTCAAACAGACCCGCCGTTTTTTTTGCGGGAGACGCAGCCGCCGCCGCTGTACGTGCATGCTGGCAGGCGCGCCTTCGCGCAGAGGTCAGATGCCTCATGCAGATCCCGCCCCAGTTCCTCAGACGAGCTGATCGCGCTCCACAGGCAGCACCAAGCGTTCAATGCAGGTGTGTGCATGTGCAGATTGCGTTGATGAGGAGAGAGAAGGCGAGGGGCCCCACTGATGGGGATGGGTGAGGCCCCTCTGATATCCGAAACCGACGACGGAAGAATACGCGCCTGTCTCTGATCAGGTATGAGCGCCTTGAAATTGCAAGGATCAATACCCGCAGTTCCTTGGCTAAAGCCACCACTCACGGAACATGTGAAAGATGCAGTGAATTAAACTTTTGCGGTAGTATAGAATTCCATACCTTTTGTCGCTTTTCTGCATTAAATGCGACATTTACAGTGCGATCTGACTATGTGTCGATCAGATACATCTGATTGTGCAACGCCGCTTTCAGAACTGCCTGTGCTGTGGTTTCTACCGCCAGGGATTCACGCGCCAGACGCAGATGCTTTTCAATGGTGGCCGGCGTCAGCCCCATCAGCAAGGCAATGTCCTGGGTCGTTTTACCATCGCCAACCCATTCCAGGACCTCCCGCTGCCGTTTGGTCAGAGTGCGTTTGGGCCCGGCGTAGGGCAGGGTGAGTATCTTCAGGTGCACCACGTTGTTCATCAACAGGATGTCCGCCCCGTGATCCTGCCAGATGGCGTCGACCATGTCCTGGCTCATGTCAGCCTCGGCGGCGAGAGAGATCGCTCCCTTGAAGCGGCTGTTCGTGGAAGGAAAACTGATCGTGTAACCTGACTGGACCCCGTGAGCGCGGTTGAAGTCCACGACCTTCTGCGCTTCAGGGCTGAGGCTGTAATCGCGAGCCTGTTCCTGGGCGATCCGCCAGCTTCCGGCGCCTTCGTTGTCCAGCGCCCATCGCAGCATCGGAGCGTGAAGATACAAGCCACTGTGCAGGTAGCCTTGCAGGTAATCCTCATCGTGGTTCGTCAGAAGAACGAAGTCGTCCGGATCTCCCAAAGAGGTTTCCGTGAGACACCGCGTATTGCCATAAATCAAACGGTCAAAGCCAAATTTTTTCATTTGCGCGACATGCCCGTCCCACAAAACATCCAGACTTTGCGCATGACAGACAAAATCCAGGTAACCCTTTAAACTCATACGTATTAAGCCTCTTTTAAATGCTGAACCAATGCCTCAAGTGCGAGAATGTAGCCATGCGCGCCGAAACCGCAAATTTGTCCCACCGCAGCCTTTGAAATAAAGGAAACGTGGCGGAAGCTTTCGCGCGCGTGGATGTTGGACAGATGCACCTCAACGGTCGGAATCTCGACCGAGATCAGCGCATCCATCAATGCGATCGAAGTGTGTGTATAAGCGCCTGCATTCAGGACGATTCCCTGATGAACGCCCTTGGCGGCATGAATTGCATCGATCAATGCGCCTTCATGGTTCGATTGCAGGCAGCTGACGTTCAGCCCCAAGGTTTTCCCATGCGCCACGCAGGATTGTTCGACCATCTCCAGCGTGACGGAGCCATAGACCTCGGGCTGACGTGTTCCCAAAAGGTTCAGATTGGGGCCGTTCAGAACCAGAATACGTTGTGTCATAGGCGGAACTTCCTTGGAAAATCGCTTGCTGGGCGCGATGGCCCAGAATTATTTCAATTGTGAATATGGCAAATGCTGCGACGGTACGAAAGGCGCAATTCAACGGCGCTGATGCATTCGCTCTCAAGGTGGCGGGCTGGCTGTTTTCTTCCGCAAGACCATGGCCTAAATAGCAACGCAGCCCACTCGCAAAATTGAGAGACGTCCCAATGTCCGATACCGCGCAGACCTTGCTTGACCTGCTGGACCTGGAAGTTTTGGATCGCCATCTGTTTCGTGGTTCCGGCTCCGGCGGAGAGACGCCGCTGCGGATCTACGGCGGCCAGGTGATCGCGCAGGCATTGAAAGCGGCTTATTCTACGGTTTCCAACCGCTTGTGCCACTCTCTGCATGCTTACTTCATTCGTCCGGGTGATCCCTCAAGACCCGTCATCTACGAGGTCGACCCAGCCCGTGACGGGCGCAGCTTCACCACACGGCGTGTGGTCGCGATGCAAAACGGCAAGCAAATTCTGAACCTTGCCGCATCCTTTCACGAAGCTGAACCGGGTTGGGATCATCAGCACGCCATGCCCGAAGTGCCGCCGCCGCATGGGCTGGAATCCCGTCATGACATCTTGCTTCGCAATGCGTCCCGTGTCCCAGAGGAGCGTCGCAAGGAGTTTACCCGCGAACGTCCGTTCGAGCTGCGCGAGGTCGAGCCGCGAGATCCGCTGACGCCTGACAAAACAAGTGACGTCAACAACATGTGGGTCAGGATGGCAGCAGCCAAAGGGGCTGATCCGGCCTTGCAGCATATCCTGATGGCCTATGTCTCGGACTTTGGCCTGTTGGGATCCTCCATGCGACCGCATGGATTGACGTTTCATAATCCCGCGGCGATGACCGCCAGCTTGGACCACGCGATGTGGTTCCATGCGCCAGTTCAGCTTGAAAACTGGCATCTGTATTCGATGGATGCGCCGTTCACCGGCAACGGGCGCGGCTTCAATCGCGGGGCAATTTACACCGAGAACGGCCAATTGGTCGCCAGTGTTGCCCAAGAAGGCCTTCTAAGACCTCTAAAGTCGGCCGCGACGCGATGAGGTGACGTTTCAGCGCCCTCATTTAACATAATTCAGATTACAAGAGCTTCTGAAGGGTCGCGAGGGCCTACCATCTTGGGGGCCACCCATCCTGGGGACCGAAACTCGACGATTTACGCCGTGACAAGCGCTCGCAGGTCCACGTTCAGCTGTCGCTCGCGAGCCCTTCAACCGGACACCCCTTATTGGTTGGACTTCTGCGGATCAGGCGTCGAGCTCGGTGTCCCAATAGAGAAAGTCCATCCAGCTTTCGTGTAGATGGTTTGGCGGGAACTTGCGGCCGATATTGCGCAGCTCTTCTGCGCCCGGCCTGCGCGGCGGCTTGCGCAACGACATGCCCGCACGATGCAGTGACTTGGAGCCCTTTTTCAGATTGCACGGGCTGCAGGCGGCCACGACATTCTCCCAGCTGGTGACGCCACCTGTCGCGCGCGGCACGACATGGTCAAACGTCAGATCGCCTTTGCTGCCGCAGTACTGGCAGCAGAATTCATCCCTCAAAAACAAATTAAAGCGCGTGAAGGCCACGCGCTTTTGAGGTTTCACATAGTCTTTCAGAACCACGACCGACGGTATTCGTATTTCCGTACTGGGGCTGTGAACGACCTCGTCATATTCTGCAACGATTGCAACGCGGTCCAGCCAGGCTGCCTTGACCGCGTCCTGCCAGGACCACAAGGACAATGGGTAGTAGGACAATGGCCTGTAATCCGCATTCAGTACCAATGCCGGGTGCTGCTTCAGCGCCCCGGGAGATCTGACAAACTCTGCCCTGAAATCGCCATCCATGTTGAACGTCTTCCTCGCCCTGACTTTCCGTTTCCGGGAACCAGAGCGGGGAACCCGCCCCAGCCTAACTTTGACTATATATCGTGGTTTGCGGCTGGCAAGCCCCACTATACACAATATGTCGCGAGGTTTGTGATGTGATTCCATGACAGCGCCGTGACAGTTATCCACAAGCCCGCAATCGTTCATGGCTTGCCCCGACGCAGCCGCGCAATTATTGCCACGGCATGACCCGCTTGATCCGCTTCAACAAACCCTTCGATGTGCTGCCGCAATTCACCGATCGCGGCAGCCAGGATAGCCCACGTCCCACGCTCAGCCGTTACATCGATTGTCCTGGCGTTTACCCAGCCGGGCGGCTGGATCGTGACAGTGAGGGGTTGATGCTTCTGACGGACAGTGGCCGCCTGCAGGCATGGATCAGCGACCCCAAGCACAAGATGGACAAGACATACTGGGTGCAGGTCGAAGGTATCCCGGACGCCAAGGCGCTGGAAAGCCTAGCGAAAGGCGTGCAGCTGAAGGACGGCATCACGCTTCCGGCCAAGGTGCGGCAGATGGATGAGCCGATCGGACTTTGGGCCCGCACGCCGCCAGTCCGCCACCGCAAGAGTGTTCCCGACAGTTGGCTTTGCCTCACGATCCGAGAGGGGCGCAACCGACAAGTCCGGCGCATGACTGCCGCCGTTGGCCATCCGACCCTGCGCCTGATCCGCTACGCGATTGGCGCCTGGACCTTGGACGGGCTGGCGCAGGGGGCTTGGGAGGATCTGGAGCCTCCGCGCATCCCCGGCCCGCCCAAACCTTCACAGAAACCACCGCGCCGCCCCAAGGGCGCCAAAGGCCCCCGACCGGTGGGTGACAGGTCACGCCGTCGCTGATAGCGTGACGGCATGAGACCCGACGCCCCTGCCCCTCAAGCAATACTGGAAGCCTCGCTCTACGTGGATGATCTGGATTCCGCAGCGGAATTTTATGGCGAAATTTTGGGGTTGGAGGAGATACAACGCGTTGAAGGGCGTCATATCTTCTATCGCTGTGGTGGCTCGGTCCTGCTGCTGTTCCGCGCAGAAGAGACGCGAAAGCCCCCCAGCAACCCAAGACTGCCAGTGCCGCCGCATGGCGCCCACGGTCCCGGCCATGTCTGCTTCGCGCAGCCACGCAATGAAATGAACCTGATGAAGCAAAGGCTTCTGGATGCGGGGGTGGCGATCGAAGCTGAATTCGATTGGCCGGGCGGCGCACGCTCACTCTATTTCCGTGATCCGGCCGGAAATTCGCTTGAGATAGCAGAACCGCATCTGTGGCGAGGGTGAACCGAGGCGCCAATCGTGCCCCGATCCCAAGGCGTTAAAGACCCAGCTTGTCGCGCATGAAGGCCAAGGCAACGCTCAGCCCGTCAGGCGCGATGCCATGCGCTGTGCCCTTCTGGATGTGGGCGAATACGTCCTGAAAGCCAGCCTCTTGCAGGGCTTGTGCGGCTTCCGGCAGCGACTGCACCGGAACGACGTCATCCTGATCGCCATGCACCAAAAGCACCGGCATTTTGGATTTCATTTCATCCTTCAGCAGCTCGGGCGAGAGAAGCCGACCGGAGAACCCGACGACACCGGCCACCGCGTCCTCGCGACGGGGCGCCACATGCAGGCTCATCATCGTGCCTTGGCTGAAGCCGAACAGAACAACCTGTTCCGGCAGGACATCCTCGTCCACCATCAACGCATCCAGAAATGCGTTCAGATCCTCGACCGCGGCTTGCATACTCCGCATGCTTTCCTCTTCGGAGGAGCCGTCGATCCAGGGAATCGGGAACCACTGGTACCCCATGGGGGCGCCCGGACAGGCCTCCGGGGCGTCTGGCGCCACGAACAGCGTGTCTGGAAGATGTTCTGCCAACGGATCCGCAAGCCCCAGCAGGTCTGCGCCATTTGCGCCGTAGCCGTGCAGGAAAACCACGATTGATCGGGCTACGCCGGAAACCGGCTCCTTGCGCCCGGCATTGAGTACACGAGTCATCTGATCCCTTCCCTGTCCTTTGCAATGCGGTAATAGGCCCAGAGGATACGCGCTGCAACCGATCGCCAGGGCGACCATGCTTCTGCCAGTTGCCGCATCTGCCGTTCGCCGGGGCGTTCAGGCAGCTGGAACAGGAGCCGTGTGGCCTCCTGCAACGCAAGATCCCCATGTGCAAAGACATCTGCCCGCCCCAGGGAAAACATGGCGTAGATTTCCGCGGTCCAGGTTCCGATACCGGGCACCTTGGTAAGGGTGGCGATAACCTCGGCATCAGAAAGCGCCCGCAGACCATTGTAATCAATAGAAGCTTCAGCCAGAGCGCGTGCATATCGGATCTTTTGACGGCTCAATCCGGCTGCGCGGAGTTCATCCTCGGTGGCGCTGAGGATGGCCTGCGGATCGGTCAATTGCACCGCCTGCAAGCGCGCCCAGATGGCACTGGCAGAAGCTACGCTGACCTGCTGGCTGGTTATAGCGCTCAGCAATTCGGCAAAACCATCAGGCCTGCGCCGAAGTGGCAATGGTCCGACTTCTTGCAATGCCGCGCCGAACCTTGGCTCGCGCGCGCTGAGCCATTGTGCGCCTTCCGCAACGCAGGCATCACTGGTTATGATGCGCCCAATTGCCCCCATCAGCCACGGTCCGCGGGCAAACTTGAAAGAAACCGTGATCGCTGAACCTGCAGCACTGGCTTGCTCCTTAACATATTCAAGGTTACGCATCTCACATGACCATGAGCATGACCACCCCCGGCGACGCGGTCGCCAAGAAAAACGTTGCCATCCTGGTGCTGGCCCAGGCAATCCTCGGCGCGCAAATGCCGATGATATTCACCATCGGCGGGCTGGCGGGGCAATCGCTCGCCTCCAACCCCTGTTTTGCGACCTTGCCCATTTCGCTCATCGTCGGCGGATCGATGCTGGCGGCCACGCCGATCTCTGCGATCATGCAGCGCTGGGGACGCCGGGCGGGGTTCTTCGTGGGCGCAGCCTTTGGCGCCTTGGGCGGCCTCGTCGGCGCTTATGGCCTCTACCTTGGGTCTTTCCCGATCTTTCTGCTCGGCAGCCTTCTCACCGGCGTCTACATGAGCGCGCATGGCTTCTATCGGTTTGCCGCGGCCGACACCGCCTCCGAAGCGTTCCGCCCCAAGGCGATTTCCTACGTCATGGCCGGCGGGCTGGCCGCCGCCATCATCGGCCCGCAACTGGTCAAGCTGACGAGCCAGGCCTTTGTCGTGCCTTTCCTCGGCACCTACATGGCGGTGATTGCGGTGAATGTCCTAGGCGCTGCGTTGTTCCTGTTCCTTGACATCCCCAAACCGCCTGTTCCCAGCCAGGATGCTCCGCGCGGCCGCAGCCGAATGGAGCTTCTGAAGACTCCGGTGATCGCGGTCGCGGTGATCTGCGCCATGGTCTCTTACGCGCTGATGAACCTAGTGATGACCTCGACCCCGCTCGCCGTTGTCGGCTGCGGCTTTACCGAAGGCAACGCCGCCGATGTCGTCACCTGGCACGTCCTGGCGATGTATGTGCCATCCTTCTTTACCGGCCACCTGATCGCACGTTTCGGCGTTGAAAAAATCGTCGCCTCCGGTTTGGTCATCCTTGCTGGCGCCGGGGCTGTCGCATTGCAAGGTGTCGACCTTGCCAACTTCTTTGTTGCACTGGTTCTGTTGGGAATCGGCTGGAACTTCGGGTTTATCGGCGCGACCACGATGCTCGCCAGCGCCCATGCCAGCCATGAGCGCGGCCGCATGCAGGGGTTGAACGACCTATTGGTCTTTGGTGGGGTCACGATGGCGTCCCTCGCGTCTGGCGGCCTGATGAACTGCTCGGGCGGCAACCCGGTCGACGGGTGGAACGCGGTGAATATGGCAATGGCGCCTTTCCTTGTGCTGGCTGGCGGCGCGTTGGTTTGGCTGGCCTTGCGTCCCAAACCTGCGTAGTCACCCCGACCGCCACCTCAACAAAAAAGGCATCCATCTGGGTGCCTTTTTGATATTTTTCAATGTTGCACCGGAGTTCTCTGACATCTACCAGCGGGCGGTCGCCGCGCGCCAAAGCAGTGATCCGCGTTTGCCGAACTCACTTTTCCCAAGCGCCCCCTGCACGACCCGTTCAGGCTCGCGTATGGCCTGTTTCAAAATTGTCTCCGCTTGCCACCCTGCCAGCATTGCCGGTGCGGCGGAGGCCGGAAGCCTGCTGCGCGACTTCCTGGCATTGTTCAACCTTTCCAGAGCCTTCTGCGCCAAACCTCGAACGCCGTCAGGGGTGCCATCCAGCAAGGGAATGCGGTTCTGCGCTTCCAGTTGCGGTATGGCGCGCAACCAGTTTGCAACCCCAGCGCCATAGGCAAACTCGCGCACAACATCCTCAGCAGATGCGCCGAGGGACGCTGCGGCCATCCACATCAGACTTCCACTGGTGTGGTCGATGTATCGGTCAAATTCCGCTTCATCCTCGAAAGGCTCGCGGTAGATGTCCCAGCGGCGCGCTTCCGCCATGTTGTCGATACAGGCAGCCAGTTCCGGCTTCAGCAAATCCGCCAACGGGGTTGCCACATAGTGCCGCCGAACAGGCTTGCCCTCGGCGATTGCCGCGCCGATATCCCGCCACCACTGCACGCGCATCTCTGCGATCATGCTTTCCTGACTCGCCCAGGGGGCACGCGCCAATTCTATATTGAAGGCATAAAGAGCGAACAGAATCGGACGTGCCGAGACAGGCGCAGCCATTGTGGCCATGAACCGGTCCGGATCGCTGTTCCGTACCAGATCCGCGCAGGCCGTCAGGTCGTCGTCAAACTGCATCCGCCCCGCCATCGTGGATCAGCTTCCAGCGAATTGCATCAAGAAGGGCCTCAAACGAAGCATCGATTATATTCGCGCTGACACCCACGGTGGACCACCGATGGCCCTGGCTGTCCTCACTGTCGATTATGACGCGTGTGACGGCCTCGGTGCCGCCTTGGGTGATGCGAACCTTGAAGTCGACCAGCCGCATGTCGGCGAGCTGAGCTGAATAGCGCCCAAGGTCCTTGCTGAGCGCTTTGGCCAAAGCATTGACGGGGCCTCGGTCGCTACCAACTTCGTCGAGCGATTCACTGACCGACAGTCGTTTTTCGCCGTCCACCTTCACCACCACGACCGCCTCTGACAGGCTGATCATCTGGTTGTACTTGTTTTTACGCCGCTCGACCGTCACCTTGTAGCGTTTGACTTCAAAGAAATCCGGCAGCTGATCCAGCTCGGCACGGGCCAGCAGCTCAAATGAAGCCTGCGCCGTATCGTAGGAGTAGCCCTGGGCCTCACGTTGCTTGATCCGCTCCAAGATCCGGGCCAAAGCGGGATCGCCCCGTTCCACTGCCAGACCTGCATCTGTCAGGCGCTTTCGCAGGTTGGACTGTCCCGCCTGGTTCGACATCGGGATGACACGGGCATTTCCAACAGCCGAAGGCTCAATATGCTCGTAGGTCGAGGGATCCTTGAGGATGGCGCTGGCATGCAGCCCTGCCTTGTGGGCAAACGCCGAGGCTCCGACATAGGCGGCTTGCCGCATCGGCACGCGGTTCAGGATGTCGTCCAGCATTCGACTGGTCCGGGTCAGCCCCGCCAAGGCTTCTCGGCTCACACCAATTTCGAATGCGCTGGCGTAAGGCTCCTTCAACAGCAAAGTCGGGATCAGAGAGGTCAGGTTCGCATTGCCGCACCGCTCTCCGAGCCCGTTCAGTGTGCCCTGGATTTGTCGCGCCCCTGCATCGACGGCCGCAAGTGAACAGGCCACCGCATTTTCCGTGTCGTTATGGGTATGTATGCCCAGTTTCTCACCTGGAATTCCCTTGGCAATCACCTCACCGACGATGCGGTGGACCTCGCTTGGCAGCGCGCCCCCATTGGTGTCGCACAGAACGATCCAGCGCGCACCGGCCTCCAGCGCTGCCCGGCAAGCATCGAGCGCATAAGCTGGGTTGTCCTTGTAGCCGTCGAAGAAATGCTCGGCATCAAACAACGCTTCGCGCCCTTGTGCCACGATATGCGCAACAGATGCACGGATGTTGTCGAGGTTTTCCTCAAGGCTGATGCCCAAAGCATGGGTGACATGGTAATCGTGGCTTTTGCCGACCAGACAGACAGCCTGTGTCCCCGCATTCATCACCGCGGCCAGAACCTCGTCATTGGCGGCAGAGCGCCCTGCCCGTTTGGTCATGCCGAAGGCCGCCAAGGTGGCCTGCAAACGCGGTGCCTCATCAAAAAACGCACTGTCGGTCGGATTGGCACCGGGCCAGCCACCTTCGATGTAATCGATGCCCAGGTTGTCAAGCGCTTGGGCGATTTGCCTTTTTTCCGCGGTGGAAAATTGCACGCCCTGAGTCTGCTGCCCGTCCCGCAGGGTTGTGTCGTACAGATAAAGACGTTCCCGACCCATTACAACGCCTCCAGCTTGGCTGGATCAAAGGCGCCAGACGCAATCAGCTCGACTCCCGCCTTGCTCATCCGCACTTCCAATCCGGCAGCGACATAGGCCGCCTTCAACCTGTCCACTTCGGAAAAATCTTTTGTTTCCATAGCCTTTTGACGCGCTTCAAACAGCCGCGCCTCATGGGCTGACAGATCCACCGATGGTGCGCCTGCCCAATCGCCGAGGTCCTCGGTCAGCACCCCAAGCAGCTGCGCCGACGCCAGCAGCCCCGCTGCGTCACCGGCTGCGGCCAACTTGTGCAGTTCTGCAATTGCACCAGCCGTGTTCAGATCATCAGCCAATGCGGCCAATACCGCTGCGGACGCGTTGGCCGCAGGTTCGACGCCTGCCGTCAGCCCACGCCACTTGCGGAGCGTCGCCTCCGCTTCCTTCGCCTTCTTGTCGGTCCAGTCCATCGGTTTGCGGTAGTGGGTCTGCAGGAACACCAACCGGACCACTTCGCCGGGATAGCCCTGGTTCAGAAGGTCGCGAACGGTGAAGAAATTGCCCAGCGACTTGGACATCTTCTTCCCTTCGACCTGCAGCATCTCGTTGTGCAGCCAGTAGCGGGCAAAACTGTCATCCCCGTTGGCGCAGCAGCTTTGCGCGACTTCGTTTTCGTGATGCGGGAACATCAGGTCGTTGCCGCCACCATGAATGTCAAAGGTTTCGCCCAGGAGATCGTCCGCCATCGCGGAACATTCGATATGCCACCCCGGTCGACCGCGACCCCAAGGGCTGTCCCAGCCGGGCAAGCTCGCGTCGGAGGGCTTCCACAGCACAAAGTCCATCGGGTTCTTCTTGTAAGGCGCAACCTCGACCCGCGCGCCTGCGATCATGTCGTCCACCGAGCGACCTGACAGGTTGCCATAGTGTTGTTTCCAGCTATCGACAGCAAATAGCACGTGCCCCTCCGCCGCATAAGCGTGCCCCTTGGCAATCAAGGTTTCGATCATGGCGATCATTTGGGGGATGTATTGGGTTGCACGCGGCATATGCGTCGGCTCCAACGCCCCGAGCGCGCCCATGTCTTCAAGGAACCACCGCGTGGTTTCGGCGGTGATATCACCGATTTCCCGGCCGGTTTCGGCAGCGCGGGCATTGATCTTGTCATCTACATCCGTGAAGTTACGTGCATAAGTAACGGAATTCACGCCGTAAACTTTGCGCAACAAGCGGTAGAGTACATCGAACACAACAACGGGGCGGGCATTGCCCAGATGGGCCCGGTCGTAAACGGTCGGACCGCAGACATACATCCGCACGTTGTCGGCCTCGATGGGCGTGAAAACCTCCTTCTTGCGGGTTTTCGTATTGTGCAGCTTGATCTCGATGTCCGTGGTTTCCATACCCGGTTCCTTTTCCATGTCCATCCCGCATACCCCCAAACGTGGAGGCCACCCAGTGCGCGCAGCGCGGGCTTAGCAACTTGTCAGGAGAATGAAAACGACAGAAACCAGCCCGCTGATATGTCAGCAGGTAATGCAGCAGGTACGGGTGATGCATTTTAGTTTCATGCTGACCGCATACCACGCAATAGGATGCTCGCCAAGAGACTTGGCACGGCGGCTGTCGGGTTCTTGCATCAAAACTAGGATCAGAACCGGAATGCGGCCTGCACCGAAAGGGTTTCGCCGGTTGCCCCATCGCTGCGGTCGTTGCCGCTGAGATCGTGATGGATGATCTCACCGCTCAGCTGAAGTGCACGGTTTAAAGATACACGCATTCCCAGCCCGACCACAGGATGCACGGAAATACTGGCCTCCGACTGCGGCATGGAACCACCGAAGATAAGATAGCCGGTCGTGGCACCAACGGAGTACCCCGCATTTACGCGAAATTGCCGCTCGTCGGGATTCGCTTCCGGCTGGACAGAAAACGCAACACCATGCGGCGCGAAGGTCAGGTCTCCGCCCTCCACCCCGTGAAAGACAACCGGGCCTGTTCCACCGGCACCTTCTGGCAGGAATGTCAGCTGCGCCCTGTCTTCGGCTGAGAGAGGCGTGGACACGGCAAGCGCCAATGCACCGGCAGTAACCAGTATTCGGGCACGAAGTTTTTCTTCCGCTTTCGGCATATGGCTGTGCCTTCCGTTGCTGCGCGGCATGCCGCGCGCCATCCCCATCCTATGATCTTCGCAGAGATTGGTTAATAATCGGTTCCCGAGCTCCGCGCAGGTTTGCCCGCTCGGCCGCAAGCAAAGATGCTTCAGGCAACGCAGGACCCACTGCCATACATCCGCCGACCACTCCGTGAAAATTTTGTCGCGAATTACACAGGTGTCGTTTTCGCGATAGAAGTGGCGCTTTTTAGAGCGGAGCCTGCTAACAAGGAAACAGGAGCCTCCATGCAAGCTGAACGTAGCCTTGTCAGCCTGATCTACCGCACAATTGGTGCGGCGCGAGGCCGTGCGGCGCGGGGACGTCCGACCTGATCAGAAAATCTGAAGTATTGGTATTTTCTGAAAGGCTCACCCTATGAACACTCAATCCACCGCCCCCCGTGCCAGCCGCAGCGGCGGCCGCACCGCTCGACGCGCAGCCCGCTCCGCATCTTTGCCGGACCATCTTCGCCCGGTTCGCCCGGGAATGGAAACAACCGCCCTGCGGATCCTCAGCCAGGCCGATATGGAGCGCATTCACCAAACCGCCCTGGCCGCGCTGGAGGAGATCGGGCTGGCGGATGCCCCGCCCAGCGGCGTCGAACTGTTGACCCAGGCAGGCTGCACCCTCGGCGAAGACGGCCGCCTGCGCTTCCCGCGCGCGCTGGTCGAAGACACGATCGCCCGCGCAAACCGCTCTGTCACGCTGTACAGTCGCGATGGCAAGAACGACCTGCAACTATCTGGTGGGCGCGTGCATTTTGGTACTGCCGGTGCCGCCGTCAGCATGGTGGATGCTCAGGGCCGCGCCTATCGCGACTCCACGGTGCAGGATTTGCATGACGCCGCCCGGATTTGCGACCAGCTCGACAACATCCACTTCGTGCAACGGCCTATGGTCTGCCGTGATATTCCCGACAATCTGGAGATGGATCTCAACTCCATTTATGCGACGACCGCCGGTACCACCAAACACGTCGGCGTCTCCTTTACCGATCCAGCCTATGTTCAGCCCGGGCTTGAACTTCTGCACATGATCGCAGGCGGTAAGGACAAGTGGCTGAAGCGCCCCTTCGTGTCCAACTCCAACTGCTTTGTCGTGCCACCGATGCGCTTTGCGACCGAAGCCTGCCAGGTGATGGAAGAATGCATTCGTGGCGGCATGCCGGTCCTGTTGCTGTCCGCCGGCATGGCCGGCGCCACGGCGCCCTCGACCATTGCTGGAGCCATCGCCCAGGCGGTCGCCGAATGTCTTGCCGGATTGGTTTACGTAAACGCTGTAAGCCCCGGCGCCCCAGCCATTTTTGGCACTTGGCCATTTGGCTTGGACCTGCGCACGGGCGCCATGAGCGTCGGGTCTGGGGAACAGGCGCTGCTGTCGGCGGGCTGCGCCCAGATGCACAAGTTCTATGACCTCCCGGGCGGAGCCGCGGCCGGTGCGTCGGATTCAAAGCTTCCGGACATGCAAGCCGGTTGGGAGCAGATGTGCTCGGCGGTCATGGCCGGCCTGTCAGGGCTCAACATGGTGTATGAGGCCGCCGGCATGCATGCCTCCCTTTTGGGGTTCTGCCACGAGACGCTGATCCTGGATAATGATCTCCTTGGTCAGGCGCAGCGGTGCGTGCGGGGCATCGAGGTCACCGAAGAAACCCTGGCGCTTGACCAGATGCGGGCCACCTGTCTTGGTGGGCCCGGACATTACCTCGGCACCGGTCAGACGCTCAGCCGGATGCAAGTCGATTATGTCTACCCGGAATTCGGCGACCGGACCTCACCCAAGGAGTGGGTGGAACGTGACCGGCCCGACCTGATCCAGAAGGCAACCGAAAAGAAAGAGCAGATCCTGGCGCAACGGGCAGCAGCCCGGTTCGATGCCGCCACCGATCAAGCGATCCGCGCGCGTTTCAATATTCACCTGCCCGCGTAAGTCCGCCCAGGGGCAGCAGAGCGGTACAAGCGCCCTGCTGCCCTATGGCATGGCAAACTTAATAAACCTCTAACTATTCGCTTCCCCTTCCGAAGCAAGCCTGATAACTTATTGTTAAGGCGGCAAAACCACAAAACACCTCTGCGATCGGGGTTGACCGTTTTGCACTTAGTCGGCTGTATTTTTGCAAGGTGGCCCTGCGTAAATTCACGTCCGCATTTTGCATGGCTCCGCGCATCTCTGCAGATGCTGCATCTTTGCAAGATGACGCGGCGGTCGCGTTGTGACTGGCAGCCTTGGGATACGGCAAAACACCGCGACATCATTGGAAGGGTTCGTTGCGATTTTGCGCCACAAACCCGGCGTTTGTTAACCTCGGCGACCGTCGCGTTCTGAAGATGTGCTTTATACTATAGCGCAGCCCTGCGTCGGCGATTTACTGTTTTGGATCCCAAAAAGAAACTCCAACCCCATCAAACCACCCGCGGCGTCTTGCAGAAAATTCAGGACGACGCCGACATGCGTTTATGCATAACCGAAATGCAAAAATGCAGCGCAGGGGCTCGCCCTGCGCTGCAACGTTCAATCAGAAAAAGGCCTGCAAACCAGTTTGGGCACGACCAAGGATCAGCGCATGAACGTCGTGAGTACCCTCATAGGTATTCACTGTTTCAAGATTCACCATGTGGCGGATCACGTTGAACTCGAGGCTAATCCCGTTGCCGCCATGCATGTCACGCGCCATCCGCGCAATCTCCAGAGCCTTCCCGCAATTGTTGCGCTTCACAATGGAGATCATCTCCGGAGCAGCATTGGCCTCGTCCATCAGGCGCCCAACACGCAGCGAGGCTTGAAGCCCCAAGGTGATCTCCGTCTGCATGTTGGCCAATTTCAACTGGAACAGCTGCGTATTTGCCAACGGACGGCCGAATTGGGTCCGGTCCAGGCCGTATTGCCGCGCCGCGTGCCAGCAGGCCTCGGCCGCGCCCATAGCTCCCCAGCTGATCCCATAGCGAGCCCGGTTGAGACAGCCAAAGGGACCTTTCAATCCTTCGACGTGCGGCAGCAGGGCGTCCTCTCCGACCTCGACGCCGTCCATCACGATTTCACCGGTGATCGAGGCGCGCAAGGACGCTTTGTTGGCGATCTTTGGTGCGCTCAGGCCTTTGAGGCCTTTATCAAGCACGAAACCGCGGATCTTGCCGCCATGCGCTTCAGACTTGGCCCAGACCACAAAAACATCCGCAATCGGGGCGTTGGAAATCCACATCTTGGACCCGGTGAGACGGTAGCCGCCTTCGGTTTTCTCCGCGCGCGTCTTCATGCTTGCAGGGTCGGAACCGGCGTCGGGTTCGGTCAGGCCAAAGCAGCCGATCCACTCGCCGCTCGCCAGTTTCGGCAAATACTTCTGGCGCTGTTCTTCGCTGCCGTATGCGTAGATCGGATACATCACCAGCGAACTCTGCACTGACATCATCGAACGGTAGCCGCTGTCCACACGCTCCACCTCGCGGGCCACCAGGCCATAGGAGACATAGCCGCCGCCAAGGCCGCCATATTGCTCTGGAATGGTGGTGCCAAGCAGGCCCATTTCGCCCATCTCGCGAAAGATCTCTGGATCTGTTTCCTCATTTTCGTAGGCACTTAGAACGCGCGGCTGAAGCTTCTCCTGTGCGTAGGCGCGGGCGGAGGCCGCGATCATGCGTTCGTCTTCGGTCAGCTGGTCTTCCAGCCGCAGCGGGTCCTCCCAATTGAAACGCCCCAGATCCGGCGCATCCTTGGCTCGCAGTTCAGGTTTGTCAGTCATGGTTTTCCCTTTCGTCTGTGTTTGCCCGGACCCTAACGACAGGTAAACGCAAAAAACAGCGAGACTTTCACAATCAAGTATGACATCTCCTCATACATGTCAGTCCCGAGAAAACTCCTCCCATCAATCGCCTCCTTACGCGCGCTGGAAGCGTTGGACCGCCTCGGCAGTGCCTCCGCAGCAGCGGCGGAGCTGTCATTGACCCAAGGCGCGGTGAGCCGCCAGTTGCAAGCATTGGAGGCCCAGTTGGGGTTGGAACTGGTTCAGCGCGACCAGAAACGGCTGCTCCTGACGCCCGAGGCCCAAGATTATGCCGCCGAGATCAGGCAGGCGCTTAACCAGATTGCCCAATCCACCCTGCGTCTGCAGACCGCTCCCCTCGCTGGGACACTGAACCTGGCAATCCTGCCCGCTTTTGGCATGCGCTGGCTCATGCCCAGGCTGCCTGAGTTTTCACGCCTGCATCCGGATGTGACCATCAACATGTCCACCCGGCTTGAGCCGTTCAATTTCTCCCTCGAACAGTGTGATGCGGCTATACATTTTGGAAACGCGGAATGGCCCGGCACACGCGCGCTCCTGTTGAAGCACGAGCAGCTATTGCCGGTTTGCGCGCCGGACCTTCTGGCCGGGCGCACCTTGGCCGGACCTGAAGAAATCTTGAAGTTGCCCTTGCTACACATTCAGACTCGGACCAGTGCCTGGGCCGACTGGTTTGCGCAGAAAGGCATTAAGTCTGACGCGGAGCAAGCCGGAACGATATATGATCAATTCGCAACCATTACTCAGGCTGCTCTTCATGGGTTGGGCGTCGCTCTTATGCCCGATTACCTGGTCGAACAGGATTTGGCCACCGGCCGCCTGATCGCGCTGGACACCCACCCCGCGGAAAGCAACGGCGCCTACTACCTCGTCTGGCCCGAACGAAAAGATGCTGATCCGTCCCTGGTCAAGTTTCGCAATTGGCTCGCAGACAAGGCGCAGCCCGAGGATCCTCTGCCGCGCTAGCAGCAACGCACAAAAAAGGAGCGGCCGTAGAAAAGCCGCTCCCAGATTTCACTTCCGAAATAGCCCCTTAGCCGAGAGCATAGCCCGCGCCGCGCACCGTTCGTACAGGATCGCTGCCGCCATGTTGCGTCAGTGCTTTACGCAAGCGTCCGATATGAACATCGACCGTGCGGGTGTCGACATAGATGTCCCGCCCCCAGACCCGGTCCAGCAACTGCTCGCGGCTCCAGACCCGGCCAGGCTTCTCCATGAAGGTCGAGAGCAGCCGGAACTCCGTCGGCCCCAGTTTCAGCGGCTGATCTGCACGGCTGACCTTGTGTGTCTCGGCATCCAGCACGATATCGTCGAACTCAAGCCGCACACCGACAGTCGAGGGGCGCACGCGCCGTAGCTGCGTACGCACTCGCGCCATCAGTTCAATCACCGAATAGGGTTTGACAACGTAGTCATCTGCCCCGGTTTCCAAACCGCGAACCTTGTCGACCTCTTCCGAGCGGGCCGACAGCATGATGATCGGAATGTTGCGGGTTTCCGTGCGGGTTTTGAGGCGACGACAGACTTCGATGCCACTGAGATTCGGCATCATCCAATCCAGAATGATGATGTCCGGCATATCCTCTTCGACAACCAGCAAAGCTTCCTCGCCATTCTCTGCACGCAATACCCGGAAGCCGTCTGCTTCGAGATTGTACGCCAAGACTTCCCGCTGGGCCAATTCGTCTTCGACGACCAGAACGGTGGGCTGATCGGCTGCCATGTCTCAGATCTCCTGCGGGGTCGTCGAGGTGGTGTCGGCTTTCTGGCGATCTTCTTCCGGCTTGTCGCCGGTCACCAGATAGATCACCTGCTCGGCGATCGACGTCACGTGGTCGCCCATGCGCTCGGTGTTTTTCGCAATAAAATGCAGGTGCATACAGGCCGAAATGTTGCGCGGATCTTCCATCATGTGGGTCAGGAATTCGCGGAACAGGGCGTTGTACATCTGGTCCACGTCCCGGTCGCGCTCGATCACATCCGCAGCCAACTCCACGTCGCGCTGAATGTAGGAATCCAGCGCGTCCTTCAGCATACGCTCCACTTCGCGCGCCATCCGCCGAAGCGCTGCCGTGCCTTCGCTGATGTTCGGCCCCTGGGCCAGGACACCGGTGCGCTTGGCCATGTTTTTCGCATAATCGCCAATGCGTTCCAGGTTGCCAGCAATCTTCATCACCGAGAGCACCAGTCGCAGATCGGAGGCGGCAGGCGCGCGCAGAGCGATCAGACGGGCGGCTTCCTCGTTGATAAGCTCCTCCAGCCCGTCAATTGCCTTGTCGCCTTGGCGAACCGTGCGGGCCAATTCCTCATCCCGGGCTTCCAGCGCGCGGGCGGCTTCGCGGATCGCGTCCTCGACCAGACCACCCATCTTCATGATCCGGGCCTGAATCGCCTCCAGATCCCGGTCGAAAGCGGATGCAATATGTTGCTCTACCATGTTGAAATTCCTTGAAATCAGCCGATCCGGCCGGTGATGTAGCTTTCGGTGCGCGGATCCTCGGGGTTGGTGAAAATCTGCCCGGTAGGACCAAATTCAACCAGGTTCCCAAGGTGGAAGAACGCGGTCTTCTGGCTGACCCGCGCAGCCTGCTGCATCGAGTGCGTGACGATCACGACCGAGTAACTGGCGCGCAGCTCGTCGATCAGCTCTTCAACCTGGGCCGTGGCGATGGGATCCAGCGCCGAGCAAGGCTCATCCATCAGCAGCACTTCGGGTTCGGTGGCCACCGCTCGGGCGATACAGAGGCGCTGCTGCTGGCCGCCGGACAGGCCGGTGCCGGGAGCGTCGAGGCGGTCCTTTACCTCATCCCAGATTGCGCCGCGTCGCAGGGATTTCTCAACGATTTCATCAAGTTCCGCCTTGTTCTTCGCCAGACCATGGATGCGGGGGCCATAGGCCACGTTATCATAGATGGACTTGGGAAACGGGTTCGGCTTCTGGAAAACCATGCCGACCTTGGCGCGCAGTTGCACCGGGTCAACGCGTTTGTCGTAGATGTCCTCACCATCCAGCAGGATGTCGCCCTTTACCCGGCAGATGTCGATGGTATCGTTCATCCGGTTCAGGCACCGCAGGAAAGTGGACTTGCCGCAACCCGACGGCCCAATGAAGGCGGTGACCGTTTTGTCTTCGATCTCCACGTTGACGTCTTTGATCGCGTGGCTGTCTCCGTAATAGACGTTGACATTCTTCGCAGCGATTTTGGTTGGCTGTGTATCCACGGTACTATCCATCAAGGTCATGTCGTTCATGAGTATGCCCCCTTACCAGCGGCGTTCAAAGCGGCGGCGCAGGATCACGGCAAGCGTGTTCATGGTCACCAGGAAGATGAGAAGGATGATGATCCCGCCCCAGGCGCGTTCATAGAAGGCCGGATCGGCGCGTTTGGCCCATTCGTAAATCTGCGCGGGCATCGCCGAGTTCGGAGCCAGAAGCCCGTCGGCCAGGCTCTCCGGCGCGTTGGAGGCGATGAAACCGACCATGCCGATCAACAGCAGCGGGGCGGTCTCACCCAAGGCCTGCGCCAGGCCGATGATGGTACCGGTCAGGATGCCGGGCGCGGCCAGCGGCAGAACGTGGTGGAACACAGCCTGCATTTTCGATGCGCCAACACCCAGCGCAGCATCGCGGATCGACGGAGGAACGGCTTTCAGCGAGGCGCGGGTCGAGATAATGATGGTCGGCAAGGTCATCAACGTCAGCACCAGACCACCCACCAAGGGCGCCGAAGTCGGCAGGTGCATGTAGTTGATAAAGACCGCAAGACCGAGAATACCAAACACGATGGACGGCACGGCAGCGAGGTTGGCGATGTTCACCTCGATCATGTCGGTGAGCCAATTCTGCGGCGCGAATTCCTCAAGATAGATCGAGGCGGCAACGCCGATCGGCAGCGCCAGGGCCAGCACCACGAACATCATGAACAGCGAACCCAGCATCGACACGCCCATGCCGGCCGCTTCAGGACGGGCGTCAGAAGCATCTGCGCCTGTGATAAAGTCCATGTTGAAGGTCTTCTTCAGCACACCTGCGGCGGCCAGTTCATCAACGAGGTCGAGCTGTTCCGGCGAGATGTTCTTGTCGTTGGCGATGCTGTCCCGGTGCACGCGCCCTTTCAAATACCCATCTACCCGGCTGGAAGCGAGGAAGCGGAATTCGACCGTCTCGCCGATCTGATCGGGGTTGGCGATCACGTATTCGCGCAGTTGCGCTGCAGCGTTCTTGGACAGGATACCCGCCAGTTCCTTGGGCTTGAGGTCGGTTTCAATGCCCAGTTCCTCGACCGCGGCTTCCATGGCGCCCTTGATGATCGGCGCATAGCCGAAGGTGGTGACCTTCTTGATGTCGTCCAGATCGCGATTGCCGTTCTTGTCCAGCTTGCTCTCCAGCAGCTCGACATTCAGGGTCACGAAAGTCTGTTGAAAGGCACCGGTGCCTTTGCTGACGATGGTCACGACCAGCACCAGCAGCATTGCCAGACCGGCAGCAATGGCGGCGATCCCATAAGCGCGGAAGCGCTTTTCGGCGGCGTTGCGCTTGCGGGTGCGCGCGGTCTGCGCCAGCAGCGAACCGCCATGCTTGCGCGGCTCGGTTGCGGCAGAAGGAGTGGAGTGGCTGAAGTCAGTCATTAGTCGTACTGCTCCCGGTATTTGCGCACGATGTAGAGCGCCAGGACGTTCAGGCCGAGGGTCAGCACGAAAAGGCTGAGCCCAAGGGCAAAGGCAACAAGGGTTTCAGGGCTGGCGAAGTCCGTATCGCCGGTCAGCTGGCTGACGATCCGGGTTGTGATCGTGGTCATCGATTCCAGCGGATTGGCCGAGAACTTGGCAATGGCGCCAGCGCCCATCACCACGATCATGGTTTCGCCAATCGCCCGCGAGGCCGCCAGCAAGATCGCACCAACGATCCCGGGCAGGGCCGCAGGCATGACCACCTGACGGACGGTTTCGGACTTTGTCGCACCCAGCCCCAGCGAGCCGTCGCGCATGGCCTGCGGCACGGCATTGATGATGTCATCGGACAGCGAAGAAACGAACGGGATCAGCATCACACCCATCACCAGACCTGCGGTCAGCACCGAGGTCGCGCCTGCCATCCACTCGACCCCGAGAAGCCCCCCCTTGCCGAACAGGTCGACCAAGGCGGGACCAACGGTCAGCAGGGCGAACAGACCGTAGACGATGGTCGGAATACCGGCCAGAATTTCAAGCAGCGGCTTGGCGAAGGCACGCACAGCGCCGCTGGCATATTCGGACAAGTAGATGGCCGCGAACAACCCCACCGGTACGGCCACCATCAAGGCGATAAAGGAAATGTAGAGCGTGCCCCACAGAAGCGGCAGGATCGACAGCTCGCTGTCCCCGCGAAAGTTGGGCGCCCAGGTCAAGCCGAAGAAAAAATCGGTCCAGCTGTGAAGCGTGAAGAAGTTGCGCGTCTCGAACAGCATCGAGAGAACGATGCCGACGGTGGTCAGGATCGCCAGCGAGGCCGCGAGAATAAGAAGCGCCAACACGCCGCGCTCGACCACATTCCTGGCACGGAAATCCTTGTGCGTGCGGGCATAGGCCCACGCAAAACCGCCGAGCGCCAAGAGCGCGACGACGACGGTCATGGCGGTCTTGCCGGTTGCAGCCAGATTGCGGAACGCCTGCGCGGCCGAAAGAATTTCCGGGCGCACGTCCTCACCGACCGCAACACCAACCTCACCCAAAAGGGCCCGCACATCCTGGGTGCCGGTATCCATGTCGCGCGCTTCCTTGCGCGACAGCATCCCCTGCTCCACCGCGATATCAAGACCCTCGGCAACCCGTCGAACGTCGCTCATCACCAGGCCAAGCGTTGAACTTTCCGGCACGGCTTCGACCGGAATGAGGGAGGAGACGCGGTTCTCAATCACCAGGGGTTGCGCCAGCAGCCAGACCACCAGCACGGTGATCGCAGGCACGAACGACGCCAAGGCAACATGGTAACCATAGTACGACGGCAGGGAATGCAGCTCTCTGGCATCCCCCCCTGCACTGCTGAGCGCGCGAGCGCGCCCCCAGTAAAACCCTGCTGCGGCCAGTGCAAGCAGAAGAACGACAAGCCAGATCGTGGGCATGGAGGGCTCCGTTGGGTAGTAGCGGAAAGGCGAAACAGTGCCGTACAGATGTAAACGCCGGGACGGTCAATCCCGCCCCGGCATCACTGGTTCAGTCGGGAGGCAGGATCAGGAGTTTCCACCCATGACTGCTTCTTCAGCGACTGCTTCCTGGGTTTCGGCCAGTTCCGGGTCGGCAACCAGGCCGTACTCGGCCAGCGGACCATCGGGGCCGGCAACTTCATCGGAGACGAAGAACTCGGCATATTCCTTCAGACCCGGGATAACACCGATGTGCGCTTTCTTGACGTAGAAGAACAGCGGACGGGAGACCGGGTACTCGCCGGTTGCGATGCTCTCGGTCGAGGGAACGACACCGGACATGGTGGCAACTTGCAACTTGTCGGTGTTGTTTTCGTAGAACGCGAGGCCGAAGACGCCGACGCCATCCTTGTTGGATTCGATCCGTGCCAGGGTCTCGGTGTAGTCGCCGTCGATGTCGACGGATTTACCGTCTGTGCGCAGGGCGATACAGGCTTTCTCGGCTGCTTTCTTGTCGCCGCCGTTGGCTTCCTTGAAGGCATCAAATGCACCGGTGGCTTCGCAACCTGCCAGGATCACCTTGTCTTCGAACACTTCACGGGTGCCGTGCTTGGTGCCCGGAACGAACGCCTGGATGTCCACGGCAGGGAAGTTCGGGTTTACATCGGCCCAGGTCTGGTTCGGGTTGTCGACCAGCTGACCGTCGACCAGCACCTTGTCGGACAGCGCCAGGAACCAGTCAGTCGGGGTGTATTCGAAGGCATTCGCGTTGATGTCGGAGGCAAACACGATGCCGTCATAGCCGATGCGGACCTCGATGATATCGGTCACGCCGTTTTCGGCACAGGCGGCGATTTCCTTGTCTTTGATCTTGCGCGAGGCATTGGCGACGTCGATGGTGTTCTCGCCCACGCCTTCGCAGAACCGCTTGAGACCCGCGGAAGAGCCGCCGGATTCCACAACCGGAGTCGGGAAGTCGAAGTTCTCGCCGAAGGCTTCAGCCACGATCGAGGCATAGGGCAGAACGGTGGACGAACCGGCAACCTGAACCTGGTCGCGCGCAGCGGCGGCAGTGGCGGATACGGCGGCAATTGCCAGGGTGGATGCGGTCAGTTTCACAAAGGACATCTGTGTCTCCATGAGTTTCAAAGTTCGATCACCCCCACGATGATCTTGTCGTCTCTCCTAAGAGCCGCTGATGAGGCTTTTGTGACGGCTATGTAACAGTAACATGACAAAGCCGCCGCGAGAGGAAAAAAAACTGACATGAACCCATGGCAGGCAGACAACAGCCGCAAGCCGGATGACGTCCCCACTCCTCACACTGGAGGAACCGAGGACCTTATCGCGGAAGGATGACCGTGAAAGTGGCGCCCCGCCCAAGTTCGCTTTCAACTCGAAGCCGTCCACGATGGCGATTGATGATGTGTTTCACAATCGCGAGCCCCAAGCCCGTGCCGCCCTTTTCCCGCGATCGATGACTGTCGGCGCGATAGAAGCGCTCGGTCAGCCGCGGCAAGTGAACGGGGTCAATTCCAGGCCCGTTATCAATGACCTGCACGCGCGCAGCCGGAGCACGAACCGCCGGATCTCTGTCGGAAAAACTCAGCGCGACCCGAACCCGGTCGCCTCCATACTTGATCGCGTTTTCGACCAGGTTGGTGAAGACCTGTTGAAGCTGGTCAGGGTCACCTGTGATCGGCGGACAGATTTCCGGTGTCTCCAGCTCCAGGTCTACGCCGCCTGCCTTGGCGACCGGCGCAAGTGTCTTCAGGGTGGAACTGAGGTGGGATGCAAGATCAACCTGGGCCTTGGGTCTGACCCGCTCTTCGCTCTCCACCCGGTTCAAGGACAACAGGTCCCCGACCAGCCGATTCATCCGACTGGCTTCACCCTCCATGATCTCCAGGAAACGGTCACGGGCTGCGCTGTCGTCACGCGCAGGCCCCCGGAGCGTCTCGATGAATCCGATCAGTGCCGTCAACGGTGTGCGCAGCTCATGGCTGACATTCGCCACGAAGTCGCGCCGCATCTGGGCCGCTTGCTCGCGCTCGGTGATGTCCTCGAAACAGATCAGCACCGCGCCGCCATTCACCGCACCGACCTGGGGCACATAGCGCAGGTTGACGGTAAACGTCGTGTCTTGCGCCCCGTCATTCGACAGGTGGCGCGCCTTGCGCGGAGCCCGGTCACGCAGGCAGTTTTCGATAGCCGTCGCGACGCTGGGCTGGCGCAGAATGGTGGCAAAGTGCCGCCCCTTGACGTCACCACCCAACAGGGCGCAAGCCTCTGCGTTCACGGCAATAAAGCGCTCGGTCTGGTCAACCAGAACCGCCGGATGCGGGATTGCTGCCAGAAAGCCATCTATGATTTCAGGTGTCATCGGATCCCCGGAAGTGAAGGTCCGGTCTGATTAGCGCTGCCATGTAAAACTGGTATGGCAACGCAGTTCAGCCCGCGCGCAGGCGCTTGGACATGCTAGAGGGGACGCAATTCATCACGAAACCGCCGCATGTTGTCCTGATAATGCAAAGCACTTTGAGTGAGCTTCTCGGCCAAGGCCTGATCAACCTCCCTCACCACTTTACCGGGGCTGCCCATGACCAGCGAGTTGTCGGGAATCTCCTTGTTCTCGGTAATCAGCGCACCTGCCCCGATCAGACAATTCCTGCCGATCTTCGCGCCATTCAGGATTGTCGCTCCCATGCCCACCAGCGTGTTTTCACCGATGGTGCACCCATGCAGCATCGCCTTGTGCCCGATGGTACAGTTGCGACCAACCGTGAGGGGATAGCCGGCGTCGATATGCATCACCACGTTTTCCTGAACGTTGCTGCCTTCGCAGATGCGGATTTCCTCGTGGTCCGCCCGAATGGTGACGCCGAACCAGACAGAGGCGCCGGCTTCCAGCACCACCTTGCCAACCAGATTGGCGTCCGGGGCCACCCAGGTGTCTTCATGTAACTGCGGGCGGTCATCTCCCAAGGCATAAAGCGTCATGACTGTTCCTCGAACTGTGTTTGCAGCGCACGTACGTGATCCTGCAATCTGGGCTGCTGGATGCGGCGCATGCGTTCCGCCTCGACGATGGTTTTCAGCTTTGCCTCGGTTTCATCGAGATCGTCGTTGATCAGCACATAGTCATAGTATCCCCAATGGCTGATCTCGTCCCAGCTTTTCATCATCCGCTTGGAGATCACCTCATCGCTGTCTTGCGCACGCGTTTCCAGCCGACGGCGCAGTTCCGTGATGGAGGGCGGAAGAATGAAGATGGATAGCGCATGCTTGCCAAGATCCGAATTGCGGATCTGAATTTCCCCCTGCCAATCAACGTCGAACAAAACGTCCTGCCCCGCCTCGATGGTGTCACGGACCGGGCCGGCAGGCGAGCCGTAGAAGTTGCCGAAGACATGCGCATGTTCCAGCATTTCGCCTTTGGCAACCTGCTGTTTGAACTCGTCTTCCGACAGGAAGTAATATTCGCGCCCGTGTTCCTCACCGGGTCGGGGCGCCCGCGTCGTCGCCGAGACTGAAAACTTCAACCCCGGATCCCAGGCCATCAAACGCCGGGCCAAGGTAGATTTGCCCGCTCCCGAGGGAGAGGAGAGGATGATCAAAAGGCCACGGCGATCCGCCATTTTGGCACTCCTTATGTCTATTCGATATTCTGCACCTGTTCGCGCATCTGGTCGATCACGGTTTTCAACTCCAGCCCAACCGCCGTCAAGCCGCTGTGCTGCGCCTTCGAGCACAGGGTATTCGCCTCTCGATTGAATTCCTGCATCAGGAAATCGAGACGACGCCCCACCGCGCCCCCCTTCTGGAGGAGTTCGCGTGCCGCCGCGACATGGGCATTCAACCTGTCCAGTTCCTCCGTCACATCCGCCTTGACCGCGATCAACGCCAGCTCCTGCGCGACGCGGTCCGGATCGGCGCCCTCTGCATTGTCCATGACGCGAGCGAGGTTGGTCTTCATCGTCTCGGCGAAACGGAGCTTGCGGTCCTCTGCCTCGGCCCCCGCGCGCTCGGTCAGGTCCTGGACCTGGGCCAGTTGGGCGTTAAGGATTTGGGCAAGAGCATCCCCCTCACCTTCGCGCATGCCGATGAACGCTTTGACCAAGTCGGCCAGCTCAGTTTGCATCTGCGCAACCAGGGGCGCGGGATCGTCCTCACCCGCCGCCTGCTCCAGAACGCCGCGAAACCCCAACAGATCCGCCGCCGTTGTCGGGCCCAGCTTCACCTTGTTCTGCTTCGCGATATCCTCGGCCTCTGCCAAGGCTCGCACCACTGATTGGAGCAAGGCTGCGTTGACTTGCACCTCACCGGCACCGTCATCCGTCCGGGACACGCGAAGCGTCAGGGAAACATTGCCTCTGGCCAGCGACTGGCTCAGAACTTTGCGCACATGGGCTTCCAGCCCCTCAAGCCAATCCGGCACCCGGAGCCGCAGATCCAACCCCTTGGCATTGACAGAGCGAAGCTCCCACGTCCAGCTGTGCGGCCCGAGGCTGCCTTGGGCGGACGCGAAAGCGGTCATGCTTCGGATAGTCATTGGACTGAGCCCTCGTGTGTTGTCTCGCGGTTGGACCGGTCTACTTCCTTGGCACGCACAGGCGCAAGATCAAAGGCAATTCCCCTAAACCAGCGCGCGTTAACCATTGCTTAAAGAATTAGTCCAAATTTGATTTATATTGTGTCATCTTAACTTCAGGGTAACCAAGCCGGCCCTAAGTCTTAACGCAGCACCTGAGCTGCCGGGGGGCAAAGGAAGTGACCGGGTTCAAGAGGATAATGAAATGACGTTTGGCAGCCGCAGTGGAACAAAGACAGACGGCAACCGCAAAAAGGTTGTATCGATGAACCGTTTCCGCAAGGGTGGGCCGCTTTCGCCCCTGCGCCAGGCCGAGGCCTATTGGACCGCGCTGCGCCGAGGCGACGACGTCCCCAGCCGCTCGCAGATTGACCCGCGTGGCTTGGAAAACATCCTCAGCAATACTTTCATCCTGGAACGGATTGCCCCCGGAATTGCACGGTTTCGCCTGGCGGGCACCTTCGTGAACGAATTGGCCGGCATGGAAGTGCGCGGCATGCCCGCTACCGCCTTCTTTACCACCGATGCGCGCAAACAGCTCAGCTCGGCGATGGAGCACATGTTCGAAACGCCCGCCATTGTTGAGCTGGGCCTTCAGATCGAAGCCCCCCGCCTGCGCACTCCGCGGAGTGCACGGATGCTGTTGCTGCCGCTGCGCAGCGATCTGGGGGACATCAGCCGGGTTCTGGGTGTTCTGGTCGCCGACGAAGGCGCCACGGTCACATCCCAGCGCTTTTCCATCACATCCATTGAAATGCGCGCCGTCACCGACGCATCTGCGGAGACCGCATCGCCGGAATTCAAGGCAAAATCGCGGACCGAGGGCGAGCGGCAACCAGCGGATATCAACAGCCCGAACGAAGGGTTCGAAGAGGTCCAGGCCCGTTTCAAGCATGAACGCTCGATCCTCGACGAAGCCAAGGCGCTACTGGAACGCAGCCGCCGGTCACCGGCACCCACTGCTGGGGCCGAGGCCGACGCTCAAGGGCGCCCTTCCAAGAAAGCCCCGCATCTTCGGCTGGTTGTCAGCCGCGATTGACACAAACCTTGTGATCCGCTCGGGGTGGCGAACCAAGTCGACACCCCGAAGCGCCGAACACCGAAATCGTCTGAACCACTAAATTTGCAACGCCGAACCGGGACGTGCGCGATTTGACGTTCCTTTCGGTACTCAATTTGATTTTCAAGTCTACGGTCATAGCACTTGAAACGTACTGCGCCCCGTGGATCTGTCCACGGGGCGCTTTTTTTCTTCAATCCTCTGTCGGCTGCATGTCCCGCCACGTCCGGAAGGAAGCGGCGGACATCGCGCCTGCCGTCAACCGGCCTGCCGCGCCTTCTGGGTTGCGCGCAGGCTCGACAGTTCCTCAGCCACAAGGAAGGCAAGCTCCAGAGACTGGCTGGCGTTGAGACGCGGATCGCAAGCCGTGTGATAACGGTCGCTGAGGTCTTCTTCGGTCACCGCACGGACGCCGCCCGTGCATTCGGTAACGTCCTGACCGGTCATCTCAAAGTGCACGCCACCCGGAATTGTACCCTCGGCACTGTGCACGCCAAAGAAGTCCCGAACTTCGCGCAGGACGCTGTCAAACGGACGTGTCTTGTAGCCGGTGGACGACTTGATCGTGTTGCCGTGCATGGGATCGCATACCCACGTCACATTGGCACCTTCCTCCTGAACGGCTTTGATCAGTCGCGGCAGATGCTCGCCCGCCTTGCCTGCGCCGAAGCGGGCGATCAACGTCAGTTTACCCTCTTCATTCTCCGGGTTCAGCTTGGCCATCAGAACTTTCAGATCCTCGGCGGTGGTGGTCGGGCCACATTTCAGACCGATCGGGTTCAGGACGCCGCGGCAGAATTCCACATGGGCACCGTCCGGCTGTCGGGTCCGATCGCCAATCCAGATCATGTGACCGGAGCCGGCCAACCATTTTCCGGACGTGGAGTCGAGCCGGGTGAGCGCTTCTTCGTATTCCAGCAGCAGCCCTTCATGGCTGGTGTAGAATTCGACGCTGGAGAACTCATGGGTGGTTTCGGCGTTGATGCCGGCCGCGCGCATGAAATCAATGGAATCCTGGATGCGGCTCGCGATCTCGCTGTATTTCTGCACTTCCTGTTCATCGGTGAAACCCAACGTCCAGGCATGGACCCGGCTCATGTCGGCAAAACCGCCGGTCGAGAAGGCCCGCAACAGGTTCACCGTGGCCGCGGCCTGCGTATAGGCCTGCAGCATCTTCTGCGGGTTCGGAGTGCGCGCCTCGGGCGTGAAAGCGAGGTCATTGATGATGTCCCCGCGGTAGCTGGGCAGCTCCACGCCATTAATGGTCTCGGTCGGCGCACTGCGCGGCTTGGCGAACTGCCCCGCCATGCGGCCCACCTTGATCACCGGCACCTTGGCGCCATAGGTGAGCACCATCGCCATCTGAAGCATCACCTTGAAGGTGTCGCGAATGGCGTCAGCGCTGAACTGGTCAAAGCTTTCGGCACAATCCCCGCCCTGCAGAAGGAACGCCTCGCCGCGGCCTGCGGCCGCCAGGTGCTGTTTGAGCCGACGTGCCTCGCCTGCAAATACCAGCGGCGGAAAGTTGGCAAGCTGGGCCTCGACTGCGGACAGCGCCGCCGCATCCGTATAGTCCGGCATCTGCACCCGCGGTTTCTGGCGCCAGCCCGTTTTTTGCCATTCGCTCATGACTTTACTCCGCTGAAGTGGACTTAAATGTATATTGGGGGGCATCTATACGAAATCCGCGGTCGGCTGACCAGTTTAGAATTGCCGAGACTTGACCCGAACAACAAGCTGTGAGCACGGTCTTCCGACCTGCCGCGGCGTCACACCGCGGCCCTACTTGTTTCTTGAAGGACGCTCGCCATGCAGACGCAACGCAAGCCTGCTGATTCCAGACACGATTGTGACCAGCCCAAGCGGTTTGTCTTCGTGCTTCTCGATAAATTCACCATGCTTTCTTATGCCTCCGCAGTGGAATGTCTTCGTATTGCCAACCGCATGGCCGGTGGCGAGGCGTATTCCTGGACCCTGATCGGCGAAGGAGGCGACACCGTAACATGTTCTGCGGGAACGACTTTCAGCCTCGATAGCGACCTTTCAGAGCTGCATCGCGACGACGTGATGATTCTTTGCTCCGGCATCGACGTGCAGGATGCCACGAGCAAGAAACTGCTGTCCTGGCTGCGCCGCGAGGCGCGCAAGGGGCTGACCATCGGCGGCTTGTGCACGGCGTCCTACGTCCTCGCCAAGGCCGGGTTGCTGGACGGAAAACGCGCGACCATCCACTGGGAAAATGCCGACAGTTTCGCGGAGGAGTTTGACGAAGTCGAACTCAGCAAGTCCGTCTTCGTAATCGACGGCAACCGGCTGTCGACGGCCGGCGGAACCTCCTCGATCGACCTGATGCTCAAGCTCATTGCGAATGACCACGGGGAAGATCTGGCGAATGCGGTGGCGGACCAGCTGATCTATTCCTCGATCCGCACCGACCAGGACACGCAGCGCCTGTCAATTCCGACCCGCATCGGCGTGCGTCACCCCAAACTGTCCCAGGTCATTCAGATGATGGAAGCCAATATCGAGGAGCCGATCAGCCCGTCGATCCTTGCGCAGGATGTTGGAATGTCCACCCGGCAGCTGGAACGTCTCTTCCGTCGTTACCTCAACCGCTCGCCCAAACGCTACTACATGGAACTGCGGTTGCAGAAGGCCCGCAACCTGCTGATGCAGACGGACATGAGCGTGATCAACGTGGCGCTCGCCTGTGGCTTTGCCTCGCCGTCGCATTTCTCGAAATGCTACCGCGCTCACTACGACACGACCCCGTACCGGGAGCGGGGCAGCAAGGCCGCGGCAGCAGCGCAGAAAGGCTGATACCCCTCAGCGGGAGAGGCGAAACACGGCCCCTTCGGTCTCGGATGCGAACCAGATGCTACCGTCCGGCGCCTCCTGGACGTTGCGAATGCGACCTGTCTGCGCGCTTTTCAGTTGTTCCACCTCTTTCAGAGGTGCCCCTGAAAGGCGCGAGATGTAATCAAACTTCAGCGACCCCACGAAGATGTCGCCGCGCCACTGCGGCCACATCGTTCCCGAGTATATCATCATGCCCGATGGCGCGATGGACGGATCCCAAAACCATTCGGGCTGCTCCATGCCCGGCTTCTCGGTTCCCTCGCCGATTTTGCGCCCCGAATAGTGACGGCCGTAAGAAATCACAGGCCAGCCGTAATTCGCGCCGCGACGGATGCGGTTCACCTCGTCCCCACCCCGCGCGCCGTGCTCCGCAACCCATAGGTTACCCTGCAAGTCCAACGCCATTCCCTGCGGGTTTCGATGGCCATAGGACCAGATTTCCGGCTGGGCATCGTCGCGGGCGGCAAACGGATTTCCCGCCGGAACAGATCCATCCCGCGCGATGCGCACCACGGATCCCTGATGCAAGCGAAGGTTCTGGGCGCTGGGCCGGTCACCCCGCTCACCCAGGGACACAAACAAATGCCCGTCGGGCGCTTCCACAACGCGCGCGCCAAAGTGGCGTCCGCCCGTAGCACCCGGCGCCGCCTCGAACAGCTGCCGGACCTCTGTCAGCCGCGTGTAGTCGGCGCTGAGCCGTCCAACCGCCAAGGCCGTGCCAAGTCCGCGCCCCTGTCTCTTGCTGTAGGTGAGGAAGATTTCGCGGCTGTCCAAAAAATCCCTTGGCACCATCACGTCGAGAAGACCGCCCTGCCCTTCGGCGGCCACCTTGGGGATCCCTTTTACGGCCTGCTTCTGACCATTCCTGACCACCCAGAGCTGACCATCCCGTTCCGACACGAGAAACCCACCTTGGGGCAGGAACGCGATCGCCCACGGGACATCAAAACCCTCGGCAACCCGCGTGACTTTGAGCGGGCCAAGACTGCTCGGCAGTGTCTCCGCCTGAACGCCCCTGAAAAAAGCCAGAAACACCAGTAAGATCGCCATGAATGCCGCTTTTTGACGCATTTCCAACTTTTCCTTCTGCCGTTTCCGCTGTAGAGCCAACCGGCGCTGTCTCAGGGGAACTGACGGAGGGCCAGCGCACCAAGGACGATCTTGGGACTATGAAGCCGGTCAATAAGACTTTTCTTTTTTTTCCGGCATGCCTAGGGTCCGATGTGAACATTTTGTTCCAAGATGAGGGAGTACTCAAATGAAAAAGCTGCTGATGGCCACGGCCGCTGCCGCATTGACCGCAGGCACCGCGTTTGCCGATGGCCACGCCAAGGAAGTGAAACTGGGCGTTCTGTTCGGCTTTACCGGGCCCATCGAATCGCTGACGCCGTCCATGGCGCAAGGCGCCGAAATGGCGATGGAAGAAGTCACCGAATCCGGCAAGCTCCTGGATGGTGCAAAAGTAACCCCCGTGCGGGCGGATACCGGCTGCATCGATAACGGCCTTGCGACCGCCAACGCTGAAAAACTGCTGGCTGAAGGTGTAAGCGGCATCATCGGCGGTGACTGCTCCGGCGTGACCGGCGCCGTGCTTCAGAACGTTGCGCTGCCCAATGGCATGGTGATGATCTCTCCCTCGGCAAGCTCTCCCGGCTTGACCTCGATGGAAGACAACGGCCTGTTTTTCCGCACCACCCCGTCTGACGCACGTCAGGGCGAGATCATGGCGGAAATCCTGAAGGACCGCGGCGTCGAGTCGATCGCGCTGACCTACACCAACAACGACTACGGCAAAGGTCTGGCGGACTCGATCCAGTCGGCGTTCGAAGCCGCGGGTGGCACCGTCACCATCGTGACCGCGCATGAAGACGGCAAAGGCGACTACTCCGCCGAAGTCGGCGCCCTGGCGTCTGCCGGCGGTGATGTTCTGGTTGTCGCGGGCTACCTGGATCAGGGCGGTCTCGGCATCATCCAGGGAGCGCTTGACAGCGGTGCCTTTGACACCTTCGGTCTGCCCGACGGCATGATCGGTGAATCCCTGCCCAAGAATATCGGTCCCGATCTGGACGGCTCTTTCGGTCAGATCGCCGGTTCCGACAGCAAGGGTGCTGAAATCTTTGCCGAAATGGCAAAGGAAGTCGGCTTTGACGGCACTTCGGCCTATTCGTCGGAATCCTATGACGCGGCGGCGCTGCTCCTGCTGGCCATGCAGGCTGCAAACTCCACCGAACCGTCCGACTATGTTGGCAAGATCCTTGATGTGGCCAACGCCCCCGGTGAGCCGATCAACCCCGGTGAGCTGGGCAAGGCGCTGGAGATCCTCGCCAACGGCGGCGAGATCGATTATCAGGGCGCCACTGGTGTTGAGCTGATCGGCCCGGGTGAAAGCGCTGGATCTTACCGCGAGATCGAAGTTCGCGACGGTAAGAACGAAACCCTGCGCTTCCGCTGATAAGCTGTTGAAAATCAACGAAGAACGATCAGCCCGGGTTACGCCCGGGCTGTTCCAAATTGAAAGCCGCGAAAACGCGGTAGGGGATGAATGACATGATCGTCGTCGAGGACTTGCACAAGCACTTCGGCGGGTTCCACGCGGTGGACGGCGCCTCGCTGGAAATCGCCAAGGGGTCCATAACTGGTCTGATCGGCCCGAATGGTGCCGGAAAGACCACACTTTTCAACGTCATAGCAGGCGTACTCGAACCAACATCCGGCCGGGTCACCATGGATGGTGAGGACATCACCGGCCTGCCGCCGCATGAGCTGTTCCACAAGGGGTTGTTGCGCACCTTTCAGATCGCGCATGAGTTTTCCTCGATGACCTGCCGCGAGAACCTGATGATGGTTCCGGGCGCTCAGTCCGGCGAAAGCCTTTGGAACACCTGGTTCGGACGCAAGCGAATTGCCGACGAGGAGCGCGCCCTGCGTGCCAAGGCGGATGAGGTGCTGGAGTTCCTGACCATCAGCCACATTGCCGACCTCAAGGCAGGCCAGGTGTCGGGTGGCCAGAAGAAGCTCCTGGAACTGGGACGTACGATGATGGTGGACGCCAAGATCGTCTTCCTCGACGAGGTCGGCGCCGGCGTGAACCGCACGCTGCTGTACACCATTGCCGATGCCATCAAGCGCCTGAACGAGGAGCGCGGCTATACCTTCGTGGTGATCGAGCACGACATGGAATTCATCGGCCGTCTGTGCGACCCGGTGATCTGCATGGCCGAGGGCAAGAAGCTGGCCGAGGGCACGCTGGACGAGATCAAGGCAAACGAGCAGGTGATCGAGGCCTATCTGGGCACCGGCCTGAAGAACAAAGACAAACTGGAAGCATGATGGCCGGAGCAATCGTATGTTGGGGCTCTGCCCCCGCCGCTTCGCGGCTCCCCCGGAGTATTTCCAGAAAGATGAAAGGGGCGGGAGATGTCTGAACCGTTTCTGATCGGCGACACCATGACAGGCGGTTACGGCAAGGGGCCGGACATCCTGCATGAGTGCACCATCGCCGTGAACCCAGGCGAGATCGCCGTGATCGTCGGCCCGAACGGGGCTGGCAAATCGACCGCAATGAAGGCCGTGTTCGGGATGCTGAACGTGCGCTCGGGCTCCGTGCGACTTGACGGCGAGGATATCACTACCCTGTCGCCGCAGGACCGGGTGGTCAAGGGCATGGGGTTCGTGCCGCAGACCAGCAATATCTTCACCTCGATGACGGTGGAAGAAAACCTGGAAATGGGTGCCTTTATTCGTACCGATGATTTCCGGGACACGATGGAACAGGTCTATGACCTGTTCCCGATCCTGCGCGACAAGCGCAACCAGCCGGCCGGCGAGCTCTCCGGCGGCCAGCGCCAGCAGGTGGCCGTAGGCCGCGCGCTGATGACCAAGCCCAAGGTGCTGATGCTGGACGAACCTACCGCAGGCGTCTCCCCCATCGTGATGGATGAGCTGTTCGACCGGATCATCGAAGTCGCCCGCACCGGGCTGCCGATCCTGATGGTGGAACAGAACGCCAAGCAAGCGCTTGAGATCGCTGACAAGGGCTATGTGCTGGTGCAGGGGCGCAACGCCTATACCGGCACCGGCAAAGAACTTCTGGAAGATCCGGAAGTGCGCAAATCCTTCCTGGGGGGCTGAGGTATGGACCTTCTTAACGCCCTAGTGGCGCTTACCAATTTCGTCATCGTTCCCGGTCTGGCCTATGGCAGCCAGCTCGCGCTGGGGGCGCTCGGGGTCACGTTGATCTACGGAATCCTGCGGTTTTCCAACTTCGCCCATGGCGACACCATGGCCTTTGGTGCGATGCTGACCATCCTGGTGACCTGGGGGTTCCAGGCGATGGGCATCACCTTTGGCGTATTGCCCACCGCCCTGCTCGCACTGCCGTTTGGCATTCTCGGCACCATCGGCCTGATGCTGTTTACAGACAGGACCGTCTATCGGTTCTATCGCCAGCAGAAAGCCAAGCCGGTGATTTTCGTCATGGTGTCACTGGGCGTCATGTTCATGATGAACGGGCTTGTCCGCTTCATCATCGGGCCTGGCGACCAGCGTTTTGCAGACGGCGAACGTTTCATCATCAAGGCGCGCGCCTTCAAGGAAATGACCGGACTGGAGGAAGGGCTGGCGATCAAGACCACCCAAGGCATCACCGTGATCACCGCCGTGATCGTGGTAGCGCTGCTGTTCTGGTTCCTGAACAAGACCCGCACCGGGAAATCCATGCGCGCCTACTCCGATAACGAGGATCTGGCGCTGCTGTCCGGCATCAACCCGGAGCGGGTGGTGATGTACACTTGGATGATCGTCGCAGCGCTTGCGACCATTGCCGGCGTTCTCTACGGGCTCGACAAGTCGTTCAAACCCTTCACCTATTTCCAGCTGCTGCTGCCCATCTTTGCCGCAGCCATCGTGGGCGGCCTTGGCAGCCCGCTGGGCGCGATTGCCGGCGGCTTCATCATCGCGTTTTCGGAGGTCACGATTACATATGCCTGGAAGAAGGTTCTGGCCTACGTGCTGCCGGATCATCTGGCGCCTGATGGGTTGGTCCAACTCCTGAGCACCGATTACAAGTTCGCGGTTTCCTTCGCGATCCTGATCGTCGTCCTTCTGTTCAAGCCTACCGGCCTCTTCAAGGGAAAAGCGGTATGACTGAAACCCTGAAACATACACTGCTGTTTGCGCTTGTTGGCGTGCTGATCCTGCTGGAGGGGGCGACGGACGCCCTGTTCTTCTCCGGCTCGTGGAACTCGGCGCTGGTGATCCTGAACATGGGGCTGATCTCGGCCATCATGGCGATCGGTGTGAACATCCAATGGGGCTTTGCCGGTCTGTTCAACGTCGGCATCATGGGCTTTACCGCGCTGGGCGGTCTGGCGGTGGTCCTCACCGCGACGCCCGTTATTCCTGAAGCCTGGACCGCAGGCGGTTTCGGTATCGTCACCGCGCTGGTGTTGGGCGCACTGACCATTGCCGCCGCCGTGATGATCACCAAGGTCATGCCCGCGGGCAAACCGAGGGCACTGGTGCTCACCGCTGTTCTGATCGCGGGCTTTTTCGTCTACCGGGCAATATTTGACCCGGCCGTAAGTGCCATCGAAGAAATCAACCCGGCGCTTCAGGGCAACATTGGCGGCCTCGGCCTGCCGGTGCTTCTGGCCTGGCCCGCAGGTGGACTGTTGGCCGCGGGTGCGGCCTGGCTGATTGGCAAAACCGCCTTGGGGCTGCGGTCGGACTACCTCGCGATTGCAACGCTGGGCATCGCGGAGATCATCATTGCGGTGTTGAAGAACGAAGACTGGCTGTCGCGCGGTGTGAAGAACGTCGTGGGCCTGCCGCGCCCACTGCCCTATGAAGTGGACCTGCAGAACGACCCCTCCTTTGTCGAGAAGGCGACCGGGCTCGGACTTGACCCGGTTGTAGCCTCGACCATCTACGTCAAGGCCGGCTACGCAGTCATGTTCACGGTGGTGCTGCTTGTGCTGCTCTGGATGGCCCAGATGGCTCTCAAGAGTCCCTGGGGCCGGATGATGCGTGCCATTCGCGACAATGAAGTCGCCGCCGAGGCGATGGGCAAGGATGTCACTCGTCGTCACCTGCAGATCTTCGTGCTGGGTTCGGCGATCTGCGGCTTGGCCGGGGCCATGATGACCACCCTTGACAGCCAGCTGACGCCGGGCACCTACAACCCGCTGCGCTTCACCTTCCTGATCTGGGTGATGGTGATCGTCGGTGGTTCCGGAAACAACTTTGGCGCGGTTCTGGGCGGCATGCTGATCTGGTTCTTCTGGATCAAGGTGGAGCCGATGGGCCTTCTGCTGATCGAAGCGATCACCTCCGGCATGGCCGATGGCAGCCCACTGAAGGCGCATCTGCTGGAAAGCGCTTCCCATATGCGTCTGCTGACGATGGGCTTGATATTGCTGCTTGTCCTCAGGTTCAGTCCCCGAGGACTGATCCCTGAGAAGTAACAACAAACGCCGCCCGGACAGATCCGGGCGGCGTTTCTCTTTTGTGGGTTCTGTATCCGCGCCAGCGCTGGGCGGGTGAATAGGCGCCGAACGTCAGCGCCCCTTGAAAAGACTTCCCAGGATGCCCCGCACGATGCGGCGCCCGGTGGTTCCTTTCAGCTCCTTGATCACAGCCTGCGACATGGCCGACGAAAACGTATCCTTCTGACTTCTGGAGCGGGCCGTGGACCGGCTGACCCTTGTACCACTGTAGCGTCGGGCCGCGTTGAATTCCCGCGACATCGGTTCATCCGCCTCTTCCGCGGCGGTCTCGGCCTCCTCTGCAGCCTTGGCGGCAACTTCGGCCCGCTGGGCGAGAATCTCATACGCCGAGCGACGATCCTTGAGCGCGTCATATTTTCCTGCCATATCAGAGGCCTGCAGGAAAGCGGCCCGTTCCTGCGCAGTTATCGGGCCCAACTGGGAACTGGGCGGTCGGATGAGCGTGCGTTCGACAACGCCCGGAACCCCCTTCTTTTGCAGCATCGAAGTGACCGCCTCACCCACGCCAACTTCCCGGATTGCATCCTCAGTCGAGAAGCGCGGGTTCTCACGGTAGGTTTCCGCTGCAAGTCGCAGGTTCTTGCGGTCCCGCGCGGTAAAGGCGCGCAGTGCATGCTGAATGCGGTTGCCGAGCTGCCCCAGGATGTCCTCGGGCACGTCGGCCGGGTTCTGAGTGATGAAATAGATGCCAACGCCCTTGGAGCGGATCAGTCGGGCCACCTGTTCCACCTTGTCGATCAGCGCCTTTGGCGCGTCCTCGAACAACAGGTGGGCTTCATCAAAGAAAAAGACCAAACGCGGCTTCTCGGGATCGCCAACCTCCGGAAGTTCCTCAAACAGCTCGCTCAGCAACCAAAGCAGGAACGTCGCGTATAAACCGGGTGCAGCCATCAGTCGATCCGCGGCCAAGATATTGACCATCCCCCGCCCGTCCGCGTCACAGCGCATAAGATCGCTCAGCTCCAGCGCCGGCTCACCGAACAGGCGGGTGCCGCCCTGGTTTTCCAAGACCAGAAGACGACGTTGAATTGCCCCGATGGAGGACGTCGAAACATTGCCGTAGCGCAACGACAACTTATCTCGATTTTCTCCGATCCAAACCAGCAGCGCTTGCAGATCCTTCAGATCCAGAAGCGGCAATCCCTGCTCGTCCGCCAGTCTGAACGCGATATTCAAAATCCCTTCCTGCGCTTCGCTCAGCTCAAGCAAACGCGACAACAGCAATGGCCCCATTTCGGCCACGGTCGTACGGACCGGATGGCCCTGTTCGCCGTAAAGATCCCAGAAGGTCACCGGGCAGGCATGATAGCTGTAGTCAGGAAAGCCGATCTTGGCAGCCCGCTCGCCAAAGGCCCCGTGCAACTTGTGCTGGGGGCTGCCAGATTTCGCCAAGCCAGAGAGATCTCCCTTCACATCGGCCAGGATGACCGGAACACCCGCGTTGGAAAATCCTTCAGCAAGGATCTGCAGCGTGACAGTCTTGCCGGTGCCGGTTGCCCCGGCAATCAGCCCGTGGCGGTTGGCATACTTCAAAGCCAATGATTGCGGCGCACTATAGTCTTCGCCCCCGCCACCCAAAAAAATCGATTCCGCCATAGCGTGTTCCAATCCTGTTGCCCTCACCTGTTTCGGTGAGCTTTCAAATGTCCTGCGCCGCCTGGGCCTTAACGCCTGTGGATAATAATACAGCGTTAACCTTTTGGTGCCATAGTGAACAGGACCGTTTCCGGAGGACGCGATTGCCGGAGCGGACATTTCCTCCCTGTCAGACTGGCCGTGCTTCGTGCACGGCCTTCTTTTTAGGCAATCACGACTGGTCTTCGTGTTGAAAATTACTATATCGGAAGAGTTGTCGCTCAAACCCTGTCGGTTTCTGATTTTTTTGAACTTGCGTGTTGACCGGCGCTCAGCGCTTTCGTAACGTCCTACTCAATAACTAAGTCGGCCAGTCCGACGGGGAGACGCACACACGAAAAAGGGGGCCATTGGGTTCCCTTTTTTGTTACCTGACAGCAGCTTGCCCTCAGGGGGCTTCGGCGGAAATCCTCCTTTGCCATCCCATATTGACCTGACACCTGCCGGGGAGCGTGTTAAACGCATCGTTAGCGTCCTTAGAAAAAAGAGGCATTCATGTTGAAGTCCCTGACCCCGATCACGCTGGCAGCCGTTCTTGCCATGGCAGCTCCGCTCGCCGCGCAAGAAGCCGCAAGCGATGCGACCGAAGCGCAGGACAGCACAGAACAGAACGCACAGACCGAACAGGGTGAACAGAGCGGCTCCACTGCCGACAACCTTCTGGATCTCGGTCAGCCGGTAGAGGATGGCCCGAAATTGGGTCAGCGCTACTCCAAGGAGACCCACGGCGACTGGGAGCTTGCCTGCGTCAAGACCGAGGGCGAAACCGACCCCTGCTCACTGCTGCAAATTCTGACCGGACCCGAAGGCAACCCGATTGCCGAAGTCTCCCTGTTCCGCATCGAACAGGAAGGCGGTCAGGCCGTCGCCGGTGCCACGGTCATCGTTCCTCTCGAGACCCTGCTGCCGGCAGCCTTGACCATTTCGGTCGATGGTGCGCCTGCCAAGCGCTACAACTACTCCTTCTGCAACCCGATGGGCTGCGTGGCACAGATTGGCCTCACCCAGGGCGATATCGACGCGTTCAAGAAGGGCCAGAAAGCAGTCCTGTCTCTGCGCCCCGCCCCGGCCCCCGACCAGGTTGTGGAAATGGATCTGTCCCTGAAAGGGTTTACCGCCGGCTACAATGTGGTGGATGTGGTCAAGCAGTAAACGCGACCACAATTTTCAAATTCAAACGCCGCGCCTTTCACAAGGACGCGGCGTTTTCAGTTTGACAGGGCTGCGACATCACACCTTGCGCAGCGCGAGGACCGAATTCAGCCCGCCAAAGGCAAAGGCGTTGGACAGGGCCACCTCGACGCGCGCGACGCGCGCCTCGTTCGGCACGACGTCCAGGGCGCACTCCGGGTCGGGCTCTTCATAGCCGATCGTGGGTGCGATCACGCCATCGCGCAGCGCCATGATGCAGGCCAGAAGCTCAACCGCCCCGGTGCCGCCGATCAGATGCCCGTGCATCGACTTGGTCGAAGAGATCATCAGCCGGTCGGCATGCGGGCCAAACACATCGGCGACTGCCGCACATTCGGTCTTGTCATTGGCCGCAGTTCCGGTGCCATGCGCGTTGATGTAGCCAACTTCTGACCTGTCCACTCCGGCATCCCGCAGCGCACCGGCAATCGCCCGTGCCGCACCTTGTTTGCTGGGCATCACGATGTCGGAAGCGTCGGAGGTCATGGCGAAACCAATCACCTCACACAGGATTTCCGCACCGCGGGCACGGGCGTGTTCGTATTCTTCAAACACGAAAATGCCGGCTCCCTCCCCCTGCACCATTCCATTCCGGTTGGCACTGAAGGGGCGACAGGCGTCCTTGGACATGACCCGCAAACCTTCCCAGGCCTTTACCCCGCCAAAGCACAACATGGACTCCGAGCCGCCGGTGATCATCACCGGGCTCATGCCCGTGCGCACCATCTGGAACGCCTGCGACATCGCATGGTTCGAAGAAGCACAGGCCGTGGAGACCGTAAAGCTTGGCCCCTTGAGGTTATACTGCATGGACACATGCCCGGCCGCGGCATTGTTCATCAGCTTTGGCACCACAAAGGGGTGCACACGGTTTTTGCCGTCCTCGTAGACGCTGCGATAGTTTTCATCCAGCGTCTGCATGCCGCCGCCCGAATTTCCGAGTACGACCCCAGCCTTGGCAGACAGTTCGCCATGGAATTCCAGCCCGGACTGGCTGATCGCCTGCTGCGCCGCCGTCAGAGTAAACTGGGTGAAGCGGTCATAAAGGCTGAGCTGCTGGCGATTGAAGCGTCCTTCCGCATCGAAATCTCGCACCTGGCCGCCGATCTTGATCGCCAGGCGGTCGACATCCCGAAACTCGAGCGGTCCGATTCCGCAGCGGCCTTCACGCAGCGCTTCCAGTGTTGCGGGCACCGAATGGCCCAGGGCGTTGATGGTTCCGGCCCCGGTAATGACAACGCGCTTCATCGCGGCTCAGACCTTTTCGGAGATCAACTTGTCGATGCCCGCCACGATGGCGGCCACGTTGGAAATGTCGAAATCACTCTCCTGCGGCTCATTGGCATTGAAGGGAATCGAAATATCGAACTCTTCCTCAATCGCAAAAATGCACTCCACCAGCCCCAGGCTGTCGATGCCCAGATCATTGAGTGTGCTATCAAGGGTTACATCCGATGGCTCCAGAACGGCTTGTTCTGCAATGATTTCAATAACCTTGTCCTGCGTGCTCATGAAGTGATCCCCGATCTTTAGGCTGCGGCTGATGTAGTGAGTGGATCGTTACTTGAAAACAGCCTTTTTTAACAATTCGATGTCACGCATCAATCGAGGCAACCTGCGCTGCGCTTTGTACATCTCGGTATGGGTGTCCATCTTCACCGCGGGATAGCCCATGATCACACGGCCGGCGGGTACATTCGAGAGGATCTTGGTACCGCCACCGGCAACCACACCATCGCCAATAAAGAGATTGTCGGCGACGCCGCATTGGCCGCCAAGGACCACGTTGTTGCCGATATCAACCGAACCGGAGATACCGGTCTGACCGCACAGCAGGCAGTCATTGCCGACCCGAGTATTGTGACCAACATGCACCAGATTGTCGAGCTTGCTGCCGTTTCCGATCACCGTGTCGCGGATGGTGCCATTGTCGATGGTGCAGTTGCTGCCCAACTCGACATCATCGCCAATGGTGACGGCACCCAGGGAATGGATACGCACCCAACTCTGCGCCTTGGCCTCGCCCTGGTCGCCCAGGGACTTGCGGGCGTTTTCAACACCCGACACTTCGGGGGTCACATAGGAAAACCCATCGCCGCCAACTCTCGCGCCGGGCTGTGCCCGGAACCGGTCGCCGATCGTGGCACGGGCTCCGATCGACACCATTTCCCGCAGCTGTGCCGCGCGACCGATCACGACATCGGCGCCGATGAAACACTGCGGCCCGATGACCGAGCCGTCGCCGATGCGCGCGCGCGGTCCGATTACACAGAAGGGGCCAACCGACACCTCTGTGCCAAGCTCAGCCGTCGGGTGGATAACGGCGCTCGGGTGAATGCCACTGTCAAAGCCCTGACCGGGGTCCAGCATGGCCGTGAGGCCAGACATGGCCATGCGCGGACGCGGTGCAAAGATCGCTGCCCGCAATCCCAGTGCTTGCCAATCCGCGCCTTCCCACAGCATCGCGGCCTTCGCGTTGCCCTCAGCCAGGTTCTCTGCGTATTTGGGGGCCATCGCCATGGCGAGGTGCTCTGGACCCGCATCTTGCGGCTCAGAGGCCCCACTGACGGTCAGCTCCAGGTCCCCCTGAGCTTCGGCCCCCAGGGCATCGGCGATCTGGCGGATGGTAAACATGGCAAGCCCTCTCGGAAAATCCTGTTTGGGCTTGGTATCTACCCCTGAACGCTAGGCAGCACCACCCCTGCCCGCTCCAGAGCCGCCCAGATCTTCGCGTCACGTCCATATACGTCCCGACGGAATTCGGCGTGTCCCAAACTGGACACGACTGCGGTGCGGTAGATCAGATGAACCGGCACTTTCTTCTCCAGCACCACCTTGGTTTCCTTGCCGCTGTTCAGGATTCGGTGGAAGAAGGCCTTCGGGTCTTCGGTTTGTCGCGCCAGCAGCGCATAGGCAAATTCAAACGGCTCCGCCAAACGGATACAGCCGTGCGAGAAGGCCCGCACTTCGCGACCGAAAAGGCTCTTCTGCGGCGTATCATGCAGGTAGATATTGTACTTGTTCGGGAACATGAATTTCACCAGCCCCAGCGCATTGCTACGGCTCGGGGGCTGTCGCATCGCATAGGGGAAGTTCCGCGCCGTGTACTGGGAAAAATCCGCCGAGCTGCGGTTCACCACCCGGCCACGCCGATCCGTGATTTCAATGTGTCCGACGGCATTGGGGTTGTTCCGCAGCTTGGGCAAATATTCCTTGGTGATAATCGAGCGCGGCACGTACCAGCTCGGATTGATGACCATGTGCTCCATCTCGTCAGAGAATTCAGGGCTACGCCGGTCATGCGTGTTCTTGCCAATCACCGACCGCGTTTCAAAGGTCACATCACCGTCATCGATAATCTGGGCGGAAAAATCAGCCAGATTGACGAGGACGTGACGTTCGCCACGATCCGGGGTCAGCCAGCGTTCGCGCTCCATCGCAACCAGGATCGACTTCAGCCGATCGCTGGCGGGGCGATTCACCTCGGCCAGGGTTCCGGCCCCGGCCACACCATCAACCGCCAGTCCGTGATCGGATTGGAAGGCCTGCACAGCGCGTTCCAACGCCGCTTCATACCGCCCCGAAGCGCTACGCCCCAGATACCCCATCGCCATCAGCCGGTTGCGCAAGGCCACGACAGCAGCCCCTTCGTCACCGGGTTCCAGCTTCTTGGCATTCACCGTGGCCCCCCAGCCTCCGGCCGCGATCAGCTTTTCAAGGCGCAGCTTCTCGCGCTGCAACGCACGATACTGCGATGATGTGGGAACCAAGGAGCGCATAAAGGCAAAAGGTTGATTGTCGCGTATGCCAAAAAGGAATTCTTTCGCATCGACACTGTGTTTTTTGCGCACGATGCCGTCGTCGATCCTTTGGGGTTGCAGGATGCCGGTCTGCAGATCGGTCGCGTAGTTCACCAGCGCCTGGCTCAGCGCCACTTCTACTTCGCCGAAGTCGCGGATCGTCTGGGCGTTGCGCATCTGTTGCAGCAACCGGTTCACTTCACCCGAGCGATCCGGCAGCCCGTGCGCCGCAGTTTCGCCCATCGCCGTCAGCAACGCGCTGCGGCGCAACCGCGAGGCCTGGTCCTGCCCGGTCCAGATGGCCTCATAGCCGTTTTCCCGGTAGAAACTCGCCAAAGCCTCGGACTGGGACGCCGCCTCAGCGACTGCTTGGCGGAAAGCCGCCGGCACTTCCGCCAGAGCTGGCACGGTCATGCTGCCTGCGATGGCGCCTCCGAGCGCAAGGGCAAAAAGGCCCACCTTCAGTCCCGGCATGAATTTTCCAGCAGCTCTGCCCGCCATGATGTACTCGATCCTTGATCTGCCTAAAGTTCTGTTTTGCCAATGCCTATCTGAAAGACTGGTAAATGCCAGCCCGGAATGTCCAATCAAAAATACGAAATATTAACCGTGATGCACCGGCGCCGCGTCTATGACGCCCGCAAGCAACAGTCGCGGGGAAAAGTTCCATCCACATCCCCTTTTGCGCAAAAAATCGCCGAAAATACGCCCCGAAGCGTCACCCCGGCAAAGAAATGTTGGAACAAATTGGCGGCTGTGTCATACAAGCCGCACGTTAACGATCAGGAAGGTTAACGGGCCCGTAACATCGGGTACTCAGGCAAGATCACAAATCGTACGGGACGACGTAGAAACATGGCAGGAACCGCGGGCACGGGATTTTCCCGGCGTTCTCTTTTGGGTGTTTTTGCAGCAACCGCGGTTGCGGCAGCTCCGACCTTCTCCAATGCAGCAGGCTTTCTCCGCGGCGGCGGGGACATCCGGCGCATCCGAATGTACTCCGGTCGCACCGGCGAACGGCTGGACATGGTGTATTGGATTGACGGAAAATACATCAAGGAAGCCCTGCGTGAAGTGAACCACTTCATGCGCGACTGGCGGACGGACCAGGTCAAGGAAATCGACCTTCGCACCATCGACATCATGGCTGCGTCGCACAACCTCCTGGACGTGAATGAACCCTATCTGCTGCTGTCCGGCTATCGCAGCCCCAAGACAAACGCGATGCTGCGCAGCCGCTCCCGCGGCGTCGCCAAGAAGTCCCTGCACATGCGTGGCCAGGCCGCGGACCTTCGGCTGGCCTCCCGCTCGGTATCGCAGATGGCAAGTGCCGCCGAAGCCTGCCGCGCAGGCGGCGTCGGCAAATACTACCGCTCGAACTTCGTTCACATGGATTGCGGCGTCGTTCGCACTTGGCGCGGCTGACTGCCAGAACTGCACCCTGAACTTTCCAGAGCCCGAATGGCCCGCGCGTTCCACGTGCGGGCTTTTGTTTTTTCAGCTTGATAACCGGCCTCATGCCGACCGTTGCGATGTTTTTGGAAACCAGCACTTTTTTCGATTGCAGCAACTTCGAAGCACCGCTATACCCCGCCTTAACGACGCACCTGTAGCTCAGCTGGATAGAGCGCTGCCCTCCGAAGGCAGAGGCCAGAGGTTCGAATCCTCTCAGGTGCGCCATTAAATCAACCACTTAGAAATTTGCTCCCGACCGAGTTTTTGTTACGCGTAACAGAAACGGCCCACTCATGCTCACGCTTCAAATCACCTGCTCCTGCGGACATTTTGCCAAAGTCACCGACAACGCTGCGATCGACCGGTGGAAACGCATGGAGCCGACCCGGTTCCGGTGCTCCCATTGCGGCCGGGCGGATCGGATTGAGACGCGGCTAGCGTGGGATGCCAGCGTAAACCCGCTGGCGGATTCTAAGGAGGACGATGGATGAAAGCAGAAAGGCTCGATAACGGACTGATCAGGCTGCAGGGACCGATCTGGAAAGACGAGTTCCCAGAGGCGCGCCTACAAAGCTGGATCGCCTGGTACGAGAAGATGTACAACGACCACGGCCATCACACATACAAAGCCGCGGCAGACGCCCTGAAGTCAGTGAGTGCTTGATCTGCCGGACTAGCCCAGCAGCGCGACAGCGAAGTGATAGACGCTCCTCAGTAGCACCAGAAACAGACACCACCCGACCAGAAATGCCAAAGCTCTGCGGCCCTTGAAGGGCCAAATCTTTCGCCTACGGTGCAGCCTCACCTCACTGACCTCCTATTGGGACCGCACCAATTTTGGTCTCTGGCGAAGTTCCGTCGCGGCCGCATCAGCGCGCGCGGCGGCTTCCAGGGGGCAGAACGGAAGATCAAATCCTCCAGCCCCAGCAAGACGCCGGAATGTTGCAGCCAGGCTTAAGCACACCCCACTAAACTCCCGTCTCTCCTTAGCATCCACCGCCTTGCTCCTTAGTTGGACTATCGGCTAGTTATCGGTTGTCCCATCATTGACGATCTGATCGAAGTTAGCACCTATCGCTCTTGCAAGCGCACGGGCCTCCAACCACTTCGTCCCGATACTCGCTAATTCACATTCGGTCTCATGGAGATCTTCCGGACAAGTTTGTCGGCTTTTACTACCAAGGCTTTCTACGCGTCGATTGAAACTTTTCCGCGCGGCTGCAGTCATAACCTCGGTGGGGCCTAAGAACGGACGGACCTTCGAGATCTCAGATGAAAGTTGCGACGACAGGGCACTGCGGCAAGGGTAGCGATACTCAATACTGCGTCCCACCTCACAGTATTTTACGGCTGCCATCATGCAGTCAAATTCCAAGACATATGACATTGGTCCGGCTGTCGGCGCCAAAGCTACACATCCGTCGAGCCATCCTTTCACGTCAGCCAAACCCAAGTCATCAGCTCGACTGGGGGAGGCACCCAATAATACCGCTGTGCAAAGTAAAAGGGATACTTTCATCTACCACCTCGCCTCCCTAGTTGGACTCCAACAGAGAAATTATCACTGGTATCGCTTGAACCGCCGTCCCCACCGCAATTAGAGCCATACCGTCCAGCGCAGCCGAAGCCTCCGACAACATGCCACGCGCCGCCGGAAGTTCTCCCCAATCCTTTGGATCGTCTGGAGCAATCCTTGCTATGACCTGCTCTCCGGCTTGGCTAGGCGTCTTGCTCAAAATGATAGCCGCTCGCCAAGCCCCCCAGATTGTTAGCGCCATTCCCACTAAAGTGAAAATTTGAGACCAATGTACAGCAAGCCATTCTTGCACCAGAACTACTCCTTTTCGAGATCAATTAGCTGGCGTGCAACGGAAGCTCTGGTTCGGTGACTGCGCGGTCCCGATCTGCTCAATCAGCTCACAAGTTGACCGATTATTTGCGTATCCGATCACCAAAATCATTCGCTCCCAACCGACTAACGTCTCCATCTCAAACCAATACGCTGGTATGCCGAGCGTTCCCCTAGGCATGCCTGCCACAAAATCTACTAAGTCATCTACCGTTTGCGCTGCCAACGTGGAGGGAAGGCAAAAGCCAATTGTTGCGAGTATTATTGAACGCATGCGCCCCTCCTTACTTGGACAACCCGAGATAGGCGATGAACAGGCCGATGGCCGTCATGGCAAACCCCAAAATCCACTTCCATTCCTTGGCTGCAAAGCCAACGAGCTTCCGAGCTAAGTCTGCGCTCCAATGTCTCTTCATTATTACCGGGCCTATTCCCCAGCCGCGCCTCGCCCTCATTCGCTTCACGTCCTCAACACCGGACCACCAGCGAATAATTGACCGCCTGAGCATGCTCGCACTCCTTTTCTGGGTCAAACTAGTTCGAACAGGAAGGCCAGCGCGGTTATACCAATCAACGCCATATACAGCGTCAGGAACAGCCCCAATTGACCGCTCCGCTTCCCCCACCCCCAGACAAGGCACCCCCCAAAGAGGATCAGAAAAAGCCAAATCAGCATGAGCCCACTACCCAGCTGGACTACGAATACGTTTGCCGTATTCGATCCAACCGCCTGCCATGATCGCCAACGGCTTTTTGAGCCGCCTTTTGGGAAAGAGGAAACTCATGACCCCCAAGCTTACAAATGTAGCTACCGCCGTCCGCTGAGAATTTGTTCGCTGGGACCTTCACTATTTCCCAACAAATTGTACAGGTCACCTCAACCGGCAAATCGTACAGTGTGCGCATGGTAGACTTCTTAGCCATCCCTCACTCCTTACTTGGACGCATTAAACCGGCCAGGTTCGCAACAAAACACCGACGTAGTCCCTTGTTACTTTGCGAACACACGCGCTTCTAGCAAGCAATTCTGGGCGTTGTACTCCCGACTGCTAGAGGCAGCAAATGTTGCGGCATGCCCCCGAAGTCCGGATTGACAAGCGGAGAACGGTATAGGTTACAATCATCTCCCTGCCCAGCTATGGCCATTCGCGGTACGGTTAACAGTGCCGCAGGCTGCTATACTGCGGCGGTCTATGAAACTGCACCGACCGGTGTCGAACGCCAAATGCTCCCGCTGTATCTGCATTAGAAGCTCTGTTGCAGCCCGCTAGGTGTTCCACCGCTAACGGTCAAGACGCCGCAGCTATGGCTTCTTATCATCGGAAAAATAGCTCATAGCTGCGGACGCTCCCAAGATGAAGAAGCCCGCGAGCGAGAGAGTTGCGGTCAGCTGATTTGGCAATGCAAGAACGCTCCAACCCGACAGCGTCGAAAGCATAAGAAAGGCCCACCCAGTCCAATCCAGCACAGAAAAGTTACGAAAAAAGTCTAAATGAAGTAAGCCCTCAGACATTTTGGCCTCCTCGACAAAGCTTTTCGTAGCCCCAGATCCCCGCAAGGAAAACGCCTAGCACGATATAGAGCTCCTGCGACAAAAACGGAAGAAATCTGCCAAATACCTCAATGACTTTGTCGGCTGTGGACGTCGTCGCTATTAACCCCCCAGCAGCAGCGCCACACACATTTAATAAACAGACACGGTTCATAACTCTTCAACTTTGTCGAACAGGCGTAAGCCAATACAGGGTACTGAAGTATGACATCCAAGTCACGCAAAAGTTGTCTCAAGCCCCTTCTGGCTCACCACACCGACAAAATTGGCTAGCCGCCGCCTGGGCGGGCTATCGGCCTGAGAGGGACTCAACCTTATCTCCACAACCAAGCAGCGCGCGCCGGTCCCGGGCCCATAGGAGCTCCACCTGTTGATCGCTGAGCCAGCCGTCCGGGATACGCACCGGCACCGCGCAAGGCTCCACAGCCTCAGTGTAGCGCGTTGAGCCGCCGCACCCGGCCAGGGCCGAGACAGCGAAGCACAGCAGCAGGATCCGCATGGGCCTTCTCCTCCAGTTGGCGTGAGAGTTCATCGCGCGCTCGCAGAGCCTTGATCCGGGCAGCCTCCAGTTTCCGGAACGCCTCGATCTGCGCCAGCTCGCGCGCTTGGTAGCTGGCCTGGCTGTCGGCAGCCCCCTGCCGATAGCCGAAAGCGGCAGCGGCCGCCAAAGCCGCGAGGGCGACCAGTACGGCCGCCCCTCTCATGCTTCCGCGTCCAGCGCCCGCAGGCACATCGATCGCTCTGACAGGCGACGGTTGGTCAGGCCGCGGATCACCCGCCCCCCTGCCCGGTTCCAGCGCGGCAACTCATTGCAGGCGCCGCGCAGATCGCCTGCGTTTGCCTTGCGCACCAGCGTCGAGCGGCAGGCAGCAGACGCACCGACATTGTAGGTCCAGGACACCAGCGCGATCTTCATCCCAGCAGGAACCTCGGCGCTCAAGCATCGGTCCAGCGCGGCTTCATACTTGACGATCTCCCGCGCCAGCATCGCATCGCACTCCGCCTTGCTGTAGCGATCGCCGGGCGTGACACCCTTGGTTTCGCCATAACAGACCGTCCAGACGCCGACGATGTCACGGTAAGCCTTTGTGCGCAGCCCTTCCCATTGCCCGATGAAGGACACCGCCGAGGCGAGTGCGACCGACCCGCCCGCGATCAGGCCGACGGTCCGCTTGCGCAAGGCGCCGCTCTCATCCCGCCGGAACGCCTGCCATAGCCCCGAGGCAGGCTGCACCAGCACCCGGGCTGGAATGGCGAGCAGGTTCACAACGGTCGCCGCCAGCGCAAACCACAGCGGATCCAGACCCAGCATGTCAGGCGTGACCAGCGACACGAACACTGGCGCGACCGACAGAACGGCGGCCAGAAGCAGAAGACGAACAGACCAGGCCCCTTTCAGCGTGGCCTGCCAATTGTCGATGAATTTCATGGGAATTCTCCATGCCAAAAGAGCCCGCAGGCGGGCCGTTGAATGTGAACTGTGTGGGGGGATGGATCAGGCCTTCGGCAGCAGCTCGAAGAACAACGTGTCAGTGCGGTCCCAGCGGGTTTCAGTGCCGCCTGCGACCGGGCAGCGGTATTCGAGGACGATATGCACGCCGACACGCCCCAGGCGCAAACCGGCAGGCATGTCTACAGGTGCCCTCAAACGCTCCGGAGACATACCAACTTGCGTGATCGGCTTCAGACGAGATCCGCCTTGCCGAACGCCGCGGCTGTCTTCGAACACGCTTGCCCCCTCGACAAAGGTGCAGTTCGCTCCCGCCTTGGTTCGGGCCATGTAGAGCACGATCCAGAGCGGCTCCCCTTCGCGCACCGGCTCCTCGACATAGCTGTAGCCCCGCGGCTGGCGAATGATCCGGTTTTCGCCCGCGATCTCATCGATGCGGTCGACCAGGTGCGCCAGTCGCCGATCGATGCGCTCAAGGCTATCAGGGCTGCGCCAGATCGCCAGCGCCTGGTCGCTAAGCGGGATGAAGATAGCGGCAAGCAAAAGCAGCACAGCAGCGAAACCTGTGCGAGCGATCCATTTGAGCGACTCGTCCAGGAAGAACTTTCGTACGGATGCGGCCACAGCACTCCCCGCGGTCACTTTACCAGCCATTCTTCCACCTCCGCGGACACGTCGCGCATTTTGATCCAGCTCGGGGCCACAGGTTGTCCCTTGCGGATGCGCAGCTTGCCCATGAGGCCCACCAGATCCCATTCAGGGCGTTCGGCCCGCGGGATGTACGGCTGCGACGGATCATATTCCGGGTTCAGCTTGCGGCGTTTCTGGGTCACGCGCTCGGCATCGGTCGGCACAGTCACGCCCTCGGGCACCTCATCAGCGGCGTAGCTGCGGCCCACGTCCTTAGCGGTTTCCCTCACCACCTCGACCATGCGCGGCACACGGTAAGTGCCCAGATCGTTGCCCGCCTCATCCACCAGCGGGAACTCATCGAACAGCGGCACCTGGACCGTCTCGGTCACGATCTTCTTGACCGCTTGCCCGTTCGTCACCTCGATCACCTCGCGGGTGCGCTCTTGTGCCTCGGTCGCCTGTTCCTGCACCGTCTCTGTCTCGGTGACGGTTTCGGTCCAGCTTACGGCCTCGTAATCCTCCCAGATGTAGGCGCCGGAATCATCCCGCAGATACTTGCCTTTCCAGCGATCAATATCGCCGTCACCGACCACGGAAGGATTAGCCGAAATCACGCCGATGGGGGTTTCCCCATCCTGCGCCGGGCGGATCTTATCGCCATCCAGAACCACGGACAGACCGGTGCGGGTTTCAGCATCCGGGTTGCCGTCCAGCCATTCGAAATATTCCGCGTAGTCCGCACCGGTCCCTTCCCACCCTCGATCACTTTTTCCCAAACCATCACCGGTCAGAAGAAACTCAATATCCGCCCCGCCGCCGCTGCGGGCGGTCAAGAGGGAATAGTCGGAGTTTCCAGACTTCGCGGCGATGATACGCACAACATCATTTGTGAATGACGCGCTGTTGTGGGACACCCCCATCGCATGGTTGTTTGACGCGTTCCCGCTACCGGACTCAAAATTAGCCGCATGGCCTGCCACGTTGTTCAAGACGTCAAGATAGGCGGCAGGGCTTCTGCCGATACCGACTTTGCCCGAGCTGTCGACGGTTACATGGTCATTGGTTCCGCCAGACTGCAAGACAAGATCACCTTTGGCCTGCACAGTCAGTTCGTCAGTGTTCTCGTTGTGTTGAACCTTTGCGGCTTGCGTGTCGGTCTGAGAACCAAGGTAGAAACGTGCAAACCCGTCACCGTCGCGCGTCAGCAGCGACATACCAACATCGCCCGCGTTCTTACTGACAACGAAGTTGTCCGCGATAGCGTGGCCCGCGGACCCGTCCTCAACCTGTAGTTTACCGTTGATCTTCTGGTTGCCCACTCCGGTAATCATTTGCTGCCAGTCAGAGTATGTTCCACCCATGGAACCACTGCGAACCCACATCCGCTCCTCTGCATGGAAACTCGAAGTTCCGTCCGATAACCAAAGTTGCGTTACAATGGGCCCCGCAACCAGCACAAACATCATGCCCCAATCATTACCCGCAGGCGGACCATTCAAGGTGGAACTGTTTGTGCGATAAATCCCGGACACCAGACCGGCCTTGTTGCAATCATCCAGAGTTGGAAGGCTTGATCCCCCAAGCCCAAACGCCCCAACCTTCATAAGCTTGCCCACCGTGGCATCAGTGGCGCTGGACTGCACTGCCGCGCCCCCAAGACTGTCCGCCAGCAGCGTCGTGAACTTGCCTGCCGCGGCGGCCTTCTGACCGATCGGCGTTCCGTTGATCTCACCATCCTCGGTGACCCCGGCCAGCGTCTCCAGCCAGGGGATGTATTCCGTCACCAGCCAGGAGAACAGCGCGAGCGCCCGCGTGTTGAAGTTCGCCGGATCGTTCAGGCTGGGCAGCGTCGGCGCATCAGGTGCAGTGATCGTCATGTGAGACCCTCAATTTCGAGTGCAACAGTGGAGACCCCGCCCTTGCGCAGCGGGATATCGTAGTCCTGGAAAAGCCCGAAGGAGATAGCGGCGTAGTCCGCGACCAGATCCTCATGGGCGAAGTAGACGGCGGCGGTGTCGCGCAGGCTGTCCAGCACCCGCTTCACCCGCGCCGCGTCGTTGGCCTTCATTGAGAAGGTGAAGTTTACCGGGTCGGACTTCGCCCGGCTCACGATCGACCAGTTGCCGAATCTGTCCTGCTCCTTGGTGGAGAAGGACTTCAGGCCAATACTGGTCCCCTCGTGGGTTTCCCCGAGGGTCACGATCTTGCCGAGAGAGATCTCGCCAACCGCAGCGGTGCCCGTCCCATCGCCGATGGTGATGTCGATGCGATAGCCCGGCAGCGCGGTGAAGTCGGCGAACATCGCCAGCGTCTTGAACTCATCAAGGTCCGTGGTGAAGAAGCTGAACCAGTCGACGATGTCGATGTCGTCGACCAGATCGAGCGTGGTGTCATAGACCTTGGCCGTGTCGGTATCGAAGACCCGCACCCGAACCTGCGCCGCATTGAGATTGAAGAAGGCAATGCCGGTGACCAGCTGATTGGTCGTGATCGAATAGGTGATCGTCCCGGCGTTTTCCGTCTGGTCCGCGAGAACACCATCGAACGCCTTCCAGCGATTGGTGGCGCTGATCTCGAGCCACCAGGTGCCGTCGTCAATGCTCGGGTCATTGCCGAGATTGCCGTCCTGCACGCTTTCGTAGATGTGGTGCGTGACCGTGTCGATCACCCTGTCCTGCGCCGCGTAGGTGGTGTCGGCAGCCCAAGCGCCATGGTCGTTCTCCGCCACGTTGGACGCGGTGAGCAACGCGTCCGTCATAGCGATCGGCTTGATGATCTTCATTCTGCCACCCGTACTGTGAGAGATCCCGGATCGCGCTGGATCCGCGTTTGAACGTCCGCGATGCGCTTGGAATGTTTGATGTTCGCAAGCATGAGCTGCTGATTGTCATCGCGCAGTTCGGCCACCTCACGGCGCAGCCCGCGCAACTCGGCCACAACGTCGCGGTTATCGAGCATCGCCTTGGTTTCCCGCGGGTTGTAGATGCGCGAGGGCGCCACCAGCTCAATGTCGTTTTCACCGACGCGGGCCAAGCCACCGCGGTGGGTGCCGCCATTGGCAAAGGCCGGGATCCCGCCGAGGTCGCGGACCTGTTCGCGCAGCCGTTCAGCCCGATCCTCAGCGTTGCCAATACGGTCATTGTTGGCGGCGAACACACGACCGATGGAATCGGTGCCAAATGCTTTTTTCAGGGCATTCTTGAAGCCGACCACATCACCGCCGCTGTAGTAGTCGAAAGACGTCTCGATCCGGCCCTTTTCGTTCACCGAGACGGTACCATCTTGGCCGACGAGGCCAATCCCGTACTGCCCCCGCAGCGCGTTGAACTGATCGACCACAGCCTGCGCCTGCTGTGTCCGCGCAACCGCGTTAGCGCCTTTGGTCTGCAAGCCAGCGATTATGAGGGCGTCCTCCCGCTGCTGCCGGTCTTCATCAACGGCGACCCGCAGTTCCTCCATCATCATGCGCAGTTTGTTGATCGGAGACAGCAGATCCTGCACGCCCTCCGACAACCCCTTGAACGCCTGATCGCTGGTCAACTTCAGGCCACCGTCGAAGGTGATTTTGCCGTTCCCGTTGGTGCCGATCAGATCGCGCAACCGATCAAGCGCCTTGATCGTCTTGCCGCCTTCCTTGGTCAACGCAACGGTGACACGGCGGGATAGGTTCTGGTTGCGGGTCAGCAGCATTTCGCGCGTGTCGGCGTCCAGATCCTTCATCAGGGTCAGGCTCAGGTCGCGGTTGAGTTGGCCTGCGGTTTGCAGCACCAGCCGCCGGGTCTGCCTGTCGAGATCATTGCGCAGAACGAAGTCCAGCGCGGCCACATGCTCCGAAGCGGCATTGGTAGCGATCCATCGGTCCGCGGGGGTCAGATCATCCCTGCGGATGATGAAGTCCAGCGAGGTGCGGATGCCGGTGTCAGCCCGATCGACCAGGCGCTGCACCCACGCCGGGGCATTGTCCGCCAGCGACACCGCGACATCGAGACTGCCCACGAGGTCGTCATAGCTGAAGGCCTCGGCGGTCCTGATCGCCTCTTCCAGCGCGCCGAGAGAGTTCTCGAAGGCCTCGACCGTGCCGTCCCAATCCTTGGCCAGCGCGGCAACGCCGTCCGACAACTGGCCGACTTGCTCATCCGTCAGACCTTCAAGCTGCAGGAACTGGCCGAGGCCGGTCAGCACCTCGATCTGCTGCTCATAAAGGCCGCGCAGCACGTCCTCATTGGCGCCCTCCAGCTCGGCAAGCCCCGCGAGGAAGTTGACCTGCCCCTGCACCGCGGCGGCAATGCGGCGATACTCCAGCGAGGTCGACGCATTCGCGCGGGCGCTGTTGAGGTAGGCCTTGGCCAGTTCCGGAATGTCGCGGGCGGCTTCGACATCGCCCCCGCGCGCCATGTCAAAGGCGGTCTCGAAGCGGCTGCGGTTCACCGCCAGCGTCTGCGACCGGCTGGCTGCCGTCAGGTCGGTGTTCAGCAGATCGGACAAGAAGTCGCGCAGCGTGGTCGCCGTGCGATACCAGAGCTGCGCCGACTGTTCCGTGATCCGCGCCATGTCACGGGCCGCGCCGATCTGCACGCCGATCTCGCCACCGATCTGATCGACAATGCCCTGCATCACTTCGGTGTAGGCGCTGACCTTCGGCAGCACCTGGTCCATTGCGCCCGAGAGGCTCAGCAGTTGGGCATACAACTCCCGGCCCGCCTCGCTGGTCAGGTCGACGCTTTCCACCAGCGCCCGGAACTCGGCCCGGCTGCGTGGCAGGGACAGCCCGAGGTCATCGAACTGCTCTCCCAGCCGCTCCAGCGCGCGGCGGCGCAAGGCCTCGGCCTGTTCCTCGGCGGTATAGAAGGCCGCGAAGTAAGCGTTCACCGCCGCCGTCATCGCATCCGCGCCGCCAAAGGCATCGACCAGGCCAGAGGCGGCATCGCCACCGGCCGCCGACACATCGAACAGCGTATGGCTCAACAGGTCGAGCGCATCATTGGCCGCGAGCAGGCTGGTACCGAGGCGCTGCAAGGCCTCCAGGTGGGTCTCAGACGCGCGGACGTACTCCTCCTCGGTGAGGATCAGCTTGGCCATCTCGTTCGCCGTGCGGGTCACCTGGTCCTCCAGCAGCCGCTGGATCTCTTCCTGGCTCTTGCCGTTGGTCCAGATCGAGAAGGCAACGCCTTCCATATCCTTGAGCCCCTCGGTGCTAAGATCGAGCGCGGCCGAGAGGTCCAGAACGGTCTGCGCCGCCCCTTTCATCGAGCTATCCAAAGCCTCGGCCAGCTCCTGCGGCAGCGCTTTGTGCACCCACTTGTCGCTGCGGAAAAAACCGCCCTTGTAGAAATCGAACAGGCGACCACCCTCGAGGCCCTCGCTGGACAGGCGCGCATCGAGGCCGCTGCCACGATACTTGCGAGAGAACGCCTTGGACAGAACGGCAATACCGCCTGCGATGATGCCGAGCGCGGGCAGTGCCGCGCCGAGGGCACCAGCGGCGAAGCCGGAGGACCCCGATACCAGCCCGCCAAGGTTGGCAAAGCTGGCCCCGAGACCGCCGCCGCTGAGGATGCCGCCGAGGCCCGAGGCAATTCCAGGAACTGCACCCGCCAATTTGGTCAACGTGCTCCCACCACTGAGAATGTTGAGCAACCCACCGCCGCCGCCCAAGCCTCCAGCGCTTGCTGTGGAGCCGACAACGCTTCCACCAAGACCCAAGCCGATCAGGATCTTGTTCCGAGCTGCCAGCGCGATCATCTGCGAAAGCATCCCAGTAAAGCTGTCCAGCACGCTGTCGGCGAAGCCTTTGAAATCGCGGAAGCCGCGCGCAACGAAATCGCCCCAGGCGTCAGACATGCTGTCGATACCGCCCACAATGATGCCCGCTTTTTTGGTCCCCAGCTCTTCTGCAGTGTCGGCCGCTTCCTTCAGCGCCTCGGCAAACGCTTCAGCTTCGGTCTTGGCTTTGTCCAATCCCTTGCCAGCCTTCTTGCCGCCCTTCTCCAATTTGGCGAGCGCCTTCGCGAGCTCATCGGCCGCATCCGCGCCGCTGTCTGTTGAGGTGGTAGTACCATCCACTTGCGTGCGCAGCTTGGCAGCGGCCTCGGCGGCCTTGTCGAATCCGCCGGTGGCGAGATTTTTAGCCGCATCAGCCAATTTACCGGACTGCACTGCCGCATCGTTCGACAGTTCTAGGTATTTTGTCACTGCGGCATCAGCCGCATCGCCGCTCGCACCGACGCTGATCAAGAAGTCTCGCCACCCCGCGGAAAGTTCCGACATTAGGTACAGGAAATCAGATTTAATCAGCTCCCAGACAGCCCCCAGTGCCACAGGGATAGCACTGGCACTCGTTTTGATGCCCTCCCAGACACCGGACGCAACTTCGCCAAGCAGATGCAGCGCATCCCCCCAGCCGCCCGTTGCATTCACCAGATCCAGAAACTTTCCGATCAGCACGCCTGCGCCGACCACAAGCGCACCGACACCGGTTGCAATGAGAGCACCTCGCAGAGTGACCAATGATGCAATCCACGCTCCGGTCGCTTTGACCGCACCCCAGATTGCGGGGGCATAAGCGGTCGCAACAGCAACGCCAGCGGCCACAGCCACGCCAGACACGGTGTTGAGGTTGTTCGCCACCAGCAGCACGGCCTCTGCAATAGCGCCGCTCGCACCGGTCGCCGAATCCATCTGCCCGATGAACATCGTCAGGTTGTTGCCCAGCACGCCAAAAGCCTGCCCTATGGTCGGCACTGTATTGGCAAAGGCCTGCTCCAGCGCATCAGTCTGGCTCAGAATGGCCTCGAAGAACTCCCGGCTGGAGATTTCACCCTCGACAACCATCTGGCGCAGTTTTCCGACCGAACCGGCCGCCCCGTCGATGGCATTGGCCGCGGCTTGGGCAATCGGGAATGCGCCCTCAAGGATCGAGTTGAATTCCTCGGCCCGCACCGTGCCGCCGGCCATCGCCTGCGAAAGCTGCAGCAGCGCACCCGACGCCTCCTGCGAGGATGTGCCTGTCTGCGCCAAGGCAAGGCCGACGTTTTCAGTGAAGCGCAGCACCTGCGACTGCGATGCTCCCAGATCCCGGCCTGCGATGCTGATGCGCTGGTAAAGCTGCGCAGTCGCTTCCAATGGCGCGCGGGTCCGGTTCGCCACGTCCGCGATAGTTTGCATGGTTCCCGCGACCTGCCCTGCCTCTACGCCCATCGCCCGCAGACTGTTAGTCATCTTGGTATAGGCCTCGGCAGCTCCACCAACAGCTCGCGCACCCTGCGCCACCCCGATGAATGCCGCCATTTGCCCCACGGCTCGGCGCAATGACGACGACAGCCCCGCCGCGGCCGCAGCGGCAGCGTTGCCGCCTTTGACGAAACGTCCGAACTCATCGCGCGCCCGGCCAGTGGAGTGCTCAAGCCGGTTTGCCGCCTCGGATGCACTACGACCGGCGCGCACAAAGCGGCCAAGCTCATCACGGGCGCGGGAAACCGGCTGGGAATCGACTCTTATGCCCAGGCGTGCAAAGTCGGTCATTTAGGCCTCACTTAGTTTGGCCCGCGGAGCAAAGGCAGCGCGGGAAGGAGATTTTCAAATGCGGGAAAAATTGCTAGCAGCGGCTATCGCAGGTGTACTCGGCTTCGCGCCGGTCAGTGCGATCGGCGATCCTCAAGTCGACCAGCTGGGAGAGAAAATTTCTTACTGCTGGAACATTGGCGCACTAAGCGCAGACGCTATCAACTCTACGACTACCGTCGCGTTCTATGTGGACTCGAGCGGTCACGTGCAGCTGGATAGCATAAGGATGCTATCCAGCACGGCCCGCTCCCTTGGGGCAGGCAAACAAGCATTCGAAGCGGCGCGCAGGGCCATAATACGATGCCTGCACCGGGAACCTCTTGAAGAAAGGTTTTGGGCGAGAACCTTAGAAGTAGTTTTTGCGGCACCCAAAGGAGCATCAGTTCGTGTCCCTCAGGACACTCTTGTTGAGACCTAGCAGGCCCGGCCATTTGGGCCGAGCCGGTTGTTTCAGGCGAACTCGCCGATAATCTGAGTCGAGCCCAAACGACCCCGCCAACTGGGTTAGCAGCAACCCCCCTCTGACGGCGCCGAGGACTAGCCCCGCTCCATCGGCGCCACGGTGAACACGTCAGCCCCGCGGCGCTTCTCGGCTAGATAATCCTGACTCATCTGAACCAACGCCTGCGTCTCCCATGGCTCGGTGATCTCCGGGCAGTGCCGGGCGTAGGCGTCGACCTCTGCCCATGAAATAGGCACCTCGCCCATTGCGCCGGGCATGGCCGGGCCAACCTCAAGGAAGGCCCGCCAAATCATACCCTGATACGCGCTCAGCTCAGGCAGCGGCGGTTTTTGTCCCGCATCGAGATAGGCGTTGATCCGCGGCGGCTCGGTGCGCTCTACCGAGCCGTCTGGCTTCTTCACCTCGATCGAGCTGTGCAGGAACCCCAGTTGCTGGGCGGCGAGGATCAGGCCTCGACGCCGCTCCGCGTGAAATTGCTCTTGTCGCCCAAAAAACGGTCGATCCCTTCCATGACCCATGGACGGCTCGAGAACAGCTTGGCCGCGTTTTCCTTGCTGTAGGGCATCGGGGCCGGTTCCGCGTCAGGATTATCGATCTCGGCGTCTTCCAGGTAGACGACATTGCGCCAGCCGGTGGTCAGCTCCGCGTAGAAGCGCGCGCGGGCTTCTTCGCTCTCGCTTGCCGCGTCCAGCATTTCGTCAACGCTCATCTTAGAAGCATCGCGTTTGCGGCCCGCCTTGCGGTCCATGTCCTTGACCATCTTTGCCGCGGCGCGCTTGCCGGTCGCGCTCTGCAGGCCGAGAAAGTCGATTTCGATGGGCTTACCGTCGTGATACAGACGCTCGCCATCGTAATCGACGTGGTAGGTCGCGCCCTTCTCGGCATCGCGGCGGGGGTCAATGCGTGCAAAATCCATGTTCATTCTCCGTGGTTGGTGTGATGTTTTCGTGGTTGCGTGGTGTGGGGCGGACGCGACCACGAACGCAGCCCGCCCCTATCCCGGCCGGGATTAGACAGGCTCGGTGCCGGTGACGGTGAAGTCGTTCTGGCGGAAGCCGACCTGGAAGCCCTCAAAGGACGAGTTGTCGGCCTGATTGGGCTGGTAGCTGTGGGCGATGCCCTGTGCATATTCGACCGCATCACCGGTCACGGGTGCCGGGCCGTCGCCGCTGTCGGTGCCCGAGCCGTTCACGATCTTGATCGACAGCGCGCCGTCATTATCGACCGCTTGGCCGATCAGGTTGGTTTGGCCGGTGTCGCCATCCACCTTGCGGAAAGTCACGGTGGTATCCACGCCCTGTGCCGCGCCCTTCACTGCCGAGGTGAAGCCGGTGGCCAGGTCTGGAATGTCGGTCATCGAGTGAGTCACACCAAGCTGCGGCAGGGTGATCGGACCCTTGACCTGCACCCAGGTCAGCGCCTCGAAACCAGCAGCGTCGTTGGTGGCGGGGTGTGCAGTGGCGACGTAGATCGTCTTGCCAATATGGTTCTGCGTCATTGTCAGTTCTCCATGCAAAAAGACCCCGCACGCGGGGCGTTCTGTTCAGATTGTGGGGAATGCCCGGTTAGACCCTCGGGCGGTGGGTTAGTCGGCGTTCCCCGCCGATTTGCGCTGCCAGCCCTTCCCGAGCCATGCCGCGACGTCCTTCTCAAACGGGCGCGCGATCTCGCCGATCCGCCCGTTGCGCTTGTCTGCGTTCACCAGTTCCACGCGCTGCGGCTTATGTTCGCCGATGTTGGCGCCTGCTTCTGCGCGCAAGCTGGTTGCTGCCTTTTTCTGGGTCATGCCATGCTCCAATAGCTGATGCGTATGGGCGTTTCCCAACGGCCGCCCTCTTGCCGACCCGGCCGGACGGTGTGGCCGGTGATCTTGACGGTGGTGCCGTTCTTCGTGAGCCGTTGCCCCCGCGGGAAATACGCCGCGATTTCACCCGCCTTCCGCTTGGTGACGGCCTCATACTGGCCGAGGTCAGAAACCAGCGTGAGAAACAGGAATCCTTGACGCTCATAGACGCCGCTGGAGAGGTCAGCCGGTGCGTTGTCATTCGGCACATGTGCCACCCGGATATGCTCGCTTGCGGGCTGCGATCCGCCCTTCTGGGACCACAGCATGGGATAGCCGGTGATCGTCTCCGCCTGGGCCATGAGGGCCGCGTGAATGTCGCTCTCGGGGTTGCTCATGTGGGGCGCCTCAAATCTGGATCAGCTCGAAGCCGATCTGCTCCGCGATCCGCTGGAACTCCTGAACGGTCAGGCCGACCATCCCCGCCGGGGCTTGGCCGGAATAGCCATCCTCAAGCCGCTGGATGTATGGGAGATTGTTCACCAGGAAGATCACATCGCCCGCGCGGAGGCCCGCCGCGCTTGCTGTTACTGCACTGATCGTTGCGGTTCCGCTCTTGTCCTCAAGCTCCAGCGTGCCATTCGGAGCGCCGCCGATGGCAACCTGCCAGTTGGCCCGCGCCCTGCCCTTGTCCACTGGCGTTTTCAGAATGACGCGGCTGAACAGCTCCAAGGCGATCTTAAGCACGGCCAAATCCATTTTGCGTTCTGTCTTGGCCGCAAAGCCTGCAATTTCTTCCGCAAAGCCCATCAGCGTCCGCCCCGGCAGATCATGTCATAGAGCGCAGTTTCGCCGCCCGAAGCCACCCGGCCCAGCTTGGCGATGGTTAGCGCGCCGCGATCGCAGATCACTTGATCCTCTGCCGCGACCTCAATGCTGATAGGCTCGACAATCACTTGCAGATCCCCGGCCAAAATGTTCGAGCCATTCACTCGATCCGCGCCGACTTCAAAAACGGCCATGCGCGCCGGGTAATCGGTTGTCGTGACCGTTCCCCCGTCAGGATCGCTTGGCCCGCCTCCTGCCCGCTCTGTGCGCCGGATGGCGCCCGTCTGGATCGCGTCGGGCTGCTTGGCCGCCAGCTTGTCGAAAGCCGCGGTCACTTTGCTGCGGATTGTGGTCATTGCAGAGGCGCCCCCTCAAATTCAGCGAGGTCCAGAGAAATCCAACTGCCTTCCTGCGTCGGCCCGGCAACCGCTGAAACTGCATCTTCCGGGGCGCATTCATCGCCCCAGGCATCGAAAAGGTTGGTGATCGGAACTAGGCTACCGTCCTCGAGCACCGCGATGCACTTGGACACGTTCACCGCAGCCACATCGCTCATCCGCGCAGCACCCGCACCTGCCCCGGCCCGGTGCCGAGATACGGACGCAACAGCCCCTCAACCGCCACGATGCGTGGCCGCCCGGTCGGCAGGCATTCTCCGCCAATGCTGATCGGCCCGACCTTGATTGTCTCACTGGTCGCGCTGCTGTTGATGGTGGCGAACGGGTCAAGCCCGCCCTGCACCAGATAGGCCAGCTCGCACTGCGCATCCTGCACCCGCTGGGGAACCCCGGTCCAGAGCGTGCGAGGGAATGCCCCGGCTTGATCGTCGGTTTCGGCCTCGCCCAGGTAGGACCACAGCCGGTTGATACCGTCGAAGGCCCGGCGCAGGTTCACCTCGTCGGCGGCGTCATCCGCGCCTAGGCTCCAGCCGCGAGCGGCGCCGTATGCCTGATAGTCGGCAAGCTCGACGTAGCTGTCAGCAGCAGCCAGGCCGGTGCCATCCTCGACGGTCAAGGCCATGTCAGACTTCCGGGAACAGGATTGCGGTCAGGCGGTTTCGCAGGTCGGCGATTTTGCCTTTCGGATCATCGACGCCGTTCTTTTTGAGCAGCGCAATCACGTCGTCGCGCTCCATTTCCACGATCTTCTCGGGGGAAACCTCGCGATCTTTGCGATCAGGGTCGAAGCGCGCGTCGATGATCTTGAAGCCCTTGGAGCGCAGTTCTTCTTTGCGCTCCTTCGAAACGGGATGCTTTTCGTATGCGATTTTCATGGGTGGTTCTCCTTGGTGGCTTGAGAAAGGGGCCGGATCGCCCAGCCCCTCAAAAAGTCGCCTTACTGGTCGGCGTCGGCCACGGCGATCACGCCTGCGGTCATCTTGTCGAACTCGGCCACCTTGTCCCAGTTGGTGCCGGTGGCGATCTCTGCGTCGGTCGGAGAAGCGCCGCCGTTGGCCTCGTCCCACCCATAGCCCTTGAGGCCCAGAGAGAACGAATAGTCGGCCTGGAAGGTCGTTTCGATCCGCTCTTTGCCATTGGTGGTTGCGACGTTGGTGATGATGTCCGAGGTGTTGCCCACGGTCGCGGCGCCCGGTACAAGGCCAAGCACTTTCGACTTGTTCGGGGTGCCTGCCTCGTACAGTGCCGGCGCGTCGGTGACGATCACGGCCTTGCCGAGAATGTCGATCACGTTGACGTTGCCCGCGGTGAACAGGCGCTGACCGTTGGTCAAGTTGTCCCCAATCAGCTTGTGCGCCACAGTACCGGTCATCACGTTTGCCACGATCTGGCCAGAGGCATCGCCAAACTTGGCGTGCGCCGAGTTGATTGCGCCGTAGGTCATGCCTGCGGAACCGGACACGTCGTTGGTCACGGCAGCGTTGTTCTCCAGCGCGGCCACCAGAGCGGCAATCGCGGTGTTGAGCTGGTCTTGCAGCAGCAGCTCCGCGAAAGCAGTGGACGCGGCCAGAACGCCTTGCTGGGTCGGACGCTGGAGCCAGGTCATCTGCGACGGCTCATAGCGGACCGGGCCGAAACCGCCCGCGATTTTTACCTTGGAGCCGGTCAGCTCGGACAGGTCAGTCGGGGTGGCTGCGCTGTTGGCGGCCTTGCGGTCAACGCGGCGCTGCGCGGCGGCCAGCGAGGCGAAAAAGCTCTCGCGCATGAAATCGCCGGTCATGCCTTCGGAGGAAAGCACGATGGCACCAGCGGAACCGGCGTTGAACTTGTCGATCATCTGATCAAGCGACTTGATGGTCGCAGGCATGATGTAATCGTTGAATACCTGCATATTGGACAGCGACATGGCTGTTCTCCTTTACTTTTCGGGCAGGTCGGCCAGACCCGGAACCTGCGCCAAGATGGGGTTGCTGTGTGCAGGCGTCCCGCCCTGCGATCCCGGCTGCTTCCCGCCGCCGCCTTTCCCGCCGTCGCGAACCGCGTAGGGCTTCGCTTCGGCCAGTTCTTTCGCCAGATCGGACAAGGTGGCGCCATGGTCCGCGCCGTTGCCGATCATGGGCTTGCCGTCAGAGGTCAGCACCTTCGGGGTGCCGTCCTCGTTGAATTCCAGGCGGCCGAGTGCCGTGGCCGCAATGTCGTCAATTGCTTCGGGGATGAAACCCGCCTTCGCCAGCTCCGCCTTGAGCGATGCCGAGGCGTTGGCCTTCATCATCTTCTCGATCCGGCTGCTTGCGCCGGCCAGCTTGTCCTCGTATTCGGCCTTGATCTGATCAATCTTGGCCTGCGCATCCTCGGCGGCCTTGCCGGTGCCCTGGGCCTTCTTCTCCAGATCGGTCAGCTTGGCTTCCAGCTCATCCGGCTTGCCAAACTTCTCCCAAGCACGGGCGTTCTCGCGCTCTTTCTGGAGCGCCGATTTCAAGCCGGTAAGATCCTCGGCGGGCATCAGCTTGGACAAATCCAGAGCGTGCTTGTCGCCTTGGGTTTCGACAACGGATTTCAGCCCCTCGGGAAGCCCCGAGAGGTCGGACAGTTCGATTTTCATGTGATTTAGCTTCCCGCTAGGTTGGCGCGGGCATCCCGCCCGCCGTTAAGGCCAGACTCGTTTCTGGCAATAGACGCAGGCAAAGCCCGTGGCCTTACCCTTCACAATCCGCCCGCCCTTGAGGCGCGGCGAAAATGTCTCGATCAAGTCCCGGCTTTGGCAGGTGGGGCATTCAATGGGCTCGCCCGCATAGGCCCGATTGGGCTTCTGCGGCTTGTCAGTCACCAGTTTCAGGTGGCCTTTTCCCAAAGGTCGCGCTCCCGACGTTTCAGCTCGTCAAGAGTAAGCTCTTGCCCCTTCCTGTCAACGAAACGTTCCATTTTCAGGCCCGCCCGGAACAGTTTTGCTTTAGTTTCACCGAGAACCTCGACCTGAAAGGCCCGAGGCTGCTTTCTCAGCCATGTGTCATAGTCCTTATCCGCCGGAACCTGCCCGTTCATGCTTGCGCGGGTGGATGGCGGCAGCTCGTCCATGTCAAACCCCAGATCCCGCCACGAGGCGAGAACCGGCGATGTGCTGGAGCGGCAGTTGAAGTGTGCCGGCGGTCGCGGCCCCTTGCCCGGATCGTAGACCTTGCCGTCCCGCGCCCGGCAGACCGCCGATGTGCGGCCGTCCAACGTGCTGTTCCAGCGCACGCCTTTCACGAGGTCGGCGTTGCGCTCATATGTGTATTCCCGCGCCGTGTTGGCGGTATGGGTGACCGCTGTCCGCACTACCGTTTCCGTCGCCCGGCGGTTGGTGTCCAGCACACCGTCCTTGAAGCCCTGCGCCTTGGTGCCCCGCAGATCGCGCACGATCTGGTCGGTGGTGCGGCCTTCGACGATCCCGGCCCGGATGGCGTCTCGCACCTTGCGGAATGAACTGGCGCCCAGCTCCGAATAGACCTCTTTCAGCAGCTTTCCTTGAAACGGGCGGCTGTTCACCGCGGCCAGGATCTGGTCAGCAGCAGGCGCGACCGTTTCGAATTTCACCGGCAGTACCCGGCGAAAAAGGTCAGTCTGATACTCGCCTTCGTAGGCCGCCAGCCCCTCCAGGTCGATTTGCAGCGCACCGGTAGCATCCTCGAAGGCGCTGTCGATGATCCGGCGCAACTCCCGCAGGAGCGTTTCTTGCCGGGTGCGTGAAATTTCCGTGAGGTCGTCGCGCAACAGGCGCTCTATGACCCGCGCATCCGACCGTTTCAGCAGCGCCAACACCTTGCGGGCCGTGGCGTTGCCGAAGCGCTGGAGATAAACCTGATGCCGGATCAGTTCGTCCGCGAGGTCGTCATTCACCGCCATCGGTCAGCGCCCCAGGGGTTTTTCGAAGTCAGAAACCGGCATAAGCGGGCAATGCTGCCCTAAACGGCACCCGCGAACGCAGAACTTGCCGGTCTTCGGGCAAACCGCGCCACTCTTGCCTCTCTCACTGGTCGAGTTCATCGGCCAGCCCCGGCGGCGTTTCATCGTCCAGATCGCCCAGATATTCGTCCGTGTCGGTGTCCTCGGCGATGAACCCGCGCCGCTTCATTTCCTCCACGAAAACCCGGCGCGGCATGTTGCCGGTGTTGACCGCTGTCAGCATCACGGTCAGCTCTTGAGCCGTCAGGGTCGAGACGCCAAAGTCCTTGTTGACCTTCACCGTGACGGCCATCTCGCTGCCCTGATACATGGTGAACCAGCGCAGCGCCTGCTCCAGCGCATCCTTGAGGTTGTCGGCCATCATTGCGAGCGGCGCAGTCTCCTTTGCCGCGTCAAGAGAGGCCCCCGTCGCCGTTTCTGTACCGGCCACCAGAAGCTGCAAGCCGAGAACCTGCATTTGAAATTCCAGGTCTTTAAGGTCATTGCGCCCTGCCTCGATTGCCGCCCCTGTATGCTCTACCCACTCCAGCTTGGCGTTCGGGTCACGCGATGTGGTCGCCATACCCGCGCTCACCACAAGCGGTTCATCATCCTGGCGACCGGCCGCGTGTAGGATTGGCACCCGCGCCGCGTGCAAGATGTTGCGCTGATCGCTGGCGCTCTGCCAATGCTCAACGTTCTTGTCAGCCAGATCCTCCAGCGGAGGCTCGGCGGCAAAGAAGCCTGTTCGGTTGGCGTAGAACGGCACGACGGTGATCTCGGTAGCCTGAGTGTCGAACTCGTCGTGCAGCTCCCACTCGGTGCCCTTGTTGGCCTCGCGATAGAGGCGGACGTTCACCCGGCCCTCTGCCAGCGTCAGGACGCGCACCTGCTTCACCCTGTCGGTGGCAAATTCGTCCTCGGGGTCGTCAATCTCTAGCGTTTCCATCATGCGCCACTGGCTGAGAAATGAGCGGCTGCCCTCGGTGGCGGTTTTCCAGCCCAGCACTTCCTCGGCCTTCACATGCACCAGATAGGGCCGCAGGTTGGACGCCTTGGCCTGCGCCTTGGTCACCGTGCCAGAGCGCGGCGGGGCATCGACCATGATGAACGACAGGCCGCAGCCGCTCAGGCCCGCCTCGAACACGTCACGCGCAAAGGCGGACAGGTCGCGGCCTTGCATGTCGATATTCTGCGCTTCCTCCTTGAGCGTGTCGCCCTCGATCTCAACCGACTTGGTGAACACGCGGCCGGTCATGTCGCGCACGGTCTTTTTGAACCCGTTGAACAGGAACGAGGACGCCAAGCGCGCACTGTACGCGGGGTCGCTCTCCGCCGGGAACTGCGGCAGGTAGGTGCGGCCCGCGGTGCGCATGGCCTTTGTCCCGCCCATCAGGACGCGGCCAAGGGCGGCGCTCTTTACCAGCGCCTCTGCGGCGGGTGTGCGTTGTGCGACGGATTGGCTCAAAGTCGAAGCTCCTGCCGGGTGAAGGTCGGCTTCACAACCGGCATTTTCTGGTGGACGAAATAGCCGCCCGCGTCTGGGTGGTGGTCGAGGCCGGCGGATTTGTCCGGCTCGCCGTTTTTGTCGTAGCTCTGCTGCTCCAGCGCTTCGGCATAGGCCTTGCAGCGAAGCACGTTCACAAAGAGGCGCCCTTTCTCAAAGGCGGTGTTGACGGCCAGGATCCGGTCTTTCACCGGCGGGTTGGTGCTGGGCGCCCGGATCGCGTGACCTGCCTTGCGCAGAAGCTCCAGATCCGACGTGCTGGCGTTGACCGTCTTGCGGCTGCTGCCGCTTGCGTCGGGGTAGATCGTGAGGTGGTGCCCCTCGTACCGGTCGCCTAGCACCTCGATCAGATGCGGCGTGTCTTGCAACCCTTGCAGCTCGTCGACCGCATGCCAGTCGTCGCCGCGCTTAACGAACACCACAGAGGCCATATTCCCGACGTTGAAATCCTGCCCGATGTGCAGCGGTTCCCGCGGCTGGATGCTTTCGGTCGATCCGTTGCGCTGCCGGTCAAAGCTCCGGTAGACCGTGCCGCTCGTCAGGTTGACGAACTCGCCCATCAAGTAGGCCTTTATCAGCTCGTCCGGGTAGTCCTCCAGAAGCGCCGAAATGTAGTCAGGAGGCAGGAATGCCTCATTCTCGTAGGTGCTCGCCTGCACCATCGAATAGTTGCTCTTTGGCTCCCGTTTGAAACTGTCATAAACGAACCGGAACCCCTCGGGGGTGGTCGTGACGCCGATTCCGTTGACCACGCCGGGAATGACCAAACGCATCCGGGCGATGATCTTCCGCCAAGCGGCCTGCGCCTTGTCCTTCGAGAGAATGTCGATCTCATCCACCAGGGCGCGGGCGATCTTGAAGCCCACAATGCCGCCCGGATCATCCATAGAGCGGCAAATGGTGGTGCCGTAGTAGCTGCGGCCGCGGTAGAACTCGACCTCCTTGTCGGCGCTCTTGACCTTGGTCGTGAACCCCAAAGAATGCGCGGCCTCGTCCATTGTCGGCCAGAAGGTGTCCCGAATATCCCGGTAGGTCGGGGCGAAATATCCCTGCACCGTGCGGGGGTGCTTGCCGGCGAAAAGGCCAAGATCGAGGCACCCGACATAGGTCTTGCCGGATCCGAACCCGCCGACGTAGGCGCGAAACTTGGTGTTGAGGCCGCTTAGGAAAACACCCTGCGGCGCGCTAACCGTCAGATCGTGTGACACGCACGTCACCAACGGGGTCTTTGGCGTTGATGTTGATCGTCAGGCTCGGTGCGTCGTCGTCGCCAGCGCCTGATCCGTTCAACATTCCGAGGTGGCGGGCGATCTTCTCCAAGGCCGACAGCTTGTCATGCATTTTGAGCTTAACACCGGTTTGCGTCAGCGAAACCTCTGAGATTGCGGCCGCTGTGTCGTCGTCAACCTGACTGCTCGGCATGAGCTCAACCGGGTAAACCCCAAGGCCATTCGGTTCCGCTTCGCTCGCTTCCGTATCCACAGGGCTCCGCCCCCACGCCACTGCCTTACGAATGTCCGCAAAGCCGATCCGAGCCAGCTCCTGCAGCACTCGGTCCTGTGTGATTTCCGTTCTGTCGGAACGCTTCGCCTGGGCCTCTTGGATCGCTTTTGCGATTTCAGGTTTTTTCAGGTTTTCGTGCCCAACCGAATGCGCGGTCTTGGCGCTGTAACCTGCCCTGATGGCCGCCTGAGTGGCGTTCAGGTCTACGAGGTACTCCGCAACGAAACGCTCCTGCTTTGCAGTGAGCGCCATGATCGACTTCCCGTCTGTTGTGGTGATTGCCGGGCATCCCGCCCGTGAGGTTTACTTTGTGCAAGGAATCCGGAACTATTCCGGCGCTAGGACAGGGCGAGAAGTTCGCTTTTGTGCGGATCGGATCCCCGATGAGTTCCTTGCCCCCCAATTTCAACGATACCCAGGGGAGTTATGCACCACGCAACGTCAGCCGATTTTGCTGCGGGTGCAAAAAGCGTGCTGCACCGGCCACACCTCTAAAGGGTCAGCCCGAAAGAAAAATTCGCTTTTAAAACAGCCCACTCCAGAGCTGCCTATTTTTTGAGCAAATAGATCTACTACCTTCGGTTACAAGGCGAAAACCCGCTTATCTCCCGACTGCCCCCAAGGTTATCCACAAACTCGGTGGAAACAATCTCTGTTGAACTGTCGGCCCAGTCATGCTGGCGCGACCCCGAGAATCGCCGGGTCACCGATCGGCGCTCTGCTGCACCAGCAAATGGACGCTTCGCTATTGATCTGGGACCCTTCCGGCAAACGACCAACGGCCGTAGCCATCAATCAGCCGGACCTCTGCGCCCGTTCTCAAACCATTAACCTAGGCGAGCACATAAGCTACGAACCATTACCTGTGAGGGCTGCCCGCACAGCACTGCATTTTCAGATTTCGACACCTAAACAGACCAATGAAACAGCTTTTTTTCTTCGCCGCTTTAACCTTCTGCGCGACCCAGCTCCAAGCTTCGGACCACCCTCTATCTAAACTCAGCTCGTACCGGACAGCACAAACCTACACTTGTGGAAAAACATGCGGGAAAGTCCGCAGCTGCAAAGAGGCCGTCTACCAATGGTGTGCCTGCGGATACTCAAGGGCCGACGCTGACAAAGATGGCGTTCCTTGCGAAACGGTGTGCGGTCAAAGCACGCCCTCCAATGTCTCCAAAGTGAAAACGCTTCGACAAGAACTGGGCTGCTGAAATGCAGTAGCACGCGCCCTTTCCTCAGTTCCGAAAACGGGGGCGCGCGGTCGGGCCGACCGGAGCTGTCCAGGTGCGACCTTACCTGCGAATATACTACATGTTGCGCGCTAATCAAGATGCAGCGCGCACATCCAAAGGGTCAACTTTCACCGGCGTCAGCCGCCCGAATATTTCCATCTGCGCCTCAATCATGGGGTGCGTATCGTGGGCCGCCTGCACCATTCCAGTGAATTCCACCACCCGGTCGGCGAATGGCCCGGTCAACACCTCCAGAGCCTGCCCTGCCGTAAACTGGCACATCGCCGCCCTATCACGACTGGCGATGATGCGCTCTGCCTCGGCATTTTCCTCCGCTACCTTGCTCAGAAAGGGCCTAACGTGCCGACGCACTTCCTGCGGGCTGACTGCCATCAGTGAAGGGCTGAGCCCTCGACACTGGATGGCTTTGGTGAACATCACGGCCGGGATCTCCGCGAAGATATAGCCCGGCAGGTAGGCGCTCATCACAGGCTCGGCGTGGCGCTTTTTGCCCTGGCGCTTGAACTCGATCTTGCGCGGGGCAAAAGCTTCAAGGCCCAAGGCGCGCAACTGGCGCTCAACTGCGAATTCCCCGCGCTCCTTTTCGGCGCCCGGTTCGGGGGCGATGTGCCGGGTGGTAGTTACACCCAAATACCATGTCATCGCTAATTGTCTCCTGCCTGTCGATCGTTATCTGCTGAGGTCTACGGGTTCCGGGTTGAACAGGAACTCGCGGGTACATCCGGTGAGAGCGCAGAGCGCGTCGATATGCTCGTCGCGCGGGAGGTGGTCCCGGTTCTTATGCGAGGCGAGCGTGCTGTGGCTGACGTGTACTTCTTTGGCCCAGCTCAGCATCGTCTCACCCTGCGCCGCCAGGGCGACCGCCACGCGCTCCCAAAAGCACGGCGGGGCGGGCTGCGCGGGTCGGTTCGCCATCAGAACGGGATCTCGTCGTCATCGATGTTGCCGCCGCCGTAGCCGCCGCTCTGATTTCCATCGGAGCCATACCCGCCGCCATAGCCGTTGTTTTCATGCCCGGATTGCTGATTTCCATTGGGGCCGTCCAGCATGGTCAGCGTGCCGCCGAAGCCTTGCAGGACGATCTCGGTGGAATACCGGTCCTGCCCGCTTTGGTCCTGCCATTTGCGAGTCCGAAGTTGGCCCTCGACGTAGACCTTGGAGCCCTTGCGCAGATATTGCTCCGCCACCCGGACAAGACCCTCGCTTAGGATGGACACGGAATGCCACTCGGTGCGCTCGCGGCGCTCGCCGGTATCGCGGTCCCTCCAGGTCTCCGAAGTGGCAATGCGCAGGTTGCAGACCTTGCCGCCGTTCTGGAAGGTCCGAACCTCGGGATCGCGGCCGAGGTTGCCGATGAGCATGACCTTGTTGAGAGAACCGGCCATCACTGGGCCTCCTGCTGCTTGGGGCGCTCACAGATGCCGGGCATGCGCTTGTGAATCTGGCCGCCGGCAGTAGGATCGAAACCAACCTCGCGTATGATGTTCTGTGCTTGCTCTGCAGTGACGCGCGGCCCAGTGGGTTTCTCCGGCTCTGTCTGCACAAGCTGAGGCTTGGGGCGTTTGCGAAGAATGATCGACCGGATTGCGCCTGCATCAGGCTTGGCGAGGCGGCCGCGGGCTGTGCGGTTGGTCGGATCCGTCTGATAGTCGCGCCACGCTGCACGGATTTCGCTGTGACTGCAATTTTCTAGAACGTCCATCCAGCCTTCCAGCTCGATAGCCTGTACGGCGTCGGGTGTTTCGGCGTCGTGCCAGAACTGGCCGAGGATGGCCTGCGCCCTAACCCCAATCTTGGCCCGATGTGCCTGCTGCTGCTGCGGTGACAACGCGTTGAAACCGGTGGGGGTGGCGGGGAGCTTCTGCATGTTGGCCTCCAGGGATGATCTTGGGTGTTTTGGAATTGCGCATCCAGTTGCGCCATGTGGCGAGCCAGTCGAGTTTGACGCCCTTTTGCCCGGCCACGCTGTGCCAGTAGTCGCGGAATTTATCGGCCTCAGCCCGGATCACGGATTCCGGCCACTGCTGAGATAGCGCCCACTCGCCCCACTCTCGTGGTAGCTGCCAGTCAGAAGGCAATCGAGTGCCGCGCCTATTTTTGGAAGAAGCTTTAGCTTCTTCTTTTACCTTTGGTTCTGGTTCTGGTTGGCATTCCCGCGGCACTGCCACGGCACCGAACCTACCATTGTTTTCATTAGGTTTTTCCGTTTTTTTCGCCCAACGCGCGGACGCGTTTTCAGACTGTTTTTCAGATTTTTTCAGCGAAAACTCAGTTTCAGACAGCGCTCGGGTGTTGTGGATGGTTTCGCCTTCGATGCTGATTTTGCCCAAAGCCTCCAGCGCCGCGATCACCTTTTTGGCCTTGCCGGGCGTGCATCCGAAGCGACGCGCGAGGCGCTGATAGTCGAGCGCCGGGGGCTGGCCTGTGGCCGCTATGAGAGCAACAATCGTCACCAGCGCACCGCGCTCTTCAAGGCTCAAATCCTGAGTGCCCGACAACCAGTCGTCTCCGAAAAAGCGGATGTACGGAACGCCGCTCATGTCACCTGCCCCCTGTAGTCAATGCCCCAATCGTCCAGGGCTTCCTTCACATCATCGACAGAGCGGACCACAGCGTAATGCACCCCCTGCGCCGCGAAGGCGTCACGCATGGCGCGCTGTGATTTAGACATGGCTCCGCCCTCGGCCTTGACCTCGAAAGTCATAAACAGGCCGCGATACAGCACCTCCAGATCCGGCCAGCCGGGCTGCATCCCAAAGCTCTTGGCTTTGACAACCGCCCGCATCGCCGACTTGCCGGCCATGTCCAGCTCATTCGGGCTGTGATGGATCAGCGCGCCGGGGAGAACCGCCCGCAGGAACTGCAGACAGGCACGATGGATCGGGCCTTCTCGATCGATGCGCTTCCCCATCAGCCCTTCCCCGCGGCACGGCGCATCCGGCGGATGCAGCGCTTCATGATCAGTTTGCGCTCACCCACGTCCTCGGAGAGGATCAGCTTGCGGCGCTCGATCCGCACATGCAGCTTGGCTAGGCGCTCGACCTCCTCGGCCTCAGCGAACTGGAACCAAGGGGCATCGATGCCGAACGGCTCCACCAGTGGCGGACCACCGTTGCTGCCGATCAGGGCGGCAAGGCGCTCTGCCTCTCGGTCCTGCGAAGCAATGTCGGCCTCCTGCTGCTGCTTCAGGCGCAGGAAAAGCGCGTCCAAAGGGTCAACCTGTACACCTGTTGTCGATGTACAGGCGCCTGTCGTCTCGGTGGCGCAGAACGAGGCTGGGCGGATCAAGGCGGTCATAGCAATGCCCCCTGCCGAGCATCCTGCCGGTCCATAAGGCGAAAAGCAGTCTCTTCCCCCAGCCATGCGCGGTCCCAGATAAACCACGCGTTGCGTTGCGGTGGGGAGCCCTTGCCAGTGAAATCCACCTTCCAGCGGCAGCCATAGACGCGGCTAATTGGATTACGCGCCAGCAGCTCCGACAGCCCGGCCGCATATGGCCAGTCAGCGTTCAGAAAGAAGGCAACGTACTGCGCGCCCATGGATAGCGCATGTTCCAGCCAGCGCCCTTTTCCGTCGCGCGCGTTGATTTCGCAATACGGCGGATTGGTCACGATAGCCGGGGCCATAGTGATCGAGAAATCATAGAAGCTGCGGATTTCGGCGCCATCACACCCACGGTCGATCAGGTCAGACGCCACGCAGCCCAAGCCGAACGCCTCGATTTCCCGCTTCATCGCTCCGTCGCCGCAGGCCGGCTCCCAAACAGAACCCAGCTCGCGCAGGCGGGTGCCCTCATAGGCCAAGAACGCGCGCGTCACTTCGGCAGGCGTACGATAGAAATCATGCTCTTCGCGCGGCGCAGTGTCGGTCGACACCTTGCCGGTGGCGCGGAAAAGACCTTTTGCAGATGCAGCAGTCATTTCCACCCCGCTTCTATCTCTGCAGTCCTGGCGTCGAATGCCGGACCGTGCAGCTCGTCGCGCCACTTGCCAGCCCGGCGCATGTGGATCCGCAAGGCGAACAAGCAGCAGGAAGATCGCTGGCGGTTAATTGCGGTGATAATTGGGTCAGGCGCAGTCATGCTGCCCTCCGATCACTTTCGCTTCCGCGCAAGCACGAGCGCGGCGCAGAACGTCGATGGCCTCGTCAATTTCGGCACCAGCCGCAGCCCAATCAGCGGCGCTGGCGGACTGCTCTGCCGCTAGGATCGCAGATACAGCCTCGCCCGCCTCTTTGCTGATGGCGCCAGCCTGCGACAGGATCGAACCCGCAGCCGTCTTCTCGTCAGGGTTCATCCGCCGCATACGGTACCGAGTGACCGGGTGACGACCTGCTGCGTCCTCCAGGGCCCAAACCTCATCAATAGGCCAGCCGCACTGCCCCGACAGACGACGGGAAAGCGTACCCTTGCCAACCGGCTGACCGGTTCTCGCGCGGATAGCTTCCGCCGCTGCATCGAGGCAGCCAAAGGCCGGGCTGTCGATCAGGGCAGCCATTTGAGCGTTGATTACGTCACGCATAGGGAAACCTCGTTTCCTTGGGGTTGTGTCAGGCCGCCCCCATGTTCTGCGTATGGAAGCGGGAAATGGCATCGGGGATGACTGGCTCAATGGCGGCGCGATCTGCGCTTTTTGGCCTCGGCTTTCATGAAGGCTCGCAGGCGCTCGGCGACATCAATCGTGCAGCTCTTGCCGTCCTTCAGGCGAGCGTAGAGGCGGCTATTTCCAACCGCCCGGCTAGTCACGGTAGCTGGTGCAATCCCGCTCTTGCGGGCGTGCGCTTCGATTTCGGAGATGAGCTTTTGGATGGTCATGCACACATATAGGGATAATTATCCCCATCACGCAAGGGACAATCCTCTCCTATTTCACGGGGCGGCAAGGGACTATTGTCTCCACATGCCCCACTCATTCAAAGACGCCCTCAATCTTGCGCTAGACGCCTCCGGCCTGTCCCTGAAAAAGCTGGCGGATAAGGCGGACGTGTCCTACGAGCAACTCAAGAAAATCAAACAGGGCAAAACGCTCACGACGAACGCCGAGGACGCTCTAAGGCTGGCAAGCGCAGTCGGCGTAAGCTTGGAAAACTTCATGGCCGGCGAGTTCGACCGAACTCCCACCATCGCCATCGCCGGCAAGGTCGGCGCCGGCGCTCAGGTGCCAGTGTTCGACGCCTACGAGAAAGGCGACGGCCCGCAAGTGGAATGCCCGCCCGGCCTATCCCCGCATGGTATCGTAGCGGTTGAAATCGAGGGCGACAGCATGGAACCTGTGTATTCTCACGGCGACCTACTGTTCTACACCCGCAACGGCCATGACGCCGTACCATCCGATGTCATTGGCTATCGATGCGTATGCGAAGACGCGGACGGTATGGGCTGGGTCAAGCAAGTAAAGGCAGGAGATGAGCCAGGGCTATTCCACCTGATATCATTGAACCCCGGCGCAAACACGATGTGGAATGTGCGGCTCAATTGGGCAGCGCGTGTCCGGCTACATTGGCCTAAGGAACTGGCGAGGAAAAAACCCCAATGAGCATCGAAGACGGGAAAATCGACAACGATCTGCTCCTCTACGTCAACGACTGGTTCAAGAAAAAGGGAGTTAGCCTTATTTGCCCGATGTGCAAAAACTCTGACTGGTCCACCTTTGACTGCATCGTTTCACCAGTACAAATGATCGGGAGTGAACCAAATTTGTATGGTAGAAGGTACCCCACGATATCCATCGTTTGCGAGAATTGCGCTAACGTGCAGCAATTTAATGCTATACACATGGGTTTGGCGAAACCCGACCTTATTAAACCAGATGACAACTCCCAGAGCGGTGAAAAAAGTGAGTGAAAAGGTTGTTAAGGGGCGATTTGGAACAGACGGCTCAAGCAGCGGCAGCTTGCGTGGAGGCGGCGAGCCCCCATATAATGGGGATGGCGGAGGTAGCAGCATGGAAGCCCGCGTATCGAGACTTGAAGGCAAGATAGACAAGGTCGAAGAGCGTCTGACCTCCATCGAGGTGTCGCTCGCCCGCATCGATACCAAGTTAGACAGCAAAATCGACTATAAGTGGCTGTCAATCTACATACTCGGACTGGCCGCTCTCGTGCTGCGCCAGGAAATCTTGGCATTCTTCAACTCAGCAGCACAGTAGACACCCTGACCAACTCGCTTTGCCCCGCCCTGGCGGGGTTTTTCTTTGGGCGCGCCATGTGCTGGCAGAGGTAGTGCAGCATGAGTGGGGTCGCGCACGAAAGGCTTGTGGGGATTTTTATCCCCCAATCGTATTGACGGGGACTTTTGTCCCCTGTAGAACGGTTCTCACGAAAAGGGAGAGCCGAGATGCACAGACCCGTCGATACGATCAACAGCTACTACGCCGCGACCCGCGCCAACCTGAGCCTTGCTCCACGTCCGGCGCGTCGCCGCCACAGCGAAATGCTGGAGCTGCCCGACTTCGAGATTGATTGCGGTGATCTGGCTGTTGAGGCCGCGCTTGCCTTCGACGTGACCCGAGAGGATGCGGATCCGGAAACCGGCCACCTGACCGAAACCTGGACCGTGACCGGCGAGATCATTGCTGTGAAGGTTTCCGGCCTGACCATCCGCCGCAACTTGGCTGACCCCTACAACTGCGACCTGCTGAACTTTATCAGCGAGGACACCCCCGCGGCACTCGACATGCTGCGCGGCAAGGAGCAGCACCTGATCGAGCAGGTGCAGAGCGAATACGAGACTGGCGACCGCGTTTTTGGCGGCACGCTGGCGGCGGAGTGATCCGCCATGACCCTCATCACCACAACCCCGGCCACCACTCACTCACACGGAACAGCCCGCCGGGGGCTGGGCGGGGAGAATGACATGGGGCACCACCTGGCCCGGGTCAATTCCCCCGCCGACAAATACGAAGGCTGCTACCTCGCCCGCAAGGGTATGGCGTGGCTGGTCTGCGCCATTACTTGGATGCTCGCCGCCCTGCTGGTCACCTTCCTCGCTGGCGGAGGTGCGCACAAGGCGGTCGGCAACATCGCCCACGCCATTGAGCCCCACAAGTCGCACTGAACACTCCCTGAGCCGCGCACCTGCCCTCAGCGCGGCCACCTAACCCCGGCGGCCATCCTGTCCGCACTGTGTGTGCCGTCGGGGGCTTTTCCGAAAGGAACGAGACATGAACGAAGTCACCAAGATTGAGCCACACCAGGCAGCGCAACTGCCAGCCGACCCAATGGTATCGATGATCGAGCGTATCATGCTGAACCCTGACGCCGATCTGGACAAGCTGGAGCGCATGCTGGCGCTGAAGCGGGAGCATGAGAAAGATCAAGCCCGAGTGGCGTTCGCCCGTGCCCTTTCTGAGGCTCGCGCAGAGATTCCACCGATCATGAAGGACGCGACGGTCGATTACACGAACCGCGATGGGAAACGTACCAACTACAGGCACGAAACGTTGGCCGGTATTGCCAAGGTAATTGACCCGATCCTATCGCGATACGGACTGTCCTATCGCTTCCGCACCGACCAGGGGCAAGGCGGCGTTCGCGTCACCTGCATCATCGCTCACGCCGAAGGCCACTCCGAGGAAACCACCCTCGCCGGCGCCCCCGATGGCTCCGGCAGCAAGAACAGCTTTCAGGCGGTAGGTAGCGCCGTCACCTACTTGCAGCGCTACACCCTCAAAGCCGCATTGGGCCTGTCTGCCGAGGTTGACGATGACGGGCAGTCTGCTGCTCCGCGCGGCGATGCACACCGCGAACAGCAGCAACGCCAGCAGGCGCAGCAGCGGGTTTCCCCGGCGGAGCGCGCCGCCGATCAGATGATTACCGCGATCCGGAAAAGTGGCGCAGACGTGGTTCAGGCCTCTCCTCAATTTCAGCAGGATTTCCCCCGGCTGAAGCAAGAGGCCCCTGAGTTCGCCGCCCGTGTCGAGGCTGAGATTGAAACTTGGAAGCAGGCCAACAAGCCCACCCCCTCGTCCCTACTCGACGACGACGAGATTCCGTACTGAGGAGCAGGACCATGAACGCACACGCAAAGATCGGCCATAACCAGGCCCCTGATCCTCTCGACGAGGCTCTGGCCCCCTACGGTGATTTCATCGAAGAGGCGGAAAGCTGGCTGGACGGAGAGGCCGTTACTGACGAAGGGCAGATGAAGGCCGTTGACGCCTTGGCAAAGGAAATCAAGGCCGCTGAAAAGGCCGTTAAGGCCGCAGAGGAAAGCGAAGCCAAGCCGCTCTATGACCAGTGGAAGGCAGCCAAGGCCCGCTTTGCGCCGACGCTGGAGGATCTGACCCGCATCAAGAAGGGCCTCGCTGCCCTGGTGGGTGACTTCAAAAAGAAGCTGGCCGCCGAGAAGGCGGAGGCAGAGCGCCAAGCTGCCGCCGAAGCCGCCCGCAAGCGCCGAGAGGCCGAGGAAGCCGCCCGCCGCGCAGATGCCGCTGACATTGAAGCGCAGCGTGAGGCTCAGGCCAAGCTGGATGAAGCCCGCGCCGCCACCAAGGCCGCGCAGGAAGCAAAGAAGGGCGCCGCCGCGGTCAAAGGTCTCCGCACCGTGACGAAGCATGAGATTGAAGACCACAGGGCCGCACTGCACTGGATTGCCAAGAACGACCGGGCCGCCATGACCGCTTTCATCGAGGAGTACGTCCGCCGTAACTACAAGACCGCCCAGATCGACGGCGTGCGCGTTTGGCAGGACAAGGACGCGATCTGATGTCGACACCCAAGGAGATCCGCGAGGCCTACGCCGAGAACGAGGCGGCCACAAAGCGCATCGTACCATTCCTGACTGAGGATGATGTGACGCTCTGCCTAGAGATGACAGCAGAGCAGACCGGCGCGACACCGGCCGAGGTGCGCAGCGTGATGATCGACGAATGGGCAATTGTGGGGAGCGGGTGACATGGCGACACGCGTTCTCCGCTCCCCCGATGACATTGACGCTTTGGCGCGACTGATCGGCGCGCGGACCAAGTACCCGCTCACCGTCACGATTACGCAGGGCGACCCACGGCGCGACAAGCAGAACCGCCTTGCCCAGCGGTGGTTCACCGATGTGTCCCGCCAGCTTGGCGACCGGACGCACGAGAACGTGCGCGCCTACTGCAAGCTTCATTTCGGGGTGCCGATCCTGAGGGCGGAGAACGAGGCCTTCCGGCTGAGCTATGACCGCACGATGCGCCCGCTTGACTACGAGACCAAGCTTGAAGCGATGGAACACCTGGACCTGCCGGTGACCCGCCTGATGACCGTCAAGCAGATGACGGCATTCATGGACGAAATGCAGCGTCACTGGTGCGGAATGGGCTTTCGCCTGACCGACCCCGAGGCCCTGAAATACGAGGAGGAATTCGCATGAAGCCCCTCAAGATCTTGATCGGCTGCGAGACCAGCGGCATCGCCCGCCGCGCCTTTGCCGAGCGCGGGCACGACGTATGGTCGTGCGACCTGGAACCGGCAGAGGACGGCTCGAACCGCCATATCCGCTGCGACATTCGCGACGGCATCCTGCTGGAAGGCTGGGAACTGCTCGCTGTCATGCACCCGCCTTGCACTAGGCTCTGCCGCTCCGGCCGACGCTGGATGAGCGGACCGGGCAAGTGGACGGCTCCGAAGCAACTGCCGAAGGGTAAAAGCTGGGATGACATGCGCGCCGAGTTCGAGGAGGGCGTCAGCATCTTCACCGCCTGCTGGTCGGCGCCGATCGAGCGCGTGGCGATTGAAAACCCGGAGATGAACGATCTGGCGCGGGACCGGATGCCTGCCGACCTGCCCAAGCCGCAGATGGTGCAGCCGTACTGGTTCGGTGAACCCGCCTACAAGGCAACCGGCTGGTATCTGCGCGGGCTGCCTCCGCTTTTCGCAACCGACCTGCTGCAAGAGCCGGAACGCGGCACAGATGAATGGAAGCGCTGGAACCGGGTTCACCGTATGCCACCTGGCCCGGAGCGGACCCGCCTTCGCAGCCGCTCCTTCCCGGGAATGATGAACGCCGCCGCGGACCAATGGGGCGGCTGGGCGGAAGAGAAGGAAGCCGCCGCATGACCCGCCGCCGTATGAACACCACCCGCCGCGCCCGCATCTTCCAAACTGCTAACGGCATTTGCCACATCTGCGGGGAACCGATCGACGGCACCCGCGAACGCTGGGACGCGGACCATGTGATCCCGCTCGAAATCAGCGGCGAGGACAGCGACGGCAACCTGCGCCCTGCGCATGAGCGGTGCCATCGAGCCAAGACCTCAAAAGAGGACGCGCCAACCATCGCCAAGTGCAAGCGCGTGGCGGCCAAGCACAGCGGCGCTCACAAGTCCAAGGCTACCCTGCCTGGCTCCAAGCGTAGCAAGTGGAAACGCAAGATCGACGGAACCGTGGTTCCCCGCTGATCCTCTGACAGTGACCGGGCACCAGACCAATCAAACTTAGGAAGCCTCTCTGTCGGAGGGAGGTCAATTGTCAAATCGGGTGTTCGAGTTTGGTCGGGCTCACCTTTGCTGCCGAAAAGCGCCAGTTTTCACCGCCCGGTCACTTTCTGAGGAAGGCACAGGAGATATAGCATGAACATTCTGGCCACCATCCTGCCGCTGAAGGAGAGGAAATAGATGATACCAGACCTTGCAAGCCTGGACCAAGCAGCGCAAGAGCTAGGCGTTCCCAAAGCCAGCCTGCGCACCGCGGCAGAGGAACACGGCTTTATCGTCCGCATGGGCCGCGCTATCCGCATTGATCGAAACGACTACGGCAGATTGGTGAAAAAATGCCAAGACCAAGCAAAGGCGCGCGCCTCCACAAATTCAAGCACCGCCCGCACTGGTATATCCGCGACACCGGGCAGCCCGACCGGTCAACGGGCTGCGCAAGCCGCAGCGAAGCTGAAAAAGCCCTCGCGGCCTACATCGCCACAAAAGGGCGGGAAGGTGCTGCCAATGAGCCGGCCAACGTAACCTGCGGCGAGGTTTTGGCGATCTACGCGGAAGAATACGCGCCGACCGTGGCCGCGCCGGAGCGGATCGGCTACGCTATCGAAGCCCTACTGCCATTCTGGGACAGCCTGAAGCTCAGCCATGTGAAGGGGGAAACCTGCCGCCGGTATGCCAAGACCCGTAAGAAGGTGGTGAACCGCGACCCGGAGACGAAAGAGCCGACCGAGTACGCGCCGGTTTCGCCCGGCACAGTGCGCCGCGAGCTGGGCGTTCTCCAGAGGGCAATCAACTATGCCCATGCCGAGGGCTTCATCACATCTGCGCCCTCGGTATCGCTTCCGAGCAAGCCGGAGGCAACAGAGCGATGGCTGACCCGTGACGAGGCCGCCAAGTTGCTCTGGACCGCCTACAGGGGCCACAAGGCCAGCCACCTTGCCCGGTTCATCCTGATTGCCCTTTACACCGGCACCCGGAAAGACGCGATCCTCCGCATGGGCTTTGAGCGCAACACCGTTGGCGGCTGGTTCGATCTGGACCGGGGCATCATGTTCCGGCGCAGCGAGGCCGAGCGGCAAACGAAGAAGCGCCGCACCCCCGCCCGCATACCGCGCCAGCTCGCCGCGCATCTGCGCCGCTGGCGGGCCAACGGTGCCACCTGGGCCGTGGAATACCAGGGCGATCGCGTGGGCGATGTGAAGCGAGCATTTGCCAAGGCAGTGAAGGAAGCCGGGGTTTCCCCCTGCACGCCGCACACTCTCAAGCACACGGCGATCACCTGGAGCCTGCAGAACGGCGCGAGCATTTGGGATGCGGCCGGTTTCTTCGCCACCAGCGCCGAGACCATCGAAAAGGTTTATGGCCACCACTCGCCTGAGTACCAGGCCAGCGCTCTGAGAGCTATTGAGCGCTGGTAGGTCATTGAAAGACTACGCTTCAATACCAAATCTGCTCTTCAGGTCTTCAAAGCTATAAAATTGAATTTCCACATCGTCGATGGCCATATCTCTCTTCATCATGTCTACAAATTTCTCATCCCATTCAGCTAAGACGATAACTAGTGTCGAGCGAAACCCCTGCCTGCGGGATTTGGGTATTTGGGACACTTTTCTAATGAAATCGCTGATCACTTTCCGGGCAATTGCCGATTTCGTTCTGCTGAAGAACTTAACCTCAACCAGGTGTCCTTTGTTGCCGTATTTGAAATATCCGTCAAAAGGAGTTTGTCTATCGATCATAATGTTGCGATGAATATTCACTCCATACTCTGCTTGAAGTAAACGCATAACTAGGTCTTCAGCCAAGTATGCTTGCGCTACCGTCTGTGCGCGAATATCTTTATCAACTCCACTTGAAACTGGAGAGTCAATATTTTGTGGGGCGGTCATCTCTGACTGCGTCTCGTCACCACCACCTTCGTCAACATCTTTTTGGATACTTTCCTTTTGGGTTGCCATACTCTGTGGAGGCAATGCACCCAAACCGAACGGGCCAGCGTTTACTGGTGCGCCTTTCTCAATTCTCTCCTGGACTGCAGACATGATACCGAAAAGCTGTTCCCTGAAAATATAGGCTAGAACTCCAAGTAGGAGCGCCCAAATTGTTGTTTGAAGGACAGGAAAGAAATGCTCTGCGAAGGGTGCTATCTTCTCAAGAGATTCAGGCCATGTCTGCTCAGGGACATCTTCACGGTCACAAAGCCAGTTCAGATTAAAATGCATTCTCTAATACACCCGGTGCGGAATCTTCGTATCTGTTACGTGTAACAGATACAGGCCTCCGCAATACACATTAAAGGTGAACAAATCATGCGCAAAGGAAGAACTTTTGATGAATAAAAGCCCCAAATCTGCCCTCCGAAGGCAGAGGCCAGAGGTTCGAATCCTCTCAGGTGCGCCACTTTCCAGCTTACACATAATGGTTTACTATCAGGCACACCTATCGAGACCTGGCGCACAGCGTTTCGACTATGCACGCCCAGGCGCCTTTACATGGTGAGCGAACCGTTTCACAAAGTCGACCCGCCGTCCGAGGAAATACTTACCGGCGCCTGGCCACGCCAAAAGGGCGAGTGACGCGGGCGAGAAATTCTTCAAGAGAATATGAAATTATGGTGCGGGTGAAGGGACTTGAACCCCCACGCCTTGCGGCGCCAGAACCTAAATCTCACGAAAACTTCCAGAGTTCAGTGGGTTCAGGAGTTTTTTTTCACAAGACACAACATGAACAAAACGTGAAAGAGTAAAACCGCATATCACTGTACTCAGCTGCAGGAAAAGTACTTGATTTGTGAACTTGCTTCACAACCCCAGAAGGTGTAGCCTCTGCTTTGTTTGAAGACGGACAGGCCTGATCCAGCTTGTCGAAATGCTTAACCTAAGCGGTTAGGTCCAAACGCCGTGATCACGTACTCGCCGCCATAAGGTCGAGATGCGCTGGCGCTTGGAAATGTTTTCTTTCCTAGCGAAGCCTCGAAACCTTACGGATGCGTGTGCCGAAGTAGATTGGTTAAGTATGTTTCCGGAGGTGCAATGCCCCTTTCCGAACTCGTCTCAATAGCTTTCACCAAAGCGAACTGGACAACTCTGGCGTTCTCCAGGCCGACCTCCTTACTGCGTACAGTACGCCCAACCGCGTCAATCCGATCCGCTTGCTGCAACCGGGCCGGCACACATACCCTTTGATCCAGTAACCCCCAACCCTCCACAGTGAATTTTTCGCTGAACCATCGAATTTAACTTATACAGTGAGTATTTCTTATGTCTGATTTTGTCGTATTCGCCACTTGGGAAAGTGTATGGAGCAGCTTTGCTAGCAACCCCCAAGTGATGGGAGGCGCACGTGATGCGACCATTGGCGATGAAAACTCGACTGTGGACGTCGGAGCGAATACTGAGTTCACCTATACCGGCATCCCATCTGGTTCGACTGCTTATAATGGCCCGTATTCGCTATACGAATTTACGTTAAGCAACGGTGGCCAAGCCGTCTGGATGGCAGGCGTAGGAAACTCAGGTGGAATTGTTGTGCCACTTGATGCTACCGCGTATGACACATTCGTGAACGGCACAACTTTTACCGTCGCGTCTAGCACAGCGCTTTCTCAGTACGCCTACTCAAGTTTTTACACACCACCAATTAACCAGCCCCCGACTGGTTCCGTTACTATATCAGGGACGGCGTCTGAGGGGCAAACACTCACCGCGTCCAATTCAATTTCGGACGCGGATGGCGTAGGCACGATTTCATATCAATGGCAACGTGATGGTGTCGACATCAGCGGGGCAAACGGCAGCACCTATACCCTCACCCAAACCGATGTCGGAGCTGCAATCACAGTAACAGCTAGCTACACTGATAACGCCGGTAACCCCGAAAGCGTCACCAGCTCCGCCACAGCAGCTGTGACCAACGTTAACGACGCGCCCACAGGCAGCGTCAACATTGTCGGCACCGCTGCCGAGGATCAAGTTTTGACCGCCACCAATTCTCTGGCGGACGAGGACGGGCTTGGCTCGGTCACTTATCAGTGGCAACGCGATGGTGTCGACATAACCGCAGCCACTGCAAGCACATATGCCCTGAGCCAAGAAGATGTCGGCGCGACAATAACGGTCGTAGCTAGTTACACCGATGGCGGAGGTACAACCGAAAGCGTAACCAGTGCAGGAACTGCCCCGGTCGCCAACGTTAACGACGATCCGACAGGCAACGTCACCATCGTAGGAACCGCCACCGAGAAACAAACGCTAGCAGCCACCCATACACTCGCGGATGAGGACGGGCTTGGCACGATTGCCTACCAATGGCAACGTGATGGCGTCAATATTTCCGGCGCTACCGGAGTTACCTACACGCTTACCCAGGACGATGTCGGCGCGGTCATCACCGTCGCAGCAACCTATACCGATGGTGAAGGCACGACCGAGAGCGTGACCAGTGCCGCAACGGCCACCGTGACCAACGTCAACGACGATCCGACCGGATCCGTCACCATCGCCGGAACCGCTGCCGAAGATCAAACTCTCACGGCAGCCAACACCCTGGCAGATGAAGACGGGCTGGGCACGATCGCTTACCAGTGGAAACGCGATGGCGCCGACATCAGCGGCGCGAACGGCAGCACCTACACGCTTACCCAGGACGATGTCGGCGCGGTCATCACTGTCGCCGCCAGCTATACCGATGGTGAAGGCACGACCGAGAGCGTGACCAGTGCCGCAACGGCCACCGTGACTAACGTCAACGACGATCCGACCGGATCCGTCAGTATCGTGGGAGCAGCAAGACAAGGCCAAACTCTGACTGCGACAAACACTCTCGCGGACGAAGATGGGCTTGGAAGCATTTCCTACCAGTGGAAACGCGATGGCGTCGACATTGCAGGAGCGACCGGCGACACCTACACTCTGTCCGAAGAAGACGTAGGAGCCACCATTACCACAGAAGCTAGCTATCTCGATGGAGAGGGAACTACCGAGGTCGTCCTCAGTGAGGGCACGACCGCGATCCGGTATGGCGACCTCCACCAGGTAGGAACCTCCGATGATGATGAAATGCGCGGGCGCTACGGCGATGATGCTTTAACCGGCGGCAAAGGCGAGGACAGCATAATCGGTGGTTGGGGGCACGACACTCTGAAGGGCAACACCGGATCCGACAGCCTCCATGGCTGGAAAGGTGACGACCTTCTCCTGGGCGGCAAGGACGATGACGCTCTCTACGGAGGCAAAGGAAACGACACCCTTAAAGGCGGAACGGGTAACGACTTGCTCTCAGGTCGCCTCGACGACGATGTGATTGCAGGCGGTAAAGGTAGAGACACACTCAAAGGGGGGAAAGGAGATGATTTCCTGACCGGAGGATTTGGAGCGGACACTTTTGTATTTGGTCGCGATCACGGAAACGATACGATCACAGACTTCGGCCAAGGGAATGATTTGATTGAAATCATTCGTGGGGCAAAGTCATTGGAGCAGGTAACGTTTTCGCAAGATGGCAACGATGTATTGCTCTCCTTCGGCTCAACCACTGTGCTGGTAGAAAGCACGACGGTTGCCGAGTTGAATGACGCGGATCATTTCCTTTTCACTTGAACCAGCAGGACACCGCGATGACTTGAAGTTACGTCTTGCGACACTTTTCCATCACGGCGCCGCTCCACATGAAATAGCTGTCAGTGGAGCGGCACAAGAAGCTCAGAAAGATGTCCGATTTTTGTTAAGGCGGCGCTGTATAGGTAAGCATTAATTGGTCATCCAATTAGTAAAAACAGCCCAAACTCGACATTCGTAAGGGGCGCAGCGATGGGGCTGCTGCGCGTGCGAAGCCTTTGGGCCATTTTCCCGAAAGCCGCCGTCCAGCAGGCGGTGTCAGACCTGGCTGATGCTGCGTCAGGCACGAGTGACCGCAAAGCGCAGAGAGCGGGCTTTGCAAAACTAACGTTTTTGGACGGATTATGGCTGCCACTTGCAACCTATGAGAATCAACTATCCCTTACTCTCAATTTCTTCTTGAGTCAGGGATTCTATATGTCCCAAGGCCCAGTCATTTCCTCTGCACACGTCTAGTTTATAAAGAAAAGAAGTCACATACTGGATGAATGAAGTCAGCTCATGAGAATTAATGTTTTGCTTTGAACCGTGTGCAATTTGATTTCTTTGACTGATCCACTTCTTGATGAAATTCTTTTCACTGTCGGAAACCGGAAAGTAACTTTGCTCGATACCCTGGGGAGCCTGATCCGACTGGTCCGGTTTGATTGTTAGTGCATGACTGGCCTTTGGTCCATCGGGACGATGGTTTCTGGCGCAGGGGGCCGGTATCCCAAGGCGCTGTGGAGGCGCTTAGTGTTGTAGTGTTTCCTCCAACTTTCGATGATGATCTGAGCCTCCCTCAGCGAGTAGAAGAGCTCTCGGTTCAGCAGTTCGTCCCGGAGCCGGGCATTAAAGCTTTCGATGTATCCATTCTC